>Ga0160452_100011_pt1 | contig 394039 bp, 381 predicted proteins | sample HID1971I_E6MG_FD_108230 | JGI IMG/M metagenome (GOLD analysis project Ga0160452, IMG submission 108230) | Enriched millipede-associated microbial communities from UW Madison campus, WI, USA - HID1971I_E6 MG | ecosystem: Host-associated > Arthropoda: Insects > Digestive system > Unclassified ...
GCCGGTCACGACGGTCTTGACGTCGCCGGTGAGCTCGACCTGCTCGGCGTCGTCCCACAGCACCCGGGCACCGAACTTCTCCGCCTGCTCGCGCATGGCCTCCATGAGGTCCGGGCCCTGGATGCCTGCCGGGAACCCCGGGAAGTTCTCCACCTCGGTGGTGTTCATGAGGGCGCCGCCCGCGGTGACAGAGCCGGCGATGACGACGGGCGCCAGACCAGCGCGCGCGGCGTACACGGCCGCGGTGTAGCCGGCCGGGCCCGAGCCGACGATGACAACCTCGTGGACCTGCTGTATCGACATTCCTCTATATTGACACAGACCGATGCAGGCTGTCGCACCCGTGTCAGAACCGACCGTTTCTGACGCGCTCCATGCACCTGCCCTGGACCACCCTGACACGCCGGTCAGAACCCTCGTTCAAAACTCCCGCCGGTTCAAGACCTCCGGCGGGGGTTTGATGCTGCGGCCCAGGGGGCTGGTGATCGTCTGCCCTCCGTGCCCCGGTCCTTGAGATCCCTCGGTGCTCGTGGGCGCGGACCAGGAGCGGTGCAACCTACGTGGCGCGCCATGCGCGGCGCGCCCGGGTTCGGGCACGGTGCAGCGGCATGTCCGTGCCATCTGCGCTGCACGTCTGACCGCCTCGCCCAGAGGCCACCGGCCCGCCGGGTCAGGACGTGGCGCGTCCGAGCACGATGCTCGTCGAGGTGGTGGTCCGTCTCGAAGGACGACCCCGGGCGCACGCCCGCGACGGAGGCGTGCGCCCGGAGGTGGGACGGCGCGGAGCCGAAGGAGCGGTACGCCTCAGCCCTTCACCGCGCCGGCGGCGATGTTCGCGATGAAGTGCCGGGACCCGATCAGGAACACCCCGATGAGCGGCACGACGCTGATCAGGGCGCCGGCCATGACCATGCCGTAGTCGGTGTTGTAGATCGTGTTGAGCTGTGCGAGCGCGACCTGGAGGGTCTGCTTGCCGGGGTTGACCAGCACGATCAGGGGCCAGACGTAGTCGTTCCACGCGCCGATGAAGGTGAAGATGCCGAGGAACGCCAGCCCCCCGCGCAGCATGGGGACGCCGATCGAGAGGTAGGTGCGGAAAAAACCGGCGCCGTCGATCCTCGCCGCTTCGAGGAGCTCGTCGGGGATCGCGCCGTCGGCCAGCTGTCGCAGCAGGAAGATCCCGAACGCGTTCGCCGCGCCGGGGACGATGAGCGCCTGGAGCGTGCCGATCCAGCCGAGGTGCGACATGATCACGAAGTTCGGCACCAGCGACAGCTGGCCAGGGATCATGAACGTCGCCAGCAGCAGGGCGAACAACGTGCGCTGGAACGGGAACCGGTACTTGGCGAAGGTGAACGCGGCGAGCGAGTCGAAGAACATCACCAGCACCGCACAGGCGGCCGACACGATGAGGGTGTTCCCCAGCGCGCTGAGCAGGTCGACGTTCTCGAGCACGTGCTGGACGTTCGTCCACAGCTCGGGGCCGAAGGTGAGCTTGGGTGGGTACCCGAAGATGTCGGCCGTCGTGTTCGTGGACATCACCACGAGCCAGTAGAACGGGAAGATCGACAGCAGGACGCCGACGATCAGCAGGCCGTGGGTGACGACGGCGTTCACGACGCGCTGCGCGCGAGGCGCCCATGGCCGGTCGGAGCGGGCGGACGGCCTCGTCCCGTCGGTCGCCTGCTGCGGCTCGAGCCGGACGGGTGCGGTGTCAGTGCTGGGCACGGTTCTTCCTCCATCCACGGCTCAGGGTGTGGGCGCGGCTCAGGGAGTCGCGCTCCCGGACCAACCGCCAGTTGATGACGGAGAACAGGCCGGCGATGACGAACAGCGCCCATCCGATGGCCGAGCCGTACCCGAAGTCGAACTGGGTGAATGCCTGGTTGTACTGGTAGAGCACGATCGTCATGCCGGCCTCGTTCGGTCCGCCGCCGTCGCCGAGGAGCACCTGCGGCTCGGTGAAGAGCGAGAGCCCGCCGATGGTCGACGTGATCACGACGAAGAGGATCACGGGACGGAGCATGGGGACGGTGATGCGCGCGAACGTGCGCCACATACCGGCGCCGTCGACCTTGGCGGCGTCGTAGACGTCGTTCGGGATGGCCTGCAGGCCGGCGAGGAAGATGATCGCGTTGTAGCCGGTGAACCGCCAGATCACCATGGCCGAGATGGTCAGCTTGATGCCCCAGTCGGAGCTCAGCCAGGGGATCGCGTCCAGGTGCAGTGCGGTCAGGGCCGAGTTGACGATGCCGAACGAGTCGGAGAACACCGACCCGAAGACGATGGCCATGGCGACCATGGACGTGACGTTGGGCAGGAAGTAGGCGACGCGGTAGAAGCCCTTGAACCGGATGCTCTGGTGCAGCAGGAAGGCCAGCAGGAGTGCCAGGAGCACCATCGGCACCGTCGACAGGAACCAGATGACGAAGGTGTTCGCCACGGCGTTCCAGAAGCGCGGATCGGCCACGAGATAGGCGTACTGCTGCAGGCCGACGAACGTCATCGGGCCCACCCCGTCCCAGTCCTGGAACGAGATGTACAGCGAGAACACGATCGGGACGAGGCCGAACACCAGGAACAGGAGGTAGAACGGGGAGATCGCCAGGTACTGCGGCCAGAACGTCCGGATGGCGTTCGGCTTCTTCGTGCGGGTGCTCGGCTCGACCTGCGCCGTCGCCCGGGGGGAGACCGTCGTCGCTGTCATCAGATCAGCCCCTCCTTCTGCAGCTGCCGGTCGGCCTGGGCCATGGCGTCGTCCCACGCGCGCTCGGGGTCCTTGTTCTGTGTCTCGACGTTGACCAGCTCGAGGTTGATCCCGTCGCCGACCGCCTTCTCGTAGGGGCTGATGAACGTGGTCGGCACATGCTTCGCCGACCGGACGAAGGCCTGCGTGATCGGTTGGCCGCCGCAGAACTTGTCGGGACGGTCCGGATCGATCGAGTCGAAGGACCCCGGCGTGGACGGGAACAGCTGGGCCTCCTCGTAGCTGGTGATCTGGTTCTCCGGCGACGTCAGCCAGGTGATCAGCGCGAACGCCGCCTCCGGGTCCTTCGACGTCTTCGGGATGGTGAGGAACGACCCGCCGTTGTTGCCCGGAGGGCCCGGCTGGTGCGCGACCCGCCAGGAGCCCGCCTGGTCGGGAGCGGCGCTCTTCAGCTGCGGGCCCCACCAGGCCGCCTCGATGTTGCTCACCAGGCGGCCGCTGGAGAGCGAGGAGTTCTTGGCGGTGTCGGTCTGGGCGTTCGCGGTGATCCCGGTCCGGCCGGCCTCCACCGCGACGTCCCACGCCTGGCGCACGGCCGAGCCCTCCTGGTCGTAGAGCCGCGTGCCGTCCTTGGCGAAGTAGCGGTCCGCGCTGGCGCCGAGCAGCGCGGTGAAGGTCTGCGGCGCGCTGGTGATGATGGCGGCGTCCGCGTTCTTGCGCAGCTTCTTGCCCGCCTCGAGCCAGGCATCCCAGTCGGTCATCCACTCCGTGACGGCGTCGGGCTCGCTGGGCAGACCGGCCTTGCCGAAGACGTCCTGGCGGTACCAGAGCGCGGTGGGCCCCGTGTCCATCGGCCAGAAGCACATCCGGTCGGTCGGCGTGACGCCCATCTGGAGCTTCCAGTCGAGGTATCGGTCGCGGTATCGCTCGGCTCCGAGCTCGTTCATGTCGATGAACTGGTCCTCGATCGGGAAGTAGTCCGCCACGTTCGAGTTGAGCGCCGAGACGTCGGGGATGTACGCCTTGCCGGCGAGACTCGTGCGGAGCTTGACGTCGACGCCGGTGCTGACGAGATTCGTGTCCAGCCTGCGGCCGGTCCCCGGGATGCCCTTCCGAGCCTTCGCCAGGAGGCTGTCCGCGATGCTGAGGTTCCAGTACCAGAGCGTGAGCACGTCAGGACTGGAGGAGATCGACACGCCGGGCGCGCACCCGGCCAGGGCTCCCGCGGCGACCGCGCCCAGGGCACCGGTCAGGAAGGCGCGGCGGTTGAGTAGGTCCACGCTGTCTCCAGTTCTCTTCGTCGAGTCGTGGTTCGCCGGGGCACCGGCGGTCGTGAACGATCACGTTCGCCAGACAATGGCACGCACTCCAAACCGTGTCAACGAGGGAACTTGCCCATCGGGTGCCACGCACGGAGCCTTCAAATTCCCCGACCTATCGGCGATCCTGTTGACGGTCCTGCCTCGGGATGCCTAGCCTCGTCCTGCGTGAACGTTCACATGATCATCCGATCATCGTCGTCGAGCGGTCCGCTCCCGGGCGGCTGCCTCCCGGGACGGTCACCGTCGTCCGATCCACCGAAGGGCCCCAGCCGCTATGCGAGACGCCAGCATCGACTACCTCACCGACCGGGCGCCGGGGGGTGGTCTGCGCACTGCCGCGCGTGCGTGGCTCCGCACGGACGCGCCGTCGTTGTCGCTGAACGGGGAGTGGGGGTTCCGTCTGCTGGATGGTGCCCCCGGGGCGCCTGGTGCCGCGGGGGTGCTGCCCGCGGGCGAGGCCGTCGACGCCGTGGCGTCGGTCGGCTACGACGACGCGGGGTGGGACGAGATCCCGGTGCCGAGTCACTGGGTGCTGCAGGGCGACGGGCGGTACGGGCGACCGAGCTACACGAACGTGCAGTTCCCGTTCCCGGTCGACCCGCCGTTCACGCCGGACGCGAGCCCGACGGGTGACCATCGGCGGTGGTTCACGCTGCCGGAGGACTTCCACGGCGCGGAGTCGGTGCTGCTGCGGTTCGACGGCGTGGAGTCGCGGTATCGGGTGTGGCTGAACGGCGAGCCGGTGGGGTGGGGCGCGGGTAGCCGGCTCACCCAGGAGTTCGACGTGTCCGGGCTGGTGCGCCCGGGCGAGAACCTCCTGGTGGTGCGGGTGCACCAGTGGTCGGCGTCGAGCTACCTGGAGGACCAGGACCAGTGGTGGCTGCCGGGCATCTTCCGGGACGTCACCCTGCTGGCCCGCCCCCACGGGGGCATCGACGACGTGTGGGTGCAGGCGGACTTCGACGCGGAGACCGGCCGGGGGCTGATCACGCCGCAGGTCGTGGCGCCCGACTCGGCCTACCCCGTGACGCTGAGCGTCCCCGACCTCGACGTGCACGTGACCTGGCAGTCCCCGGCCGACGTGGCCCCCGTCGACGTGGAGCGGGTCGAGCCGTGGTCGGCGGAGGTGCCGCGGTTGTACGCGGCCACGGTGGCCTCGGCCGGCGAGGCCATCTCGACCCGGATCGGTTTCCGGACCGTGCGCATCGACGGTGACCGCTTCACGGTGAACGGCCGCCGGGTCGTGTTCCACGGCGTGAACCGGCACGAGACGCACCCCGACCTGGGGCGGGTCTTCGACGAGGAGTTCGTGCGCGCGGACCTGGCGATGATGAAGCAGTTCAACGTCAACGCGATCCGCACGAGCCACTACCCGCCGCACCCGCGCGTGCTGGAGCTGGCCGACGAGCTCGGGTTCTGGGTGATCCTGGAGTGCGACCTGGAGACCCACGGGTTCGGGTCCCAGGACTGGCGCGACAACCCGAGCGACGACCCGCAGTGGCACGAGGCGCTGCTCGACCGCATCGAGCGCACGATCGAGCGGGACAAGAACCACCCGTGCGTCGTGATGTGGTCGCTCGGCAACGAGTCGGGCACCGGAGCGAACCTGGCCGCGATGGCGGCCTGGACCCACGACCGCGACCCGGGCCGGCCCGTGCACTACGAGGGCGACTACACCGGCGAGTACACCGACGTGTACTCGCGCATGTACTCCTCGATCGCCGAGACCGCGTCGATCGGCGGCGACGGCGCCGACCTGCTGCTGCCCGGCTGCGATCTCGCCGAGTCGCGCCGGCAGCGCACCAAGCCGTTCCTGCTGTGCGAGTACGCCCACGCGATGGGCAACGGGCCGGGCCTGCTGAGCGAGTACGAGGAGCTCGTCGACACCTACCCGAGACTGCACGGCGGGTTCGTCTGGGAGTGGCGCGACCACGGCATCCGCACCACCACCGGTGACGGCACGGAGTTCTTCGCCTACGGCGGCGACTTCGGCGAGGTCGTGCACGACGGCAACTTCGTCATGGACGGCATGGTCCTGTCGGACAGCACGCCGACGCCCGGCCTGCACGAGTTCAAGGCCGTGGTCGCCCCGATCCGCCTCCGCCTGCACCGTGAGCCGGGCTCCGGGGACGTGCTGCTGGAGGTGACCAACGCCCAGCACAGCGCGGACACGTCAGCCCTGCGCTTCACCTGGCGGGTCGAGCGCGACGGCATCGGTGTGGCCGACGGCGAGGTCAAGGTCACCGGCGTCGGTGGGCCGCTCGCGCCGGACGAGCGCACGACGGTGCGCCTCGACCTGCCCCGCCTCGCCGCTCCTGACGAGGACGCTGCCGGCCGGTTCGGCACGGAGACCTGGCTCACCGTCGACGCGGAGCTGAGCTCCGACACGGCGTGGGCCGCGGCCGGGCACGTCGTCTCCTCGACCCAGCTCCAGCTCGACGAGTCCCCGGCACGCGATCGGCTGACCTTCGGCGGCCTCGGCGCGGCACGCGGGGGCGACACGTTCGCGGACCTTCCCGTCCACGGCTCACGGCGACGCCTCGGCCCGGCCGTGTTCGACGGCGCCACTCTCGTCGAGCTGGCGGGCAGGCCGGTCGACGGGCCCTCGCTCAGCCTCTGGCGCGCGCCGATCGACAACGACAAGCTCCAGGAGCCGTCGTGGCGCAGGGCCGGCCTGGACCGGCTGACCGGCCGCATCGAGCACGCCACGACCACCGACCACGCGATCACCACGCGCGTCCGATACGCCGCGGCCGACAGCAGGCTCGCCGTCTGGATGGACACCCTGTGGCGCCCGCTCGACGAGCACACCGTCGCCCTACGGATCGAGATCCTTCCCGCCCGCGGCTGGGACCTCGTCTGGCCGCGCGTCGGCGTACGTTTCGACGTGCCGGACGACGTCGACGGCGCCACCTGGTTCGGCACCGGCCCGCTCGAGTCCTACCCCGACAGCCGCCGCGCCGCCCAGGTCGGACGGTTCGCCGCCACCGTCGACGACCTCGGCGTCGACTACGCCCGTCCCCAGGAGACCGGTCACCGCAGCGACGTCCGCCGGCTCGAGCTCGCCGCCGGCAGCGACCCCTGGCTCCGGGTCGACGCGCTGCGCGACACCCGGCGCCGCCTGCCCGGGTTCACCCTCAGCAGGCACACCGCCGAGGAGCTCACCGCGGCCTCCCACCCCCACGAGCTGCCGCCCGCGGAGCGCCACCACCTCTACCTCGACGCGGCGCAGCACGGGCTCGGCAGCGCCGCATGCGGCCCTGACGTGCTGCCGGACCACGTGCTGCGACCGGAGGCGCGCACCCTCACGCTCGTGATCGAGGGCGAGGCCTCGGGGGGTTCGGCCGCTGCTACCGTGACGCCATGACCGAGGGATCGTCGCGCGCCCCCAGCACGAAGCGGGCGACCGTCCTGGACGTCGCGGCGCGTGCCGGGGTGTCCCGCCAGACGGTGACCAGGGCGATGAACGACATGCCGGGCATCAACCCCGCGACGAAGAAGCGGGTCATCGCGGCCGCGAAGGAGCTGAAGTACCGGCCGAGCCGGGCCGGTCGGGCGCTCGTCCTCGGCCACCAGCCCACCCTCGGCTTCGTCCTGGACGACCTCACCAACCCGTACTACCCGGAGCTGGCGGCGAGCGTCATCTCGACGGCCGCTGCCCGTGGTTGGAGCGTCGTCGTCGCGGACTCGGCCCACAGCCCGAACGGGGTGGCGCCGGCGCTCAAGTCTCTGGCCGACCAGGTCGACGCGATCGTCGGCTACCTCCGCATCCCGCCCGGCGACTTCGACACCGTCTTCGGGGACCTGCCCGTCGTCGCGCTGGAGAGCCGGCCGGCCCCGGGGCACCGGGGTGTGGTCGAGCTCGACTTCAGCCCGGGCATGCGTGCCGCGGTCGCCTACCTGCACGGTCGCGGCCGACGGCGCATCGCGCTCGTCGACCTCGGCGAGCCGGACCCTCTGTCCGAGCGCCAGCGCCACTATCACGCGGCGATGGCCGAGCTCGGGCTCGAGCCGACGGTGTACTTCGGCGACCAGTCCGTCGACGGCGGCATGCGTGCGGCCCAGGCCATGCTCGCCGAGGCGCCCGACGTGGACGCGGTCATCGCGTTCAACGACATCGTGGCGTTCGGCATCATGAAGGGGCTGACGCGGTCGGGCGTCGACGTGCCCCGGCAGTGCTCGGTGCTGGGCATCGACGGCCTGGCGATCGGCCGGGTCAGCACGCCGGAGCTGTCCAGCCTCGCGCTCGACCTCGCCGAGGTGGGACGGCTCGGGGTGGAGCTCGCGATCCAGATGCACTCAGGTGCGCTGCCCTCCAGCGGCCCCGCCGTGCACCGCAAGGTGTCCCATTCCCTGCTGCTGCGCGAGTCCGCCTGACCCGTTGCTCGCGGGGACCGGCGAGATCTCCCCGGCGGTGACCGCCCCTCTCACACCTCCGCCGCGCCCGGCTGCGGCGCGACCGGGTTGCGCAGACGCTCGTGCGCGGTCCGGCCACGACGCGAGGCGGGGACGCTGCCGGTGGCGCGGGCGAGGCCGAAGGGCCGGGGCGCGTCGGCGTAGAGGCTCTCGTGGTGCCCGGCAGGGACGGCGTAGGACTCGTGCCAGACCTGCACGGCACCGGGCACGCGGTGCGCGCGACGGTAGAACGCTAGCCAGGCGGGCCGGTGCTTGCGTGCGTCGGCGTTGGCGTAGCGGTAGACGTCCTCGATGCTGCGCCAGTACTGCACGACGGTGACCCCGCGCAGGTCGGCGTCGATCGTCGTGCGCGCGTGCAGCAGGCCGGCGTCGGGGTCGCGGGTCAGCTCGGCGAGCATCGGTCCCATGGCCGCGAACGCCGGGAGCCAGACGTCGGGGCGCCAGGGCTTGACCACCCGGGCGCCGATGAGGAAGACGGCGAGGCCGTCCTCGTGCTGGTGGGTCGTCAGGCTGGTCATGATGAGCTCCGCTCGACTAGATAGTCCGACTCCCCATTATTGGAGAGTGCTACTCTCCAATGTCAAGAGGTCACGGACGGAGGATGCATGCGGATCTCGGGTCTCGCGGAGCGGACCGGCGTCCCGGTCGCGACACTGAAGTACTACCTGCGCGAAGGGCTGCTGCACGCCGGCACGGCCACGGCGCGCACCCAGGCGGTGTACGACACGACGCACGTCGAGCGGGTGCGGCTCGTCCGCGCGCTCACCGAGTCCGCGGGCCTGACGCTGGGCGCCGTGCGGGACGTCCTCGCGGTGCTGGACGACCCGCCCCGCACCCGGCACGAGCTCCTCGGGGCGGCGCAGCACGTCATGCTCGCGCGGGAGGACGGGCGACGGCAGGACCGGCCCGAGGGCGACCCGGCGCCCGCCGACCCGGCCGATCCCTGGGTGTCCCGCGCCGTCGGGCTCGTCACGACCCGCGGCTGGTGCGCCGAGGACGACCCGCTGGTCGCCCGCCTCGCCGCCCAGCTCCGGGCCGCGGACGCCGCCGGCGTCGAGATGACGGACGCGTACCTCGTCGCCCTCGCCGAGGCGGCCGACACGGTCGCCGCCGCGGACGTCGCGTCGGTGCCCCCGGACCGCGCGGGGGCGGTGCGGCGCGTCGTCGTCGGGACCCTGCTCACGGACCCGGTGCTGCTCACGCTCCGGCGCATGGCGCAGCAGCGGGCGAGCGCCGGGGTCGAGCGCACGGGCTGAGCGCGGGCATCGCTCAGCCCACGGACGCGACCCGACCGTCGCCGGCGGGCAGCTCCCCCCGCCTCGCGAGGCCGCCCAGCCAGGCGAGGCTGGGCTTGGGCGTGCGCTCGAAGGTGGTGCGGTCGACGGCGATCAGCCCGAACGTGGGCGCGAAGGAGCCCCACTCGTAGTTGTCGAGCAGCGACCAGTGCAGGTAGCCGAACACACGGCACCCGTCGTCGACGGCCGACGCCAGGCCGCTCAGGGCGCCGGTCGTGTAGGCGACGCGGCGCTCGTCGTCCGAGGTGGCGATGCCGTTCTCGGTGACGATCATCGGCAGGCCGCCGGTGACGCGGTGCGTGTGCCGCAGCGCATGCCCCAGCGCCTCGGGGTAGTACTCCCAGCCCGTGAGGGTCACGTCGGTGCCCTCGGGCCACGGCTGCGGGCCGTAGCCGCGCGCGTCGTCGGTGGGACCGATGACCGTGCGCAGGTAGGCCTGGACGCCGACGAAGTCGTCGCCGCAGGCGTGCTCGAGGAAGAAGTCCTCGCGCCAGTACTGCCAGGCGTCGCGCTGGGCCTCCCAGCCGGGCACGGCCTGGTAGTCCTGGTTGGCGACGGTCCAGCCGACCTGGACGCCCGGGAGCTCCTCGTGCAGCACGTCCACCGCGGCGTGGTGGGCGGCGGCGACGGCCCGCGCGAGCCCGGGGTCGGGCTCGTCGGGCACGTTGACGCCGGTGCCGGTGTCCACGGTGGACTCGGCGTTGACCACGAGCATGTTGGGCTCGTTGACGGTCACCACCCAGCGGACGTCGCCGAGGATGCGCGACGCGGTCCGCGCGTAGCGGGCGAACACCTCGGCGCTGTCGGGCGCGCGCCACCCGCCGCGCTCGCGCCACCAGCGCGGGAACGTGAAGTGGTGCAGCGTGACGAACGGCACGACGCCGTTCTCGCGGCAGGTGTCGATCATGCGGCGGTAGTGGGCGAGCTGGGCGTCGGAGACGACGCCCTCCTCGGGCTCGATGCGGGCCCACTCGAGCGAGAACCGGTAGGTGTCCAGGCCGGCCTCGGCGAGCAGCGCGATGTCCTCGCCGAAGCGGTGGTAGGAGTCGCAGGCGTCGCCGGACGGCTCCCGCACGGTGGCCCGCGGGTGGTACTCGTCGGCCCAGTTCGTGGTGTTGGTGTTGCCGCCCTCGATCTGGTGCGCGGCGGTGGCGGCGCCCCACAGGAATCCGGCGGGCGCGGGCACGGTGGTGGTCATTTGATCCCTGTCATGGTGATGCCCTGGATGAAGTGCTTCTGCATGGCGACGAACAGCACGAGCACGGGGAGGACGATGAGGAACGAGCCCGCCATCTGCAGGCCGTACTCCGCCCCGTGGTTGCCGGCGTCGGAGGAGAACAGCGCGAGCGACACGGGCAGGGTGTACATCGAGTCGTCCTGGGAGATGATCAGCGGCCACAGGAAGCTGTTCCACGACCCCATGAACGTGAAGATCGCCAGGGTCGCGAGCGGCGCCTTGCACAGCGGCAGCACGATCTGGAAGAAGATCCGGAACTCGCCGGCGCCGTCGATCCGCGCGGCGTCGAGCAGGGAGTCGGGGATCTCCAGCATGAACTGGCGCATGAGGAACACCCCGAACGCGCCCACGAGGCCCGGCAGGATGAGCCCCCAGTACGTGTTCACCATGCCCAGGCGGGCCACGAGCACGAACTGCGGGATGAGGGTGACGATGCCGGGCACGAACATCGTGGCGAGCACGACGGTGATGAGGGCCTTCTTGCCCGGGAACTCCAGCTTCGCGAGCGCCCAGCCCACCATCGAGCAGAACAGCAGGGTGCTGGCGACGGCGACGACGGCCAGCAGCACGGAGTTGAAGAACGGCCGGGAGATGTCGAAGTCGAACAGCCACGACCGGAAGTTCTCCAGCGTGGGGTTCACCGGCCACCAGGTGACCGGCCGGGACATGATCTCGGCCTTCGTCTTGAACGCGCCCAGCACCATCCAGACGAACGGCAGCAGCGTGAACACGAGGCCGATCGACAGGAGGGTGAGGACGGCGAGGTTGCCCCAGCGCACCGGCTTGCGTCGGCGGCGGCGTGGGGTGCGGACGTCGGCCTGGGGCTCGACGTCGGGCGGGGTGATCACAGCGGTCATGGGTCAGGTCCTCTGCCGGAAGAACCGGAACTGGATGATGGCGAAGATGCCGATGAGGACGAACAGCACGTAGGCGCCCGCCGACCCGACGGCATAGTTGCCGTACTTGAACTGGTTGTAGACCTGCAGGGCGATCGACGTGGTCGACTCCAGCGGCCCGCCGTTCGTCATCACGAAGGGCTCGTCGAAGAACTGCATGAACCCGGTGGTCGTGAGGATCGCGTTGAGCAGGATCGTCGGCATCATGATCGGGATCGTGATCCGGAAGAAGCTCTGCACCGGGTTCGCGCCGTCGACCGAGGCGGCCTCCTTGACCTCCTGGGGGATGCCCTGGAGGCCGGCGAGGAAGATGACCATCGTGGAGCCGAGGCTGCGCCAGACGGCCATGACGGTGAGCGCGAACAGGGCGGTGCGGGTGTCGGACAACCAGTTGGGCCCGTCGATGCCCACCCACCCGAGCATCGTGTTGATGACGCCGGTGTTCTGGTACATGATCCGCCACACGATGGCGACGGCGACGATCGTCGTGACGACCGGCGTGTAGTACCCGACCCGGAAGAAGGCGGCCGCCCGCTTGCCGAGCGAGTTCAGCAGGACGGCGAGCACCAGCGACAGGAACAGGCTGAGCGGCACGCCCACGGCCACGAAGAGCAACGTGTTGCGCAGCGCCTTGAGGAACGACACGTTCGTCAGCACGGTCACGAAGTTCTCGAGCCCGACGATGTTGACGTCGAACGGGCTCCGGATGTCGCGCGCGTGCATGTCGGTGAACGACATGCCGAACGAGCTCACGAGGGGGATGAGGCCGAAGATCCCGAAGGTCACGACGAACGGCGTGACGAAGAGCCATGCGACGGCCGCCGTCCGGCGGCGCCGGGCGGACAGGGAGACGGTCTTCCCTGGCCGCCGCGGCGTCGTCGGTGCTGCCGTGGTGGTGGCGGTCACCACCCGAACCCGAGGGAGTCCGCCTGGGCCTGGATCTCCTTGGCGGCGGCCGCGGAGGTCATCTCGCCGTTGGCGACGCGCTCGGAGTAGGTGCCGATGAGGTCGGCGATCTGCGACCACGCCGGGTAGCGCGGCGTCTCGATCGTGTGCTGCATCTGCTCCTTGACCACCGCGGTCACCGGGTTGTCGGTGATGGCCGGGTAGTCGGCGGCGGAGACGTTCGCCGGGAACTCACCGTTGAGGTCGTACCACTGCTGCTGCTGCTCGGGCTTGCCGAGCCACGACAGGAACGACCACGCGGAGTCCTTGTTGTCGGAGTCCGCGAAGACGCCGAGGTTGCCGCCGCCGATGTACTGGTCGTTGTTGCCCCCGGGGCCGGTCGGCGCCACGGTGTAGCCCACCGAGTCCATCGTGAAGCCCTGGGGCGCGGTCTTGCCGTCGATCGCGTCCTGGTAGACGTCGAGCATCCACGGGCCCGAGATGAACATCGGGGTGCCGCCGTTCTCGAACGTCGCGTCGGAGTCGCCGCCCTCGAGCGGCGCCTCCTTGCGCTGGAAGAAGCCGGCGTAGTAGTCGAGCGCCTGGATGAACTCAGGCGTGTCGATCGTCCACCCGTCGTCGTCCGCCATGGCCCCGCCTGCCTGGGAGACGAACGGGACGACGACCTGCGCGGGGGTCTCGACCGGGCGCGGCAGGCTGATGCCGTACGTGCCGCCCTTGCGGTCCTGGAACGCCTTCGACATCGCCTGCATCTCCTCCCACGTGGTGGGGGCCTGGAGGCCGAGGTCGGCGGCGATGTCCTTGCGGTAGAAGAGGAACCGCGTCTCGACGTACCAGGGGATCCCGTAGCGGGCGTCCTCGCCCGTCACCGAGGCGACGGAGGCGGGGTAGAAGTCCGCCGGGTCGTAGACGCCGTCCGGGACCTCGTCGAGGGCGCCCGTGCCGATGACGGCGGACGTCTGGTCGGCGCCGGCCATGATGATGTCCGGCCCGGTCCCGGCGGCGGCCGCCGTCTGGACCTTCGTGAGGATCTGGTCCCAGGGGACGTCGGTGACCTTGATCGAGGCGTCCGGGTTGTCGGCCAGGAACGGCTCGGCCAGCTTCTTGAGGTTGTCGGCGTGACCGTCGGCGGTCCAGATCTCGATCTCGCCCGTGGCCTTGCCGGAGATCGGGGCCGCCGCGTCGGCGCCGTCCCCGGAGCCGGCGTCGTCGCTGCGGCCGCAGCCGGTGACGAGGAGGGCGACGCCGAGCGCGGCGGCGGTGAGCGTGGTGAAGCGCGTCGTGCGCATGATCACTCCTTCGTGATTTCGAACGCCCCGGCCCGAAATTTCGAGCGCCCCAGGCGAAACGGCGGGAGGAGAGTAGGGCTCCGGCGGGGGCGTGTCTAGTCGCTCCTGCGAGGTCGTGACTGGTCATGTCTGCGCGACGACGCGCGCCGCGACTCCCGTACGATGCCGCAGAGCGAACCGCGACTTTCCGAAATCTTCGCCCCCGAGGTGTGAACCAATGACGATCCCCCTCGCCGTCGTCGCCGCGGCGGCAGGCGTGTCCGTGCCCACGGTCTCGAAGGTGCTCAACTCGCGCCCCGACGTCTCGGAGGCCACCCGCGGGCGGGTGACGGAGGTCCTCCAGCAGCACGGGTACGCCGTCCGGCGCCCGACCCCACGGGTCACCGGGCTCCTGGACGTCTGGATCGTCAACCTCGAGGGAGCCTGGGCGGAGACGGTGGTGCGGGGCGCGGCCGCGGCGGCCCGCCGGCACGGCAAGGACCTCGTGCTCACCGTCGGGCCCGACCCGGACGACTGCGACCGCTGGGTGCGCCACGCGCTGGGCCGCGGCACCGACGGTCTGCTCAGCGTCGTCGCGGTGCCGAGCGCCAAGGTCCGCGCCGCGCTGGCCGCGGCGGGCGTGCCGCTCGTGGCGGTCGACCCCCTGCGCCGGCCGCCCGAGGGCACCCTGTCGATCGCGTCGACCAACTTCCAGGGCGCGTTCGACGCGACCCACCACCTCCTCGGCCTCGGGCACACGCGCGTCGCCACCATCACGGGCTCGCTCGACCAGGACAACGCCATCGCGCGCCTCGCCGGCTACCGCGCCGCGATGCTGCAGGCGGGAGTATCCGTCGACGACGACCTGGTGATCCGCTCCCGGTACGGCATCAACGAGGGGTACGCGGCGGCCCAGGCGCTGCTGGCCCTGGACGACCGGCCGACCGCGGTGTTCGCGTCCAGCGACGACACCGCGCTCGGCGCGATCCGGGCCGTCCGCGACGCCGGCCTGCACGTGCCCGACGACCTGTCCGTCATCGGGTTCGACGACGTGCCCTACGGTCGCTGGACCGACCCGCCGCTGACCACCATCCGGCAGCCGCTGGCGCAGATGGGCGAGGCTGCCGTCGACATGCTCATGCGCACTCGCGAGGATCCCGCCGCCGTACCGCGCACGGAGCTGGCGACGAGCCTCGTGGTGCGCTCGTCGACGGCTCCGCGCTGACCCTCAGTCCCGGCCGGTGGAGGCTCAGGCCTCCGCCTGCTCGAGCGTCTCGTCGGCGCGCTCGGGGCTGCCCTCGTCGAGGCCACGGCTGATCGCCCGGCGGGACGCGAGCAGCATCGCGCCGCCGACGAGGCACACGAGCACCTCGCTGACGGTGAGCGCCCAGATGATGCCGGGCAGCCCGAACCAGAGGTTGCCGAGGATCACGATGGGGATGAACAGGACGCCCTGCGACACCGACATGACGATCGCCGGCGTGGCCCGGCCGGTCGCCTGGAACAGCGAGGTGACGAGGCCGGCGAAGCCGTTGGCGATCATCGCCACGAGCTGGGCGGTGAGGATCGTGGCACCGATGGTCAGGACGGCAGGGTCGGAGACGAACGCGGAGAACACCTGGTCGCGGAACAGGATCACGACGGCGGAGAACAGCAGGCCGAGGCCGCCGACGGCGATCGCGGACGTGCGGAGCGCCGCCGCGAGCCGGTCGCGGTCGCCCTTGCCGTACGAGTAGGCGAGGAGCGGCAGGACGCCGAGCGTCACGCCCATGAGCAGGAACTCGGGCACCTGGGCGATGCGGACGGCGACGCCCATGGCGGCCAGCGGCCCGTCGCCGTAGGCGGCGGCGAGGTTGTTGAGCACCAGCGAGGTGACGATCAGGAACGACGCCTGCAGCAGCTCGCCGACCCCGACGCCGAAGACGGGCCTGAGCACGGCCGGGGAGAGGGTGAACCAGCGCGGCGCGAGGCTCATGTGCTCGCTGTGCCGGGTCAGCCAGGCGGCGAAGTAGGCGACGACGGCGAGGTTCGACAGGCCGGTGGCCAGCGCGACGCCGGCGACGCCCCAGTGCAGGACGAGGACGAACACGACGTCGAGCACGAGGTTCGCGACCGTGGACGCGACGAGACCGACCATCACCTGGCGCGCGGCGCCCTCCGCCCGCACGAGCTGCTCGAGGCAGAACGCGGCGGTGAGCACGGGGACGAAGGCGAGCATCACGCCGACGTAGGAGCTCGTCGCCGCGGCGGTGGCCGCGTCGGCGCCGAGCCACGAGACGAGCGGCTGGATGAACAGCAGCCCGAGGGCGCCGAGCACGGCGCCGGCGATCACCGCGCCCCAGACGGCGAAGGACGAGACGTTCCGGATCCTCGAGGCCTGGGCGGGGTCGTGCTCGGCGGCGCCGAGCAGGCGGGAGACGAGCGCGCCGCCGCCGACGCCGAACACGCCGCCGACGGCCATGACGAGGCCGAGGACCGGGGTGCCGAGCGTGACGGCGGCGAGCAGCGCGTTGTCGTGCAGGGAGCCGACGAAGCCGGCGTTGACGACGTTGTAGACGGCGCCGACGATCATGGCCGCGGCCATCGGCACGCACAGGTGCACGAGGGCGCGCACGATCGGCGCGGAGGAGAGGTACCAGCGGTTGGTGCCGACGGCGTCGGCCGTGCCGGTCGACGCGGCCGGTGGCTGGGCGGATGGCTGGGTGGAGGAGGCGATGTCGGTGGTGGTCATGGCTGCTGCTCCTTCTCAGGGCAGGCTCCAGCGCACGCCGACGGGACGCCGGCGCGGCGGAGGAGCTCGGGTGGGGTGAGGGAAGTGGTGCGTGTCGTCGAGGGCGCCGTCGCGCCCGGCCGGTCAGTCCCGGGTGGGCTGCGGCAGCTCGGCGACGATCGTGGAGAGCAGCGACCGGAGGGTCGCTCGCTCGGACTGGTCCAGCGGGGCGAGGATCGTCTCGTCGGCGGCGGCCATCGCGTCGGTGAACCCCGCGATGAGCTCGGCGCCGGAGGGGGTCGCGTGCACCCGCTTGACACGTGCGTTGTCGGCCGCCGCACGGCGCTCGACGAGGCCGCGGCGCTCCAGCCCTTGCAGGAGGCTCGTGACGCTCGCCGCGCTCGTGCGGCTGACCTCCGCGATGTCGCGCTGGATCGCGCCGGGGTGCTGCACCAGGTAGCCGAGCACGAAGGCCTGCTCGTGGCTGAGGTCCCGCTCGCGGATCCAGTCCTCGCCGGCCTTGCGCTGGGCCCATCCGATCCAACGGACGAGCTCGAGGCTGCTGGTGGGCACGGGCATCGAGGTCATGGTTAAGACCCTAAGAGTTAGAGACCTAACTGTCAACAGTCGGCCCGATGTCGAGAACTCGTGGCCGGTAACGTCCCAGGGGCGTGGGCGGCGACCGGCGCCGCGCCCGACGGAAGGATCCCGTGATGCACCAGCAGGACATCGACACCGAGCTGGCCGACGCGAAGGAGCTGCTCGCCTCGTCCTCGGCCGCCCATCTCGCCTACGTCGCGGCGGACGGCACGCCGCGGGTGGTCCCGGTCGGCTTCTTCTGGACGGGCGAGCAGTTCGTGATCGCCACGCACCCGACGGCGCCCAAGGTGGCGGCGATGGCGGCCAGGCCGGAGGTGTCGCTGGCCGTCGACGCCGGAAGCGGGCCGGGGGACGCCCGGTCGCTGTCGGTGCGCGGGCACGCCGACATCCGCGTCGTGGACGGCGTCGCCGAGGAATACCTCGCCGCCTCCCGCGTGACCATGGACGCCGAGGCCGCCGCGCAGTTCGAGCAGGCCTGCCGCGAGATGTACGACCAGATGGCGCGCGTCGCCGTCACGCCCCGCTGGGCGCGCTACTACGACTTCGGTGCCGGCCGGTTCCCGACGTTCCTCCAGGAGCTCGCCGAGCGGAGCGCCTCGAGGCAGGGCTGACCCTGCGGCGCCGTCGAGCAGGGTACTGACAGGGCACCCCTCCCACCCTCCGCGGCGGCGGACCGTTGCGTAGCGTCGTGCGCAGGGCGACGCACGCGGTCGCCAGGGACCCGACCGACCATCGAGGGAGCACCACATGCCCACCATCGCCATCGTGGGGGCCGGCCGCGGCCTCGGCGCCGCCGTCGCGCGCGAGTTCGCCACGCACGGCTTCGACGTCGCGCTCGTCTCGCGCACCCAGGAGCACGTGGACGCCCTGGCCGCCGAGGTGCGCACGACCGGCGTCGACGCCCGCGGGTTCGCCGCGGACGCCCGCGACCCGCGGCAGCTCGCGGGCGCCCTCGAGTCCGCCGCAACGGAGCTGGGCACCGTCGAGGTGCTCCAGTACAGCCCGGTGCCGCAGCGCGACTTCATGAAGCCGGTGCTCGAGACCACGGCCGACGACCTCGTGGCGCCGGTCGAGCAGTCCGTCTACGGCCCGGTCACGGCCGTGCAGCAGGTGCTGCCCGGCATGCGCGCGATCGGTCGCGGCACCGTCGTGCTCGTCAACGGCGGCAGCGCCGTCCGCCCGGGCCCGAACGTCACGGGCACGTCCGTCGCCTTCGCCGCGGAGAGCGCCTACGGCCGGCTGCTGCACGACGCGCTCGCCCCGGAGGGCATCCACGTCGGCCAGCTGATCATCCCGCGGGGCATCGGCGGCGGAGAGCCCTCGCACGAGCCCGCGGCCCTGGCAGAGCGGATCTGGGCCATGCACCGCGACCGCGGCGAGTTCCGGACCTTCGCCGCCGACCTCGACTGACGTCGCGGGCCGGCCTGCCGGCCTCGCCGCGGTGGACCGCGCCAGAGACCGGAGCGGTCAGCCCAGGGCCCTCTCCTTGAGGGCGGCGAACTCCTCGTCGTTGATCACCCCGGCGTCGTAGAGGCCCTTGGCCTCGGTGATCTGCGCGGCGGCGCTCGGCCCGCCGGCGGTGGCGCGGATGTACGCGTCGGTGTCGGCGCGAGCCGCGCTCACCCGCGCCGACTGCCGCTCGGCCATCCCGCGCCCGCGGGCGATCAGGTAGACCAGCGCCGACAGGAACGGGATCACGATCAGCGCGACCACCCACAGCGCCTTCCACCAGCCGCTCAGCTCATGGTCGCGGAAGAGGTCGCCGATGATGTGGAACAGCACCATGAGGTACATGACGAACGCGAACCACCAGAGCATGAGCCAGAACCAGTCCATGAAGCTGTCCACGGGACTGCCCTCCTTGCCGTCGGGGCGCCTTGCCGTCGCGGCGTTGACCGCAGCGTGCCGCGGAACCCGCCATCGCGTCGTCACGCAGAGTGCATGAAATCGGCGGCGGAGACGCTCGGCCGCACGGCCGGTTCATGTGATCGGGGTGATGCCGCCCCGCCGTCCGGCGCGCGTCAATGGAGAGGCAGGCCGACCCGGCGTCGGAGAGGCGGACCTCGTGGACTACATCGACCGGCTGCGACGCTTCGCCGTGAACGACCCGCGCCTCGACGCCGACCTCGGGCTCGAGCCGACGGAGCTCGCGCCGCGTGACGTCGCCCTGATCCGCCTCGCCGCGCTGGTCGCCGTCGGCGGGGCGGAGCCTACGTACGGGAGCCTGGTGGACGACGCGGTCACGGCGGGCGCGACGACGGCCGAGATCGTCGACGTGCTCGCGGTGGTCGTGCCGATCGTCGGCCTGCCCAGCGCCGTCGCCGCGGCGCCCAAGCTCGCCCTGGCGCTCGGGCACGACCCGTTCGGCGGCGACGTCCCCGGCTGACGCGTCACGAGCCGAGCAGCCGCATCGCGGTGGCCCGGTCGACCGCGCCGGCGCGCGAGGAGACCCCGAGCTTGCGGTAGATCGACCCGACCTGGGAGCTGGCCGTGTTGCGGGTGACGAACAGCCGCTGCCCGATCTCCCGGATCGTCAGGTGCGTCTGCAGGTACGGCAGCAGCCTCAGCTCCGCCGGGGTGAGCGGGGGCCCCGGGCTGCCCGGCGCGACGGGCCGCCCGTCGGTGTCGAGGGCCTTGCGCAGGCCGGCGGCCTCGTCGACCAGCGACCCCAGCGCGGGCCGGTGCAGCAGGACGTCCTCGATCTCGCGGAGCAGGTGGCGGACGGCGGCGACGTCGCCCATCGCCCAGCTCGCCCGGGCGAGGTTCAGGCGCACGCGTACGGCGAGCGTCGGGAAGGCGTACGTGCAGAAGGCCCGCGCCCGCATCCCCTGGGTCAGCCGCTGGCGGGCCCGGGCAGGGTCGCCGAGGTGGAGCGCGAGCCGCGCGCCGGCGGCATAGGCGAGGGCGCTGGTCGGATAGTCGTCCATCCGGTGCGTCGCGACGGTGTCCAGTGCCAGGCGCACGCGGTCGGCGGCGTCGTCCCAGCGGTCGTGGTCCATGTCGAGCTGTGCGAGCAGCGCCTCGCTGAGCGCCAGCGTGTCCCCGTGCCCGAGGGCGCTCGCCGTGGCGGCGGCCTCCTCGAGATGCCGCGTCGCGCCCGTCGGGTCCCCCACGATCAGCAGGGCGTCCCCGGCCAGGGCCAGCGCCGTGTCGCGCCAGCCGCCCCACCCCGGCTCCTCGGCGAGGGCGCGGCGGCCGTCGTCGAGCATCTGCTGCGGTCCGTCCGGGCAGCGCATGGCTCGGTACATGGCGCGGGCGGACTCGAACGACGCCGTCCCGTCGACGAGCTCGCCCGCGAACGACGCGGCGTCGGCCACGGCGCCCCAGCGCTCGGCCTCGAGGGCGTGCCCCTCGTACACCGCCACGTAGCCGGCGAGCAGCGCGAGGGGCGGATAGCCCGCGATGGCGTCGTCGCCGAGGGCGCGCAGCCATCTCTCGACCGTCGCGATGCGCCCGGCCCGGAAGCTCGTCATGACCACCCGCGTGACCAGGCGGACGCACCGGTCGCGCTCGGGCGTGGGGAGCAGGTGCTCCACGGCCTGTTCCGGGGAGCCGTGGGCCTCGAACCAGTCGGCGGCGCGGAGCCGGAGCCGGTCCGCCAGCGCTGGCTCGACGTCCGTCAGCTCGCCGAGCAGGAACTCGCGGAAGAGCGCGTGGTAGCGGAAGAGCTCCCGACGCCGGTCGAGCGGCACGAGGAACAGGCTCGACGCCTCGAGCTGTCGCAGCAGCCGCTGCGAGGAGTGCTCCCCGAGGACCGCGTCGCACAGCGGCGCGGACATGACGTCCAGCACGGCCGTGCGACGCAGGAACCGTCGCGTCGTCGCGGGCAGCCGCCGGAACGTCTCGCGCTGGAGGTAGTCGGCGATGTACGGGTCGGACCCGGTGACGTGGACCTCCCGGGGGTCGCCGTGGCGCGCGACCAGGGAGGCGAGATAGACGCCGGCCGGCCAGCCCTCGGTCCGCTCGGTCACCGCGGCGGCGACCTCGCTCGACACCGGCACGTGCGACGCCTCGAACACGCGCTCCGTCTCGGCGACGCCGAGCGCCAGGTCGCCGGCGACGATCTCCACCACGTCGTCCGAGGCGCGCAGCCGCGGGACGTGGGGCTGCTCGTCCCGGCTCGCGGCGACGAGCTGCGACCCGGCGGGGATGCCGGCGATCACCAGGCCGAGCACGTCGTGGCACGCGGGGGAACGGATCTCGTGCAGGTCGTCGAGGGCGAGGAGGAAGGGCACCGGGTCGTCGCGCAGGGCGGACACCAGCCGCGGGGCCGCCCGCGCGAGCACGGACACGTCCGGCCCGATCATGTCCGCGGCCAGGTCCGGCCGCCCCGGGTGGGCCCGGGAGAACGCGGTGGCGAGGACGATGAGGAGGTTCAGGGGGTTGTCGTCGAGCCGGTCGAGGGACACCCACACGACCCGGCGCTCGTCGCGCGACGCCCACTCGGCCAACATCGTCGACTTGCCGTACCCGGCCGGTGCGGTCACGCCGACGACCCGGCGGCCGCTCGCCCGGGCGGCGTCGATCAGGGCGGCCCGGCTCACCGTCCCGCCGCGCCTGCGGGGCACGGCGAACCTCGCCTCGAGGAGCAGGTGGTCCAGCTCCGCGGACGCCAGCTCCCCGCCCGGCTCGTGGCCCACGCCCACCACTCTAGGAACGTGCGTCCGCCGACGACAGGCGGGGAGGCATCAATCACCCGCTCGGGTCATCGTGCGCGGCGGGCAGGCGCGAAGGACGCGAGCCCCGCCGCGAGCGCGACGGCCGCGGCGAACCAGTAGCCGGCGGCGAACGTGTCGAACGAGGGGTCGAGCAGCGCCGCCGCGGCGACGCTGGAGACCGCGGAGACCCCGGTGGCGGCGCCGAACTCGTGGAAGGTGCTGAGGGCGCCGGACGCGACCCCGGCCTCCTGCGGCTGCACGGCGGAGAACAGGCTCCCGGCCGCCGCGACGAAGACGGCACCGATGCCGAGCCCCGCGACGCTGGTGCCGGCGACGAGCACCGTCATCGAGAAGATCCCGGCGGCGGCCGCGAGACCGGCGGCGGCGACGAGCAGCCCGGCCACCGAGACCGCGCGCACGCCGCGGCGGGGGAGTACCCGACCGGCGACCTGGGCGCCGAGGATGGTGCCGATCGCGACCGGGAGGAAGGACAGCCCGGTCTCCAGGGGGCTGAAGCCGTGCATCTGCTGCAGGGCGAAGGAGCCGAGGAAGAACACCGAGATCATCAGCGCCGTGGCGACGAAGATCAGGCCGAGGCCGCGCGCGACGGGCCGCCGGGTGAGCATGGCGGGGTCGAGGAGCGGCGCGGCCGCGGTGCGGAGCCGGAGCGCGAGCAGGGCGTACCCGGCCAGCCCGGCGAGGAGGGCGACGATCGTGTGCGGGCTGACCCAGCCGTGGTCGCCGGCCGCGACGAGGCCGTACACGACGGCCGCGGTCGATCCGGTGGCGAGGGCGGCGCCGAGGACGTCGAGCCGGCCGCCGGACCCGGGCCACGGCCGGACGGTCCGCAGCAGCGCCAGGAGCAGCGCCGCGCCGACGGGGACGTTGACGTAGAACACCCACGGCCAGCCTGGGCCGGAGGTGAGGACGCCGCCCACGAGGACGCCCACGGCGGCGCCGGCGCCGCCGAGCGCCGACCACACGCCGAGGGCGCGGGAGAGCTCGTCGCCGCGGAAGGTGCGCACGATCACCGACAGCGCGGCGGGGGACATCGCCGCCGCGCCGACGCCCTGCAGCGCGCGGGCGACCAGCAGCAGCTCGGCCGTGCCCGCCAGCCCGGCGAGCAGCGAGGCGAGCGTGAACAGCCCGAGCCCGGCGAGCACGATGCGGCGGGGGCCGACGACGTCCGCCGCCTTGCCGCCCAGCAGCATCAGGCCGCCGAAGACCAGCGCGTAGACGCTCGCCACCCAGGTCAGCCCGGCGCGGTCGAGGCCGAGGTCGGCCCCCATGTCGGGGAGCGCGATCGCGACGACGGTGACGTCGACGATGAGCATCAGCTGGGCGACGCCCAGCAGCCCGAGGATGCGCCAGCGCCGCGGGTCGGGCGCGGTCGACGGTCCTGGGGCGGTCGTCTCCGGAGCGGTCATGGTGCCAGTCCCCTCGCTAACATGAACATGGGTGTTCAAGTAAGCTAACTCGAACATGCGTGTTCGACAAGAGGGTCGGGCGAGGGCTGCCGGGTGAACTCCAGGGGTCTGATGCCGTCGGTCGTGCGCGCGCCGCCGGCGCAGGGGGGTCGTCAGGCGGCGAGGGCGGCGAGCGTCGTGTCGCGGACCAGCGACGGCGCGTCGTCGGCGGAGATCTCGCCCCGGTGCACGGCGGTGGACGCGCCGTGCAGGATCGCCTGGACGACGCTGAGCTGCCAGTCGACCGGCATGTCGTCGCGGAACTCCTGGGCGGCCCGGCCGCGCTCGAGCACGCTGCGGACGCGGGCGGCGGGCTCCTCGTGGGCGCGGCGCATCTCCGCGGGCGGCAGCACCTGCGAGGCGGCGACCACGAGGGCTCCGTACCGGTGGGTCAGGTGCCAGGTCGCCACCAGCAGGCGCCCGAGCGCCTCGCGCGGGTGGCCGTCGAGGTCCACCTGCGCGAGCGACTCGTCGGTCTGGGCGATGGCGCGGTCGGCGACCTCGCGCACGAGCGTCGCCCGGGAGTCGAAGTGCCCGTAGAGCGTCACCCGGCCGACGCCCGCGGCCTTGGCGATCTCGTTGATGCTCGCGTCGGGGTCGACGGCGAGGAGGCGGATGGCCGCCGCGACGATCGCCTCGATGTTGCGGACGGCGTCGGCTCGCTTGCCCCGGGCGCGGCCCTGGTCGTTGGCCCGGCCCGTGGTCTGGTCCGAGGTGCCGGTCGTGCGTGTCGTCGTCGGCGTCTCGGCCACCGGGCACCTCCAAGATCGGACAGGTGTGTCCATGTTAGCGGCCGGGGGCGCCCGGGCCGACGAATCGGTGGCAGTCGACCTCGACCACGCCGCCGGGCACGGGCGCCCGGTGCGCGAACCGGCCCTCGTCCTCCCATCCCTGGCGCGCGTAGAACCGGCGCCCGGCGGCGTTCCCCGTCGCCACCGCGAGCCAGGCGCGGCGGCGCCCGGCCGCCCGCACGGCCGCCTCCGCGTGCTGCAGCAGCGCGCGCCCGAGGCCGCCTCCGCGCGCGGCCCGGTCGAGGTAGAGCTGGTCCACCTCGTCGCCGGCGACCATCACGAAGCCGACGACGGACCCCTGGCGCACCGCGACGGTCGTGTCCGCGACGCGCTCGCCGGCCCGCTCCCCGAAGGAGGCGCGGGTGCGCGCGGCGGCGAGCGCCGCGGGGACGTGGCCGAGATGGGCGTCGGCCCAGCCCTCGCGCCAGATGCGCGCCACCGCCTCGGTGTCCTCCGTCGTCGCGGGCCGCAGCCCGTCCGTCGTCGGCATCGTCGACCCCTTCCACTAAGTCGTACGCGGATGTACAGTTTAGCGATCCGATCGTCACCGGCTCGGCAGGCGGAGAGCGAGAAGACCGTGACCCAGGACCAAGACCAGGACCAGGCGCGACGACGGCCCCGTCCCGGCGGCACCCGGCGCCCGTTCGACAGGGTATGGCCCGCCGCGCTGGGCGTCCTCGTCGCAGCGGGCACGATGGTCGGGCTCGCCGACGCGCGCGACGTCGCGCCGGTGCTCGCCGCCTCCGGGTTCGTCTACGTGGCCGCGGCCGCCGTCGGCCGGCCCGGGGCGGCCTGGCCGGCGTTCGGCGTGACCTTCGTGCTGATCGGCCTCGCGAAGCTCACCGGGCTGGACGCGACGCTCTGGACGATCGCCCTGGCGGCCGTGCTCGCGGTCGTCGGGCTCGCGCTCGGCCGGGCACGGCCGGCGTGGTCGTTGCCGCTGCAGTCCGTGGCGATGCTCGTGCTCGGTGCCGCGGCGCTGCTCGCCGTCCGCGCGGACGCGACCGCCGGGGGCCTGCTCGTCGCCGTGGCGCTGCTCGGGCACGCGGCGTGGGACGTCTACCACCACCGCACCGGCCGGGTGGTCGGCCGCTCGCTCGCGGAGTTCTGCGGTGTGCTCGACGTGCTCCTGGCGATCGCGCTCGCCGTGGTGGCCGTGGCGTCGTGACGGGCGGCCCGGTCAGCCGTGCAGGGAAGCGAGCACCTCGTCGTAGTGCGCGTTCTCCATCACCCCGAGCAGGTTGCCGAACGGGTCGACGACGGCCGCGGTGACGAAGCCCGGGCCGCGCTCGATCGGCTCCTGGTACGGGGCGGCCCCCAGCGCGAGCAGCCGGGCGTGGGCCGCGCGGACGTCGTCGACCGCCCAGTACGTGACGACGCCCGCCGCGCCGTCGGGCTGCGGGGGAGCGAAGCGACGGTCCATGATCCCCAGCTCGTGCTGGTAGTCGCCGACGCGGAACTCCGCGTAGGCGAGGGCGTCGCCCGCCTCCCGGGCGAAGTAGGCGTCCGTGCCGAGCACCTCGGCGTACCAGTCGCGGGCGGCCGCGACGTCGTCGGCGAGGTAGGTGATGGTGGTCATTCCGCGCAGCATGTCGGCTCCCTGTGGTCGGAACGGTCGGTGGTCCGGGTCGATGAGATCCCGTGAGACCCACTCTTCCGGCCAAAGTGCTCATCTTCTGATCACTTTCTGTGGGAGTCTCGGGAGATGCGCGCCGACCGGCTCATCCAGGTGCTGCTCCATCTCCAGTCACGCCCCCGTGTGACCGCGGCGGAGCTCGCCGACGCCCTCGAGGTCTCCGTGGCCACCGCGCGGCGGGACCTCGAGGCGCTGTCGGCGGCGGGCGTGCCCGTCTACCCCCAGGCCGGCCGGGGCGGGGGATGGTCGCTCGTCGGGGGTGCCCGCACGGACCTCAGTGGCCTCACCGCTCCCGAGGCCCGCGCGCTCTTCCTGCTGGCGGGCCCGGGCGCCAGGTCGTCGGCCGAGGCGCAGACCGCGCTGCGCAAGCTCGTGCGCGCCCTGCCCGCCACCTTCCGGGCCGAGGCCGAGGCGGCCGCGGCGGCCGTCGTCGTCGACCCGGCGGCGTGGAGCGCGGCGGGCCGGGCGCGCCCGCCGGAGGTGGACGCGCTGCAGCGGGCCGTCGTGGAGCGGCGCCGGGTCCGGCTCGACTACACGGGAGCGACGGGCCGCACCTCGCGGCGCGACGTCGACCCCTGGGGCCTCGTGGACAAGGACGGCTCCTGGTACCTGATCGCCGGGACACCGGGCGGGCCGCGCACGTTCCGCGTGGACCGCATCGGTGTGCTGGAGGTCATGGACGAGCCCGCCGTCGTGCCCGACGACGTCGACCTGCGAGCCGAGTGGGAGCGGGTCGTCGGCGAGGTCGAGGTGAAGCGCTCGGCGACCTGGGCGACCGTGCGCGTGGCCGCGGAGCACGTCGACGTGCTGCGGGGGCAGTTCGGACGGCACACGGTGGTGGAGGACGACGGCGGCGACCTCGGCGGACGGGTGCAGGTGCGGGTCGCCGCGCCTACGCCGCTGGACGTCGCGCGGCACCTGGCGGGCTGGGGCGCGCAGGCCCAGGTGCTCGGGCCGGCGGAGGTGCGCGCGGAGCTCGCCCGCCTCGGGGCCGAGCTCGTGGCGGCGTGCGGTGGCGAGCCACGGACCGCCGGCCGGGACGGGCCTGGCCGGCGGCCGCGGGCTCAGGCCTCGACGAGCGCCGCCAGCCAGTCGGCCCAGTAGGCCTTCCAGTGCTCGGCCGCGGCGGCCGTGGCGATCTGCTCGTGCGTGGCGGTCACGCGCAGCCGCTGCCCGGCCGGGTCCAGCGAGACGAGCAGGACGCCGTGCGCCCCGTCGGCGTCGGACACGCCGAACCGCGGGTTCCGCGCGCCCGGCCGCGAGCGGGGGGTGAGCGTCAGCCCGGGTACGAGGTCGGCGCGGTCCGCGTCGTCGTCGAGCATCGCGCGGAAGGCGTCGCGGTCGAGGTCGAGCAGGCGGGACCTGCTGACGGAGAACGTGCCGTCCGGCCGCTGGCCGGGCACCCGCAGGCCGGTGATGCGCTCGTACCCGACGGTGACCGACTGCGCCCACCAGCCGGACACGTCGTGGTGCTCGACCACCCAGGCGGCGATGGCCGTGTGCCCCGCGTCGCGGCCGGGCCCGGCGTCGACGAGCGCGACCCACTCGTCCCAGCCATGGCCGGTGCTCTCGCGGACGGTGTCGTCCGAGAGGTCGGGGGCGGAGACCCAGGGGCGGCCGGCGGCCGTCCCGGGAGGCGGCGCCTGGTGGAGGAGGGCGCGGCGGGCGGCGCCGTACTTCTCGCCGGTGCGGGTCATGCGCGCGCGGACGCGCTTCTTGAACGATTCCTGCGTGGTCATGAGGACTCCTGCGTGCTCGCACGGTGCGCCGCCCGCGGCTCGCGCCCGCCGGCAGGGCACCCGGAACACGGTGTCCTGATCCTGCGCCGAGCACTCGAGGTCCCCTCTGCCCCCACCGCCGGAGCGGTCCCGGTGGCGCGAGCACCGGTCCGGGGGTCGGGCGGGACGCGCCGCCCTTCCCGGCCAGCGTAGGGGCAGCCCGCCCCGGCCGCCCGGTCAGGCGCCGGGCGCCACGAGCTCGCGCAGCTCGTCGCGGGGGACGTTGGCGCCGAACGCCGGGGTGCCGGGCTGCAGGCGTGCCCCGGCGGTCAGCGGACCGGCGACCACCGGGTCGAAGCCGAGCCGGTCGACGAGGGCGGTCACCTCTCGCACGTCGTCGGGGTCGTCCCCGGCGACGGCGATCGCCCGGCGTCCGGGCGTCCCCGCCGGCCGGGCGCCGGCGTCGAGGTCGTGGTAGCCCATGTGGTTGAACGCCTTGACGACGCGCGACGCCGGGAGGAAGTCCTGCACCAGCTCGCTCGTCGAGGTGGTGGGCTCGGCCAGGTCGCTGCGGTGCCCGTCCACCTCCCACCAGTAGTTCATGGCGTCGACGACGAGCTTGCCGGCGAGCGCGTCCGCGGGCACGGTGCGGTAGCGGCCGAGCGGGAGCGCGAGGACGACGACATCGGCCTTCGCCGCGGCCTCCTGGGCGGTGACGGCCTCCGCGCCGGGCGCGAGGACGTCGACGGTGAGGGCGATCCGCTGCGGGTCGCCGGAGCCGGCGACGAGCACGCGGTACCCGGCGGCGGCGGCGAGGCGCGCCAGGACGGTCCCGACCTTCCCGGCGCCGAGGACGCCCAGCGTCACCTCCCGGTCCGCCGCCGACGACGGCGCGGTCACGCGGCGCCGCCCCGCGAGGCGCTCACGGCGGCCGGGGCGGCGGTCTCGCCCGCCGCGGCGTGCTCGGCGACGAGCTCGCGGACCCGGGGCACGACGCGGGTGCCGTAGAGCTCGACGTTGCGCAGCCGGGCCTCCGCGGGCTGGGCTCCGGTGGTGTAGATCATGTCGAACCGGCCGACCCCGAGATCGGTGACGGCGGCCGCGATCTTGCGGGCGACCGTCTCCGGCGACCCGATGTACAGCGAGCCGTGCGCGATCTCGGCGTCGTACTCCTCCCGCCGGATCGCCGGCCATCCGCGCAGCGACCCGATGCGGTCGCGCTGGAGCCGGTAGTGGGGCCAGAAGACCTCCACGGCCTCCTCGTCGGTGTCGGCGACGAACCCGGGGGAGTGCATGCCGACGGGGTGCGCCGTGGTCCCGAGCTGGGCGGTGGCGCGGCGGTACAGGTCGACGTACGGGGCGAACCGCGCGGGCTCCCCGCCGATGATCGCGAGCATGAGCGGGAGGCCGTAGTGCGCCGCGCGGACCACGGACTGCGGGGAGCCGCCCACCCCGACCCACGTCGACAGGCGGCCGGACTCCGTCTTGGGGAAGACGTCGGCGTCCCGCAGCGCGGGGCGGGTGGTGCCGGACCAGGTGACGGGCTTCTCGGTGAGGAGCTCGGTGAAGAGGTGGATCTTCTCCTCGAAGAGGAGGTCGTAGTCCTCCAGGTCGTACCCGAACAGCGGGAAGGACTCGGTGAACGAGCCGCGCCCCAGGATCACCTCGGCACGCCCGTCCGACAGCGCGTCGAGGGTGGCGAAGCGCTGGTACACGCGGACCGGGTCGTCGGAGGACAGGACGGTCACGCCCGACGCGAGCCGGATCCGCTCGGTGCGGGACGCGATGGCGGCGAGCACGGTCTCCGGCGTCGAGATGGCGTACTCCGGACGGTGGTGCTCGCCGAGCGCGAGGACGTCGACACCGACCTGGTCGGCCAGGACGGCCTCGTCGACGACCTGCCGGATCGCGGCGGCGTGCGAGACCAGCTCGCCGTCGGCGCCGACCGGGCGGTCGCCGAACGAGTCGAGCCCGAGCTGGAGCGTGGTCATGGTGACCCTCCCGTTGCGGCAGGCCGGGTCGCGGCCTGCTCGAATGACGTGTCGTGGACGCCGGGGTAACGTCGGAATTGACGTGTCAATTCCCGGAGGTGGTGCGAGGTGGACCAGAGCGGTCCCGGCCCGCGGCAGTCGCCGACCCGCGAGCAGCTGCGTGTCTGGCGCGACTTCGTCGAGACCACCGAGGCGCTGCGCTCGCGGCTGTCGTCCCGCCTGCAGGCGGAGTCGGGGCTGTCCTGGGCCGACTACGCGGTGCTGCTCGCGCTGCACGACGCCGACGGCCACTGCCTGCGGTCCTCGGCGCTCGCGGCGGCCGTGGGCTGGGAGCGCAGCCGCCTGTCGCACCAGGTGGGCCGCATGGAGCGGCGGGGCCTGGTCGTGAGACGGGGCGGCCGAGCGGCCGGCGTCGAGCTCACGGACGACGGCGCGGCGACGTTCCGCCGGGCGTCGGTCGCGCACCTGCGGGTGGTCCGCCACCTGTTCGTCGACGCGCTCACCCCGGACCAGCTCGTCGCGGCCGGCGAGATCGCCGCCGCGCTGAGGACCGCGCTGGGCGGGCGCGAGGGCTGAGCGCGGGCGGTCGCTCCTCGCACGGTCCGACCGGCGCGCGTCGGTGGGCCGTGCCACTCTCGTCGCATGTCCACCTCGCCCGGGCGCGCCCCGGTGACCCCGCTCGTCGACCTGCAGGGCAGGTCGGCGTGGAGCGTGCTGCCGCCGCTCATCCTCGGCTTCTTCATGATCATGGTCGACACCACGATCGTGAACATCGCCATCCCCACGCTCACCGACCAGTTCTCGGCCTCGCTCATCGAGGTGGGCTGGGTGAACAGCGCCTACCTGCTCTCGTACGCGGTGCTCATGCTGCTCGCCGGGCGGCTCGGCGACCGCTACGGGCAGAAGGCCGTGTTCGTCGTCGGGCTCGTGGTCTTCACGACGTTCTCCTTCCTGTGCGGCTTCTCCGGGAACATCGGCACCGAGCCCGAGATCGGCTGGCTGATCGGCTTCCGGGTGGTGCAGGGCGTGGGCGCGGCGATGATGACGCCGCAGACGATGTCGATGATCACGCGCGTCTTCCCGCCCACGCAGCGCGGCGCCGCGATGGGGCTGTGGGGCGCGACGGCGGGCGTCGCGACGATCGCCGGGCCGTTGCTCGGCGGCATCTTCGTGGAGACGATCGGCTGGGAGTGGATCTTCTACGTCAACATCCCGGTGGGCGTGGCGGCGCTGTGGTTCTCGTTCGCGCGGCTGCCGCACCTGACGTCCCACGGGACGACGATGGACCCGCTCGGCGTGGTCCTGTCGGTGGTGGGTCTCGCCGCCGTGGTCTTCGGCCTGCAGGAGGGCGAGAACTACGACTGGGGCCACATCTGGGGGCCGTTCTCGGTGTGGTCCGTCGTGGGGCTCGGCGTCCTCGTGCTCGTGGCGTTCGTGTGGTGGCAGCACCGCCAGGGCCCGCGCGCGCTGCTCCCGCTGCGGCTGTTCCGCTCCCGCAACTTCTCCCTCGCGAACGTGGACGGCATGGTCGTCACGTTCGCCATGATCGGGATCTTCTTCCCGCTGACGATCTACCTGCAGTCGATCCTCGGGCTGACGCCGATCCAGGCGGCGCTGGTGATGATGCCCGGGTCGCTCGTGTCCGGCGTCGTGGCGCCGTTCGCGGGGCGTCTGTCGGACCGGGTGCCGGCCAAGTGGGTGGTCGCGGCCGGGTTCGCGGCGATCGCGGGGGCGGTCCTGTGGCTCGCGGCGGTCCTGGCCCCCGACCTGTCGCCGTACGTGCTGCTGTGGCCGATGGCGCTGTTCGGCGTCGGCACCGGCCTCACGTTCTCGCCGCTGTCCAACCTGGCCACGTCGGGGCTCGACGCGCGCACGGCCGGCGCGGGCGCCGGCGCGTTCAACACCAACCGCCAGGTGGGCGGCGTCATCGGGTCGGCCGTCGTGGTCGCGACCCTCTCGGCCCGGCTCGCCGTCACCGTCCCGGCGGCCGCGCAGGACATCGCCGCCCAGCTGCCCGAGCAGTACCGGCAGGCGTTCGTCGAGGGCATCTCGCAGGCGAGCGGGAGCCTCGGGACCACGTCGGTCGGCTCGGTCCAGCTGCCCGACTCGGTGCCGGCGTCGGTCGCGGAGCAGGTCGGGGCCGCCGCCCAGCAGGCGTTCTTCGCGGGCTTCGCCGACGCCGCGGCGCAGACGCTGCTGCTCGTCGGGGTGGTGCTGGTGGTGGGCGTCGTGTGCGCGGCGGCGATGTCGCCCGTGCAGCACACCGAGCCCGTGCAGCAGCGCGAGCAGGAGACCGCCGGCTGAGCTGCGGGGAGCAGGACGCCGGCCGCGCCGGTCGGGACCCACGGGTCTCGACCGGCGCGGCCGGCGTTCGTGTCGGGCCAGGCGCCGACGTCGCGGTTCAGGCCCTGATGTCGCCGCTGAAGTCGACGTCCCTGGTCTCCTGCTGGAACCACAGCGCGACGAACGTGATGAGCGCCATGACCGCGAGGTACACGCCGACCAGCACGGGCGAGTCGGCGGCCTCCCACAGCCACACCGCGATGAACGGCGCCACGGCGGCGCCGAGGATCGACGCGACGTTGTAGGAGATGGAGGCGCCCGTGTAACGGACGTTCGCGGGGAACAGCTCGGGCAGCAGCGCGGCCATCGGCCCGAAGGTCAGGCCCATGAGGGTGAAGCCCACGATGAGCAGCGACATGACGCCCACCGTCCCGGCGGCGAACAGCGGCACGAACAGCAGGCCGAAGACCGCGATCCCGCCGGTCACGACGAGCAGCATGGGGCGACGGCCGTAGCGCTCGGCGAGCGGGCCCGACGCGAGGGTGAAGAGGCCGAAGAAGACGCACCCCACGATGAGCATCCAGAGGAAGTCGATCTTCTCGTAGCCCAGCCCGGCGGGGGAGCCGTCGGTGGGGGCCGTGGCCGCGATGCCGTAGTTCAGCGTGAACGTGGTCATCAGGTAGAACAGCCCGTAGGTCGCGAGCATGATGAACGTGCCCGAGACGATCTTGCGCCACGACGTGCGGAACACCTCGGCCACCGGGACCTTCGCGACGGCCTCGGCCTCGACGACCTTGGTGAAGGCGGGGGTCTCGATGAGCCGCAGGCGCACCCACAGGCCGACGATCACGAGGATCGAGCTGGCGAGGAACGGCACCCGCCAGCCCCACGAGGTGAACTGCGCGTCGCTGAGGGTCTGGGAGAGGCCGATGAACACCAGGTTGGCGAGGATGAACCCGATCGGGGCGCCGAGCTGCGGGAACGTGCCCCACACGGCGCGCCTGCCGGCCGGGGCGTTCTCCGTGGCGAGCAGCGCGGCGCCGCCCCACTCGCCGCCGAGCCCGAGGCCCTGGCAGAAGCGGCACAGCACGAGGACCGCAGGCGCGAGGACGGCCCAGCCCGGGGTGGTGGCGGCCGGGATCAGGCCGATGACGACGGTCGCGATGCCCATGGTGAGCAGGGACGCGACGAGGGTCGTCTTGCGGCCGACGCGGTCGCCGAAGTGGCCGAAGAGCACCGACCCCACGGGGCGGGCGACGAACGCCACGCCGAACGCCGCGAACGACGCGAGCAGCGCCGTCGTCCCGTCCTGGTTCGGGAAGAAGAGCGCGGGGAACACGAGCGAGGCCGCGGTCGCGTAGGCGTAGAAGTCGTAGAACTCGATGGAGGTGCCGATGAGCGACGCGACGATCACGCGGCCGCGCGAGTTGACGGCCGGCGTCGGCGTGCTCGGGGCGCCCGACGTGACGGAGGTGGACATGGTGGACGACCGTACGACTCCGTTCCGCATCATGAACAGACGTCTCAGGATGTGAATCCCGCGCGCTGCGAGGCGGTGCCCGCGGCGTGAAGGTGTGGTGAACGTGAATAGGCCCGCGGTGGAGCGTGTTGGCACCACCGGGCCGGGCGGGGCAGGATCGACGGCGCCGCGACGGTCACGGGCTGCCGGCCGGGGGAGCGAGAGCCCCGGGCGTGGACCCGCGACATCGCCGCCCCACCCGGCGGCACCTGTGACGACTGCATCCGTAAGACGGGACGAACACGACGACATGAACGATCTGCTGCACGTGAACGGCGGGAACCCGCTCGAGGGCACCATCACGGTGCGTGGGGCCAAGAACTTCGTCTCCAAGGCGATGGTCGCGTCCCTGCTGGGGGAGTCGGCGAGCGTGCTGCGGAACGTTCCGCAGATCCGCGACGTGGGGGTCGTCACGGGGCTGCTCGAGCTGCACGGCGTGAACGTGAAGGCGGACCCGGACGCGGGGATCCTCGACCTGGACCCGTCGAACGTGGAGTCCGCGCACGTGGCGGACATCGACGCCCACGCGGGCTCGAGCCGGATCCCGATCCTGTTCTGCGGTCCGCTGCTGCACCGGCTGGGCGAGGCGTTCATCCCGGACCTGGGCGGCTGCCGGATCGGGGACCGGCCGATCAACTACCACCTGGACATCCTGCGGCAGTTCGGCGCGGTGGTGGACAAGATGCCGAACGGCATCCAGCTGCGCGCCCCGCGCCGGCTGCAGGGCACGAAGATCTCGCTGCCGTACCCGTCGGTGGGTGCCACGGAGCAGCTGCTGCTGACCGCGGTGCGCGCGGAGGGCATCACCGAGCTCACGGGCGCGGCGATCGAGCCGGAGATCATGGACCTGATCGCGGTGCTGCAGAAGATGGGCGCGATCATCTCGGTGGACACCGACCGGGTGATCCGGATCGAGGGCGTGGACCGGCTCGAGGGGTACTCGCACACGGCGCTGGGCGACCGGATCGAGACGGCGTCGTGGGCGTCGGCGGCGCTGGCCACCGGCGGTGACGTGACGATCAAGGGCGCGACGCAGCCGGAGATGATGACGTTCCTGAACACGTTCCGGAAGGTCGGTGGCCGGTTCGACGTGCAGGAGGACGGGATCCGGTTCTGGCACCCGGGCGGTGACCTGGACTCGATCGTGCTGGAGACCGACGTGCACCCGGGGTTCATGACGGACTGGCAGCAGCCGCTGGTGGTGGCGCTCACGCAGGCCAAGGGGCTGTCGATCGTGCACGAGACGGTGTACGAGAACCGGTTCGGGTTCGCGGACGCGCTGCGGAAGATGGGCGCGACGATCCAGGTGTACAAGGAGTGCCTGGGTGGGCGCGACTGCCGGTTCGGGCAGCGCAACTTCCACCACTCGGCCGTGATCTCGGGCCCGACGCCGCTGTCGGCGGCGGACATCGTGGTGCCGGACCTGCGCGGCGGGTTCTCCCACCTCATCGCGGCGCTGGCGGCGAACGGGACCTCGACGGTGCGGGGGATCAGCCTGATCGACCGGGGTTACGAGGCGTTCCAGGACAAGCTCGTGGCCCTGGGCGCGGACGTCGCGCGCGGCTGACGCGACCGCCGGTCGGGGGCGGGTAGGCTCTGAGCCCGTGCCGATCGCCCGACCTGACTCCCGCGGATTCCGCGCCGTCGCGCGCATCGTGCGGCCCCTGCTCTTCTCGATGGTCCGCTACGACTGGGACGGCGGCGAGGAGAACCTGCCCCGAGAGGGCGGGTTCATCGCGGCCGCCAACCACGTCACGGAGTTCGACGCCCTGACCCTGGCGCACTACCTGTTCGACAAGGGCTTCGAGCCGCGGATCCTCGCGAAGCGGGGCCTGTTCACCGCGCCGCTGGTGGGGTCGGTGCTGCGCGCCACCCGCATGATCCCGGTGGACCGGGGCACCGCAGCCGCGGCGAGGTCGCTCGAGGACGCGGGCGCCCAGCTCGGGAACGGCGCCTGCGTGGCGATCCTCCCGGAGGGCACGCTCACGCGGGACCCCGACCTGTGGCCGATGGAGGGCAAGACGGGCCTGGCGCGGCTCGCCCTGGCGAGCCGGCTGCCCGTCGTGCCGGTGGCACAGTGGGGAGCGCACCGGGTGCTGCCGCGGTACGGCAAGCTCCCGCGCCCGATCCCGCGCAAGCCCGTGACGATCGTCGCCGGCCCGCCCGTCGACCTGTCCGACCTGTACGACCGACCGCTCGACACCCAGGTGCTGCGCGAGGCGACGAACCGCGTCATGGACGCGATCACCGCCCAGCTCGCGCAGGTCCGCGGCGAGGCGGCCCCCGCCGTCCGCTTCGACCTGCGCAAGCACCCCGAGTACGAGACCAAGCGCACGACCTACCCGCCCGTGGAGCGCCCTTGAGCACCGACGTGACCGCCGATCCGACCTCCGACACCCGCGCCGCGGGCGCACCGACCCGGGTCGCCGTCCTGGGTTCCGGATCGTGGGGCACCACGTTCGCGATGGTCCTGGCCGACGCGGGGTGCGAGGTCCGGCTGTGGGGTCGCGACGCCGAGGTCGCGCGTGAGGTCACGGCGTCCCGCACCAACGAGAAGTACCTGCCCGGCATCTCGCTGCCCGCGATGACGGGCACCACCGACGCCGCCGCCGCGCTCGCCGGCGCGCAGGTCGTGGTCGTGGCCGTGCCGTCCCAGGTGGCGCGCGCCACGCTGACAACGCTGCGCGACCTGGTCGAGCCGGACGCGGTGATCGTGTCCCTGATGAAGGGCGTCGAGCTCGGCACCGACGAGCGCATGAGCCAGGTCATCGTCGAGGCGCTCGACGTGCCCGCGTCGCGGGTCGCCGTCGTGTCCGGGCCGAACCTGGCGCCCGAGATCGCCCGGCGGCAGCCGACGGCGACCGTGGTGGCGTGCGCCGACGAGGCCGCCGCCCGGTTCGTCGCGGACGCCTGCTCGAACGCCTACTTCCGCCCGTACACCAACGACGACGTGGTCGGCGTGGAGCTGTGCGGGGCCGTGAAGAACGTCATCGCGCTGGCCGTCGGCATGGCGCAGGGCCGCGGCTTCGGGTCGAACACCGCCGCGACCGTCATCACCCGCGGTCTGGTGGAGATCACCCGGCTCGGCCTCGAGCTGGGTGCCGACGCCGAGACCTTCTCCGGCCTCGCGGGCATGGGCGACCTCGTGGCCACGTGCACGTCGCCGCTGTCGCGCAACAACACGCTCGGCCGTCACATCGGCGAGGGGATGTCGCTCGACGAGGCGGTCGCCGCCACCGGCACGACGGCGGAGGGCGCGAAGTCCTGCCGCTCCGTGCTCGACCTCGCGGGCAAGCACGGCGTGGACATGCCCATCACCGCGGGCGTCGTCGCCGTCCTCTACGAGGGGCTGCCCGTGGAGGAGATGGCGCGGGCGCTCCTGTCCCGGCCGCAGAAGTCCGAGGGCGTCGACGCCTGACCCCGCAGGTCCGGGGCGAGCCCGGGCGAGCCCGTCGGCCTCAGTCGTCGGCGGGGTCGTGCTGCACGTCGACGACGACGCGCGCCGGGTCCTCCAGCGCGAAGACGCGGAACGGGAGCGGCTCGCCACCGGCCCCGTCGTCGACGCCCACGAACGCCGTCGTGTACCCCTCGAACCAGAAGCGGTAGACCACCTCGTCGACCGACCCGGTGCCGTCGGGGTCGATCGTCGCCCCGTCGTACTCCGTGGGGCCGCCCTCCGTCTCGCCGGGCATCGCCATGCCGGACAGCCGCACCTGCAGCACCCGGTCGCCGTCGACCGCGACCGGGTCGCCGCTGCCGTCGTCGGTCGGGGCGTCCACGTACTCGACCCGCCAGCCCGGTGCGCCCTCGCCCTCGAGGTCGAGCACGACGCGGTCGAAGCCGTCGTGCGTGCCCACGCGGACGTCGGTCACGACGAGCGCCGCGTCCTGGCTCGCCTCCGCCGTGTCGGCGGAGGCGTCGGCCGGGAACGGCAGGTCCTGCGTGGGCTCGTCGCCGCTGGTGTCGTCGGGCGCGGTGTCGCCGGGGCCGTCGTCCGGGGCGCTCGACGCCGTCGCGGTGTCCCCCGGGGAGTCGCTCGGCGCGGAGCCGGGGCCGTCGACCTCGGGGCCGTTGTCCGCGCACCCGGCGAGCGCGACGGCGAGCAGTGCCGCGGCGAGCGCACCGGCGGCCGGACGGGTCCTGGTGCTGGTCATGGCGCCTCCCGTGTCGTCGGCCGTCGCGCGGACGGGTCGGCACGACCGTAGGCGCGGCCCGGCCGTTCCGCATTCGCGTCCAGCGGCCCGCGACGGCCACGACGGACCGGGTCGGACCCGGTCGGTACGGTGACCGCATGCCCCTGACACGGACGGACCGACCGGCCCTGGTGTTCGACGTCCTCGGCACGCTGGTCGACCAGGCCGGCAGCCTGCGCGCCCGGGTGGGCGAGGCGGCCGGCGTCGACGCGGACGAGGCCGCCCGGGTGGTCGCCCGGTGGCTCCGGCTCGTGGCGGAGCAGACGCGGGAGGTGGTCGACGGCCGGCGGGACTTCGCCCCGAGCCACCGGCTGGACGACGAGGCGCTGGCGGTCCTCGTGCGCGACGGCGACCTGCCGGAGGCGGCGGCCGACCGCCTCGCCACGGCGGGCGAGCGGCTCCGCGCCTGGGACGACAGCGTGGCCGGGATCGACGCGCTCGCCCGGGACTTCACGGTGATCGGCCTGTCCGACGCGAGCCGCCGCACCCTCGCCGGGCTGAGCGCCGGCACGGGCCTGCGCTGGCACCAGGTGCTCTCGGCGGAGGACGCCCGCGCCTACAAGCCCGACCCCGCGCTCTACGCGGCGGGCCTCGCCGCGGCGCCCGCGGACTCCGGCCCGCCGGTCATGGTCGCCGCGCACGCGTGGGACCTGCGCGCCGCCGCGGGGGCCGGGATGCGCACGGCCTACGTGCCCCGGCCGCAGGGGGACCCGCCGGCGGCGGGCGACAGGTTCGACGTGCACGCGGCCGACCTGCGCGACCTGCACGCCCGGCTGCTGGGCGGGGAGCTCGGCGCGCGGCTCAGCTGACGGCGGCGCGCAGCGCCTGGTCGAGGTCGGCCCAGAGGTCCTCGACGTCCTCGATGCCCACGGACACCCGCAGGAGGTCCTCGGGCACGGTGCGGGACTCGGTGGCGAAGCGCCGGCGCCGCTCGAGCATCGACTCGACGCCGCCCAGCGACGTGGCGGGGAGCCACAGGCGCACGGCGGCCACCACGGCGTCGGCCGCGGCGGCCCCGCCGCGCGGGCGCAGGCCGAGCACCGCGCCGAAGCCGTTCATCAGCCCCGCGGCCCGCTCGTGGCCGGGGTCTCCGGGCAGCGACGGGTGGCGCACCTCCGCGACGGCGGGGTGCTCGGCGAGGCGGCGGGCGAGCTCGGCCGCGTTGGCGTTCGCCCGCTCCACCCGCAGGTGCAGCGTGCGCAGGCCGCGCAGCGCCAGCCACACCTCCATCGGGCCAGGGATCGAGCCGTGCAGGGTGCGGTAGGCGCGCAGCCCGGACGCGAGCGCGTCGTCGCGCGTGACGGCGGCGCCGAGCACGACGTCGGAGTGCCCGGCCAGGTACTTGGTCACGGAGTGCACCACGATGTCCGCGCCCAGGTCGAGCGGGCGCTGCCCGAGCGGGGTGGCGAAGGTGTTGTCGACGACGGAGCGCACCCCGCGCTCCCGCGCGGCGGCGAGGATCGCGGGCAGGTCCGCGACCTCGAGCATGGGGTTGGTGGGCGACTCCGCCAGGAGCACGTCGGCGCCGTCGAGCGCGGCGACGACCTGCGAGGTGTCCGCGATGTCCACGCGGCGCACCTCGACGCCCCGCCGCGCGGCGAGGTCGTCCAGGTAGCCGAGCGACACCTGGTACGCGTGCCGGGGCGCGACGACGACGCCGCGCTCGGGCACGTGACCGAGCGACGCGATCACGGCGGCCATCCCGGACCCGAAGACGACGCCGTGCGGCGCGCCCTCCAGCGCGGCCAGCGCCTCCTCGAACGGGTGCCACGTCTCGGTGTCCATGCGCGTGTACAGCAGGTCGCCGGGGGCCGAGACGCCCTGGTTCACGTAGGTGGAGCTGAGCACGACCGGCGGGTTCACCGGCGCGCCCTGCGCGCGCGCCGGCCGCCCGGCGGTGACGGCGAGGGTGGCGGGGGAGAGCGTCGCGTGCGGGTCGTGCGTCATGGCCGCAGCGTACGTCCGGGAGGCGGGTGTCAGCCGCGCGGTTCCACCAGGCGCGCGAGCAGCTCGGTGAGCAGGCGCTCCACCAGAGGGGCCGGGAGCACCTCGACCAGCGCGAGCAGCGGCGCCATCGGCCCGACCCCCGGGGCCCCGTCGGCCGCCCCGCCGGCCGCGGTGCCGAGGCCGATGCGGTCCAGGAGGGCCGCCGCCGCCGCGGAGTCGAGGGGGCGGTCCGGGTCGAGCGGCGGCAGCACTCCGAGGAGCGCGCCGGCGTCCGGCCGCGGGCGGCCGCGCACCTCGTCGGCGGCCGCGCGCAGGACGGGGACGAGGTCGTCCAGCACGCCCTCGGTGACCGGCGTGACGGTCAGGTGGGTGGTGTGCGGCAGCCGGGTGCCGTCGGCCTGGACCAGGCCGGGCTGCGCCTGGAGCGTCCAGCCCCGCGCGGCCACGGCGTCGGCCCACACGTGCGGGTCCACGCGGCGGTCGGCGGGCACGTCGTCGTCCGACGCGACGGCGAGGAGCGGCCCCACCGGGGAACCCACGACGCGCAGGCCGTCGATCCCGTCGGCCCCGTCGACGGCGTCGCGCAGCGCCAGCGTGGCCCTGCGGGCGCGGCCGGCGAGAGTCGCGAGCCCGCCGGTGCCCAGGGCCCGCAGGATCGCCCACGCGGCGGCGAGCGGTCCGCCCGACCGCGAGCCGAGCAGCGTCGGGTTGACCACCGGGTAGCCGGGCCAGCGGGTCGTGGCGAAGTACTGCGCCCGCTGCCGGTCGCGGTCGCGGTGCAGCAGCACGGACGCGCCCTTGGGGGCGAAGGCGTACTTGTGCAGGTCCGCGCTCAGGCTCGTGACGCCGGGCACGCGCAGGTCCCAGTCGGGCAGGCCGGGCCAGAACGGCAGGGCGAAGCCGCCGATGCACGCGTCGACGTGGACGGGCACGCCCGCGTGCGCGGCAAGGGCGGCGACCCCGGCCACGGGGTCGGCGGCGGCGTGCGGGTAGGAGGGCGCGGAGACGACCACGAGCGCGACGTCGTCCGCCCCCTGCGACCCGGAGGCGAGGCGCGCGCCGATCGCGGCGGCGTCGACGGCGCCCGCCGAGGCGCCCGAGGCGGCCACGGGGACGAGGTCGAGCTCCAGCCCGTACAGGTGGGCCGCCTTCTGGAACGCGGCGTGCACGGTGACGGGCGCGACCAGTCGCGGCCGCGCCTCGCCGGGCCGCAGGCCGCGGGCCCCGAGCCAGGTGTCGCGGGCCGACTGCACGGCCAGCAGGCAGCTCTCGGTGCCGCCGCTGGTGACGGTGCCGACGGTGTCCGCGTCGCCGCCCAGCAGGTCGCGCGCGAAGGCGACGACGTCGCGCTCGAGGGCGGCCACCGAGCCGAACGTCGTCGGGTCCAGCCCGTTGACGGGCTGCATGGCCCGGACGGCGTCCGCGGCGAGGTCGTCGAGCGCCGGGACGCCCGGGTCGTACACGTAGCTGAGCACGCGCCCGCCGTGCGTCGGCGCGTCGTGGCGCCTCAGCGCGGCCAGCGCGGCGAGCACCGCCGCCGGCTCCTGCTCCAGGTCGAGCGCGACGTCGGGCGGGGCGGGGTCGGTCACGAGGCCTCCTGGCTACGGTCGGCCCGCACCGGGCCGGGGTCGATGTCGCGCCGCCGCAGCGGGTAGCGACCGAGCGGCAGCAGGCTGGTCGCGACGAGCGCGGCGGGCAGCACGCTGAAGGCGACGACGATGCCCAGCACGGCGCCCGACGGCTGGTCGAGCGACTGGCCGCCGGTGGACTCGACGTAGCCCGTGACGGCCAGCACCACGGTCAGCAGCGCGGTGCCGAGCGCCATGCCCGTCGTCTCGCCCGCGGTCCAGACGCCGCCGAAGGCGCCGGCGCGGTCCACGCCCGTCGCGCGGGCGTCGTGCGCGATGACGTCGGGCAGCATCGCCATCGGCAGGGACTGCATGCCCGCGTACGCGGCGCCCGCCAGCGCCACGGGCGCGTACACCCAGGCGCCGGGCGCCCAGGCCAGGGGGAGCAGGGCGAGCGCCGCCACGGCGAACAGCCCGGAGGCCAGCCGGAACGCCCGCTCCTTGCCGACCCGGCGGGCGAGCCGGCCCCACAGCGGCGTCACGACCAGCGCCGGGCCGACCAGCGCGACGAACAGGAACGTCACGGCGGCCGTGTCCCGCAGCACCCACGTGGCGACGTACTGGGCTCCCGCGAGCATCGCGCCGGTGGCGAGCGCCTGCAGCACGAAGGCGCCGAGCAGGGTGCGGAACGGGCGGCTCGTGCGCAGCAGGCCCAGGCCCTCCCGGTAGTGGGCGGCGAGCCCGGCCCGGGGCGGGGCCGGCCGCGGCGCCGCGGGCGGCCCCGCCGACCGTTCCGCCGTCGACGCGACGAGCAGCGCGACCCCGAGGACAGCCGCCGCGGCGACGGCCATGAGCAGGTAGCCGAGGCGCTCGTCGGCGCCCCCGAGCGCACGCAGCGCGGGCCCGCCGCCGCCGAACAGCAGGATCGCGGCGGTGAGCACCACCACGCGCGCCGTGAGCAGCCGGGTGCGGGCGTCGTAGGTGGCCGCCAGCTCCGCGGGCAGGGCGATGTACGGCACCTGGAACAGGCTGAACGCCGTCGCCGCCGCGAGGAACGCGAGCAGCACCCACCAGGCGGCGCCGGCCGGGGCGAGCCCCGCGGGCACGGCGAACGTCAGGACGAAGAAGACGGGGAGCGCGAGCCCGCCGATCACCATGAGCCGACGCCGGCGGCCCGTGCGGGCGCGCTCCCGGTCGCTGGCGGCGCCGATCACGGGGTCGATGACGACGTCCCAGACCTTCGCCGCGGCGACCAGCAGCCCGGCCACGGCGGCGGTGACGCCGAGGGTGTCCGTCAGGTAGAAGACGAGCACCAGCCCGGGCAGCGTCGCGAACCCGCCCGTCCCGACGGATCCGACCGCGTACCGGGCCACGGTGCCCCTGCGCAGCGTCATGAGGCGGGATCGTAGCCGCTCGCGGGAATGTTCCGGTCGCCGCGGTGCTTGTGCGACGTGTGACTCAGGCGACGGCTCCCTCCCTGCTCGGCTCCCTCGACCTCTCCGCGGCACCCCTGGTGCTCGGCGGCAACGTCTTCGGCTGGACCGCCGACGACCCGGCGTCCTTCGCCGTCCTCGACGCGTTCGCCGACGCCGGCGGGCGCATGGTCGACACCGCCGACGTGTACTCCGCGTGGGTGCCGGGCAACTCCGGGGGCGAGAGCGAGCGGACGATCGGCCGCTGGCTGGCCCGCACGGGCCGCCGGGACGACGTGCTGGTCGCGACGAAGGTCTCCCAGCACCCGGACTTCCGTGGGCTGGCGGGCGCGAACGTCCGCGCCGCCGCGCAGGCGTCGCTCGAGCGCCTGGGCACCGACCGCATCGACCTGTACTACGCCCACTACGACGACGGCACGACGCCGGTCGAGGAGGTGGCCGCCGCGTTCTCGGCGCTGGTCGACGAGGGTCTCGTGCGCGAGATCGGCATCTCGAACTCGACGCCGGAGCGGATCGACGCGTGGTTCGCCGCCGCCGAGCGCGACGGCCTGCACCGGCCCGTGGCCCTGCAGCCCCACTACAACCTCGTGGAGCGCGGCTTCGAGCAGGACCTGCGGCCCGCCGCCGAGCGGCACGGGCTCGGGGTGCTCCCGTACTACGCGCTCGCCTCCGGGTTCCTCGCCGGGACCTACCGGGACGGCGAGGCGCCGGACAGCCCGCGGGCGGGCAAGGCCGCCACCTACCTCGACGACCGCGGCCGCCGCGTGCTCGCCGCGCTCGACGACGTCGCGGCCGCCCACGACGTGCCCGTCGCGTCCGTGTCGCTCGCCTGGCTGCGCGCGCAGGCCACCGTCGTCGCGCCGATCGCCAGCGCGCGCCACGCCGGCCAGCTGGACGCCCTCCTGCGCTCGACGACGCTGGAGCTCACCGACGACGAGGTGGCCCGGCTGGACGGCGCCTCCGCCTGAGCGGCACTCGGTCCTCGAGTCAATCGGCCGGACCGTGCCTGCGCGCCGGCGTGGGCGAGTGCCTCGATCCCCGGCCCTCACCCTCCGCTGCGCTCCGGCTCAGTCCTCCAGCGGGCCGAGCACGGACTGCGCGACGGTGGAGTGCGCCGACTCGTCGTCGGACGGGTGGAAGATCCCGGCCAGGACGTCGCGGTAGAGGCGGCCGAGCTCGGACCGGTTGAAGTACGTGGACCCGCCGGAGCAGCGGATCGCCTCGTCCACGACCTGCCGGGCCGTCTCGGTGACGCGCACCTTGAGCCCCGCCGTCGAGCGGAAGAACCCCGCGCCCTTGTCCACCTGCGCGTCGACCTCGCCGGCCACCAGGTCGAGCTGCGGCCACAGTCCGTCGAGGGCGAGCGCGGCGGTGCCGATGCGCGACCGGATGTCCGGGTCCTGGGAGTACGCCTTGCCGGTCTTCATCGACCGCCGGCGGTTGACCGCCTCGACGGCGAGGGCCAGGGCGCGGTCGGCGATCCCCAGGTAGACGGACGCGAGCAGGATCTCGAACGACGTGAAGATGCCCAGCACGTACGGGTCCAGGCTCGGGCCGGGCGCGATGCGCCGCAGCACGCGGTCGGCGGGGGCGTGCGCTCCGTCGAGCACCGTGGTGCACGACTGCGAGGCCCGCATGCCGAGCGTGTCCCAGTCGTCCTTGATCTCGAAGCCGCCGCCGTCGCGGGTGACGAACCCGTGCACGATGCGCGGGTCGTCGGGGTCGGTCTGCTCGTCCAGGCCCATGACGCCCAGGCGCGTCCAGCCGGGGGAGTTGGACGTGAAGATCTTGGTGCCGTGGAAGGAGTAACCGCCCTCGCCGTCGGGGCGGGCCTCGGTGCGCGAGCCGAGCAGCACGAGGTCGTTCCCGGCCTCGGAGTAGCCGAAGCCGAAGACCTCGCCGTGGGCGGTCTCCTCGAGCAGCCAGTCGAGCGAGCCGTCGCCGCGCTCGTGCAGGAACCGGGCGACGCCCACCCACACGTGGTGCATGTTCACCGCCAGCGCCGTCGCCGGCGCGGCGCCGGCGAGGCGGGCCTGCTCCCGGGCGGCCTCGCGCAGGGTGAGCCCGGCGCCGCCGAGGTGCTCGGGGACCATGGCCTGGAGGTACCCCGCGGCCTTGAGGTCGGCGAGGTCGTCCGCGAAGAACGTGTTCTCGCGGTCGTGCGTCGCCGCGCGGCCGCGGATCGTCTCCAGCAGGTCGTCGGTGAGGATCTGGCGGGGTGTCGCCAGGGGCGACGGGAACGGCGACGGCGCGGCGTCCGGCGAGGTCACAGGCATGACCTCACCGTACGCCGCGCCCGCGCGCTCAGCCCCCGACGCCGGTGGTCGTCCCCTCCGGCTGGGGCAGCAGGCGGCGCAGCACGTCGGCGAGCGTGACGACCCCCAGCGTCCGGCCGTCGCGGCGGACCAGCGCGAGCTGCTCGCCCGCCTCACGCAGCAGCGAGATCGCCGCGTGCACGGTGGTGGAGGCGTCGAGCACGAACGGCGCGCGCGCCAGCGGCGCGACGGGGGCGGCGTCGTCGAGCAGGAGGGTGTCGCGCACGTGCACCACGCCGCTCACCTCCTCGCCGTCGCCGCCGGCCGCGCGCAGCAGGATGCGCAGGTGGCCGGAGGTGACGGACGCCGCCCGCACGTCGGCCGCCGTGGCGCCCGCCGGGACGGCCGTGGGTCGGGCCCCGGCCGGCACGAGCGCGTCGACCGTGAGGGTCTCGAGCTCCAGCGCCCCGGCGATCTGCGCGGAGTACGCGGCGTCGAGGGCACCGACGTTCGCCGAGTGCTCCACGAGGTGCCGCAGCGTGGTCGGGTCGTGCCCGGCCTCGATGTGGTCCACCGGCTCCACCCCGACGGCCCGCAGGCACCGGTTCGCCAGCGCGTTGAGCCACCGCAGCACGGGGCGCGTGAGCCACATGAACCCGCGCATCGGCAGCGCGAGCAGCGTCGCCGACGCCTCGGGGTGCGCGATGGCCCACGACTTCGGCGCCATCTCGCCGACCACGAGGTGCAGGAACGTCACGAGGATCAGCGCCAGCACGAAGCCCGCGACGTCGGCCACCCAGTACGGCGCGCCCCACGCGGCGAACAGCGGGGTGAGCCAGTGGTGCACCGCCGGCTTGGTCACGGCGCCGAGCGCCAGGGTGCAGGCGGTGATGCCGAGCTGCGACCCGGCGAGCAGCAGCGTCAGCTCGGACGAGCTGCGCAGCGCCGCCCGCGCGGAGCGGCTGGTCGCCGCGGCGTCCTCCAGCCGGTGGCGGCGCGCCCCGAGGAGGGCGAACTCCACGGCCACGAAGAACGCGCTGAGCGCGATGATGACGACGGTCGCGGCGACGACGACCCAGGGGGTGCTCATCGGTCGTCCTCCTTCACGGTGGCCGCCGGCGCGCCCTCGACCAGGCGCACGCGCACCAGGTGCGGCACGTGCCGCTCCACGGCCAGCACCTCGACCTCGATTCGGCGGGCCACGGGTTCGTCGTGCGCGAGGTCCGCCGGGTCGGGCGGCAGCGCGACGGCGACGTGGTCGCCGGCGCGGGGCAGGGCGCCGAGCTGCGCGATGAGCAGCCCGGCGACGGTCTCCTGGTCGCCGCGCGGCAGGTCGTGCCCGAGGGCCCGCTCGGCCTCGTCGAGGTGGACGTCGCCGCCCATCACCCAGGTGTCGTCGCCCTCGGCCGTGACGGTGGCGGGCCGGTCGGCGTCGTGCTCGTCGGTGATCTCGCCCACGAGCTCCTCCGCGAGGTCCTCGAGGGTGAGCACGCCCGCGAAGCCGCCGTACTCGTCGACGACGACCGCGAGCTGGTTGCGCGCGCGGTTCAGCTCGGCCAGCGCGTCCGGCAGCGACATGAGGGTGGGCAGCACCGTGACCGGACGCATGAGGTCGGAGACGGGCGCGGCCTCGGTGAGCTCAGTCCGCAGCAGGTCCGTGAGCTGGACGACGCCGATCGCCTGGTCCTCGCCGTCCACCACCGGGTAGCGGGAGTGGCCGCCGGCCATGAGGGCGCGCAGCTCGCCCACCGTGAGCCCGGGCTCGACCGTCCCGACGCGCGAGCGCGGGATCATGGCGTGCTCCACGTCGTGGGCCGGGAAGTCGAGGATCCGGTCCAGCAGCACCGACAGGTCGTCGGGCAGGTCGCCGCTGGAGCGCGAGTCGGCCACGATGTGCTCGAGGTCGCGGGCCGTGGCCGAGTGCTCGACGTCGTGCACCGGCTCGATGCGCAGCACGCGCAGCAGGGCGTTCGACGCCTTGTCGAAGACGGCGATGAGCCAGCCGAGCACGGTGAGGTACGCGGTCGTCGAGCCGGCCAGGCGCAGGGCGGTGGGCTCCGGGCGGGCGATGGCGAGGTTCTTGGGGAACAGCTCGCCGAACAGCATCTGCACCAGGGTCGAGACCGCGAGGGCGGCGACCGTGCCGACGGCCACGCCGACGCCGGTCGGGACGCCCACGCCGCCGAGCAGCGTGCCGAGCGCGTCGCCGACGAGCGGCTCGGCCACGTAGCCGACCAGCAGGCCGGTCACGGTGATGCCGAGCTGGGCGCCCGAGAGCACGAACGACGTGCGGCGCGTGACGGCGAGGGCCCGCTTCGCGGTCGCGTCACCGGCCTCCGCGCGGGCGGCGAGCCGGGAGCGGTCCACGGTCATGTAGGCGAACTCCTGGGCGACGAAGTACGCCGTCGCCGCGGTGATCACGAGGATCACGAGGAGGCCGAGGAGGAGGGAGAGCGCGGCGGTCATCGGGGACGCACCGCCTCAGGGTCGGCAGGACCCGGGGGCTGCGAGGAGCCCGGACTATGGCTGGGGTCGTCGGCGGGCGCGGCGCTCTCGTCGGCCGCGGGCACCGTGACGACGGTCGTCGTGAGGGTGATGTCCACGTCGCCCCCAACGTCGCCGCCCCACGGAGAGTTCCCGGCGCTACGCTCCGGTGCACACGGTCGACGAGGACCGTGGACGCACGAAGGGACAGCCATGCCCGGCACCTCCGCCGACCACCGCGCCGACCACCGCGCCGCCGACCGCGCCGTCATCCGCAGCCCGCACCCCGACGTCGAGATCCCCGACGTCAGCCTCTACGACTTCCTCTTCGCCTCGCTCGACGGCGCCGACCTCGACCGCGTGGCCCTGGTCGACGGCCCGAGCGGCGACGCGACCACGTACGGCGAGCTGCGGGCGCGGGTGGACGCGATCGCGGGCGCGTTCGCGGCCCGCGGGCTCGGGGTCGGCGACGTCGTGGCGCTGCACAGCCCCAACGTCCCGGCCTTCGTCGCGGTCTTCCACGGCCTCCTGCGCGCCGGGATCACCGTGACCACGATCAACGCGCTCGCGTCGGGGCGCGAGGTCGCCAAGCAGCTCGAGTCCTCGGGGGCGCTGGCGCTCGTCACCGTCTCGCCGCTGCTGGCCGCGGCCGAGGCCGGCGCGGACGCCGCGGGCCTCGCGCCGGGCGAGGTCGTCGTCCTCGACGGTGCGGACGGGCACCCGTCGCTCGCGGAGCTGCTCGCGGGCGGCCACGCGGCGCCCGACGTCGCGTTCGACCCGCGCACCCACCTCGCGGTGCTGCCGTACTCCTCCGGCACGACCGGGCTGCCCAAGGGCGTGATGCTCACCCACCGCAACCTCGTGGCGAACGTGCTGCAGACGGAGGCCTACCTGCCGCTCACGCCGGACGACGTGATCCCGGCGGTGCTGCCGTTCTTCCACATCTACGGCATGACGGTGCTGATGAACGGCGCGGTCTACCAGCGATCGACGCTCGTGACGCTGCCGCGGTTCGACCTCGCGGAGTACCTGCGGGTCGTCGAGCAGCACCGGGCCACCGTGCTGTTCGTCGCCCCGCCCATCGCGCTGGCGCTCGCGAAGCACCCCGCGGCGGCCGACCGCGACCTGTCCAGCGTGCGCCTCCTCATGTCCGGGGCGGCGCCGTTCGACGAGCAGCTCGCCGCCGCCGTGGGGCGCCGGCTGCCGGCCGCGCGCGTGCTGCAGGGCTACGGGATGTCCGAGATGTCGCCGGTCTCGCACGTCGTCCCGGTCGACCGGCCCGACGTCTCGCCCGGCACCGTCGGCATGCTGGTGCCGAACATGCTCGCCAAGATCGTCGACCCGGCCACGGGCGAGGCGATCCCGCGGCCCGAGGCCGGCGTGAGCGCCCCGGGCGAGCTGCTGTGCGCCGGGCCGAACGTCATGGTCGGGTACCTCGCCGACGAGCAGGCCACCCGCGACACGCTCGAGCCCGACGGCTTCCTGCACACCGGCGACATCGTGACCGTCGACGCCGACGGTGCGTTCACCGTCGTCGACCGGCTCAAGGAGCTCATCAAGCACAAGGGCTACCAGGTGGCGCCGGCCGAGCTCGAGGCGCTGCTGCTCACCCACCCGGAGATCGCGGACGCGGCGGTGATCGGCGTGCCCGACCCGGAGTCGGGGGAGGTCCCGAAGGCGTTCGTCGTGCGGGCCGGCGGCAGCGCGCTGACGGCCGACGACGTGCAGGCGTTCGTGGCCGAGCACGTCGCCCCCTACAAGAAGGTGCGGGTCGTGGAGTTCGTGGACCAGGTGCCGAAGTCGGCGGCGGGGAAGATCCTGCGCAAGGAGCTGCGCGCCCGCTGATCCTGCGGGTCCCGCCGGAGGGCGGGTCCGGCGCGGACGGCGGGGCGGGTTCCGGTAGGGTTCGGCGCGATGTCCGACGCCACCACCGCCTCCGTCCCCGTCGTCCCGTCTCCGGGCGCAGGCGCCCCGCGCAAGACCCGTGTCGCGCTGCTGTTCGGCGGCCGCTCGGGCGAGCACGCCATCTCGGCCTCGACGGCCGCCGGCGTGCTGCGCGCCATCGACCGCGACCGCTACGACGTCGTGCCCGTGGGCATCACGCGCGAGGGCCGCTGGGTGATCGCCGCGGACGACCCGGAGCGCTGGCAGATCGCCGACGGCCGCCTCCCCGAGGTCACGGCCGACACGGGCGCCGAGGTCGTGCTGTCCCTGACCCAGGGGGAGCGCACCCTGCGCGTGCTCGAGCCGGGGCAGGTGCCCGCGCTGCTGGGCGAGGTCGACGTCGTCTTCCCGCTGCTGCACGGCCCGTTCGGCGAGGACGGCACGGTGCAGGGCCTGCTCGAGCTCGCGGACGTGCACTACGTCGGCGCGGGCGTGCTCGCCTCGGCCGTCGGCATGGACAAGCACTTCATGAAGCTCGTGCTCGCGGGGCAGGGGCTCGCCGTGGGCCCGTACGTCGTCATCCGCCCGCGCGACTGGGAGCGGGACCGCGCGGCGTGCGTCGCCGCCGTCGAGCCCCTCGGCCTGCCGCTCTTCGTCAAGCCCGCGCGGGCGGGGTCGTCGCTCGGCATCACGCGCGTGGACGACCTGGCCGACCTGCCGGCGGCCGTCGAGACGGCGCGGGCCCACGACCCCAAGGTCATCGTCGAGGCGGGGATCGACGGCCGCGAGATCGAGTGCGCCGTGCTCGGTGGGCGCGACGGCGAGGCGGCGCGGGCGTCGCTGCCCGGCGAGATCGTCGTCGACCACGACAGCCACGCGTTCTACGACTTCGAGGCGAAGTACCTCGACGAGGCGCACGTCGACCTGCGCTGCCCGGCGGACCTCCCGCAGCACGTCATCGACGAGATCCGCGACGTCGCCGTGCGCACCTTCGAGGCCGTGGAGGCCGAGGGGTTGTCGCGCGTCGACGTCTTCGTCACCCCCGACGAGCGCGTGGTCGTCAACGAGATCAACACGATGCCGGGCTTCACGCCGTTCTCGATGTACCCGCGGATGTGGGAGGCGTCCGGCGTGAGCTACCCGGAGCTGGTCGACGAGCTCATCCAGCTCGCCCTGCGGCGCCCGACCGGCCTGCGCTGAGCGGTCACGGCACCACCAGCGTGCCGAGCGGCCCGGGCGCGTGCGCGACCTCCCAGAGGAAGCCGTCCGGGTCGGTGAAGTACCCGGAGTAGCCGCCCCACTCGCGCGCCACCCCGTCGCGGACCGAGGCCGCGCCGGCCCGCCGCGCGTCGTCGAGCACGCCGTCCACCTCCGCCGGCGTCCCGACGTTGTGCGCGAGCGTCAGCGGCGCGGTGCCGCCGTGCGACACCGGGCCGATCTCCTCGGCCGCGTGCGCCTCGTCCCACAGCGAGAGCACGACGTGCTGCCCCACCTGGAACATCAGCACCTCGCCGGGTGCCTCCATGAGCAGGTCCCACCCCAGGCCGTCGACGTAGAAGCGGCGGGTGGCGCCGATGTCGGCGACGACGAGGGTGACGAGGCTCAGGCGCTGGTCCATCCCCTCACCGTGGCACGGGCGGCCGACAGGCGCCTCAGCTGCACTCCGCGGTCGCGGGCACGTTGCTCACGGCCTGGGCGAGGTCGCCGACGAACGACGTCGAGTGGTCCTCCGTGACCGACGGCGGGACCAGGACCTCGACGGCGGGCTCGCGGCCGTAGGTCGTGAACCTCCAGGTGCCGTCGTCGCCCGCCTCGACGATCCAGTCGACGGCGCCCGCGGCGGACTCGACGCGCTGGCAGTCGGGGGACGGCCCGGGCGGGGTGACGCCGCAGCGCAGCGTGACGGCGGCGCCGGGCTCGCCCCAGGCGGCAGTGGCCTGGGCGTTGGTCTTCGCCTTGTCGAGGTCGCCCGCCAGCACGTCCGGCAGCGCGAGCATCACCGGGGCGCAGTCCGGGTTGGCGGCGTCGTCGGCGGGCGTGGCGCCGATGGTGGTGGCGCACGCCGCCAGCGGGACGACGAGGGCGCCGAGCGCGAGGACGCGGACGGCACGGGAGGCTCGCTTCGACGTCAGGGGGCGATGCACGACGACCACGCTACCGGGCGGACCGGCCCCGACGACCGCCTACAGTCGTCTCCGTGACCGACGCCACCCGCCCCCTCGTGCGCGACCTGTCCGAGGAGGAGCTCCTCGCGCGGATCTTCCCCCTGCTGCCCGCCGCCGCCACGACCCTCCTGGGCCCCGGCGACGACGCGGCGGTGGTCGCGGCGCCCGACGCAAGGTTCGTCGTGACCACCGACGTGCTCGTCGAGGACCGGCACTTCCGCCGGCGCTGGTCGGTCGGGTACGACGTCGGCGCGCGCGCCGCGACCGCGAACCTCGCCGACGTCGCGGCCATGGGCGCCCGGCCGACCTCCCTCGTGGTCTCGCTCGTGGTGCCGGGGGACCTGCCCGTCGCGTGGGTGACCGGCCTGGCGCGGGGCCTGGCGGACGTGTCCGGCCCGGCCGGCGCCGGCGTCGTCGGCGGCGACCTGTCCGGCGGCGACGCCGTGGTGGTGGCCGTCACCGCGCACGGCGACCTGGAGGGGCGCGCGCCGGTGACCCGGTCCGGAGCGCGCCCGGGCGACGTCCTGGCGTACGCGGGGCACCGCGGGCTGTCGGCGGCGGGGCTGGCGCTGCTCGAGGCCGGCGTCGCGGACGGCACGACCGGCGGCGGGCTCGCGGCGTGCGTCGCCGGCTATCTGCGGCCCGAGGCTCCGTTGGCCGCGGGGCCGGAGGCGGCGCGACGCGGCGCCACCGCGATGCTCGACGTCTCGGACGGGCTCCTGCGTGATGCCGGCCGGCTCGCCCGTGCGAGCGGCGTCCGCGTGGACGTCGCGACCGCGGCGCTCGCCGCGGACGTGGAGCGGCTCCTGCCGGCGGCGGCGGCGCTCGGACGGGGCAGCGACGCGGCGCTCGGCTGGGTGCTGGCGGGGGGCGAGGACCACGGCCTGCTCGCCACGTTCCCGCCGGACGTCGCGCTGCCGGACGGGTTCCGGCGCGTCGGGGACGTGCAGCCCGGGGCGGGGGTCACCGTCGACGGCGACGAGCCCGCCGTCGCGGCGGGGTGGGACCACTTCGCGGGCTGACCCGGTGTCGGGTGGTGTGCGCAGCCGCGGCGGCGTCAGCCGCGGCGGTAGCGCACCTCGGTGACGGGGGTGTCGCCGATGTCGTCCATCCGCTCCACGCCGTCGGCCTGGAAGCCGTGGCGGCGGTAGAAGTGCTGCGCGTGGTCGTTCTGGGACAGCACCCACAGCGACATCGGCACGCCGTCCGGGACCTCGGACAGGACGGTCCGCATGAGGTCGCGGGCCACGCCGCGGCCCCAGGACTCGGGGTCGAGGTAGATCGCGTACAGCTCGAGGTCGCCGTCCTCGGCGTCCTCGTCGCGTGACGGGCCGTAGCTGGCGAAGCCCAGGAGCCGGCTGTCGACCTCCGCGACGAGCGTCGTGCGGGTGCCCTCGTCGAGGATCCGCTGCCACTTCTCGACGCGATCGGTGGCGTCGAGGGAGTCGAGGTACTCGGCCGGCAGCACGCTGGCGTAGGCGCTCTTCCAGGACGCGAGGTGCACCTGGGCGATCCGCCTGGCGTCGGACACGTCGGCGGGCCGGATCTCCACGTCGCTGTCGGTCTGCACGATCATCTGCTCAGAGTGCCACGCGAGCACGGGGCAGGCCAAGGCGTTTTGGTGAATCCTTCACGAATTCTTTGCCGGTGTCGGCGAGCAACCGGCGGGCGGGTCGCGGGGCCGGCCGCGGGCACAGCGAGACGCCCGCCGGGAAGATCCCGACGGGCGTCTCGCAGAAACGTCACAGCACCGGCGCGGCCGGCGCGCAGGCTCACGCCTGGCGCGTGACCTTGCCCGCCTTGAGGCAGGAGGTGCAGACGTTGACGCGCTTGGGGGTGCCCGCGACCACGGCACGGACGCGCTGGATGTTCGGGTTCCAGCGGCGCTTCGTGCGGATGTGGGAGTGCGAGATGCTGTGCCCGAAGCCCGGGCCCTTGCCGCAGACGTCGCAGTTGGCAGCCACGGTCTCTCCTGAATCGTCGTGCACACGTCCCGCGCCAGGGCAGCAGGACATGAGGCTTGTGGTCTGGGGGAGCCCGGGACCGCCCGGGCAACCACACGAGGATAGCCGATCCGGGGAGTGCTCCTCAACGTGGGGCCTGTCACCGCTACCGTGGTGGCGTGCATCAGCCCGAGCTCCTCGACGCCGCCGTCGTCCGCGCCTGGGCGCGCACCACCGTCGAGGCCCTGGCCGCGGCCCGCGGCGAGCTGGACCGGGTGAACGTCTTTCCCGTGGCCGACGGCGACACCGGCACCAACATGTACCTCACGGCCCGGGACGCCGCCGCCGCCGTCGACGCGGCGCCGGCAGCCGCGGGTGGCGCACGCCTGCTGCGGCTGGCAGCGCGCGCCGCGCTCCTCGGGGCGCGGGGGAACTCGGGCGTGATCCTCAGCGAGTGGCTCCGGGGACTGACCGTCGCCGCCACGCGGGGCGACACCCTCGCCCTCGCGCTGGACCTCGCGGCGCGGTCCGCGCGGCAGGCGGTGGCCCACCCGGCGCCCGGCACCATCCTCACCGCGGCGGAGTCGGCCGCGGCCGCGGCCCGGCACGTCGAGGCGGGCGGGATGGTGGGGCCGCCCGGCGCCCCGGCCCGGCTCTCGACGATCGACGCGGCGTGCCGCGGGGCCCGCGAGGCGGCGCTGCGCAGCATGGGCGCGCTGGAGCCGCTGCGCGCGGCGGGGGTGCTCGACGCGGGCGCGTGCGGACTCGTGCTGGTGCTCGAGTCCCTGGCCGCGGCGCAGCGCCGGGCCGGCGAGACGACGTCGGAGGCGGGCGGCAGCATGGCCCCCGTGCTGCTGGACATGGACCTGCACGGGCACGGCGACCCTGTTCCCCCCGTGCCCGCCACCGACTCCGACGAGGCGTGCGCCGACGACACCGACGGTCTCGGTGCGGCGCACCACGACGCGCACGGGGACGGCGCGGCGGACGACGTCGAGCTGATGTTCGTCCTGGAACGGTCGGCGTCGGCCGTGGGCTTCCGGCCGGGCGCGGTGGCAGACGCGCTCCGCGCGGACCTCGACGACGTCGGCAGCTCGGTGGTCGTCGTGGGGGGCGGCGACGAGGGCGACGCCCCCGAGCGGTCCCTCTGGCAGGCGCACGTGCACACCTCGGACCTCGACGCCGCGCTCGGCGTCGCGCGGCGGTGGGCCTCGCGGGGCGCGGTGTCGCGGGTGTCCGTCCGCCACCTCGCCGTGCCGCCGGACCGCTGGGCGGCCGTGGTCACGACGGCGGCGCCCGCGCTCGCCGCCGAGCTCGCGCGCGCCGGTGCCGTCGTGGTCCTGGACCTGGACGTCCGCCCGACCGCGGACGACCTGGTGGCCGCGGCGCTCGGTGCCGGTGCCCCGCGCGTCCTCGTGCTCGCCCCGGAACCGTTGCTGGACGGTCTGGAGCACGGCGCCGCCCCGGGGTCCGAGCGGCCGGCCGAGGGACCCGAGATCGTGCGCGTCGCCGCGCCCGAGGACGCCCACCTCGTGGCGGGGACCTCCGCGCTGGCGGCGGCCCTCGACGCCGCCCGGGACGAGGACGTGGACGTCCCGGCGCTGGTCGGCTCCGTCGTCGCGGGGCTCCGCGTCGGCGCGGGCCCGGCGGTCACGGTCGGCGCGATCGTCAAGCGGCTCGTGGCCGGGTCGCCCGTCGCCATCGTCACCCTGCTCCCCGACGACGACGTGCCCGACGCCACGCTGACGATGCTGGCGGCCCGGGCTGCCGAGGTCTCCGGCGGCGCGGACGTGGTCGTCATGCGGACCGGCCGTCCCGGTGGGCGCGTCGCGATCGGCGTCGAGCCGCTCGTGCCGGACGCGACGGGCGGCCCCCGATGACCGGCCGGGAGGCGGAACCGCTGACCAAGGTGCTGGGGGCGCGCAGCGCGGCGCCCCTGGCGAAGCTCGGGCTCGCCACGGTGGGGGACCTGCTGCGGCACTACCCTCGCCGGTACGGCGACCCCGGCACGCTCACGGACATGGACCGGCTCGCCCTCGGCGAGCACGTCACCGTGATGGCGCGCGTCGGGCACGCCACGGTGCGGACGATGCGCTCCCGCGCCGGCGCGATGCTGCAGGCGGTCGTGACCGACGGCCGGCACGAGCTCGCCCTCACGTTCTTCGCCAAGCGGGCCGGCGCGTTGCGCCCGCACGAGGAGAAGCTGCGCCCGGGCCGCGTGGGGCTGTTCACCGGCGTGGTCGGCGAGTACCGCGGCACGCGGCAGCTCACCCACCCGGACTACGTGCTGGTGGGCGTCGACGCCGACGACGCCGAGGCCGCCATGTTCGAGGCGAGCCGCCCCATCCCGATCTACCCCGCGTCGTCGTCCGCGCCCAGCTGGCGCATCCAGCGGGCGGTGCGCACCGTGCTCGACCCGCTCACCGAGGCGGACGTCGAGGACCCCGTGCCCGCCGACCTGCGCGACCGGCTCGGCCTGCCGAGCCGTCTCGACGCCCTGCGCGCGATCCACGCCCCGGACGACCAGCGGGCGTGGCAGCGGGCCCGCGACCGGTTCCGCTTCGAGGAGGCGTTCGTGCTGCAGGCCGCGCTCGCGCAGCGCCGGGCGCACGCCGCCGAGCAGGAGGCCACGGCCCGCCCGCCCCGGGGGCCGGGGGAGGCGAGCCTGCTGGCCGACTTCGACGCGGGCCTGCCGTTCACCCTGACCGACGGGCAGCGGTCGGTCGGGGAGGACCTGGCGCGCGAGCTCGCGCAGGCCCGCCCGATGCAGCGGCTGCTGCAGGGCGAGGTGGGCTCGGGCAAGACGGTCGTGGCGCTGCGCGCGATGCTGCAGGTCGTCGACGCCGGCGGCCAGGCCGCGCTCCTCGCGCCCACGGAGGTGCTCGCCGCCCAGCACGCCCGCACCCTGCGCCGACTCCTCGGCCCGCTCGCCGAGGGCGGCCTGCTCGGCGGCGCCGCGCACGGCACCCGGGTGGCGCTCCTCACCGGCTCGCTCGGGGCCGCGGCCCGCAAGGAGGCGCTGCTGCAGGCGGCGAGCGGCGAGGCCGGGATCGTCGTGGGCACGCACGCTCTGCTGGGCGAGCAGGTGCAGTTCGCGGACCTGGGGCTGGTCGTGGTGGACGAGCAGCACCGGTTCGGCGTCGAGCAGCGCGACGCCCTGCGGGCCAAGGGCCGCGTGGCGCCGCACGTGCTGGTCATGACGGCCACGCCCATCCCGCGCACCGTCGCGATGACGGTGTTCGGCGACCTCGAGACGTCGTCTCTCACCGAGGTCCCGGCCGGCCGCGCCGGGATCACGTCGCACGTGGTGCCGGCCGGCAACCCCCGCTGGATGGAGCGCACGTGGGCCCGGGTGCGCGAGGAGGTGGACAAGGGGCACCGCGCCTACGTGGTGTGCCCCCGGATCCACCCCGACGACGACCTGCCGGCCGGGGGCGCGGCCGCGGCGAAGGACTTCGACGACGTCCCCGACCTGCTGGAGATCATGGACGGCGACGCGGCCGGCGCGGGGAGCGACCGTCCGCCGCTGCGCGCGGTGCTCGAGGTCGCGGACATGCTGCGGGAGACCCCCGCGCTCGCCGGCCTCGACGTCGGCGTGCTGCACGGGCAGATGGCGTCCGCGGACAAGGAGTCCGCGATGGCGCGGTTCGCCGCGGGAGAGCTGCAGGTGCTCGTCTCCACCACCGTGATCGAGGTGGGCGTCGACGTCCCCGAGGCCACGGCGATGGTCGTGTTCGACGCCGACCGCTTCGGCCTGTCCCAGCTGCACCAGCTGCGCGGGCGCGTGGGCCGTGGCGCCGCGCCGGGGCTGTGCCTGCTGGTGTCGACGGCGCAGCCGGGCACGCCGGCGGCCGCGCGGGTCGAGGCGCTCGCGGAGACGACGGACGGGTTCCGGCTCGCCACGCTCGACCTCGAGCTGCGCTCCGAGGGCGACGTGCTCGGCGCCGCCCAGTCGGGGCGCTCCAGCTCGCTGCGGCTGCTGCGCGTGGTGCAGGACGCCGACGTCATCGCGGACGCCCGCCGGGAGGCCGCGGTCGTCGTCGGCGCGGACCTGGAGCTCGCCGACCACCCGGAGCTGCGCGCGGCGATCGAGGCGCAGCTCGACGACGAGCAGGAGGAGTTCTTGGAGCGGGCGTGACCCGGGCGGGCGGTGCGGGTGACCTAGGCTCGGCGCCATGACGAGGATCGTGGCCGGCCGGTTCGGCGGGCGCACCCTGCAGGTGCCGCCGAAGGGCACGCGACCCACGAGCGACCGGGTCCGCGAGGCGATCTTCTCCCGGCTGGACCACCTGGACGTGCTGGACGACGCGCGGGTGCTCGACCTGTACGCGGGGTCCGGGGCGCTCGGCCTGGAGGCCGCCAGCCGTGGCGCGTCCGAGATCGTGCTCGTGGACGCGAACCGCCGCGCGGCCGACGTCGCGCGCGGCAACGTCGCCGCGCTGGGCCTGCAGCGCGAGGCGCGCGTGGTGGCCGACTCCGCCGAGCGCTTCGCGGCGGGCGCCGCCCCCGCGGGCGGCGCGGCGGCCCGCGGGTTCGACGTCGTCTTCCTCGACCCGCCGTACGACCTGGCCGAGGACGCGCTGACGGCGGTGCTCGCCCACCTCGCGGCGCCCGGGGTGCTCGCCGCCGACGCCGTGGTGGTCGTCGAGCGCTCCACCCGCAGCCCCGAGCCCGTGTGGCCCGCGGGCCTGGCGCCGTTCGCCCGCAAGGACTACGGCGAGACGGCGGTGCACTACGCGGAGCCGGTCGCTCCCGCCGGGGCGTAGCGCTCCGCGCCCTCCAGCGCTCCCACGGGCACGCCCGCGAGGGCCGACGGGTCGGCGGGGTCGACCGTCGGCACCCGGTGTGCGGAGGCGGCGTCCAGCAGGCGCCGGGTCGCGTCGTCGTCGGCGAGCGACCCCTCGCACGCCACGAGGTGCTCGGTGAGGAAGCCGTGCACCGGCGGGCCCGGCACGGACGCCGCCGCGCCGTCCGGCGCGTCGTCGGCGAGCCCGAGCGCGGCGAGCAGCATCGCCGGGACCCGGGGCGAGCCCGGCCCGCCCACGCCCGGCTGGAAGTAGGGGAGCGCCAGCACCCGCGCGCCGTGCCGGGCGTAGAAGCGCAGCCGGGCCGCGGGGTCGCCGTGGCGGGCGTGCGCGGCGTGGTGCGCCGGGTGCTCGACCTCGGCGAGCACCAGCGCCGGGTCCCGCTCCGCCCGCCACGCCGCGACCGACCCGTCCAGGAGCCGGCCCCCGACCCCGCCTCCCCGCCCGCCGGGGGCGATGGCGAGGTAGTCGAGCAGCAGCACGCGGGTGCCCGGCGACCAGGACGCGACGGCGCCGGCGGTCACGCGGCCGTCACGCTCGACGCCGTAGGCCGACTGGACGCCGGCGCGGCACCCTGCGCGCAGGTCCTCCAGGGGCATCAGCTCGGCGGGCGGGAAGGACGGGGCGAGCACGTCGTGCCACAGCGAGGCGAGCTGGGCGTCGGTGGTGAGCGGCACGACGTCGGGGTCGGGGGACATGCCCTCATGGTGTCCCCGGCGACGTCGTCCGGCAGGCCGGCGGGCACCCGCGACGGGCCCGGCCGGGCTCCCGGGGATCGTGCCCGCGCTGTACTAGCGTGACCGCGTGAGCATCGCCGTCTGCCCCGGGTCGTTCGACCCGATCACTCTCGGCCACCTCGACATCGTCCGGCGAGCGCGCCGGATGTTCGACGTCGTCGTGGTCGGCGTGGCCCGCAACGCCGCCAAGAACGCGCTGCTGGGACCGGAGCAGCGGGTGGAGCTCGCCCGGGCCGCGCTCGCGGCCGACCCGGAGACCGCCGACGTGCGGGTCGAGGTGGTGCCCGGCCTGCTCGTCGACTTCTGCCGGGAGGTCGGGGCGGCCGCGGTCGTCAAGGGCCTGCGCGGAGGCGCGGACTTCGACGCCGAGCTGCCGATGGCCCTCATGAACCGGCACCTGACCGGCGTCGAGACGGTCTTCGTGCCCGGGGAGCAGCGGTACGCGCACGTCGCGTCGTCGCTGGTCAAGGACGTGGCCCGCTACGGCGGGCCCATCGACGACCTCGTGCCGCCCGGGGTCGCCGACGCGGTGCGCGCGGCGCTGGGCAGATGAGCTGGACCAAGGAGCAGGGATGAGCGACACGACCGAGACCACCCCGACCGGGGCCGGCCAGGCGGAGAACCCCGCCGCCGGGCTCCTGGACATCCTCGAGGACCTGGCCGCGCTGGTCGAGAACGCGCGGTCGGTGCCGCTGTCGACCAACGTCAGGCTCGACCGCGACCAGGCCCTCGGGCTGGTGGACGAGCTCCGCGACGCGCTGCCCACCCAGGTGGCCCGCGCGGACGAGGTGCTCGCCGCCGCCCGGGACACCCTGGACGACGCGCACCGGCAGGCGGAGGAGATCGTGGCCTCCGCCCGGGCCCGCGCGATCGAGCTGGTGCAGGTGGAGCAGGTCGTGGTGCAGGCCCAGTCCCGCGCGGCGGAGATCGTCGCCGAGGCCGAGCGCCGGGCGGCCGCGCTGCGCACCGACGCGGACGCGTACTGCGACGGGCGGCTGGCCGACTTCCAGCAGGACCTGGACGCCCTGTCGGGCCAGGTGCGCGCCGGCAGGGACAAGCTGGCCGACCGGCTCGACCAGCAGGGCTCGCCCCGCGTGCGCTGGGACGCCGTGCAGGACCCGCGCTGGCCGCAGGGCCAGTCGTCCTGACGCCCGGGTGAGGCGGGTCACGTCGGGGCCCGATGCGACCCGTCGCCGCGATGGCCTAGACTAGGTCGCTGGCCCGGTCCGGGCCGCCCCCTTCCTTTCCCGTTCGTCCCTGGAGCCTGCCATCGCCACCGCGAAGCCCTCGCCGCTCGTGCTCGACACGCACGAGCTGTCGCGGCGACCCGGAACGATGCAGGAGGTCGCGCGCGTCGTGCCCGCCCCCGCGGACATGGGGACCGCCGTCATCGGCGTGCCCGAGGGCGACGACCTCGTCCTGGGCCTGCGCCTCGAGTCGGTGCTGGAGGGAGTGCTGGTCTCCGGCGCCGTGCGCGGCACGGCGGTGGGGGAGTGCGTGCGCTGCCTCGACCCGGTGTCCCGGCAGGTGACCGTCCACGTGCAGGAGCTCTTCGCCTACCCCGAGCGGGCGCAGGCGGCGGAGGACTCGGGCGACGAGGACGCCGAGGACGAGGCCGTGCTGGTCGACGACCTGGCCGACCTCGAGCCGGCGGTTCGGGATTCGCTGGTGACTGCACTACCATTTCAACCGCTGTGCCGTCCGGACTGCCCCGGCCTGTGCTCCGTCTGCGGGGCGCGGCTGGCGGACGACCCGGACCACGATCACGACCTTGTCGACCCTCGGTGGTCGGCGTTGCAGACCATGCTCGAGGAGTCGAGCGTGTCCGACGAGACGAAAGAGAGCTAGCCGTGGCTGTTCCGAAGCGCAAGATGTCGCGCAGCAACACCCGGGCGCGTCGCTCGCAGTGGAAGACCACCGCGGCCGTCCTCACCACCTGCCCGAGCTGCAAGGGGCAGAAGCTGTCCCACGCCGCGTGCCCCACCTGCGGTGCCTACAAGGGCCGCCAGTACGCCGAGGCGCTGCGCACCGAGCACGCGGGCTGACATGCCTGCACCCGGCAACCGGCAGCGTCCGGAGCCGACCGCACTTCTCGAGAAGCTCGGGGTCCACCTGGACCCCGAGCTTCTCGTGCTTGCCCTGACGCACCGCTCGTTCGCGCACGAGGCCGGGGGGATCCCGACCAACGAGCGGCTCGAGTTCCTGGGCGACACCGTGCTGGGGCTGGTCGTGACGGAGGCGCTGTACCGGCGCCACCCGGACCAGTCCGAGGGCGAGCTGGCGAAGATGCGCGCGGCGACGGTCTCCCAGCGCGCGCTCGCCGCCGTCGCGCGCCGCCTCGACCTCGGCAGCTACGTGCTGCTGGGCAAGGGGGAGATCCGCACCCGCGGGTTCGACAAGGACTCGATCCTGTCGGACACGGTGGAGTCGCTGATCGGCGCGACGTACCTGTCGCACGGCCTCGAGCCGGCGCGCGAGCTGGTGCACCGGCTCGTCGACAGCACCCTCGACGCGGCGGCCGGCCTCGGCGCCGGCCTCGACTGGAAGACGTCGCTGCAGGAGGCGGCCGCCGTCCGCGGTTTCGGCGCGCCCGTGTACGAGGTGACGGGCGAGGGCCCGGAGCACGCCCGCGTCTTCCACGCCCAGGTGACGGCCGGCCCGGTACTGGGCCTCGGCACGGGCTCCGCGAAGAAGCACGCCGAGCAGGCGGCCGCCGAGGAGGCGTACCGGGCGCTGCAGGCGCTGCCCCTGCCGGGTGACGACGCGACGGGCGCCGTCGCCGGTGCCTGAGCTCCCCGAGGTCGAGACCGTCCGCGACGGTCTCGACCGCTTCGTGGTCGGTGCCGTCGTGCGCGACGTCGAGGTGTTCCGCGACTACTCCGTGCGCCGGCACGAGGGCGGCCCCGGGGGCTTCGCGGACCAGCTGCGCGGGCGCCGCCTGGACGGCGCGGTGCGCCGCGGCAAGTTCCTCTGGCTGCCCCTGGGCGCGCCGGCCGGCGCCGGACCGGCGTCCGACGACGGCGCCGCACTCCTCGCGCACCTCGGGATGTCCGGCCAGCTCCTGGTGCGCGACCCCGCCGTCGCGGGGGACTGGGCGCACCCGCACCTGCGCGTCCGGCTGCACCTCGCGGGGGCGCCCAGCGGCGCGGAGTACCTCGACTTCGTCGACCAGCGCACGTTCGGCCACCTGGCCGTCGTGGACCTCGAGCCCACGCCCGACGGCGCCCCCGGCGGCCTGGGCAGCGCCCTGGCCGCCGTGCCGGAGCCTGTGGCGCACATCGGCCGCGACCCCCTGGACCCGGCGTTCGACCCCGACGCCGTGGTGGCGGCGGTCCGGCGTCGCCGCACCGGGATCAAGCGCGCGCTGCTCGACCAGACCCTGCTGTCCGGGGTCGGCAACATCTACGCCGACGAGGCGCTGTGGCGGGCCCGCCTGCACTTCGCGCGCGCGACCGACCGGCTGCGTCCGGTCGAGGTCCGCCGCGTGCTCGACGCCGCCACCGAGGTCATGACGGAGTCCCTCGCCCAGGGGGGCACCAGCTTCGACGCGCTCTACGTCAACGTCAACGGCGAGTCCGGGTACTTCGCGCGCGGCCTCGCGGTCTACGGGCGCGAGGGCGAGGCGTGCCCGCGCTGCGGCGCACCGGTGCGCCGCGACGCGTTCATGAACCGCTCGTCGTACACCTGCCCCGTCTGCCAGCCGCGGCCGCGCAACGGCCGCTGGTAGGCCTCGCCGCCGGGAGCCTCAGCGCGCGACGACGTTGCGCAGCCCGGCCGCGCCGTCGGCCAGCCAGGCTCGCAGCTGCTCGGCGACGAAGGCGGCCGCGCCCTGCGGCCGCCCGCCCGCCACGTGCGGCGTGAGGATCAGGTGCGGCGCGTCCCACAGCGGCGAGCCCTCGGGCAGCGGCTCGGTCTCGGTGACGTCGAGAGCGGCGCCGGCGAGGGTGCCGTCGCGGAGCGCGGCGACCAGCGCGTCCTCGTCCACGGTGGCGCCGCGGCCGGCGTTGACGAACCGGGCGTGCGGCGGCAGCAGGCCGAGGACCCGGGCGTCGAGGGCGTGGTGGGTCGCGTCGGTCGCGGGCAGCAGGGAGATCAGCAGGTCCGTGGTGGGCAGCACCTCGTCGATCGAGGCGACCACCGGGAACCCGTAGCGCTCGCCCTCCGACGACGCCACGCCCGTCACCCGGGCGCCGAGCGAGGCGAGCAGCGGCGCGAGGACGGCGGCGATCGACCCGAAGCCCCACACCGTGACGCGGGCGCCGTGCAGGGTGAACCGCGCCTCGTCGCGCGCCTGCTCGCGGCCCAGGTCGCGGTCCCACACGTGCTCGCGCTGCGCGGTGAGGGTCTGGTCGAGCCGGCGGACGGACGCGAGGACGAGGGCCAGGGTGTGCTCGGCCACGGTCGCGTCGTGCAGCGAGCGCCCCGAGGAGATCACCACGTCGGGCGCGAAACCGGCCGCGAGCACCTGGTCGGGGCCGGCGTTGAGCGTCTGCACCCAGCGCAGGCGCGTCAGCCGCCGAGCGGCGTCCTCGAGCACGCGCTGGGGGCTGGACCACGTGACGAGGGCGTCGGCGTCCGCGTGCTCCTCGGGCACGGGGTCGCGCATGACGTAGCGGGCCACCTCCACGCCCGGCACGTCGATCGACAGGTCGAAGGGCACGTTGCCCGGCACAAGGATCTTCACGCCTCGCGACGCTATCAGCCGCGCTGCGGCGGGCGCCGTGGCGTTCGCCGTGCGGCACGTGACCTGCCCACTTATCGTGCGAGGGTCCGGCGCACGCCGGGAGGGCGGATGTCGGGAGGTCGGCATGACGACGTCGGGAGCGGGCACGGGATCGGGCGTCGTGGACGGCACGTCGCCGCCGACGCGTGAGCAGGTGCGCCAGGCGATGACCGCGCGCACGCCGCGCAACTACATCACCTGGCTCACGCTGGCGTTCATGATCACGTCGTCGGTGGCGAGCCTGCGGGCGGCGCCGACGATGGCGGTCTACGGGCTGGCGGCCGTGTTCCTGTACGTGGTGCCGGCGATCGTCTTCCTGCTGCCGACGTCGCTCGTCTCGGCGGAGCTGGCGTCGGGCTGGTCCGGCGGCGTCTACCGCTGGGTGGCGGAGGGGCTCTCCAAGCCGCTGGGCTTCCTCGCCGTCTGGTGCCAGTTCGCGATGACGATCTTCTACTACCCGAGCCTGCTCGGGTACGTGGCCAGCACGCTCGCCTACGTCATCAACCCGGCGCTGGCGTCGAACGGGCTGTACGTGGCGATCGTCATCATCGTCATCTACTGGGCCGGGGTCTGGGTGTCGTCGCAGGGCACCACGACGGTGGCGGGGCTGTCGAGCGCTGGGCTCGTGATCGGCACCCTGGTCCCGGCCGTGATCCTCGTCGTCCTGGGCATGGTGTTCCTGGCCCAGGGCAACCCGTCCGCCGCGCCGATGGACGCGAGCCACCTGCTGCCGCAGTGGACCGGCATCGCCTCGCTCGTGCTGATCGTCAACAACTTCCTGTCCTACGCGGGCATGGAGATGAACGCGGTGCACGTGACGACGCTGCGGAAGCCGGCCACGGAGTTCCCGCGGTCGATGTTCCTGGCGATCGGCCTGGTGCTGCTCATCTTCATCGTGCCCGCGGTGGCGATCAGCTGGGTCATCCCGGCCGACCAGCTCAGCCTCACGGCCGGGGTGATGCAGGCGTTCGACGCGTTCTTCGCCAACTTCGGCGTCTCCTGGCTCACTCCGATCATCGGGCTGATGCTCATCGCGGCGTCCGTCGGCGGCATGCTCACGTGGCTGGCCGGGCCGTCCAAGGGGCTGCTCACGGTGGCGCGCGAGGAGGGCTACATGCCGCCGTTCCTGCAGCGGCTCAACAAGCACGGCGTGCAGCAGAACATCCTCGTGGCCCAGGGCGTCTTCACGACGATCATCGCCCTGCTGTACGCCTTCATCCCCGACGTCTCCAGCGCCTACTGGATCCTGTCGGTGATCACCACGCAGGTGTACCTCATCATGTACCTGCTGCTCTTCGTGGCGGCGGTGCGGCTGCGGCGCCTCGCCCCCGACCACCCGCGCGGGTACCGGGCGCCGGCCCTCACGCTGTTGTGCGTCGTGGGCTTCGTCGCCTCGGTCGCCGCCATGCTCATCGGGTTCGTGCCGCCGGCCCAGTTCTCCAGCGGCTCCGTGGGCGTCTACGTGCTCATCGTGGGCGGCGGGCTGGGGATCATCGGCCTGCTGATCCCCGCCCTGTTCCTCCTGCTGCGCAAGCCGTCCTGGCGCCAGCCGGCGTCGGCCACCGACGAGACGGAGGCGTGAGATGGCCACGACGACGCCCTCGCACGAGCCGGAGCCCGGGGTGGGTGGCCGGCGCCGCTGGATCACGTACACGGCCGCCGCCGTCCTGCTGCTCCTGGTCGGCGCGATCATGATGATCCAGTTCGCGGGGCACCAGGACCGGCAGGACGAGCGCGAGGCGGAGCAGAAGGCGGCGACCCTGCACGCCGCGTTCGCCGACATCGGCATCACGGCCTTCACCGAGGAGACCATCGCCCGCGTGCTCGGGTCGGACGGCGGCGGGTTCTGCACCGACCCGGCCGCGCTCGTGGACGCCACCGCGAACCTCGGGTCGGCCAACGGCGCCGCGGGGCCGGGGATCCGGCCCTCCGTGCTCGACGAGCGGCGCCTCGAGGGCGACCGCCTGGTGATCGAGACGTACTGCCCCGATCAGCTGGACGAGTTCGACGCGTACGTCGACTCCCTGAACCTGGACGACACGACGACCCAGCCGGGGTCGGAGCCCGCGACCGAGGAGGCCTCATGACCACCGCCCCCGACACCGTGCCCGACGCCGCGGCCGTGCGGGCCGCCGTCGCGCCGCTGCTGCCGCGCGCGCTGGACGACCTGCGCGCGCTCGTCGCGATCCCGTCGGTCGCGGACGAGCGCCTGTACCCGCGCGCCGAGTGCGAGCGCGCCGCGCAGTGGGTCGTCGACGCCTTCCGCGCCGAGGGCATCGACGACGCCCGCCGCGAGCGCACCCCCGACGGCTCGGACGTGGTGGTCGGGCACCGGCCCGGTCCGCCCGGCGCGCCGACCGTGCTGCTGTACGCCCACTACGACGTGCAGCCGCCCCTGGACGACGCCGCGTGGACCACGCCGCCGTTCGAGCTCACCGAGCGTGACGGGCGGCTCTACGGCCGCGGGGCCGCGGACTGCAAGGGGAACGTCGTCACGCACCTCACCGCGCTGCGCGCGCTGCGGTCGCTCGGCGGCGGCGACCTCCCGGTCGGGGTGCGGATCGTGATCGAGGGCTCCGAGGAACAGGGCACAGGCGGGCTGGACCGCTGGGTGGAGCAGAACCCGGGGGCGCTCGCCGCCGACGCCATGCTGATCCAGGACACCGGCAACGCCCGGCTCGGTCTGCCCACGCTCACCGTGTCCCTGCGCGGCGCGACCACCGTCGTCGTGCACGTCGAGGCGCTCGAGGGGGAGATCCACTCCGGCATGTTCGGCGGCGCGGCCCCCGACGCCCTCGCGGCGCTGGTCGCGATGCTGGCGTCGCTGCGCGACGCCGAGGGGAACACCACGATCGACGGGGTCGACGCGTCGGGCACCTGGCCGGGCGTGCCGTACGACGCCGAGGCGTTCCGCGCCGACGCGGGCGCGCTCCCCGGGACGAGGCTGCTCGGCGACGGCGCCGTGGCCGACATGCTCTGGGCCCGGCCCGTGGTGACGATCCTCGGCATCGACGCGCCGTCCGTCGTCGGCTCGGCCGCGGCGATCCAGCCGCGCGCGGCCGCCCGGCTCAACCTGCGGGTGCCGCCCGGCGCCGACGCGCAGGACCTGCAGGACAGGCTCGTGGCCCACCTCGAGGCGCACGCGCCGTGGGGCGTGCGCGTCGGCGTCGAGCGCGACGCCGTCGGGCAGCCCTTCGCCGCGCGCACCGAGGGGCATGTGTTCGAGACCCTGTCGGCGGCGCTCGCGGACGCCTACGGCGAGGCGACGGTGACGGCCGGCCAGGGCGGGTCCATCCCGCTGTGCACGGTGCTGGCGGGCCAGTACCCGGACGCCGAGATCGTGCTGCTCGGCGTCGAGGAGCCCGCCTGCCTCATCCACGCGCCCAACGAGAGCGTGCACCCGAGCGAGATCGAGAACCTCGCCGTGGGCGAGGCCCTGTTCCTGGCCCGCCTCGGCCTGGGCTGATGACGGCGTCCGCCGGGCGACACCTCGCCGCCCGGTACGACGCCGTCGTGGTGGGCGGCGGGCACAACGGGCTCACGGCGGCCGCTTACCTGGCGAGGGCGGGGCGCAGCGTCCTGGTCCTGGAACGGCTCGACCACGTGGGCGGCGCCGCGGTGTCGGCCCGCGTCTTCCCCGGCGTGGACGCGCGGCTGTCGCGGTACTCCTACCTGGTGTCGCTGCTGCCGCGCCGGATCGTCGAGGAGCTGGCGCTGCCGGTCACCCTCCGGCGCCGCCGGTACTCGTCCTACACGCCGGTGGGCGACGCGGGCCTGCTCGTCGACACGGGGGACGAGGAGGCGACCAGGGCGTCGTTCGCGGCGGTCGGGGCGGCCGCCGACCTCGACGCCTGGGGTCGCTGGTACGCCGCGACCGGGCGCCTCGCGCGGCGCCTGTTCCCCACGCTGACCGAGCGGCTGCCGTCCCGCGCCGAGGCCCGCGCGCTGGTCGACGACGACGAGACGTGGCGCGACGTCGTCGAGCGGCCCCTGGGCGAGGCGCTGCGCGCGCGGTTCGCCTCCGACGTCGTGCGCGGCGTCGTCGCCACGGACGGACTGATCGGCACGTTCGCGGACCTCGACGATCCCGCGCTGGCCCAGAACCGCTGCTTCCTCTACCACGTGATCGGCGGCGGCACGGGGGACTGGGACGTGCCGGTGGGCGGCATGGGCGCCGTGTCCGGGGCGCTGCGGGACGCGGCGCTCGCGGCCGGGGCGACGGTCGTGACGCGCGCGGAGGTGACCGTCGTCGACCCGGGCTCCGGCGGCGACGCCCAGGTCGCCTGGACCGACGACGACGGCCGCGCCCACGCGGTGGGCGCCGGCGCCGTGCTGTCCGGCGCGGCGCCGGCCGCCCTCGACCGCCTGCTCGCCGAAGGCGGGGCCGCGCCGTCGGGCCGGGGGACCGCCGCGCCGCCCGAGGGCGCGCAGCTCAAGGTGAACATGCTGCTGAGCCGCCTGCCGCGGCTGCGCGACGGCGTCGACCCGGTCGCCGCGTTCAGCGGCACGTTCCACGTCCACGAGTCGTTCGACCAGCTCGGGGCCGCGTACGGCGAGGCCGCGGCCGGGCGGGTCCCGACGCTCCCGCCGTGCGAGATCTACTGCCACTCCCTGACGGACCCGTCGATCCTCGGCCCCGACCTGCGCGGGTCCGGCGCCCAGACGCTCACCCTGTTCGGCCTGCACATGCCGGAGCGGCTGTTCCGCGCCGACCCCCAGGGCGGGCGCGAGCGGGCGCTCGCGGCCACTCTCGCGTCCCTCGACTCCGTGCTGGCGGAGCCGATCCAGGACGTGCTGCTGCGCGGCCCCGACGGGCGGCCCTGCCTGGAGGCCCGCACGCCGGTGGACCTGGAGCGCGACGTCGGGCTGCCCGGCGGGCACATCTTCCACCGCGACCTGTCGTGGCCGTGGGCCGAGCCGGACCGCGACCCGGCCGACGACTCCGCCGACGCGGGCCTCGACCGCCCCGGGTCGTGGGGCGTCGAGACCGTGCACCCGCGGGTGCTGGTGGCCGGCGCGGGGGCGCGGCGCGGCGGGGGAGTGAGCGGCGTCCCCGGCCGCGCCGCGGCGATGGCCCTGCTCGGCGCCGGTGGCAGCCCGGGCTAGCGGATCTCGACCCGCAGGAGGCGCCGCATGCCGACGGCGAGCGGCACCCCGATCCACACGAGGCTCGCCGTCCCGAGCTGGGCCCACTGCTCGCCGCTGACCGCCGGCGCGCCGAGCACGCTCATCGCCAGGCTCAGGTCGAGCCACGTGCCGTGCTCGGCCCACCACGGGGCGAGGCTGGCGACCATGCCGGACAGGGACGGCAGGATCAGGACGAACCCGAGGTAGGCCACCAGCGCCGGCGCGGACGCCCGGATCAGCACGGCGAAGGCGAAGCCCACGGCCAGGGCCACGACGTCGAGGAGCGCGGCACGCGACGCCTGCTCGAGCGTCAGGTCCCAGACGGGGTCGATCCCGCGGAACGCGGAGGCGGCGAACGTCCCCAGGGCCGCGGCGGCGAGCTGCACGACGCTGGCGGCCAGCGCCACCGCGACGGTCGCGACGCCCTTCGCGAGGACGACCCGGCCGCGCCGGGGCACCAGCGCGAAGGTCGTCAGGGCGCTGCGCTGGTTCCACTCGCTCGTGACGGCGAGGACGGCCACCATCGGCAGCACGAGCTGCATCGTGAACCCGATCATGGACGTGAACGAGGCGAGACCGACCTCGTCGTCGCGCCCCCACAGCGCCACGGCACCGACGACGACCGCGGCGACGAGCGCGACGGAGACCAGCAGCCAGGCCCCGGCCCGGGTGTCGAGCATCTTGCGCACCTCGACGTCGACGAGGCGGGTCATCGGCACGGTGGCGGGCGCGCGGCGCCTCGCCGCGGCCAGGGCGGGGCGCCCGGAGGCGGTCCCGGTGTCGACGGCGGTCATGCGGCGGCTCCGTTCGCGGTGGTGGCCTGGGCGGGGTCGCGCTGGTCGGCGGCGGTCAGCTCGAGGAACATCTCCTCCAGGCCGGCGCCGTCGGCGGTCCGCAGCTCCGTCACGACGAGCCCGGCCCCGAAGGCCACCCGACCCGCGGCCGCGAGGTCGGCGTCGGTCGCGACGGCGCCGTCGCCGGTGGGCGTGACCTGGAACCCTGCCGCGGCGAGCGCCGAGCCGAGCGCCGCGGGGTCGTCGGACCGCACGAGGGTGCCGACGCCCGCGAGCAGCTCGCGGGTGGGCCCGGAGGCGACGATGCGGCCCCGGCCGATCATGACGATGTCGTCGGCGATCATCTCGATCTCGGCGAGCAGGTGGCTGGAGAGCAGCACCGTGCCGCCGTCGTCGGCGAAACCGCGCAGGAGGTCGCGCATCCAGCGGATGCCGGCCGGGTCGAGCCCGTTCGCGGGCTCGTCGAGCACGAGCACCCGTGGGTCGCCCAGGAGGGCGGTGGCGATCCCGAGCCGCTGGCGCATCCCGAGGGAGTAGTCGCGGACCCGGCGCCGGCCCTCGGCACCGGTGAGGCCCACGAGGTCGAGCATCGCCTCCACCCGGGCGGCGGGCAGCCCCATCGTGCGCCGGGCGAGGTCGAGGGTCTCGCGGCCCGTCCGGCCGCCGTGCTGTGCCGACGCGTCCAGCAGCACGCCGACCTCGAGCCCCGGGTTCGGCAGGTCGCCGTAGCGGTGGCCGAGCACGGTCGCGCTGCCCGACGTCGGCTCGGCGAGGCCCACCAGGATCCGCAGCGTCGTGGACTTGCCGGCGCCGTTGGGCCCCAGGAAGCCCGTGACCCGGCCGGGGGCTGCGGTGAACGAGACGTCGTCGACGGCCGCGAAGCCGCCGTACCGCTTGGTCAGGGACTCGAGGGTGATCACGCTCGGACGTTATCGGCGCGGTCGGGCCGGGGCGTCATCCCTGGGGCGGACCCCGGCGGGGCGGGGTCAGCCGACGGGTGGACCCGCCAGCGCGCGCTCCTGGTCGGCGGCCCAGGCATAGTCGGGCTCGTCGCGCAGCAGCTCGGCGTGCGACCCGCGGGCGAGCACTCGCGCGGGGCCCCTGTCGGCGGTCCCGAGCAGCACCACCTCGTCGGCGACGGCGAGGGGCGTGAGCCGGTGCGACGCGACGACGACGGCCCGCCCGGTCCGCCGGGCGTGGTCGGCGAGCGTCCCGACCAGGGCGTCCGCGGTGGCGGCGTCGAGGTGCTCGGCCGGCTCGTCGACGAGCAGCACGCGTGCGGGGGAGAGCAGGGCGCGGGCCACCAGCAGGCGACGACGCTCGCCGCCGGAGACGTCCGCGCCGTCGGGGCCGAGCATCGCGTCCAGGCCGTCGGGCAGGCCGTCGAGCCAGCCGTCGAGGCCGACGGCGGCCAGCGCGCCGCGGGCGTCGTCCTCGGACACGTCGGGGCGCGCCACGCGGAGGTTCTCCAGGACGGTCGTGCCGAACAGGTGGCCGTCCTCCGCGACGAACAGCGCGCCGCCGTCGTCCGTCCGCACCTCGCCGGCACGCGGGGGGAGCAGGCCCGCCGCCGTGAGCAGCAGCGTCGTCTTGCCCACGCCGGACGGGCCGGCCAGCGCGACGACGGCGCCCGGCCGCAGCGCGAGGTCCACGCCCGCCACGACCGTGCGGTGCGCCCAGCCCGCAGCGACTCCGTCGAGCTCCAGCAGGTCGTCGCCGGCGGGGCGGCGGGGCGTCGGGACGTCGTGCGGTGCGTCGTCGGGCAGGTCGTCCGGCAGGAGGGCGACGAGCCGGCGGGCGGCCTCCCGCGACCGGCGCAGCTGGACGGCGGCCGCGGGCAGCGTCGACGTGGCCTCGAAGACGGCGAGCGGCGTGAGCACGACGACCGACAGCTCGACCGGCGTGAGCGTGCCGGCGGCGACGGCGGGGATCCCGAGCAGCAGGGAGCACAGCACGGCGAGGGTCTGCGCGCCGGCGTCGATCGCGGCGGAGGTGCCCGAGATGCGGGCGCCGTCGTCGGTGGATCGCGTGAGCCGGGCGTCGGCCCGGCGGAGCCCGGCGAGCCGGTCGTCGAGCCGGCCCGCGACGCGCAGCTGCTGCCCGTCCTCCAGCAGCTCCATCGCGCGCGACGTCACCTCCGCGCGGGCCGCGGCGCCCCGCCGCTCGACGGACGCGGCGGCGCGGGACGCCAGCCACGGCGCCAGCACGCCGGTGAGCAACAGGCAGCCGAGCAGCGTCAGCCCGGCGGCGGGCAGGAACGCCCCCACCAGCACGACGGAGCCGACGCCGAGGCACGCGGCCACCCCGGCGGGGATCAGCGCGCGCACGACGACGTCGCCCACCGCGTCGACGTCCGCGCCGACGCGGGCGAGCAGGTCGCCCCGGCGCAGCGCGATCACCCGGGTGACGGGGCCGCGGGCCAGCGCGTCGTAGAGGTTCGCGCGCAGGGCCGCCATGCCGCGCAGCGCCACGTCGTGGGACGCGAGCCGCTCCAGGTAGCGCAGCACGCCGCGGCCGGTGCCGAACGCCCGCACCGCCACCACGGCCACCGACAGCTGCAGCACCGGCGGCATCTGCGACGCGCGCGCGATCAGCCAGGCCGCGGCCGCGGCCAGCCCCACCGAGAACCCGAGCGCGAGCGTGCCCAGCGCGACCGCGCGCACCACGCGGGTCCAGCGCACCTCGAGCATCGGCAGCACCCGGCGCAGCGGGTCCGTAGGCCTCGCGCCGGACCTCATGACGCCACCGCCTCGGGGGCGTCGACCGCGCGCGACGCGACGTCCACCACCTGGTCGGCCAGCGCCAGCAGGGACGCGCGGTGCGCGACGACGACCACCGTGCGCCCCGCGTCGCGCCACGCGCGCACGGTGTCGAGCACCACCTGCTCGCCGCGGGCGTCCAGGTGCGCGGTGGGCTCGTCGAGCAGCACGAGCGGGGGCGCAGCGCCGCCCGCCCCCGCGCCGTCGAGCAGCGCCGCCGCCAGCGCCACCCGCTGCCGCTGCCCGACGCTCAGCCCGGTCCCGCCGAGCCCCACGGGGGTGTCCCAGCCCTGCGGGAGCCCGGCGACGACGGCGTCCAGCCCCGTGGTGCGCGCGGCGGCGGCCAGGGCGTCGTCGGCGACGTCGCGGCCGTCCGTCACGGCGTCGCGCAGCGTGCCGGGCGCCAGGGTCGGGCGCTGCGGTACCCACGTGACCTGTGGCCACCAGGTGGCCGGGTCCACCTCGGCCAGGTCGACCGCGTCCAGATCGGTGGCGGCGCCCCCGCCGGCCGGCTCGACGAGCACCCGTCCCTCGTCCGGCCGCAGCAGGCCCAGCAGCACCAGGGCCGTCGTCGACTTCCCCGCGCCGCTGGGACCGCGGAGGGCGACCACGCGGCCCCCGCCGGGACGGCCGGTGCCGAGCGGGACACGCGCGGTGAGCCCGGCGGGCGCGGCGACGCCGCGGTCCCCGGCGCGCACCCCCACGCCGTCCAGCACGAGGGTGGCGCCCGCGAGCGCGGGGGCGGAGGCCGTGCCTGCCTCCGGCAGCGGCTGCTCGAGGACGGCGAAGGCGCGCTCGGCGGCGGCGAGGCCGTCGGTCGACGCGTGGAACTCCGCGCCGACGCGGCGCAGCGGCAGGTAGACCTCCGGCGCGAGGACGAGGACGGCGATGGCCGGGACCAGCGCGATCATCCCCTCGACCAGCCGCAGGCCCACGCCCACCGCGACGATCGCGACGGACAGCGTGGTGAGCAGCTCGAGCACCATCCCCGACAGGAACGCGACGCGCAGCGTGCCCATCGTCGCCCGCCGCGAGGCGTCGCCGAGCGCCCGGACGCGCGCCCCGGGCCCGATCTCCCGGCCGAAGGCGCGCAGCGTGGGCAGCCCCGCCAGCAGGTCGAGCACCTGGGCACCGAGGCGCTCGATGGTGCGCAGCCGGCGCTCGGAGGCGCCGGCCGTCATGACGCCGACCAGCCACATGAACAGCGGCACCAGCGGCAGCGTCACCACGCAGATCACGGCGGAGACCCAGTCCAGCCCGAGCACGACGAGCACCAGCACCGGGGTGAGGATCGCCGTGAGCAGCAGCTGCGGCAGGTACCGCACCAGGTAGGGGGCCAGGTCGTCCAGCCCGCGCGTGGCGAGCGTGGCCGTCGCCGCGGTGCCGGAGCCGCCGCGGGGCCCGAGCGCCACGGTGTGCGCCACGACCTGCTCGCGCAGCTCGGCCACGACGTCGGCCGCCGCCTTCTGCGCGTACCGCTCCTGCGCCCACGCGACGGCCGCCCGCGCCGCCAGGGCGGCGACGAGGACGCCGAGCCACGGCGCGACGTCCGCCAGGGCGAGCGGCGTGCCCGCGCTGCCGGCCGTGACGGCCGGACCGAGCGTGTGCGCGATCGCGAAGGCCTGCACGACGATCGTCCCGGCGGCGACCACGCCGAGCGCGGCGGTCAGGGCGACGTACCAGCGGGCGGCGCGGGCACGCCGCAGCAGGCGGGGGTCGAGGGGTCTCACGGGAGCAGGCTAGGCGTCGGCACGGCGGCGCGCGTCAGAACGCCGACTCCTTGATCTTCTGCCACGACAGACCGGCCGGGGCGGGGATGTCCTTGCTGGACAGGCGCCGGCGGAACACCCAGTACGTCCACGCCTGGTAGGCGATGACGACGGGCGTCAGCACGACGGCGACCCACGACATGACGGTGAGCGTGTACGGCGTCGACGCGGCCTCGGCCACGGTGAGCGACACCCCGCCGTCGACGGCGGGGATGACGTCGGGGTACATCGAGCCGAAGATCAGCACGACGGCGCTCGCGATGGCGACGGCCGACAGCGTGAACGCCACGCCCTCCCGGCGCGCGCGGGTCGCGACGACGACGCCGATCAGCGCGAGGGCGGCGACCGCCACGGGCACCCAGGTCCACGCCACCGAGTAGGCGACCTGCGCCCAGACCGCCCAGCCGCCCGCCACGACGAGCGCGACGACGGACAGCCCGGCCGCCAGCCGGCCCGCGCGCTCGCGGACCTCGCCGTCGGTCTTGAGCGCCACGAAGACGCTGCCGTGCAGCAGGAACAGGACGAGGGTGGTGAGCCCGCCGGCGAGCGCGAACGGGTTGAGCAGCGCCCAGAACCCGCCCACGTACTGGAAGCCGTCGTCGAGCAGCAAGCCGCGCACGAGGTTGCCGAACGCCACGCCCCACATGATCGCGGGGATCCAGGACCCGGCCTGGATGGCGAGGTCGCAGCGCCGCGCCCAGCGGGCGTCGGCGATCTTGCCGCGGTACTCGAAGGCGACGCCGCGCGCGACGAGCCCCAGCAGGATGATCAGCAGCGGGATGTAGAAGCCGGAGAACATCGTGGCGTACCACTCGGGGAACGCCGCGAAGGTGGCGCCGCCGGCGGTGAGCAGCCACACCTCGTTGCCGTCCCACACCGGGCCGATGGTGTTCACGAGCACGCGGCGCTCGGTCTCGCGCTGCTCCTTGCCGCCGCGCGGCAGGATCGACAGCAGCATGCCGACGCCGAAGTCGAAGCCCTCGAGCACGAGGTAGCCGGTCCACAGGACGGCGATGATGACGAACCAGAGGATCGCGAGGTCCATGGGTCTCCCAGTCTCGTTCTCGATGCTTGATACGTGAGGGCGCTCAGTACGCGAAGGACAGCGGGCGGTCGGCGTCGTCCGGGCTCTGCGCCTCGGGCGACTCGTCGCGGACGGAGTCGGGCACGCCCTCGATCGTGTACCGGTGCATGAGGCGGTACCAGATCACCGCGAGCAGCGCGTAGACCAGCGTGAGGACGATCAGCGACCCGAGGATCACCCCGGGTGGCACGGCGGTGGACACGCCCCGCTCGGTGAGCAGGCGCACCTCGTCGATGCCGGACGGGTTGGGCGCCACGACCCACGGCTGCCGCCCGACCTCGGTGAAGATCCACCCGAACGAGCAGGCGATGAAGGGCATGGGCAGGGCCAGGATGCCGAGCCGCCCGAGCCAGACGTTGTCGCTCACCCTGCCCTTGCGCGTCATCCAGAGGGCCAGCAGGGCGAGCGCCGCGGAGAAGGCGGCGAAGCCGATCATGAGGCGGAACGACCAGTACGCGACGGCGAGCGGCGGCGTGTAGGTGACGGGCTCGCCCGACGCCGTGGTGTCGCCGTAGCGGGCGGTGTAGTCCTCCTGGACGTCGTACACGCCGGGCAGGTACGACTCCGGCCCGGTGAAGTGGCCGGTGCCGAGGTAGCTCGCCACGTACGGGATGGTCAGGATGTGCCGCACCCCTTCGCAGCCCTCGTTGAGGTTGCCGATCGACAGGATGGAGAAGGAGGCGGCCTCCTCGCCCTCGCACAGGGCCTCGGCCGACGCCATCTTGCCGGGCTGCTGCTGGAACATCAGCTTGCCCTGGGTGTCCCCGGACCAGATCACCCCGGCGCCGGCGACGATCATCACCCAGGCCCCGAGGACCACCGCGGGACGGTAGACGTTCCGCGCCTTCTCGACGTTCTCCGCCTTCTTCGACCGGGCGAGCCGGACCATCCACCACGCCGCGATGCCGCAGACGAACGTGCCGGCGGTGAGGAACGCCGCGGTGATGGTGTGCGGGAAGGCGGCCCACAGGGTGCTGTTGCCGAGCACCGCGCCGATCGACTCCATCTCGGCGCGCCCGGTCTCGGGGTTGTAGACCGTGCCCACGGGGTGCTGCATCCACGAGTTGGCCGCGAGGATGAAGAACGCCGAGAGGTTCGTGGCGAGCGCGAACAGCCAGATGGACGCGAGGTGCACCTTCTTCGACACCCGGTCCCAGCCGAAGATCCACAAGCCGAGGAAGACGGACTCCACGAAGAAGGCGGCCAGCGCCTCCATCGCGAGGGGGGCGCCGAAGACGTCGCCCACGAACCGGGAGTACTCGCTCCAGGCCATGCCGAACTGGAACTCCTGCCAGATGCCGGTGACGACGCCGAGCGCGAAGTTGATGAGCAGGAGCTTGCCGAAGAACTTGGTGAGCCGGAGCCAGCGCTCCTTCTTGGTGACGACCCACGCCGTCTGCATCCCGGCCACCAGCGGCGCGAGGCCGATGGTGAGCGGCACGAAGATGAAGTGATAGACGGTGGTGATGGCGAACTGCCAGCGGGCCAGTGCGAGGGCGTCCACGGGTTCTCCTGTTACTCGTCCGAGTCGTCTTTCGACGGTAGGGCCACCTGCTCGTGGGCGCACGACCAGCGGGATCGTCGCCACGGGACAGCGTTCGTGAAGACTTTCACGATCTTGGTCGTGAAGGTCTTCACAAGTCAAACCGGGTCCGTCACGGCGCGACGTGCGGGGGGTCGGTCACGCGGCGGGGCGCACAGGATGCGATACTGGTCCGAAGCCGTCCGGGCCCACATCCCGGGGCGGCCCACGAGCTCGCAGCACTCGCGATCCGCACGCGATGCCGCCGCCAGGCACGAGGCCGGGCGGCGGGCGTCCGCGAAGAGCGCGGTGCCGCGGCCGGAACCGAGACTTCCGTCGGCCGGTGCGCTGAGCAGCGCCCCTCCGACGACGACCACCGGTGGCCCGCACGTGTGGGGGCGGGGCCGCCGGAGCTGGAGCGCCTTCCGTGACGTCCGACACCCCGACCGACGCAGCAGCCCGCGAGCAGGGCGAGACCTCGCCCGCCGCACCGCCGCGCAAGCCCGCCCGACGCCGCGCGACCCGCGCCGCGGCCGCCCCGACGGGGCCGGCCGCCGAAGAGTCCACCGAGAAGTCCGCAGCGGCGCCCGCGAAGCCGGCCGCCGAGCCGGCCGCCGCCTCTGCGGCGACCTCGCCGGAGCCCGCCACCAGCGCCGCCGCGTCCTCCCTCGCCGACCTCGTCCTGCCGGAGCGCACGTCCGCCCGCGAGGAGACCCCCGCGGCGGGGACGTCCTCCCTCGCCGACATCGTGCTGCCCGAGGGCCCCGCCGGCCGCGCCGCCGACGAGGCCGCACAGAAGCCCGCGCGCACCCGCCGCCGCGCCACCCGTTCCACCGGGGCGCAGCCGGCCGCCGAGACGCCCGAGCCCGCCACGGGGTCCGTCACGGAGCCCGCCGCGGAGACCGTGGCCGAGGCCGAGCCGGCCCCCGCCGCCAAGGGCCGGGGACGCGCCGCGTCCGGCACCCGGACCCGGGCGCGCCGCTCCGCCGCCACGGCGACGGAGCAGGGCGACGTCACGCCCGCGGCCGCCGAGCCCGCCGCGGAGCCCGCCGCGGAACAGGCCGCCGTCGAGGCTCCCGAGACGTCCGAGCCAGCCCCCGCGAAGAAGGCGCCGAAGAAGGCCGCCGCGCGCAAGAAGGCCGGCTCCACGACGAAGGCCGCCGCCGCGGACCGGGCCGCGGAGGCCGCCACCGCGCCGGAGAAGGCTCCCGAGGCCGACGCGCCGAAGGCCGAGCAGTCGGCGCCCCGTTCGCCCGCCGCCACGGGCAGGGGGTCCGTGACCCCGCGCCTCGCGACGACGGCGGTGCTGTTCCAGGCGCCGGACCTGTCGACCGCGCGCCGTTCGCGCCGCGCCCAGGCCCCGGCCGGGCCGCCCCGTCCGCACGACGTGCCGACCATGTCGAAGGTCGAGGAGCCGGAGGCCACGAAGGACCGGGCCACGATCGACCAGGCCGCGATCGACCAGGCCACGACGGCCGAGGTCGCGAAGGACGAGCCGACCACGCGCCCCGCGAAGTCGTCGCGCGCCCGGCGGTCCACGCGTGCGTCGAAGGCCGAGGCGCCCGCCAGGCCCGAGTCGTCCGAGCAGGCCGACACGACCGAGGCGACCCCGGAGCCCGTGACGGAGCCCGCGGCCGGCGCCCTGGCGCCCGCCGCGTCGCCCGCTGAGGCGTCCGTCGTCGACGCGGCACCGGCCGCCGCCGAGCTGTCCGAGGACGAGGCGGCCGCGGTCGAGGAGGTCGGCGTCATCGAGTCCGAGCTCGTGGCCGAGGGCATCGAGCTCGTCGACCTGGGCCCGGAGGACCTGAACGACGAGGACGGCGAGGAGGACGAGATCCGTCCGCGCCGCCGTCGCCGCCGGGGCGGCCGCGGCCGCCGCGGCGGGCGCCGTCCCGAGGGCGACGCCGAGGGTGACGAGGACGCCGACGACGAGGGCGCCGACGAGGACGGCGAGCGGCCCGAGGACGAGGACGGCGACGAGCGCGCGGACGACCGGTCCGACGACCGCGGCGACGAGCAGGGCGGCGACGACGAGGAGGGCGGCGAGTCCGCCTCCGGCCGCCGCCGGCGCCGCCGCCGCCGCGGCACCCGCGCGGAGCGGGCCGAGGCCGCGGTGGCACGCACGCGCGACCGTGACGAGGTCACCGCCCTCAAGGGCTCCACGCGTCTCGAGGCGAAGCGCCAGCGCCGTCGGGAGGGCCGCGACGCCGGCCGCCGCCGGCAGATCATCACCGAGGCGGAGTTCCTCGCGCGCCGCGAGTCGGTCACGCGGTCGATGGTCGTGCGCGAGCGCGACGGCCGCACGCAGATCGCCGTGCTCGAGGACGGCGTGCTCGTGGAGCACTACGTCTCGCAGCAGTCGCAGGCGTCGATGGTGGGCAACGTCTACCTCGGCCGCGTGCAGAACGTGCTGCCCAGCATGGAGGCCGCGTTCGTCGACGTCGGCAAGGGCCGCAACGCCGTCCTGTACGCCGGCGAGGTGAACTGGGACGCCGCGGGCCTCGAGGGCCAGCCGCGCCGCATCGAGGAGGCCCTCAAGTCGGGCGACTCGGTGCTCGTGCAGGTCACCAAGGACCCGATCGGGCACAAGGGCGCGCGCCTGACCTCGCAGGTCACGCTCGCCGGCCGCTACCTGGTCTTCGTGCCCGGCGGCGGGATGACCGGCATCAGCCGCAAGCTCCCCGACACCGAGCGCAGCCGCCTCAAGAAGATCCTGCGGGACGTCGTGCCCGACGGCGCGGGCGTCATCGTGCGCACCGCCGCGGAGGGGGCGAGCGAGGCCGAGCTGCGCGCCGACGTCGAGCGTCTCGAGGCGCAGTGGGCCTCGATCGAGAAGAAGTCCGCCTCGGCGAGCGCCCCGGCGCTGCTGCAGGGCGAGCCCGACCTCGCCATCCGCGTGGTGCGCGACATCTTCAACGACGACTTCTCGTCGCTGCAGATCCAGGGCGACGCGGCGTGGGGCGAGATCTCGGAGTACGTCGACGAGCTCGCTCCCGACCTGCGCGAGCGCGTGACGAAGTGGACGGAGAACACCGACGTGTTCGCCGTGCACCGCGTCGACGAGCAGCTCGCCAAGGGCATGGACCGCAAGGTCTGGCTGCCCTCGGGCGGGTCGCTGGTCATCGACCGCACCGAGGCGATGACGGTCATCGACGTCAACACCGGCAAGTTCACCGGCGCGGGCGGCACCCTCGAGGAGACCGTCACGCGGAACAACCTCGAGGCGGCCGAGGAGATCGTGCGCCAGCTGCGGCTGCGCGACATCGGCGGCATCGTCGTGATCGACTTCATCGACATGGTGCTCGAGTCGAACCGCGACCTGGTGCTGCGCCGCCTCGTCGAGTGCCTGGGCCGTGACCGCACCAAGCACCAGGTGGCGGAGGTGACGTCGCTCGGCCTCGTGCAGATGACCCGCAAGCGCGTGGGCCAGGGCCTGGTCGAGGCGTTCTCCGAGACCTGCGAGCACTGCAAGGGCCGCGGGTTCATCGTGCACAGCGAGCCGATCGAGAAGGGTGCTGCCCACCAGCACCACGAGGGCGACCAGGCCGAGGGCTCGAAGCGCTCGCGCCGCAAGCGCGGCGGGAAGCAGCCCGAGCCCGCGGCGCCGGCACCTGCGGCCGAGGTGCCGATCCTCCCGGAGGATCGGTCCGAGGCGCGGGAGGCCGTCAAGGCCACGCTCGCCACGATCGCCGCGGCCGCCGCGCACGCGCACGAGCACGAGCACGAGCACGAGGCGAAGGACGGCGGGGCCGAGGCCGGCTCGTCCGGCGCGGCGGACGCACCCGCCGCGACCGAGCCCGCCGCGACCGAGGCACCCACCGCGCCCGTCGCGCCCGAGACGCTCATCGAGCTGCCCGAGCGCGCGCCGGAGCCGGCCCCGGAGCCCGCCGCCGAAGAGAAGCCTGTGCGCAAGGCGCCGCGCAGGGCGCGCAAAGGAGCCGGAGCCCCGTCGGCTCCTCGACAGGATGCTGGGCAGGCTGCGGAACCGGGACTGACCGGCACCGAGTGACCGGCGCCGCGTGACCGCGTGAGCACCGTGTGAGACACGAGAGGCGCGCCCGACCTTCAGGTCGGGCGCGCCTCTCGTGTGTCCCGGGTGCTTGACTGACGGCCATGGACGACCGGAGCGGTGGGCGGCTCGAGGTGATCGCCGGCCCGATGTTCGCCGGCAAGACGGAGGAGCTGGTGCGCCGCGTGCACCGCGCGCAGGTCGCGCGCCGCGGCGTCGTCGTGGTCGCGCACGAGCTGGACACCCGCAGCGGGCCCGGCCGGGTCGCGTCGCACTCCGGGCTGGCGGTGCCGTCGAGCAGCGCTCGCGCGGCCGCCGAGATCCCGGCGCTCGTCGCACCGGGCACCGAGCTCGTGGCGGTCGACGAGGCCCAGTTCTTCGGCCCCGCACTGGTGGACGTCGCGACGGGGCTGGCGGACGCCGGGCTCGTCGTGGTGGTCGCCGGGCTGTCGGTCACCTTCGACGGACGCCCGTTCGTGCCCCTGCCCGCGCTCATGGCCGTCGCGGAGTCGGTCACCAAGCTCACCGCGGTGTGCGCCGTCTGCGGGCGGGACGCCGCCTTCCACGTGCGGCTCCGGGCCGCACCCGCCGGGGGAGACGCCGGCTCGGACGACGCCCTGACGCCGACCTCCGGGCACGTCGGCGGCGCGGAGTCCTACGAGGCGCGCTGCCGCGAGCACCGCGCGCCCTGAGGGCGGACGGCGTCCGGCCGCGCCGGGTCAGTGCCGGGCCGCCGCCGGGTCAGTAGCCCCGGAGGCTCTTGCGCATCGGGCAGTCGAACGGGTCTCGCGCCGAGAGGCCGACCTCGTTGAGGTAGCGCACGACGATCGCGTACGACCGGACCAGGCTCGTCTCGGTGTACGGCATCCCGAGCGCGGCGCAGTGCTCGCGCACCATGAGCCGGGCGCGTGCCAGGTGCGGCCGCGGCATGCTCGGGAACAGGTGGTGCTCGATCTGGTGGTTGAGCCCGCCCATGAGCGCGTTCATCCAGGCCCCGCCGCGGATGTTGCGTGAGGTCAGGACCTGCTTGGACAGGAAGTCGAGGCGGCTGCCCTCGGGGATCATGGCCATGCCCTTGTGGTTCGGCGCGAACGAGGCCCCCATGTAGACGCCGAACACGGCGAGCTGCACGCCCAGGAACGCGAACGCCATCCCGAGGGGGAGCGCCCAGAACACCACGCCCACGTACAGCGCGAGGCGGGTGGCGATCGTGGCGAGCTCGCGCATGCGGGCGGCGCGGTCGTCCCGCGAGCCCTTCAGCAGCGACCGGAACGCTGTCACGTGCAGGTTGAGCCCCTCGAGCGTGAGCAGCGGGAAGAACAGCCAGCCCTGGTAGCGGGTCAGCAGCGCGAGCAGGCCGCGGTGCTCCTTGGCGCCGTCCTCGGTGAACACGATGACGTCGTTCGCGACGTCCGGGTCCTTGCCCACGTGGTTGGGGTTGGCGTGGTGCCTCGTGTGCTTCGTCATCCACCACGAGTAGCTGATGCCGACGACGGCGTTCGCGAGGATCCGTCCGGCCCGGTCGTTCGCGGGGCCGGACGCGAAGATCTGGCGGTGTGCGGCCTCGTGGGCCAGGAATGCGAGCTGGGTGAAGATCACGCCCAGGGCCCCCGCGACGACGAGCTGGAACCACGAGTCGCCTAGGAGCACGAAGGCGGCGCCGGCGCCGGCGAGCGCGAGCGCGAGGACCGCACCCGTCGTCAGGTAGTAGCCGTAGGCCCGTCGCAGGAGCCCCGCCTCGCGCACGGTGCGGGACAGCGCGCTGTAGGAGCTGGTGTGCGGTGCCGCGGCGAGCCGGGCGGCGGAGGGGGCGTCGACGACGGTGGCTGTGGTCATGCAGGCCTCGCAGGGGTCGAGGTCGACTTCCCAGCCGAGGTAGGTGAGCGGTCGCTCGGTCGTGCGGATGCTTCGAGCCTACGGGGCCGTAGGTTGCGGGCAAGGGGGATGTCCCCCGAGTGCGCGGACCCGGTCGAGGATCAGCCGCGACGTGGCGGCGTCGGCGGCCGCGACGACGCCGCGCCCGCCGTGCACGGGTCCGCCGTCGAGGTCGGTGACGACGCAGCCGGCCGCCTCGCAGAGCGCGACGCCGGGCAGGAAGTGGACGCTGCCGGCGATGTCCGCCCCGGACACATAGGCGGCCTGGCGGCCGGCGGCCACCCACGCGAGCGCCAGCGTCGTGGAGGCCACCCGCACCGCGAACGACGCGCGCAGGACCGCGTCGGCGACGAGGGCGGGCGCCCGGTCGCCGTTGTCGACGTCGACGTTGACGAGCCGGGTGACCGGGCTGGGGGACAGGGCGTCGTCGGTCGGACCCGGCCCTGGGGCGCGCCGGCCGGTGCGCCCGCCGTCGGCCCAGTACACCTCGCCGCTGAGCGGGTCGGCGACGGCCGCGGCCACGACGCGCTCGCCGCCGTCCGCCCCGGTGCGCTCGGCGAGCGCGACGTTCACGCCGAACGGCGGCACGCCGGCGGCGAAGTTGAGCGTGCCACACAGGGGGTCGACGTACCAGCGTCGGGCGGCGTCCCCGCCGGACGCCCCGAGCTCCTCGCCGACGACCGCGTCGCCCGGCCGGGCCGCGGCGAGGACGGCGCGGACGGCGCGCTCGGCGGCGACGTCCGTGTCGGTGGCGAAGTCCAGCGCCGACTTGGCGTGCCGGGTGACGGGGTGCCGGTAGGCGGCAGCGACCTCGGCCGCGCCGGCGAGCGCGGCGGACACCGCGACCTCGACGTCGGGCGACCCACGGAGGGTCTCGGGTGCGGCGTCCTCGGGGACGGGGGCGGGCGGGTGCGTCACGCCCGCATCCTGGCACGCCCCGCCGCGCTCAGTCCTCGACGAGCGGCACGAACGAGTACGTGCCGTGCTCGCTGACCCGCAGCGCACCGTCGGGGGCCCGCTCGACGAGCGTCATGACATGGCGTACCGGGATCACGAGGCGGCCGCCGAGGCCCATCTGGTCGACGAGCGCGCCGGGCAGCCGCTCGGCCGCGGCCGACACCAGCACGCGGTCCCACCCGCCGCGCCGCGGGGCCCCGAGCATGCCCGGCACCGCGCGGGCGACGCGGGCCCACGGCATGCCCGCGCGTCGCACGTTGGACGCCCCCCACACGGCGAGGTCGGCGTGCCGCTCGAGGCCGAGCACCTCGCCGTCGGGGCCGACGAGGCGGGCGAGCAGGGCCGTCGTCCAGCCGGAGCCGGACCCGACGTCGAGCACGTGCGCGCCGGGCGGCACCTCCAGCAGCCGCAGCATCGCCGCGACGGTCGACGGCTGCGAGCACGTCTGGCCGTGCCCGATCTCGATCGGGCGGTCCGCCTCGGCCCAGCGCGCGGTGGCGCGGGGCAGGAACCCGCGCCGGTCGACGTCGCGCAGCGCGGTGGCCACCGCGTCGGCGACGCCGCCGGCGCCCGTCGGCAGGTCGTCCCGCATCCCTCCATCCTGACCCGGGCGCGGCGTCCTCGTCGGGCGTGGGCCGCGGTCCGGGGCGACGATCGAGGGAGCGGCCGGCGAGCGTCGCCGGCCAGGAGACCCTCGGAGGACGACATGGCAGGCACGGTCGCGCGCGTCACGGAGATCACCGCCCGCTCGGACACGAGCTTCGAGGACGCGATCCGCGTCGGCCTCGAGCGCGCCGGCCGGACGGTCCGCGGGATCACCGGCGCCTGGGTCAAGGAGCAGAAGGTCGAGGTGTCCGACGGCTCGATCGTCGCGTGGCAGGTCGACCTGCAGGTGACGTTCGTCCTCGAGGGCTGAGCCCTCGGGGGGCGGGGCGGTGGCCGACGTCACGCCGACCGCCGCCGGCGAGGTTTGAACCCTTCGCCGTCGTCACGTAGTCTTGGACGTCGGCGCGCCCTCGGTGTGCCAGTCCCGTGTGCCCACGACGCACCGCACTCGACCGCCGCGGCGGGCCGAGTTGCAGACCAAGTCGGTGACGAACGTCGTGCGGCATGCCCAGACCAGGAGAGATGAGCAGCAACGTGGTGTACGCGATCGTCAAGGCCGGTGGCCGTCAGGAGAAGGTGTCCGTCGGGGACATCGTCGTCATGGACCGAGTGAAGGCCCAGGCCGGCGACACGGTGGAGCTGCCCGCTCTGCTCCTGGTGGACGGGGAGAAGGTGACCACCGACGCCGCGAAGCTGGCGAAGGTCAAGGTCACCGCGGAGGTCGTGCGGGACGAGAAGGGTCCGAAGATCACGATCCTCAAGTACAAGAACAAGACCGGCTACCGCAAGCGCCAGGGTCACCGCCAGTCGCTGACCCGCCTCAAGGTCACCGGCATCAAGTGACTCCCGCCGGGCCGAGCGCGACACCCCGCAGCGCGGCCCGCGGCACTGATCCCCTCGTTCTTCGCAGAAAGCAGGTCTGACAGATGGCACACAAGAAGGGCGCGAGCTCCTCGCGCAACGGTCGTGACTCGAACGCGCAGCGCCTCGGCGTCAAGCGCTACGGCGGCCAGGTCGTCAAGGCCGGCGAGATCATCGTCCGCCAGCGCGGCACCCACTTCCACCCCGGCGACAACGTCGGCCGTGGCGGCGACGACACGCTGTTCGCGCTGACCGCCGGCTCGGTGGCCTTCGCGACGCGTCGTGGCCGCAAGGTCATCGACATCGTCGCGGCCGAGGTCTGAGCCGCAACACCTTCCTCGACTCCCACCCGAGTCGACGACGAGGGGCGCACCGTCGCGGTGCGCCCCTCGTCGCTTGCCTGAGAGGATCTGACCATGGCCAGCTTCGTCGATCGCGTGGTGCTGCACGCCGTGGGCGGTGACGGCGGCCACGGCGTGGCGTCGATCCGCCGCGAGAAGTTCAAGCCCCTCGCGGGCCCCGACGGCGGCAACGGGGGCGACGGCGGCAGCGTGACGCTGGTCGTCGACCCGCAGACGACGACGCTGCTGGAGTACCACCACTCGCCGCACCGCCGCGGCACCAACGGCACCCAGGGCATGGGCGACGACCGGGACGGCGCCAAGGGCGAGGACCTCGTGCTGCGCGTGCCCGACGGCACCGTCGTGAAGGACCGCGCGGGCGAGGTGCTGGCCGACCTCGTGGGCGCCGGCGCGGAGTTCGTCGTCGCGCAGGGCGGCCGCGGCGGGCTCGGCAACCGGGCGCTGGCGTCCCCGAAGCGCAAGGCCCCGGGCTTCGCGCTGCTCGGCGAGCCGGGCGAGGAGCGCGACGTCGTCCTCGAGCTGAAGACGATCGCCGACGTCGCCCTCGTGGGCTACCCGAGCGCCGGCAAGTCGTCGCTGGTCGCGGCCATCTCGGCCGCGCGCCCCAAGATCGCGGACTACCCGTTCACCACCCTGGTGCCGAACCTCGGCGTCGTGCAGGCGGGGGAGACCCGCTACACCGTGGCCGACGTGCCCGGGCTGATCCCCGGCGCGAGCGAGGGCAAGGGCCTCGGCCTGGAGTTCCTGCGGCACGTCGAGCGCACCGCGGTCCTGGTGCACGTGCTCGACTGCGCCACCCTCGAGCCCGGCCGCGACCCGATCAGCGACCTGGACGTCATCGAGGCCGAGCTGGCCGCGTACTCCGGGGACCTCGGGATCGCGGGCGGGCGGGTGCCCCTGACCGAGCGACCGCGCCTGGTCGTGCTCAACAAGATCGACGTGCCCGAGGCCCGCGAGCTCGCCGAGCTGGTGCGGCCCGACCTCGAGGCCCGCGGGCTGCGCGTCTTCGAGGTGTCGACCGCGAGCCACGAGGGTCTGCGCCCCCTGACGTTCGCGCTGGGCGACCTGGTCGAGCGCGCCCGCGCCGCCGCGCCCGCGCCGGAGCCCGCCCGGACCGTGCTGCGCCCCCGCGCGGTGGACGACCGCGGCGGGTTCACCGTCACGGCCAGGAAGGACCACGACGGCGTCTACTACGAGGTGCGCGGCTCCAAGCCCGAGCGCTGGGTGCGCCAGACGGACTTCAACAACGACGAGGCCGTCGGCTTCCTCGCGGACCGGCTCGCCAAGCTGGGCGTCGAGGACAAGCTCCTCAAGGCCGGCGCGGTCGCGGGCGACGAGGTGCGCATCGGCGACCCGACCAACGCCGTCGTGTTCGACTGGGAGCCCACGCTCATGACCGGCCCCGAGCTGCTGGGCGTGCGGGGCACCGACCTGCGTCTCGACGAGAGCGCGCGGCCCACCCGCGCGGAGCGTCGCCGGGAGTTCACGGACCGCATGGACGCCAAGACCGAGGCGCGCCGCGAGCTGTGGACGGAGCGGGAGTCGGGTCACTGGACGGACCCGGACGACGACTGACGCGCGTTCCGGCGACAATGCCCGGGTGAACGCCGCCACCTCCCGCGCCAGCCTCCCGGACGCGCACCGCGTCGTCGTCAAGATCGGGTCGTCGTCGCTCACGGGCCCGGACGGGCGGCTCGACCTCGCGGCGCTGCGCGCCCTCGTCGACGTGCTGGCCGCGCGGGTGGCAGGAGGCGGGCAGGTCGTGCTCGTGTCCTCCGGGGCGATCGCGGCCGGCATCGGCCCGCTCGGGCTCGCCGCCCGGCCACGCGACGTCGCGACCATGCAGGCCGCCGCCATGCTGGGGCAGGGCCAGCTCGTGGCCCGGTACACGGAGGCATTCGCCGCGCACGGCCTGCAGATGGGGCAGGCGCTGCTCACCGCGGAGGACACCGTGCGCCGGTCGCGGTACCGCAACGCGCAGCGCTCCCTCGAGCGGCTGCTCGCGCTCGGCGTGGTGCCCGTGGTGAACGAGAACGACGCCGTCACCACCGACGAGCTGACCTTCGGCGACAACGACCGCCTCGCGGCCCTGGTCTCCCACCTGGTGCGGGCGGACGCGATGGTGCTGCTCACCGACGTCGACGGCCTGCACGACGCCCCGCCGTCGCGGGCCGGGGCGCGTCGCATCCCGCACGTGGCGGACCTCGCGGACCTCGACGGTGTCGAGGTGACCGCGCGCGGCAGCGCGGTGGGCACGGGCGGGATGGTCACCAAGCTCGAGTCCGCCCGGATCGCGACCGGCGCCGGGGTCCCGGTCGTGCTGACCAGCGCGGCGCACGTCGCGGCGGCGCTGGCGGGCGAGGACGTCGGCACCTTCTTCGCGGTCACCGGCCGGCGCACCTCGGCGCGGCGGCTGTGGATCGCGCACGCCGCCCAGTCCCGCGGCCGCCTGCACCTCGACGCCGGGGCCGCGCGCGCCGTGCTGGGCGGTCGGGCGTCGCTGCTCCCTGCAGGCGTCACGCGCGTGGAGGGGACGTTCGAGGCGGGCGACCCGGTCGAGCTGGTCGGGCCCGACGGCGCCGTGGTGGCGCGCGGGCTCGTCGCGTTCGACTCCGCCGAGCTGCCGCACCTGCTCGGGCGCTCGACGTTCGACCTGCGGGCGGAGCTGGGGGAGGGATACGACCGGGAGGTCGTGCACCGCGACGACCTCGTGCTCGCCTGAGGTCGTCGTGCGATGAGTTCCGCGGGGCCGCGGCGTCGATAGGGACAGCGGCGCGCGCAGGAGCGTGCCACCGAACCCGGGAGGCCGGCATGCGCCGTCCGCACCACGTCCTCGCCGTCGTCACCGCCGCCGCGCTCGCGGCCGCCGGGCTGAGCGCGGGTCCGGCCGCCGGCCTCGCCCGCGGCCCGCAGGCCCAGGACCCGCCCCCGACGGAGTACGCGGGGGAGCTCGAGGGCGCGCGCTACCGCGTCCTGGTCCCCGCCGACTGGAACGGCACCCTGGTGCTGTTCAGCCACGGCCACTACCCGTCGGAGTTCTTCGCCGGCTTCCCCGCCCCGCACGTCCTGGGCAACCAGGAGCTCAGCGAGGAGACGCTCACCGACCAGGGGTACGCCGTCGCGGGGTCGCTGTTCCAGGACGACGGCCTCGACTTCACGGTGCCCACGGCGGTGGCCGACCAGTCCCGCGTGCTCGACTGGTTCGAGGAGCACGTGGGCGAGCCGGACCGCACCGTGACCTACGGGCAGTCGATGGGCGCGGTGACGGCGATCAAGCACGCCGAGGTGGAGCCCGACCGCATCGACGGGGTGCTCACCGTGGGCGGCGTCATCGACTGGGTGGGCCAGCTCGACGCGATCCTCGACATGAACGCCGCCACGCGCGCGCTGCTCACCGACGGCACCGACGCGAACGGGAACCCGATCGAGCTCGTCGGGGCCGACGACCCGAGGGCGAGCCGCGACGCCCTGGTCGCCGCGCTGACCGAGGCGGCGGAGACGCCCGAGGGGCGCGCCCGGATCTCCCTCATCGCCTCCCTCAACACGGTGACCGGCTGGTACTGGATGAACGAGCCGCGGCCGCGCACCCTCGACGAGCAGGCACGCGGTCAGGCGCAGTGGCTGATCGGCGCGTACACGCTCGGGCTCGGGCCCGCCGCGCGCGTCGACCTCGAGGAGAAGCTGGGCGGCAACCCCAGCAGCACGGACCTCCACGGGCTCCGCGCCCGCCTCGCCCGGTCGGGGGCGGCGCCCGCGGTCCTGGCTGCCTACGCGAAGGCGGGGCTCGACCTGCGGGACGACCTGGCGACGCTCGAGGCCGTCGCCCCGATCGAGGCGGAGCCCGGGGCGCGCGCGGCGATGGCCGCCCACCGGCCGGAGGGCACGACGCCGTCCCCCGTGCTCACCCTGCACACCACCGGCGACGGCGGCGCCCCGCCGTCCGCCGAGCGCTCGTTCGCCGAGCGGGTGCGGCAGGTGGGGCACCCGGAGCGGTTCCGGAGCCTGTACGTGGAGCGCGGCGCGCACCTGTCGGTGAGCCTCGGCGAGGAGCTCGTGGCCCTGCGGACCCTGGAGCGCCGGATCGACACGGGGCGGTGGCCGGCCCGCAGCCCGTGGCTGCTGAACCGTGCCGCGGACGCCCTGGGGCCCGACTACCGCGCCACGTTCGAGGTCGTCACGCAGCAGACCTTCGACCACGCGCCGGCGTTCACCCGCTTCGTGCCGCCCACCGGCCCCCGTCCCTCCTGGTGAGAGGGGTCTGCCGCCGCGCGCGGCGCCGTCGTACGCTCGGGGGATGACCACGACCCTCACGGAGGACCTGGCCGCGGGCAGCGCGGAGGGCGCCGACGTCACGGCCGCCGTGCACGACGTCGCGCGGCGCGCCAAGGTCGCGTCGCGGACGCTGGCCACGGCCACCCGGGCCACCAAGGACGCCGCGCTGCGCGCGCTCGCCGACGCGCTCGTGGCCGCCGCGGACGAGATCGTGACGGCGAACGCCGCCGACCTCGCGCGCGGCCGGGAGCACGGGCTCAGCGACGGGCTGCTCGACCGGCTGGCCCTCACCCCCGCCCGCGTCGGAGGCATCGCCGACGCCCTGCGGGAGCTCGCCGGCCTGCCCGACCCGGTGGGCGAGGTGGTGCGCGGCCAGACGCTGCCGAACGGCCTGCGGCTGCGCCAGCTGCGGGTGCCGATGGGCGTGGTCGGGATGATCTACGAGGCGCGCCCCAACGTCACCGTGGACGCCGCCGGCCTGGCGCTGAAGTCCGGCAACGCCGTGATCCTGCGCGGCGGCAGCGCCGCGGCGTCCTCCAACGCGGTGATCGTGGACGTGCTGCGCCGCGCGCTCGAGGGCCAGGGCCTGCCCGCGGACCTCGTGCAGACCATCGACGCCCACGGGCGCCCGGGCGGGGTCGCCCTCATGCAGGCGCGGGGGCTGGTGGACGTGCTGGTGCCGCGCGGCGGGGCCGACCTCATCCGCACGGTCGTCGAGTCCTCGACCGTGCCCGTCATCGAGACGGGCGTCGGCAACGTGCACGTCTACGTCGACGCGACGGCGGACGTCGCGAGCGCCGTCGAGATCGTCATGAACGCCAAGACGCAGCGCGTCGGGGTCTGCAACGCGGCCGAGACGCTGCTGGTGCACGCCGACGCGGCCGAGGCCTTCCTGCCCCCCGCGCTCGCGGCCCTCGGCGGCGCCGGGGTGGTGCTGCACGGCGACGTGCGCACGGCGGCGCTGGCGCCCGAGTCCGTCGAGGTCGTCCCCGCGACGGACGCCGACTGGGCCACCGAGTACCTCGCCCTGGAGCTCGCCGTCCGCGTGGTCGACTCGCTCGACGACGCGATCGAGCACATCCGCACGTGGACCTCGGGGCACACCGAGGCGATCCTGACCCGCGACCTGGCGGCCTCGGAGCGGTTCGTCGCGGAGGTCGACTCGGCGGCCGTGATGGTCAACGCCTCGACGCGCTTCACCGACGGCGGCCAGCTCGGGCTGGGCGCCGAGATCGGCATCTCCACGCAGAAGCTGCACGCCCGCGGCCCGATGGGCCTGGCCGAGCTCACCACCACCAAGTGGGTGGTGCACGGCGACGGGCACGTCCGCCCGTGACGATCCCGCCGACGCCCGTCCGGCCCCTCCGCGCCGCGTGAGAGACTGGCCCCCGACCGCACCTCGCCGCACACGAACGCACAGGAGGAACCCGTGCTGCACACCGCCGTCCAGGTGGCCCAGGAGGCCACCGAGCACGCCGAGACCATCTCGCCGATCGCGATGGGTCTCCTCGCGTTCGGAGGCCTGGTCGCCGCGCTCGTGGTGACGTACGCCTTCCGCAACGTGTCCAACCGCCACTGACGATCGCCGTCCGGTCAGCGTGAACGAGCCGTCGTCGCAGCCGCGCCGTCCGCGCCTGGGCGTGATGGGCGGCACGTTCGACCCCATCCACCACGGGCACCTGGTCGCCGCCAGCGAGGCGGCGGCGTTGCTCGACCTCGACGAGGTCGTGTTCGTGCCCACGGGCAAGCCGACGTTCAAGCAGCACCAGCGCGTCTCCCCGGCGGAGCACCGCTATCTCATGACGGTGATCGCGACGGCGTCGAACCCGCGCTTCACCGTGAGCCGCGTCGACATCGACCGACCCGGTCTCACGTACACCGTCGACACGCTGCGGGACCTGCGCGAGGAACGGCCCGACGCCGACCTGTTCTTCATCAGCGGCGCCGACGCGATCGAGCAGATCCTCACCTGGAAGGATGCCGCGCTCCTGTGGGAGATGGCACACTTCGTGGCTGTCACGCGGCCGGGGCACCAGCTCACGGTGGACGGCCTGCCCCACGACGGGGTCACGACGCTGGAGGTCCCGGCGCTGGCGATCTCGTCGAGCGACTGCCGTCGCCGGGCGCAGGCCGGTCAACCGGTGTGGTACCTGGTGCCGGACGGCGTGGTCCAGTACATCGCCAAGCACGGTCTGTATCGAGGTCTCGATGAGTGACAACAACCCGTCCCGCCCGCTGACCCGCCGCGAGATGCGCGAGCGGGAGCAGGCCGCCGCCGCCGCGCAGAGCGCCCCCGCCGGCCAGGGCTGGTCGGCCCCGCCGGCCGGGCCCGACTACGGCCGTCCCGCGGCCGAGCGGTCCCCGTACGGTGCGCCCGCCGCGTCCTCGCCCCCGCCCCCCGCGTCGCGGTTCGCCGCTCCGGCGAGCGCACCGTCGCGCCGGTCGCTCCGCGAGCAGAACCCCGCGGCCGCGGCGCCCGCCCCGGCGCCCATGGTGCGGCCGCCGTCGGCGTCGGCCGGCGTGCGCGGGCTGGACGAGACCGGCCGCCTCGCCCCGATCCAGCGGCCCACCGGGGAGATGTCCCGCGCGGTCGCGCCGGCCCCGACGACGGTCCGTCCGGCCGCGCCGAGCGCGCCCGCCGCGCCGTCGCCGGCTCCCACGCGCACCTCCATGCGCCGGGACTACGGCGCGCCCTCGGCCGGTGCCCCGGCCGCCGCCGCCGGGCCGTCGTTGCCCCCGCTGGCCGCGCCGCGGAGCCAGGCGGCTCCGACGGCCCCGCCGGCGGCGACGCCCCCGGCCTCGGTGGCGCCCCGGCCCGACGGGCCGCCCCGTCGCTCCCCGTTCTCGACCACGGGGTCCGACTCCCCGTTCGGCACGACGGCGGCCGCCCCGGCGGCCATGTCCGCCCCGGCCGCGGCCCCGTCGGCGCCCGCGAGCACTCCGCCGGGGTCGTCGGCCCCGCCGCTGCCCTGGGCGACCACCACGACGGACCGGCCCGCGTCCGTGCCGCCGTCCCGCACGTCGGTGGGTGCTCCGGCGGCGTCGAGCCCCGCGCCGGAGCGGCCCGCGGCCTCGCCCTTCGACGCCCTGGTGGCGTCGGAGCAGCCGGTCCGGGCGCGCGCCGCCGCGCCGCAGCTCGAGGAGGACGACGAGGAGGACTGGGACGAGCCGGAGGCGTCGTACACCTGGCTGCACTACATCGTGCTGGTCGTCGTCGCGTTCGTCCTGGGGCTCCTGCTGTGGAAGCTGCTGCTCGGGCAGGGCAAGGACCAGGACTTCACCACCGACGCGGCCGCCCCCGCGGCCGTCGTCTCCCTCACGTACGAGCACCCCGGAGTCGCTGCATGACCGCAAGCCCCCGCGCCGTCGAGCTGGCGGTCGTCGCCGCCCGGGCCGCGTCGGACCGCAAGGCCCAGGAGATCATCGCGCTCGACGTGAGCGAGCAGCTCGTGCTCACGGACGTCTTCCTCATCGCGTCCGGCACCAACGAGCGCCAGGTCTCGGCGATCGTGGACGCGGTCGAGGAGGCGATGTTCGTCGCCGGCGCCAAGCCGATCCGCCGCGAGGGCAAGGCGCAGGCACGGTGGGTGCTCCTCGACTTCGGCGACGTCGTCGTGCACGTGCAGCACGCCGAGGACCGCGTGTACTACGCCCTCGAGCGGCTCTGGAAGGACTGCCCGACCGTCGACCTGCCCGAGGACGCGCGGGGCGGCGACGGTGCGGCGGCCGCCGCCGAGTACGGCGACGGCGGGGGCGACGGGGCGATCCGCCTCGCGGGCGACGAGCGGTGACGGCCGGCACGGTCGTCCTGCTGCGGCACGCGCGCACCGCGTACAACGCGACCCTGCGGCTGCAGGGACAGATCGACATCCCGCTCGACGACGTCGGTCGCTGGCAGGCGGCGGAGGGCGGGTCGGCCCTCGCGTCGTCCCACCGCGCGACCCGCATCGTCTCCTCGGACCTGGGCCGCGCCCACGAGACGGCGACCGCCTACGCGGACGCGCTCGGGGGAGCGGCGGTACAGACGGACGACCGCCTGCGCGAGCGAGGGTTCGGGGCGTGGGAGGGGCTCTCCGCCGAGGAGCTCCGCGAGCGCTGGCCCGAGGAGTACGCGGCCTGGCGCCACGGAGCCGAGCCGGTGTCCGCCGGCGCGGAGTCGAAGGCGACCGTCGCGGCGCGGATGGCCGAGGCGGTCACGGAGCACGCGGCGGGGCTGGCCGACGACGCGACCCTGGTCGTGGTCTCGCACGGCGCCGCCATCTCGCTGGGCGTCACGGCGCTGCTCGGCCTCGACGCGACGTCGTGGCGGGGGCTGGCCGGCATGCACAACGTGCACTGGTCGCACCTGCACCGGTCGGGGGAGGGCGCCGTCCCGGCGTGGCGCCTGGTGGCGCACAACGTGGGCGCGGGGTACCCGCTGGACCACTGGCAGGCGGGGCCGGACTGGAATTTGGAACCTGGCCCGAAGTCTGCCTAAGATATCGACGTTCCGCGGGGCGCAAGCCCGGAGGAACGCACCGAATCAGACGAATCGCCCGGCTTCGCGCCTGCGGCGAGAGTCGGTTCTCGGGGCTGTGGCGCAGCTGGTAGCGCACCTGCATGGCATGCAGGGGGTCAGGGGTTCGAGTCCCCTCAGCTCCACCCGAGAGAGAAGGCCCTGTTCCGCAGACCGCGGAACAGGGCCTTCGTCGTTCCCGGGTGCTCCTCCCGGGACGGACGAGCGCGGTCAGCCCGTCGGTGCCGGGGGAGCGGCGGGCGGGAGCGCGACCGGCGCCGTGGAGGGAGCGAGCGGGCTGCGCGGCGCGGGCTGTCGACCGGGGTCGGTCCCTCCCTGGTCGAGCCGCATCGGTGGGTACGTGTCGGTCATCAGCCCGGTGTAGACCGCGACGCGCTGCGCCCAGCGGTTCATGCCGAGCACGAAGTCGTAGACCGGCTGCGGATAGCGGCCGGTGAACAGCAGCACGACCGCGGCGATCAGGACCAGCAGGGCGATCAGCCCGACGGAGTTGGCGCCGCCGTCCCAGGCGTCGTCCGCCCCGGTGCTGTCGCCGAGCCACAGGGCGCCGCCGACGAAGATCGAGAGCACCAGGAGGTGCGGGACGGCCAGGAGCCACTTCACGAAGATGAGGCCGCGGGACAGCCGCTCCGGGTAGGCCACGGTGAGGTGCGCCGGGTAGTCCGGCACCTCGGCGAGCGTGAACGGCGGGTAGCGGTCGGTGCCCAGCACGCTGTAGCCGTAGTAGCTCACCCGCCAGGTCCAGCGCAGCACGCCGACGTTGAAGTCGAACAGGCCGCGCGGGTAGCGCGCCGTGAACAGGATCGCGAAGAACGCGATCACGGTCACCAGGAGGAAGGCCACCCACAGGAAGAGCAGCACGACGACGTGCGGCACCAGCAACAGCCACTTGACCAGCCAGAGGCCGCGGGAGGCGGCCGGTTGCGGCGCCGCGTCGAGGAGGATCGGGTAGGGGGCAGGGTTCTCGGTCATCGCGTGCTCCTCGGTCCTGGGGGCTGGGCGTCCCCGCCGGAGACGGAGACGACGATCTTGCCGCGGGCCTTCCCCTCCAGCAGGTAGCGGATCGCCGCCGCGACGTCCGCGAGCGGGTAGGTGCGGTCGATCACGGGGGCGAGCTTCCCGCCCTCGACGAGATCGCGAAGGGTCAGCAGGTCGGCGGCGTTCTCCGTGGCCACGAACGTGCCCAGGTGCTGGCCGACGAACGGCGAGAGGCCCTTCGCCCGGAGCTGGCGGTCGCTTCCGCCGAGCCAGCGTCCGTCGGTCTCGCCACCGACGATGACCAGCCGTCCCCGCGGGGTGAGCGCGCGCCGGAGGCGCGAGAGCGGGGCGTTGCCGCCGATGTCGAGGACGACGTCGAAGGGGCCGGAGTCCACGAAGTCCTCGTGTGCGTAGTCGACGACGGGGTCCGCCCCGAGTGCCCGGACCATCTCCAGCTTGCCGGTGCTGCACACGCCGGCAACGTCCGCCCCCGTCGCCCTGGCGATCTGCACGGCGAAGCTGCCGACGCCGCCGGAGGCCCCGATGATCAGGACCTTGTCCCCGGACCGGACCCGCCCGTGGTCCCGGACGGCCTGCAGGGCGGTGAGGCCCGAGACGGGGACGGCGCCCGCCTGGTCGAAGGACAGGTTCGCGGGCTTCGGCGCGAGCCGGTCGGCCCTCGCGGCGGCGTACTGCGCGAACGTGCTGGTGCCGGTGCCGTATACCTCGTCGCCAGGTGCGAAACCGGTCACGGCGGCGCCGACGGCCTCGACGGTCCCGGCCAGGTTGCGGCCGGGATTGGCGTACCTCGGCCGGCGCAGGCCGAAGCCGGCGGCCCGGATCGGATAGGGCCGCCCGGCCATGATGTGCCAGGTGCCCCTGTCCACGCTCGCGGCGCGCACCCGCACGAGGACCTCGTCGTCCCCGACGGAGGGCAGGTCGATCTGCGCGCTGCGAAGGAGGTGCTCGGGCGCCGGGCCGTAGCGGTCCTGGACGACCGCGGTCATGGTCATGGTCGTGGCCCGGCCGGCGCCGGCCGGGGGGCCCCGGAGGGGGCCGGACCGAGCGCTGTGCTGGATGGCGGACATGGAAACCTCCGGAGGGGGTCGTCGGGGGGTGGGTCAGCCGTCCCGGTAGGTCTGGAGAGTGTCGACGAGGGCCTGCTCGACCGGGGTGGCTGTGGCGCCGAGCTTGTCGGCGATCTTGCTGCTGTCGACGACGAACGGCTCGGCGAACAGGTACTGCATCTCCACCAGCTCTCGCAGGGACGGGTTGACCAGGCCGAGGGCGCGCAACAGCCACGGCGGTGCCGAGCGGAGCCGGGCGCGCGCCTGGCCGGCGTGCCGGTAGACGAGGTCGACGAGCTGTCGGGTGGTGCGCGTGTCCGGGTCGTTCGGCAGGTGCCACACCTCGCCGGGGGCGTCCGGATGCTCACCGAGGAGCGCGAGGCCCTCCCCGATGTCGGGGACGTACGTATAGGTGTGCGGCTGGTCGGGGTCTCCGAGCACGGTGGCCGTCCGGCCCGCGAGCGCGGCGGGGAAGAGTCGGTCGCCGAGGTTGGACTGGGCGCCGCCGCGAGGTCCGAAGTAGTCCGAGGCCCGGGCGATCACCACCTGCACGCGGCCGGCGGCGTGCGCGGCGAGCAGGTCCCGAGCCATCCGGCCGCGCAGCCTGCCCTTCGTGGTGTGCGCGTGGTCGCCGCGGTCCTCGGTCAGCGGCCGGCCGTCGGGGCGCCCGTACATGTAGACGTTCTCCATGCTCACCATCCGCGCTCCGGTCGCCTCGGCGGCCGCCAGCACGGCTGCCTGCAGCGGCGGGAACTGGGAGCTCCACTCGGCGTAGGGCGGGTTCAGCGTCTGGTAGACGACGTCGGCGCCGTCGGCCACCGAGGTGGTGAACGCGGCGTCGCGGGCGTCGCCGCCGACGACCTCGACGCCGCCCGGCACGCGCGCGTGCCCGGAGCGGTTGACCAGACGGGCGGTCTCGCCACGGCGCCGGAGCGCGTCCAGCGTGGCCAGGCCGACGGCGCCGGTGCCGAAGATGACGTGCCGTGCCGGGGTGCTCATGCGCGTGCCGCGTCCGGAGCCGGCCTTGCGGTGTCGTCGGCGGTGTCGTCGGCGGTGGGGCGGCCGGGCAGCAGCCGGATCAGCAGCAGCCCGGACAGGGCGGAGAAGGCCAGCGCTCCGTAGGCGCCGAAGACGGTGAACTGCTCCGCGACGGCGATGCCGCCCAGTGTGGTGGCGATCCAGCCGAGCGCCCAGAGCGCGGGCAGGACCGCGGCCCAGGCCCAGCGCGCCCGCGTGCCCCGGGGCAGGGCGAGGGCCTGTGCCGGCCCGAGGACCAGTCCGGTGAGCGCGCCCATGAGGGCCAGGTCGCCCAGCGAGGTGCCGTAGCCGACGACGACGGCGCCGAGGAGCAGGCCCGCCGACATGCCGGCCGTGGTCGCGGGCACCCAGCGGCGGGGCGCGAGGCGGCCCCAGGCGGCCAGCGTCTGCCCGGCACCGACGACCAGGCCGGTGACCGCACCGCCGACCAGGGCGGCGACGGGGGAGTCGACGCGGCCGACGACCGCGGTGCCGGCGAGCCCGGCCAGGGGGAACACGACGAACCCGACGGTCCAGAGCAGCCACGTGCGAAGCGGGGAGGTGGTGACGGTGACCATCGCGGATCCGTTCCTGACGCCTGCCCGCGCGACGTGGGCGAGGCCGATCGGCGCCCTTGGACGACGTACAAGATTTGGACGCTGTACAGGCAACGTTGTACCCTGCGAGGGGTAGACGTCAAGGGGGGTGCGCACTCGGATGTCCACATCGACCGTCCCGCGCCGTCGGGGACCACGGCGGGCCGTGAGCGAGGAGAAGATCCTCGACGCGGCGCTGCGGCTGCTCGACCAGGGCGGGCCGGCCGCGGCGTCCGTGCGGCGCATCGCCGCGCAGGTCGGCGTCGCGCCCAACGCGATCTACACCTACTTCCCCGACAAGGCCGCCGTCCTCAGGGCGCTCGCCGAGCGGCTGCTCGGCGGGGTCGACCACGACGTGTTCGCCGACCCCGAGCAGCACTGGCGGGTGCGCGTGGAGTCCCTCGCCCTCGAGCTGAGGACGACCCTCACGGCGCATCCCGGCGCCGTGGGGCTGCTGGTCGGTGGCCCCCTGGACGGGCCCAGCTCGATGGCGCTCAACGAGCGCCTCCTGCGGCTGTTCGCCGACGCGGGGCTGGGACCGGCGTCCGCCGCCCAGGCGTCCTACCTGCTCATGGTGTACGTCTTCGGGTCGGTGTCCCGCGAGGTCGCCGGGGTGCGCGGGGGCGGCCCGCTGCCTCCCGAACCGGAGCGGGTCGCCGCTCGCCGGGCCGAGCTGTCCGCCGTGCCGGCCGACCGGTTCCCGCTCACCGCCGCGGCGGCGGTGACGATGGCCGGCTTCACCTCCACCGAGCAGTACCTCTGGGGCCTCCGCCGCATCCTTGCCGGGCTCTCGGCACGGACCGGGTCGGAGGAGAGCGACCCCTCGGGTCCGTCGTCGGGCGACGACGGCGATCCGTCCCGGGGAGCTGCGGCGTCCTGACCGCGCGTCCCGCGCGTCACGCTCGGGGGCGACGCCAGGACGCGGGGACGCGACCGGGCGCGCAGACTCGACCCAGGAGGTGCGCCCATGGCCCGGCAGGTGCACGACTTCGACGCCCTGTACTCCGCGGACGTCCCGCCGCCGTGGGAGATCGGGCGGCCGCAACCGGCGCTGCTCGCGCTCGTGCGGCGGTCGGTGCTCGCCGACCCGGTGCTGGACGTCGGGTGCGGCACGGGTGTGCTGGCGGTCGCGGTCGCGCGGTCGGGGCACCGGGTCGTCGGGGTCGACGCGGCGCCGCACGCGATCTCCCGAGCGCGGGAGCGGGCCGCGGAGACGATCCTCGACCCGCCCGGCGAGGTGTCGTTCGAGGTGGCGGACGCCCGGCAGCTCGACCGGCTGGACCTGCGGCCGCGCACCGTCCTCGACTCCGGCCTGCTTCATACCCTCGACGACGACGGCCGCCGCGACTACGTGGCCGGGCTGGCGACGGTGTGCGCGCCGGACGCGCTCGTCGCCGTGCTCGCGATGTCGGTGGACGCGGGGCTGGGCTGGGGGTTGACCCGCGACCGGCTGGGCGCGGCGTTCGCCGGGCCGGCGTGGGCGTCGACCGAGGTCGCGGACACCGAGATCGCGGCGCGCCCCGTCGACGACGAGGTGCACCTGCCCGCGCTGCTGCTCACGACCCGGCGGTCGGGCGCGGCCTGACCCGCGCGGCGCCGTCGCCCTCGCGCTCGTGCAGCACCCGCAGCGCCAGGTGGGTGTCCAGCCGCCGCGGCGAGGTGTCCCAGCCGGGCCCGAGGACGGCGGTCACGCGGTCCAGGCGCTGCCGCACGGTGTTGCGGTGCAGGTGCAGCAGCTCGGCGGTGCGGGCGGCGCTGCCGTCGGTCTCCAGGTAGTGGAACGCGGTGCGCACCAGCTCGGTGCCGCGGGCCCGGTCGTGCGCGACGAGGGGTGCGACGGCAGCCGTGAGGCCGCGGGGCAGGTCGCCGCGGCGGTCGAGGTCGAGCAGGGCGCCCAGCAGGCCGAGCTGGGCACCGTCGAGGACGCCCTCGCGGCCGAGGGTCGTCAGTGAGCCGAGGGCGAGGGCGGCCGCGCGGTGCGCGTCCCGCAGGGCCTCGACGCCCTCGGCCGGGCCGACGCCCGCGCGCAGCGGCCAGCCCCGCTCCGCGAACAGCCGCCGTACGGGGCCCTCCCAGCGAGCGTCGGCGGTGACCAGGCACACGTGGTCCCGGTGCGCCGCCAGGACCGCCCGCAGCCCGAGGCCACGCAGGGCCTCCACCCGCCGGCGCACGTCGTCCGGCGGCGCGGCGAGCGTCACGGACCACAGCCGGTCGTCGGTGCGCAGCCCCCGGCGGCGCAGCCCTCGCTCGAGGCGTTCCGGGGGCACGTCGCGGCCCTCGAGCAGGTCGTCGAGCAGGTCCGACTGCCGGCGCAGGTCGGTGTCGTCCGCGGCCCGCGCGAACAGCAGCGCGAGGGCGACGTGCGCGGCGACCCGCTCCAGCAGCGCGACGTCGTGCTCCGCCAGGGCGACGGGCGCGCCGAGGGTGCCCAGCGCCTCGGCCGCGGCGGTCACGGGCACCGCGGTGCCGCGGTGCCCGTCGCCGGAGGCGGCCGCCGGCCCGGGTGCCGTCGTCGCGACGAGGGCGCCGTCCGGCCCGGCCAGCGTGAGATCGCACCCGAGCACCCCGCGCCCCATCTCGAGGATGCGGCGCACGTCGGGGGACACCGTCACCGCCTCGAGGAGGCGGCGGTCGAGGTCGAGCGCGCGGGAGACGAGCGCCAGCTCCTCGGCGCCCCGGCGCTCGCGGTGCACGAGGTCCGCGGCGAGACGCTCCATCCGCTCGAACCGCAGGGAGTTGTCCAGGGCGACGGCGGCGTGGGTGCCGATCGAGTCGACGACGGCGACCTCCTCGGCGCTGAACCGCCGCGGGCGCCGCTCCGCGACGGTGAGGGCCCCGATGACCCGCCCCTCGACCGTGAGCGGCGCGCCCATGACGGCGTGCACCCCCTCGGCCCGGACGATCTCGTCGACCTCAGGCACGTGCACGAGGGCCTCGTCGGCGAGGTAGTCCGCCGACTGGTAGGGCGCCAGCCCGGTCGCGACCTGGCCGAGCACCCCGGTGCCGAGCGGCATGCGCAGCGCGCGGTAGGCGGCGGTGACGACGCCGTCGGACTGGCGGACGTACGTGTCGCCGCGGTCGGGGTCGTTGAGGCTCACGTACGCCATGTCCGCGCCGACGACGGCGCGGGTGCGACGGACGACCGCCTGGAGCACGGCCTCGACGTCGCGCCGCGCCGTGAGGTCGGCGGCGGTGTCGAGCAGCACCCGGAGCAGGTCCTCCCGCGACCGTGCCGGCGGCGTCGCGGTGTGCGTCATGCACTGGATCCTCGCACGACGGTGTGCACACCGACGTCGTCGGGGGGTCGTCCCGGTGGCTACCGTGACCGCCGGACGAAGGAGGAGCGCATGCGGATCACCGGTGCGGTGCTGGAGGAGATCGGGCGCCCGCGCCCGTACGCGTCGACGCGGCCGCTGCGCGTCGCCGAGCTGGAGCTCGGAGAGCCCGGCCCCACGGAGGTGCTGGTCCGGATCGAGGCGGCGGGCGTGTGCCACTCCGACCTGTCGGTCGTGGACGGGCACCGCGTGCGCCCCGTGCCCATGCTGCTCGGGCACGAGGCCGCGGGCCTCGTCGAGGCGGTCGGCTCCGGCGTGGACGACCTGGAGGTGGGCCGTCGCGTGGTCATGGCCTTCCTGCCCCGGTGCGAGGACTGCGCGGGGTGCCGCACCGACGGCCGGCTGCCGTGCGAGCGGGGCAGCGCGTCGAACACCGCGGGCACGCTGCTGCACGGCTCGCGCCGGCTCACCCGCGACGGCGAGGACGTGCACCACCACCTGGGCGTCTCCGGCTTCGCGACGCACGCGGTCGTGGACCGCGCGTCGGTCGTCCCCGTAGGAGACGACGTCCCGCCCGACGTCGCGGCCGTGCTGGGGTGCGCCGTGCTCACGGGCGGGGGCGCGCTGCTCAACGCGGTCCGGCCCGGGCCGGGGGAGAGCGTCATGGTGGTCGGGCTCGGGGGCGTCGGCATGGCCGCGCTGCTGGCGGCCGTCGCCGAGGGGGTCGAGGACGTGATCGCCGTCGACGCCCTGCCCGCCAAGCTCGACCTCGCCCGCGCGTGGGGCGCCCACCGGGCGTACACGCCCGAGCAGGTGGCGGCCGACGGCGTCCGCGCCGACCACGTGCTCGAGTGCGCGGGGCACCCGCGCGCGTTCGAGACGGCGTTCGCCGCCACCGCGCCCGGCGGGCGCACGGTGACCGTGGGCCTGCCCGATCCCGCCGCCCGGAGCGCGATCTCGCCGCTGACCCTCACCGCCGAGGCACGCACCGTCGTCGGCAGCTACCTGGGCTCCGCGGTCCCCGCGCGGGACGTCCCCCGGTTCGCGCAGTGGTGGCGCGAGGGCCGTCTCCCCGTGGAGCGCCTCATCACGCGCCGGATCCGGCTCGACGAGATCAACGACGCCATGGACGAGCTGGCCGACGGGCGTGCCGTGCGCCAGGTCGTGGTCTTCGACGAGCCCTGAGCCACGCCTCCGTGAGACCGTCCCGGACGCCGCCGCGTCGCCACGGGCTCGTGCGATAGGAAGGGTGCGTGCCGTCCCCGCCCCTGTTCCCGTTCCGCAGCGTCGTCCTCGGGGCGTTCCTCCCCACCCTCGTGCTGGAGATCGGCATCGGCGCGATGCTGCCCGTCGTGGCGGTCACCGCGACGGACCGCGGTGCGAGCCTCACCGTCGCGGGCCTGGTGGCCGCGCTGCTGCCCCTCGGCAAGATCGCCTTCGACCTGCCCGCGGGCGCGCTCGCCCAGCGCCTCGGCGACCGGACGGCGATGCTGCTCGCCGGCGGCGTCGCCGTCGTCGCGTTCACGACGGTCGCGCTCACGTCCGCGCTGTGGGGCCTCGCGGCCGGCGTCCTCGCCCTCGGCGCGTCGAACGCCGTGTTCAACCTGGCCCGGCAGGCGTACCTCACCGAGATCACGCCGCCCCTGCGGCGGGCGCGCGTGCTGTCCACCCTCGCCGGCGTGCACCGCATCGGCCTGTTCCTCGGGCCGTTCGCCGGCGCGGCGGTGATCGCCGCGACGTCGCTGCAGGGCGCGTTCTGGCTCGGCACCGTCGCGGCGCTCGTGGCGGTGGCGGTGCTCGTGGCCGTGCGCCCCGAGGACCGGGCCCCCGACGGCGAGGGCGCGCGCCGTGGCGCCGGCCGCGCTCCGCGCGTCTCGATCGCGCGCGTCGCGCGCGAGCACCGGCACCTCTTCGCGACCCTCGGCGTGGCGATCCTCCTCGTGAGCGCCGTGCGAGGAGCGCGTCAGACCGTCATCCCGCTGTGGGGCGAGCACCTGGGGTTCGACGCCGAGGTGACGTCGCTGATCTTCGGGGTCTCCGGCGCCCTCGACATGCTGCTCTTCTACCCGGCGGGCAAGGTGATGGACCGGTTCGGGCGGCTGTGGGTCGCCGTGCCGTCCATGCTCACGATGGCGGCCGGACTCGCGGCGCTGCCTTTCGCGCACACCGTCGCGGGCGTCACCGTGGTCGCGGCCGTGCTGGGCGTGGGCAACGGCATGGGGTCGGGCATCGTCATGACCCTCGGCGCAGACGTCGCGCCCGCCGACACGCGCCCCACCTTCCTCAGCGTCTGGCGCCTCTTCCAGGACACGGGCGACGCGCTGGGCCCGCTGGTCCTGTCCGCCGGCGCGGCGCTGGGGTCGCTCGCCGCGGGGGTCTGGGCCACCGCCGCGCTCGGTGCCGGGTCGTCCGCCGCCCTCGCGCGCTGGGTGCCGCGGTACTCGCCGCTCGCGAACCTGGTGCGACGGCGGCGCTGAGGCCGCGACGGACGCTCACCGGCGCACGTGCACCCCGAGCCCGGAGCGGCCGGGCGCGACGGGGGCGTGCAGCTCCCCGCGGTCGTCGTAGTCCCCGCCGTCCTGGCTCCGGTACGGCAGCACCGGGCCGCCCGGCAGCGCGAGCAGCCGCTCGCGCAGGCCGGCCGCGGCCTCGGCGTAGCGGGCGTCGTCCAGCCGGTTCGCGCCGGCGACGACGACGGGCTCGGCCACCTGCATCCCCGTGTACCAGAACGTGCCGTGCAGCAGCGGGAACAGCACCTCGGTGAGGTCGCCGTGCAGCCCGCGCGGCCCGAGCCCGGTGCCGGCACCGACCGTCACGACGGCCAGTGCGCGGCGGCCGGCCAGACCGCCGTCGCCGTACCGCCGCGTGCGCCCGGTCGCGGGGTCGCGCACGCCGTACGCGTAGCCCTGCACGAGCACGCGGTCGAGCCAGCCCTTGAGGATGGCCGGCACGCCGTGCCACCACAGGGGGAACTGCAGGACGACGGTGTCGGCCCGGGCCAGCTTGTCGTGCTCGGCCCGGATGTCCGGGGCGAGCGTGCCGCGGCGCAGCGCGCGCTCGGACGCGCCGGCGACGTCGAGGCGGCCGTCGGGTCCCGCCGCGTCGCCGAAGTCGGCGGCCGTCACCACCGGGTTCCAGCCCATCGCGTACAGGTCGGACTCGACCACCTCGTGCCCGGCGTCCCGCAACGTCCGGACGCCCTCGTCGCGCAGCCGCCCCGTGAGCGATCGCGGTTCCGGGTGGGCGAGCACCCACAGCACGTGCATCGGTCGGCTCCTCCTGGGGGCGGACGGGCGCCGGTCGGCTGCCCGTACCACCACCGTGCCGGGTCGGGCCCGGGTCGACCAGTGGCCTGAAGGTCACCCTGTGCAAGGATCGGGCCATGCCCCCGGAAGCGACCGAGAACCGCCACCTGGTCGCCGTCCTCGTGCGCGACGGCGTGATGCCGCTCGAGCTCGGCGCGGTGCACCAGCTCTTCGGCGTGGCCCGCGGGCCCGGGGGCGAGCCCCTCTACGACGTGCGCACGTGCGCCGCGGCGCCGGGACGGGTGCGCACGGACGCGGACTTCGCCGTCGACGTCGCGCACGGCCCCGAGGTGCTCGCGCGGGCCGGCACCGTCGTCGTGCCGGCGTCGCACGAGCTGGACGACGCGGGGGACGAGGGCGCGACGGAGGCCGGGCGCACCGTCGACGCTCTGCTCGCGACGGTCCCTCCCGACGCGCGGATCGCGTCCGTCTGCACCGGGGCGTTCGTGCTCGCGCGCGCCGGGCTGCTCGACGGCCGGCGCGCGACGACGCACTGGCTGTCGGCCGAGCGGTTCCGGCGTGCCTTCCCGGCGGTGCGGCTGGACCCGGACGTGCTGTTCACCGAGGACGGTCGGGTCTTCACCTCCGCCGGCGAGGCGGCGGGGATCGACCTGTGTCTCCACCTGATCCGGTCCGACCACGGGGCCGCCGTCGCCAACGACGTCGCCCGCCGCACCGTGGTGCCCCCGTTCCGCGACGGCGGCCAGGCCCAGTACGTGCACGTCCCCGTGCCCGAGCCGGGCGGGGAGGCCACGGCCCGTGCCCGTGCCTGGGCGCTGGAGCACCTGGACGAGCCGCTGCCGCTGGAGGAGCTCGCCCGGCGCGCGGCGATGAGCCCCCGGACGTTCACCCGCCGGTTCCGCCGGGAGGTCGGCCTCTCGCCCGGGGCATGGCTCGTCCAGCAGCGGGTGCTCCTCGCCCGCGACCTGCTCGAGCGGACGGACCTCCCGGTCGACGGGGTGGCCCGACGGGCCGGGTTCGGCACCGGGGCGTCCTTCCGGCAGCACTTCTCCCGGGTGACGGGGGTCAGCCCGAGCGCCTACCGGGCGACGTTCGCGGGGCGGGCGACCGCCTGAAGATCCTCCCGGCCTGTTGCGCTCCGCGCGGCGAACCACTAGGTGTGGGAGATGGAGGTCTTCGAGAAGTGGGAATCAGAGATCCGCGGCTATAGCCGCACGTACCCCACGGTCTTCGCCTCGGCGTCGAACGCGCGGCAGACGGACGAGGACGGTCGCAGCTACATCGACTTCTTCGCCGGCGCGGGGGTGCTCAACTTCGGGCACAACAACCCGCGCATGAAGCGGGCGATGATCGCCTTCCTCGAGGCCGACGGCGTCGCGCACAGCCTCGACATGGCGACCACCACCAAGCGCGACTTCATCGAGGCGTTCGTCGGTACCGTGCTCGAGCCGCGGGGCATGACGATGAAGCTGCAGTTCATGGGGCCCACGGGCACCAACGCGGTGGAGGCGGCGCTGAAGCTCGCCCGCCGTGTCACGGGCCGCCGCGAGGTGGTGGCCTTCACCCACGGCTTCCACGGCATGACCCTGGGGTCGCTGGCGCTCACGGGCAACGACGCCTTCCGTCGGGCCGCCGGGGTGCCGCTGGAGAACGTGCACCGGCTGCCGTTCGAGACGGCGCCCGGGGGCGGCATCGCCTCGCTCGAGGCGTACCGGGACCAGCTCGCGGACGTGTCGAGCGGGCTGCTGCCGCCGGCGGCGTTCGTCGTCGAGACCATCCAGGCCGAGGGCGGCGTGAACGTCGCGAGCGCCGAGTGGCTGCACGCCGTGCAGGGGCTCGCGCGCGAGGTCGGCGCGCTGTTCGTCATCGACGAGATCCAGGTGGGCTGCGGTCGCACCGGCAGCTACTTCAGCTTCGACGGCATGGGCCTCGACCCCGACATCGTGTGCCTCGCCAAGGGCATCGGCGGCTACGGCACCCCGCTGGCCATGAACCTCAACAAGCCCGAGCTGGACGCGCAGTGGGCGCCCGGCGAGCACACCGGGACGTTCCGCGGACAGGGGCTGTCCTTCGTGGCGGGGCGGGAGGCGCTCACCTACTTCGAGGACGACGTGCTCATGACCGAGGTGCGGGCCAAGGCGGCGCGCATGGAGGACGCGCTGCGCGGGCTGGCCGAGGCCGGGGCCGACCGCGGGTTCGTGGTGCGCGGCCGCGGCATGATCCAGGGCCTCGACGTGGTCGACGGCGCGTTGGCCAAGGCGGTCGCCACGCGCTGCTTCGAGACGGGCCTGCTCATCGGGCCCTGCGGCAGCGGCGGCCGCGTGCTCAAGCTCATCCCCCCGCTCACCATCCCCGACGACGACCTCGCGGAGGGCCTCGAGATCCTCGGGCAGGCGGTGCGGAGCGCCGTCTGACCCCACCACGACCTGCCGGGGACGTCGTCGTCACCGGCGCGACCCCCGGCACGGAGGAGGCGGTATGCGACAGCGCGACGACATGACGTTCCCGTTCGAGGAGTACGAGAGGCGGCTGACGGAGCTGCGCGGCCGGATGGCGGACCGGCTGCTGGACGCGGTGGTGATCACCGACCCCGAGAACCTCATGTACCTCACGGACTACCAGACGACGGGGTACTCGTTCTTCCAGGCGCTCGTGGTGCCCCTGGAGTCGGAGCCGTTCATGATCACGCGCGCCATGGAGGAGTCCAACGTGCAGGCGCGCACGTGGGTGGAGCTCACCCGCCCGTACCCGGACACCGGCGACGCGATCCAGAGCCTGGTGCACTCCCTGCGTGAGTTCGGCCTCGACACCCAGGTCGTGGGGTACGAGCGCAACAGCTACTACTTCCCGGCCTACCACCAGGACTACGTGCACACGTCGTTCACCCAGGGCCGCCTGCTCGACTGCTTCGGCATCGTGGAGGAGGGGCGGATCACCAAGTCGCCGGCCGAGATCGCGATCATGCGGCGGGCCGCCCGCGCGACCGAGGTCGGGATGGCGGCGGGCATCGAGGCGTGCGCCGCCGGCGTGACGGAGAACGACATCGCGGCGGAGATCAGCGCCGCCATGTTCCGCTCCGGCGGGGAGTTCCCGGCGGTGATGCCGTACGTCACCTCGGGGCCGCGGACCATGATCGGGCACGCCACCTGGGAAGGCCGCACCGTGCTGCCGGGCGAGCACGTGTTCCTCGAGGTCGGCGGCTGCTTCCGCCGTTACCACACGGCGATGATGCGCACCGTCGTGCTCGACGACCTCTCGCGGAGCATGCGCGTCGCGCAGGAGCGGATGAAGCTCGCGCTCGCGGAGGTGAAGGCCGCCATCCGTCCCGGGATCACGGTGTCCGACGCCGACAACATCGTGCGCGGCATCATCTCCGACAACGGGGTCGGGGCCCGGCTGGTCACCCGCTCCGGGTACTCCATCGGCATCGCGTTCCCGCCCAGCTGGGACGAGGGCTACATCGTGAGCCTCAACCAGGGCGACCCGCGCGTGCTGCGCGAGGGGATGACGTTCCACATCATCCCGTGGATGTGGGGCGTCGACGGCGACAAGACCGTCGGGATCTCCGACACCGTGCGCGTCACCGCCGACGGGTGCGAGTCCTTCTTCACCCTGGACGAGGACTTCACCTGCAAGCCCGAGCACTCGGCCGCGAGGGTGGACGGCGCGGCCTCGGCCGATGCTCCCGCCGCGGCGCCGCCACCCCTGCAGCCCGACGTCGCCTGACGGCGACGACGCCAGGCCCGCACCGTCGTGAAGGAGGAGCACATGCTGATCGCGACCGACCCGAGCACCGGCGAGGTGGTCCGCGAGGTCCCCGCCGCGACCCCCGCGGAGGTGGACGCCGCGCTCGCGGCGGCCGAGGCCGCGCGGTCCGCCTGGCGCGACCGGGGGATCGGGGGCCGGGCGGACGTGCTGCACGCGGTCGCGGCCGACCTGCGGGCCCGCACGGACGAGCTGGCCCCCCTCATGACCCAGGAGATGGGCAAGCCGATCGCCGAGGCGCACGGGGAGGTGGAGAAGGCGGCGTGGTGCGCCGAGCACTACGCCGAGCACGCGGGCGCCTACCTGGCGGACGAGACGATCGCCTCCGACGCGACCCGCAGCTACGTGCAGCACCTCCCGCTCGGCACGGTGCTCGGCGTCCTGCCGTGGAACGCCCCGTTCTGGCTCGCCCTGCGCTTCGCCGCGCCCGCGCTGATGGCGGGCAACACCGGGGTGCTCAAGCACGACCCGCACGTGCCGGGGTGCGCGCAGGCCATCGGGGAGGTGTTCGCGCGCGCGCTGGCCGCGGCCGGGGCGCCCGACGGCGTCTTCGTGAACCTGCCGCTGGAGACGGCGGCCGTCGCCGACGTCATCCGGGACCCCCGCGTGCAGGCCGTGTCGTTCACCGGGTCCTCGCGGGGCGGCGCGGCCGTCGCGAGCGTGGCCGCGTCGCAGATCAAGCCCGCCGTGCTGGAGCTCGGCGGTTCGGACCCGTGCGTGGTGCTGGCCGACGCCGACCTGGACGCCGCGGCCGACACGATCGCCCTGTCGCGGATCATCAACGCCGGCCAGTCCTGCATCGCCGCCAAGCGGATCATCGTCGAGGCGCCGGTCTACGACGCCCTCCTGGGCCGGCTCCGGGAGCGGCTCGCCGCGCTCACGACGGGCGACCCGGCGGACCCCGCCACCCAGGTCGGCCCCATCGCGCGGGCCGACCTGCGCGAGAACCTGCACCGGCAGGTGACGGAGACGGTCGCCGCCGGCGCACGGCTGCTGCTCGGCGGCGAGCTCCCGGACGGGCCCGGGTACTTCTACCCGCCCACGCTGCTGGCGGACGTCACCGCGGAGATGACCGCGGCCTGCGAGGAGACGTTCGGCCCGGTCATGGCGGTGCTCCGCGCCGAGGACGCGGACGCGGCGCTCGCCGCCGCCAACGCCACGGAGTACGGGCTCGCGGCGAGCGTCTGGACCACCGCCGAGCGCGGCGAGGCGATGGCCCGCGAGATCGCCGCGGGTCAGGTGTCGGTGAACGGCATCGTCAAGACCGACCCGCGGCTGCCCAGCGGCGGCGTGAAGCGCTCGGGGTACGGGCGCGAGCTGGGTCCGCACGGCATCCGGGAGTTCGTCAACGTGCAGCAGGTGTGGGTCGGCCCGCGCCAGGGCTGACGTGTCAGGGCTTGGGGATGCTCGTCACCGTGGTGAGCAGGAAGACGGAGTCCTCGAGCGCGATGACGGCATGCCGCTCGTGGGTCAGCACGCGCAGCTGCCCGGCGCCGACCTCCTCGTTCCCCTCGAGGGCGGTCACGCGCAGGCGCCCGTGCAGCACGAGGACGGACGCGGCCGGCGGCGAGTTGTGCTCGCCGAGCTCGACCCCCTCGACCAGCGCGAGCACCGTCTGGCGCAGCGGGCCGTCGTGCACGACCACCTCGGCGCTGCGGCCGTTCTCGGCCTCGCGGGCCTTGTCCAGGTGCGTCGTCGTGAGAGCGTCCAGGTCGGCCATCAGGGCTCCATCCGTCGGGTCGTGAGGCACGGGCCGCGCCGGTGCGGCCCGCCGTCCTCACCGTACCCAGGGCCCGCCGGTCCAGCGGACCTCCGCGACCATGTCGCCGGCGCCCGCGTCGCTCCCGGCGAACAGGCTCAGGCGGTGCTCGCCGTCCGGGCCCGTGAGGTCGACGCGCCACCAGCCGTGGCCGAGGTGCTCGGTGGTCGCCTCGACGCCGGGGACGCCCGAGGCCTCCGGGCTCTCCGGGGCCTCGGTGACGGTGAGCTCGTCGAGCTCGGGTACCGGGACGTGCACGAAAAGGACCGTGGCGGGGCCGACCGAGGGCGGGTCCTCGTCCACGCCGTCGACGCACCCGCCCTCGTGGCAGAACGTGAACGGGTGCAGGAGCAGGGCCTCGCGGTCGTACCGCACCTCGAACGGCGGAGGCTGCGCCACGTCGCCGCCCGGCGGCCACTCGCCGTGGGTGGCGGTCGCGGTCGGCGACGGGACCCCCGACGGGGCGCCGGCCCCGGCCGGCGCGCACGCCGCGAGCACGCCCGCCAGGGCGGCGAGCCCGACGGCGAGGACGAAGCGAGCGGTCGTCATACCCCGTCCATGTCGTCAGGGCTGTCCGTCTTGCAGCGTCAGGCGGCGCCGTCCAGCATGCCCAGCCGGGCGAACGCCTCGGCGACGCCGCCGCCCGCCGGTCCGGGGACGACCAGGTCCGCCTCGGCCAGCACGGCCGGCGGGGCGCCCTCGATCGCGACGGCGGTGCCCGCGTACTGGAGCATCTCGACGTCGTTGTACCCGTCGCCCACCCCGACGACCTGCGCCGGGCTGATCCCCAGGTGTGCCACCACCGCCGCCATGCCGACGGCCTTGTGCACGCCGGCCAGGTGGATCTCGCCCGCGTTGTCGCCGGTGTCGGCGTACGACGACGGCAGGATGCCGACCTCCGGCCCGAGCTCGGCCCGCAGCGCCGCGATCGGCACGGGGGAGTCGAAGTAGCTGATCTTCGCGTACCGGACGCCGGCCAGGTCGCCCGGCATCCGCAGCACGTCGAGGATCTCGTGCGGCGCGGCGTCGCCGCGGCGCTCGAGGCGCGCGTCGAGCCCCACCGGCCCGTAGACGGCGTCCGGGGTCTCCAGCAGGTAGGCGACGTCGTGGGCGTCGAGGACGTGCCGCACCCGGGTGGCGAGGTCGTCGGGGAAGCGCAGGTCGGACAGCACCTCGCCGTCGAGCCGCACGAACGCCCCCGCCGTGGCGACGATGCCGTCGAAGCCCGCCGCCAGGAGCGCCGGCGGCAGCATCGACTCCGGCCGGCCCGTGCACAGCAGCACCCGGTGGCCCGCGCGCCGGGCGGCCCGGACGGCCGCCGTGTGCGCGTCCGGCACCGTGCCGTGGTCGGCGTACGTGCCGTCCACGTCCAGGAACGCCACCCGCGCCCCGTCATTCATCGAACCCGACACGTGGGCAGACCTCCAGCTCGGCGGTGTCGTGGGCACCGTCGAGCCTAACCGGGCCGGCGCGCCCCTCCGACCGCGCCGGGCGTCGGTGAGGTGCTTCACTGTCGGCGTGAGGCAGACACCGGCGAGCCGCGAGCAGCTCTGGGCGATGGTCCACGCGGGGCGTGCGGCGCCGGCGGACGACCAGGACGCCCTGGACCTGACGATGGCGATGGCGGGCAGGGCCGTGTTCTGCGACGAGCTGTGGGGCGACGGCGTCGCCGTCCTGCGGGAGCGGATGCCCGCCGCGCGGTGACCGCGGGCGGGCGTCCGGCTCGTCAGCGGCTCAGCGACGTGTCCCCGCACAGGTGCACCGGCAGCCCGAGCGAATCGAAGAGCGCCGCCTTGGCCTCGAGGGCGCGGTCGGCGGTCGCGGCGTCGGGGGCGTAGGCCACGTTGAGGTGGTTCGCCTTGTGCCGGGCCATGAACTGGTCGCGCGACACCCCGTGCAGCACCGCGTGCATGATCGGCCACTCCGGGTTCGTGGCCTCCTTGCGGCGGCGGGTCTCCTCCTCGGGGAGCCGGACGGCGGCGCCGCGACCGAGGTCCACCTGCAGCCGTCCGTCGGCGATGTACACGCGCGACCACACGATCTCGCCGGGCCGGGACACGCCGTTGATGGTCGAGCCGCCCGCGGGGAAGAACACCGGGTCCTGCCGCCAGCCCTCGGCGCCGGCGTAGCCGCCCTCGAGGTGTGACGCGGGCACGGAGCCGGAGATCTCGAACACCCACACGAAGCGGCCGTCGAAGTCCTCGCCCCAGCGCACGTCGTGCAGGGTGGTCGCCGGGTCGAGGCCCATCGCCCGCCACAGCCGGTGCGTCACCAGCGCGTCGACGGCGACGCCCTCGTCCGCCTCGTTGAAGTGGGGGAAGGCCTGCCCGTCCCACAGCACCCGCTCGCCGTCGCGCGACCGCACCGGCGGGCGCTGCACGTTGTTGAGCAGGCCCTCCGCGAGGTCGGAGGCCGGGGAGAGGTCCTTGAGCCCCTGCTGGTACTGGATGCCGACGGCGTCCAGGCCGAAGTCGTCGGCGATCCGCAGCGCCGCGACGTACATCTTGTACTGCCACTGCAGCTGCCCGCGGGTGAGCTCCGTGGCCTCGTCCGTGCCGAGCCGGAACGTCATGCCCGCGTCCTCGAGCCACGCGTGCACCTCGTCGGCGTCGGCGTCGCTGACCCGCTGCATCTCCGCCCAGAGCGCGGACTGCGACAGGCGCTCCTTGTAGACGCCGATCCCGTTGAGCAGCTCGTCGTCGAAGATCGCGTTGTACATGCCCATGCACCCCTCGTCGAACACGCCGACGATCGCCTTGTCGCGCAGCAGCTGGGCGCCGAGGGCGCGGCCCAGCTCGGTCTCGGCCGTCGCCGGCAGCGCGGGCAGCGGGTGCACGTGCGACGCGTCGTGCGTGATGCGCCCGGTGGCGACCCACTCGCCGACCGCGTCGTGGAACCACGGGTCGGTGCCGTCCACCGTCCACACGGTGGAGTACTCCCGGCCCATCTTGGTGAGCCCCGCGTTGAGGCCGAGCAGGCCCACCAGCCCCGGCCAGTCGCCCACGAAGTTCGCCGCCGTGAGGATCGGCCCGCCGTGCGTGCGCAGGCCGGCCAGCACGTGGTGGCTGTACTGCCAGACGGCCTCGGCCACCACGAGCGGGGCGTCCGGCGGGACGTCGCGGAACACCTCGAGCCCCATGCGCTGGCTGCTGATGAACCCGTGCCCGGTGGCCGGGTCGACGTCGTGGGCGCGCACGACCTTCCACCCCTGGGCGGCGAAGGCGTCCGTGAGCAGGCGCTCCAGGCCCACCTGGGTGGGCCAGCCCGCCACGTTGGCGGACTCGCGCAGGTCGCCCGACGCGACGAGGTAGACGGTCTGCGGCGGCGCGACGCGCGGCTCGGGGGTGGCGGGGAGGTCGTAGGTGGTCACGATGCTGCTCCTTCGGGGCGTCGGTGGTGGGCCAGGGCGTGCGCGACGTCACGGCTCGCCGGGTACAGGTCGCGGTACAGGCGGTAGCGCTCGTCGTAGAGCGCGCGGAGGCCGGGGTCGGGCTCCCGCACGGCGGCGGGCGGGTTCCAGGCGGCGACGTCGACGGGTCGCCCGCCGGGGCTCACGAGCCCGGCGGCGAGCGCGGCGGCGCCGTAGGCGGCCCCGACGGTGCGGGTGGGGATCACCTGCGGCAGCCCGGTCACGTCGGAGACGATCTGCGTCCACAGCTCGCCCTGCGTGCCCCCGCCGACGGCGACCACCCGGTCGACCGTCGCCCCGGCTTCGCGCATGGTCTCGACGTTGTGCCGGACGCCGAAGGCGGTCGCCTCGAGCGCCGCGCGGTACAGGTCGCCGCGCGTGTGCGTGAGGGTGAGGCCGACGACGGCGCCGCGGGCGTCGGGGTCCTGGACGGGCGTCCGCTCGCCGGCGAAGTAGGGGAGCATCAGGAGCCCCCGCGCCCCCGGCCCGGAGGCGGCGGCCTCCGCGAGGAGGTCGGGGTAGTCGGCGCCGGTGAGGTCGCGCAGCCACGCGGTGATCGCGCCGGAGGTCGCCATCCCTCCGGCGAGGTTGTGCGTGCCGGGAAAGGCGCCGACCGTGCCCCACAGGCTGGGGCTGCGCAGCGGGGCGGGCACGGTGGCGACGAGGAACATCGTGGTGCCGTACATGAGCATGAGGTCGCCCGGGTGCCGGGCGTCGACGCTCACGGCCTCCGACCACGCGTCGATCGTCCCGGTCACGACGGGGGTGCCGGCGGTCACGCCGGCGAGCGGCTCGCGCGTCACCCCGGCGGCGTCGCCGGGCCAGCGCAGCTCGGGCAGCTCGAGGCCGGGCGCGACGAGGGGAGCCCACTCGGGGTGCCAGCGCAGCGCGCGCGGGTCGTACAGGGGCGTGCACTGCGACGCGGAGTGGTGGTCGAGCACGTAGGCGCCCGTGAGCCGGAACGCCAGGAAGGAGGCGGGCATGAGGAGCCGCCGGGCCCGGGCCCAGACGTCGGGCTCGTGCTCGCGGACCCAGGCGACCTTGGGCCCGGCGGCCTGCGAGGACAGCGCCGAGCCGCAGGCGTCGAGGATCGTGTCGCGGCCGAGCTGCGCGTCGAGGCGCGCGACCTGGTCGGTGGCGCGGGTGTCGACGCCGTAGAGGATCGCCGGGCGCAGGGGCGTGCCGGCCTCGTCGGTCAGCAGCACGCACGGCCCCATCCCGGAGACCCCGACGGCGGCGACCTCGAGGTCGGCGGGCACGTCCGCGCCGCGGGTCGCGCCCGGCGCGAGGTCGCCGGTGAGCTCGTCGGCGAGGTCGCGCAGCTCGGCCCACCAGACCTCCGCGTCCATCTCGACGTGGCCGGCGGCCGGCCGGTCGACGTCGTGGGCCCGCACGGCGGTGCGCAGGATGTCGCCGCCGGGACCCACGAGCACGCCCTTGCTGCTCGAGGTGCCGACGTCGACGCCGAGGATGGCGGGGGTGGGCATGCCCGCCACTGTGGCAGAAATCGATTACACGCGCAACGCTCGCCGGCGGCCCGGTGGGGCGGCTGACGGGAGAGAACCCGGGGGGCGGCCGCCCCGCGGGTCAGAGGTCCGGACCGCTCAGGGCGACCGGCCGGGTCGGCTGGATCACCCGCTGGGCGGGGCCGGCCTCGCCGCGGATCCGGGCGACGAGCATGCGCGCGGCGGTGAGGCCCATCTCGCGCGGGCGCAGCTGCAGGAGCACCGTGCTGTCGACGCGCGACGTGACGAACGGCAGGTCGCCGATGATGCCGAGGCCGACGTCGCGGTGGTGCGTGGCCGACAGCACGCGGAGCACGCCCACGCCGACGAGGTTGTTGGTCGCGAGCACCGCGTCGGGCGGCTCGGCCAGGCCCATCAGCCGGGTGGTGGCGCTCTCGCCGCCGTCGACGCGGAAGCTGGCGTGCACCAGGAGGTCGTCGGGCGCCGGCAGGCCGGCCTCGCCCAGCGCGTCCCGCCAACCCTGGGCACGGTCGACCGCCGTGGGCGTGGCGCGGGGTCCGGTCACGCACGCGATGCGGCGGTGGCCCTGCGCGACGAGCGCCCGGGTGGCGCGGAGGCCGAGGTCGACGTTGTCGAACACGACCTGGTCCACGTCGTCGGGCACGGGGCGGTCGACCACCACCACGGCGCGGTCGCGCTCGGCGAGGCGGGCGAGCCAGGGCGAGGGGCCGGCCGGCGCCACCACGACGCCCGCCATGTTCTCGTCGGCGGCGATGCGCAGGTAGTGCTCCTGCGCCTCGGTCTCCTCGTCGGTGTTGCACAGCACCACCGACAGGCCGGCCTCGCGCGCGACGTCCTCGACCCCGCGGGCGAGCGAGGTGAAGAAGGGGTTCTCGATGTCCGGCACGACCAGGGCGATGAGCTCGGAGTGCCGCCGGCGCAGGGACCGCGCCGTCCGGTCGGGGGAGTACCCCAGGTCGTCCACGGCGCGCCGCACGGCGACCGCGAGGTCCGGGCTGACGGTCATGCCGTTGAGCACGCGCGACACGGTCGCGGTCGACACGCCCGCGCGCGCCGCGACGTCCTTGATCCTCGTCATCTCGCCCTCCTGGAGACGTGGGGCCACCCTATGGCAGCCCGGTGGCGTCGACGGGGCGTGGGTGGTTGACACCCCGGACGCGCCCCTCCTACGATCCGTGAAATCGATTACAGCACAGACACCCACGGTTCCCGTCGAAGGAGACAGGACAATGTTCCGAAGCGACCTCGCCGCACTGCGGCCCGTCGCCACCCGATCCATCAGCCCCGAGAACCTCACCGGCGAGAAGGGCGGTGGCGGCCGGGCCGTGGACGGCACCGGAGCCCGCGCCGCCCGCGACCTCGGGCGGGGCTGGAAGGTCTCCCCGAGCGTGGAGATCGCCCCGGGCGAGACGTTCGACGTCGCCCGGATCGACGGGCCGGGCCGGATCACGCACGTCTGGCTCACCACCCACACCGACCACTGGCGCTCGCTGCTGCTGCGGGCGTTCTGGGACGGCGCGGCCGAGCCCGCCGTCGAGGTCCCGGTCGGCGACTTCTTCGGCCAGGGCTGGGGCGAGTTCGCCCAGCTCTCCTCGGCGACCGTGGCCGTCAACCCGCACGGCGGGTTCAACAGCTACTGGCCGATGCCGTTCCGCGAGTCGGCGCACCTGACGATCGAGAACCTCGGCACCGAGCCCGCCGTCGTCTACTACCAGGTGACGTACGAGGCCGGCGCGCAGGCCGCCGAGGACGCGACCGGCTACCTGCACGCCCAGTGGCGGCGCAGCAACCCGCTGCCCGACCGGACCACCCACCCGATCCTCACCGGCATCGAGGGGCAGGGGCACTACGTGGGCACCTACGTCGCGTGGGGCGTGAACAGCTCCGGCTGGTGGGGCGAGGGCGAGATCAAGTTCTACCTGGACGGCGACCTCGACCCGGGCCCGGACGGGGACGGCGGTTTCCCGACCGTCTGCGGCACCGGCACGGAGGACTACTTCGGCGGCGCCTGGAACTTCGACGTGCCCGGCCAGGGGTACACGGCGTTCTCCACGCCGTACCTCGGCCTGCACCAGGTGCTGCGACCGGACGGGCTGTACCGCTCGCAGCAGCGGTTCGGCATGTACCGCTGGCACGTGCCGGACCCGGTCCACTTCGCCGCCGACCTCACGGTGGACATCCAGGCGCTGGGCTGGCGTTCCGGTCAGCGGTACCTGCCGCTGCACGACGACATCGCCTCCACCGCCTTCTTCTACCTCGACCGCCCGACCGCGCGGCGCCCGGAGACCCCGGACGTCGACGCCCTCGAGGTGCTCTGACCGGGAGGTCCGTGATGAACGGTCGACACCTGAGCCGGCGCGGTGCCCGCCGGCACGAGCCGAGCCGCCGGGACGTGCTGCGCCTCGGCGTGGCGGGGGTGGGCACGCTCGCCGCGGCCTGGACGACGGCGGGCTGCGCGCCCGCGGCGGGCGCCCGGCCGGGCGGGCTGCAGTTCTGGCAGCAGTACGCCCCCGCCCCGCAGCAGGACCCCAACCTCGTGGCGCAGAGCCAGTGGTTCATCGACGCCACGCGCCGCTGGGCCGACGCCGGCGAGCGGCCGGTGGACATGGTCTACATCCCCGCGTACACCGACCCCACCAACACCCGGCTCACCACGGCGTTCGCCTCCGGGGACGGTCCCGACATCTTCCTCATCTCCCCGGGGGACTTCCTGCGCTACTACAACGGCGGGGTCCTCACCGACCTGACGCCGTACATGAGCCAGGACGCGATCGACGACTTCTACCCGGACGCGCTGGCCACCCGCACCGTCGACGGCAAGATCTACGGCCTGCCCATGGAGCAGGAGCCGCTCGCGGTCTTCTACGACGTGCCCGCCTTCGAGGACGCGGGGCTCGCGGAGGGCGACCTGCCCACCACCTGGGAGGAGATGCTCGAGCTGGGCCGGCGGCTCACGGGCGGCCAGCGCACAGGGCTCGTGCTGGACACGACGCCCAGCTACTACCAGAACTTCACGTTCTACCCGTGGGTCTGGCAGGGCGGCGGCGACGTCGTGGACCCGCGCACGCAGCGGCCCGTCTTCGACTCCGCCGCGGGCGTCCAGGCGCTCGGGCTGTTCGGCGACGCCGTCCGCACGGGCGCCGCGCCGAGGACGCTGCCCGCGGGCGGCGACCTGGTCGGGGCGTTCACCAACGGGTACGCCGCCATGTGGCAGACCGGCGTCTGGCAGGTCGAGGCGATGCGGCAGAACGCCCCCGACCACCCGTACGGGATCTTCCGCCTCCCGGCGCCGGCGGGCGGCGAGTCCGTGACGGCCCTCGGCGGCTGGGCGTGGGTGGTGAACAGCCGCGGCCGCGACCCCGAGTCCGCCGCCCGGTTCGCCGTCGAGGTGATGGGGTCGATGTCGCAGGAGTCGGTCGGCGCCGCCGTCGAGTGGAACGGCGTCGCGAAGGGCAACGTCCCCGCCCGCCGGTCCGTCACCGAGGCGATCGGCAACTCGGGCGCCTTCGAGAACCACGTGCTGCAGCAGTTCCGCGACGAGATCCTGCCGACCGGCCGGGGCGAGCCGCGGTACCCGCCCGTCATCTACAAGGCCGTCTCCAACGCCATCCAGAACTCGATGCTCGGCGGCGGCGACCCGCACCAGGAGGCCGCGACGGCGCAGGCGGCGATCGAGAGCTACCTGGAGACCTACGAGGGAGGGACGCTGGTATGAGCGCCGTCACCGTCTCACGCACGGCCGGCCGCACCAGGGTCGGCGCCACGGCGAGCACGGGCAGGGCGGAGCAGGCGCGGCGCCAGCGGCGCGCGGCGTTCTGGTTCCTCCTCCCGGACTCGCTCGGGCTGTTCGTCTTCGTCGCCGTCCCGATGGTCCTCGCCGTCGTGCTCGGGTTCTTCCGCATGGACGGCTTCGGGTCGTTCCAGTTCATCGGGCTCGGTAACTACGTCCGGATGGCCGGCGACCCGCAGTTCTGGGGCAGCGTGCGGATCACGCTCCTGTACCTGGTCGGCGTCGTCCCGGCGATCTTCGTCGTCGGGCTGGGCCTCGCGCTGCTGGTGCAGCAGAGGATCCCGTTCGTCGGCGCCATCCGCAGCGCGCTCTTCGTGCCGTACGTCATCAGCCTCGTGGTGGTGGCGATGGTCTGGGAGTTCATGCTCTCCGAGCGCACCGGGGTGGTCAGCCGGCTGCTCGGCGCTCTCGGGTTCGACGACGTCGCGTTCCTCGGCGAACCCGGCCTCGCCCTCGGCACCGTGGTGGTCATCACCGTCTGGTTCCAGATGGGCTACTACATGGTGATCTTCCTCGCCGGCCTGCAGGACATCCCCGGCGAGTACTACGAGGCGGCCCGCATCGACGGGGCGAACGCCTGGCAGCGGTTCCGGACCATCACCCTGCCGCTGCTGCGTCCCACCAGCTTCTTCGTGGTCGTCACCGCCACCGTCAGCGTCATCACCGGCGGGCTGGACCTCGTGTTCGTCCTCACCGGCGGCGGCCCGGCCGGCGCCACGACGCTGCTCATCTTCTACGTCTACGAGCAGGCCTTCCTGTTCGGCGAGCTGGGCTACGCCGCCGCGATCGGGTCCGTGCTGGTCCTCGTGATGCTCGCGTGGTCGGCCCTCATGTTCGCGGTGACCCGAGGAGGTCGGTTCGACAATGACTGAGACCCTGACGGGCGCCCCGCCCCTCGACGACGTCCCGACCGCCGGCGCCGCGCGCCCGGCGCGCCGGCGGCGCGGCCAGGACAGCCGGTGGACGCGCCCCCGGGTGGCGCTCATGGTCCTGGGGATCGTGCTGGGGCTGCTGACCGTCTTCCCGCTCGTGTGGATGATCAGCGGCTCGTTCAAGACCGCCGCCGAGGTGAACAGCTCCGCGCTGCTGCCCACCGACCCGACACTGGAGAACTACCGGTACGTGTTCACGCAGGTGCCCTTCCTGCGGTACATGCTCAACAGCTTCGTCGTCTCGGCCACCGTCACCGTGCTGGCCCTGTGGTTCCACTCGATGGCGGCGTACGCGCTGGCGCGGCTGAAGTTCCGGGGGCGGGACACGATCTTCCTGCTGATCTTCTCGACGCTGCTGGTGAGCCTGCCCGTGATCCTCATCCCGACGTTCGTCGTGGTGCGCAGCCTCGGGCTCGTCGACAGCTACGCGGGCCTCATCGTGCCGGCGATCTTCAACGCGTTCGGCATCTTCCTGCTGCGGCAGTTCTACGTGTCGCTGCCGGCCGAGCTGGAGGAGGCGGCCCTGGTCGACGGGGCGAGCTACTGGCGCATCTACCGCAGCGTGATCCTGCCGCTGTCGCGGCCGATCCTGGCGGCGCTCGCGGTGTTCTTCTTCCTGGCGAACTGGAACGCGTTCGTCTGGCCGCTGACGATCACGTCGGACCCGGACCTGCGCGTGGTGCAGCTGGGCATCGCGACGTTCCAGCAGCAGTACGCGGGGGACTGGAACTACGTGCTCGCGGCGGCCACCGTCGCGGCCCTGCCCACGCTGCTGATCTTCTTCTTCTTCCAGCGGCAGATCGTCGAGTCGATCAAGAACGCGGGCTTCAAGTGATCGGGACGCGCGCGGGCGTGACGCTCAGGTGACGGCGCCGAGCTGCCACGGGACGAACTCGTCGGAGCCCAGATCGAGCTCCTCGGAGACGGTCTGCTCGCCGGAGGCGACGGCGAGGATCTTCTCGAACAGCTCGGCGCCCACCTCCTCGACGGACAGCCCGGTCTCCACGATCCGCCCGGCGTCGAGGTCCATGTCCTCGCGCATGCGGCGGTAGGTGTCGGAGTTCGTCGCCACCTTGATCGACGGCGTGGGCTTGCACCCCAGCACCGAGCCGCGCCCGGTCGTGAAGACGACCACGGTGGCGCCGCCGGCCACGATCCCGGTCACCGACACCGGGTCGTAGCCCGGGGTGTCCATGAAGGTCATGCCGCGCTCGGTGACCGGCTCGGCGTACTCGTGCACGGCGACGAGGTCCGCGGTGCCCGCCTTCGCGACGGCGCCGAGCGACTTCTCGAGGATCGTGGTGAGGCCGCCGGCCTTGTTGCCGGGCGAGGGGTTGTTGTCGAGCGTGCCGCCGCCGGCGGCCGCGTAGCCCTGCCACCAGTCGAGGCGGTCGAGCAGGCGCCGGCCCACCTCCTCGGAGACGGCGCGGCGCAGCAGCAGGTGCTCGGCGCCGAACACCTCGGGCGTCTCGGCGAGGATCGACGTGCCGCCCTGCGCGACGAGCAGGTCGGACGCGTGCCCGAGCGCCGGGTTGGCCGTGATCCCGGAGAACCCGTCGGACCCGCCGCAGTTGAGCCCCAGCACGAGCTCGGAGGCCGGCGCCTCCTCGCGGCGCAGCGCGTCGATCTCCGGCAGCATCTCCGTGATCGCGGCGACGCCCGCGCGCACGGTGGCGCGGATGCCGCCCGTGTCCTGGATCGTCAGCGTGCGCACCGGCAGGTCGTCGCGCAGCTCCAGCCCGTCGAGGACGGAGGCCGCGGGCAGCATCTCGCAGCCCAGGCCGACCACGAGCAGGCCCGCCATGTTGACGTGGCTCGCGTAGCCGCGCAGGGTGCGCAGCGTCACCTGGGCGCCCTCCGACGTGGGCACCAGCCCGCAGCCGGTGTCGTGCGTGAGGGCGACGACCCCGTCCACGTGCGGGTACGCGTCGAGCACCGGGCCGCGGAACTGGTCCGCGATCATCCGCGCCGTCGACGCGGAGCAGTTCACCGACGTGAGGATGCCGACGTAGTTGCGGGTGCCCCAGCGGCCGTCCGACCGGCGGTAGCCGGCGAACGTGCGCCGGGCGGCCGGCGCGGGGAGCGTCGTCCGGGCCGTGCCGAACTCGTACTCGCGGGTGCCGTCGTCCATGCCGAGGTTGTGCGTGTGCACGTGGTCGCCCGGGACGAGGTCACGCTTCGCGCGGCCGATGGACTGCCCGTACTTGCGCACCTCGGTGCCCGCGGCGACCGCCCGGACAGCGAGCTTGTGCCCGCGCGGCAGGGTGGAGCGGGTGGTCGCCTCGGCGCCGTCGGGCAGCCGCACCGTGGTGCCGGCGGGCAGCTGGCGCGTCGTCACGGCCACGTCGTCGGCGGGGCGCAGCAGCAGCGCCACCTCGGCGAGGTCGACGACGTCGGGCAGCGGCTCGGCGTCGGGCGACGCCGGGCTCGCGGCCAGCGGCAGCAGCGGGTGGTGCGGGGCGGTGCTCATCGGATCACGACCTCGGGATCTGCGGTGCGGGGGCCAGGTCTGGCGTGGGCGGCGGGGGAGTCGCCCGCGGGCGGCGCGGGCGCCGTGGACGCGCGGACGACGAGCTCGACGGGGAGTCTGCGGTGGTCGGGGCCCGCCGCGGACCCGCCGCCGAGCAGGTCGACCGCCTCGCGGCCCGCGCGGGCGAGCGGGACGGCGACCGTGGTGAGGGTCGGCGTCACCAGCGACGCGGCGGCGACGTCGTCGAAGCCGACCACGGAGACGTCGCCGGGGGTGGTGACGCCGCGGGCGTGCAGGCGGGCGAGGACGCCGAGCGCGACGAGGTCGTTGAAGCACAGCACGGCCGTGGCGCCCGCCGCGAGCGCGAGGTCCGCGGCCTGCACGCCGCCGCCGTGCGTGGGGCGGAAGGCGCCGAGGTCGACCACGGCGTCGCCGGCGACGTCGCCCAGTGCGGCGCGACGCTCGGCGTCGGACCACGAGGTCGCGGGGCCGCCCGCGTACGCGAGCGACCGATGGCCCAGCGCGCGCAGGTGCGCTACCGCCTGCCGCACGCCCTCCGCGATGTCGAAGGACACGGACGGCGCGCCGGGCGCCTCGCGGTTGACGAGCGCCACCCGGCCGCCCGCGGCCTCGGAGAGGAGGGCGCCGAGCGCGTCGGCGGGCATGCGCGGCGAGCACAGCACCAGGCCGTCCACGCGGTCGCCCAGCCGGGTGACGACGTCCCGCTCGACGGCGACGTCCTCGTCCGTGTCGGCGACCAGCACCTCGCGCCCGGTCTCGCGTGCTCGCGCCTGAACACCCTTGGCGACGGCGGCGAAGAACGGGTTGGCCAGGTCGGGCACCACGAGCCCGACCGTGCCCGTGCTGCCGGTGGTCAGGGCGCGCGCCGCGGGGTGCGGGCGGTAGCCGAGCGACTCCGCGGCGCGGGCCACCTGGTCGCGGTTGGCCGCGGAGACGTGCGGCGCGTCGCTGAGCGCGCGCGAGGCGGTGGCGAGCGAGACGCCCGCCGCGCGCGCGACGTCGCGGAGCGTGACCACGCAGACCTCCGGGGGTGGGCTCGAGCGGACGGGAAACCGGACTGGAACCGGTTCCAGCGTGTTTCAGCCTAGCGTACCGGCGTCACGCGGGGTCCTCGGGCAGCCACCGGAACCAGTCGCCGGGCACGTCCTCGTCGAGGCGGCGCACCTCGGAGGCGTCGAGCACGCCCGCGTCGCGGAGCCCCGCCGCGACGAGGCGGGCCACCGCCCCCGCGCCCGGCGGGTTGAAGTGCGTGTCGTCCCGGCGCCCGTCGTCGGCGTGGAAGAAGTAGTGCAGCGTGCGCTCGGGCCCGAGCTCCTGCCACAGCGCGAGCGACTCCCGCTGCACGTCCACGAGCGGGACGCCCTCGCACGCCGCGAGGTCGCGCATCGCGTCGGGGTACTCGCCGTGCGCGGGCACGGCGCGACCGGCGTCGTCGAACCGGCGGCGCTCCACCGACGTGGCGAGGACCGGCTGCGTCTCCGCCGCGCGCGCGGCGTCGAGGTACCGGCGCAGGTGCTCGGTGTAGCTGGACCACGGCTCGGTGTACCGCTCCGGGTCCTCGACCTTCGCGTCGTTGTGCCCGAACTGCACGAGCAGCACGTCGCCGGGCCGCAGCCCGCGCGCGACGGCGTCGAGGCGGCCCTGGGCGACGAAGCTCCGGGTGCTGCGCCCGTTGCGGGCGTGGTTGGCGACGGCGACCGCGTCGTCGAGGTAGTAGGGCAGCGCCATCCCCCACCCGGTCTCGGGCGCGGCGGCGCGGCTCTTGGGGCCCGCGGTGGAGTCGCCGGCGAGATGGACGGTGCGGGGCATGCGGACCTCCGGGGGTGCGTGGCCAGGACGGGCAAGCGCTTGCCCGTCACCCTAGCGGGCGCGCGGTTCGGCCCGATCACGTGCGTCCGTGCACGTCCAGGGCGTAGCGTCGGCGCCGAGCCACCGACCGTGCCCGTCGACAGCGCCCGTCCCGGAGGAGTCAGCGATGCCCCGTCCGCCGTTCCCGGCCCCCGTGCTCGACCTGCTGCGCCGCCCCCAGCCCGCCGTGATCGGCGTCGTCCGTCCCGACGGCAGCCCCGTCACGGCGGCCATCTGGTACCTGCTCGAGGAGGACGGGGCCGGCGGCGGGCGTGTGCTCGTCAACATCAAGGCCGGCCGCAAGCGGATCGAGCACCTGCGCGCGAACCCGCACGTGAGCCTCACCGCGCTGGACGACGACTGGTACGCGCACGTCACGCTCCTCGGCCGCGTGACCGAGCTGCGCGACGACGTCGGCCTCGCGGACGCCGACCGCATCTCGCAGCACTACCGCGCCGTCGACTACCACGAGCGGGACCACGGCCGGGTGACCGCGGTGATCGAGGTCGACCGCTGGACGGCGTGGGGCGCCCTGCGGGGCGCGGTCGACGAGGCGCGCTGAGGCCGCCGCGATGCGCATCGGCGTCCCCCGTACGGCCGGCGCGGACCCGCGCCTGGTCGTCGTCACCCCCGACGCGGCGCGGGGCCTCGTCGAGCTGGGACACGACGTCGTCGTGGAGCCCGGCGTCGGCGACGGCGCCCGCCTGCCCGCGCACGACTACGTCGCGGCGGGCGCGCGCGTCGCGGACCGCGCGGACGTGTGGGCGGCGGACGTCGTGGTCACGCTGCACCCGCCCGGGCCGGCGGAGCTCGACCTGCTGCGTCCCGGCGCCACGCTCGTCTCCCAGCTCGCGCCGGCGGCGAGTCCCGACCTGCTGGCGGCGCTCGCCGCGCGCGGCGTGACCGCGCTCGCCCTCGACGCCGTGCCGCGGATCTCCCGCGCCCAGGCGCTCGACGTGCTCTCGGCCCTGTCCAACGTGGCGGGGTACCGCGCGGTGGTCGAGGCCGCCGAGGAGTTCGGCGGCATGTTCGCCGGCCAGGTGACGGCGGCGGGCAGCACGCCGCCCGCGCGCGTCTTCGTCATCGGCGCGGGCGTGGCCGGGCTGGCCGCGATCGGCACGGCGGTGAGCCTCGGCGCCGACGTGCACGCCTTCGACGTGCGGCCCGAGGCGGCCGAGCAGATCGAGTCGCTCGGAGCGCGCGTCGTGCGAGCCGACGACGCCGTCCAGCAGGTCAGCGCCGACGGGTACGCGAGCGCGCAGAGCGCCGACCAGGAGGCCGCCGCGCTGCGGGCGTACGCGGAGCAGTCCGCGCAGGCGGACGTCGTCGTCACGACCGCGCTCGTGCGGGGCGGCGCGCCCACCACGATCACCCGCGCGATGGTCGACGCGATGCGGCCGGGGTCGGTGGTCGTGGACCTCGCCGCGCCTGGGGGCGGCAACTGCGAGCTCACGGCGCCGGGGGAGCGGGTCGTCTCCGGCCGGGGCGTCGTCGTGCTGGGGTACACCGACCTCGCCGCGCGCCTGCCGCAGCACAGCTCGCGCCTGCTCGGGACCGTCGTGGTCAACCTGCTGACGCTGCTCACGCCGGGGCGCGACGGGCGGCTCGTGCTCGACCTGGACGACCCCGTGGTGCGGGGCATGACCGTGGTCCACGGGTCGGAGGTCACGTGGCCCCCGCCGCCGGTCGCCGTCTCGGCGGCGCCGGCTCCGCCGGTCGCGGAGCCGGTGGAGCCGGCCGGTGCGAGCGCCGCCGCGTCCCGCCGCAGGTCGATGCGCCGCACGGTGCTCGGCGCGCTCGGCGCGGTGCTGGCCGGCCTGCTGATCGCCGCGTCGCCGCCGGACGCCGTCGGGCACCTCACGGTGTTCGCGCTCGCGGTGGTGGTGGGCTTCTACGTGATCTCGAACGTCACGCACGCGCTGCACACCCCGCTCATGGCCCAGACCAACGCGATCAGCGGCATCATCATGGTCGGCGCGCTGCTGCAGGTCGGCGACTCGTCGCCCGTGGTCACGACGCTCGCCGTCGTCGCCGCGGCGCTGGCGAGCGTCAACGTCTTCGGCGGGTTCCTCGTGACCCGCCGGATGCTCGGCATGTTCCGGCGCGACGCCCCGAGGGGCGGGGGTGCGCCGTGAGCGTGGAGTCCGTGGCGCAGGCCGTCTACGTGATCGCGGGCCTGCTGTTCATCCTGTCCCTGGCGGGGCTGTCCGCGCAGGAGTCCGCGCGCCGCGGCACCGTGCTCGGCATGCTCGGCATGGCGCTCGCGATCGTCGCCACGATCGCGCTGGCGCTCGACCGGTCGCAGCGCCCCTGGCCCGTGACGGCGGGTCTGATCCTGCTGGTGCTCGTGGTGGGCGCCGCGGTGGGCTCCTGGCGGGCCCGGCGCGTCGAGATGACGCAGATGCCGGAGCTCATCGCGCTGCTGCACTCGTTCGTGGGGCTCGCCGCGGTGCTGGTGGGGTACGGGTCGTTCCTCGCGGAGCCCGTGGGCGCCGCGGCGGCGGGTGGCGACACCGTGCACCGCGTCGAGGTCTTCCTCGGGGTGCTCATCGGCGCCGTGACCTTCACCGGCTCGGTCGTGGCGTTCGGCAAGCTGTCCGGGCGGCTGGCGTCGGCGCCGCTGACGCTGCCCGCACGCAACCTGCTCAACCTCGCCGCCCTGCTCGCGTGCGCCGGCCTGCTGGCCTGGTTCCTGGCCGCCGGCCCGGGGGTGGGCGCGGGGCTCGGCCCGCTGCTGCTCATGACGGTCGTGGCGTTCGCGCTCGGCTGGCACCTCGTGGCGGCGATCGGCGGCGGGGACATGCCGGTCGTGGTGTCGATGCTCAACTCGTACTCCGGCTGGGCCGCGGCGGCGGCGGGGTTCACCCTCGGCAACGACCTGCTCATCGTCACGGGCGCGCTCGTCGGCGCGTCCGGCGCGATCCTCAGCTACCTCATGTGCCGGGCCATGAACCGGTCGTTCTGGTCGGTGGTGCTCGGCGGCTTCGGCACGGGCACCGGCGCGGGCGCGGGGCCCGACGGCGGCGCCGCTGTCGCCGGCGAGGTGCGCGAGACGTCGCCCGACGAGGTGGCGGCGCTGCTCACGGCGGCGCGCTCGGTCGTCGTCGTGCCCGGGTACGGCATGGCGGTGGCGAAGGCGCAGCACCCGGTGGCGGAGCTCGCGGAGCGGCTGCGGGCGCGCGGCGTGACGGTGCGGTTCGGCGTGCACCCCGTGGCGGGGCGGCTGCCGGGCCACATGAACGTGCTGCTCGCCGAGGCGCGCGTGCCCTACGACGTGGTGCTGGGCATGGAGGAGGTCAACCCGGACCTACCGGGCACCGACGTCGTGCTCGTCGTCGGGGCGAACGACACGGTGAACCCGGCCGCGCAGGACGACCCGTCGTCGCCCATCGCGGGCATGCCGGTGATCGAGGCGTGGAAGGCGCGCGACGTCGTGGTCTTCAAGCGCTCGCTCGCCACCGGCTACGCGGGGGTGCAGAACCCGCTGTTCTTCCGTGCGAACACCCGGATGCTCTTCGGCGACGCCAGGGAGCAGGTGGACAAGATCGTCCAGGCTCTCTGACGCCGCCGAGAGGAGGTCAGATCCGGGAGTCCGCCTGCGACTCGTAGACCGCGGCGTCAAGGACGCCGTCGGAGTGCAGGTACGGCGTCTCCGGGATCGCGGTGCCGGCGGAGTCGATGGTGCTCGCGTCGGCCGGGACGCCGTCGAGGCTCGGCATGACGGAGGCGAGCTCGGGACGCCACTTGGTGAACCGGAACGGGAAGCACTGCTCGAGCAGGTCGACCATCGCGGAGGCCGCGGTGGAGGCGCCCGGCGAGGCCCCGAGCAGGCCCGCGATCGAGCCCTCGGCGCCGGTGACGATCTCCGTGCCGAACTGCAGCACGCCCTTGCCGTCCTTGTCGCGCTTGATCACCTGGACGCGCTGCCCGGCGGTGATCTTCTCCCAGTCCTTGGGGTGCGCGGTCGGCATGAACTGCTGCAGCGCCTGGAACTTGGTCTCCGGCGCGGCCATGAGCTGGCCGACGAGGTACTGCGTGAGGTCGAGGTTCTTGAGGCCGGCTCCGAGCATCGACGTGACGTTGTTCGCCCGCAGGGAGGTGATCAGGCCCAGGTACTTGCCCTTCTTGAGGTACTTGGGGCTGAAGCCGGCGTAGGGGCCGAACATGAGGTAGGTCTTGCCGTCGACCACGCGCGTGTCGAGGTGCGGCACGGACATCGGCGGGGCGCCGACGTCCGCCTTGCCGTAGACCTTGGCCTGGTGCTGCGCGACGAGCTCCGGGTCGGCGGTGCGCAGGAACTCGCCCGAGATCGGGAAGCCGCCGAAGCCCTTGATCTCGGGGATGCCGGCGGACTGCAGCAGGGGGAGGGCGCCGCCGCCCGCGCCCACGAAGACGAACTTCGCGGTGACGGTGCTGGTGCGGTTCCGGGCGTTCCACGAGCGGTCCTTGACGCGCAGGCGCCACCGGCCGTCCTTGGTGCGCTTGAGGCTCTTCACCTCGTGCTGCAGCTTGAGCTCCGCGCCGTTCGCGACCAGGCCGTCGACGAGCTGGCGGGTGAGGTTGCCGAAGTCGACGTCGGTGCCCGAGGTCGCGCGGGTGGCGGCGATCGGCTCGTCGGCGTCGCGCTCCGTGGTCAGCAGCGGGGCCCAGCGGCCGACGGTGGCGCGGTCGGTGCTGTACTCCAGGTCGCGGAACAGCGGGTGCACCCGCAGCGTCTCGTACCGGCGGCGGAGGTAGTCGACGTTCTTCTCGCCGCGCACGAACGTCATGTGCGGGGTGCGGCTGAGGAACGAGTCGTCCTTGAGCCGGCCCGTCGCGAGCAGGTGCTGCCAGAGCTCGCGCGAGATCTCGAACTGCTCGTTGATCGCCACCGCCTTGGTGATGTCGATCGAGCCGTCCTTGCGCTCGGGCGTGTAGTTGAGCTCGCAGAGCGCGGCGTGCCCGGTGCCGGCGTTGTTCCAGGGGTTCGAGGACTCCTGGGCCACGTCGTCGAGGCGCTCGTAGATACGGATCGACCACGACGGCTCGAGCTGCTGGAGCAGCGTGCCGAGGGTCGCGCTCATGATCCCGCCGCCGATGAGGACGACGTCGACGTCGGCCCCTGTGGGGGCCCCAGCAGTCCTAGCAGTCGAAGTCACCGGGCCACCATACGCCGCGCGTGAAAACTGTCACAAAGAATGAGAGCAACCTCACACGGCGCTCTGACCTGCAGTGACGTGGGTCACACCGGCGCTCCGCCGGTCGCGCAGGTCAGCGCGTCGGCGCCGTCGACGAGGGCCACGGCCCGAGCTCCGGAAGGGGCACCGAGACGCCGTCGAGAGCCGCCGAGACGGGGCCCGACGGCTCGCGTCCGGCGAGCCACGCCGCGACGTCGCGCTCGTCGCCGACGAGCGCGAGACCCGCGTCGGCGCCGCCCCGCGGGCCCGGCAGTCGCACCGCGAGGAAGTCGCGCAGGTGCGCGCAGAAGGCGTCGTCCCACGAGCCGTACCCGGGCGCGGCGGCGCCGGGCCCGGCGGTCGCGTCCAGGGCGTGGATGCGGGCCTCGCGCCACCAGGCCAGCAGCGCGTCCGCGAGGACCCCGTCGCGGTACGCGACCGGCGCGGTCCAGAGCGCGCTCCCCGGCTCGGGCCAGGCCGCGGCGAGCCGCGCGCGGGCGGCCTCCAGCGCCGCGACGTGCTCCGCGACGGTGCGCCCTGCGCCCGCCTCGATGTCGGCGTCCCGGCCGGCCCGGCCGCCGTCGTACGGGGCGACCTTCTCGCCGCGGGCGGCGAACTCCGCCTGACGGGCGAGCGCCGCGCCGACGTTCGCGACGTGCGACAGCACGTGCCCCCGGGTCCAGCCCTCGAGGGGCGACGCGTCGGCGCCGGCGTCCGGGGGCAGCGTCCGCACGACGGCGATCAGGTCGGCGAGGGCCGCGTCGGCGTCGGCCAGCGCGTGCGCGATCTCGGTGCTCGTCACGGCCACAGCAGCTCCTTGGTCCAGGCGGGGTCGTTCTCGGTGGTGGGGGTGTCGGCGCGGGTGTCGGCGCGGGTGTCGGCGCGGTAGCGCAGGCGGGACTGCCCCTTGTCGTCGCTCGCCTGCCAGAACTCCACCTCGGAAGGGGTGAGGACCCAGGAGGACCAGGCGGGCGCGACGGCGTCCGGGTGCTCGCGCGTCTCGTCGAGCCGCTCGGCGAACGCGGCCCAGTACTCCTCGCGCGACCCGAGGGGCTCGCTCTGGTGCCCGACCAGCCCCGCCGCCCGGGAGCCCTCGGGGCGGGCGCGGAAGTCGGCGGCGCCGGCCTCGGGCCCGGCCGACGTCACCCGGCCGGCGACGCGGACCTGCCGCCCGAGCTCCCGCCAGAAGACGGTCAGCGCCCCGCGAGGGTTCGCGGCGAGGTCGCGGCCCTTGGGGCTCGTCGCGTGCCCTGCGAACCACCACCCGTCCGCCGTGACGTCCTTGATCACGAGGGTGCGGGCGTGCACGGCGCCCTCGGCGTCGGCGGTCGAGAGGGTCGCGGCGTGCGGGGCGCCGATCCCGGCGGCGAGGGCGTCGTCGAACCAGCGTGCGAACAGCGCCTGCGGCGTGGCGGGTGCGGTCGCGAGGTCGTCGAGGTCGACGCCGAACGGCGGCAGCCCGGGCGGGAAGGTGGGCAGGGCGCGCAGGCGCTCGCGGAAGGTCGGTCCGGGGGGCGTCATCGGTCTCCTTCGGTGGGGGTGCGGGGGGTCAGGAGGGCGACGAAGCCGCGCACGGCGGCCCGCATCGCCTCGGGGTCGCCGGTGGCGCGGGCGAGCACGTAGCCGCCCTGCACGATCGCGACGGCGGCGTGCGCGCGGTCCCGCGCGGCGTCGTCGGGCAGCCCTGCCTCGCGCAGGGTCGCGGCCACCGCGTCGAGCAGCCGGACGAAGTAGGCCGTGACGACGTCCCGCAGGCCGTCGTCGTCCATGACGGCCTGGTCGCTGGTGAGGCGCCCGACCTTGCAGCCGGCGAGGGCGTCGCGGGGGCGCTCCATGTAGGCGACGACGCGGTCGACCGGGTCCGCGGCGCCCGGGGAGTCCGCGAGGTCGCGCCGGGCGGCGGCGAGCGCGTCGTCCACGGTGGCGCCGACGGCGGCGACCGCGAGGTCGTGCTTGGTGGGGAAGTGGTGGTAGAGGCTGCCCTGCCCCACACCGCTGGCGTGCAGCACCTGGCGCGGGCTGGTGGCGCCCACGCCCTGCGCGGCGAACATCTCCTGCGCGGCGGCAACGAGCCGGGTGCGTGCGTCGGTCGGCGTGTCCATGGCACCACCATACCTACCTCTAGGTATGGAAGCCAGGTCCAGACGCTACCCGGGTCCGCGGGTCGGCGGCAGGTCACATCAGGTCAGGTCAGAAGTAGTCGCGCACGTGCACCTGGCGGCCGCCCCACAGGGCGTCCCACACGGCGTCGTGCTCGGCGGGCCCGGTCAGCCCGCCGGCGAGGCGGACGTTCGCCGTCGACTGCGCGCCCGCCCAGGACTGCGCCAGCCCGGCGGACGTGAACGTCGGGCGGTCGCCGGGCGTGGCGCCGTCGTCCGCCACCACGCGCACCGCCCCGTCGGCGGCCTCGAGCGTCCAGGCGCCCTCGAGGTCCGGGGTGCGCGGGTCGGCCACCGCGAACGGCACGCGCGCGACCAGCGGGGCCACGCGCGACGCGCCGAGCGCTCCGGGCACGTCGAGCAGGCGCAGCATGTACGGGCGCGGCACTGAGGTGGCCGCGTGGTCCGGGAGCACGAGGCGCGACACGTCGACGCCGGACCAGCCGCCCGACGTGCAGACCTGTACCCAGCCGGCGACCGACGCGAATGAGCCAAGCAGCCGCCACAGCACCCGCGCCGCGTCGGGGGTGAGCGCGACCAGGTCGTCGACCTCGATGGTGTTGGTGCGGTCGTAGCCGGGCCCGCGGGACCAGCTCGCGAAGCCGAGCACCTCCTCGCCCGTACCCGTGCCGCGGACGGCGAGGCTCACGCCGGTGTAGTCGGAGCCGGGCCCGACCAGCTCGTCGGGCTCCACGGCGAACGGCGCCTCGGCGCGGGACAGCGGGCCGTTCTGCGCGGACGCCCAGACCTCGTAGGCGTGCCGCACCGCGGGGACGTCCTCCGCGGTGGCGCGTCGGGCGCGCACGTCGCCGGTGGGCGGGGGCACCGCCGCGAGGGCCGCGATCGGGACGCGCACGTCCTCGAACGCCCCCACGATCTCGTAGCCCAGGCCGCGGTAGATCCCGGCCGACGACGGGTAGAGCGTCGAGACGACGTCGCCCAGGGCGCGTGCCTCCGCGAGCGCCGCCTCCATCAGCGGCCGCAGGAGGCCGGAGCCGCGACGCTCGGCCGCGACGGTGACGCCGGCGAAGCCCGCCGTCGGCACCCGGGCGCCGTGGAACCACGACGTGAACGACCGCACGCCCAGCCCCGCGACCACCTCGCCGTCGTCCGTCGCCACCCAGGGCCGGATGTTCGGCAACGGCCACGCGTCCGGATCGGGGTCGGGCAGCGGGTGGGGCGAGACGCCGAACGCCTCGGCGCCGAGGCGGCGGGAGGCGGGGACGTCGGCGAATGCGGTGCGGCGGAACTCGAGGGTCACGTCGGCGACGCTAGCGCGCCCCGTCCGGCGCGTCACCGGCATTGCGCCGTACCGTGAACCGGTGAGCACGCCGTCCGCGCCGGACGCGACGCAGGCCAGGCTGCGCAGCCGGGTCCTGGTGGTCGCGATCCTCGCCTCGTTCGTGTCGTTCCTCGACGGCACCGTGGTCAACGTCGCGCTGCCCGCCATCGGCGACGAGCTCGGCGGCACCGGGGACGCCCGGCTCGGGCTGCAGCAGTGGGTGGTCGACGGCTACCTGGTGACGCTCGGGTCGCTCATCCTGCTGGCGGGCTCGCTGTCGGACCTGTACGGGCGGCGGCGGGTGCTGGTCGCGGGGCTGATCGGGTTCGCCGCGGCGTCGATCCTGTGCGCGATCGCGCCGACCGGCCCCGTGCTCGTGGGCGCGAGGCTGCTCCAGGGAGTGGCGGGGGCGCTGCTCGTGCCGAGCTCGCTGGCGCTGATCATCTCGACGTTCGAAGGCGAGGCGCAGGGGCGCGCCATCGGGCGCTGGACGGCGTGGACGGGCACGGCGATGATCGTCGGCCCGTTCGTCGGCGGCGGGCTGGTCGACCTGCTGTCGTGGCGGTGGGTGTTCTGGATCAACCTGCCGGTCGTCGTCGTCACGCTGCTGCTGCTGCGCCCGGTGCCCGAGGTGCCGCGGACGCCCGGGCGCCGGCTCGACGTGCCCGGGGCGGTGCTCGCCGCGACGGGGCTCGCGGCCGGCGTGTACGGGCTGATCGAGCGGACGTGGTTCGCCGTGGCGGCCGGGGTCGCGTTGCTGGTCGCGTTCGTGGTGTACGAGCGGCGGGCGCGCGACCCGATGATGCCGCCCCGGCTGTTCGGCGCCCGGAACTTCGCGTGGGGCAACGTCGCGACGTTCGCCGTCTACGGCGCCCTGTCCCTGGGCGGCTTCGTGCTGGGGCTGTTCCTGCAGCAGGTCGCGGGCTACTCGGCCACGGCCGCCGGGGTGGCGCAGCTGCCCTCGACCCTCGCGATGCTCGCGCTGTCCACGCGGTTCGGCACGCTGGCCGCCCGCTACGGGGCGCGGTGGTTCATGACCGTGGGGCCCGTCGTCGCGGGCGCCGGCTACCTGCTGCTCCTCACGATGGACGCGCAGGCGCACTACGTCACGCAGGTGCTCCCCGGGCTCCTGGTGTTCGGGCTCGGGCTGTCGATCACGGTGGCGCCCCTGACCGCCGCCATCCTGGGGGCCGCCCCGCCCGCCGACGCCGGGATCGCCTCCGCGGTGAACAACGCCGTCTCGCGCGTGGCCGGTCTGCTGACGGTCGCGTTCGCCGGCGTCATCCTCGGCGGGGTGCTCGACGTCGCGTCGTTCCACCGCGCGCTGCTCGTCACGGCCGGCCTGCTCGTGCTGGGCGGGCTCGTGAGCATGGTCGGTATCCGGGACGTGCGCCGGCCCCCGGCCGGCGGGACCGGCGTGACGGGCCCCGAGGTCACAGGGGCAGCTTGAACCCCTCGTGCGACTGCGCGTAGCCGAGCGACCGGTAGAACCGGTGCGCGTCCGGGCGCTGCTTGTCGGAGGTGAGCTGGGCGAGGACGCAGCCGCGCTCGCGGCCGCGCTCGTGCGCGTGCTCCATGAGCGCGCGCCCCAGCCCCTGCCCGCGCAGGCCGGCGTCCACGCGCACCGCCTCGACCAGCAGGCGCGTGGCCCCGTTGCGCGAGATGCCGGGCACGAACGTCAGCTGCATGACGCCCACCACGTCGCCGCCGAGCTCCGCGACGACCAGCTCGTCGTTGGGGCTCGCCTCGATCGCCTCGAAACCGGCGACGTGTGCCGGGCCGAAGGACCCGGTTCGCGCGGCCGCGACGGCGTCGTCGGCGATGAGCTCGACGACGCGGGGAAGGTCGGCGCGGACGGCGAGGCGGAACGAGACGCGCGAGGCGGGGGTGTCGGGCACGGTCCGGAAACTACCAGCGCCGTGATCACCTCCGGGCCCCGCGCCGGGTGCTCAGGACGGCGGACCGTCGAACGGGTCGCGACCGAGGCGGTCGGGTGCTTCGGTGGGTGGTGCGTCGCCGCGCGGCACGGCCCGGTGGCGGGTGGTCTCGACGGGTTCGGGCGCCGTCCGGTAGGTGCGGCCGGTCGGGGAGGTCCATGCGAGGGTGCCGCCCCAGCCTGTGGCGGTGTCGTCGTCGACCTGTCTGACGTGCCATCTGGTCTGGTGCTTGAGCAGGTGGTGGTGGCGGCACAGGGCGGCGAGGTTGCCGGTGCTCGTGGTGCCGCCCGACGCCCAGGGAGTGGTGTGGTCGAGGTCGGCGCGCCGGGCGGGGTGGGTGCAGCCCGGGAAGCGGCAGGTGGTGTCGCGGGTGGTGACCAGGTTCTTGAGGTCGGCGGGCACGGTGTAGGTGGTGCGTCCGACCTACAGGACGGCGCCCGTCTCCGGGTGGGTGAGGATGCGGCGCAGGGACGGGGCGAGGGCGGTCAGGGTGCGCGCGGTGTCGGGGTCGACGGGCACGTGCCCGTCCATCGTGGCCGGGGCGTCCGTGATGCCGAGCAGGGTCAGGACCGGGACGGTCACGGTGACCTGGGGGCGGATCGAGCGAGCCAGGGTCGCCAGGGCGGACTGCTCGTGCAGCAGGCGCTGCACCGGGTCCGGCGCTGACTCCGGCGCGGCATCCGGGGCAACGCCCGTCGTCGGGTCCGGCGCGATGGTGGTCTCGCCCGGGGGGATGGTGTGGTCGAGGGTGCCGTCGTCCAGGAGCAGGGCGGCAAAGGCATCGGCGCGGGCCTGGGCCCGGGTCCGCGATCCGTCGGCAGCGCTGCGGGGGCCACCAGGGTTGCCGGAGCTGTCAGGGTCGGGCGTGACGAGGAGTCTGGCGGTCCGGGTGAGGCGGTCGTAGGCGGCGTGGGCGAGAGGCGCGGGCAGGTGGGCGGTGAGCCAGGCCATGCCGTCGCGGCCCTCGTCGAGCCAGACGTCGCGGCGCCCGGCAGCCTCGGTGCGGCGGACGTCGGCAGGCGTGGGATGGGCGTCCTCGCGGGCTCGTCGCGCCCGGGCGCCGACCTGGGCCGGGGTGCAGGTGATCCCAGGGCCGTTCGTTCCCTCGGCGTCGGCGAGCACGGAGGCCAGGACGGAGGCCTCGACGCGTGCTGCCTCGCTCCGGGTGAGGTCGGTCAGGTGCTTGGTGAGGGCGGTGGCGTGCGCCCAGGACAGTCGTCCCTGGTGGAGGGCGGTCAGGGTGGCGGGCGCCGTGGTGGTGAGGGTGGTGGCGTGCTCGGCCAGAGTCTCGGTGGCGTGCTCGCCGAGGTGCAGGGCGGTCGCGAGCTCGGCGGTCACGGCACGGCGGGCCAGGTCCAGGCGGCGGGCGCTGGGTGCGGACCGCGCGACCGGGTCGGAGTCGTCCACCAGGTCGGCCTCGAGCGCCTCGGCCAGCAGGGAGGCCCGCGCGATCAGCTCCGCGCGGCGGGCGTGCAGGGCGGCGACCCGAGCCTCGAGCTCGCCGATCTCGTCCAGGGCGGCGTCCAGGTCCGCGAGGCTCGGCGTGGTGAATTCCGTCCCCGCCGTCGTGCGGCCCTTTCGATCGGCCTCGCCGCCACCCGTCGTCGTCCCGCCGTTGTCCTCCACCACCTGGTGGGCCTCGGCCTCGAGCAGGTCCCTGATCGACGATGCCCACGTACACGGCAGCCCGGCCAGGCGCGCCGCCTCCCGGCCCACGTCCACGGCGACGCCGCGCGCCGGCCGGGCGGCCGGAGCGACCGGGCCGGCCGCGAGGTCGGGGAGCGTCGTCGTCATGCCCCGAGCCTATCGAGATTCGAACACACGTTCTAGACCTGCCGTCAATCTGTGGACGACGACCGCTGCTCCCGTCCGGCCTTCTGCCGACCGCAGAACGGGGAGCGCCCCCGGGCTCGTCCACGCCAGGGTGGGGCCATGAAGCTTCTGGTGCTGGGTGGATCGGTGTTCCTGTCGAGGGCGGTCGCGGCGGACGCCGCCGCGCGCGGGCACGAGGTGGTGGCGGCGAACCGCGGCCGGTCGGGGACCGTGCCCGAGGGGGTGCGGCACGTCGTCGTGGACCGCGGCGTGGAGCTCCCCGCGTCGCTCGCGGACGAGGGGTTCGACGCCGTGGTCGACGTGTCGCGCACGCCGTCGCACGTGCGCCGGGCCGTGGCGGCGCTGCCCGACGCGCACTGGGTGTTCGTCTCGACGGTCAACGTGTACGCCGACGACTCCGACCCGGGCGGCCCGGGGGAGGGGCGGCTGCGCGACCCGGAGCCCGAGGACGTCGACCCGGCCGCGAGCTCGGAGGCGTACGGCGCGATGAAGGTCGCGTGCGAGGAGATCGTGCGCGCCGGGGCGGCGAGCGCGGCCGTGGTGCGCCCCGGGCTGATCGTGGGCCCCGGCGACCCGAGCGGGCGCTTCGCCTACTGGCCGGCGCGGATGCGGCGGGTGCTCGACGACGGGGCGGCCGACGTGCTCGCGCCCGGCGACCCGGCGGACCCGGTGCAGGTGATCGACGTGCGCGACCTCGCGGCGTGGGTGGTCGACCTCGCGGCGGCCCGCACGGAGGGCGTCTTCGACTCCGTCGGCCCGGTGACGACGACCGGGGCGCTTCTCGCCGACGTAGCCCGCGGCTGCGGGGCCGACCCCCGCTGGGCCTGGGCGGGCAGCGACCGGCTCGAGGCCGCCGACGTCCGCCCGTGGTCCGGCGAGCGATCTCTGCCGCTGTGGCTGCCGCGTCCGGAGTACGACGGGATGCCGGCGCACGACGCCGCGCCGGCGCTGGCCGCCGGGCTGTCGCCCCGGCCCGTCGCGGACACCGCGCGCGACACCCTCGCCTGGCTGCGGGCGACGCCCGACGCCGCCGTCACGGGACTGACGGCGGACGAGGAGGCCGAGGTCCTGGCGGAGATCCGGGAGCGGGCCGAGACCCGGACGTCCTGACGGGCGCGCGCCGCGCCGGTCAGGCGAGCTGCTGGTGGATCTCCCGGACGTCGCCGTCGACGGTGAGCGTCGCGAGTGCTCCGTTGACCAGCGGAAGGTGCGGCGGGACGTGCCCGATCTCCATGTCGAAGACGATCGGCAGGTCGAGCCGGCCCAGCGCGTCGAGGACGGCGTCTCGCTGGGTCATCTGGGGGTGGTCCGGCGCGCGCGTCCGGCCGATCAGGATCGCCCTGGCGTCGTCGAACCAGCCCGCGAGGCGAAGGCCGTGGAGGTAGCGGCAGATCGCGGCCGCGTCGTCGCCGCCCGCCTCGAGGTAGACGATCAACCCGTCCTCGGCGTGCGCGCGGCCGAACGCGGCGACGTCGCCGTACGGCGTGCCGGCGATGTTGGACAGCATCTCCACGCAGCCTCCGACGAGGCGTCCGGTGACGTGGAGCGCGTCCGCCCCGTGCAGGTCCCATCGCCCCGTACCGGCGACCTTCCACCGCGTGGCGCGGACGTCCTCGGTGAACCGCCAGTAGTCGCCGACCAGCCCGGAGTCCCGCTGCCGGTGCGGCCCGGTTCCCGTGACGACGTCGAGCCAGCTCAGCAGGCCGTCGGGCGCCTCGTAGGGGGTGTCGGCGAGGTTGTCCCCGTGCACGGTGGCCCAGCCCAGCCGGGTCGTCACCGGGACGAGGAGCGTCGAGAGGTCCGAGTAGCCCACCAGCCAGGTCGGTGCGGCGGCTGCGAGAGCGTCCCAGTCCAGCAGGTCGACGACGTCGATCGCGGTCTCCCCGCCCCACGGGGGGACGACGCACCTGATGGCCGGGTCGCACAGCATCGCGGTGAGCTCGGCCGCTCGGTCCACCGCCGACCCTGCGGTGATGCCCCTGCCGTCCATGGCCTGACCCACCACCACGTCGAACCCGGCGGCGCGGAGCCAGTCGACGCAGAACTCGATGCGGTCCGCCGCTGGTCCGTCCACACCGGCCGAGGGTGAGGTCACACCGATGCGGTCGCCGCGCTGGAGAGGGGCCGGGAACGTGAGCATGCCGGGCATCCTGCCAGCGCGCCGCCGGAGGCGGGGAGGGATTTCGCCCGGACGCGCCCGTGCTCCGTGCCGTGGCCCGTGTGACGCGTCAGACCCCGCGACGGCGGCGTCGTGCCCTCGGGCGGGGTTACCGTCGAAGGGTCAGCGCCCCCGCCCTCACCAGGGCCGTCGGGGCGGTCTTCCGTCCCTCCGAGCGTCGTCTCGCGTCATCCGCGTCCCCGCCCGCCGGGACGTGGTGCGAAGGAGAGAACGGACATGACGGTCGAAGGCGGCTTCGGGGGCAGGGTGGCGCTCGTGACGGGCGGCGGCTCGGGCATCGGCGAGGCGGTGAGCAAGGAGCTCGCGGCGCACGGCGCCAAGGTCGTCGTCACGGACATCCGGCTCGACGCGGCGCAGCGCGTGGCCGACGAGATCAAGGCTGCCGGCGGCGAGGCCGCCGCGTTCGAGCAGAACACGGCGGTCAAGGAGGACTCGGCCAAGGCGGTCGAGTTCGCGAAGGCGACCTTCGGCGGGCTCCACTACGCCGTGAACAACGCGGGCATCGGCGGCAAGCAGGCCCCGGCCGGCGAGACGGACCTGGACGACTGGGACCGCGTCATCGACATCAACCTCAACGGCGTCCTCTACGGGATGCGCGCGCAGATCCCGGCGATGCTCGAGCAGGGCGCCGGCGAGAGCGCCATCGTGAACATGGCGTCGATCCACGGCACGGTCGCGGCGCTGGGCAACGGTGCGTACACGGCCGCCAAGCACGGCGTCGTCGGCATCACGAAGAACGCCGCCGCGGAGTACGGCCCCCGGGGCCTGCGCATCAACGCCGTCGGCCCGGGCTACATCAAGACCCCCCTGGTGGAGTCCAGCCTCTCGCCCGAGGCACGCCAGGCGCTGGAGGGCAAGCACGTGCTGGGCCGGCTCGGCACCGCCCAGGAGGTCGCGACCGTCGTGCGGTTCCTGCTGTCCGACGACGCGTCGTTCGTCACCGGCGCGTACTGGCTCGTGGACGGCGGCTACACGACCGTCTGACCGCCGGTCGCGCCGTGCGCGACGGCCTCGCCCCGCGTCACCGGGGCGGGGCCGTCGTCGTTCCCTCGGCCGCCCGCTCAGGCGGCGGCGAGCCCTGCGGCGAGCTCGTCGACGAGGTCGAAGCCCTCCTGCAGCCCGCCCTCCATGCCGGACTCGACGATCGCGTCCCGGACCTCGCTGCTCGGCGCACGCGTGACGAGCGTGAGGGTGGTGGCGCCGTCCTCCTCGGTGAAGAGGTACGTGTTCAGGGTGGCCGCCGAGTCGCCGTCGGGGATGCCCTCGAACACCTCGGTGTGCACGAACCGCTCCGTGGGCACGACCTCGGTGAACTCGCCGTGGAAGGCGACCTCGAACCCGCCGTCCGCCTGCATGACGTACCGGTACGTGCCGCCCGGCCGCAGGTCGATCTCGACGCTCGTGACGGTGCCGCGCTGCCCGGCCCACCAGCGCGCGACGAGGTCGGGCTCGGTGAACACGCGCCAGACGGCGGCCGCGGGGGCGGCGAACCGGCGCACGACCTGGATGTCCGTGTCGTTCGGCAGTGTCAGGACGGCGCTGCCCGGTCTCGTTGACCCGGTGGTGCTGACCATGGTGCTTCTCCTCATTCACGGGGTTGCTCGTCGAGCACTTCGGTGAGGAGCTCGTCGACGAGCTCGAACCGCTCCTCCCACATCCGCTCGTACCGCCCGACCCAGGCGTGGATCTCCTGCAGGGGCCGGCCGTCGACGCGGTAGAGGCGACGACGCCCGTCGTCGCGGACCTCGACCAGCCCGACCTCGCGCAGCACCTTCAGGTGCTTGGAGACCACAGGCTGGGCGACGTGGAGCAGCTCGACGAGCTCGCCGACGCTGCGCTCCTGCTGCGCCAGGGCGTCGAGGATCTCGCGGCGCCGGGGCTCGGCCACCGCGTTGAACGCGTCCGTCGTCGTCGCTGCACGTGCCACAGGACCAACATATGCCTATATCGGAATGTGTCAAGAGGTGGGGTTGCAGCGGGCCGCCATCGTCGCGACGAGGCCGACGTCCGGGCGCCACGGCTCGAGGTTCCACGTGGCCTTGTCCGGCGCCCCGATCGCGTGGCACTCGAGCTGGTCGCGCATCGTCGGGGTGTCCACCTCGGGGTCGGCGGCCACCAGCTCCGCCCAGACGAGGTCGACGCCGGCCTGACCCGCGTCGCGGGCCCAGTCGGTGGGTGCGACCGCGAGCGAGCGGCCGCCCTCGCGATCGCCCCAGTCGGTCCCCGCGACGGCGGCGGTGCCGAGCGTCGTCGCCACCTCGTCGCGGTCGGCCGTGGAGGCGGTGCCGCGGACCTCGAGGTGCGTGTCGTCGACCGCGACGAGCCGCGCCCCCCGCGGGGCGGAGAGCCCGCCGACCGGGGTGCCGTCGTCACGCACCGTGACGCTGCCGTCGGCGTGCGGCTCGAGCGTCCCGCGCGAGGTCAGAGCGATCCCCGGCGGGCCGGCGAACCCGGCGGCGTCCTCGTCGAGCACCGCGGTGTCGATCGTCACGGTCGCGGTGGACGCGTCGGGACCGGGGGAGACGTGCACCGGTGGGTCGTCGATCGCCGCGCCCGGCAGCGTCACCTCCAGCGCGACGTCGCCCGCTGTGACGGCGACCCGCAGCGCCGCGTCCCCGGTCGCGGCGGGTGTCGGGCTCGGCGTCGGGGTCGCCGTCGCCGGCCCGGCCGGGGCCGACGGTGTGCATGCGCCGAGGGTCAGGAGCGCGGTGAGGGCGAGGGCGGCGCGCGCCGGTGCGGGCGGCGTGGACGGGCGGGGGTGCACGTGCCCAGTGTCCGTCACGCGGGATCCGGCCCGGGCCTGGTCATCGAAGTGAGGTTCGCCTAACCTCACTTCCGTGAGCGCCTACAGTCTTCGCAAGCCGGTGGATCCGCACGTCCTCGTCGCCGAGGTCGTCACGACCAAGCAGGTGAGCCCGCACCTGCGCCGGGTCACCCTCGGCGTCGAGGACATCGACCGCCTCACCCTCGTCGGCGACGACCAGTGGTTCCGGCTGTTCCTGCCGCGTCCGGGCCAGGACGTGCTGAAGCTCCCGACGCGCACGTCGAACCTCGGCTGGTACGCGCAGTACCTCGCGACACCCCGGTCCCGCCGCCCGCTGGTACGCAACTACACGATCCGCGCCGCGCGCCCGGAGCTGCGGGAGATCGACGTCGACTTCGTGCTGCACGGCCACGACGGGACGGACGCCCCCGACGCCCCCGTCGGCCCCGGCGCCGGCTTCGCGCTGAGCGCCCGGCCGGGCGACCGGGTCGGCATCCTCGACCAGGGCGCGTACCACCGGCCGCGCGCCGAGTGCGCCTGGACGCTGCTCGTCGCGGACGAGAGCGGCCTGCCCGCCGTGGCCGGGATCTGCGAGTCGCTCCCCGACGACGCGCGCGGCGTCGCCGTCGTGGAGGTGCCCACCGCCGACGACCGCCAGGACTTCCGCGTGCCCGGCGGCGTGGACCTGCACTGGGTGGAGCGGGACCGGGCGGCGTCCGACGACCCGGCGCTGGGCGAGGTGGCCGGCCGCGCGGCGCTCGCGTTCGTCCGCGAGGCCGACCTCCCCGCCGGCCCGGGGTACGCGCTGGTCGCCGGGGAGCAGGCGCTCGCCGCGGGCGTCCGCCGGCACCTCGTGGACGACCGGCAGTGGTCGAAGGCGCACGTGGACTTCGTCGGGTACTGGCGCCACGGCAAGGCGTCGCCGAGCTGAGCCGGGCGCCCGGCCGGGGCTACGCGACCACGACCACCTCGTGCGGCGAGGTGTTGAGCCGCACCGCGGCGTCGGCGGCGTCGGCCAGGCCGGGCACCCCGGCGGGGAAGGCGACGACGATGTCCTCGATGCGCACGCCGAAGTCGCCGGGCAGGTAGATCCCCGGCTCGACGGAGAAGCACATCCCCGCCTGGATTTGGGTCTCCTCGCCCTCGACCATGTACGGCGGCTCGTGCGTCGTCAGGCCGATCCCGTGACCGGTGCGGTGCACGAAGAACTCCCCGTACCCGGCGTCGGCGATCACGGCGCGGGACGCGCGGTCGACGTCCTGGCACGTCGCGCCGGGGCGGACGGCGTCGACGCCGGCCTGCTGCGCGGCGCGGACGACGTCGTGCACCTCCCGCTCGCGGGCGGTGGGCTCGCCGACGTGCACGGTGCGGGTGGTGTCGGAGCCGTAGCCGTCGGCGAGCCCGCCGAAGTCCATGACCACCATGTCGCCCTCGCGGATCACGCGGTCGCCCGCCTCGTGGTGCGGGTCGGCGCCGTTCTCGCCCGCGCACACGAGGGTGAAGTCCACCTGCTCGTGCCCGTGGGAGCGCAGCAGCGCGTCGAGGTCGGCCGCGACGTCGCGCTCCCGGCGGCCGGCGAACGCGCGCGTGACGATCTCGGCGAAGACGGCGTCGGCGCCCGACCCGGCCGCGGCGAGCCGGGCGACCTCCTCGGGCGACTTGGCCGCGCGGAGCATCGGCAGCACCGTGGTGACGGCCGCGTACGACGACGCGGGCAGCGTGCGCTGCAGGCCCAGCACGTGCAGCGCCCACGCCGCGTCGCTGATGGCGTACCGGCCGTCCGGGCTCAGCAGGCGCGCGGCCACCGCGTGCTCGTCCTCGCCGTCCGACCAGGCGACGGCCTCGATGCCGCCGACCGCGCCCACCTCGAGGTCGTGCGCCTCGAGCTTCGGGACGACGGCGACGGCGTCCCCGTGCGCGGGGATGGCGAGCAGCGTGAGCCGCTCGGTGTCCGCGGACGGGGTGTAGCCGAGGAAGTAGCGCAGGTCGGGGCCGGGGGTGACCAGCACGCCGGCGAGGCCGGCGGCGGCCGCCTGCTCGGCGGCGCGGCGGCGGCGGTCGGCGTACACGGCGGGGGAGAAGGGCGTCATGAGGCCAGGGTGCCGCCTCGGTGTCAGACCCGCACCACGATCTTGCCGCGCCCGTGCCGGGTCTCGCTGGCGCGGTGCGCGTCGGCGGCGTCGGCGAGGTCGAAGACCTGGCCCACCTCGACCGCGACCTTGCCGGCGTCGATGAGCGCACCGAGGGCCTCGAGGTCCGCGCTCGACGGGCGCACCCAGACGTACTGCCCGCCGTGCTCGGTCCGGGCCGCCGCGTCCGTGATGGACGTGATCGTGCCGCCGGGAGCGAGCAGCTGCGCGCTCGCCGCGACGGCGTCGCCGCCGGCGTAGTCGAGGGCGACGTCGACCCCCTCGGGGGCCAGCCCCCGCACCCGCTCGACCAGGCCGTCGCCGTACGCCACGGGCTCGGCGCCCAGGCCGCGCAGGAAGTCGTGGTTGGCCTCGCTCGCCGTGCCGATCACGCGCGCGCCCAGGCTGCGGGCGATCTGGACCGCGAACGAGCCGACGCCGCCGGCGGCAGCGTGCACCAGCACGGTCTGGCCCTCGCGGACGCCGGAGCGAAGGATGGACTGGTACGCCGTGAGCCCGGCGAGCGGCACGGCGGCGGCCTCCTCGAAGGTCAGCGACGCGGGCTTGTGGGCCAGGGTCCGCACGGGCGCGGCGACGAGCTCGGCGAACGTGCCGGCGTGCACCCAGTCCTTGCGCACGTAGCCGTAGACCTCGTCGCCCACCTGGAACTCGGGGGTGTCGAGGCCGACCTGCTCGACGACGCCCGCCACGTCCCAGCCCGGGATCACCGGGAACTGGGCGTCGAGCACGCCCTCGAGGTAGCCCTGGCGGACCACCCAGTCGACCGGGTTGACGGACGCGGCGCGCACGCGCACGACGACGACGTCGGCCCCGGGGTGCGGGTCGGGCTGCTCGGTGAGCTCGAGGACGTCGGCTCCGCCGAACTGGCTGTAGGTGATGGCTCGCATGTCGGGCACAACAGGGTCCGGGCCGCGAGCCTTCCCGCGACCCGGCCCCGGCCGTGTGAGGTAGGCGGCTCAGCCCGCGAGGCGGAACCGGGCGCGGTACTGCGCCGGGGTGGTGTCGAGCCGGCGGCGGAAGGCCCGGGTCAGGGTGTCGGTCGTGCCGAACCCGCAGACGGTCGCGACGCGCTCCAGCGTGTCGTCGGTGGTCTCGAGCCGCTGCCGCGCCACCTCCACGCGGACCGACTCGACGTAGGCCGCCGGGGTGGTGCCGAGCTCGGTCCTGAAGAGCCGGGTGACCTGCCGCTCGCTGACGTGCGCGTGCGCGGCGAGGTCGGTGACCGTCAGCGGCGACGCGACGTGGCGCAGCACGTGGTGGCGCAGGTCGTCGACGCGGCGGGAGGTCGCCCGCGGGTCGGTCGAGACGGAGAACTGGCTCTGCCCGCCCGGCCGCTTCAGGTACATCACCAGCTGTCGGGCGACGCGCAGCGCGACCTCCTGCCCGAGGTCGTCGGCGACCAGCGCGAGCGTGAGGTCGAGGCACGCCGTGAGGCCCGCGCCCGTCCAGGTGTCGCCGTCGCGGACGAAGATCGGGTCCGGGTCGACGCGCACCCGGGGGTGCTCGTCGGCGAGCTGCCGGGCGGTCGACCAGTGCGTGGTGGCGCGCACGCCGTCGAGCAGCCCGGCGTCGGCGAGCACGTGCGCCCCGACGCAGACGGATGCCAGCCGCCGGGTGCGCGGGGCCAGCTCGCGCACGCGCTCCACCACCCCGGGGTCGACGACGGCGCGCACCCGGCGCTCGTCGTCGAGCTCGACGGCGCCCGGCACGACGAGGGTGTCGACGGCGCGGCCGGCGAGGGCGGCGAAGGTGGTGTCGGGCAGCACGCGTACGCCCGCGGACGTGGTCACGGGATCGAGGGTCTCGGCGGCGAGGACCACCACGTACCCGGGGGGCTCCGTGGTCTCGCGCCGCACGAGGGAGAACACCTCGGCGGGGCCGGTGACGTCGAGCAGGTCGACGCCGTGGAACAGGGTGACGACCACGAGGCGCTCGATCACGGCAGTGTCCGAATCTGCGGGTTGCACGACATTGCCGACACGATACGCGGGTTCGTAGCGTGGGGGAGCGCCGCCCGCGGCGGCGTCCCACCGTGCTTCCCCACCCGAAAGGACCCCCATGACCAGCACGACCCTGCGCGAGCTCGGCGGCGCCGACCAGGCGCCCGCGTCCCTCGCCGGCGCGACCTTGATCCTGGTCGACTACCAGAACACCTACACGCGCGGCGTGATGGAGCTCGACGGCTGGGAGCCGGCCCTCGAGGCGGCCGCGGACCTGCTCGCCCGGGCCCGCGCGGCCGGCTCCACGGTGATCCACGTGCGGCACGACGGCGGCGCCGGCTCGCCCTACGACCTGGACGACGAGCTCGGGCAGATCCACCCGCGCGTCGCTCCGGCGCCGGGCGAGGCCGTGGTGACCAAGACCGCCCCCGACTCGTTCGTCCGCACCGACCTCGGCGACCTCGTCGCGGCCGCCGGGCACGACGACGTCGTGGTGGTGGGCTTCATGACCCACATGTGCGTGACGTTCACCGCCCAGGGCGCGTTCCTGCGCGGGCTGCGGCCCACCGTCGTCGCCGACGCGTGCGCCACGCGGCCGCTGCGGAGCGCCGCTGGCGAGGCGAGCGCCGCCGAGCTGCACCGGTCGGCGCTCGCCACGGTCGCGGACGTCTACGGCGTGGTGGTGCCCACCGCCGACGACCTGTCCGTCGAGCCCGCCTGAGCCGTCCGGGTCCGGCTCAGACCAGCACCTCGCCGTCGCGGGCGACGACCCGGCCGCCCGCGACGACGAGCGCGCGCCGCGGCGCGCGGACCACGGCGTCGGGCACGTTCTCGGCGTCGAGCAGCACGACGTCGGCCGGGGCGCCCGGCACGAGGTCGTGCACGGGCCGGCCCACGAACCGGGCCGCGTCGGACGACGCGACGCGCGCCGCCGTGACGAGGTCCTCGTCGTACCGGAAGCCCGACAGCCGCGCGAGCTGCGTGGTCAGGGCCAGGAGGTCGCCCGTGCCGTACGGGGACCACAGGTCGCGGATGCCGTCGGTGCCGAGGCCGACGTCGACGCCGGCGCCCCGCAGCGCGTGCAGCGGCAGCGGCACGGCGCCGATCGGCGCCACCGTGGTCATCGTGATGCCGGCCTCGCCCATCGCGGCGACGAGGTCCGCCTGCCGGCTCGGCGGCAGCTGGCCGACGGCGAAGCCGTGCGCCACGTTGACCCTGCCCTGCAGGCCCGCGCGCACCGTGCGCTCGATCATCAGCTCGATCTGGAAGGCGCCCAGCTCGCCGCCGTCGTGCAGGTGCACGTCGACCCCGACGCCGTGGCGCTCTGCGATGTCGAACAGCCCGTCGAGCTGGAGCACGGGGTCGCGGTCGATCGACGCCGGGTCGAGGCCGCCGACGTGCTCCGCGCCCGCGGCGGCCGCCTGCTCGAGCAGCTCCAGCACGCCCGGGCGGCGCAGCACGCCGTCCTGCGGGAACGCGACGATCTCCACGTGCACGGCGCCGCCCAGCTCGGCGGCCGCCTCGCGCACCACCTCGATGCCCCGCAGTCCCACGCCGAGGTCGACGTCCACGTGCGAGCGCACCGCCGTCGTGCCCGTCCGGACGGACTCGCGCAGCACCGCGAGCGTGACGTCCACGCCGGGGATGCCGAGCTCGTCGCGGTGCGCGCGCTCGTGCGCGATGCGGCCCTGGGTGCCACCCTCGCCGCCGTAGCTCACCCACGGCTTGCCCCACCAGGACTTGTCGACGTGCGCGTGCGCGTTGACCAGGCCGGGCAGCGCGAGCAGGCCCCTCCCGTCGACGACGCCGCCGGCCGGGGCGCCGGTGGCGGCGGCCGGGTCGTGCGGGACGACGGCGGCGATCGCGCCGTCCGCGACGTGCAGGTCGGCCGCGGGGCCGCCCCAGGGGCGGACGTTGCGGATCGTCGACACGCGGGGGCTGGTGGTCATGCTGCTTCCTCCTCGAACGGGGCGACCGTCTGCGGCCGCCCGGGGATCGTGATCTCGTAGCTCGCGTCCCGGCCGTCGCGGGCCGGGTCCAGCGGGACGACGGTGGCGCCGTCCCACGCGCCCTGCTGCGTGTACCCGCCCGAGAGCACCGCGTGCTCGGCGCCGTCCGGCCCGCGCCACAGGGCCACCGTCTCGTGGCGGCGCTCGGCGGGGAGCACCGTGTCGGTGCCGTCCGGGGCCACGACCTCGATGCTCGGCCCCGACCCGGCGTTGCCGAACGGGCCGTTCCCCGCGACGACGAGCGTGCCGTCGTCGGAGCGCGCCACGCCGTGCTGGTGGGTGTCGGCCGCGAGGTCGGTGGTCGTGACCTCGCCGCTGCGGGGGTCCACGCGCGCGAGGGCGCGGCCCTGGTAGGGCAGCAGCAGGTCGCCGTCGTCGTCCAGGACGGCGTAGTGCGGCTTCTCGAACGACGCCAGGCCGCCCTCGGTGCCGAAGGGTGCCACCTCGATCGCGCGGGCGCGGCCACGCTCGGGGTCGACGACGGTCACCGTGAACCCGTCGTGGTCGACGGTGTAGACCTCGGCGCCGTCGTCGCTGACGAGCACGTCGAACGGCCGGAGCCCGACGGGGACCGACGAGACGAGCTCGCCGTCGTCGGCGTCGAGCGTCTCGAGGTAGGCGGCGTCGCCGGTGCTCACCGCGACGTGCACCCGCCGGCCGTCGGGGGAGACGGCCAGGCCGAGGCCGCCGCGTCGGTACTCGCCGAAGCCGACGTCGGCGGGCCGGTGGTCGTAGGGGAGGAGGTCCGTGCGCTCGCGGGTGGCGAGGTCGACGACCGCGACCCCCTCGGCGGTCGACACGAAGGCCCGTCGGGAGCCCTCGTCGACGGCCACGTCCCACGGCGCGGCGCCCACGACGATCTCGTCGAGGACGGCGGACCCGCGACGGTCGCGGGGGTCGACCACGGCGAGCGTGTCGCGCTCGGACTGCGTGGCCAGCAGCAGCTGCGCGGGAGCGGCCGCCGGAGTCGGTGACGCCGGCGTCGGGGCGGTGGTCGGACCGAGCGCCGTGCCCGTCGTACCGGCCGGCTCGGCGGGCGCGGGCGCGGGTTCGGGTGCCGCGCACGCGCCGAGCGCGAGGAGCGCGGTCGCGGCAAGGGCCGCGCCCGCCGCACGCGCCGGCGGTCGCACGGTGCGGGGGCGGGACGTCACGACGGGATGGTATGCCATTTTATCCTCCGGGTGGCTGGCAGGATGAGCGCATGTCCTCCGAGCCCTCGGCTCCGTTCGAGCCCGAGTCCGTGCGGGTGGCCCGCGTCGTCCGCGAGCAGATCGTCGAGGGCACGCGGGGCCCGGGCAGCCGGCTCGTCGAGCGCGACCTGGCCGCCGAGCTCGGCGTGAGCCGCATCCCCGTGCGCGACGCGCTCCGCACGCTCGTGGCCGAGGGCCTCGTGACCCCGCGCCCGCGCACGTGGGCCGTGGTGCGCGAGTTCACCGACGCCGACGTCGCCCAGCTGCACGAGGTGCGGGAGGCGACCGAGCCGCTGCAGTTCCGGCTGGCCGCGCGACGCCGCACGGCCGCGCAGCTCGACGCGCTCACCGAGGCCTGGGAGCGGGAGGACGCGGCCGCGCGGTCCGGCGACGCCCCCGCCGCGCGACGCGCGGCGGCCGACTTCCACGAGCGGGTGGTGGACGCCGCGGGCAACCCGGTCCTCGCCGAGCTGCACGGCGTCACGGCCAGCCGCGTGCGCTGGCTGCTGGGCCAGCACACCGACCTCGCGGCCATGGCGGACGAGCACCGGGCGCTCCTGGCCGCCGTCCGCGCCGGGGACGAGGAGGCGGCGGCCGGGCTGGCCGCCGAGCACCTGGGCACCAGCCGCACCGCGGCCACGGAGCGTCGGGCCTGACGACGCGTCCTCGAAGGTCATGGCCCCAGGCTCGTCTGTGGTGGTGCGCGCCCGCATCGCACCGACGGGGCGCTGCCACTCATCCGAAGGGATGAGGTGCGCACGCCCGCTGCCCGGCTAGCGTGGCTGTCCGTGCCCGGATCCCTCACCCGTGGGGTGCACCTCGCCTTCGCCGCGCTCGTCGCGACGTCGGCCGCGCGCTACCTCACCCACCACGGCCTCGACGGCCGGTGGTGGCTGGTCGCGGTGCTCGTCGTGGTGGTGGCCGCCGCGTACGCGGCGCTCGTGCTGCTCGCGCGGCGGCCCCGCCCGACCGCCCAGCGCGCGGTGCTCGGCGTCGTGCTCGGCGTCCTGCTCCTCGCGTGGGGCGCCCTGGTGCTCGTCGCGCCCAGCTTCGCGTGGTCCGCGATCCCCCTGTTCTTCGTCTGCCGCACCTTCGTGCCGGCGCCCGCGGCGCACGTCCTGGTCGGCGCCGTCGCGGTGGTGACCGGCGTCGCGCTGTTCGGCCTGTCCGGGCGCAGCGACTGGGCGGCCGCCGTCGCGCCGCTCGTCGTGGCGGTGCTGCTCAGCCTCGCGTACGACGCCATCGTGCGGCAGGCGGGCGAGCGGGTGCGGCTGCAGCGCGAGGTCGCCGTGCTGGCGGAGCGCGAGCGCATGGCGCGGGAGATCCACGACACCGTCGCCCAGTCCCTCTCGTCGGCGGTGCTGCGCCTCGAGGCCGCCGACCAGCGCTGGGACGTCGACCCCGACGCCGCGCGCGACGACGCCCGGCAGGCCGCCGTCGCGGTGCGGGCCAGCCTCGGGCAGACCCGCGACCTCGTGCACGACCTCGTCGACCCGTCCCCGGCGACCGGCGGCGTCGCCCCGGCCGACGTGGAGGCCGCGGTCCGGACGGCGGCCCGCCGCCACGTGCCCGACGCCGAGCTCACCGTGGTGGGCGACCCGGTGCCGGTCGGCCCAGAGGTCGCCCACGCGCTGGCGCGCATCGCCCAGAGCGCCGTGGCCAACGTGCACCGGCACGCCGGCCCCGCGCGGCTCGGGCTCACGCTCACCTACCTGCCCGACGCCGTCGCCCTGGACGTGTTCGACGACGGCCGCGGCTTCGACGTCGCCGAGGTGGCCGCCCGGGCCGCGGGCCCCGGTGCTCCCGGGCGGCAGGGCGGGTTCGGGCTGCGGGCGATGCGGCAGCGGGTGGAGCAGCTGGGTGGCACGATCACGGTGGAGAGCGCGCCGGGCGACGGCACCGTCGTCGGGGTGCAGCTGCCCGTGCGGGACACGTCGTCGAGCGAGGAGGGCGCATGAGCGGGTCCGTCACCGTGCTGCTCGTGGACGACCACCACGTGGTGCGCGCCGGCCTGCGCGCGCTGCTCGACTCGCAGCCGGACATCGCCGTGGTCGGCGAGGCGGGCACGGCCGACGAGGCGCTGGACGCCGTCGCCCGCCTCGCGCCGGCGCTCGTCGTCATGGACCTCGAGCTGGGCGGGGACGAGGACGGCGTGGCCGCCACGCGCCGGATCCGCGCGGCCCACCCCGGCGTGCCCGTGCTGGTGTTCAGCGCCTACGACACCGACGCCGACGTGGTGCGCGTCGTCGACGCGGGCGCCATCGGGTACGTGCTCAAGGACGCCCCGCCCGCCGAGATCTTCGCCGCCGTGCGCGGCGCCGTCGCCGGCCGCAGCGTGCTGTCCCCGCCCGTCGCGTCGCGGCTGATGCAGCAGGCGCAGAACCCCGGCAGCGCGCTGACCCCGCGCGAGGCGGAGCTGCTCACCCTGCTCGCCCAGGGGCTGAGCAACCGGGAGCTCGGCCGGCGGCTGTTCATCTCCGAGGCGACCGTCAAGACGCACCTCGCGCACGTGTACGCCAAGCTCGGCGTCGAGTCCCGTGCCGCGGCCGTCGCGCACGCGCTGCGCGGGCAGACGGTGCGCTGACGGCTCATCCCTCGACGACGACGTCCTCGGGGCGCTTGTCGTCGCGCCACCCGCGCCACACGGAGTGCCGCAGCCGCGGGCCCTCGTCGTCGGCCACCGACGTTCCGCCGGCGTCCCCGGCGAGGTCGGCCGCGTCGCCCGTCCAGTCGCCGTACCCCACCTCGGCCACGTGCTCCGGCGCGGCCCAGCGCGCGTGCACGGCCTCGGCCCGGGGCACACCGTCCAGCGGGGCGTCGTCGACCGGCCGGAGGCGCCGGACCACCTGCCGGCGGTCCGCCTCCTTGAACCCCGTGCCCACCTTGCCGACGTAGCGCAGCGTGCCCTCGTCGTCGGGCACCGCCAGCAGCAGCGACCCGGCGACGCGCGCGTCCTCCCGGCCCGTGCCGGCGTGCAGCGGCCGCCAGCCCACGACCACCACCTCCTGGGTGCGGGCGTGCTTGATCTTCAGCCAGTCTCGCGAGCGGCGTCCCGGCGTGTAGGTGGACCCGCGCCGCTTGGCGACCACGCCCTCGAGCCGCATGAGCCGCGAGGTCTCGAGGGCCTCGTCGAGGTCGCCGTCCAGGGCGTCCGGAACGTGCACCGGGCGGCGGGGCGTCACGACCCGCGCCAGCGCGGCGCGGCGCTCCTCGTACGGCCGGTCGACCACCGACCGGCCGGCCACGACCAGCGCGTCGAACAGCACCAGGTCGACCCCGACCCGGCGGCGCGCCTTCTCGACGTCGCGCGGCCTGGCGAGGTTCGCGCGCTGTTGCAGGCGGTGGAAGGACGGGCGGCCGTCCGCGTCGAGGGCCACGATCTCGCCGTCGAGCACGAGCGGCAGGTCGTCCGCCGCGACCATGCCCCCGAGCGACTGCAGCTCCGGGAACGTCACCGTGAGGTCCTGGCCCGAGCGGGACGTGAGCCGCACGCGCGCGGGCTCGTCGTCGGCGGCAGGGTCGGGCGCGTCCACCTGGACCACCGCGCGGAACCCGTCCCACTTGACCTCGAACGCCCAGTCGTCGGGGTCGAGGCGGGCCAGCTCCGCGGGCGGCGCGGTGGAGGCGAGCATCGGGCGGGGTGCCTCGGCGGGGACCTCGCTGCGCCCGGGCGGGCCCGCGGCCGCCGGCGCCTGCTCGTCGTCGGGCGCATCGTCGGACGCATCGACAGGCGTGTCGTCGTCGCCCGGCTGCGCCTTGGTGCGGTGGATCAGCCACGAGTTCTCGTCGTCCCCGCCGCGCCCGCCGGTGCGGATGAGGGCGAGGCGCCGCGAGCCGCGGCGCTCGCTGTGCAGGGTGACGATGACCTCGCCCTCGCGCCACTTCTCCAGGTCGTAGGTGCCGGCGTCCCAGATCGTCACCTCCCCGCCGCCGTACTCGCCTGCCGGGATGGTGCCCTCGAACGAGCCGTACTCGAGCGGGTGGTCCTCCGTCTGCACGGCCAGGTGGTTCTGCTTCGGGTCGGTGGGCTCGCCCCTCGGCAGCGCCCAGCTCACGAGCACCCCCTCGTGCTCGAGCCGGAAGTCCCAGTGCAGGCGCCGGGCGTGGTGCTCCTGCACGACGAACGTCGGCGCGCCCTCCCGGGCGGGCGGGGACGCCGGGCCGAACGGCTCCGGCGTCCTGTCGGGGTCGCGCTTGGCGCGGTAGGTCTCGAGCCGCTCGGCCGGGGTGCGCTCGAACGTGGCCATCCGCTCCGGCGTGGGCTCGAGCTGCGCGAGATGCCCGGCCGCCAGCGGCTCCAGGAGGTCGCCGTCGCGCTCCAGCCGCTCCAGCACCTCCCGGAAGCCCAGGTGGCGCAGGTCGGGGTCGTCGAGCTCCGCCCACGTGCGCGGGGCGGCGACCGTCGGCTCGTCGCGCCCCCGCAGCGAGTAGGGCGCGATGGTCGTCTTGGCGCCGTTGTTCTGCGACCAGTCCACGAGCACCTTGCCCGCGCGCAGGGACTTCTTCATGTCGCTGACGACGAGGCCGGGATGCTCCGACTCCAGGTGGCGCGCGAGCTCGTGCGCCACCGCGGACACGGCGTCGGCGGTGAGCGAGTCGTCGTGGCCGGTGAGGGCCGCGTACAGGTGGATGCCCTTGGAGCCGCTGGTCACGGGCAGCGGGTCGAGGTCCATGCCGCGCAGGATGTCGCGGGCAAGGCGCGCCACCTCGGCGCACTCGGGCAGCCCCGCGCCCGGCCCCGGGTCGAGGTCCAGCACCAGCCGGTCGGGCGGCATCGGCGTGCCCGTGCGGCCGAACCGCCACTGCGGCACGTGGATCTCGAGGGTCGCCGTCTGCCCCAGCCAGGTGAGGGTGGCCAGGTCGTCGACCAGCACGTAGTCGTTCGTCGAGCTGCGATGCCGGATGGTGCGGCGCGGCACCCACGACGGCGTCGACGCGTCCAGGTTCTTCTGGAAGAACATCTGCCCGGCGACGCCGTCCGGCCAGCGCTTGCGCGTCGCCGGCCGGTGCGACGCATGCCGCAGCAGCGCGGGCGCCACCTGCGCGAGGTACTGCAGCACCTCGCCCTTCGTCGTCCCCGTGGCCGGGTAGTACACCTTCTCGAGGTTGGTCAGCTGCAGGCGTCGGCCCTCGACCGTGACGGTCTGCGGGGGGCTCGACGACGGGCGTGCCATGGCCACATCGTCGCGCGAGGGGCGGACGCGCGCGCCCCGGGCGGCTGGACCACCTGCCTGCACGTGGTCTTTCCCGGATGACGCGCCCACGCGGCACAGGTGCTCGCGCGAGGCAGATGGAGGAGTCCGACGAGCATGCTCTCCCGGCACCTGAGACAGCGCGGCACCGGTGCCAGGGCGACACTGTGACCATGGCCGGCGAACTCATACCCGCTGCGTCACGGGCCCCTCGGCGAGACGGCCCCTGTCGGGACGTGCTGATGTCGTGGTGGCTGTGGGGAGCCGCGCTGGTCGCGCTGGTGGCCTCGCCGGCGCTCGCCCTGAGCACCCTGATACTCGGGCTGGTCGTGGCGGGGTTGGGCGGTGTCATCTGGGCGAGGCGGGGCGCGGCCGGTGTCTGCGCGGCGGGCCTGGGGCTCGTCGTCGGCTCCCTGCCCTACATGGCGCTCGTCGTCGGGCAGGTGCTCGGCTGGCGGTAGCACCCGCCGTCGACTCATCCCCGGCGGAGACCTCCGGGCCCGGCGATCGCGTCCACCTGTGCGAGCCAGGAGCGGTAGTGGCTGCCGAAGGGCTCGACGCCGTCGCGCAGGGCCGCGGTGAGCCACGCGGCCGACGCCTCGGCGCGCTCGACGACGTCGGCCGGGTAGCCGTACCGCACCTGGTGGAGGGCGAACTCGTCCTCGTCGTCGACGTAGACGGACATGTCGTCCCGGATGCGGCAGGCGTCGAGGTCGAGGTCCACCATCGTCACCTCGTCGGCCCGAGTCCAGGTGGGCGGGGTGGCGACGTCGCAGTACGCGTCCAGGCGAGCCGGAGCCGCCTGGAACTCGGCCGTCCACCACTCCTCGCGGGGGAACAGCATGACCCGTGCCTCCTCGGCCTTGAAGACCCCGAGGTTCTCGCCCTTGTCGTAGACCGTCCCGACCGAGGCGCCGAGCCACACCCCGAACTCGTCCTCGCCCAGCCGTCTCATGGAGTAGTGCCAGTGCAGGCTGCCGTCGAACTTGCGCCACACCACGCGGACCTCGTCGTCTGCCATGGCGGAAGGCTATCGGTGCCTGCGGCATCGGCCGGGCGATCGCCAGGGCGCTGGCGCGGGCTGGCGCGCGGACGGGTGCACGGCCGACGGTGTCAGGGACGCCGGCCGGCGTCCCGTACTTTCGTCGGTACCGGGCGCGAGAGCGGACCCGCCATCGTGTGGCGCATGCTTCAGTTCACTGAGATCAGCAAGCGCTACGGGCCGGTGACGGCTCTGGACCACATCTCCTTCCGCCTCGAGGAGGGGACGGTGACCGGGCTCCTCGGGCCCAACGGGGCGGGCAAGTCGACGCTCATGCGGCTGCTCGTGGGTCTCGACCATCCCACGAGCGGGTCCGCGACCGTGGCCGGCCACCGCTACCGGGACCTGCGCTGGCCGCTGCGGGTGATCGGCACCCACCTGGGCGGCCGTCCGGTGCACCGCCGTCGTTCGGCCCGTGCCCACCTGAGGAGCGTGGCGCAGACCCACGGCCTGGCGCGGGCGCGCGTCGACGAGGTGCTGGAGCTGACCGGGCTCGCCGAGGTCGCGCACCGCGCGGCGGGCGGCTTCTCTCTGGGCATGGGGCAGCGGCTGGGCCTCGCCGGCGCCCTGCTGGGCGACCCGGCCGCCCTCGTCCTGGACGAGCCCGTGAACGGTCTGGACACCGACGGCGTCCGGTGGATCCGGCAGCTGCTGCGTGATCTCGCCGACCAGGGTCGTACGGTGCTGGTCTCCAGCCACCTGATGAGCGAGGTGCAGTTGGTGGCGGACCGGGTCGTCGTGCTCGGCGGCGGGCGCCTGCTCGCCGACACGACCGTCGCCGAGCTCGCGGGGCGGGCTCGCGACGAAGTGGTCCTGCGGACGGCGGAGCACGGCGCGGACGACCGGCTGCGGGCGTTCCTACCCGACGTCGCGATCCGTCCCGGTGACGACGGCAGGTGGCGGGTGACCGGCGCGTCCGAGCGGGAGGTGGGTCTCGCGGCGCGCGCCGCCGACCTCACGGTGCTGCACCTGGCGCGGGAGACGGCGGACCTCGAGGCGGGGTACATGACGCTGGTCGGCGACCGGGGTCAGCACGTCGCCGCCGTGGAGGCCCGCTGATGCCCGGGCGGAACGTCACCATCGAGGTGGGAGCCACGTCCGCGGCCGTGGTCGCCCTGGTCCGCTCGGAGTGGGGGAAGGCGTGGTCGGTGCGCGCGCCGGCCGCCTGTCTGGCGGGGGCGGTGCTGCTCGCCGTGGGCACGGCCTTCACCCTGGCGAACGACCAGGTCCGCGCGATGCAGACCGGGGAGCTCCCCGTCGGCACCCTGATCCCCGTCCCGGAGATCCTGGCGTCGGCCGTCGTGTTCGCGCAGATGGTCGTCGTGCTGGCCGCCCTCCAGCTCGTGACGCCCGAGTACGCCAGCGGGCAGATCGCCACCACGTTCCTGTCCCACCCGCGCCGATGGGTGGTGGTGCTCACCAAGGCCGCCGTCGCGGGGGTCCTCGGCGGGCTCACCGGCCTGCTGACCGGCCCCCTGGGCATCGCTGCGACGGAGCTCGCCCTGGGCGACGCGCCACGGGCCTCGGTCCCGGCGCCGGAGGCGGCCGTCGTGACGGCCGGCGTGTTCGCGTGCTCCGCGATGATCGCGGTCGGCCTCGGGTTCCTCACGCGGAGCGGGGTGGCCGCGCTGAGCGCCGCCTTCGTGCTGCTGGTCCTCACCCTGGCCGCCCCCGCCGCGACGGGCCAGGTGTTCCCAGGGGTGGCGGGCAGTGCGCTCGTCTCGGGCACCGGCGACCCGTACGCCCGGTGGACGGCCCTGCTGGTGCTCCTCGCCTGGGTCGCCGCGATCGTGGGCGCGGCCATGGTGAGCGTCGAGCGGCGTGACACCTAACCTCGTCCTCATGGCTCGGTCGAGTGCAGCACGCTGGCTGCCGGTGCTCCTGGTCGCAGCCCAGGTCGTCGTGGGCGCGTTGGCCTGGCAGTCTCGGAGCTGGATCCTGCTCGCGTTCGGCGAGCTCGCCCTGCTGGTCGGCGGGACGGGTCTGTACGGTGTGGTCCGCTACCGCGACCTCCGGGATCGTTATCGGAGCGAGCGTGAGGCGGCGCGCCAGCTCGCCGAGCGCCGACAGCTCGCCGACGAGGTGCACGACCTGGTCGGCCACGAGCTGAGCGTGATCGGGATGCGGGCCGCCCTGCTGCAGCTCCGCACCACCGGGGACGAGTCGGTGCTCGCCGGCCAGGTGCGCAGCGACGCGGAGCGCGCCGTCGTGATGCTGCACGAGACGGTGGCCACGCTGCACCGCACGCCCTGGACCGACCCGGCCGGGGCCGACGTCGCCGCGGTGATCGAGCGGTTCCGCCGCGCGGGCGCGGACCTGCGTCTCGTCGGCGACCCGGACGTGCTGAACCAGGCCTCGGCGTCGACCCGCGTCACCGCACACCGCCTGGTGCTCGAGGCCCTGACGAACTCCGCCCGGCACGCACCCGGCGAGGCGGTGACCGTCGAGGTCGGGCGCGCGGGCGACACGGTGACCCTCGAGGTCCGGACGCACGGGCGCGGCGTTCCCCCGCCCGCCGTCGACCCTGACGACCGGCGGAGCGGCGGTCTGGACTCCCTGCGCCGCCGCGTCGAGGCGATCGGTGGGACCTGGCACGTGGCCACGCTCGCCGACGGGCACCGGGTCGTCGCGCGGCTGCCGGCGCGAGCCACGCTCGAGCCGGAGCCCGAGGTCGCTCCGGGGGGCGCTCCCGAGGTCTCCCGTGCTCGCTCCGGCGCGCGCCGGCCGGTCGCGGCGCTCGTCGGGCCGCTCGTGCTTCCCGCGGTCCTGGTGCTGGTGGGCGGGGCCGGCTACTGGGCCTGGGCGTCGCACGACGCCACCGTCGAACCGGTGGACGCGGCGGCCCTGCGGGTCGGCATGCGCGCCGCCGACGCAGCGGAGCTCCTGCCCGTGCGGGAAGCGCCGGTCAGGCTCGCCCGCGCGCCGGTACCCGGGCCCGGGTGGGAGTGCCGGCAGTACACCGACGGCAACGTGCCGCTCGCGATGGCCACGCTCGAGGTCTGCACGGACGGAGGGACCGTCGTGCGGGTGACCGACCTGAGGGAGGTGCCGCTCCTGTGACTCCTGTGACGACCGCTGCTGCCGAGACCCGCACCGTCCGGGTCGCCATCGTCGACGACGACCCCCGGGTCCGGCAGACCCTGCGCGAGATCCTGGCCAGCGACGCGACCATCTCCGTCGTCGGCGAGGCGGGCGACGGCCGCGAGGCGCTGGCACTGCTCGACCGGTGGGCCACGGAGGTCCTCGTCCTGGACGTGCGCATGCCGGTCCTGGACGGCATCGCCACCCTGCGCCGGCTCCGGACCCGACGGGACGCCCCCCGGGTCCTGATCCTGACCAGCTTCGGCGAGTCCGAGTACGTCCGTGACGCTATCGAGCTGGGCGCGGACGGGTACCTCCTCAAGTCGGGCGACCCCCACGACCTGCTGCGTGCGGTCCACGGGCGGTCAGACGGGGAGACCTACCTGTCGCCCGGTGTCGCGCACATGGCGGCCGCCGAGATCAGGCGAGGCCGCGCCAGGCGCCAGGCCGGTGAGGACGCCGCACGACGCCTCGCTGCCCTGACGCCGCGCGAACGTGACGTCGTCGCGGTGCTCGCGGAGGGTGCCACCAACGCCGAGATCGCCCAGCGCCTCTACCTGGCCGAGTCCACGGTGAAGGCCTACGTGAGCACGGCGATCGACCGAGCGGGTGTGCGCAACCGGGTCGAGCTCGCGTGGCTCCTGTGGTTGTCGGCCGCGGCGGAGAGCTGACGGAGCGCCGAGGCCCGTCGTGGCCGTCCCCGGGACGTCGGGATGGCAGAGTGTCCCGCGTGTCGGACGCCTATCTCGCCTCCCTGTTCGCCCTCGACGGCCGCGTCGCCCTGGTGACGGGCGGCAGCTCCGGCATCGGCCGCGCCATCGCCGGGGCGCTCGCCCGCGCCGGGGCGCGCGTCGTCGTGCTGGCCCGGCGAGAGGCCGAGCTGGACGCCACGGTCGAGGAGCTGCGCGCCGAGGGCTGCACCGTGGACCGCGTCAGCGCGGACCTCAGCACCCGGGACGGCGTGCGCGCCGCCGCCGACCAGGCGGCCGACGTCTTCGGGGAGCCCGACGTCGTCGTCAGCTCCGCAGGCATCAACCTGCGCCCGCCGCTGGGCGAGACGGACGACGCCACCTGGGACGCGACGATGGCGGTGAACCTCGAGGCGCCGTACCTGCTGGGGCAGCGGTTCGGGCCGGGCATGGCCGAGCGCGGGTTCGGGCGCCTCATCCACGTGTCGTCCCAGCAGGCGCACCGGGCGTTCGTCCAGTCGGGGGTCTATGGGGTGTCGAAGGGCGGGCTCGAGTCGCTGGCGCGCTCCCAGGCCGAGGCCTGGTCGGGCCGCGGCGTCACCGCGAACACGCTGGTGCCCGGATTCGTCCTGACGCCGCTCAACGCGCGCCTGCAGTCCGACCCGGAGCGGGTCGAGGCGCTCGCGGCCCGCACGATGGTCGGCCGCAACGGGTTGCCCGACGACTTCGCGGGCGCCGCCGTCTTCCTCGCGAGCGGCGCCTCCGCCTACGTCACCGGGCAGGCGCTCCACGTCGACGGCGGATTCTCGGTGCACTAACCCCTTGGGGGTATCGTGCTCGCCATGACCGACGACACCACCACGACCGACCTCCGCCGCCCCGCCACCCTCACGATGTACGGGGCGACGTGGTGCGGCGACTGCCGCCGCGCCAAGCGCGTGCTCGACACCCGCGGCGTGGAGTACGTGAACGTGGACCTCGTGGCCGACCCCACGCGCGCCGACGACGCCGAGGCGATCAGCGGCCGCAAGAACATCCCCGTGGTCGTTTTCCCCGACGGCGACTTCTTCGTCGAGCCCACGGACGCCGAGCTCACCGCGAAGCTGGACGCGGTCGGCCTGTGAGCCTCCCCGCCGGCTGGGCGGTCGTCCTGCTCGTCGCCGCCGTGTGGAACCTGCTGGTCTGGCCCTCGTTCTGGCGCCGCGTGACCAAGGACCCGCGCGCCCGCGACGCCGCCGGTCGCCCCACCCGCTTCTTCACCGTGCACGCCGTGCTGGTGGGCGTCTCGATGCTGCTCGCGCTGCTCGTCGGCGTGGTGGGGGTGCTCGGCCTCGTCGGCTGACGTCCGGCGGCGCTGCTCAGTCGAGGGCGGGGTCCACCGGGATCGCCAGGAGCAGCACGAGCAGGATCGTGGCGACCGCCGCCCAGCCGATCAGCGACCCGTTCAGCCCTCGCCGCAGCACGGGCAGGTCTCCGCGCCCGACGGCGAGGCGCGCGCCGGCCAGCACGACCAGGCCCGCGACGAGCGACCAGGAGCCGAGGAGCGAGGCGCTCACGAAGGCGGTCATGACGCCCAGCGCTGCGCCGAGGGCGAGCGGGGCGGCCTCGCGCCGGAGAGGCCGGGAGAGGTCACCGTCGAGGGTCATGCGCTGATCGTGGCACGCCGGGCCGCCCAGGGGGCGGTGGCGCGTCCTGGCTGGTCGCGTGACCATGGACCCATGAGGGCGATCTGGAAGGGCGCCGTGACGTTCGGCCTCGTCAACGTCCCGGTCAAGCTGTACAGCGCGACCGAGGACCACGACGTGCCGCTGCACCAGGTGCACGACGCGGACGGCGGGCGCATCCGCTACCGCCGCGTGTGCGAGCTGGACGGCGAGGAGGTGCCGTACCAGCACATCGACCGCGCCTACGACGACGGCGAGCGCACCGTGGTGCTCACCAAGGACGACCTGTCCGCGCTGCCCGCGGAGGCGAACCGCGAGATCGAGGTCGTCGAGTTCGTGCCGAGCGACCAGATCGACCCGATCATGCTCGACCGCACCTACTACCTGGAGCCGGACTCGAACAGCCCCAAGGCGTACGTGCTGCTGCGCCGCACGCTGGAGGAGACGGACCGCACGGCGATCGTGAAGTTCGCGCTGCGCCAGCGCACCCGGCTCGCGGCGATGCGGGTGCGCGACGAGGTGCTGGTGATCCAGACGCTCCTGTGGGCCGACGAGGTGCGCGAGGCCGCGTTCCCGTCCCTCGACGGCTCCGTCACGGTCTCCGACAAGGAGCTCGCGATGTCGGGGCAGCTCGTCGCGAGCTACGAGGCGGACTTCGCGCCGGAGGACTACGAGGACGAGTACCAGGCCCAGCTGCGCCTGCTCATCGACGCGAAGATCGAGCAGGGCGAGGCGCTCGACACCTCCGAGACGTTCGGCGAGCAGCCGGAGAAGGAGGACGCCGACGTCATCGACCTCATGGAGGCCCTGCGGCGGAGCGTCTCGGGGTCGAAGGGCGGCTCGACGGGGGCGTCGAAGGACGCGAAGGAGGCGCCGCGGAAGACGGCGTCCAAGGCCCCGGCGAAGAAGACGACGGCGAAGAAGACCCCTGCGAAGAAGGCGCCGGCGAAGAAGGCTCCGGCGAAGAAGACGGCGTCGAAGACGGCGGAGCGCAAGACCGGCTGAGCTGCCGGTCAGGCCGGAGAGCCCCCGCCGGGGGAGCGCGCCGCCGCGACCTCGCGCACGAGCACGAGCAGGTCGTCGATGTCGCGGTCCTGCAGGCTCGTCGCGCCGAAGGAGGCGAGGGCGTAGAGGCCCTCGCCCATGAGCGACACGGCCCGGGAGAGCACCGGGTCGCGGAGCTCCTCGCGGACGGTGGCCGTCCATGCGGCCTGCGCCTCGTCGAGGACGTCGCGGGCGCGCGGGTACGCGCCCTGAGCCAGGCGCGACGCGGCGAGGTAGACCACGCCGAACTCCCCGTCGATCACGGTCGACGTGCGCAGCAGGTAGTCGGCGGGGCCCTCGGGCGCGCCGCGCATCGTGCCGACGTCGGCCGCGGTGAGCTCGCCGAGGTGGTCGAGGAGGCCGTCGACGAGGGCGTCCTTGGAGGGGAAGTGGTACAGGAGCCCGCCCTTGGAGACACCGGCCCGGTCCGCGACGGCCTCGAGCGTCGCCGCGCGCTCCCCGGACTCGACGAGGAGCTCGGCGAACGCGCGCAGGACCTTGGCTCGGGCAGCAGGGGGTGGCGGCATGTGGACAGCCTAGTGGCGGGCTGTTACTGTACCGGCTGGACGGTGCGGAAGTTCGACGTCACCACGTCGCCCCGACCGTCCAGCAGTGTGAAAGGCACCTCATGGTCTCCACCCAGGTGACGACGCACCGCGCCCCTTCCGCCGCGCGACGCCCCGCCGTCCCCGCGCGCCCTGGCAGCACCCACGCTGCCGGGCGACGCTGGGCGGCCCTCGCCGTGCTGATGCTGCCGGTGCTCCTCGTCTCGATCGACAACACGGTCCTCAGCTTCGCCCTGCCGCAGATCTCGGAGGCGCTCGCCCCCGGCGGCACGCAGCTGCTGTGGATCGTCGACGTGTACCCGCTCGTGCTCGCCGGCCTCCTGGTGCCGATGGGCTCGGTCGCCGACCGCGTCGGCCGCCGCCGCCTGCTCCTGATCGGAGCGGTCGGCTTCGCCGCCGTGTCCGCGGTCGCGGCGTTCGCACCCACCGCGGGCGCGCTGGTCGCCGCCCGCGCCGGGCTGGGATTCTTCGGCGCGATGCTCATGCCGTCCACGCTGTCGTTGCTGCGGAACGTCTTCACCGACCGCGACGAGCGCCGGCTCGCCATCGCGATCTGGGCCGCCGGCTTCGCCGCGGGCTCGGCCGTCGGGCCGATCGTCGGCGGGCTGCTGCTCGAGCACTTCTGGTGGGGCTCCGTGTTCCTCCTCGCGGTGCCCGTGCTGGCGCTGCTGCTCGTCCTCGCGCCGGTCTTCGTGCCCGAGTCGCGCGACCCCGCGCCGGGTCGCCTCGACCCGCTGTCGATCGTGCTCGTCATGGGCGCGATGACGCCGGTGGTCTTCGGCATCAAGACCCTCGCCAAGGGCGCGCTGCCGTCCCTGGGCCTGGCCGCGATCGCCGTCGGCCTCCTCCTGGCCGTGCTCTTCGTGCGCCGGCAGCTGCGCCGCCGGGACCCGATGCTCGACGTGCGGCTGTTCGCCGTCCCCGCGTTCACCGGCAGCGTGCTGGTGAACCTGCTCTCGGTGTTCTCGCTGGTCGGCTTCCTGTTCTTCGTCTCGCAGGACCTGCAGCTCGTCATCGGGCTGTCGCCGGTGCAGGCCGGTCTCGTGCTGCTGCCGGGCACGGTGGCGATGGTCGTCGCCGGCCTGGGCGTGGTGCGCGTGGTGCGCCGCGTGCGGCCGTCGCACGTCGTCGCCGCGGGCCTCGCGCTGTCGGCCGTGGGCTACCTCGTCACCGCGCTCGTCGCGGGGCGCGGTGAGGCCGGCTGGCTCGCGCTCGCCTTCGTGGTCCTCGCGATCGGCGTCGGCGCCGCCGAGACGGTCTCGAACGACCTCATCGTCTCGACCGTGCCCGCGGCCAAGGCCGGTGCCGCCTCGGCGATCTCCGAGACCGCGTACGAGGTCGGCGCGGTGCTCGGCACGGCCGTGCTCGGCGGCATCCTCACCGGGTCGTACCACGCGAACGTCGTGGTCCCGGCGGGGGTGCCCGCCGCCGACGCGGCCGCCGCGGCGGAGACGCTCGGCGGCGCCGCCGGCGTCGCCTCCGGCCTCCCGGCCGGCCAGGCGCAGGCCCTGCTCGACTCCGCGCACGCGGCGTTCGGCAGCGGCGTCGTGGTGACGTCGGCGATCGGCTTCGTCGCCGTCCTCGCGGCCGCCGGGATCGCGCTCACGACGCTGCGCGGCGCGCGCTCCTGATCTCGTCGCCGTCCCGGCGGGGCGTTGGCGTTCCGAGTCGCGTTCGGTCAGGGTGGACGCGATGACCGAGGAACGACCTGAGCCCGAGTCCGAGCCCGAGCACGTGTCCGAGCGCGCGGCGGCGGGCACGGCGCGCCGCGCCCGCCGCACGCCGCCGCGGTGGCTGCGCTGGACCCTCGCCGGGGTGGCGGCCGCCGTGGCGTGCCTCGTCCTCGGGATCAGCACCGCCAGCGCGGAGCTGAGCTTCGGGCCGCACGAGGCCGTGTACTCCGTCACGAACGACGGCCTCGTCGTGGCGGACCTCGGTCCGCTCGGGACCCTCGAGATCGACTCGCCGCTCCCGCTCGGGCTGGGCGTGGACGTCGTCGTCAAGGAGATCCCCGCGGACCTCACGACGGTCGGCGCGGCCAACACGCTCGCCGCGCTGGGGGAGGACCTGCAGAGCTACCTGCAGTTCTTCTCCAGCCCGGACGTCGCCGTGCGCAGCGTCGCCTTCGCCCTCATCGAGAACGCGCTGTGGCGGTCCCTCGCGGCGGCCGTCGTGCTGGTCGTGGGCGGTTTCGCGCTGCGCCGGCTGCTCGGCCCCGCCCGCCGGCGCGAGCTGGCCGCCGCGCTCGCGCCGCGGACGGGGGAGATCGCGGCGGGCGTCGCCGTCGTCGGCCTCGTGGTCGCGACGCTCTCGTCCGGCGGCGTGGGTGCGGCGCCCCAGGGGCGGCCGGCGTCGTCCGTCTTCGAGGGGACGGCTCTCGAGGGGGCGCGGATCACCGGCCGGCTGGCGGGGGTCATCGACACGTACGGCGGGCAGCTGGTGGGGCTCTACCAGGAGAACGAGGACTTCTACGCCGGCGCGAACGACAGCCTCACCGCGGCGTGGGACGCGCGGCTCGCCTCGGAGTCCCTGAGCTCCGCCACCGACGCCGGGACGCTGTTCGCCTCGCCCGGCGCGACGCCGCCGGCGGCCCCGCTCGCGGTGCCGTCCGACGCCGAGGACGACCTGGTCACCTTCCTGGTGATCTCCGACCTGCACTGCAACACCGGCATGACCCCGCTCATCGCGCAGACCGTGGAGCGCTCCGGGGCCGACGTCGTGCTCAACGCGGGGGACACGACGATGAACGGCACGTCCGTGGAGAAGGTGTGCGTCGACTCCTTCGCGTCCGCCGTGCCGCGCGGCACCCCCATGGTCGTCTCGGACGGGAACCACGACTCGCAGATCACGTCCGACCAGGAGGCGGCGCACGGCCAGAAGATCCTCGACGGCGACGTGATCGAGGTCGAGGGGGTGCGCATCCTCGGCGACCGGGACGCCCTCGAGACGCGCGTGGGCGTGGGGACGAACGTCGCGCGGGAGCGGACGTCCGAGCAGCAGGCGAGCGACCTCGCCACCACCGCCTGCGAGGACGGCGGCGTCGACCTCCTGATGATCCACACGCCGCCGGTGGGCCTGGACGCCATGGAGACCGGCTGCGTGCCGTTCCAGGTCTCCGGTCACACGCACTCCAGGTCCGGGCCCGAGCAGGTGGGCCAGGGCATCCGGTACGTCAACGGGTCCACCGCCGGGGCCGCGCCGAACCAGCCGACCGTCGGCCCGCTGCACGGCACCGCCGAGATGACCGTGCTGCGCTTCGACCCGGAGACGCGGCGGATGGTGGACGTGCAGGTCGTGAGCGTGACGCCCGACGGGACCGCGACGGTCGGGGAGCGTGAGCCGGTCCCCGAGGTGGTGCCGCCGTCCGACGACGCGCTCTCGTCGTCCGCGATCGTGCCGGACCAGGACGCCGACCCGGCGGCGACGACGAGCGGTACGGCGGGGACGCCGTAGCCCCCGTTAGGCTCGGGACCGTGCCCGAACCCACCCCTGCGCAGGCCCTCGACCCCGACGAGCTGACGCCCGTCGCCCAGGACTACCTCAAGGCGGTGTGGTCCGCGCAGGAGTGGTCCGACGAGAAGGTCACGACCGGCCTGCTGGCCGACCGGCTGGGCGTGGGCCCGTCGACGGTCTCCGAGACGGTGCGCCGCCTCACCACCCAGGGCCTGCTGGGCCACGAGCCGTACGGCGGCGTCTGGCTGACGGAGACCGGCCGCCGGTACGCGCTCGTGATGGTGCGGCGGCACCGGCTCCTGGAGACGTGGCTCGTGCGCGACCTGGGGTACGCCTGGGACGAGGTGCACGACGAGGCCGAGGTGCTGGAGCACGCGGTGTCCGACCGGCTCGTCGAGCGCATCTCGGCGCGGCTCGGCCACCCGGAGCGCGACCCGCACGGCGACCCGATCCCGTTCGCCGACGGGCGCCTGGTGCGCCCGGACGCGGTGCCGCTGGTGGACCTCGAGGCGGGCGCCCGCGGCGTGGTCGCACGCATCTCCGACGCCGACCCCGAGGCGCTGCGATACCTGGCCGACCTGGGCATCGACCTGGACCTGCCGCTGCGGCTGACGTCGCGGCGGGACTTCGCCGGGACGGTCGGCGTGGCGTGGGAGGCCGAGGGCCGGGACGTCTCGGTGGACCTCGGCCTGCTGGCGGCCTCGCGCATCTGGGTCGTGCGCGCGTAGGCTGGCGCGGTTCCCCGACGACGTGCACGCGGCTGATCCGCGTCACGTCGTCGAATCGTTTCGAGCGCCTTTCCGGGCGCGTCCGACCACCTGAGAGCGAGGGTCCGCGTGACCGAGACGACCACGACCGGCGCCCCCTCGGCCGCGCCTGCGTCGACGGCGCCGCGCGTCGGGGCTGCGCTGTTCGCGCTGGCCGTCGGCGGGTTCACCATCGGCACCACCGAGTTCGCCACGATGGGACTGCTGCCGCAGATCGGCGCGGACCTGGGCGTCAGCGACCCCGTGGTCGGCCACGCGATCACGGCGTACGCGGTGGGCGTGGTCGTCGGGGCGCCGCTGCTGACGGTTGCGGCCGCGCGGATGTCCCGCAAGCGGCTGCTGCTGTGCCTCATGGGCTTCTACACGGTGGCCAACGTGCTGTCGGCCGCGGCGCCGGGCATCGAGAGCCTCGTCGTGGGCCGCTTCCTCGCCGGGCTGCCGCACGGCGCGTTCTTCGGCGTCGGGGCCGCCGTCGGCGCGGCCGTGGCAGGGCCCGGGCGCCGCGGGCATGCGGTGTCCATGATGATGACCGGCCTGACGATCGCGAACGTCGTGGGCGTCCCGCTGTCCACCGCGGTGGGCCAGAACCTCGGCTGGCGCGCCGCGTTCGTGGTCATCGGCGTGCTGGGTGCCGTCACGCTGCTCGGCATCTGGCGGTTCGTGCCGGAACAGGGCCCGGTGGACTCCAGCGTGCGCCGGGAGCTCAGCACGCTGCGCAACGGCCCCCTGTGGATCTCGTTCGCGGCCGGGGCGATCGGCTTCGGCGGGCTGTTCGCGGTCTACACCTACGTGGCGCCGACGGTCACCAAGGTGGCCGGGATGCCCGAGAGCGCCGTGCCCTGGGTGCTCGCCGTGTTCGGCGTCGGCATGACGGTCGGCACGCTGCTGGGCGGCCGGCTGGTCGACCGGAACGTGCTGCGCACCGTGATCGGGAGCTTCGTCGCCACGGCCCTGTCCCTGGTCCTCTTCGCGCTGGTGGGCACGTCGCCGGTGCCCGCCCTGCTCGGCCTGTTCGCGCTCGCCGTGACCTCCCAGACCCTCGGCCTGGCGATGCAGACCCGGCTCATGGACCTGTCCCCGCGGGCGCAGTCCCTCGGTGCGGCCCTGTGCCACTCCGCGCTCAACATCGGCAACGCGAGCGGCGCGTTCTTCGGCGGGCTCGTCATCGCCGCGGGCTACGGGTACCTCGCGCCTGCGTGGGTGGGCCTCGCGCTCACGCTCGTGGGCCTGGCGATGGTGCTCGCCTTCGGTCGACAGCGGATCGCACACGCGGGCTGACCTGCGTCGCTGTCGACGTTCAGCGCAGGACCACAAGCGATGCAACCTCCTTCGTCCGCCGGAGGTTCTGAACCGGGGGACGAACGGGAGTCTCGGTGGGCGTGTCCCGTTCAGGCCAGGCCCACGGGGTGCGTCTTGGCTACGCGGGAGAACCTGTGATGCGCATCACGTTTGACCTTGACCCAAGGTCACGGTGAATGGTTCCCGTATCGGCGTTGATCGCCGCAAGGGACCGACCGCTTGAGAAGGAGCGACCCACCATGACCACCACCGTGACCAGCCAGACTGCCGATCACTTTCAGCAGACGGTCGAGTCGATCGTCGATCCCGGCATCATCGGCCTGTCGGTTCGCGTCCAGGACGAGCAGGGCGTGTGGGTCGGTAGCGCCGGCGTGGCCGAGCTGGGCGGGGCCATGAAGCCGCCTGCCGACGGCCACGTCCGGATCGGCAGCAACACCAAGACCTTCACCGCCACGCTCGTGCTGCAGCTCGTGGCCGAGGGCAGGCTCGGCCTGGACGACCCGGTGGCCGACCACCTGCCCAAGATCGGTATCGACCAGCGGATCACGGTGCGGATGCTGCTCCAGCACACCAGCGGCCTGTTCAACTTCACCGGAGAGGTCTACGAGGACGGCTCGATGGTGCTCGGCATCCCCATGCCCTACGGACCTCACGGTCGGGAGTGGCTCGACGACCGGTTCAAGACCTTTCGCCCGGAAGAGCTGGTCGAGCTCGCGCTGTCCAAGTCCGCACGGTTCGAGCCCGGAAGGGGCTGGAGCTACTCCAACACCAACTACGTCCTCGCCCGCCTGCTCATCGAGCAGGTCACCGGCCGCACCGTCAACGAGGAGATGCAGCGGCTGATCCTGACCCCGCTCGGGATGTCGCACACCGTGGTTCCGACCGGCGCGGAGATCGCCGAACCGCACGCCCACGCCTACTACCGGTACGACGAAGACGGCGAGGTGCGCACGGTCGACGTCACCCGCCAGAATCCTTCGTGGATCTCCGCCGGCGGCGACATGATCTCGACCACCGAGGACCTCGGCACCTTCATCGCCGCACTCACCAGCGGAAAGCTGCTCCCCGACCACCTGAGCGACGAGATGTTCACCCCGCGCGAGACCGGCATCCCGCACATGGGCTACGGCCTCGGCGTGTTCGTCGTGACCACCGACGACGGCACCACGGTGATCTCCCACAACGGCGCCTCCGTCGGCCACGCGGCGCTCATGTACGCCCTCCCTGACGGGTCCCGGACGTTGACCGCCGCCCTGAACTGCGTGGACGACGCGAACCTCACCGTCGCCGCGGCATTTCAGGCCGCCCAGCAACGACTCCTCCACGCGGTGTTCGGCAGCCGGCCCGCGTGAGCAGACGCGAACCGTGATCGGCCCCTCGCCTTGCTCGGAGGCGAACGACGTAGCCCCAGGACCGCTGACGGGATGAGTCGATGCGCAACGGAGTCGCGATCGGCCAGACGGCGGAGTGCGTCGGCGTCACATTCAAGCCGGTCCGGCAGTACCACAAGCTCGGCCTGGTCACCGAACCCCGGCGCGACGGCTCCGGCGACCGGCGGAACGGAACGCCCGACCTGCTCAGGCTGGTGCGGGTTCGGACCCGGGCCACCGCCGGGGTACCGCTCGCCGAGATCGGCCCCCTGCTCGACGCCGACTCCGACGAGCTCGCCTCCGGGGTCGCCCCGGTCGAACGTCAGCTCGACGAGAGCATCGTGGAGCTGGTCGCGCGCCGCGCCATGCTGCACAAGCTCGCTGACGGCGACCTGGCTCTGCTTCCCGACCGTGCGGTGGCCTTGCTGGAGCGGATGCTCTCCCTCCGATACTCCGAGGACGAGGTCGCGGCCACCAAGGAGGGCTGCGTGCTGGCCCGGGCCCTGGTGCCCGGAGACTTCGACGACTACCTGGACCAGTTCGAGCACGCCCTGCAGGATCCGCAGCCGGTCGTCCTGACGAGACGCATCGCCGACGCCGCGACCTGGGAACCGAACGGTCCGCATCCCCTGGTCCGACCCCTCGAGGGCCGCGTCGTGACGACGGCCTGACGCGCGCCCTGGGTGGTCAAGGACTCTCGGGTCCCCTGTCTGGCGGTCATCGCGTCGGTTCAGGGGCGGTGGTCGTTCGCCGCGGCCCGTGCTGCTGCATCATCGTCGTCCTCAAGAACGCGCCGCAACAGCCGTGTCAGCGTTGCCAGCTCCTCGGTGCTCAGGGAATCGAACTGCCCGCGCTCGACCTCCTGCGCGGTCGCGACGAGCTCGTCGGCGAGCCGGGTGCCGGAGGGGGTGAGCTTCACGAACAGGCGACGCCGGTCGTCGGCATCGCGTGAGCGGGCGGTGTAGCCGTCCTGTTCGAGATGGTCGAGATAGCCCACGAGGTGGCTCCGGTTGAGTCCGAGTCGATCAGCAAGCTCATGTTGGGCGATCGGTCCGAGGTCGTGCAGGCCCGCGAGCACCGCGAAGTGCGGCAGCCGCAGCCCGTGCCTCGTCAGCTCCTCGACCAGGGTCCGATTCCCGATCCGGGAGACATGACCGGCCAGGTAGGAGGGCAGGCTCAGCAGGGTCGGAGGCCGCACAGACGTCATGTTCCCATCATACCGTGACGTAATCGTATCGTCATGTAATCATGTCTCCATGACACCCGGCCCTGTTCCCTCGTCCCGATCGACCGGCGGCGCCTTCGCGGCCCTGCTGCTGGCGGTCTTGTCGTTCTCCCTGCTACAAACCCTCATCGTCCCGGCGCTGCCGGCACTGGAACGCGACCTGCACGCTGATACCGGTGCCGCGTCATGGCTGATCAGCGCGTTCCTGGTCGCCTCGTCCGTCGGCACGGTGATCCTGGGACGGCTGGGTGACATCTTCGGCCGCAAACGGCTGCTGCTGGTCAGCCTCGGCATCCTCGCCGCCGGCTCGCTGCTGGCGGCACTGTCCGACTCGTTGGGCCTGCTGATCGCCGCCCGCGCAGTCCAGGGTCTGGGCGCCGGCACCTTCCCGCTCGCGTTCGGGCTGGTGCGGGAGCTGTTCACCAGGGAGCGGGTGCCGGTGGTGATCGGCACGATCAGCGCGGCGTTCGGCATCGGGTTCGGCGTGGGCCTGGTCGCACCGGGCCCACTCATCGACGCCTTCGGCTGGCCGTCGCTGTTCTGGGCCTCCCTGATTCTGGTCGCCATCGCGGCCGCCGCCGTCCTCGCGTTCATTCCCGCCGCCCGCCACGCCAGTGGAGGCCTGATCGACTGGACGGGTGCCACGGTGCTGTCGGTCGCGCTCGTCGCACTACTGCTAGGCATCAGCCAGGCCCGCTCCTGGGGTGCGCTCGCGACCGTGCAGCTCGTCGTCCTCGCGGTGGTCGCGTTCATCGCGTTCGTGCTCATCGAGCGGCGCGCACCCGCGCCCCTGATGAACCTCGGCGTGCTGCGCCGTCGCCCTGTCGCCGCAGCAAACCTGACCGCGCTCATCATCGGATTCGGAATGTACGGAGCATTCACCCTCGTCCCGCAACTCGTGCAGACCCCCGTCAGCGCCGGCTACGGATTCGGCGCCACGGTCACCTCATCCGGCCTCTATCTGCTGCCGATGGCCGTGACGATGCTGTTCGCCGGACCTGTCGCCGGACGCCTCGGCCCTCGCATCGGCTACACCACCACCCTCGTGATCGCCTGCCTCATCAGCGCCGTCGGCTTCGGCCTCCTGGCGATCGGCCGTGACCAGGGCTGGGCGATCGCCACCGGCGCCGGGATCATCGGCATCGGCATCGGCTTCGCCTTCTCGGTCCTTGCCAACGTGGTCGTCGCCGCCGTCGAACCGCACCAGACCGGTGAGGCCACCGGTGTGAACACCATCGTCCGCACCATCGGTGGCGCGATCGGCGCCCAGACCGCCGCCGCCATCGTCACCGCCCACCTGACCAGCACGGGCTACCCCGACCCCGCCGGCTACACCATCGCCTTCGCGGTCTCCGCGATCTCGCTCGTGCTCGCGGCCCTTGCCGCCCTCCTCGGCGCGCCCCGAAAGGCCACGCGATGACCGGCTACGGACACGGCCTCCTGTTCGGCGTCATCCTCACCCCTGACGCCACCGACCCCGCACGAACCGTCGACCTCGCCATCCATGCCGAGCAGGCGGGGCTCGATCTCGTCAGCGTCTCCGACCATCAGTACCACCCACGGTTCCTGGACGCCTGGACCCTGCTCGCCTGGATCGCCGCCCGCACTCACAGCATCACGGTCATGCCGAACGTCGCCAACCTCCTGCTACGGCCGCCCGCCGGGCTCGCCCGCGCCGCCGCGTCTCTCGACGCTCTGAGCGGCGGCCGCGTCGAGCTCGGCCTCGGCGCCGGCGGCCACGGCGGCGCCATCCACAGCGAAGGCGGACCCGACCTCCCCATCGGCGAGCGGATCGACGCCTTCGCCGAAGCCGTCCGCGTCATCCGCAGCCTCACCGTGCCAGGGCCGCCCGTCACCCTCGACGGCCGCCACTATGCGCTTCGCGACGCGACACCCGGCCCACCCCATCCGCACCCGATCGGACTGTGGATCGGGGCCGTCGGACCACGGATGCTGAGACTCGTCGGCCGCTCCGGCGACGGCTGGATCCCCTCGGCCACCCGGATCCCTCCGGGCGAGCTCGATGCCGCCAACGCCCGCATCGACGCCGCGGCCCATGCGGCTGGGCGCGACCCCTCCAAGATCCGCCGCCTCTACAACATCTCCGCGCCACCCACCGGACACGACCGGAACTGGGCCGACCAGCTCATCAAGCTCGCCACGGACCACGCCGTCAGCGGCCTCAACCTCTTCGTCGACGACCACGACACCATCACGCGCTTCGCCGAAGAGGTCACGCCACACGTCCGCAAGGCCCTCCCATAGACAGACCCTGGTGACCTTCATGCGATCGGGAGTGCCCGACGAACGGCGGACGGACGCGAAGACGACAGGGCGACGGACCCGGACCCCGCCGGGTTCGACGCCGGGCCGAGGTCGGTCCCGGCCTCCAGGAACGTGCGGTACGGTCGCGCTCGTGAGCCCGAGCGTGCGCGACGAGACCCACGACGACGACGCGGCCGAGGCCGCGGTCCCGCCCGGCCCGCGCGGCCTGTCGTCCCGCACCTACGGGACGCTGCTGACCGTGCTGGGCGCGATCGGCTTCGGTGCGGCGACGTGGCTGGCGATCGAGGAGTACCTCAAGCTGCTGGACCCGAACCGGGTCACGAGCTGCAGCTTCAACATCTTCCTCGACTGCGGCGTCGCGATGGCGTCGTGGCAGGGCACGCTGCTCGGCTTCCCCAACCCCTACCTCGGCGTCGCCGCGTTCCCCGTGGTCATCACCACGGGCGTGGTGCTGCTCACGGGCGCGCGGCTGCCGCGCTGGTACCACCGGAGCCTGCTCGCGGTGACGGTACTGGCCCAGCTGCTGATCTTCTTCCTCATGTGGTCGAGCTTCTACGCGCTCGTCCGGCTCTGCCCGGCCTGCATGGTGGTGTGGACGATCCTGTGGCCGCTGCTGTGGTTCCAGGTGGTGCACGCGGTGCAGGAGGGGCACCTGCCTGCGAGCGAGGGGTTCCGGCGCGCGGTCGTGCGCAACCGCGGGCTGGTGCTGATCATCGGCTACGTGGTCGCCGTAGGCTGGCTGCTGGCGGCCGTCGGGGCGCCGCTCTTCGCGTCGTTCGGCCTGTGAAAACACGGCCGGGGCCTGGGGCCTCGGCCGGTAGACTCGCCGGGTGAGCACGCCCGACACCGCACCCGCCCGGTCCGAGGCTCCGACCGAGCCCGCCCACCGCTACACGCCCGCCCTCGCCCAGCAGATCGAGGAGCGCTGGCAGGACCTGTGGGAGGAGCAGGGCACCTTCTGGGCGGCCAACCCGACCGGCGCGCTCACGGACGGCGACGGCGCGCACGGCACCGGCAACCCGTTCTTCATCATGGACATGTTCCCGTACCCGTCCGGGGCGGGGCTGCACGTCGGGCACCCGCTGGGCTTCATCGCCACGGACGTCGTGGGCCGGTACCGGATGATGTGCGGCGACAACGTGCTGCACGCGATGGCGTTCGACGCGTTCGGGCTGCCCGCCGAGCAGTACGCGGTGCAGACCGGCGAGCACCCGCGGCTGGTGACCGAGCGGAACATCACCGTCTACCAGCGTCAGCTGCGCCGGATGGGCCTGGCGCACGACCCGCGGCGGAGCTTCGCGACCATCGACAGCGACTACGTGCGCTGGACGCAGTGGATCTTCCTGCAGATCTTCGACTCCTGGTACGACACCGAGGCCGACGGCGGCAAGGGGCGCGCGCGGCGGATCGCCGAGCTCGAGGCGGCGTACGCGTCGGGCGAGCGCGCCCTGGCGGACGGCCGGTCCTGGGCCGCGCTGACCGACGTCGAGCGGCGGGACGTGCTGGACGCGCAGCGGCTGGCGTACGTGGACGAGTCCGTCGTCAACTGGTGCCCGGGCCTGGGCACGGTGCTGGCGAACGAGGAGGTCACCTCCGAGGGCCGCTCCGAGCGCGGTAACTTCCCGGTGTTCCAGCGCAGCCTGCGCCAGTGGAAGATGCGCATCACGGCGTACGCCGACCGCCTGACCGACGACCTGGAGCTCATCGACTGGCCGGAGAAGGTCAAGTCCATGCAGCGCAACTGGATCGGCCGCTCCACGGGCGCGAACGTCCGGTTCGACGTCGTCGGCACCGGCGAGTACGACGCGGCGGGCGCGGGCGAGCAGGTCGAGGTGTTCACCACCCGGCCGGACACGCTGTTCGGCGCCACCTTCATGGTCGTGGCGCCCGAGCACCCGCTGCTGGACGAGGTGCCCGCGGCCTGGCCCGACGGCACCCACGGCGTGTGGACCGGCGGGCACGGCACGCCGGCCGAGGCCGTCGCGGCCTACCGCCGCGAGGCGGCCGCCAAGACCGCCGTCGAGCGGCAGGCCGACGCCGGCAAGAAGACCGGCGTCTTCACCGGGCACCTGGCCGTCAACCCTGCCAGCGGCACGACGGTCCCCGTGTTCACGGCCGACTACGTGCTGATGGGCTACGGCACCGGCGCCATCATGGCGGTGCCGGGCGGCGACCAGCGCGACTTCGACTTCGCCGAGGCGTTCGAGCTGCCGGTGATCCGCACCGTCGAGCCCGCGGGCGGGCTGCCCGCGGACTTCGCCGGCGCGTACACGGGCGACGGCGTGGCGGTGAACTCCGCCAACGACGAGGTCAGCCTCGACGGGCTGGGCGTGGCCGAGGCCAAGGAGCGGATCGTCGCGTGGCTGCAGGCCCGCGGCGCCGGCGAGGGCACCACCACCTACCGCCTGCGCGACTGGCTGTTCAGCCGCCAGCGCTACTGGGGCGAGCCGTTCCCGATCCTGTGGGACGCGGACGACCGCCCGGTCGCGATCCCGCGCGACCTGCTGCCCGTCGAGCTGCCCGAGGTGCCCGACTTCGCGCCGCGCACCTTCGACCCGCAGGACGCCGAGTCCACGCCCGAGGCGCCGCTGGGCCGCAACGAGGACTGGGTGCACGTGACCCTGGACCTGGGGGACGGGCCGAAGCGGTACCGCCGCGACACCAACACCATGCCGAACTGGGCCGGGTCGTGCTGGTACTACCTGCGCTACCTGGACCCCACGGACTCCACGGACGGGCCGTCGGACGGCACCGCCGTGGTCGACCCCGAGCTGGAGTCGTACTGGATGGGCCCGCGCCACAACGCGACCTCCGGCCCGGCCGGCGGCGTCGACCTGTACGTGGGCGGCGTCGAGCACGCGGTGCTGCACCTGCTGTACGCACGGTTCTGGCACAAGGTGCTGCTGGACCTGGGGTACGTGTCGTCCCTGGAGCCGTTCGGCAAGCTCTTCAACCAGGGCTATGTCCAGGCCTACGCCTTCACGGACGACCGGGGCTTCTACGTGTCGGCCGCCGAGGTCGAGGGCGACGAGCAGTCCGGCTTCACCTACGAGGGCCGGCCCGTCGAGCGCGAGTACGGGAAGATGGGCAAGTCCCTGAAGAACGTCGTCACGCCCGACGAGATGTACGAGCAGTACGGCGCCGACACGTTCCGGGTGTACGAGATGTCGATGGGCCCGCTGGACCTGTCCCGCCCGTGGGAGACTCGCGCCGTCGTCGGGTCGCAGCGGTTCCTGCAGCGCCTGTGGCGCAACGTCGTGGACGAGGAGAGCGGCGAGCTCACCGTGACCGACGACGAGCCGGACGCCGCCACGCTGCGGGCGATGCACCGCGCGATCGCGGACGTGCGCCTCGAGATGGAGCACATGCGGCCCAACACGGCGATCGCGAAGCTCATCACGTACAACAACCACCTGACCGGCCTGGAGCGGGTGCCGCGCGCGGCGGTCGAGCCGCTGGTGCTCATGGTCGCGCCGATCGCCCCGCACGTCGCGGAGGAGCTGTGGCGGCGGCTCGGGCACGACCGCTCGCTGGCCCGCGCGCCGTTCCCGACGGCCGACGAGCAGTACCTGGTCGAGGAGACCGTGACCTGCGTCGTGCAGGTCAAGGGCAAGGTGCGGGGTCGCCTCGAGGTGCCGCCCTCCATCTCGGACGCCGACCTGGAGGCCGCCGCGCTGGCGGAGCCGAACGTGGTCCGCGCGATCGACGGGGCGCCCGTGCGCAAGGTGATCGTGCGCGCGCCGAAGCTCGTCAACATCGTCGTCTGAGCTTGTCGACCCCGTTGTCGCGACCCCGGGGGGCGGCCCCCCGCCTCGAGGGCGCCCTGGCGCGCAGCCAGGGCGCCTTCGGCACGCCCGCGCTCGCCCTTCTGCACCGCAAGGAGGGGCCGCTGGTCGTCGCGGTGCTGTCCCTGATCTTCACGCCCGGGCGGCCCACGGTGACCACGGAGCAGATGCACGTGGAGGTCGACGACCTGCTCGCCGAGGCGCGGGGCGCGGGGCACGACGTGCCCGACGACGCGGCCCGCGCGCTGTGCTCGCGCTGGGTCGCGGGCCGCTGGCTGGTGCGCGGGCTCGACGACGACGGCACCGAGCAGTACCAGGTGAGCTCGCACGCGGCGGAGGCGCTCGCGTTCGTGGACCGCACGCAGGGCGCCCGTGCGCTGGTGAGCGAGTCGAGGATCCGCACGCTGCTCGTGGCGCTGGACGGGCTCGCGCGCGACGCCCGCCCGGACCGCGAGTCGCAGCAGCGGGCGCTGCGCGAGCAGGTCGCCCGCGCCCGCGACGAGATCACCGCCGCCGAGGCGGAGCTGGCGCGGCTCGAGGCGGGCGGGCCGGTGGTCGAGGCGCCGACCGAGCGGCTCGTCGAGCAGTTCGACAACGTCGCCGCGCTGGTGCGCGAGCTGCCGGCCGACTTCGCCCGCGTGGCCGAGTCGATCGCCGAGCTGCAGCGCAGCATCGTCACGAGCCTGCGCCAGGACGAGCGCCCGACGGGCGAGGTGCTCGGCGCCTACCTCGAGGCGTCGGACTCGCTCATGCAGCGCACGCCCGAGGGGCGGGCGTTCTCGGGCGCGATGGAGCTGCTGCGCGACCCGCAGCTGCTCGGGCAGGTGGACGAGCGGGTCCGGGCGGTGCTGGCGCACCCCTTCGCGGCCGACCTGCCCGCGGACCGCCGGGAGGCGGTGCGCGCCCTGTACGCGCAGCTCCTCGCCGCCGTCGACGGCGTGCTCGACGCCCAGGCGCGCGCCTCGCGGACCATCACGCAGCAGCTCACGGTGCACAACCCGCTGCGCGACAGGGAGCTCGACGCCGCGCTGCGGGAGGCGACCGCGGCCATGGCGGAGTGGTTCCCCGCCTCGGGCCGGGCCGCGCGCGTCGAGCCGCTGCGCTGGCTCGAGCGGGCGCGGCTCGGGCGCTTCCGTGCGCAGCTGCACGACCTGCGCCCCGACACGCTGCCCGACGCGCTGTCCGACCTCGACGACCCGGACCGCGACGCGGGCGGCGACGGCGGGAAGATCCTGGGCGGCCTGCTCGGCATGGGCGGCCCGCGCTACGACGAGACCGCCGCCCACGCGGCCCGCGTGCTGCGCGAGCGCGGCGAGGCGACCGCCGACGAGGTGTTCGCGGCGGCGCCCGCGGAGCTGCGCCGCCCCGTGGAGCTGCTCGGCTACCTGGAGCTGGCGTCGCCGGGCGCGCTCGACGCGGCGCTGGCGGACGGCGACGTGCCCGCCGCGCGCCTGCGCCGGGTGACGGCGGTGCGGGCCGACGGCAGCACCCGCGAGCTGGTGGTGCCCCTGGTACCGATCGACATGTCGACCGACGGGTCGATCGAGGCACCGGGCACCGACGACGAGGAGGACGCATGACCGAGACGGCGGCGGAGCAGGCACAGGAGGGCGCCCCGTTCGTCGAGGCGCCCGCGATCGTGGACGCCGACGCGGCGCTGTTCGCGGGCGACACAGGCGTGCTGCCGTACGAGGCGCGGCGGGCGCTCGCGCTGGTGCTGCAGCGCCGGTACCTGTCCGCGGCGGCCCACCCGGCGGAGTGGAAGGCGCTGCTGGCGCACCAGAACGTGCTCGCGTCCCGGTGCCACGACCTGTTCGTCGAGCTCGTCGTGGACCGCGACTACGAGATCGCCTACAAGCGGCAGGTGCGCGAGGCGGGCCTCAGCATCCCGGTGCTGCTCAAGGACGAGCCGTACAAACGGGTCGAGACGCTGCTCATGCTGTTCGCGCGCAACCGCTTCCGGCAGGAGCAGGGCGCGGGGGAGCGGGCCGCGCACGTCGACGCCGAGGAGCTGGTGGACTACGCGCTCGGCTTCCTCGCCGCCGACGAGACCAACCTCGCGGCGCGGCGCCGCGAGATCGACAACGCGATCGCCACCCTCGTGCGCGAGCACGTGCTCGACGAGGTCGCCGAGGGTCGGTACCGGGTGCAGCCCGTCGTGGAGATCCTGCTGCCCGTGGAGCGGCTGCGGGCGCTGACCTCGTGGCTGCGGGGCGGCGCCGTCGCGACCGCCGAGGTCGAGCCGGTCGAGGCCGCGGACGACGATCCCGACGCGGTCGACGAGGACGAGGAGGCGCGCGCATGACGATCACGAGCGACCCGGCGGAGCAGGTGGCCGCACCGCGCATGCAGCAGTCGTTGTTCGGGCTGATCCCGACGGCGTCGGACGGCCGGCAGTGGACCGCCCGCTCGATGCAGCTCGTGAGCTGGGGCGGCTACCACGGGTACCACGAGGTACGGCTCGCCGGCACGACGACGCTGCTCACGGGCGCGTCCGGGTCCGGGAAGTCGACCCTGCTGGACGCGTACATCGCGCTCATGATGAGCCACAACACGCCCTTCAACGGCGCGTCGAACACCGCGACGAGCGGGCGGGCGCGCGGGCAGGAGCAGCGCAACGTCGTCTCGTACGCGCGGGGCAAGCTCGACGAGGAGCGCTCGGCAGGGTCGGCGCGGTCGAAGGACCGCGTGCTGCGCGGCGAGACGTCGGACACGTGGTCGGCGATCGCGATGACCTGGTCGTCGCAGGCGGGCGAGCGGTTCACGGCGCTGCGCGCCTGGTACGTGCCCCGCGGGGCGCAGCGCGCGGACGAGACCGTGGCCGTGCGCGCGGTCGTCGACGCCGACTTCGGGCTGCGCGACCTCGAGCCCCTCGCCGCCCAGCGGTTCGGCCGGGCCGGGCTCACGGCGGCGGGGCTGACGGCGTTCGACACCGACAAGGCGTTCGCGACCCGCCTGCACGCCGCGCTCGGCATCGGCGCCGCGGGCGACGGCGAGAAGGCGATGCAGCTGCTGGGCCGCATCCAGGCCGGCCAGCAGATCACCACCGTCGACTCCCTGTACAAGGCGATGGTGCTCGAGGAGCCGGAGACGATCCGGGTGGCCGAGCGCGCCGTCGAGCACTTCGACGAGCTGAGCGAGGTGCGCGCCGAGATGACGACGGCGCAGCGACAGGTGGACGTGCTGCGCCCGATGCTCGAGCACCGCGCCGCGATCGATGACGCGGCCGCGTCGGCCCGGCTCGTGGACTCGCTCGGCCCCGACGGCGCGCCGGACGGCGGCCTCACGCCGTTCACCGCCTGGCGGGACCGCACCCAGCTGGACCTCCTGCGCGCCGCCGAGGCGGAGAACCGGGCGCAGCACAAGGCCGCCGCCGAGCGGGTCGCCGTCGCGCAGGAGCGCCTCGGGGCGGCCGACGCCGAGCTCGAGCAGGTGCGCGCCGACCAGCGCCGCAACGGCGGCGACGCCATCGAGGCGGCGGAGCGCGACGTGCGTGCCGCCGAGCAGCGGCTCGCCGAGGTGCGGCGTGCCCGCGCCGAGCTGGAGGGTCACCTGGCGCCGCTGGAGCGCGAGGTCGGCACCCGGCGGGAGCTGGACGCGCTGCACGCCGACGCCCGCCGGTACCTGGACGAGCGCGACACCCACACCGACGCGCTGTCGGAGGCGGTGGTGGAGGCCGCCGCGCGCGAGAAGGAGGCGGGCCGCGCCCTGGCCGAGCTGGAGCGCGAGGAGGCGTCGCTCAAGGCGCGCCGGGGCAACGTGCCCCGTGAGCTGCACGAGGCCCGGGAGGCGATGGCGAGGGCGGCCGGGCTGCGGGCCGAGGACGTGCCGTTCGTCGGCGAGCTGCTCGAGGTGCGCGGCGAGTACGAGCCGTGGCGCGACGCGATCGGCCTCGCGCTCGGCGGCTTCGGCGTGACGATGCTGGTCGACGAGGCGCGGCTGGGCGCGTTCCGGGCCGCGATCGACACCGTCCGCTCGCCGGTGCGCGTGCGCTTCGAGGGCGTGCCCACCGGCCTGCCGCTGCACGAGGAGGCCGACCGCGCCCTGCTGCCCGGCCGGCTCGAGGTCAAGGCCGGGCCGTTCGGCGGCTGGCTGGCGGGACGCCTCGCGGAGCGGTTCGGCTACGTCTGCGTCGACCACCCGACCGAGCTCGCCGAGCATGACCTGGCCCTCACGCGGGCCGGGCAGACGTCGGAGGGGCGCCGCGGCGCGCACGGCGGCCAGGGCCGGGCGTCGGTGCTGGGCTTCAGCAACCACCGCCGCCTCGAGCAGCTCGCCGAGCAGATCGGCGCGGCGCACCAGGAGCTGCGCCAGGCCGCCGAGGCGCTCGCGGGCGCCCGGCTGCGGCAGAAGGGCGAGGCCGACCACTTCGTCGCGTACAGCCACGCGCTGCGCGCCGCGTGGGACGACGTCGACCTGCCCGGGGCCGAGGGGCGCCTCGCCGAGCGGCACGAGCGGCTCGAGGCGCTCGTCGCCGGGTCCGACGTGCTCCGCGCGCTCAAGGCGGACGAGGAAGGGCTGCGGGCGCGGGTCGAGGAGCTCTACCGCGAGCAGGCCGCGGCGCAGCACTGCGTGACGGAGCTCGGCGCGGCGTGGGAGCAGATCAGCGACCAGGTGGACCAGGTGGCGGACGCCGTCGAGCGGGCCGACGCCGAGGGGATCGAGCTCACGCCGGAGCAGTCCCGGCGCCTCGCCGAGCTGATGGAGCAGGTCGGCTGGTCGGGCGTGGCGGGGACGTCGGGCAGCGGGCTCGCCGACCTCACCACGGCCGTGGCCGCCGTCGTGCGCGAGCTGCGCCACGAGCAGGACGCGGCGCGGGAGGCGGAGCGCGCCGCCCGCGCGGCCCTCGCGGCGCTGTTCGAGCGGTTCAACGACACGTGGCCCGACCCGAACCGCAGCGCCGACCCCGACGGCGCGTACGCCGACTTCCTGCGGATCTACGAGGACCTCGAGTTCCAGCAGCTCTACCGGCTGCGCGACCGGTGGTCGGCGCACCTGCGGCAGATGTCCGGCGACCAGCTCACCCGCCTCAACAACGGCATCGCGCAGGCCGTGGCGGAGATCCGCGACCGCATGGAGCCGGTGAACGCGATCCTGGCCACCCTGCCGTTCCGCGACGACGAGCACCGGCTGCGGATCACCGCGACGCCGGTCGAGGGCAACGACGTCGCGTCGTTCCGCCGGCTGCTGCGCGAGCTGGCCACGGCGCCGGCGGGCGACGTCCCCCTGGCGGAGCACGAGCGCCGCTACGCCCGCATGACCCGCCTGATCGACCGCATCCGGCCGGACAGCCCGGAGCGGCGCCGGCTGGTGGACGTGCGCGACCACGTGCGCATCAGCGCCGAGTGCGTGGACCTGGACGGCCGGCACGTGAGCGTCTACGACCACATCGCGGGCAAGTCCGGCGGCGAGTCGCAGGAGCTCGTCGCGTTCATCGTCGGCGCCGCGCTGCGCTACCAGCTCGGCGACGCCGGGGCCGAGCGGCCCCGGTACGCGCCGGTGTTCCTCGACGAGGCGTTCATCAAGGCCGACGCCCGGTTCGCCGGCCGCGCGGTCGGCGCCTGGCGCGGGCTCGGGTTCCAGCTGATCGTCGGGGCGCCGCTGGACAAGGTGAGCGCGCTGGAGCCGCACGCCGACGTGGTGCTGCAGGCCATCAAGGACGCGACCGGCCGGTCGCGGCTGGTGACGCTCGTGGGGGAGTGAGGCCCCGCCCCGGCGGGGCGCCCGTCAGCGGGTCGAGGGCGCCGTCGCGAGGGGGGTCAGGACCTCGCGCAGGAGCCGCTCCACGTAGGCGGGGTCGATCTCGACGCCCTCGACCACCTTGCGGTACGAGATGAGCGCCGGCACCACCGTGCTCACCAGGTCGAGGTCGCGGTCCGCCGGAACCTCGCCGCGGTCCCTGGCGCGCTCGAGGAGCGCACGCATCTGCTGCACCTTCGGTCGCACGAAGCTCGCGTGGAACTGGCGCGCGAGCTCCGGGTCGCGGCGGACCTCCGCCATGAGACCGGGGATGAGGCGGTCGGTGGCCGCCGTCTTGCGCGCGCGCCGCAGCTTCTCCAGCGCCAGCAGGTCGCCCTCGAGGGTGCCGGTGTCGGGGACGTCGGCAGGGTCCAGGTCGTTCCCCAGCCCGCAGGTCACCGCCTCGACGGCGAGGTCGGACTTGGTCGTCCAGCGGCGGTAGAGCGTGGCCTTGCTGGCGCCCGCGCGCGCGGCGACGGCGTCCATCGTCATCCCGCCGTAGCCGACCTCGGCGAGGAGCTCCCGGGCGGCGTCGAGGATCGCGACGTCGCGGGACGCGTCGCGCGGGCGCCCGCCGCGCGCGGCGAGGACGGGTGCTTCGTCGACGACGTCGTCGGCGGTCTTCATAGTGATCCTTCCGTCCGTTCCGCGTGCACCGAGCTGCCGTCCCCGGCGAGCGTGTTCGCTGTCGGTGAACCTCGGGTTAATTCCGATACTCACCGGTTTCGAAACTGGCGGGTACCGCTTAGTGTCGATCGTACCCGCGCCGGCACGACTGGTGCTCGGGCCCCTCCTCCGTCCTCCCCGGGAGCACCCTCCATGACCACTCCTCCGGCGCCCTCGCGCGCCACGGGCCCTCGCCGCTGGCTGGTCCTGGCGACGGTCGCCATCGCCCAGCTCATGGTCGTGCTCGACGCGACCATCGTGAACATCGCCCTGCCGTCGGCCCAGGCCGAGCTCGGCTTCAGCGACAACGACCGCCAGTGGGTCGTCACCGCCTACGCGCTCGCGTTCGGCAGCCTCCTGCTGCTCGGCGGTCGCCTGTCGGACCTCCTCGGCCGGCGGCGCACCTTCCTCGTCGGGCTGGTCGGCTTCGCCGTCGCCTCGGCGCTCGGCGGCGCGGCGCAGAGCTTCGAGATGCTCGTGGCGGCCCGCGCGCTCCAGGGTGCGTTCGCCGCCGTGCTCGCGCCCGCCGCGCTGTCCGTGCTGACCACGACCTTCACCGAGCCCGCCGAGCGCGGGCGGGCCTTCGGTGTGTTCGGTGCGATCGCCGGGATGGGCGGCGCCGTCGGCCTGCTCCTCGGCGGCTTCCTCACCCAGAACTTCGACTGGCGCTGGAACCTGTACGTCAACCTGTTCTTCGCGGCCCTCGCCGTCGTCGCCGGGCTCGTGCTCCTGCCCCGCGGGGAGAAGGGGCGCCGCCAGCGCCTCGACGTCCCCGGCGTGGCCCTGGGCTCGGCCGGCCTCTTCCTGCTCGTGTACGGCTTCTCCCAGGCGGAGCCGCAGGGTTGGGAGTCGGCCTGGACGTGGGGCCCGCTCGCGGCGTCCGTGGTCCTCCTCGTCGCGTTCGTGGGGTGGCAGCGTCGCGCGGCCCACCCGCTCCTGCCGCTGTCCATCGTCACCGACCGCGACCGAGCCGGCTCCTTCGTCGCGATCTTCGTCGCGGGCGTCGGGATGTTCGGCGTCTCCCTCTTCCTGACGTACTACCTGCAGGCGACGATGGGGTACGACCCGATGCGCACCGGCGTGGCGTTCCTGCCGATGGTGCTCGCGATCATCGTCACCGCGCAGGTCTCGAACAACGTCACGCTGCCCCGGCTGGGCGCCAAGGTGCTGGTCCCCGCCGGGCTGGCGATCTGCATGGTCGCGATGGCCTGGTTGTCGCGGCTCGACGTCGACAGCACCTACGCCACGGGCGTCCTTCCCGGGCTCGTGCTGCTGGGCGTGGGCATGGGCAGCACGATGCCGCCGTCGATCCAGACGGCGACGGTCGGCGTCCAGGGGCCGTACGCGGGCGTCGCGTCCGCCATGGTCTCGACCTCCCAGCAGGTGGGCGGCGCCCTCGGGACGGCGGTGCTCAACACCCTCGCCGCGACGGCCGCGGCGTCCTACGTCACCGGGCACCTGCCCGCGACGCCCGACGTCGTGGCCCGGGCGGCCGTGGAGAGCTACGACGTGGCGTTCACGTGGTCGGCCGGCATCTTCCTGGTCGGCGCGCTGCTCGCGGCCGGTCTCTTCCGGAGCCGGGCGGCGCGGGCGCGCGAGGTGGCGTCGCGCGCCGAGCCGGTCGACGCCGTCGACCCCGTCGCGGTCGCGCTGCGGCCCGTCGAGGCCTGACCGGCAGTCCGCGCGGCGCAGCCGCCGGCCGGCGTCCCAGACCGGGACGCCGGCCGGCGGCGTGTGTAGTGTCGGCACGTGACCGAGACCACGCCTCTGATCACCAGCCCGGAGCACTCCGTCGAGGGGTTCGTGCGCGAGTACCTGCGCGAGCTGAACTTCTCCCAGGGCACGATCCTGGAGCGGGCCACGACCAACGACCAGTACCTGGCGCTCGCGCGCACGGTGCGGCACTACCTGATGTCCCGGTGGATGCAGACCACCGTGAGCCAGTACCGCACGCAGGCCAAGGCGGTGGCGTACCTGTCGGCGGAGTACCTGCTGGGCCGCCAGCTCGACAACGCGCTCATCGCGACCGGTCTGGAGGAGGTCGCGTCGGAGGCGCTGGCGAGCCTCGGCCTGGACCTCGACGAGCTGCGCGCGGTGGAGGTCGAGCCGGGCCTCGGCAACGGCGGCCTGGGCCGGCTGGCGGCGTGCTTCGTCGACTCGCTCGCGACGATGAGCGTGCCCGCGATCGGGTACGGCATCCGGTACGAGTACGGGATCTTCCGGCAGACGTTCTCCGGCGGGAGGCAGGTCGAGGAGCCGGACAACTGGCTCGACAACGGCGCGCCGTGGGAGTTCGCGCACCCGGAGCACGAGGTGGCCGTCGGCTTCGGCGGCCGCACCGAGACCTTCACCGACGACGACGGCCGCGAGCGCACCCGCTGGCTGCCGGGCTGGCAGGTGCTCGGCGTCCCGTACAACTACATGGTGCCGGGCTATCGGAACGGCCGCGTGAACACGCTGCGGCTGTGGAGCGCGCGGGCCACGCACGCCTTCGACCTCAAGATCTTCAACTACGGCGACTACGCCGAGGCCGTGCGGTCGCAGACCTTCGCGGAGAACATCTCCAAGGTGCTCTACCCGGAGGACTCCACCCCGCAGGGCAAGGAGCTGCGGCTGCAGCAGCAGTACTTCTTCGTGGCGTGCTCGATCCGCGACTTCATCGACCAGCTGCTGCCGGCGGACTTCGACCTGCACGACCTGCCCGACCGCATCGTCTTCCAGCTCAACGACACGCACCCCGTCATCGCGATCCCCGAGCTCATGCGGATCCTGGTGGACGAGCGCGGCTTCGACTGGGACGACGCGTGGCAGGTCACGCAGCGCTGCTTCGCGTACACGTGCCACACGCTGCTCCCGGAGGCGCTCGAGGTGTGGCCGGTGGAGCTGGTCGGGCGCCTGCTGCCGCGTCACCTCGAGATCATCTACCGGATCAACGACGAGTTCCTGGCGCAGGTGCGCGAGCGCTCCGGCGGCGACGAGCTGCTGGTGCGGCGCATGTCGATCATCGCGGAGCACCCCGAGCGGTCGGTGCGGATGGCCTACCTCGCCACCGTCGGCGGCTCGAAGGTGAACGGCGTCGCGGAGCTGCACTCCCAGCTGCTGCGCGACAAGGTGCTCGCCGACTTCGCCGCCTACTGGCCGGAGAAGTTCACGAACGTCACGAACGGCGTCACGCCGCGGCGCTTCGTCAAGCTCGCGAACCCGGGGCTGTCCGGGCTGATCACCGAGGCGATCGGCGACGGGTGGGTCACCGACCTCGACCGGCTGCGCGAGCTGGAGCCGCTCGCCGACGACGCCGAGTTCCGGCGCCGCTTCCGGGAGGTCAAGGCGGCGAACAAGGACCGCCTCGTGTCCCTGCTCGCCGCGCGCGACGGCATCGCGATCGACCCGTCCACGATGCTCGACGTCATGGTCAAGCGGCTGCACGAGTACAAGCGCCAGCTGCTCAAGCTGCTGCACGTGGTGACGCTGTACGACCGCATCACCGCCGGCGACCTCGCGGTCGACGACGTCACGCCGCGCACCGTGGTCTTCGGCGCGAAGGCCGCTCCGGGGTACGTGATGGCCAAGGAGATCATCGCGCTGATCAACCACGTGGGGGCGGTGGTCGACGCCCACCCGGACGTGTCCCGGGTGCTCCGGATCGCGTTCCCGGCGAACTACAACGTCACCGTGGCCGAGACGCTGATCCCCGCCGCCGACCTGTCGGAGCAGATCTCCCTGGCCGGCAAGGAGGCCTCCGGCACGGGCAACATGAAGTTCGCGCTCAACGGCGCGCTCACCATCGGCACCGACGACGGCGCGAACGTCGAGATCCGGCAGCTCGTGGGAGACGAGAACTTCTTCCTCTTCGGGCTCACGGAGCCCGAGGCGAGCGCCATCGCCGAGGCCGGCTACCGCCCGTCGACGTACTACGAGGAGAACCCGTCGCTGCGGCGCGCGCTGGACCTGGTCGCGCGCGGCACGTTCTCCGGCGGGGACCCGTCCGTCTTCGAGCGCGTCGTGTCCAACCTGCTCACCGAGGACCGGTTCATGGTGCTCGCGGACTACCAGGCCTACCTCGACGCCCAGGAGCGGGTCGAGCGGGCGTACGCCGACCCGGACGCCTGGAGCCGGTCCGCCGTGCTGAACGTGGCGCGCTCCGGCTTCTTCTCCTCGGACCGGTCGATGCGCGACTACCTCGACCGCATCTGGCACGCGGCCCCGCTCACGTCCTGACGGGCGGGCGCCCGGACGCGCTCGGCGGTCAGCGCCGCCGGCGCGTGCCGAACACGGTGCGGGTGATCTCCCGCGCGAGCGTGGTGCCGACCGTGGTGAGGATCGCGTCCATCGGGCTGCGCGCGCTGCGGCCCGACGGCGAGCGCGACGTCGAGCCCGACGAGCGCGGCGCGCGCCGGGCCTCGGAACCCGCGGTGCGGCGCGCCCGCTCGGCCTCCTTCTCGAGCTCGGCCGCGCGCTCCTGCGCCTCGCGGGTGGCGGCGTCCTGCGCGGCGCGGGCCTGCAGCAGCTCGTAGGCCGACTCGCGGTCGACGGCGGCGCCGTAGCGCGCCTGGCCGGGCGAGGCCGCGACGGCCGCGTCGAGCACCTGCTGCGGCGCCGGGTCCATCGACGCCTGCGGCGCGCGCACGCGCGTCCAGGCCACCGGCGTCGGGGCGCCCTTCTCGTCCAGCAGCGTGACGACGGCCTCGCCGGTGCCGAGGGACTGCAGCAGCCGCTCGAGGTCGTACGGCGACGTGGGGAACGTGCGGGCCGCGGCCCGCAGGGCCTTGGCGTCGTCGGGGGTGAAGGCGCGCAGCGCGTGCTGCACGCGGTTGCCGAGCTGGGCGAGCACGTCGGCGGGCACGTCCTTGGGGGACTGGGTCACGAAGAAGACGCCCACGCCCTTGCTGCGGATGAGGCGCACGGTCTGCACCACCTGCTGCAGGAACTCCTTCGAGGCGCCGGTGAAGAGCAGGTGCGCCTCGTCGAAGAAGAACACGAGCCGCGGCTTGTCGGGGTCGCCCACCTCGGGCAGCTCCTGGAACAGCTCGGCCAGGAGCCACATGAGGAAGGTGGAGAACAGGGCCGGGCGGTCCTGCACGCCGGGCAGCTCGAGGGCGGAGATCGTCCCGCGCCCGTCGGGGGCGGTGCGCAGCAGGTCGGCCGTCTCGAAGGCGGGCTCGCCGAAGAACACGTCCCCGCCCTGGGCCTGCAGCCCGACGATCTCGCGCAGGACGACGCCCGCCGTGGCCGCGGAGACGCCGCCGATGCCCTTGAGCTCCTGCCTGCCCTCGTCGGAGGCGAGGTACGCGATCGTCGCCTGCAGGTCCTTGAGGTCGAGGAGGGCCAGCCCCTGGGCGTCGGCCCAGTGGAAGATCAGCTCGAGGCTGGAGGACTGCGTGGCGTTGAGGCCGAGCACCTTGCTCAGCAGCAGCGGTCCGAAGTCGGTGACGGTCGTGCGGATCGGGACGCCCGTGCCGAGCCCTCCGAGCGAGTAGAACTCGACGGGGTACGACGTCGGGGCCCAGTCCTGCCCGATGCTCGCCGCGCGCTCGGCGACCTTGGGGTTGTCGGGCCCGGTGACGGCCAGGCCGGACAGGTCGCCCTTGATGTCCGCGAGGAACACCGGGACGCCCTGGGCGGACAGGCCCTCCGCCATGCCCTGCAGGGTCTTCGTCTTGCCGGTGCCCGTGGCGCCCGCGACGAGCCCGTGGCGGTTGAGCGTGGCCAGCGGGAAGCCGACCTGGACCGTCGCGTCGGGGACCGGGTCGCCGCCCGGCGCGCCCGTCAGCAGCGCGCCGAGCGGCAGCGTCGGGGCGTCGGAGGCGTAGCCGGCCCGCACCTCGTCGGCGTACGTCGCGGGGACCGCGGGCGCGGCGTCGTCGGCGGGTGCCGAGGGGGCGGGCCTCGTGTCGGCGGACGCCGCGTCGGCGGACGCCGCGTCGGCCGCGGCGTGCTCGCCCTCCCCGCTCGCCGCCTCCGCCGCCTCGAGGGCCGCCTGCGCGGCGGCGGCCCTGGCCTCTGCGGCCTCGGCCGCGGCCTGGGCGGCGGCCGCCCGCAGCGCGGCGAGCTCGGCGTCGCCCGTGGGCGGGGTCCCCTCAGCCATGGCCCGCACGCTAGCGCGGCGCGGGAAGGGGTGCGCGCCGAGACGTCCGGCATCTTGAGAACCGTTCTCACATCTGGTTCACTGATCGCACACATGAGAAGCGTTCTCATGTGTGTCCGCGCCGCTGACCCCAGAGAGAGACGCATGCCTTCCCTGACCCGAACCTCCCGAGCCCTCCGGTCCCGCCTTCCGGCGCTGGGGCTCGCCCTCGCCGTCCCCGTCACGCTCGCGGGCTGTGCCACGGACGAACCCGCCGCCGACGACGCGTCGTCCGCACCCGTGGAGACGGCGCCCGCCACCGAGGCCGCCGCGCCCACCGCGCGCCTCGCCGTGACCTACGACGGCGGGGTCGTCGTCCTCGACGCGCAGACGCTCGAGCAGGTCGCCGACCTCCCGCTCGACGGCTTCACCCGCCTCAACCCCGCCGGCGACGGCCGGCACCTGCTGGCCTCCACCACGGGCGGCTTCCGGGCGATCGACCTGGGCGCCTGGGCGGAGGCGCACGGCGACCACCACCACTACTGGACGGCCGAGCCGCGCCTCACCGACGTCACCTACGCCGCCGAGGAGCCGGGCCACGTCGTCGTGCACGAGGGCCGCACCGTCCTCTTCGACGACGGGACGGGGCAGGTGCGCGTGCTCGACCCCGCCCACGTCGGCGAGGGGAAGGCGCCCGTGCGGGAGCTCACCACGCCGTCGGCCCACCACGGCGTCGCCGTCGAGCTGAGCGACGACACCCTGGTCGTCACCGAGGGCACGGAGGAGTCGCGTTCCGGGGCCCGCGTCCTGGACGCCGACGGCCACGAGTTCGCGGCCAGCGACGAGTGCCCCGGCGTGCACGGCGAGGCCGTCGCCGCCGACGAGGCCGTCGTCCTCGGGTGCGAGGACGGGGTGCTGGTCTACGCGGCCGGCGAGCTCACCAAGGTGGACGCGCCGGACGCCTACGGCCGTATCGGCAACCAGGCCGGGTCCGAGGCGTCGCCCGTCGTCCTCGGCGACTACAAGGTGGACCCCGACGCGGAGCTGGAGCGGCCCACGCGGGTCTCGCTCGTCGACACGCGCACCGGCGAGCTCTCCCTCGTCGAGCTGCCGTCCAGCTACACGTTCCGGTCGCTCGCCCGCGGCGACGACGGCGAGGCCCTGGTGCTCGGCACCGACGGCGCGCTGCACGTGATCGACCCCGAGAGCGGCGAGCTCGAGCGGTCCGTCCCGGTGATCGACGCGTGGGAGGAGCCGGCCGAGTGGCAGGAGCCGCGCCCGGCGGTGCTCGCCCTCGACGGCTCGGTCTACGTCACGGACCCGGCCACCCGGTCCGTGCACGCGGTGGACGTCGAGTTCGGCGAGGTGTGGACGTCGGCGGAGCTCGAGGTCGTGCCCAACGAGATCGCCGGTGTCTCGGGGGACGCCGGGGAGCACGGGGGAGAGGGGCACGACGACGAGGGTCACGAGGCGCACGACCACGGGTGACGGCCGACCGACGCCGCCAGGGAGCTCCCGGGCGGCGTCGGTAGACTCCCCGGCGATGCCTCTCGATCCTCCGGCCGTCCGCGTCGTCACCGACTCGACCGCGTGCCTGCCCGCGGGCGACGCCGACGCGACCGCGCCCGTCGTCGTCCCCCTCCTCGTCGTGTCGGGGGAGTCGTCGTGGCGCGAGGGCGTGGACATCACCCCGGAGGAGGTCGCCGCACGGATCGCCGGCGGCGAGCGGCTCAGCACCTCGCAGCCCGCCCCGGCGGACTTCTCCGCCGTCTACCGCGCGCTGGCCGCGGACGGCGCGCGGGCGGTCGTGGCCGTGCACCTGTCGGGCGCCCTGTCCGGCACGGTCGAGGTCGCCGCCGGCGCCGGGCAGCGCAGCATGATCCCGGTGCAGGCGGTCGACTCCCGCACCGTGGCCATGGCGCTCGGCTTCGCCGCGCAGGAGGCGGCCCGGTGCGCCGCCGACGGCCACGACGCCGCCGAGGTGGTCGCGCGCGCACGACAGGTGGCGGCCTCGAGCACGACCCTGTTCCTCGTGGACTCGCTCGACCACCTGCGCCGCGGCGGCCGGCTCTCGGCCCCCGCCGCCGCGCTCGGCACCGCCCTCGGCGTGCGGCCCATCCTCACCGTGCGCGAGGGGCGGCTCGAGATGGCGCAGCGCGTCCGCACGCGGCGGGCCGCGATCGACCGGCTCGTCGAGCTCGCGGGGCGCAGCGCGGAGGAGTGCGAGCGCCCCGGCGTGGCCGTCCACCACCTGGGCGTGCCGGACCGGGCGGCCGAGCTCGCCGAGCGGCTGCGGGCGGGGACGGGTGTCGAGCCCGTCGTCACGCCCGTGAGCGCGGTGCTCGGGGCGCACGCCGGACCGGGCGCGCTCGCCGTCGTCGTCGCCGAGCTCGGCGGACACGACCACGCCGGCACGCGCTGAGGAGCCTGCCCCCAGGACGTCGCCGTCCACAGGGCAACCGACGGCGCGCCGCGTGAGGGCGCGGCGCTCCTAGCGTCGCGGCGTGACCACCACGCTGCCCCACGACCCCGCCGCAGCCGACGGCGTGCCGCCGGCCGAACCTGATCCCGCGCGCGCCTCGCCGCTCGACGAGGCCGCGGCACGGCTGCAGGCCTGGCACGCGGTCCGGGACTCCGGGGCCGCGCCGCCCGGTGCCGGGCCGGCGCCCGGGTCTCGAGGGGGTCCGGCCCTCGTGGACGCCGGAGGCACACCCGAGGGTGCGGGACCGGAGGAGGACGAGCTCGCCGTCCGCCTGCGCGCCCGTCGGTCGGCGCAGCACGTCGCCGCCACGTACGCCGCGGCCCACGGGCACCCGCTCGCGGACGCCGACGAGGGCGGCGGCCGGCGGCGCTGGTCCCTCGGCCTGCGCGCGGCCGTCGTGGCGTCGGTCGTCGTGCTGCTCGTGGCCGTCGTCGCCGCGGTCGTGGCGACCGTGCGGCCCGACGACGTCATCACGCTCGCCGGGAGCGGCACCTCGTCCGGCGCGTCGCCCTCCGGCCCGGCCCCGTCCGCCGCGTCGTCGGGGGCGGGACCGGGGTGGGGTGCGGAGCCGGGTGCGGGGTCGGCCGAGCCCGAGGCGTCGTCGGCCGCAGGGGTGGTCGTGGTGCACGTCGTCGGCGAGGTGCGCGAGCCGGGGCTGGTCACGGTGCCGACGGGGGCACGGGTGGCGGACGCGGTCGCGGCGGCGGGCGGCACCACGAAGCACGCCGACGCCGCGGCGCTCAACCTCGCCCGCGCGGTGGTCGACGGCGAGCAGATCCGGGTGCCGCGGCCGGGGGAGCAGCCGCAGGGGCCGGACGGGACGTCCGCCGCGGGAGGCGCGGACGGCGCGGACGGCGGGACGGCCGGCGGCACGGACGGCGGGACGGCGGGCACGTCGGGCGGCCAGATCAGCCTCAACACGGCGGCGGCCGCGGACCTCGAGGAGCTGCCCGGGATCGGGCCGGCGCTGGCGGCGCGCATCATCGCGTGGCGCGACGAGAACGGGCCGTTCACCAGCGTCGACGAGCTGGACGAGGTGTCGGGGATCGGGCCGTCGGTGCTCGAGCAGGTCCGCGACCTGGTCCGGCCGTGACGGAGGCCGCGGCCCTCGCCGTCGCGTCGCCCGGCCCGCGCCCCGGCGGTGACGATCCTGGGTCCGGGGCCGCTGCCACGGGGCAGCCGGCGCGGCGCGTGGACCTGCGGCTCGTGCCGGCGGCCCTCGCCGCCTGGTCGGCCGCGTGGCTGCTCACGGGACCCGCGGGCTCGTGGGCGCTCGCCGTCGCGGTCGCCGCGGTGCTCGGTGCGGTGGCGACCGGCGTCCTGGTGACAGGTGTCCGGTCGACCGGCGTCGTCGGGACCGGCGGGCGGCGCAGGTGGCGGGCGGCGGGCGTGCATGCCGTCCTGGTGCTCGCCTGTCTCGCGGCGGTGGCGCTGGGGGTGCACGCCCAGACGGCGCGGCAGGCGCCGCTGCGGGAGCTGGCGGGTCGGGGCGCGCACGCGGAGCTCGTCGGGCGGGTCGCCTCGGAGGCGCGACCGGCGGTGTTCGGGGGCGGCGTCCGCTGGGCGGTCGCGGTGGAGCAGGTCGCGGCGCGGGGCGTCGCGAGCGGCGGCGCGGGCCTCGTCGAGGTCACGACGGACGCCCCTGCCCCGCGCTACGGCGCCGCCGTGGCCGTGTCCGGGGTGCTGCGGCCGGTCCCGGACGGCGACGGGCTCGTGGCGCGGCTCTCGGCGCCGGGCCCGGTGGCCGAGCGGGCGCCACCCGGCGCCGTGCTGCGCGCGACCCACGCGCTGCGGTCGGCGCTGCTCGACGTCACGGACCCGCTGTCCCCCCAGGCGCGCGGCCTGGTGCCGGGCGTCGCGGTGGGCGACACGAGCCGCGTGCCCGACGACGTGTCGGAGGCGATGCGGGTCACGAGCCTCACCCACGTGACCGCCGTCTCGGGCGGGCACTTCGCGATCGTCGTCGCCATGCTCACCGCCCTGTGCGCGCTGGCCCGCGCGCCGCGCGGGGTGCGGGTGGCGGTGGTGGCGGCCGCCGCCGTGGCCTTCGTGCTGCTGGTGCGCCCGGAACCCAGCGTCCTCCGCGCGGCCTGGACGTGCGCGGTGGCGTTGCTCGCCCTCGCCCTCGGCCGGCCGTCGTCGGGCGCCCCCGCCCTGGCGGCCGCGGCGACGGCGCTCCTCGTCGTCGACCCGTGGCTGGCCCGCTCGTACGGGTTCGTGCTGTCGTGCGCCGCGACGGCCGGGCTCGTGCTCCTCGCGGGCCCGCTGGCCCGCCGGCTGGCGCCGTGGACCGGGCGGCCGGCGGCGTTCGCGCTCGCGGTGCCGTGGGCGGCCCAGGCCGCGTGCGGACCGGTGCTCCTCCTGCTGGACCCGCACGTCCCGCTCGCCTCCGTACCGGCCAACCTGCTGGCGACCCCCGCGCTGGTCCCGGCCACCGTGCTCGGGCTGGTCGCGACCCTGCTCGCCCCCTGGGCGCCGGGGCTCGCGCTCCCGGCCGCGTGGCTGGCGGGTCTGGCCACCGGCTGGATCGCGGGCGTGGCCCGGTGGTTCGCGGCCGTGCCGGGAGCGCGCCTGCCGTGGCCGAGCGGCCTCGCGGGCGTGGTTGCGCTGGCGCTGCTGACGGTCGCGGGCCTGGCGCTGGTGCTGCGCCGCCCGCCCGGTGCGGGGTGGCGGCGCGAGTGGCGCGAGGCCGCGCCCCGGGCGGTGCGGGGAGCGCGCCGGCGGGTCCGGCGGGCGGCGGCGCGGCACGGGCGCGCGCGGGTCGCGCTAGCGGCGGGGCTGGCGGGCGCGGCGCTGCTCGCCGTCCTCGTGCTCACGGTGCCGCGGCTCGCGGGCGCGGGCCACCGCGTGCCGGACGACTGGCAGGTGGCGGCCTGCGACGTCGGGCAGGGGGACTCGATGGTGGTGCGCACGGGGCCCGCGTCCGGGATCGTCGTCGACGTGGGCCCCGACGGCGACGACGCCGGACGGTGCCTCGACCGGCTCGGCGTCACGAGGGTCGACCTGCTCGTGCTGAGCCACTTCCACGCCGACCACGTGGGCGGGCTGGACGCGGTGCTGCGGGGCCGCGACGTCACGGCGGCGCTGGTCTCGCGGCTCGACGAGCCGGCCGCCCAGGCCGCGGCGGTCCGGGCGGAGCTCGAGGCCGCGGGGGTGCCGGTACACGTCGCGGCCGCGGGCGACGCCGGGGAGGCGGGCACCGCCACCTGGCAGGTGCTCGCCGCGTCCGGCCCCGGACCGGGGACCGGCGGCGGGGCGGCCGTCGGCAGTGCCGAGGGCGACGGCGCGAACGGCGCCAGCGTCGCGATCGAGGTGCGCACCGGCGGCGGGCTCGAGCTCGTCGCGCTGGGCGACCTGGAGGAGGAGGGGCAGGAGGCCCTGGCGGCCGCGCTCAGGGCGTCCGGCCGGGCGGCGGACGTCGACGTCGTCAAGATGGCGCACCACGGGTCGCGGTCGCAGTCGGCGGCGCTCGCGCACCTGCTCTCACCGCGGGTGACGCTGGTGAGCGTGGGCGCCGACAACACCTACGGGCACCCGACGGACGACGCGCTGGGGCTCTACGCCGCCACGGGCTCCGCGCTGGTCCGCACCGACCAGTGCGGCACCGCGGCGCTCGTGCAGCGCGGCGCCGAGATCGGGCTGGCGTGCGGGTAGCCGTGCGGGGGCGTCGGCGGTTCGTGGCAGGCTGGGGCCGTGCCCGCCGCCTCCACCTCCCGTCCGTCCCGTTCCTCCGGCCGCGGCCGGTCCGCGGCGGCGAACAGCCGCCCGTGGGACGACCCGACCCTGGCGCCGGTCGTGCTGGTGCGCGGGCCGGAGGGGCTCCTCGCGGAGCGCGCCGTGGACGGCGTGGTGCACCTGGCGCGCGAGCGCGACGCCAGCACCGAGAAGGCCGAGCTCGACGGCGGCACCTACGGCGCGGGGCAGCTCGCGGTGGCGGCGAGCCCGTCGCTCTTCGGTGAGCCGAGCGTGGTCGTGGTGCGGGGGGCCGAGGCCGCCACGGAGGACCTCGTGGCCGACCTGGTCGCGTACGTCGCCGCCCCCGACCCGGAGACGGTCGTCGTGGTGGTGCACGGCGGCGGCCAGCGCGGCAAGAAGATGCTCGACGCGATCGTCGCCAGCGGTGCCCCCGTGCTCGAGTGCGACCCGATCACCAAGGACGCGGAGAAGGTCCAGTTCGTGACCGCCGAGTTCCGCGCCGCGCGCCGCCGGGCCGACGCCGCGGCGGTCCGGGCGCTCGTCGACGCCCTCGGCACGGACCTGCGGGAGCTGGCGTCGGCGTGCTCGCAGCTCGTGGCCGACACGTCCGGCACGATCAGCGAGACGGTCGTCGACCGCTACTACGGCGGCCGGGTCGAGGCCACCGGGTTCAAGGTGGCCGACGCCGCCGTGGCGGGTGACACGGGCGGCGCCGTCGCCCTCCTGCGCCACGCGCTGGCCACCGGCGCCGACCCCGTGCCGATCGTCGCGGCGCTCGCGCTGCGGCTGCGGACGCTGGCGCGGGTCGCGGCGATCCGCGGCGGGGCGGCCACCGCACGCCAGCTCGGGCTGCAGGACTGGCAGGTGCGCAACGCGCAGCGGGACCTGTCGCGGTGGACGCCCGAGGGGCTCGCCACCGCCATCGGGGCGGTCGCCCAGGCCGACGCGGACGTCAAGGGCGGCGGCCGCGACCCGGTGTATGCCGTCGAGAAGGCCGTGCTGACGATCGCGCACTCGCGCCGCGGCTGAACGCGCTGCGCCCGGGGCGGGACGCGCGAAGGGCGCCGCACCCGGGGGTGCGGCGCCCTTCGGAGCCTTGCTTGTCCGCCGTCAGGCGGACGGAGCGCGACGACTCAGAGAGCCTCGACCGACTTCGCGATGGCCGACTTGCGGTTCGCGGCCTGGTTGGTGTGGATGACACCCTTCGAGACAGCCTTGTCGAGCTTGCGCGACGCGGCCTGCAGCGCGGTGGCGGCGGCCTCCTTGTCGCCCGCGGCGACGGCCTCGCGCACCTTGCGCACGTACGTCTTCAGCTCAGACTTGACGGCCTTGTTGCGCAGGCGCGCCTTCTCGTTCGTCTTGATGCGCTTGATCTGGGACTTGATGTTTGCCACGTGTGGACTTCCTGGTGTGTTCGCCTGCCGGCGAGCGGATAGGTCGTAGAGGGCGGCCACAGCTCCGGGACTGGGGTGGGGAACCCGTGGAGAGGAACTGCGGCGGTGCCCGCCGACCTGGGCGGACACGCAAACATCAACGATAGCAGAGGCACCCTCGGCCGTTGAACCTTCGCGGGCTGTGGCGTACCGCACCGCGTCGGGGCCCGATCGGACCAGGGGTGCAGGTCAGCGACGTGCCTCGGTCATCGCCCGGGCCACCCGGTCGAACGTCCGGCGGTCCATGACGGCGCCCTCGCGGCGCACGGCCTGCGGGTCCACCCGGACGACGCGATCGAGGCGCACCTCGCTCGGGCGGCCCCGGGAGTCCCACGCCCCCGTGCCGATGTCCATCCAGAGCCGCCCGAACCGGGCCTCCTGTGCGGCGTCCCGGTCGTGGTCCTGGCTGGTGAGCTGTAGGGCGAGCAGCCACGGACCGTCGCGACCCACCAGGAGCACGGGCCGGTCCTTGCCGCGGGCGTGGTCCTCCTCGTACGGCACCCAGGTCCACACGACCTCGCCCGGGTCGGGCGCGCCGTCCAGGCGCGGGGAGTAGGCGGGCCGCACGACGCCGGCGAAGTCGCCGGGGTAGGCGCCGCCCGTCGCGGCGGTCGGGCGAGCCGGGGCCGGGCGCCCGCCGCGGGTGCGGGAGGTCGAGGACCCGCGCGACGACGGCCTCGTCGCCGTCCGCAGCACGTCCACCAGCAGGGTCAGCCATCGGTTCGCCACGGCCGACAGCCTAGGCGAGGCGGCCGGCGGTGCGGTGCGGGGCGGGCGCGCGGGGTCGCCGGCGTCAGTCGAGGACGAACCGCGCCAGGCGCGCCGCCATCGCCTCGGGCTCCCACGAGTGCTCGGCTCCGGCCACCGTCTCGGCGGTCCCGTCCGGGACGGCGGCGGCCAGGCGGCGCGCCGCCTCCGGCATGCCGGGGAAGGTCTCCGTGCCGGTCATGGCGAGCAGCGGCACGTCGAGCCCGGCGAACCCGCCGTCCTCCAGGGTCCGCGTCGCCCAGGCGAGCGCCTGCGCGTCGGCCCGCTGCGACACGACCGACGCCGCGACCGCGGACCAGTCCGGTGACGCCTTGGCCCCGGCCAGCCACTCGGGCGGCATGTCCTTCATGAAGTGCTCGGTGGCGCCCTCGAGGTCGCCGGCATCCGTGCGGCGCTCGATCTCGTCCGCCCAGGCCCCCGTCTCGTCGGCGCCGAGCTCCAGTGGCGCCTCCCACAGGGCGAGCCCGGTGACCGGCAGCCCGGCGGCGGCAGCGCGCAGCGAGATCGCGCAGCCCGACGAGTGCCCGCAGAGCACGGCGGGCCCGCCCGCGACGTCGAGCGCCGCGGCGACGGCGTCCAGCTCGCGTGCCAGGTCGAGGCGCCCGCCGGCGGGGGAGTCGCCGCGGCCGAGCCGGTCGAAGACGACGGTCGTGACGCCCGCGCCCGCGAGGAGCTCTGCCGTGCGGGTCGTGATCGGGTCGACCGCGCGGAACGGCCCGGCGCCGGCGACGAACACCACCGCCGGCCCGGTGCCGCGCAGGTCGTAGGTCACGCGGTCGCCGCCGGTCGTGGTGGCGCTGCCCGTGACGGTCGGGATGGTGGCGCCGGAGGGCGCGGCGCCGGTCGTCGTGTCCTGGTCCATGGCGGGTGGACCGGGCCGTCGGCGCGGACTCATCGGTGCGTGTCGGGCCCGGTCGGTGGTGGGCGCCTCGGCCCCCGGGCTCAGGGCACGAGCGGCGCGGCCAGCACGCGCCGTGCCGCGGGCTCGTCACCGGCGACGGCGGCGCCGGCCTCCCCGAGAGAGAGCCGGCCCCACAGCAGCAGCGCGAGGCCGCGCGCGGTCGCGCCGACGGTCGCGACGGGCGCGCCGGGTTCGCGGTCGGGGCCGCCCAGCGTCCACGACCAGCCGAGGTCGGTCGCCATGACACGGACGCGGTCACGCAGCGGCGCCATCCGGCCGAGCCGCACCTGCCGGGGCTGGAACACCGTCACCACCTCGTCGACGGCGTCGCCCCACACCGCGGGCTCGACGTCGACGGCGCCGAGCGCCGCGGGGCCGGAACCGAGGCGGGCGGCGTGCAGGTCGTGCAGGTGCACGAGCGTCTCGTGGACCTGCCGTCGCCACCAGAACGACGCCGGCCCGTCGCCGACGAGCGTCCGCGCCGCGCCGTCGGGCCCGGCGCGCAAGAGCGTGGACCGCAGGTCCGCGGCGTGCCGGGCGTAGACCTCCGCCAGCGCGGGCGCCCCGCCGTCGGGCTCGGGCAGGTCCTCGGAGCGTGTGGGGTCGCCCACGGCCATGCCCGCGGCCCAGTGGTGCACGCCCGCGAGGTGCACGACGAGCTCGCGCGCCCGCCAGTCGCCGCACGCCGGCACGCGGGAGTCCGGGTCGGTGCCGGGGACCGCCGCCGCGAACTCGCGCTGCAGGCGGTCGAGCAGGGCGAGGAGGTCGGGCTCGCGTCCGCCGTCGGTGCGGCGCCCGGTGCCCGGGTCGACCTCGGGCCGGGGCGGCGCGAGGGGGTCCGGGTCGATCGGCAGCTCGCGCGAGGGCTCGGTCGGCATGGCGCCGAGGCTAGCGCCCGCCGGTCAGGAGACCAGGACCGCGTCGACCTGCCCGAGGAAGTCGTCCAGGTCGCCCGGGTCCCGGGACGTGGCCAGGGGGAACCCGGCGGACTCGTCCCGCACCACGGACCGGTCCACCCACGTGCCGCCGGCGTTGCGGACGTCGGTCGCCAGGGAGGGGTACGAGGTGAGCGTCGCGCCCCGCACGCAGTCGGCCTCGACCAGCGCCCAGGGGCCGTGGCAGATGGCGGCGACCGGCCGGCCGCCGCGCGCCACGTCACGGACGATGCGGACGGCGGCGTCCTGGAGGCGCAGCGTGTCGGCGTTGATGGTGCCGCCCGGCACCAGCAGCAGGTCGAACCCGCCAGGGTCGACGGCGTCGTAGGTCGTGTCCGCGGGGACGCTGCGCCCCGGGTCCTTGTCGCCGACGAGCGTGCGCACCTCGCCCGGCTCGTTCGACGCGACGACCACCTCCGCGCCCGCTTCGCGGAGGTGCTCGAGCGGCACCACCAGCTCGTCCTGCTCGACGCCGTAGCTCGTCACGATCGCCAGGACCCGCTTCCCGGTCAGGTCGAGGGTGTCAGTCATGTCCGGCTCCTCTCGTCGTTGGGTGCTCACGCTCGGTGGAGTCACGTCGAGCGGGCCACGACCGTAGGCAGGCCCGGGCGGCGCACGCACGCGGGCGGGCGCCGCACCGGGTCGTGGGACAATGACCGGGCCGCGTCACCATCGACGACACCCACCCAGCGACCCTGACGGAGCGAGATCGCGTTGCCCATCCCTGGACCCGCGCTCAGTGCGCGCATCGAGCCGAACGCCACGGCGCCCGAGCTCATCCGCAACTTCTGCATCATCGCGCACATCGACCACGGCAAGTCGACGCTCGCCGACCGGATGCTGCAGCTGACGGGAGTCGTCGAGCCGCGGGCCATGCGCGCGCAGTACCTCGACCGGATGGACATCGAGCGCGAGCGCGGCATCACCATCAAGTCGCAGGCCGTGCGGATGCCGTGGCAGCTGGGCGACCAGGCGCACGCGCTCAACATGATCGACACGCCCGGGCACGTCGACTTCACGTACGAGGTCTCCCGCTCCCTCGCGGCCTGCGAGGGCGCCGTCCTGCTGGTGGACGCCGCCCAGGGCATCGAGGCGCAGACGCTCGCCAACCTGTACCTGGCGATGGAGAACGACCTCGAGATCATCCCGGTCCTCAACAAGATCGACCTGCCCGCCGCGCAGCCGGAGAAGTACGCCGAGGAGCTGGCGAACCTGGTGGGCGGCGACCCCGCGGACGTCCTCAAGGTGAGCGGCAAGACCGGCGAGGGCGTCGAGGCGCTGCTCGACCGGATCGTCGAGCGGATCCCGGCCCCGGTCGGCGACGCCGACGCCCCGGCCCGCGCGATGATCTTCGACTCCGTGTACGATACCTACCGCGGCGTGGTGACCTACGTGCGCGTCGTGGACGGCAACCTCAGCCCGCGCGAGCGCATCGTCATGATGTCGACGCGCGCCACGCACGAGCTGCTCGAGATCGGCGTCATCTCGCCCGAGCCGATCACCACGAAGGGGCTCGGCGTCGGCGAGGTCGGCTACCTCATCACGGGCGTGAAGGACGTGCGCCAGTCGAAGGTCGGCGACACCGTGACGAACGCGGGCAAGCCCGCGGGCACGTCGCTCGGCGGGTACAGCGACCCGAAGCCGATGGTGTTCTCCGGGCTCTACCCCGTGGACGGCTCCGACTACCCCGCGCTGCGCGACGCGCTGGACAAGCTCAAGCTCAACGACGCGGCGCTCAACTACGAGCCCGAGACGTCGGTGGCGCTGGGCTTCGGGTTCCGCGTCGGCTTCCTCGGGCTGCTGCACCTGGAGATCGTCCGCGAGCGGCTCGAGCGCGAGTTCGACCTCGACCTCATCTCGACCGCGCCGAACGTCGTCTACGACGTCACGCTCGAGGACGGCACCCCGGTCAAGGTCACGAACCCGTCCGAGTTCCCCGGCGGCAAGATCAAGGAGGTCCGCGAACCCGTGGTGCGCGCGACCATCCTCGCGCCGAGCGAGTTCGTCGGCACCGTCATGGGCCTGTGCAACGACCGCCGCGGGCAGATGCACGGCATGGACTACCTGTCCGAGGACCGCGTCGAGCTCCGCTTCACGCTGCCGCTCGCCGAGATCGTCTTCGACTTCTTCGACCAGCTCAAGTCCCGCACCCGCGGCTATGCGTCGCTGGACTACGAGCCCGAGGGCGACCAGGCGGCCGACCTCGTCAAGGTCGACATCCTGCTGCAGGGCGACCAGGTAGACGCGTTCAGCGCCATCGTGCACAAGGACAAGGCGTACGACTACGGCGTCATGATGACGGCGAAGCTCAAGGAGATCATCCCGCGCCAGCAGTTCGAGGTGCCGATCCAGGCCGCCGTCGGCGCGCGCGTCATCGCCCGCGAGACGGTGCGCGCCATGCGCAAGGACGTGCTCGCCAAGTGCTACGGCGGCGACATCAGCCGCAAGCGCAAGCTGCTCGAGAAGCAGAAGGAGGGCAAGAAGCGCATGAAGAACATCGGGTCCGTCGAGGTCCCGAAGGACGCCTTCATCGCGGCCCTGTCCTCCGACGGCGCGGGCGGCAAGGAGACCAAGGACAAGAAGAAGTAGTGCCCGCCCTGCCTGACGGCGAGGCGGTGCCCGCCGACGGCGCGCTGCCGGAGTGGGTGCGCCCCTCGGGCGGGCCCGGCGCGCGGCCCTTCGGCGTCTACGTGCACGTGCCGTTCTGCTCGGTGCGCTGCGGCTACTGCGACTTCAACACGTACACGGCGTCCGAGCTGGGCGGCGGCGCCAACCAGGCGGCCTATGCGACGACGGCGCTGCGCGAGGTCGGCCTGGCCGCGCGCGTGCTCGACGACGCGGGCCTGGGGTCGCGGCCGGTGTCCACCGTGTTCTTCGGCGGCGGCACGCCCACGATGCTGCCGGCGACGGACCTGGCGCGGATCCTGCGCGGCGTCGACGACGCGTGGGGGCTGGCCGACGGCGCCGAGGTGACCACCGAGGCCAATCCGGACTCCGTGACGCCGGAGTCCTTGCGGGTGCTGGCCGAGGCCGGGTTCACCCGGGTCTCCTTCGGCATGCAGTCGGCCGTGCCGCACGTGCTGGCCACGCTCGAGCGCACCCACGACCCGCGGCGCGTCCCCGACGCCGTCGCCTGGGCGCGGGACGCCGGTCTCGACGTCTCGCTCGACCTCATCTACGGCACGCCGGGGGAGTCCCTCGACGACTGGCGTGCGTCGCTCGAGGCGGTGCTGGCCACCGGCGTCGACCACGTCTCGGCGTACGCGCTGGTCGTCGAGGCGGGCACCAAGATGTACGCCCAGGTGCGGCGCGGCGAGCTCGCGCTGCCCGACGAGGACGACCAGGCCGCGAAGTACGAGCTGGCCGACGACCTCCTCACCGAGGCCGGCCTGGGCTGGTACGAGGTGAGCAACTGGGCGCGTGGGCCCGAGCACGCGTGCCGGCACAACCTCGCCTACTGGCGCGGTGACGACTGGTGGGGGATCGGGCCCGGCGCGCACTCCTACGTGGCGGGGCCGTCCGACGGCGAGCACGCGGGCGTGCGCTGGTGGAACGTCAAGCACCCGCGGAGGTACGCCGCGCTGCTGGAGGACGGTGCGTCGCCCGGCGCCGGGCGCGAGCTGCTCACGCCCGTGGAGGCGCAGCTGGAGCGCGTGCTGCTCGGGGTGCGGGTGCGCGAGGGCCTGGACGTGGCCGCCCTCGACCCGTCGCGCCGCGCGGCGGTGGCCGGGCTGGTGGCGCGCGGCCTGGTCGACGGTGTCGCCGCCGTGCGCGGGCGGGTCGTGCTCACGCGGCGCGGCCGGCTCCTGGCCGACGCCGTCGTCCGCGAGCTCACGCCCTGACCGCTGTGGGCGCGAGACGCCGCGTTGTTCCTCGAGGAACAGCGGCGTGTCCCGCGCCCACAACGGTCACGAGATGAAGCGGATGTTGATCGGGTAGCGGTACGCCTCGTACCGGTTGACGGCGACCGCGGCGAGGATCGCGAAGACGATCGACAGGATCCACGCGGCGACCAGGATGACGACGCCGACGATCACGATCAGCAGGATCAGCCCGACGATGTAGGCGATGAGCAGCGTGATCTGGAAGTTCAGCGACTCCTTGGCCTGGTCGGCCACGTAGGCGCTCCGGTCGCGCAGCAGCAGCCAGATCAGCAGCGGCGCGAGGAAGACGAGGATCCCGGCGCTCAGCAGCGCCAGCACCGGCGGCGCGAGGTGCGCGACCATCGCCCAGGTGCGTTCGTCCGACGGCGAGAGCGCCTGCGGTCCGTACCCGTACGGGGGCTGGCCGCCGTGCGGAGGCTGGCCGCCGTACGGGGGCTGGCCGCCCGAGGGCGGCTGACCCGGGGGAGGCCCGGCCGGGGGCTGCTGCGGCGGGGGTCCGTACGGCGGCTGGCTCATGGAGCCATCCTCCCGCATCTGCGGTGGTCACGTGCGGTGGCGGCACCGTTCGGGTGCGTCCAGAGTGGGGGCGGGAGGGCCCGACCCTGCCGGGTGCGTCAGCCCTGGACGACTCAGGAGGAACGATGAGCGAGAACACGCCGCAGCAGCCCGGCGACCCGCAGCAGCCGCCGTACCAGCCGCCGCAGCCGGGCGGGCAGCCCGCGCCGCCCGCCGGACGACGGCCGCCGAACGGACCCCCGCCCCACGGAGGCCAGCCGCCGTACGGCGACCAGCCGTACGGTCAGCCCCCGCAGCCGTACGAGGGGCAGATGCCGGACCCCGGCATGTACCCCGGCTACGAGTACCCGCCGGACCGGTCGGCGGCGTCGCTCGCGCCGGCGGGCCACTCGAGCGGGTTCCTCAGCGCCATGTTCGACTACTCCTTCGGCCGCTACATCACGCCCAGCGTGGTGAAGGTCGTCTACATCATCGTGACGGTGCTGGTCGCGCTGGCCTGGCTCGCCGGGATCGCCGCCGCGTTCCAGGCGTCCGTCTGGGCGGGGATCCTCTACCTGGCGTTCGGGTGGATCATCGCGCTCGTGTACCTGGCGATCGCGCGCATCACGCTGGAGTTCTTCATGGCCGTGATCTCGGTCTCGGAGAAGGTCAACGCGTACGCGAAGCGCGACGGCATCTCCTGAGGTCTCCGGCCACCTCCTCGTCCGCCTCGTCCGCCGGGCAGCGCCGGCGCGTCAGGCGGTGACGAAGTCGATCAGCTCCTCGACCCGGCCCAGCAGGGCCGGGTCGAGGTCGCGGTAGTCGCGCACCGTCCGCAGGATCCGCTGCCAGGCGCGCCCGACGTCCTCGGTGGACGTCGCCGGCCAGCCCAGCTCGCGCAGGATGCCGCGCTTCCACTCCGTGCCGCGCTCGATCGTCGGCCAGGACGCGAGGCCCAGCCGCTCCGCCTTCACCGCCTGCCACACGTCCACGTACGGGTGGCCCAGCACCAGCACGGTGCCGCGCGGCACGCGCCGCAGCGCGTCGTCGGCCAGCCGCCGCTCCTTCGACCCCGGCACCAGGTGGTCTACCAGCACGCCCACCCGGCGCTCCGCCGTGGGGGCGAACTCCGCGAGGGCGTCGGCGAGGTTGTCCACGCCGTCGAGCAGCTCGACCACGACGCCCTCGACGCGCAGGTCGTCGCCCCAGACCTTCTCGACCAGCTCGGCGTCGTGCTTGCCCTCCACCCAGATGCGGCTGCCGCGCGCCACGCGCGCCCGCTGGTCGTGCACCGCGACCGAGCCCGACGCCGTGCGGGTGGGGCGCCCGGGGGCGCGCGTCGTCACCGGCGCGGTGAGCTCGACGGGCTGCCCGTCCACCCAGAACCCGGGGCCGAGCGGGAACGACCGGGTGCGGCCGTCGCGGCCCTCGAGCACCACCAGGTGGATCCCGCCGGACTTCTCCACGCGCACGACGGCGCCGACCCAGCCGGAGGTCACCTCCTCGACCACGAGCCCGTGGTCGGCCGCCTGGGGCCGGGAGACCGGCCGGCGGCGGTGGTGGGCGGAGCCGTCGGGCGCGCCGGGGGCGCGGGAGCCGGCGGAGGACAGGACGTCGGAGCCGTAGCGGTCGTGCACGGCCGCGAGCCTACGGTCGGCGCGGGGCGGGGGCGGGGCCCGACACGCGGCACGCGCCGTCCGGTCGGGACCGGGCGGCGCGTGCGGCTCGAGCGCGGTGGCTCGTGGACGGTGTGCAGTGCAGTGCGGTGCGGGTGACCGGGCGCGAACCCGGTCAGGCGTGGCGGGGCAGGCGCAGCGGGGCCGGCGCGGCGCGGCGCCGGGACTCGCGCGGGACGGGTACCACGGCATCGTCCCGGAGCGCCCGCCGCGCGGTGCGGAGCTCGTGCGCCAGGCGGCGCAGCGCGACCTCCCGCTCGAGCTCCTCCTGCCGGCGCTCGAAGAGCATGTCGTACACGTGCGGATCCATGATGGCCTCCCAGCCGGGTGTGGTGTCACGGCTAGGGAGGCGGTCCCGACGCGGTCCGTACACGACTGCTCAGGGCATGTGTACAGGTGCGTCGGGCGACGTCGGAGCCGTCGTCAGGGGAGGTCCGAGCGTGCGACGACGGCCGCCTCGGTGCGGCTCGCCACCCCGAGCTTGCGCAGGATGGCGGACACGTGGACCGAGGCCGTCTTGCGGCTGATGAACAGGCGCTCGGCGATCTGCCCGTTCGTCAGCCCCTCGGCGACGAGGTCGAGCACCTGGCGCTCGCGCTCGGTGAGCGACCGGTCGGCCGCCGGCGCGCGGCGGCCTCGGCCGTGGGCGAGGCCCGCGCCGTCGAGCAGTGCACGTGCCTGGTCGGCGACGAGCCCGCACCCGATGGCGTCGGCCGCCTCGACCGCCGCGTCGAGGCGCTCCCGCGCGGCGGGGCGGTCGCCGGCCGTGAGCAGCGACTCGCCGTCGCGGTACAGGGCATAGGGCAGCAGGGAGGCGGGCCCCTCGGCGGCGACGACCGCCTCCCACGACCCGTCGCCCAGCTCGGCGGCGAACACCGCCGCCCACGTCGGGTAGGTGGGCCACAGGGTGCACGACGCGAGCGCCTCCCGGTAGGGCGCGACGTCCACCGGGCGCCCTGCGGACCGGGCGCGGTCGAGCACGCGCGCGGCGACGGCGAGCAGGGTCAGCCGGTAGAAGGGCGAGAGGGCGTCCGGGTCGATCGCGAGGGTGACCAGGTCGAGCGCGTCGTCCAGGTCGTCGCGCAGGAGCGCGAGCTCCGCCAGCGTCCCCGCGACGCGCGCGCGGATCTGCTCCTCCACCCGACCGAAGCGCTGCCACGTGGCGCGGTGCGCCCGGGCGCGGGCCTGGGCCGCCTCGACGTCGCCCCGCCACATCGTGAGCCAGGTCCACCGCTCGCCCAGGTAGACGGCGTAGTCGCTCGGGTCGATGAGCGGCACCGACCGCTCGTACCAGCCCTCGGCGTCGGCCCAGCGGCCGAGCCCGATCCAGGCCTCGGCGACGTTCCCCTCGAGCATCGACCGGGTGGCCCAGCCGGCGCCGAGCGACCGCGCGAGCCGGGCGCCCGTCTCGGCGAGCTGCTCCGCCTGCGAGAAGTCACCGAGCTTGAGCCAGCTGTCCGACGCGTTCGTGTAGTAGTGGCACTGGGCCCGCCAGTCGTCACCCGCCACCTCGTGGGAGCGCCGGAGCTCCTCGAGGGCGTCGAGGTCCCCCTCGTTGAGGCGGCTCATCGCCCGGAGGTTGAGGGCGAGCGACGCGTTCTGCGTGTCGCCCGCCTCCGTCGCGGAGGCGAGGGCCGCGTCGGCGGCGGCGAGCGCCTCGTCGTCGCGCCGGTCCATCATCGCGTTGCGCGCCTTCAGCCGGAGCAGGGGCGCGCGCCCGGCGTGGTCGTCCTCCGGCAGCAGCGCCAGCGCGTCGTCGAGCAGGGCGTCCGACCCGGGGTCGCCCGCCTTGCCGAGGATGTGCGCCAGCGTGGAGAGGGCCTGGGCCCGCCCCGCCGGGTCGTCGTCGGGCCACTCCTGCACCGCCTCCCGCGCGAGGCCCGCCGCCCGGTCGATCTGCGCGGCGTCCTGGAGCGCGACCGACACGTGCCGCAGCAGCGCGGCGTGGTGCAGCCCGACGACCTGCTCGGCGTCCGGGACCAGGTCCCACAGGTCCAGCGCGCGCTCGCCCGCCGCGACCGCGGTCGACGTGGCGCCGTCCGGCTCGGCGTCGGTGACGACCTCGACCGCGGAGGCGAGCGCACGGTCGGGCACACGGGCCCGCCACCAGTGGTCGGCCGCGGCGGCGATGCGGGCGAGGGTCCGGTCGCCCTCCTCGAGCGCGCCCGCGCACGCCGCGTGCAGCCGGCGTGCCTCGCCGGGCAGCAGCTCGGCGTCGACGGCCTCCTGCATGAGCGCGTGCCGGAAGCGGTAGCCGTCCGCCTCCGCGACGAGCACGTGGGCCTCCACGGCCTCGCGGGCGGCCTCCTCCGCGTCGTCGGGGCCGGAGGCGCCGAGCATGGCGGCGAGCAGCTCGTGCGGCGCGTGATGGCCCGCGGCGGCCACGGTGCGGCAGAACGTGCGGGCGGGCCCGCTGAGGCTGGAGTACCGCAGGAGCAGCAGGTCCCGCAGGGAGTCGGGCATCGCGTCGCCGGCGAAGTCCGCGAGCTCCTCGGCGTAGAACGGCACGCCCTCGGCGCGCTCGACGAGCTCGCTGAGCACCGGGCCCGGGAGCGCCGGCGCGCCGCCGCGGGCCGTGATCAGCGTGGTGACGAGGCGGGTGGCGTCGGCGGCGCCGAGGCGCGGCACGTCGACGCGGGTCGCGAGCCGCGACCGCTCGAGCTCGGCCAGGGTGGTGCGCAGAGGGTGGCGCCGCCCGACGTCGTCGCTGCGGAAGGTGGCGACCACGAGCATGGTCGCGCGCGGCGCGGAGCGCGCGAGCCGGGCGAGGACGGTGCGGGTCACGTCGTCCGACCAGTGCAGGTCCTCCAGCACGACGACGACGGTGCGGTCGACGGCGAGGGCGGACGTCAGGTCGGCCAGCACCTCGGGCAGGCGCCCGGTGTCCACGTCGCGCCGCACGGCGACGAGGCCGGGGGCGAGGGCGCCGAGCGCGTCGGCGGCGGGGCCTGCGGCGTCGAGCGTGCCCTGGGGGCCGACGGCGTCGACGACGTCCGCGAGGACGCCCGCGAGGGCGACGTAGGGGAGCGGACCCGAGCCGGAGTCGGCGCACTGCCCCTGCAGCACCAGCGGCGCCTCGTCGTGGGGGGCGGTCGGGAGCCCGGCGAGGAACTCGGCGACGAGGCGCGTCTTGCCGATGCCGGCCTCCCCGCCCAGGACGACCACGCCGCCTGCGCCGCCGCGGGCATGGGTGAACGCCTCGCGCAGGGAGTCGAGCTCGGCGGTGCGGCCGACGAGCGGCGCTGGGGTGGACAGGGTGGGCACACCGACATCGTGCCAGCCCGGGGACGCCGCGGGGGATGCGGCCGGGGGCGCGACCGCCGGGGCGGCGCCCCCGGCCGGGGCGTCGATCGTGCCGGGAGCGGCGGGGCCCGTGGCCCTGCCGCCGCTCACTGGGGCCAGGGCCGGACGAGGCCGGCGGGCAGCTCCCACGGGCGGCGCTGGGCGCGCCGGCGCCGCGTCGCCTCCCGGCGGCGCGTGTGGCGGTCGCGGCGGTCCCGGCGGGCGCGCCGCGACGCCTCCCGGAACGCCTCCTCCCGGACCATCGCCTGCTCGAGCTCGGCCTGGCGGGCGAGGAACTCGTCGTAGTACAGGTACTCGTTCATCACGGATCTCCTTCGCCGCGACCCCGGTGGCCGTCGGTGGTTCCACCCTCGGCTCCTGAGGTACGGGCGCGGATCGGTCAGGTGCCGCATCTTCGTGGCGCGGGGTACCTCAGACGGCACGGAGGTACCTCAGGCGACGCCACCGCGCCGGGCCGCGCGGGCCTCCGGCGGACCGTCCGCGATGCCGCGTAGGATGGCACTCGGGACAGGAGAGTGCTAAGTGTGGGAGCGCCGCACAGCGCCCGGCACGAGGGAGGACCGTGAGCGAGGAACGACGGCTGGCCGTGCTCCGCGCGATCGTGGAGGACTACGTCCACACGCGCGAGCCGGTGGGGTCCCGCATGCTCACCGAGCGGCACGGCCTCGGCGTCTCTCCCGCCACGATCCGCAACGACATGGCCGCGCTCGAGGAGGCCGGGTACATCGCCCAGCCGCACACCTCGGCCGGCCGCATCCCCACGGACAAGGGGTACCGCCTCTTCGTCGACCGGCTCGCCGAGGTCCGTCCGCTCACGAGCCCGCAGCGCCGGGCCATCGAGACGTTCCTCTCCGAGGCGATCGACCTGGACGACGTGCTCGGCCGGGCCGGGCGGCTCATCGCCCAGCTCACCGGGCAGGTGGCGGTGGTCCAGTACCCCTCCCTGCGGCTGTCCGGGCTGCGGCACCTGGAGATCGTCCCCGTCGGCGGCGCGCGGCTGCTGGTCGTCGTGATCACCGACACGGGGCGCGTGGAGCAGCGGTTCCTCGACGTCGGTGCCGGCCCCGGGGCCGAGCCCGCCGTCGTGGCGGTGGACGCCCCCGCGGGGCCCGCGCCCGACCCGGACGCCATGGACGAGGGCACGCTCGGCGAGCTGCGGGCACGGCTCAACGCGGCCGCCGCCGGCAAGCAGCTCACGGACCTGCCCGACGCGTTCTCGCGGGTCGTCGCGGGCGTCGACGCCACCCTCGCGCCGCTCGCCCGGGGCATCGCCGACCTGGTGGTCGACACGCTCGGGGCGCAGCGCGAGGAGCGGATCGTCCTGGCGGGCACCGCCAACCTCGCCCGGGCCGAGATGCGGTTCGAGCAGGGCCTGAGCCCCGTGCTCGAGGCGCTCGAGGAGCAGGTCGTGCTGCTCGGGCTCCTCACGGAGCTGGCGACCGAGCCCGCCGGCGGCGGGGTCGGCATCCGCATCGGCCACGAGAACCGCCTCGACGGCCTCACCGAGACCTCCGTCGTCGCGTCCGGGTACGGCAGCGACGGCGACACCGTGGCCATCCTCGGGTCGATCGGACCCACCCGGATGGACTATCCGGGCACGATCGCCTCCGTGCGCGCGGTCGCTCGCTACCTGTCCCGGGTGCTGCCCAGCTGAGCGCCGTGACCCCGACCCCCACGAACCAGCCGACCTGACCGTGCACGGCACCGACACGTCACCGAAGAGAGACCTGTGACCGACTACTACGAGATCCTGGGCGTCCCCCGCGACGCCTCGGCCGAACAGATCAAGAAGGCGTACCGCAAGCTCGCGCGCGAGCTGCACCCGGACGTCGCGGGCGAGGCGGGCGAGGACCGCTTCAAGGACGTCGCCCGCGCCTACGAGGTGCTGTCCAACCCGGACAAGCGCCAGCAGTACGACATGGGCGTGGACCCCAGCTCGCCGTCCGGCGGCGCCGGCGCCGGGTTCGGCAACGGGTTCGGGTTCCAGGACATCTTCGAGACGTTCTTCGGCGGCGGCGGCGCTCCCGCCGGCCCCGTGCCGCGCGCCCGCCGCGGCCAGGACGCCCTCGTGCGCATGGACATCGACCTCGCCGAGGCGGCGTTCGGCGCCAAGCGCGAGCTGCAGGTCGACACCGCCGTGGTGTGCGGCACCTGCGGCGGCAACGGCTGCCGGCCCGGCACCGACCTCAAGACGTGCGACGTCTGCCAGGGCCGCGGCAACGTGCAGCGCGTGGCTCGCTCCTTCCTGGGGCAGGTCATGACGACCGCGCCGTGCGCCGCCTGCCAGGGCTTCGGCACCGTGATCCCCGAGCCGTGCGCCGACTGCTCCGGCGAGGGGCGCGTGCGCTCGCGCCGCACCCTGACGGTCAACGTGCCGGCTGGCGTCGACACGGGCACGCGCATCAAGCTCACGGCCCAGGGCGAGGTCGGCCCGGGCGGCGGCCCCGCCGGCGACCTGTACGTCGAGATCCGCGAGAAGCCGCACGAGACGTTCGTGCGGCGCGGCGACGACCTGCACTGCACCCTCCAGGTGCCGATGACGGCGGCCGCGCTGGGCACCGTGCTCGACCTCGAGACGCTCGACGGCGAGCAGGAGATCGACCTGCGCCCGGGCACCCAGCCCGGCCAGGTCGTGACGCTCAAGGGTCTCGGCGTCGGCCACCTGCACGCCGGCGGGCGCGGCGACCTCAACGTGCACGTCGACGTCCAGGTGCCCACCGGCCTGGACGAGGAGCAGACGGAGCTGCTGCGCTCGCTGGCCACGCTGCGGGACGAGGAGCGCCCCGAGTCGCGGCTGACCGCGGCCCACCCCGGGGTGTTCTCCCGGCTGCGCGACAAGCTGAGCGGCCGCTGACGTGAGCGCGCCGGTGTTCCTCGCCGAGGGCGGTGCGCTCGGCGAGCTCGCCCCGGGCGACGTCTACGTGCTCGACGGCGCGGAGGGCCGGCACGCGGGCGTCGTGCAGCGTCGCGGGCCCGGCGAGCGCCTCGACGTCGTCGACGGCGCGGGGACGCGGCTGCGCTGCGTGGTCGACGCGGTCCAGGACGGCGAGGTGCACCTGCGCGTGGACGAGGTGGTCGCCGAGCCGGCGCCCGGCGTGGTGCTGACGCTCGTGCAGGCGCTCGCGAAGGGCGACCGCGACGAGCTCGCCGTGGAGGCCGCGGTCGAGGTGGGCGTCGACGCCGTGGTGCCCTGGCAGGCCGACCGGTCCGTCGTGGTGTGGCGCGGGCAGCGGGCGGCGAAGTCCCGCGCGAAGTGGGTGGCCACCGTGCGCTCCGCGGTGAAGCAGGCGCGGCGCGCGTGCCTGCCGCCGGTCGCGGAGCCCGCCACCACCCGCCAGCTCGCGGCCCGCGTGCGCGAGGTCGTCGCGGCCGGCGGCGGCGCCGTCGTGCTGCACGAGGAGGCGCGCACCCCGCTCGCGCGGGTCCCGCTGCCCGGCCGGGCGGACGACGCGGTGGACGCCGGGTCGCCGGACGGGTCCGGCGCCCCCGCGCTGCTGGTCGTCGTCGGGCCCGAGGGCGGCATCGCGGACGCCGAGCTCGAGGCGCTGGTGGAGGCGGGCGCCGTGGCGGCCCGGCTCGGGCCGCACGTGCTGCGCACGTCCACGGCCGGGCCCGTCGCCGTCGCGCTGCTCAGCGAGCGGCTCGGCCGCTGGGCCTGACCGCTGGGCCTGACCGCTGGGCCTGACCGTGGCGCCCGGGCGCGGTACCGTCCGAGCATGACGAGCGCCGAGCCCACCACCGACTGCCTGTTCTGCAAGATCGTCGCCGGCGACGTGCCGGCGGACGTGGTCGCCACCTCGGACCGCGTCGTCGCCATCCGGGACATCGCCCCGCAGGCGCCCGTGCACGTGCTGGTGATCCCCAAGGAGCACCACGGGGACGTGTCCGTGCTCGCCGCGGCGGACCCGGCCCTCCTCGCCGAGGTCGTCGAGATGGCCGACCAGGTGGCCCACGACCTCGCCGACGGCCAGTACCGCTTCATCTTCAACTCCGGGCCCCGCGCGGGGCAGAGCGTGTTCCACGTGCACGGCCACGTCATCGCCGGCGCCCAGCTCGGCTGGACGCCCGCCTGACCAGGCCGCACGGAAAGCCGCACGGAATCCGCGTGCCGGGGCGGGCGCCCGCTCGATAGACTTGTGACGCCCACGCACTCGTCTCGCGAAGGAGGGCCCCGGCGCAGCCGGCCCATGACATCGACACCCAGTACCGCACCCGGCGCCGCCTCCGCGCACGCCGAACGGTCCACCGAGCACCGCATCGTGGTGCCCCCGCACGTGCCGATGGTCGCGCTGCTCGGCAGCAGGGACTCCGTGCTGCGGGCCGTCGAGGACGGGTTCCCCGGCGTCGACGTGCACGCGCGCGGGAACGAGATCGTCGTGAGCGGCCCGGCCGGCGAGGTCGCGCTGGTCTCCCGCCTGCTCGACGAGCTCGTCGAGGTGGTCGAGTCCGGCACGCAGCTCACCCCTGAGGTGGTGGCCCGCTCGGTGCAGATGCTCACCGCGGCGTCGGCGCAGCGCCCGGCCGAGGTGCTCACGTTCAACATCCTGTCGAGCCGGGGCCGCACCATCCGGCCCAAGACGGTGGGCCAGAAGCACTACGTGGAGGCGATCGACGCCAACACGATCACGTTCGGCATCGGCCCCGCGGGCACCGGCAAGACGTACCTGGCGATGGCCAAGGCCGTGCAGGCGCTCCAGTCGAAGCGGGTCAACCGGATCATCCTCACGCGCCCGGCGGTGGAGGCGGGGGAGAAGCTCGGCTTCCTGCCCGGCTCGCTGAGCGACAAGATCGACCCGTACCTGCGCCCGCTCTACGACGCGCTGCACGACATGATGGACCCCGACGCCATCCCGCGGCTCATCGACGCCGGGACGATCGAGGTCGCGCCCCTGGCGTACATGCGCGGACGCTCGCTCAACGACTCGTTCATCATCCTCGACGAGGCGCAGAACACTTCCGCCGAGCAGATGAAGATGTTCCTCACCCGCCTGGGCTTCGGCTCCACGATGGTCATCACGGGCGACGCCACGCAGGTGGACCTGCCCGGCGGCACGACGTCGGGCCTGCGGGTGGTCGAGGACATCCTCACGGGTGTCGACGACGTCGAGTTCTGCCGCCTGACCTCGGCGGACGTCGTGCGGCACAAGCTCGTCGGCGACATCATCGACGCGTACGCCCGCTGGGACGTGGCCACGTCGCGGGGCGAGGGCGGGACGCAGCGGCGGTCCGGGAGGTCCGGGCGAGAGGCCACCCACGAACGAGGAGCGCGCCGGTGAGCATCGAGGTAGCCAACGAGTCCGGCGTCGAGGTCGACGAGGCCGAGTTCGCCGCCCTCGGGCGGTTCGTGCTGGACACCCTGCACGTGCACCCGCGCAGCGAGCTGTCGATCATGTTCGTCGACACCACCGTGATGACCGAGCTGCACGTGCAGTGGATGGACGAGCCCGGCCCCACGGACGTGCTCTCCTTCCCGATGGACGAGCTGCGGCCCGGCCGTGAGGGCGAGGAGACGCCGCCCGGCACGCTCGGCGACGTGGTGCTGTGCCCCGAGGTGGCCGCCCAGCAGGCGACGGTCGCGGGGCACTCCACCGCCGAGGAGCTCCTGCTCCTCACGACGCACGGCATCCTGCACCTGCTCGGCTACGACCACGCCGAGCCGGAGGAGGAGAAGGAGATGTTCGCGCTGCAGCGCCGCCTCCTGCTCACGTTCCTCGCCGGCCGGTGAGGCGGCGGTGATCTGAGTGGACGGACCCGAGCTGCTGCTCGCCCTGGTGGCGGCGGTCGCGCTCGCCCTGGCCGGGATGCTGTCCGCCGGCGAGGCGGCGGTGCTGCGCATCACCCGGACGACGGTGTCGGACGCCGTGATCGAGGCCGAGAGGTCCGAGGACCTCACCCCCGCCGCGCGCCGCACCCGCCTCGCGCGGCTGCGCGTCGTGCAGGGGCTCGTCGTCGACCCGCCCGCCTCGGTCGCGACGTTCGCCCTCGTGCGCGTCTTCGCCGAGACCGTGGCGCTCGCGGCGGCGACCCTGATCATCGCCGACTGGTTCGACTCCTGGTGGCAGGTGCTGCTCGCGGCGGCGGTCGTGGGGCTCGCGGCCGGCGTCGTCTTCGTGCGCCTCAGCCCTCGCGCGCTGGGGCTGCGCCGTCCGCTGACGGTGCTCGTCGCGCTGGCCGGGCCGTTGTCGGCGGTGCACCGCGCCGCCGCCTGGCTCACCGTGCGCACGACGGACCGTGGCGCCGGGCGCGTGGCGGACCGCGACGGCGAGCACGACCCCGGCGAGGACGCCCTGCGCGAGGTCGCCGAGCGGGTGCGTGACAACGAGGCGATCGAGGACGCCGAGCGCGAGCTCATCCGCTCGGTGGTCGAGCTGGGCGGCACGCTCACGCGCGAGGTCATGGTGCCGCGCACGGACATGGTGACGGTCGCCGGGACGACGCCCCTGCGCAAGGCGATGCGGCTCTTCCTGCGCTCGGGATACTCCCGCGTCCCCGTCGTCGGCGACGAGGTGGACGACCTCGTGGGCGTGGCGTACCTCAAGGACGTCGCCCGCGTGCTCGAGAACGAGCCCGACGCCGGGGACCGGCCCGTGCTCGAGGTCGCGCGCGACGCCGTGTTCGTCCCGGAGTCCAAGCCGGCGGACGAGCTGCTCCGCGAGATGCAGGCGTCCCGGTCCCACATCGCCGTCGTCGTCGACGAGTACGGGGGCATCGCGGGCCTCGTGACGGTCGAGGACGTCATCGAGGAGCTCGTCGGCGAGCTGACCGACGAGCACGACACCGCACCCGCCGTCGAGCCGGAGGACCTGGGGGACGGCACGTTCCTCGTCCCCGCGCGGATGCCGGTCGACGAGCTCGGCGAGCTCTTCGACCTGCGGCTCGACGACGACGACGTGGACACGGCCGGTGGCCTGCTCGCCAAGGCGCTCGGCAAGGTGCCGCTCACCGGCGCCACCGCCGACGTCGGCGGCCTGCACCTCGTGGCCGACCGCGTCGAGGGGCGCCGCAAACAGCTCGCGACGTTGCGCGTGCAGCGCGCGGCCCCGACGGACGACGACACAGCAGCGGGCGACCGGGTCGCACCGCCAGACCAGAAGGAAGCACACGCATGACCACCGATCCCACCCGCCCCGTCGACGCGGACGCCCCGCACCGTTCCGGCTTCGCCTGCCTCGTGGGCCGCCCGAACGTCGGCAAGTCGACCCTGACCAACGCCCTCGTGGGGGAGAAGGTCGCGATCATGTCCGCGCGGCCGCAGACCACGCGGCACACCATCCGCGGCATCGTGCACCGGGCTGACGCCCAGCTCGTGCTGGTCGACACCCCCGGCCTGCACCGGCCCCGCACGCTGCTGGGGGAGCGCCTCAACGCGCTGGTGCAGGACACGCTCGGCGAGGTGGACGTCATCGCGTTCTGCCTGCCCGCCGACCAGAAGATCGGCCCCGGCGACCGGTACATCGCCAGCAAGCTCGCCCCGCTGATGGAGGGGCGGCGCGCGGTGCCGGTGGTCGCGGTGGTGACCAAGTCCGACCTGGTGGACCGGGGGCGGCTCGCCGAGCACCTGCTCGCCGTCGACGAGCTCGCCCGGTCCCTCGACCGCGACTGGTCCGCGATCGTGCCCGTCTCGGCGCGCGACGGCTACCAGGTCGACGAGCTGACCGACGTGCTGGCCGCGCACCTGCCCGAGGGCCCCGACCTCTACCCGGGCGGCGAGCTGACGGACGAGCCCGAGCAGGTCATGGTGGCCGAGCTGGTGCGCGAGGCCGCGCTCGAGGGCGTGCGCGACGAGCTGCCGCACTCCCTGGCCGTGGTGGTCGACGAGATCACCGAGCGCGAGGGCAGCGGCGACCCGGCGAAGGGGAGGCCCCCGCTCCTCGACGTGCGCGTCAACCTGTTCGTCGAGCGCGAGAGCCAGAAGGCCATCGTCATCGGCAAGCGCGGTTCCCGGCTGCGCGAGGTCGGCACCAACGCCCGGCAGGGCATCGAGAAGCTGCTCGGCACCCGCGTGTACCTCGACCTGCACGTCAAGGTGGCGAAGGACTGGCAGCGCGACCCCAAGCAGCTCCAGCGGCTCGGGTTCTGACGGCCGTGGTGCGGCGGGTCCCCGCCGCGCCACGGGGGACGTCCTCCGAGGCCGCGGGGGATTTCCGGGCCGTCCGCGCTGCCGCCGCCGAGTAGCATCGCTGCGTGGTGTTCCGGACGATAGCGACGACGGCGGCGATCCTGGTGGGGCTGGCACTGACCGGTGCGGTGGCCGGCCCCCAGTGGGACCCGGTGCCCGTGACCGACCACCTCGTCCCGGCGACCGCGGACACCGCGATCGGCGGCGTCGCCCCGGGCGCGGAGATCGGCGAGGTGGGCGAGTTCGAGGTCCGGGAGACCGCGGTGACGATCCCGCTCGACGGCGTGGTCGTGGGCGGCCTCCTGCGCCAGCCGCTCGGCGACGACGGCGCGGTGCTGCCCGACCGGCCGGGCGTCGTGTACGTGCACGGGGCCGGCACGGGCAAGTCCACCGAGGCCTTCACCGAGTCGGCCACGGCGCTGGCCAGCGCGGGGGTCGTCACGCTGGTGCCCGACAAGCGGCTGGACACGTACACCACCCGGGACCGGGACTATGTCGCGATGGCCGCGGATTACCGGCGGTCGGTGGACCTGCTGCGCACCGTCGACGGCGTGGACCCCGACCAGGTGGGCGTCTACGGCGAGTCCGAGGGCACGTGGATCGTGCCGGTGATGCAGGCCCAGGACCCGTCGATCGCGTTCACGATCCTCGTGTCGGCGCCGGTGGTCCCGCCGCGCCAGCAGGCCGCGTTCGCCGTCGACAGCTACCTGCGGAACACGGGCGTGCCCGAGCAGGTGTTCCGCGCCATCCCGCGGGCGGTCGGCATGCAGCTGCCCGGCGGCGGGTTCGAGTACGCGGACTTCGACGTGCGGCCGTGGCTCGAGCAGCAGACCGCGCCGGTGCTGGTGGTCTACGGCACCGCCGACCCGTCCATGCCGATCGAGCAGGGCGCCCGCCAGATCATCGCGGACACCGCCGTGAACGGCGACGACGCCCCCGTGACCGTGCGCTACTACGCCGGGGCGAACCACGGCATCCACGTGCCCGTGGACGGCGGGATGCACCTGCACCCCGATTTCGGGCGCGACGTCGCCACCTGGGTGCAGGGCATGCCGGGCACGGCGGACGCCGCGCCGCGGATCGCGGGCGACACCCCGAACCAGCTCTACGTCGCGTCCGCCGTGCCGCAGCCGCGCTGGTGGGGCAACGGGGACATCGTCGTGGGGGCGGTGATCGCGGGCGCGGGGCTGCTGGTCCTCGGCCCGCTGGTCTGGGGCGTGCACGCGATGGTCCGCCGCGTCCTGCTCCGGAGGCACTCCACGGACGCTCCCCGCCTCGCGCGCGGCCTGCGCTCGTCCCTGCTGGGCCTCGCCCTCGGCTCCGTCGCCACGATGGTCGCCCTCGTGGTGTACCTCCTCGCGGTCGCGCGCCTCGCGCTCGACTACCAGCGCGACGACCTCGTCGTGCAGGGCGGCTGGATCGGCGTGCGGCTGCTCGGCGTCGCGACGGCGGTGGCGGCGGCGCTGGTGATCCGGCGGGTGGCCGACGCCCGGACGGAGCGCCGGGCGGGCGCGGACGTCGCCGTGGCGCGCGGCTGGCCCGCCGTGCTGACCTTCTGGTGCACGCTGGCGGGATCGCTCGCCCTGCTGTGCACCCTCGCCTACTGGGGCGTCTACCAGCTCGGCATCTGACCGTCCCGCCGGCCCCCCGCGGGGGGCCCCGCGCGGGTGGTGTGACCAACCCGCCCGCGCGGGACACGACGCCGGGGCTCCCCGTCGGGTACAAACGAGTCGGAGGAGATCGCGCGGGCACGTCCGCCCCGCATCCGGAGCACCAGCCATGGAGACGCACGCATGACCGATCCCGACACCCTCGACGCCCCCGAGCAGGAGCGCTCGCCGTTCGGCGGGGTGACGGTCCGTGAGCTCGTGCGCGACGTCGTGGCGGCGTTCGCGCTCCTGGTCGCGCTCCCGCTGCCGTGGGACCACGCGCACCGCGGCAGCGACCGGCTCGAGGTCGTGCTCGTGACCGTCCTCGCGCTCCTCGCCGTCGCCGCGCCGTACCTGCGCCGCGGCGGCGTGGGCCCGTCGTCGTGGGACCTCCTGACGTCCCGCCGCACGGTGGCGCTCGCCTGCATCCCGTACTTCGTGGTCGCGCTGGTGTACCTGGGGCTCGACGCGACGGCGCCGGCGGACGCCTCGGGCGGGGTCGGCGCGGGCCTCGCGATGGGCCTCGCCGGGGCGACCCTGGCGTCGGCGCCGCGCTGGGCGCACACGCCCGCCGTGGTCGCGGGCGTGGTCGCGCTGGGCACGCTCGCCACCCCCGTCGCCTCGCTCGCGCAGGGCGCCCCCTGGGCCACGACCGTCGCCGGAGCGTTCAACGCGCTCGTGGTGCTCGGCGTCCTGTGGTTCACGGTGGGCACCTACCTGCGCTCGGGCGACCTCTCCGCCGGCTACGTGCTGCTCGCCCTCGGCGGCGCCGTGGCCCTGGAGCTCGTGCTGTTCGCCGGCGGCTCGGAGCGGCCGTGGTTCGAGAGCGTGCACGGCCAGCGGCTGGGCCTGCTCCTGCTCCCCGTCGTCGCCGCCGTCACCGCCCGCCGCATCGTCGACGACGCCGCCGCCACCGCCGGGGACCCCGACCACGTGCGGGCCGAGCGCTGGGTCGCCGTCGCCGTGCGGTCCCTGGGGCTGGTGGCGCTCGTCGCGGGCTTCGTCGCGCTCGTGGCCCTGGTGCGGATCATCAGCGAGGGTGTCGCGGTTCCGCTGGTGCTGCGCCTGATCGTCGGGGTGCTCATGGTCGCGATCTCGCTCGCAGCGCGCCGGTCGCTGGCACGCGACCCCCGCGCGGGGCACGTCACCGCCGTCGGCGCCTCGTGCGTCCTCGTGGTCCTCGGCCTGGTCGTCGTCGTGGCCCGGGCGGGCCTGGGCACCCAGTCCAACGTGGAGGAGCTGCTGGTGGCCTTCGGGCTGCCGGGCATCGTCCTGGCCGTCCTGCTGGTGCCGTCGTCGGTCCGCGAGCTCGTCGCGTCCGCGCCCGAGACCCCGGAGCCGGAGGCGTCCGTCGTCGACGACGCGTCGACCGGCGGCGCGCTGCCCGACGCGTCGGCCCCGAACGGGTCCCGGGAGCCGGCGGAGATGGCGTGGACGGTCGCCGCCCCCGCGTCGGCGCCCGCGAGGTCTGCCCCGACCACCGCGGTCTCGGCGCCCGCGACCTCGGCCCCGACCGCCGCGGTCTCGGGCGCGACCGCCGCCCCGCGGGCGGCCCGGCCGATGGACGCCACGCAGCAGATGGAGCCCGTGCGCGGGTACCAGGCGCCCGACTCCACGCAGGTCCTGCCCCCGGTGCAGGACGCGCCTCCCGCCCAGGCGCCGGGATGGAGCGCCGGCCAGGCCATGGACCCGTCGACGCCGCTCGCCGACCTGGCGCGCATCGCGGCGGAGGCGCCGCACCTGCGCTCCTACGTCGCCGCCAACCCGGCGACGTACCCGGCCCTCCTGGACTGGCTGGGCGCCCTCGGGGACCCCGCCGTCGACGCCGCCCTGCGGTCGCGGCGATGAGCCGCGAGGGGCGCCCCGGCCGCATGTCGGACGCCCCTCGCGGCGCCAGGACGAAGGTGTACGGTGGCAGCGTGCATCGCACGGTGAGCCTCCTCCTTCGGTGCCGCGGCGGGGCCCTCTAGGCCGGACCCCCCGTCGCGGAGGCTTTGGCGCGCCGGCCGAATGGTCACGACCGTCCGACCCACCCGGGACGACGGCCACCGAGCCCCCACCGAAGGACGCGACACCAATGCAGAACTCCCACCCCCAGGGCATCGCCGGCGCCAACCCGCAGCGCCCCTCCGGGATGCCGTACACCCGCTACGTCCCCTTCCACGAGCAGATCCAGGTCGAGCTGCCGGACCGCACGTGGCCCGACCAGCGGATCACGAAGGCGCCGCGCTGGTGCGCCGTGGACCTGCGCGACGGCAACCAGGCCCTCATCGAGCCGATGGACGCCGAGCGCAAGCTGCGCATGTTCGACCTCCTCGTGCAGATGGGCTACAAGGAGATCGAGGTCGGCTTCCCGTCGGCGTCGCAGACGGACTTCGACTTCGTCCGCCAGCTCATCGACACGGGCCGCATCCCCGACGACGTCGTCATCCAGGTGCTCACGCAGTGCCGCGACCACCTGATCGAGCGGACGTACGACGCGATCCGCGGCGCCAAGCAGGCGATCGTGCACATCTACAACTCGACGTCGATCCTGCAGCGCGAGGTCGTGTTCCGCAGCGACATGGACGGCATCGTCGACATCGCCCTCCAGGGTGCGCGCCTGTGCCGCAAGCTCGAGGAGACGGTCCCCGAGACGACCGTCTACTACGAGTACTCCCCGGAGTCGTACACGGGCACCGAGCTCGAGTTCGCCGCCCGCATCTGCAACGAGGTGCTGGAGGTGCTCGAGCCCACGGCCGAGCGCCCCGTGATCGTCAACCTGCCGGCGACCGTCGAGATGGCCACGCCGAACGTGTACGCCGACTCGATCGAGTGGATGAACCGGAACCTGGCGTTCCGCGAGCACGTCGTCCTGTCGCTGCACCCGCACAACGACCGTGGCACCGCCGTCGCGGCCGCGGAGCTGGGCTACCAGGCCGGCGCGGACCGCATCGAGGGCTGCCTGTTCGGCAACGGCGAGCGCACCGGCAACGTCGACCTGGTGACGCTGGGCATGAACCTGTTCGGCCAGGGCATCGACCCGCAGATCGACTTCTCCGACATCGACGGCATCCGCCGCACCGTGGAGCACTGCAACCAGATCCCCGTGCACGAGCGGCACCCGTACGTGGGCGACCTCGTCTTCACCGCGTTCTCCGGCTCGCACCAGGACGCGATCAAGAAGGGCTTCGACCACATGGCGGCCCGCGCCGAGACGGAGGGCAGGTCCGTCGACGCCCTCACCTGGGGCGTGCCCTACCTGCCGATCGACCCGAAGGACGTCGGCCGGTCGTACGAGGCCGTCATCCGGGTCAACTCGCAGTCCGGCAAGGGCGGCATCGCGTACCTGCTGTCCACCGAGCACTCGCTGGACCTGCCCCGTCGCCTGCAGATCGAGTTCTCGGGCGTCGTGCAGCACTACACCGACACCGAGGGCAGCGAGGTCACCGGCTCGGACATCTGGCGGATGTTCAGCGACGAGTACCTGCCCGTCGAGGTGCACGACCCGCGCGGCCTCGAGCCGTGGGGCCGCCTGCGCCTGCGCGAGACGCGGACCACCGCGTCCGAGGGCGGCGCCACCACGCTGTCCGTCGACGTCGTGGACCACGGCGAGGACGTGACGCTGGAGGGCACCGGCAACGGCCCGCTCGCCGCGTTCGTCGACGCGATCTCGAAGGTGGGCGTCGACGTGCGCGTGCTGGACTATGCGGAGCACGCGCTGTCGGAGGGCGGCGATGCCACGGCGGCCGCCTACGTGGAGTGCCAGGTCGGCGACGACGTGCTCTGGGGCGTGGGGATCGACCCGTCCATCACCACGGCGTCCCTCAAGGCGATCGTGTCCGCCGTGAACCGGGCCGCCCGCGGCTGACCCCTCGAGTGGTCAGGCCCGGCGCGGGGTGGACCTCGCGCCGGGCCTGACAGCTTTCGTGGGTGGGGCCTGGGACAATGGGGGCGTGCCCCTGTACCGAGACGACGCGATCGTGCTGCGCACCCACAAGCTGGGCGAGGCCGACCGGATCGTCACGTTCCTCACCCGCGAGCACGGCAAGGTCCGCGGGGTGGGGCGCGGCGTGCGCCGCACGTCGTCCCGGTTCGGGGCGCGGCTGGAGCCGTTCATGGTGGTGGACGTGCAGCTGCACACGGGCCGCAACCTCGACACGGTGACGCAGGTCGAGACGGTGGGCCCGTACGCCCGCGCCATCTGCCAGGACTACGCCCTGTACACGTCCGGCGCGGCGATGCTCGAGGCCGCCGACCGTCTGGTCGCCGCCGAGCACGAGCCCGCGGTGCAGCAGTACTGGCTGCTCGCCGGGGCGCTGCGCGCCCTGTCGGAGCGCACGCACGCGCCGGGCCTGGTGCTCGACTCGTACCTGCTGCGCGGCCTCGCCGTCGCCGGCTGGGCGCCGTCGTTCACCGAGTGCGCCCGCTGCGGCGAGCCGGGGCCGCACCACGCCTTCTCCGTGGGGCAGGGCGGGGCGGTGTGCTCCCGCTGCCGGCCGCCCGGCTCCACCGCTCCGGCGCCGGAGACGTTCGTCCTGCTCGGCGCGCTGCTGGGCGGGGACTGGGAGACCGCGGACGCCTCGCTCCCGCGGCACCGCACGGAGGCGTCCGGGCTGGTCGCGGCGTACTCGCAGTACTACCTGGAGCGCACGCTGCGCTCGTTGCGCATGATCGAGCGCGCATGATCGAGAGAGAGGCCTGATGCCCCGCACCGCCCGCGAGTACGCCGAGCCCTACCCGCACCCCTCGGGCGCCACGCCCCCGTCGATCCCGGCGCAGTTCGTGCCGAACCACGTCGCGATCGTCATGGACGGGAACGGCCGGTGGGCCAACGCCCGCGGCCTGCCGCGGGTCGAGGGGCACAAGCAGGGCGAGAGGTCGCTGCTCGACGTGGTCGCCGGCGCCGTGCAGATCGGGGTCAGGCACGTCTCCGCGTACGCGTTCAGCACGGAGAACTGGAAGCGGTCGCCGGACGAGGTGAAGTTCCTCATGAACTTCAACCGCGACGTCATCCGCCGCCGCCGCGACGAGATGTCCTCCTGGGGCGTGCGCATCCGCTGGGCCGGCCGCACGCCGCGGCTGTGGGGCTCCGTGATCAAGGAGCTGCAGGTCGCCGAGGAGATGACGCGCGACAACGACCGCTGCACCCTGACCATGTGCGTCAACTACGGCGGGCGGGCGGAGATCGCCGACGCGGCCGCCGCCATCGCGCGCGACGCCGCCGCGGGGAAGCTCAACCCCGCGCGGGTCACCGAGAAGACGGTGCAGCGCTACCTCGACGAGCCGGACCTGCCGGACGTCGACCTTTTCCTGCGCTCGTCGGGGGAGCAGCGCACGTCCAACTTCATGATCTGGCAGGCGGCCTACGCGGAGATGATCTTCCTCCCGGAGCCGTGGCCGGACGTCGACCGGCGCCACCTGTGGCGCGCGGTCGAGGAGTTCGCGCGGCGCGACCGGCGCTACGGCGGCGCGGTGGACACCGTCCCCGGCGAGGCGGCACCGACGGACGCCTGAGCGGCGCCCGGTACCGGGGGACACCCCGGCGACGACGACGGCCGGCGGGACCCGAGGTCCGGCCGGCCGTCGTCGTGTGGTGCCGGCTGACGCCCGCTCGCGGCCTACTCGCCGAGGACCTCGGCCATGGAGTCGACGAGGGCGGGGAAGCCGTCCTCCCAGTACACCGACAGGGCGGTGGGCGGCGAGACGGACGACACGGGCGCCGGGTCGACGACCTGGACGACCCGGCCCGCCTTCACGGCTGGGATGGCCTGCAGCTCGCTCTTGGTGAGGAACGCGTCGGCGTCCTCCTGCGTGTAGGCGTAGTCGACGATGAAGTCGGCCGTGAGCTTGTCGAGCTCCTCGTACGACAGGGCGTAGAAGAACCCGCCGTTCGAGGTGTCGAGCTCGGCCACCGACGGCGCGACCTCGACCCCGAGGCCCTCGAGGAACCCGGCGCGCGGGTCGAGCTCGGGGTAGACGTACACCTGGCCCTCGGACGGCGAGTCGACGATCGCGGCGAACGTCTTGCCCGCGAACTCGGGGTGCTGGGCGGCCTTCTCGGCGACGAAGTCGTCGATGTCGGAGAGCACCTGGTCGCCGGCGTCGGAGCGGCCGAGCGCCTGGGCGGTGATCGAGATGGTGTCCTGCCACGAGGTGGTCCAGGCGGCGTCCGGGTACGCGACGACGGGCGCGATGTCGCTGAGCACGTCGTACTGCTCCTGCGTGAGGCCGGAGTACGGGGCGAGGATGAGGTCGGGCTTCGCCTCGACGAACTCCTCGTAGGGCACGGAGGCGCCCTGCTCGGAGTCGGAGAGGATGGTCGGCTTGTCGACGCCGGCCTCGTCGTAGGCGTCCTCGACCCACGGCAGCAGCGCGTCCTCGCCCACGGTGAAGACCTGCTCCGCGACGGCGACCGGGTAGACGCCCACGGAGATCGCGGCCTCGGTGGAGCCCCAGCCCCAGGTGGCGACGCGCTCGGGCGCCTTCTCGACGACCGCGTCGCCGAGCGCGCTCTCGACGGTGATCGGGAACGAGTCGGTGGCGCCGGAGGCCTCGCCGCTCGGGGCGGCGGAGCCGTCGCCCTCCGACGAGTCGCCGGAGGCGCACCCGGCGAGGGTCAGGGCGGCGGTCGCGGCGAGCGCGGCGGCAGCGGCGAGAGGACGGCGAAGACGCACGGGTACTCCTCGGTGTGCTCGCGCCGGTGCGGCGCGAGAGGAACGGTCGGTGAGGCGAGCCTAACCTATGCTGCTCCGCCGCCGTGCGTCCGGCCCAGGGGGACCACGAGTGGCGTTCCCGACACCGGGTCGGGCACGACGCGCGCCCGGAGCCCGAACGCGGAGCGCACGATGGCCTCCGTGAGGACGTCCCCGGGCCGGCCCTCGGCCACGACCTGACCGCCGCTCATCACCACGAGATGGTCCGCGTACCGTGCCGCGAGGTTGAGCTCGTGGAGCACCATGACGACGGTGGTGCCGCGGGTCCGGTTCAGCTCGGTCAGCAGGTCGAGCAGGTCGACCTGGTGCGCGACGTCGAGGTAGGTCGTCGGCTCGTCGAGCAGCACGATGTCGGTCTCCTGCGCCAGGACCATCGCGATCCACACGCGCTGGCGCTGCCCGCCGGAGAGCTCGGCCACGGGCCGGTCGGCGAGGTCGGCGACGCCGGTGGCGTCGAGGGCACGCAGCACGGCGGCGTCGTCGGTGGAGCTGTGCCGGCCGAACCAGCCCTGGTGGGGATAGCGGCCGCGGCCGACGAGCTCGGCCACGCGCACGCCGTCGGGGGCGATCGACGCCTGCGGCAGCACGCCGACGCGGCGCGCGAGGTCCTTGCGGGAGAGCGCGCCGACGTCCACGCCGCCGAGCGTGACGCGGCCGTCGTCGAGCGGGTGCAGGCGCGCCAGCCCCCGCAGCAGCGTGGACTTGCCGCACGCGTTGGGGCCGACGATGGCGGTGACGCTGCCCGCCGGGAGCTCCAGGTCGAGGCCCTCGATCACGCGCCGCCCGTCGTAGCCGAGGCTCACGCCGTGCGCCCGCAGGGTGACGTCCGGTGCCGGGGCGTCGCCGGGCGCCGCCTCGTCGGGGCGGGCCACCGGCCGTGCCGGGCGGTCGACGTCGGTCATGCCAGGGACTTCCTTCCGTCGGTGGCGAGCAGCCACAGCAGGTACGGCGCGCCGATGAGGCCGGTGACGATGCCGGTGGGCGCCTCGATGCCGAAGAGCAGGTGCTGGCCCACGACGTCCGCCGCGAGCACGAGCAGGGCGCCTGTGAGGACGGACGTGGTGAGCGCCGCGCCGCCGTCGTCCACCAGCCGGCGCGCGATGGCGGGCGCGACGAGCGCGACGAACGCGAGCGGCCCGACGAACGACGTCGCGACCGCGACCAGCCCCACCGCGAGCAGGAGCGAGACCACGCGGGCGGCGTCCACCGGGACGCCGAGGCCGCGCGCGTGGTCGTCGCCCAGGGCGAGCGGCCCCTGCCAGCGCGACACCACGGCGACGCCCGCGCCGAGCAGCACCACGGAGACGGCGAGGGTGACGAGCTCGGCACCCCGCACGTCGGCCACGCTGCCCACGGTCCACAGCAGCGCCGACTGCGCCTCGCGGAGCTCCGCGCTGGCCAGGAGCCACGCGAGCAGGGACGAGCAGAGGTAGGCGAACCCGACGCCGACCAGCACGAACCGGATGGAGTGCAGGCCGCGGCGCCAGGCGAACAGCCAGATCAGGAGCGCGACGGCGAAGGCGCCGACGAACGCCGCCCCGGAGACGGCCAGGCCGGTGAGCCCCGCGACCAGCAGCGCCCACACGGCGCCGAGGCTCGCGCCGCTGGCGATGCCCAGGATGTCGGGGCTGGCCAGCGGGTTGCGCAGGGTGGTCTGGAAGAGCGCGCCGGCGAGCCCGAAGGCCGCGCCCGCGAGCAGCGCGGTCTCGATGCGCGGCAGCCGCAGGCGGTGCACGACGAACACGTCGGCGTCGGAGCCGGAGCCGAAGAGCGCGGCCAGCGCGCGTCCGGGCGCGACCGACGCCTCGCCGAGCGTGAGGGCGAGCGTCGCGACGGCGACGATCAGCACGACCAGGGTGGTCAGCACGACGACGAGCCGGCGGCGGCGGCGGGCGCGCAGCCGCACGACCGGGGAGCCGGCGGCGTCGGGTGCGGACGAGGGGGCGAGGTCGACGGCGGTCATCTCACACCCCCGCCACGGACTTGCCGCGCGCGACCGCGACGAGGACGGGGGCGCCGATCGCGGCGGCGACGACGCCGGCCTCGAGCTCCGCGTGGGGGAGCACGAGGCGTCCGATCACGTCGGCGCCCAGCAGCATCACCGGGCCGAGCAGGGCGGTGAGGGGAACGATCCAGCGGTAGTCGGTGCCGACCAGGCGGCGCGCGGCGTGCGGCACGGCGAGCCCGACGAGCGCGATCGGTCCGGCGAGCGCGGTCGCCGTGCCGGCCAGCAGCACGACGGCGAGCGCGGTGAGGCCGCGGGTGAGGCCCACGCGCTGGCCCAGGGTCCGGGCGACGTCGTCGCCGAGGGCGAGCATGGACAGGCGGTGCGCCAGCGCGGCGGCGAGCACCACGCCGACGAGGACGAACGGCCACAGCCGCTCGAGCGTCTCCATGCCGCGGCCCGTGAGCGAGCCGACGGCCCAGAACCGGTACAGGTTGAACGCCGACGGGTCGCGCAGCAGGACCAGCGTGATGAGGGGCGTGATCAGCGCCGTCACGGTGGCGCCGACCAGGGCCAGCTTGACCGGCTGGGCGGCCCCGATCGAGAAGACGAGCAGGGCCGCGGCGGCGGCGCCGAGGAACGCGAACCAGACGAAGCCGAGCGGGGCGGTGACTCCGAGCAGCGAGACGGCGATCACCACGGCGAGCGAGGCACCGGAGTTGAGGCCGAGCAGGCCGGGGTCGGCGATGGGGTTGCGGGTGACGCCCTGGATGAGGGTGCCGGCCAGGCCGAGCGCGGCGCCGGCGGCGAGCCCGATGAGCGTGCGCGGCACCCGCTGGCCGAGCACCACCTCGTGGTCGACGTTCCCCGCGACGGGCGCGGTGAGCGCCTGCCAGACGGCGCCGAGGCTCACGTCGCGCACGCCGAGCGTCAGGCTGGCCACGACGATCAGCGCCAGCACGACGAGCGTCACGGCGACGACGAGCAGTCGTCCGCGCGTGCGCCGGGCGACGAGGGCGGAAGCCCGGGCCGCGGTCGGGGCGGCGACGGTCGCGGTCATCGTGCCTCCTCCTCCGTCGGGGCACCGGCCGGGGCGCGACGGGTCAGCCGGCGCACGACCCACGCCACGAGCGCCACGGCGCCCACGCCGACGACGACGAGGGTCACGGGGTTGCGCAGCCCGAGGGCGATCGCGCCGTTCACGGCGGCGGTGCCCACCGTCGTCCAGATGCCCGCCCACACGGCACAGCCGACGAGGAGCGCCGCCAGGTAGCGGCCGAACGGCATGCGCAGGTACCCCGCGGCGAGGTTGACGAGCGTCTGCACCCCGACGGTGAAGAAGGACAGGGTGACGGCGGGCGGGCCCCACCGGTGCACCCGGTCGACGACGGCGGCCGCGCCAGGGCGGGCGAGCGCCTCGGCGACCCGTCCGTGCGCGGTGCCGCGAGCGACTCCGCGGCCGGCCCAGTAGGTGGCCTGCGCGCGCACGAGGACGATGCCGAACGCCGCCGCGTACACGACCCAGAACGGGACACCGGCGATCGTGAAGACGCCGGTGCCGGCGGCGTCCTCGGCCGCCAGGGTGAGCGCGGGGTTGGTCAGGTGCACGGGCTCATTGTGCCCGACTGAGGTATGCCTGCCCTAATGCGCCGGTCGCCGGTCCGGTGCGGCCGGCGGTCAGCCGCGGCACCGCGCGCAGGTGCCCCAGAGCTCGACCGTGTGGTCGATGTCGGCGAAGCCGTGCGCGGCACCGACCGACGCCGCCCAGGACTCGACGGTGGGGCCGTCGATCTCGACCGCGCGGCCGCACACGCGGCACACGAGGTGGTGGTGGTGCTCGCGGCGCGCGCACCGGCGGTAGAGGCTCTCGCCGTCCTCGCTGCGCAGCACGTCGACGTCGCCGCCGTCGGCCAGCGCCTGCAGGGTGCGGTACACGGTGGCGAGCCCGACGGCGTCCCCGCGGGCGCGCAGCAGCTCGTGCAGCTGCTGCGCGCTGCGGAACTCGTCCGTGTCGCCGAGGGCGTCCGCCACGGCCGCCCGCTGCCGCGTCATCCGGGGCGGGTTCCGCTGCGCGCTCTCGCGCTCGGCCTCCGGGCCGGTGCGTTGGGTCGTGTCGTTCACGGCGTGCACTCCTCCTGGGGCGCGCCCCGGCCGGCGCCGGCCGGGGCGACGGCGACGTCGTCGGGGATGTCGGGATGCGGGTCGGCGGGCGGCCGGCGCCGGGCCAGCAGGGGGTGCAGCAGCGCGACGACGGCGTAGACCGCGATCGCGAGCACCACGATGAGGGCGCCGGGCGAGACGTTGTGCCAGTAGGTGATGGACAGCCCGGTGACGCAGACGGCCACGCCGATCACCGAGGCCACGAGCATCGTGCGCCGGAACGAGCGCGTCACGAGCTGCCCGATCGCGACCGGGACGATCATCAGGGCCGAGACGAGCAGCAGGCCGACGACGCGCATCGCGACGGTCACCGTGAGCGCGGCGAGCACCGCCACCGCCATGTTCAGCGCCCAGACCGGCAGCCCGGAGGAGATGGCGAACTCCTCGTCGTGGCTCACGGAGAACAGCGCGGGGCGCAGGCCCAGCCCGATGAGCAGAATCAGGCCGCACAGGGCCACCGTGACCCAGACGTCGGACAGGGTGACCGACGAGATGGAGCCGAACAGGTAGGCCATGAGGCTGCCGGACGAGCCGCCGGCCAGGCCGATGAGCAGCACGCCGCCCGCGATCCCGCCGTAGAACAGGATGGCGAGCGCCAGGTCGCCCGACGTGCGGCCGCGGCGGCGCACCACCTCGATGAGCACGGAGCCCGCGACGGCGGCGACCACCGCGCCGGGCACGGCGAGCACGTCGTCCGGCACCAGCCCCATCGCCGCGCCGACGAGCCAGCCGAGCGCGACGCCGGTGAGCGCCACGTGCCCGATGCCGTCGCCCAGCAGCGCCAGGCGCTTCTGCACCAGGTAGGTGCCCACGACGGGCGCGCTGAGGCCCACCAGGAGCGCCGCGACGAGCGCCCGCTGCATGAACGGGTCGGTGACCATCTCCCACAGGCCGCTCACGGTGCCACCTCGTCCTCGCTGCTGTCGGATCGTGTCTCGAAGGGCCCGTCGGCCAGGCGCACGTCCTCGGCGCGCTGGAACGTGCGGGAGTGCGCGTGCGGGTGCACGTGCTCGTGCGCCTCGCCGCCGTGCCCCGGCTGCGGGGTCGGCGGGGCGCCGTCGTGCACCACCCGGCCGTGCCGCAGGACGACGGCGCGCTGCACCAGCGGGGCGAGCTCGCCCAGCTCGTGCAGCACGACGAGGACCGTCATGCCGTCGTCCACGAGCCGCGTCATCGTCGCGGCGAACGCCTCCTGGCTGGGCCGGTCCACGCCGGCCACGGGCTCGTCGAGCACGAGCAGCTCGGGCCTGCGGACCAGGGCGCGGGCGATGAGCACCCGCTGCTGCTGGCCGCCGGAGAGCTGGTGGGTGGCGTACCGGGCGCGGTCCGCGAGCCCGACGAGGTCGAGCGCCTCGCGCACGCGGGCGCGCCAGCCGCGCGGCAGCCGCAGGCGCCGGCCGTGCAGCAGGCCGGAGGCGACGACCTCCGCCGCGGTCGACGGGACGCCGGCGGCCGCGCTGACGCGCTGCGGCACGTAGCCCACGCGGCTCCAGGGCACGTCGTTGCCGAGCGCGTGGCCGAACAGCCGCACCTCGCCGGCGGTGGCCGGCAGGACGCCGACGAGCGTGCGCACCAGGGTGGACTTGCCGGAGCCGTTGGCGCCGAGCAGCGCGACCACCTCGCCGCGCCGGACGGTGAGGTCCACCCCGCGCAGCACCGGGCTGGCGCCGAGGCGCACGTGCAGGTCGTGGGCCTCGATCGCGGGGACGCCGTCGTCGGGGGGCGTGGCGGACCCGCTCGAGGAGTCGGTGGCGAGCGTGGTCATGAGCACTGGAGCCCTTCGGTGAGCGCGGCCAGGTTGTCCTGCATGACCGAGACGTAGTCGTCCCCGGCCTCGGCCGCGTCCTTCGACAGCCCCTCGAGCGGGTCGAGGACGGCGGTGGTCACGCCGATGTCCTTGGCGAGGGTGTCCGCCACCTTCGGGCTGGTGAGCGTCTCGGTGAAGATCGTGCTGACGTCGTTCTCCTCGACGATGGCACCGACCTCGCGCAGCCGCGCGGGGGAGGGCTCGGCCTCCGGGTCGAGGCCGACGATGCCCACCTGCTCCAGGTCGTAGCGCTCCGCGAGGTAGCCGAACGCCTCGTGCGACGTGACGAGGGTGCGCGACGCGCACTCCTTCAGCCCCGCGGAGTAGTCGCCGTCCAGCTCCGTGAGGGACTTCTCCAGGGTGCGGGCGTTCTCGGCGTACACGGCGGCGTGCTCCGGGTCCGCCTCGCCGAGGGACGCGGCGACCGCGTGCCCGACGTCGACCAGCCGCGTCGGGTCCAGCCAGAAGTGCGGGTCCTGGGCGCCCTCGCCGCCGTGGTCGTGGCCGTCGTCCTCGGAGTGCTCCTCCGTGCCCTCGTCCGTCTCCGCCGTGGCCTCGCCCGGCGTGCCCGGGTGCGCCTCGAGCGTCACGACGTCGCTCGTGTCGACCACGTGCTCCGGGGACTGCGTCTCGACGGCGTCGTCCACGGCGGCCTGGAAGCCGGAGGAGTACACGACGAGGTCGGAGGTGCCGATCTCGCGGACCTGCGCGGGGGAGAGCTCGAGGTCGTGCGGCTCGGCGGCCGGCGGCGTGAGGTTCGAGACCGACACCAGGTCGCCGCCCACCTGCTCGGCCACGTACTGCAGCGGGTAGAACGACGCGAGCACCTCAAGCGTGCCGTCGGCGGCGCCGTCGTCGGTGGAGCAGCCCGCCAGGACGGCGGGCAGGGCGAGGACGGGCAGGGCGGCGAGGGCCGCGCGTCGGCGAAGCATGAGAACGATTCTCAGGAGATTGAGAACCGTTGTCAACTCGGGGGTCGCGCGTGGGGGCGGCGCACGGGCGCACCCGGGCCCGGCGGCAGGCCCCGGTAGGCTGGTGCCACCGCAGCCGGTCGACGTCGGGCCCCGACGTGCCGACCGGGCGGCGTTCCCCGCACCGGCCCCACGAGCCACGTGGCGGCCCGACACCCAGGAGTGATCCGTGGCAGCACCGTCCCCGACCGCCAAGCTCGACGCCGTCGTCTCCCTCGCCAAGCGGCGAGGTTTCGTGTTCCAGTCCGGCGAGATCTACGGCGGCACGCGCTCCGCGTGGGACTACGGGCCCCTCGGCGTGGAGCTGAAGGAGAACATCAAGCAGCAGTGGTGGCGCGCGATGACCCGCCGCGACGACGTCGTGGGCCTCGACTCCGCCGTCATCCTGCCCACCCCGGTGTGGCACGCGTCGGGCCACCTCGGTGCGTTCAACGACCCGCTGACCGAGTGCCTGTCCTGCCACAAGCGGTTCCGCGAGGACCACATGATCGAGGAGTTCGAGGAGAAGAAGGGCCGCGCGCCCGAGGGCGGCCTCGCCGAGATCGCCTGCCCGAACTGCGGCACCCGCGGCCAGTGGACCGAGCCTCGCGACTTCAACATGATGCTCAAGACGTACCTCGGCCCGGTCGAGGACGAGTCCGGCGTGCACTACCTGCGGCCCGAGACGGCGCAGGGCATCTTCGTGAACTTCTCCAACGTCGCGGCCGCCTCGCGCAAGAAGCCGCCGTTCGGCATCGCGCAGATCGGCAAGTCGTTCCGCAACGAGATCACGCCGGGCAACTTCATCTTCCGCACGCGTGAGTTCGAGCAGATGGAGATGGAGTTCTTCGTCGCGCCGGGCACCGACGCCGAGTGGCACCAGTACTGGATCGACACCCGCATGGGCTGGTACACGGACCTCGGCATCGACCCCGAGAACCTGCGGCTGTACGAGCACCCGGCCGACAAGCTCTCGCACTACTCGACCCGCACGGTGGACATCGAGTACCGCTTCGGCTTCTCCGGGAGCGAGTGGGGCGAGCTCGAGGGCATCGCGAACCGCACCGACTTCGACCTCAAGACCCACTCGGAGCACTCGGGCAAGGACCTGTCCTTCTTCGACCAGACGACGAACGAGCGCTGGCTGCCGTACGTCATCGAGCCGGCCGCCGGCCTGACCCGCTCCCTCATGGCGTTCCTCGTCGAGGCGTACGCCGAGGACGAGGCGCCCAACACCAAGGGCGGCGTCGACAAGCGCACCGTGCTGCGCCTGGACCCGCGCCTCGCGCCGGTCAAGGCCGCCGTCCTGCCGCTGAGCCGCAACGAGGCCCTGTCGCCCAAGGCGCGCGACCTCGCCGCGGAGCTGCGCCGGTCGTGGAACGTGGACTTCGACGACGCCGGCGCCATCGGCCGTCGCTACCGCCGCCAGGACGAGATCGGCACGCCGTTCTGCGTCACGGTCGACTTCGACACGCTGGACGACGACGCGGTGACGATCCGCCACCGCGACACGATGGCGCAGGAGCGTGTGTCGCTCGCCAAGGTCACCGCGTACCTCGCGGAGCACCTCGCCGCGTTCTGATCCGAGCGGGCAGGACGAGGGCCCCGGCCCGCCGACGGCGGACCGGGGCCCTCGCTGTGCCGGGGACCGCCCGCCGGGCGGTCCCGGTGCGTCACGTGCGGCTGCGACGGAGCAGGCCCAGCACCAGGCTCGCGACCAGCACGATCACGCCGATCCAGATGAGGAACTGGCCGATGTTCGTCGCGACCCCGAGGATCACGAGCACGACACCGATGATGATGAGGATGAGCCATGCGGGCATGGGGACCTCCCGTCTCCGTGCGACGCCCGTGCGGCGCCGCGTCGATACGACCGTGCCACGTCGTCCCGATACACGCATCTTGTCGGCTACGTCCCCGATGACCGTCACCTGACCCGTCGCCGGGCCGACGGTCACCAGGCGTTCGAGAACGGCCGCCCCGTCCCGTGCACGACCGCCTCGATGGTGCGGGCGACGACCTCGACGGCGGGCCGGCGGGGCGCCGTCGTCGGCTCGAGCAGCACGATCTCGCGCTCCACCAGGTCATGGAGCGTGGTGGTGCGCAGGTCGTGGGCCGGCCGCAGGCTCCGCATGATCGGCGTGGCCAGGGTGACGCCGAGGCCCTGCGCGACCAGTGCCAGCGTGGTCGAGGTGTCGTTCACCTCGTGCGCCGCGCGCGGCTCGAAGCCGGCCACCCGGCACGCCCCCCGCACCGCCGCGCCGTAGTGCGTGGCCAGCGGCGGCAGGATCCACGGGAGATGGGCGACCTCGGCGAGGTACATCCGGGCGGGCAGGTCCGAGGTCGGCACGGACACGAGCTCGAACCGCTCGGTCCGCAGCGGGCGCAGCATCGTGCCGGGCAGCCGCGGGATGGGGGCGCCGGGGTAGTCCAGGCCGAGGCCGAGGTCGACGTCCCCACGGCGCACGGCGCCGGCCACGTCGTCGACGGTCAGCTCGATGCCGACGAGCGTGATCCGCGGGTGCCCTTCCCCGAGGCGCGCGACCAGCTGGGGCAGGAGGCTCGCCGCCACGGTCGCGAAGGCCCCGACGCGGACGGTGCCGGACGCGTCACCGCTCGCGGCCCGTGCCGCGTCGACGGCGTCGCGCTGGGTGGCGAGGAGCGTCTCGGCACGTTCGGCGAGGGCGAGCCCCGCCTCGGTGAGCGCGACACCCCGCCCGTGCGGACGGACCACCTCGGTGCCGAGGGCCCGGGCGAGCGCGGCGAGCTGGTGGGAGACGGCACCCGTCGTGAAGCCGAGCGCCGTCGCGGCGGCCGTCATCGTGCGGTGCTCGGCCAGCGCGCGCAGGGCGCGCAGCCCGGACCACGGCAGGTCGCGCACTGAGGTCTCGGCCGCGCTCACGTCCACCCGACCAGGTTACAACCGTGCAGAGAACCTCGACGGATTCGGCGACGAACCTTCGATGGTGCTGGACGCTCCGGCAGGCCACCATGGGCGCAGGGCGCCGCCGGACCGGTGTCGGCAGAGCGCGCCCGGCGAGGACTCACGGCGACGAGGAGGTCGGGTGGCTCAGGACCAGGAGATCCCACGGCGGGCCGACGCCGTCGTGGTCGGCGGCGGCGTCATGGGGACGTCCGTCGCGTTCCACCTGGCCGAGGCCGGCGCCGACGTGCTCCTGCTGGAGTCGGGAGAGCTCGGCCGGGGCAGCTCCGGCAAGCCGATCGGCGGCGTGCGCGCGCAGTTCTCCGACCGGGCCAACGTGGAGCTCGGCCGGCGCAGCCTCGAGCTGTTCGAGGACTTCCGCCACCGCCCCGGGGCACGCATCGGGCTGCGCCAGACCGGCTACCTCTTCGCGCTGCCGACCGACGACGACGTCGCGCTGTTCGACCGCTCCGTCGCCGTGCAGCGCGACTGCGGCGTCGACAGCCGCCTGCTCACGGTGGCCGAGGCGCGGCGGCTCAACCCGTACCTCTCGGCCACGGCGTACGCGGGGGCGGCGTTCGCCCCGCGCGACGGCTGGGCGCACCCCGCCGCCGTCGTGGCCGGCTATGCGGACGGCGCGCGCCGGCACGGGGCGGGGGTCGTCACGCACGCCCCGGTGACCGCCGTCGAGCCGGCCGCGGACGGCCGCCTGACCGTCGTGACGCCGCAGGGTCGCGTCACGACCGCCACCCTCGTGGTGTGCGCCGGCGCCTGGTCCCGCGCCGTGGGCGCGCTCGTGGACCTCGACCTGCCGGTGGACCCCGTGCGGCGGCAGATCGCGTTCACGGCGCCGCTCGAGCCGGCGCCGCCGACGATCCCGTTCACGATCGACTTCGGCACCACCTTCTACCTCCACAACGCGGACTCCCGCGGCACGCTGCTGCTCGGCGCCTCCGAGCCGGGTGTCCCGGTCGGCTTCGACACCACCTACGACCCGGGGTGGGAGCCGTGGCTGCACGACCTCGCCGCCCGCGCCACCCCCGCGCTCGCCGACGCGCCGCTGACCGGGGGCTGGGCCGGGCTCTACGAGCTGACGCCGGACCACGACGCCCTCGTCGGCGAGGCGCCGCGGCCGGCCGGCGCCGGCGGCGACGCCCGCGTGCTGTACGCCTGCGGCTTCTCGGGGCACGGGTTCCTGCAGGCGCCCGCCGTGGGGGAGGCGATCACCGACCTGTACCTCGGCCGCGCCGGGACGCCGGCCGCGCGCGGGGTGGACGTCTCGGCGTTCGACGCCCGGCGCTTCGGGGCGCGACGGACGCGCACCGAGGCCAACATCATCTGAGAGAGGAAGCGCGCACGTGACGACCGACACCTTCTGGGAACCGTGGCAGCTGCGGGCGGCGTTCGCGCGCTCGCTGTCGGACATGTACGGCCGGGAGGTGCCCGCGTACACCACGCTGCTGGAGGTGTCCCACGAGGTCAACGCCGACGTCGTGCGCGCCCGCGGGGCCGACGCCGAGCGGCTGGGCTCGATCGACCGCGTCACGGCCGAGCGGCACGGCGCCATCCGGGTGGGCACGCCCGCGGAGATCCAGCAGGTCGCTCGGGTCTTCGGCGCGATGGGGATGCGCCCGGTCGGCTTCTACGACCTGCGCGACGCCTCGTCGTCGTCCGTGCCCGTGATCTCGACGGCGTTCCGGCCGGTGGACCGGGCCGAGCTGGCACGCAACCCGTTCCGCGTCTTCACCTCCCTGCTGGTGCCCGGCGACCGCCGGTTCTTCAGCGCGGACCTGCAGGCGCGCCTCGAGCGCTTCCTGGGCGGCCGGACGCTGTTCGGGCCCGGGCTGCTGGCGCTCGCCGACCGGGCCGAGGCCGACGGCGGCCTGGCCGACGGCGACGCCGCGGAGTTCCTGCGGCTCGCCACGGAGGCGTTCGAGCTGTCCCACGAGCCCGTCGACCAGGCGTGGTACCGCGAGCTCGAGGCCGTCTCCGCGGTGGCGGCCGACATCGGCGGCGTGGCGTCCACGCACATCAACCACCTCACCCCGCGCGTGCTCGACATCGACGACCTGTACGCGCGCATGGAGGCGCGCGGCATCACGATGATCGACGCCATCCAAGGTCCGCCGCTGTGGGAGGGGCCCGACGTGCTGCTGCGGCAGACGTCGTTCCGGGCCCTCGCCGAGCCGCGTACGTTCCGCACCCCGGACGGCCAGGTCGTGCAGGACTCCCTGCGCGTGCGGTTCGGCGAGGTCGAGGCCCGCGGCATCGCGCTGACCCCCGAGGGCCGGGCCCGGTACGACGCGGCGATCGTGCGCGGCGCCACGCCCGACGTCTGGCGCGAGACGTTCCCTGCCACCGAGGCGGGGCTCGTCGAGCAGGGCCTCGGGTACTTCACCTACGAGGCGGCCGACGACGGCAGCGGTGCCGTGACGCGCGAGCCGATCGTCTACGAGGACTTCCTGCCCCGCTCGGCCGCCGGCATCTTCCAGTCGAACCTCACCGAGGAGGGCTCCAAGGACGCCAGCCAGGCGGGCGAGGAGCGCGACGCCGACTGGATGGCGGGCGCCGTCGGGCGCGAGCTGCACGACCCCTTCGACCTGTACGCCGCGCAGGTGGCGGCGTCGCGCGACCGCGCGGCGCAGCGCCTCGGCGTCGACCCCCACCACCTTGAGACCCAGGGAGCCCAGGCATGACCACCCAGACCCTCAGCCCGCTGACCACCGAGCTGCACGACGCCGCGCTCGCCGCCCTGTCCCGCATCGGGGCCGAGGTCCCCGCGGCACCCGCCGACGGCGGGCTGCCGGTCGTGTCGCCGCTGACCGGCGAGCCACTGCTCACGCTCCCGGAGGCCGGCCGCGCGGACGTCGACGCCGCCGTCACCGCCGCCGCGGACGCGTTCCGCGCCTGGCGCTCGGTGCCCGGCCCGGTCCGCGGCGGCGTCGTGCGCCGCCTCGGCGAGCTCCTCACCGAGCACAAGGCCGACCTGGCCGAGCTGGTGACGATCGAGGCGGGCAAGATCACCTCCGAGGCGCTCGGCGAGGTGCAGGAGATGATCGACGTCTGCGACTTCGCCGTCGGCCTCTCGCGGTCGCTCGGCGGGCGCACCATGCCGTCCGAGCGACCCGGCCACCGGCTCATGGAGCAGTGGCACCCGCTCGGCGTCGTCGGCGTCGTCAGCGCCTTCAACTTCCCCGTCGCGGTGTGGTCGTGGAACACCGCCGTCGCGCTGGTCTGCGGCGACACGGTGGTGTGGAAGCCGAGCGAGAAGACGCCGCTCAGCGCGCTCGCGTCGAACGCCCTGCTGCGGCGCGCCCTCGCCGAGGCCGGGTTCCCCGAGGCGGTGAGCACGGTGGTGCTCGGCGCCCGGGAGGCGGGCGAGGCGCTCGTCGCGGACCGCCGCGTCGCGCTGCTGTCCGCCACCGGGTCGGAGCGGATGGGGCAGCAGGTCGCCCCCGTCGTGGCCGGGCGCGGCGGCCGGTACCTGCTCGAGCTCGGCGGCAACAACGCGGCCGTCGTCGCACCCTCGGCCGACCTGGACCTCGCCGTGCGCGGCATCGTGTTCGCGGCCGCCGGCACGGCCGGTCAGCGGTGCACCAGCCTGCGCCGGCTCGTCGTGCACTCGTCCGTGGTGGACGACCTCGTGGCCCGGCTGCGGTCCGTCTACGCCGGGCTGCCGGTCGGCGACCCGCGGGCCGACGGCACCCTCGTCGGCCCGCTCACCGACGGCGGCGCGCGCGAGCGCATGCTCGCCGCCCTGGAGGAGGCGCGGGAGTACGGCGGCACGGTGGTCGTCGGGGGAGAGGCGGTCGAGGTCGACGGTGCGCCCGGCGCCGCCTACGCCTCCCCGGCGCTGGTGCGGATGCCGGCGCAGACGGACGTCGTGCGTCGGGAGACGTTCGCGCCGATCCTCTACGTGCTGACCTACGACACGCTGGAGGAGGCCATCGCGCTGCACAACGACGTCCCGCAGGGGCTGAGCAGCGCGATCTTCACCCTCGACGTGCGGGAGGCGGAGACCTTCCTGTCCGAGGTCGGGTCCGACTGCGGCATCGTCAACGTCAACATCGGCACGTCGGGCGCGGAGATCGGCGGCGCGTTCGGCGGCGAGAAGTCGACCGGCGGCGGCCGCGAGTCGGGCTCCGACTCGTGGAAGCAGTACATGCGCCGCGTCACGAACACCGTGAACTACTCGACGGAGCTGCCGCTGGCACAGGGCGTGAACTTCGGCTGACCCACCTGTCACGACGTGGCCATGACAGATGTCATGGCCACGTCGTGACAGGCGACCCTGCAGGTCAGGGCGCCGCAGGACGACGATCGAGGCATGACCTCGACAACCCGCCCCACCCCCGCGCTGAGCCTGCGCGGGCTGCGCAAGGAGTTCCCCTCGGCCGCCGGCCCCGTCCGCGCGGTCGACGGCATCGACCTGGAGATCGCCCCCGGCGAGGTGGTGGCCTTCCTCGGCCCCAACGGCGCGGGCAAGACCAGCACGATCGACATGGTGCTCGGCCTGAGCGCCCCGACCTCGGGCACCGTGCAGGTGTTCGGCGCCGACCCCGCCGACGCGATCGCCGCGGGCCGCGTCGCCGCCGTCATGCAGACCGGCGGGCTGCTGCGCGACATCACCGTCGCCGACACCGTCGCCCTGACCGCGGCGCTGTTCGGGCGGTCCGGGTCCCCGACGCCCTACCTGGAGCGGGCGGGCATCGCCGACCTCGCCGACCGCATGGTGGGCAAGTGCTCCGGCGGCCAGCAGCAGCGCCTGCGGTTCGCGATGGCGCTCGTCAGCGAGCCGGACCTGCTGCTCCTCGACGAGCCCACCACCGGCATGGACGTGGAGGGCCGCCGCGAGTTCTGGGCCGCCATCCGCGCCGACGCGGCCGCCGGCCGCACGGTCGTCTTCGCCACCCACTACCTGGAGGAGGCCGACACGTACGCCGACCGCGTCGTGCTGGTCAGCCAGGGCCGGGTCGTGGCCGACGGCTCCACCGCCGAGGTGAAGAGCCTCGCGTCCGGCCGCACCGTGAGCGCCCGGATCGACGACGACACCGCGCGCGCCGACGTCGCAGCCCGGCTGCGCGGCCTCGACGTCGTCGACGCCATCGACCACCGCGGCGCGCGGCTCGTCGTGCGGACCCCGGACTCCGACGCCGTGGCCCGCTTCCTCCTCACGCAGACCGTCGCGAGCGACCTCGAGGTCGCCTCCGACAACCTCGAGGACGCCTTCGTCGCCCTCACCACCACCCGCACGACCGCCGCGACCACCGCCGCGACCCTGGACGGAGCCTCCCGATGAGCACCACGACCTCGACGCCCGGCACGACGACCGCGCCGGTGCCCGCCCCCGCGGCGCGACCCCGCATCCGGACCGCCACGGCGGTCCGCACCTACCTCGCCGTCGAGCTGCGCCGGTCGCTGCGCAACCGGCGCTCCCTCGTCTTCTCGATCGTGATGCCACCCGTCTTCTTCCTGATCTTCGGGCTCCAGGACGGCTATGCGACGCAGAGCGTCGGGAACGGGAACGTCACCGCGTGGATCGCCGTCTCGATGGCGCTCTACGGGGCGATGGTCACCGCCACGGGCGGCGGGGCGAGCGTGTCGGTCGAGCGCGCGCAGGGCTGGACCCGGCAGCTGCGCCTGACCCCGCTGCGGCCCGCCGCCTACGTCGCGGTCAAGCTCGCGGCGGCGATGGCGCTGGGGGCCGTCTCGGTGGTCGTCACCCTCGTGGTGGGCGCCGTCGCCGGGGCGCAGATGTCCTTCGGCGCCTGGCTGCTGTGCGCGCTGCTCGCCTGGGTGGGCTCGCTCGTGTTCGCCGCGTTCGGCCTGTTCATGGGCTACCTGCTGCCGGCCGAGAACGTCATGCAGATCCTCGGCCCGGTGCTCGCGCTCCTGTCGTTCGGCGGCGGGCTGTTCATGCCGCTCGGCGACGGCTGGTGGGCCACCGTGGCGCAGCTCTTCCCGACCTACGGCCTCGCCGAGCTCGTGCACGCGCCGCTCGGCGGCGACCTCGGTGTCGCGGCCGTGGTGAACGTGGTGGCGTGGGCCGCCATCTTCTCCGTCGGCGCCGCGTGGCGGTTCCGCAAGGACACGGCGCGGGTGTGAGCACCGGCTCCGGACCGGCGCCGGGCGGCCGTGGCACGGTGGGGGGCGTGACCTCGACGCCCCCCGCCGGCGCCCCCGGCGCCCCCACCGCCCCGCCGTGGACGAGGCGGCGCATCGGCCTGCTCGTCTCGGTCGTCTGGGTCGTCTTCCTCGCGGAGCCGCTCTCCGTGGCCCTCGACGCCGAGCCCGCCGCCGTACGCGCCGTCGGCGTCCTCGGCGTGCTCGGCGTGGCGGGCATCTTCGCCGGGACGATCCTCACCCTGCAGCGCCGGGGGCGGGTGCCGCGCCGTGCCGCCGTCGTGCTGCTCGTGGTCCAGACCGCGTGCGTCGCCCTGTCGTGCGTCGCGGCCCAGGAGCACGGCCTGGTCGGGCTCGTCTTCGTGTGCGTCACGGCGATCTACTCCGTCGGGAGCCGGGCGGCGCTGTGGATCGTCGGGGCGAGCATCCTCGTCATGCTCGTGCTGCCCCGGGTGCTGCCGGGCTGGGCGAGGGAGGACGGCAACGCGGTAGCCGTCGTCCTGGCCAGCGCCGCCGTCTACGGGTTCATGCAGGTCATCGACCGCAACCGGCGCCTGATCGCCGCCCAGCAGGAGCTCGCCGACCTGGCCGTCGCGCGGGAGCGCGAGCGGATCGCCCGCGACATGCACGACGTGCTCGGCCACTCCCTGACCGTCATCTCCGTCAAGGCGGAGCTGGCCGCCAAGCTGCTGCGGGCCGGCTCCGGGGCCGTCCCGGACGGGTCGCCGGGGGCGCGGGCGGCCGCGGAGGTGAGCGACATCCAGGGCCTCGCCCGGTCGGCGCTCGCGGACGTGCGGGGCACGGTGGCCGGGGCCCGGCAGGTGACGCTGGCCGGCGAGCTCGCCGCCGCCCGCTCCGCGCTCGACGCCGCGGGCATCACCGCCCAGCTCCCGGGCGCCGTGGACGACGTCCCGGCGGACCGGCGCGAGCTGTTCGCCTGGGTGCTGCGGGAGGGGACCACCAACGTGCTGCGGCACTCCGGCGCCTCGCGCGTGGTGGTGACGGTGGACGCCGACGCGCTCGTCGTCGACGACGACGGCGCCGGGGTCGCGCACGACGACGCGCGGCGCGGGTGGGGCGAGGGCGGCGGGCACGGCCTGACCGGGCTCACGGCGCGGGCCCGCGCCGACGGGGCGGTGCTGGAGACGGGCCCGAGCCCGCTCGGCGGGTTCCGCCTCGCCGTGACCGTGCGGCCGGGCGCACCCGCGGCGGGTGCCAGGATCGACCCGTGATCCGACTGCTGCTCGCCGACGACCAGGCCCTCGTGCGCGGCGCCCTCGCCGCCCTCCTCGACCTCGAGCCGGACCTCGAGGTCGTCGCCCAGGTGGGGCGCGGCGACGAGGTGCTGGGCGCCGCCCGCGCGTCAGCCGCCGACGTCGCGCTGCTCGATGTCGAGATGCCCGGCCTCGACGGCATCGCGGCGGCGGCCGCGCTGCACCGCGAGCTGCCGTCGTGCCGCGCGCTCGTCGTGACGACGTTCGGGCGACCGGGCTACCTGCGCCGCGCCCTGGACGCCGGCGCCAGCGGGTTCGTCGTCAAGGACACGCCCGCCGACCAGCTCGCCGACGCGGTGCGCCGGGTGCACGCGGGCCTGCGCGCCGTCGACCCGGACCTCGCCGTGGCGTCGCTCACCGTGGGCGCGAGCCCGCTGACCGAGCGCGAGCGGCACGTGCTGGCGCTCGCCGCCGACGGCGGTACCGTCGCGCAGGTCGCGGCCGAGGCGTTCCTCTCCGAGGGCACCGTGCGCAACTACCTGTCGGCGGCGATGGGCAAGACGGGGGCGCGCACCCGCGCCGAGGCGGTGCGGCTGGCCCAGGAGAACGGCTGGCTCTGACCGGGCACCCGGCGGGGTTTGCGACAATGGGGGACGTGACTTCCACCCTCGAACCCGTCAGCACGTCGGCGCCCCGCCCCGCCGGCGGCGGCGACGACGCCGCCGTGCGCGTCCTGCCGCCGCTGCAGATCGGGCCGATCACCGTGGACACCCCGGTGGTGCTGGCCCCGATGGCCGGCGTGACCAACCGCGCCTTCCGCACGCTGTGCCGCGAGGCCGGCGCGTCGCAGGGCTTCGACCCCGGGCTGTACGTCGCGGAGATGGTGACCAGCCGCGCCCTCGTGGAGCGCAACGTCGAGTCGCTGCGCATCGTCACGTTCGGCGACGACGAGACGCCCCGCTCCGCGCAGGTGTACGGCGTCGACCCGGCCACCGTCGGCGCCGCGGTGGCGATCATCGCGGGCGAGGACCGGGCCGACCACGTCGACCTCAACTTCGGGTGCCCCGTGCCCAAGGTGACGCGCAAGGGCGGCGGGTCCGCGCTGCCGTGGAAGCGCCAGCTGTTCACCGACATCGTGCGGTCCGCCGTCGAGGCCGCCGAGCCGTACGGCGTGCCCGTCACGGTGAAGATGCGCAAGGGCATCGACGACGACCACCTCACCTACCTCGAGGCCGGCCGCATCGCCGAGTCGCTCGGCGTGGCCGCCGTGGCGCTGCACGCCCGCACGGCCGCCGACTACTACTCCGGCACCGCCGACTGGACCGCGATCGCGCGGCTCAAGGAGGAGGTGCGCACCGTCCCGGTGCTCGGCAACGGGGACATCTGGTCGGCCGAGGACGCCGTGCGGATGGTCCAGGAGACCGGCGCCGACGGCGTCGTCGTCGGCCGCGGCTGCCAGGGCCGCCCCTGGCTGTTCGCGGACCTCGCGGCCGCGTTCCACGGCGTGACCACGCGGGTGCGTCCCGGCCTGCGCGAGGTCACCGAGACCATCTACCGCCACGGCGAGCTGATGATCGACTACTACGACGGGGACGAGGGCAAGGGCATGCGCGACCTGCGCAAGCACATGGCCTGGTACCTCAAGGGCTACGCGGCCGGGGGAGACGCGCGGCGCGCGCTGGCGATGGTGTCCACCCTGGCCGAGCTGCGCGAGCGCCTCGACGCGCTCGACCTCTCGCTGCCCTACCCGGGCGAGGACGCCGAGGGGCCGCGCGGCCGCGCCGGCTCCCCGAAGCGGCCGCACCTGCCCTACGGCTGGCTCGACTCCCGCGACCTCGACGAGGAGTTCGAGGCCCGGCTGCGCGAGGCCGAGCTGAGCGTCAGCGGCGGCTGAGCGTCCACCGTTCGCCGAGGTAGTGCGAAGACGCACCACCTCGGCGAGCAGGGGTCAGGCGCGGAGCCAGACGGTGGTGTCGGCGGGGACGCGCGTCTGCGGGTCGGCGGACCGGTCGGTGGCGACAGGCCCGGACGCGAGCAGGACCTCGACCCCGCGCGGCAGCAGCACCGGCTCGGAGCCCAGGTTGGCGAGCACGACGACGTCCTGGTTGCGCACGGCGATCACGTCGGGCGACGCGGCCCAGGCGTCGATCCACGCGAGCCCGCCGTGGCCGAGGCCCTCGGCCTTGCGCAGCGCGAGGCCGGCGCGGTAGGTCTCGAACGTCGAGCCCGGGACCCCGTACTGCACGTCGGCGGCGTAGCGGGCGAACGACGCGGGCTGCGGCAGCCACGGCTCACCGGCGGGCCCGAACCCGAAGCCGGGGGCGTCGGCGGCCCAGGGGAGCGGCACGCGGCAGCCGTCGCGGCCCGCCTCGGCGCCGCCGGTACGGAAGAACGCCGGGTCCTGGCGCACGTCCTCCGGCAGCGCCGTGTGCTCCGGCAGGCCGAGCTCCTCGCCCTGGTACAGGTAGGCCGACCCGGGCAGGCCGAGCATGAGCAGGCTGGCGGCGCGGGCGCGGCGCAGGCCGAGCTCCTCGTCGGGCTGCGGGTCGGTCGCGAAGACGCCGTTGGGCCGCACGGACGGGTCGGCCGAGCCGAGGCGCGACGGGTGCCGCACCACGTCGTGGTTCGACAGCACCCAGGTGGTGGGGGCGCCGACCTCGTCGTTCGCCTGGTACGACGCCGCGATGACGGTGCGCAGCGCGGCGGCGTCCCAGCCGGTGGTGAGGAACGAGAAGTTGAACGCCTGGTGCATCTCGTCGGGCCGCACGTAGCGGGCGAGGCGGCTCAGCGGCTCCACCCAGGCCTCGGCGACCAGGCAGCGGTCGCCGTCGTACTCGGCGAGCACGCGGTGCCAGGCGCGGTAGACCTCGTGCACGCCGTCCTGGTCGAACATCGGGCCCTGGTTGCCGGCGCCGGTGGAGCCGTCCTCGGGGGCGCCGGGCTCGACGTCGCCGGTGGCCTCGTCGGCCGCGTCGTCGCTGCTGCCGGCCACCATCTCGACGTGCCCGTCCCAGTCCGGCAGGCCGTCGGCCTTGATGAGGCCGTGCGCCACGTCGACGCGGAAGCCGTCCACGCCCCGGTCGAGCCAGAAGCGCAGCACCTCCTCGAACTCGGCGCGCACCTCCGGGTTCTGCCAGTCGAGGTCGGGCTGCGTGGAGTCGAACAGGTGCAGGTACCACTGCGGCCCCAGCGGCCCGTCGTCGTGCCGCGGCGCCAGCCGCGTCCACGCGGGGCCGCCGAAGATGGACTGCCAGTTGTTCGGCGCCTCGTCGCCGGCATGGCCGCGCCCGTCGCGGAACACGTAGCGCGCGCGCTCGGGGGAGCCGGGGGCGGCGGCGAGCGCCGCCTGGAACCAGGCGTGCTGGTCGGAGGTGTGGTTGGGCACCAGGTCGACGATCACGCGGATGCCGCGGGCGTGGGCGCCGGCGAGCAGGTCGTCGAAGTCGGCCAGGCTGCCGAACAGCGGGTCGACGTCGCGATAGTCGGCGACGTCGTAGCCCGCGTCGTTCTGCGGGGACCGGTAGAACGGCGACAGCCAGACCGCGTCGATCCCGAGGGTGTCGAGGTGGTCGAGGCGGGCGGTGACGCCCGGGATGTCGCCGATCCCGTCGCCGTCGCCGTCGGCGAACGACCGCGGGTAGACCTGGTAGATCACCGCGTCGCGCCACCACTGCCGCGCGGCGTCGTCCCCGGCGTGCACGACGGCGCCGGTGCGCAGCAGGTCGTCGCCGGCGTCGCGGACCGCGATGGCGGCGGGGGTGGGCTGGGTGGACGTCATCGCTGGCTTCCTCACCTGATCGGGGGCTCGGGTCGGGCACGGTCGGTCGTGCCCGGGGCACGGTCGGACCGTGCAGACCGTCGAGTGTAAACCTTGCTGCAACGTTTGCAGCACCGGCTCCCGCGCCGCGTGCGATCAGTCGCGCGGGGCGGCCCCGGTCGAGCCCCGGACCACGAGCTCAGGGGCGAAGAGCAGCTCGGTCCGCGGGGCGGGCTCCCCCTGGATCTCGGTGAGCAGCGCGGTCACCGTGGCGCGGGCCATCGCCTCGACGGGCTGCCGCACGGTGGTCAGCGGCGGGTCGGTGAAGGCGATGAGCGGGGCGTCGTCGTAGCCGACCACGGACACATCGTCGGGCACGGACAGCCCGCGGGAGCGTGCCGCCCGGACGGCGCCCAGGGCCATGAGGTCCGACGCGCAGACGATGGCGGTGTGCCCGGCGTCGATGAGCTCGGCGGCGGCGGCCTGCCCGCCCTCGAGGGTGTAGAGGCTCGAGCGCACGTGCTCCCGCGCCGCGGCCTGGTCGTCGGCCAGCCCGTGCCGCACGAGCGCGGCGAGGAACGCGGCCAGCTTGCGGCGCGACGGCACGTACCGCTCGGGGCCGATCGCGAGGCCGATCCGCCGGTGGCCGAGGGTGACCAGGTGCTGCACGGCGACGTCGACGCTGGCGGCGTCGTCGGGGGACACGAACGGGGCGTCGATGCCCGGCGCGTAGCCGTTGACCAGCACGATCGGCACGCCCTGGCTGCGCAGCATCGAGTAGCGCGTGTGGTCGGCGCGCGTGTCGGCGTGCAGGCCGGAGACGAAGACGATGCCGTCGACCGAGTGGTCGACCAGGGTGCTGACGTACTCGTCCTCGGTGGTGCCGCCGGGCGCCTGGGTGCACAGCAGCGGGGTGTAGCCGCGCTGCGCGAGGATCGACTCGATGGCCTGGGCGAACGCGGGGAAGACCGGGTTCGTGAGCTCGGGCACGATGAGGCCGACGAGTCCGGCGGAGCGGCTGCGGAGCGCCGAGGGCCGCTCGTACCCGAGGACGTCGAGGGCGGCGAGCACGGCCTGCCGCGTGGAGCTGGCGACGCCGGGCTTGCCGTTGAGCACACGCGACACGGTCGCGGTCGACACGCCTGCCTGCTCCGCCAGGTCGCTCAATCGTGTGCGCACCCGAGGAATCGTAGGGGACACGGGACCTCCTCGTCCTGGGGTGGGATGCCGCCGGCTCGATCGCCGGACCGGGGCGCGCGCAAACATGCTGCGACGCGTTGCTGAAAAGTTATCGCAAGATCTTGCAAACCGCTGCAACGGTCCGTACGTTGTGGGCATCCAGGGCCCGGCGGCCTCGCCGCACGGGCCGTTCCACCGAAGACAGCTGGGAGTTACCACGATGCGAAGGAGCATCCTTCTCGCCTCGGCCCTGGCCACCACCCTGGCCCTGACGGCCTGCGGCAGCGGCGAGCCGAGCGGCGGCTCGTCCGCCGACACGGACACGAGCGCCGCGCCGGCCGCCTCGGGCTCGCTCACGGTGTGGGTCGACGAGACCCGCGAGGCGGCCGTGCAGGCCGCCGCGGAGGCGTACGAAAAGGAGTCCGGCGTCGACGTCGAGCTCGTCCAGAAGAACTTCGAGGACATCCGCGCGGACTTCCTCGCCCAGGTCCCGACCGGCGAGGGCCCCGACATCACCGTCGGCGCGCACGACTGGCTCGGTGAGTTCACGGCGAACGGCGTGGTCCAGCCCGTCGAGCTCGGCGACAAGGCGGACGACTTCCTCCCGGTGTCGGTGCAGGCGTTCACCCAGGACGGCCAGGTCTACGGCCTGCCCTACGCCATCGAGAACATCGCGCTGATCCGCAACACGGAGCTCGCGCCCGAGGCCCCGAAGACCTACGACGACATGATCGCCGCGGGGAAGAAGGCCGGCACCAAGTTCCCGTTCCTCATCCAGTCGGACGGCGACAAGGGCGACCCCTACACGTACTACCCGTTCCAGACGTCGTTCGGCGCCCCCGTGTTCGAGCAGAACGACGACGGCTCGTACCGTCCCGAGCTCGCCCTCGGCGGCGAGAACGGCGAGGCGTTCGCCACGTGGCTCTCCGAGCAGGGCGAGGCGGGCAACCTCAGCACGGACATCTCGTACGACATCGCCGTCGAGGCGTTCGCCAAGGGCCGGTCGCCGTTCGTCGTCGGCGGCCCGTGGATGCTGGACCAGTTCAAGGACATGAAGCTCGCCGTCGACCCGATCCCGGCCCCGGGCGACCAGCCGGCGCAGCCGTTCGTGGGCGTGCAGGGCTTCTACGTGAGCGCGCAGAGCAAGAACGCGCTGCTGGCCAACGACTTCCTCGTCAACTACATGTCGACGCCGGAGGCACAGACCGCGCTGTTCGAGGCCGGCGGGCGCCCGCCGGCGCTGACCGAGGCCGCGGACAAGGCCTCGTCGGACCCGCTGGTCGCGGGCTTCCGTGAGGTCGGCGCCTCGGCCGTGCCGATGCCGTCGATCCCGGAGATGGGCTCCGTCTGGTCCTTCTGGGGCGTCACCGAGGCGAGCATCATCTCGGGCAAGGCCGACGACCCGGCCAAGGCCTGGGACAAGATGGTCTCCGACATCGAGGGCGCGCTCGGCTGATGTTCCGTGCCCGCTACAAGGGCGCCGCGGCCGGCTCCGGGACCTTCTCCGGAGCCGGCTTCGCCGTCAAGCTCGTGCTCGTCGCCCTCGTCGACGCCCTCGGCCTCCTCGCCGTCCTGGCCGCCTGGCGCGCCGGGTCGTGGGGCATCCTCGCCGCGATGGTGGCCCTGCTCGTCGCCGCGAACTGGGTGTACTTCACCAGGCGTGCCCTGCCGCTGAAGTACATCCTCCCCGGCCTCGCCTTCCTGCTCGTCTACCAGGTGTACGTCGTGGGGTACACGGGGTACGTGGCCTTCACCAACTACGGCGACGGGCACAACTCCACCAAGGAGCAGGCGATCGACGCGCTGCTGGTGCAGAACGAGCGCCGCGTCGAGGGGTCGCCCGCGCTGCCCCTGACGGTCGTGGAGTCGGGCGCCGGCGACCTCGGGTTCGCCGTGCTCGACGACGAGGGGGTGGAGGTCGGCACGGCCGACGAGCCGCTCGCCGCCGCGCCCGACGCGTCCGTGGCCGACGGCGTCGTGACCGAGGTGCCCGGATGGACGGTGCTGGACCGCGCGACGGTGCTGCAGCGCCAGCAGGAGGTCACCGCGCTGCGGGTGCCCGTCTCGGACGACGCGGCCGCCGGCTCGGTGCGCACCCAGGACGCCCGCACGGGCTACGTCTTCCAGTCGGTGCTGGAGTACGACGAGGCCGCCGACACGATGACGGACACGTCGACCGGCGTGGTGTACGAGCCCAACGACGAGGGCCAGTTCGAGTCCGCGGACGGCGAGACGCTGGCCGTCGGCTGGCGGGTCACCGTGGGCTTCGAGAACTTCGCGACGGCGTTCGGCGACCAGCGGTACGCGGGCCCGTTCGTCAAGATCCTGCTGTGGACGTTCGCGTTCGCCGTGCTGTCGGTCGTGACGACGTTCGCGCTGGGCATGTTCCTGGCGATGGTGTTCAACGACCCGCGCCTGCGCGGCCGCAAGGTCTACCGGACGCTGATGATCCTGCCGTACGCGATGCCCGGCTTCCTCGCGGCCCTGCTGTGGTCCGGGATGCTCAACAAGAGCTTCGGCGTGATCAACCAGGTGCTGCTGGGCGGGGCCGCGATCCCGTGGCTCACGGACCCCTGGCTCGCAAAGCTGTCGGTGCTGGGCGTGAACCTGTGGCTCGGCTTCCCCTACATGTTCCTCATCTGCACGGGCGCGCTGCAGTCGCTTCCGGGCGACGTGTACGAGGCGGCGCGGATCGACGGCGCGGGCCGCTGGCGGATGTGGCGGGCCATCACCATGCCGCTGCTGCTGGTGGCCACGGCGCCGCTGCTCATCTCGAGCTTCGCCTTCAACTTCAACAACTTCACCCTGATCAAGATGCTGACGGGCGGCGGGCCACGGTTCGACGACGCGTCGGTGCCGCTGGGGCACACCGACATCCTCATCTCGATGGTCTACAACGTGTCCGGTCTGGACGGGTCGGCGCCGCGTGACTACGGCCTCGCGAGCGCGCTGTCCATCGTGATCTTCGTGGTGGTCGGGGTCATCTCCGCGATCGCCTTCCGGCAGACCCGCAAGCTCGAGGAGCTGAGCTGATGACGACGGTGACCGACGGGGCGACCCGGACGGCGGACGAGCAGGTGCTGCGGCACCGCATGTCGCCGGGCCGCTGGGCCCGGGAGCTGGGCTGGCGGCACGTGGTGGGCGTGGTGGCGGTGCTGTACGCGGTCTTCCCGATCGTCTACGTGGTGTCGGCCTCGCTGTCGCCGACCGGCACCCTCACCGGCTCGAACGAGCTGTTCGCGCAGGTGAGCGGCGCCAACTACGCCGCGCTGGGGGCCACGAAGTTCTGGACGTGGATGGGCAACACGCTCGTCATCGGGGTCGCGACGGCGGTGGGCACGGTGCTCATGGGCGCCGCGGCGGCGTACGCGTTCTCCCGCTTCCGGTTCGCCGGTCGGCGGCTGGGGCTGACCTCGCTGCTGATCATCCAGATGTTCCCGCAGATGCTCGCGTTCGTCGCGATCTTCCTGCTGCTCATCTCGCTGGGGCAGGTCGTGCCGGCGCTGGGGCTCAACTCCAAGCTCGCGCTCATCTGCGTGTACCTGGGCGGCGCCCTGGGCGTGAACACGTTCCTGATGTACGGGTTCTTCAACACCGTGCCGCGCGAGCTCGACGAGGCGGCGAAGATCGACGGCGCCACGCACGCCCAGGTGTACTGGACGATCATCCTGCGGCTGGTGACGCCGATCCTCGCCGTCGTGGCGCTGCTCAGCTTCATCAGCACGTTCGGCGAGTTCATCATCGCGCGGGTGGTGCTGCAGTCGGAGTCGAACTGGACGCTGGCGGTCGGGCTGTACGGCTGGGTGTCGTCGCTGCTCGAGGCCAACTGGGGGCTCTTCGCCGCCGGGGCCGTGCTGTCCGCGATCCCGGTGCTCGCGCTGTTCCTCTTCCTGCAGAAGTACATCGTGGGCGGTCTGACGGCGGGCTCCGTCAAGGGCTGACCGGGTCGCCGCCGCCCGGGGCGGGGGCGGGTCCCCGAGGAATCCGCCCGGATCTTTGCGGGATCCACCCCCGATCCTTGTGGCGGCGGTCACAGCAGGGTCCTAGCCTGAGCGTCATGACCGACGACACGCGCACCTACGCCCCGGACCTCGGACGGCTCACCGAGGCCGCCGACGACTCGTTCTCCGTGCGCCGTGCGTACGGGGAGCCCTACGAGCACCAGGGCCAGCTCGTCATCCCCGTCGCCAAGGTATGGGGAGGGATCGGGACCGGCTCGGGCGGGGGCGCCGGCAACGGCTCCGCCAACGGGGCCGGGAACGGCACCGGCACCGGCTCGGGCCGGGGCACCGGCAAGAGCGCGGGCGAGGGGTCCGGGCCGGGCTGGCGCCGGTCGTTCCGCGTCGGTTCGGGCGGGCCCGACACCGCGAGCACGGGCGACGACGTCGCCACCTCCGACGCCGCCGACGCGGCAGGGTCGGCGGCCCCCGACGCCCCGGGCGGCGGCTCCGCGCGCGGCGACGCGTCCGGGGAGGCGCAGGGGGACGCCAAGGGCGAGCTGCAGGGCGAGGCGCACGGCGAGGGGCACGGCGAGGGCGGCGGCGGTGGCGGCGGCTACGGGCTGCGCGTCAAGCCGCTGGGCGTGTTCGTCGTCTCGGCCGAGGGCACGCGCTACCAGCCGGTGCTGGACCTCAACAGGGTGATCCTCGGCGGCCAGATCGTCGGGATCGCGATCGCGCTCGCCGCAGGGTGGGCGATCGGGCGCCGCCGCCGCTGAACCGTCCGACGACCCCGCCGAACATGCGGTTGCGCGCGTTCTCGGCGCTCAGAAGGTGCACAACCGCACGTTCGGCGTGGGTGGGCATGGCACCATCGACCCCGTGAACCCCGGCCTGGAACGACTCGCCGTCATCTCGGACGTGCACGGCAACCTTGGTGCGCTCGAGGCCGTGCTCGCCGACATCGAGGTCCGCGGGATCACCCGCGTGATCAACCTCGGCGACGACGCGGGCAAGGGGCCGCGCGGGAGCGCCGTCGTGGACCGGCTCCGCGAGGTGTGCGAGGCGCACGTCCGCGGCAACTGGGACGACTTCCTGGAGCGGGTCCCTGATGGCAAGGACGACGGGCAGGTGTGGTGGCGCGACGAGCTGCGCCCCGACCAGCGCGCATGGCTCGCCGCGAAGCCGCTGAGCCACGACCTGCTGCTCTCCGGCCGGCGGCTGCGGCTCTTCCACGCCTCGGCGACGAGCGTGCACACGCGCGTGCGCCGCTATCACACGCGCGAGGAGTTCCACGGGATGTTCGCGGCGACCGAGCTCACCGGCCCCGGGCCCGAGCCGGGGATCGTCGGGTTCGGCGACATCCACCAGGCCTTCGTCGACGTCCACCAGGGGCGGACGCTGTTCAATGCGGGCAGCGTGGGCAACCCGATCGACGAACCCGTGCCGAGCTACGCGATCCTCGAGGGCGTCGTCGACTCGCCGGACCCGGGGCCCATCTCGTTGCAGCTCGTGCGGGTGCCCTACGACGTCGACGCCGAGCTGGCCGTCGCGCGCGAGCTCGGGATGCCGCAGTACGGGCCCTGGGAGCAGGAGCTGCGCACCGGCGTCTACCGCGGCCTCGCCGTGACGGCCTCCGTCGGCCGGGGTCAGGCGCCGTCGGCCTGAGCCGCCGACGCGTCGACGGCGTCGACGGCGGGGCCCGACTCGGAAGCCAGGAGCTCGGCGATCGGGGCGAAGAACGCGGCGACCGAGGGGTGGTCCCCGCCCCGGCGGCGCGACTCGGCGAGGTCCTCGGCGCGGGCCCAGCGCACGACGTCGACCCAGGTCTCGGCGTCCAGCCGCACGAGCTCGGCGCCGAGGAAGCCGCGACGGTGGGCGGCGAAGGCCGCCACCATGCCGGGCCGCGCGGCGAGCAGCTCGGCGGCCGCGTGCACGGGCACGCGGAAGCGGGTGAGCTCGACGGTGGGCGCCCCGTCGTCCGGGGCGGTGCTGCGAGCGGTGGCGGTCATGGTTCCTCCGGTCGTCGGACGTATGATGTGGTCACTGAACCATATCGTCAACAGAGGTGACTATATTCCCTGTCGCCACCGGAGGAGGGCAAGCCCGTGACCGACGCTCCGACGCCTCGCGGAGACGCCAAGGCCGAGCGCCCCGACCTCGGCGTCCTGGCAGGCCGTCTGCTGTTCGCCGTCCAGGGCGCGCTCTTCGGGCGGCTCGCCGCCGAGGGCTTCGACGACCTGCGGCCCCAGCACGGGGCGGTGCTCGCCTGGATCGACGCCGGCGGCAGCCGCGCGACCGACCTCGCCCGGCGCTCCGGCCAGCACAAGCAGGTGATCGGCAAGCTCGTGGACGAGCTCGAGGCGCTGGGCTACGTCCGGCGCCGCCCTGACCCGCACGACCGGCGCGCGAAGCTGGTCGTGCCGACCGCGCGGGGACTGCGGCAGATGGAGCGGTCGGACGCGATCGTGGCCGACCTCGAGCGCGAGCTCGCCGCCGACGTCGGGGCCGGCTCGTACGCGCGGTTCGACGCGGGGCTGCGCGCGGTGGTCGACGCCGCGGGCCGCGTCGGCGGCGATGGTTAGGCTGCGAGCGTGCAGACGTTCGAGCAGGGCGCGTTCGACGCCGACGTGATGGGCCACTCGGCGCGCCCGGACACCGGCGAGGAGTGGCTCGGGTCCTACACGGACGCGGACACCGAGCGCTGGTACCCCGAGCCGCCCAAGTCCAAGCACCGCACCGCGTTCGAGCGCGACCGCGCCCGCGTGGTGCACTCGTCGGGCCTGCGCCGCCTGGGCGCGAAGACGCAGGTGCTCGGCCCGGGTAGCGACGACTTCGTGCGCACCCGGCTGACGCACTCCCTCGAGGTGGCCCAGGTGGGCCGGGAGATGGGGCGGGCGCTCGGCTGCGACCCCGACCTCGTGGACACGGCCTGCCTCACGCACGACCTCGGCCACCCGCCGTTCGGGCACAACGGGGAGCGGGCGCTCGCGGAGATCGCGCAGGGGATCGGCGGCTTCGAGGGCAACGCCCAGACCCTGCGGCTGCTCACGCGCCTCGAGCCCAAGGTCTTCGCCGCCGACGGCTCGCCCCGCGGCCTGAACCTCACCCGCGCGAGCCTCGATGCCAGCGTGAAGTACCCCTGGGCGTTCGGCGCCGGCCCGGCGCGGCCGGACGGCGGAGCGACCGCGAAGTTCGGCGTCTACCCCGACGACCGGCCGGTGTTCGACTGGCTGCGTCGTGGGGCGCCGGGCGGGCGCGCCCGGTGCATGGAGGCGCAGGTCATGGACCTCGCCGACGACATCAGCTACTCCGTGCACGACGTCGAGGACGCCGTGGTGGGCGGCCGGCTCGACCTGCGGGTGCTGGACGACCCCGACGAGCGCGCGCGGGTCGTGGCGCACGTGCGGGCCTGGTACGGCGCCTGGCACGAGCCGGACGCGATCGACGCGGCCCTGTGCCGGCTCCGCGACACCGGCTACCTGGTGACGGACTTCGACGGCTCGCGTCGCGCGCTCGCCCGCCTGAAGGACGCGACCAGCCAGCTCATCGGCCGGTTCAGCGGTGCTGCGCAGGACGCAACGCGCGAGGTGTTCGGCGACGGGCCGCTGACCCGCTACGTCGCCCGCCTCGTGGTGCCGCCGGAGACGGCGGACGAGATCCTCGCGCTCAAGGGCGTCGCCGTCGCGTACGTGATGGCGCCGCGCGAGTCCGAGCCGCTGTACGGCGCCCAGCGCGAGATCATCGCCGACCTCGTCGAGGTCCTGTCCGACCGTGCGCCGATCGCGCTCGAGCCGCCGTTCGCCACCGACTGGCGAGAGGCGGCCGACGACGACGCGCGGCTGCGCGTCGTCGTCGACCAGGTCGCGTCGCTCACCGACGTCTCCGCCGTGGACCTGCACACGCGCCTCGTCCGGCGCGGCTGACCGCGCAGCGGGGCCCCGGCCCCGACGACGTCAGGACTGGTCCGCCATCCACGCGTCGCTGGCGCGCTGCACGTCGGCGGGCGTGACGTGGTCGGCGACCTGGGCGAAGAACCACCGGTGCCCGGCGGGGCACCGCACCGCGGCCTGGCGGAAGCCGGGGAACCAGTCGGCCGGGTCCTGCGTGCTCGTGGCCCCGGCCGCGACGGCTCGGGCGTGCGCGGCGTCGGCGTCGTCGACGTTCAGGGTGAACGACCCGGTCGTCGGGCCGTCCGGCTCCGGCGCCACGGCCCCCTCGGCCGGGAACGCGGCGGCCACCGTGAACGTCGACCGGCCGCGGGGCGTGGAGATCCGCAGGTCGGAGTGGACGATCGCGTCCCCGGCGGTGATGGTGTCGAGCACCTCGGCCCCGAGGCCGGCGACGTAGAAGTCGATCGCGGCGCGCGGGTCGGCGACCGTGAGGTTCGGGTGCAGCGGTGACACGTCCATGGTTCTCCCTCCAGCGTGTGTCCGGGCGGTCCCGGCGTCCGTTCCCATGCTCGTGTCGGTGGACGGGGGCAGTCTTGGAGGAATGCGACAGGTGTTCGAACCCGGCGGGACCCGGGCCATCCCTCCCGCGCCGACGGCGCCGACGGCGCCGACAGCCTCCACCCGTGGCATCGTCGACCCGGCCGCCGCCCGGGGTGGGTTCGCGCTGGTGCGTCTGGACCCGGCGCCGGACCTCGCGGACCTCGTGGAACGGCACTGGGTGGTCCGGTGGGACCTACCGCCCGGCGCCGCGTTCACGCAGACGGTGATCCCGCACCCGAACGCCAACGTCGTGGCGGAGGCCGACGGGTTCGCCGTGCACGGCATCCCCGGCGGGCTGTTCGCACGGACCCTGCGGGGATCCGGAGCCGTGCTCGGCACCAAGCTGCGGCCCGGCGCGCTGCGGGTGCTGCTCGACGGCCCCGGGGCCCTGCGCCCCGGGCTGGTGGCCCCCGCCGTCGCGCTCGCCGCCCCGGGCGGCCCCGGCGCGGCGGACGTCGAGGCGGCGGGCCGGCGGGCGGTCGCCGCCGTCCGCGCGGGGGACGACGTCGCCGCCGTCGCTGCCGTCACGCCGGTGCTGCGCGCCGCGGCGGCGGGCCGGCGCGGCCCGCGCTCCGCGGAGGCGCTGGCCCGGGTCGCGCGGGTCCTCGCCGCGGTGGTCGGAGGAGACCTCGGTCCGGACGCGGGCGTGGGCGACCTCGCGGCGCTCGCGGGCACGACGCCGCGCTCCCTGCAGCGGCTCTTCGCCGCGTGGGTGGGGGTGAGCCCGAAGTGGGTGCTGCAGCGCCACCGCGTGCACCTCGCCGCCGACCTGATCGCCTCGGACCCGGGCCGGCCGCTCGCGGACGTGGCCGCCGTCGTCGGCTACTACGACCAGGCGCACCTCAGCACGGACTTCGCGCGGGCCCTGGGCATGCCGCCCGCCGCGTTCGCGCGGCGCTGTGCGCGCTCCGTCGGCGCGCTCGCGCGGGCCTAGACTGCGCACGTGGCAGGGCTGATCAAGCGGGAGGACGTCGAGGCGGTCCGCGAGCGCGCGCGGATCGAGGAGATCGTCTCGGCGCACGTCACGCTCAAGCCCGCGGGCGTCGGCTCCCTCAAGGGCCTGTGCCCGTTCCACGACGAGCGCACGCCGTCGTTCCACGTGCGCCCCGGCGTCGGCCGCTGGCACTGCTTCGGCTGCGGCGAGGGCGGCGACGTCATCTCCTTCGTGCAGAAGATCGACGGCATGGGCTTCACCGACGCCGTCGAGTACCTGGCGGACAAGGCGGGCGTGCAGCTGCGCTACGAGGACTCGCGCACGGGCGCGGCGGCGGACCGCGGGCGGCGCGAGGAGCCGGGCAAGCGGCAGCGGCTGGTCGAGGCGCACAAGGTGGCCGCCGAGTTCTACGCCGAGCAGCTCTTCGCCCCCGGAGCGCAGGCCGGGCGCGCGTTCCTCGCGGAGCGCAGCTTCGACCGCGCGGACGCCGAGCACTTCGGCGTCGGCTACGCCCCCACGGGCTGGGACGCGCTGCTGCGCCACCTGCAGGGGCGCGGCTTCACCCAGGCCGAGCTGGTGGCGTCCGGGCTGGTCAGCCAGGGGCAGCGGGGCATCTACGACCGGTTCCGGGGGCGCCTGGTGTGGCCGATCCGCGACGTGACGGGCGCGGTGATCGGCTTCGGCGCCCGCCGCCTGTACGACGAGGACCAGGGGCCCAAGTACCTCAACACGCCCGAGACCTCCCTCTACAAGAAGTCCCAGGTGCTCTACGGGATCGACCTGGCGAAGAAGACGATCGCGCAGGGCAAGCGCGTGGTGATCGTCGAGGGCTACACCGACGTCATGGCGGCGCACCTGTCCGGCGTCGAGTCGGCGGTGGCCACCTGCGGCACCGCCTTCGGCGGCGACCACGCCAAGGTGGTGCGGCGCCTGCTCGGCGACACCACCGCCGGCGGCGGGCTGCAGCTCGCCTCGGGCGCGTCCCTCGGCGGCGAGGTGATCTTCACGTTCGACGGCGACGCCGCCGGGCAGAAGGCCGCCGTGCGCGCCTTCGGCGAGGACCAGCGGTTCCACGCCCAGACGTTCGTGGCCGTCGAGCCGGGCGGCATGGACCCGTGCGAGCTGCGGATGGCCCGAGGCCCCGAGGCTGTGCGTGCCCTGGTGGACGGCCGGCAGCCGCTGTTCGAGTTCGTCATCCGCACCACTCTCGACACGTTCGACCTCGACACCGTCGAGGGCCGGGTGGGGGCGCTGCGCGCCGCCGCGCCGCTGGTCTCCGGCATCCGCGACCGGTCGATGCAGCTCGGCTACGCGCGCTCGCTCGCGCGGTGGATCGGCATCGACACGGAGGACGTGCGCAAGGAGGTGGCGCGCGCCGCGTCGGCGCCGTCGCGGCAGCCGGAGCACGACCGGCGCCGCGACGCCCGGGGCGAGCCGGAGACGGCGCCCGCGGTCCCCGTCCTCGCGGCGCCCGACCCCCGGGACCCGGTGGCACGGCTCGAGCGCCAGGCGCTGATCGTCGTGCTGCAGTACCCGCAGCACGTGCCCGCGTCGTTCGACGAGCTGGGCGAGGACGCGTTCGGCGTGCCGGCCTGGCGCGCGGTGCACGACGCGATCCGCGCCGCGGGCGGCGTCGCCGCCGGCCGCGACGTGGGCGGCGGCCGGTGGGTGGAGGCCGTGGTGGAGCAGGCGCCCGAGACGGTCGTGCCCCTGGTCACGGAGCTCGCGGTCGCGCCGGTGCCGGAGGACCGCGAGGAGGTCATCGGGGCGTACGTGGCCGACGTCGTGCGCGCCCTCGTGGACCTCGGGCTCACGCGCCGCATCGCCGACGCGAAGAGCCGCCTGCAGCGCCTGGACCAGGAGAAGGACCCGGCCGCCTACCAGCAGGCGTTCACCGACCTGCTCGCCATCGAGCAGCAGCGCCGCACCCTGCGCGACGGCGGCTGAGCCCCGGTCCGTGCCCGCCGCGCCGCGGTCACGGGCGTCACGCCGGCGTCACAGCGGCGTGGTCAGGTACAGCGAGTCCCCGTGGACCTCGTCCGCGTCCACGCGGCCGGACTCGACGAACCCGAGCTTCGCCAGCACCCGGAGGGACGCCACGTTCCAGTCCCGGACCGTGGCCCACAGTCGCCGGTAGCCCGACTCCCGCGCCCAGCCGAGCACCGCCGACCCGGCCTCGGTCGCGTATCCCTGCCCCCAGGTGCGGCGCAGCAGCTCGTACGCCAGCTCGGGCTCGCCCGGCGGCAGGTCGGTGCCGCCGATCAGCCCGCAGTACCCGACGACGTCGCCGGTCCCCTTCCGCTCGGCCGCGAGCAGCCCCAGCGTCGGCGGCCGGGAACCGGTGCGGATCCAGCCCTGGACGTCCGCGAGGGTGGGGCGGCCGTCGGCGTCGATCCGGCGGCGCGGGGGGACGCGCGGGTCGCGCTCGGTCCACAGCTCGCGCTGGACGGCGGCCTCGTGCACGCGCCAGGGTCGCAGCAGCAGCCGATCGGTCTCGAGCGCGATCTGCGGCCCGTGCGCCGAGAGGAGTCCCATGGCGTCGACCCTACGGGTGGCCGGCCGGGCCGCCGCCCCCGCCCCGGACGTCGGGCGCCAGGGCGCCGCGCACCATGGCGCCGGCGAGGTGCCGGGTCGTCGCCGCGTCCACCGGGACGGCCCCGGTGACGAGGGTCAGCAACGTCCCGCCGTAGAGGAGCACGAGCGTGGGCACGGCGGCCGGGTCGACGTCGAGCCCCGTGTCGGCGTGCATCGCGGCCGTGAGGCCGGAGGCCTGTGTCGCCAGCCCCGCGAGGGCCCGGGCGAGCGCGGGCCGGCGCCGGGCCTCGAGCTGCAGCTCCGCGATCGCGAGGTAGCGGTCGCGGTGCCGCGTCGCCGCGTCGAGCAGCGAGGCCGCGAGGAGGTCGGTCATGCGCTCGAGAGTCGCGTCGGCCGCGTCCGCCCCAGGGCCGTGGGGGACCGGCTCCGCCGCGACCGAGGCCTCCGTCGCCTCCCGCGCGTCGGCGAGGTGCAGCTCGACCACGCGATCGGCGGTCGCGACCAGCAGCTCCTCGCGCCCGCGGAAGTAGTTCGCGGCGGTCCCGGCGGGCAGCCCGGCCGCGCGCTCGACCGCCCGGTGGCTGAGCCCGTGCACGCCCTCGTCCACGAGCAGCGCGATGGCGGCGTCGGTCAGGGCGCGGCGTCGCTCGGGGTTGGTCCGGGGCACGCGGTCAGTATGGCAAGATGAATACCACTACGCACGTAGTGGTATCGGGAATCATGGAGGTTCGGCATGGCACCCACGGCGATCGTGGTCGGCGGCGGCATCGGCGGGCTGGCCGCGGCGGTCGCGCTCGCGACGGCGGGCCGGCCCACGACGGTGCTGGAGCGGGCGCACGAGCTCGGCGAGGTCGGCGCCGGCGTGGCGCTCACGCCCAACGCCGTCGCGGCCCTGGGCGGCCTGGGTCTCGACGACGGCGCCGTGGCGGCCCTCGGCCCGCGCACCTGGGCCACCGGCACCTGGGACTGGCGCGGACGGTCGATCCTGCGGCTCCCGGACGACCCGGGCCTGCGCGCGGCGACGGCCCTGCGCGGCGTCCACCGGGCCCGGCTGCACGGCGCCCTCCTGGACCGTGCGCGCAGCCTCGGCGTCGAGGTGCTCACCGACGCCCGCGTCACGACCGTCGACCCCGGCGACCCCGCCGGCGCGCCGGCCTACGTGCGGCACACCGACGGCGCTGGCGTCGAGCGGGTGCGCGAGGCGGACCTGCTCGTGGGGGCCGACGGGGTGCGCAGCGCCGTCCGGGCGGCGATGTTCCCCGGCCGCGCGCCGGTGTACTCCGGGTACTCGAGCTGGCGGGCCGTGGTGCCCGGGAGCGTGGCCGGGGCCGCCGCCGGGCCCGGGCTGCTGCAGTACTGGGGGCCGCACGCCGAGTTCGGCACGATGCCGGTGAGCGACGGCGCGACCTACTGGTACGGGTACGTCCGCATGCCGCAGGGCACGCGCCTCGGCGACGAGCACGCGGCGGCCGCGGAGCGGTTCGCCGGCTGGGCCGACGACGTGCGCCGGGTGATCGCCGCGACGCCGCCCGAGGCGGTGCTGCGGCACGACGTGCTCCACCTGCCGGGCGGCCTGCCGCGGTACGTGCGGGGCCGTGTCGTCATGGTCGGCGACGCGGCGCACGCGACCCTGCCGACGATGGGGCAGGGCGCGGCCACCGCGCTGGAGGACGGCATCTGCGTGGGGCGGATCGTGGCCGCCGGCGTCGCGTCGGGCGCCTCGCTCGCGGAGGCCCTGGCGGCGTACGACGCGGCCCGCCGCCCGCGCTGCCGCGAGCTCGCCCGGGCGTCGGTGTCGAGCGGCCGGTTCGGCTCGCACCTGGGTCCGCGGTGGCAGGGTCTGCGGAACGCGCTGATGCGTCGCGTCCCCGCATCGGCGGTCAGCCGCGGCGCCCGCGCCGTCATGGGCTGGACGCCGCCCGCGCTGCCCTGACCCACGGGCCGCGGGGGACCGTGGCGCTCAGGCCGGGGCGGCCTCCGCTGTCTGCGCGCGGCGCTCGCGCGCCTCCTGCAGGTCGGCGGGCATCAGGGCGGCGAGCACGACCAGGACGGCCGTGACGGCGACCAGCAGGGCGAAGACGAGGTGGATCGCGGACATCAGGCCAGGGCCCTCGGGGGTGCCGTCCGCCCCGACGGTGGTGCGCGCGTTGACGATCGCGCCGCACACCGCCACGCCCACGGCCGAGCCCAGCGACCGGGCGAACATGTTCGTGCCCGTGACCGCGCCGCGCTCGGTGAACGACGCCTTGGACTGGGCGGCGATGAGCGTCGGTACGGCCGTGAGGCCCATGCCCGCCCCGATGACGAAGCACGCGCCCGCGACCGCGAGCACCGACGACCCGGAGGCCAGCAGCAGCGTGAGCGCCGTCCCGACCACCGCGAGCGACGTGCCGATCACGGCCGTGAGGCGGAAGCCGATCCGCAGGTAGAAGCGCCCGGCGTTGGACGCCGACAGCGGCCAGCCGATGGTCATCGCGGCCAGGGCGAACCCCGCGACGAGCGGGCCGGTGCCGAGCACCCCCTGGGCGTAGATGGGCACGTAGGTGGACAGCCCGAGGACGATGACGCCCACGAGCCCGGACACCGCGGTCGAGACGCCCACCACGCGGCGGCGCAGGATGGCGAGGTCCACGATCGGGTGCCGCGTGCGACGCGAGTGCACGGCGAAAGCGGCGAGCAGCAGCACCGCGGCGGCGAAGACCACGACCGACGGCAGGGAGCCCCACGCCCAGCGGGTGCCGCCCTCGAGCAGGCCGAGCAGCAGCAGCGTGCTGCCCGCCGCGAGGAGCGCGGCGCCGAGGTAGTCGATCGGCTCCCGGGTGCCCTCGCGCGCGGGCTCGTGGTAGCGGCGGGCCAGCATCCAGGCCGCGAGCGCGCAGAGCGGGATGTTGACGAGGAAGATCCAGCGCCAGCTCGTGAACTGCGAGAACACGCCCCCCAGCGTCGGGCCGACGACGGCGGAGATCGCCCACACCGAGGCGAGGTAGCCCTGCGTCTTCGCGCGCTCCTCCAGGGTGTAGATGTCCGCGGCGATCGTCATCGAGACCGGCATGACGGCGCCCGCGCCGAGCCCCTGGAGCACGCGCCCGGCGATGAGCACGCCCATGGTCGGGGCGAGGCCGGCGAGCAGGGAGCCGGCGAAGAAGAGCCCGACGCCGGCGAGCATCAGGCGCTTGCGCCCGAGGACGTCGGCCAGCCGCCCGAACACCGGGGTGCTCACGGCCTGGGCGAGCAGATAGGTGGAGAACAGCCAGGGGAGCTGGTCGAAGCCGCCGAGCTCGCGGGCGATCGTCGCCGACGCGGTGGCGATGATCGTGGCGTCGAGCGCGACGAGCGCCGTCGCGAGCATCAGGGACAGCAGGATGGGGCCGCGCTCGGAGCGCAGGCCGACGGAGACATGACCGGTCGTGGGCACGTGAGGCACAAGCCCGGCGCCCGCAGCACGTATTCCCGGTCCGGGCGTCGTCCCGCCCCGCGAGACGGCCTGCGCCGCGGTCGTCAGGCCGTGACGGTCTGGAGCACGCGCAGGGGACCCTCGACGGCCGCACGACCGCGCGTGCGCGACACTGGACCCCGTTCCCACCACCGAGAAGGACCTTCCGTGACCCAGCACCCTGCGACCCATCCCTCCCGGCCCACCGCGCCGCTGTACCTCGACTGCGACACCGGGGTCGACGACTCGCTCGCCCTCGCGTACCTGCTCGCCTCGCCGGAGGTGGACCTGGTCGGCGTCGGCAGCGTGAGCGGCAACATCGACGCCCGCCAGGGTGCGGTGAACACCCTCGACCTGCTGGCGCTCGCCGGCCGCGACGACGTGCCCGTCGCCGTGGGCGCGCACGACCCGCTGGCGGGCACCTACGACGGCGGCGCGCCGCACGTCCACGGGCGCAACGGGGTGGGCGACGTCGCCCTCCCGCCGTCGGGCCGCGAGCCCGCGGCGGAGTCCGCGGTGGAGCTGCTGCTCCGGCTGTCGCACGAGCACGCCGGCCGGCTGCGGGTGGTCGCGGTCGGGCCGCTCACCAACCTCGCGCTCGCGCTCCGCGAGGACCCGGGCCTGGCGGCGCGGGTGCACGACGTGACGATCATGGGCGGCGCCGCCCTGCACCCGGGCAACGTGTCGCCCGTGGCGGAGGCGAACATCGCCAACGACCCCGAGGCGGCCGCCGCCGTGCTGTCGGCCGACTGGGACGTCACGCTGGTGCCGCTCGACGTGACGATGGCCAACCTCCTCGAGGAGACGGACCGGAAGGCGCTGCTCGTGGCGGGCACCGCGCTGGCGCCCTGGCTCGGCGAGGTGCTGGACCTGTACTTCGGCTTCCATGTGCCCACCTACGGGCGCCGCTGCTCCGCGCTGCACGACCCGCTCGCGGCGGCGATCGCGGTGGGCGGCGTGACCCCGACCCTGGCCCCGCGCGTGCCCGTCGTCGTCGACGCCACCCGCGGGCCCGGGCGCGGTCAGACGCTGTGCGACCTGCGTGGCCGGTACGCCGGGTACCCCGACGTGCCAGGAGCGCGCACCCGCGTGGTCCTCGCCACGGACGTGCCGCTGGCCCCGCACCTGGTCGAGCGCCTGCGCGGCCTCTGACCCCGCCGCCGCGCCGCACCCACCGCGCCGCACCCACCACACCGCCGCCCGACGACCGGAGAGACCATGACCGACCGCCCCACCGACCTCGTGCCGTCCGTCGTCGTCGTCGGGTCAGCCAACGCCGACCTGCTGGCGCGCACGGCCGTGCACCCGGCGCCGGGGGAGACCGTGCTCGGCCGCGACCTGGCCGTGCTGCCGGGCGGCAAGGGCGCCAACCAGGCGGTGGCGGCCGCGCGGCTGGGGGCGCGGGTCGCGTTCGTCGGCGCCGTCGGCGACGACGAGTTCGCCGACGCGGCCACCTCCGGGCTCCGCGACGCCGGGGTCGACCTCACGCGCCTGGCCACGGTGCCGGGCAGCACGGGGGTCGCGGTGGTGACGGTCGCGGCGGACGGGGAGAACTCGATCGTCGTGGTCCCGGGCGCGAACGCGGCCGTCGACGGCGGGTTCGTGCGCCGGCACGGCGACCTCCTCGGCGGTGCGCCGGTCGTCGTGCTGCAGGGGGAGATCCCGCGCGACGGCGTCGAGGCGGCGGCCGGGCTCGCCGGCGTGCGCGTGGTGGTCAACCTCGCGCCCGTGATCGACGTCGACCCCGCGGTGCTGCGTCGCGCCGACCCGCTGGTGGTCAACGAGCACGAGGCGCACGCCGCGCTCGGCCTGCTCGAGCCCGGCGACGTCGTGGGCCGCGACGTCGCCGACGAGGAGGTCGTCGCGCGCCTGACGGCGCTCGGGGTGCCGTCCGTCGTGCTCACCCGCTGCCCGCAGGGCGCGCTGGTCGCCGTGGCAGGGGCCGTCGGTGTCACAGGGGTCGTCTCCGTGCCCGCGCCCCGGGTGGACGCGGTCGACACGACGGGCGCGGGCGACGCGTTCGTCGGCGCCCTGGCCGCGGAGCTCGCGCGGGGGAGCGACCTGGTCGGCGCGGCCCGCCTCGCCGCCCGGGTCGGTGCGTTCGCCGTCCGTGGGGCGGGCGCGCAGCCGTCCTACCCGTGGGCGGGCGACGAGCTGCCCTGACCCTTCCGGCGTGCCGTCCCGGGCACCGCCGCGGCGCGCTTTTCATCGTTGTCATCGTTTCGTGACCTTCGAGGGGTTGCCTCGCCTATTTTTCTGGGGGTTAGATTTACCCGTATCGCAATCGTGGTGACGGTCGACGACGACCGGCACCTGACCGCAGAGAGGCGGAGACGATGAACGCAAGGGTGCGATGGGCCAGGGGAGTCGCCGGGGCGACGGTCGCCGTGCTGGGCATGTCGGCACTGGCGGCGTGCGGTTCGGGGGACGACGGCGGGAGCGGCGGCGTCACGACGCTGACGATGACGGTGTGGGGCGGCGACGTCGACAAGACGTCCTACCAGCAGCGCGTCGACATGCTCGAAGAGGCCCACCCCGACATCAAGGTCGACCTGCAGCTCATCCCGAGCGAGCAGTACGAGCAGAAGGTGCAGACGATGATCGCGGGCGGCAACGGCCCGGACATCATGCAGGTGGCCGAGGGCGTCAACGTCTACTCGTCGAAGAACCAGATCCTGCCGCTGGACGAGTACGTGTCGAAGTCCGGCCTCGACCTCGACGAGCGCTTCGGCCCGACCGGCACCCTGTACTCCTACCAGGACAAGGTCTACGCGATCCCGGACCGCTCGGGCGCGATGATCGTCTACTACAACAAGGACCTCTTCGACGCCGCGGGCGTGGACTACCCCACGGCCGACTGGACGCAGGAGGACGCCCAGGCCGCGATGGAGAAGCTCACCGTGCCGGGCAAGCAGTGGGGCTACGGCGGCGCCGGCTGGTGGGCCCAGTGGTGGAGCTTCGCGTACCAGAACGGCGGCCAGATCATCGACGACTCGGGCGCGCCGACGGTGAACTCGCCCGAGGTCGTCAAGGCGCTCCAGTGGGCGAACGACCTCACCTTCAAGGACCACGTCGTCCCGACGGCGGCCGAGTACGCGGACATGGGCCCGGACATGGGCGGCGACCCGGCGTTCGCGGCGCAGAAGGTCGCGATGAACACCACCGGCTTCTGGGCCATCGGCGGCCTCCTCGAGTCCGACTTCGACTGGGACATCGCGCCCATGTGGCAGGGCGAGGACCAGGCCGTCTCGGCCTTCGGCTCCGGGCTGGCGATCTCGCGCGACTCCGAGGCCCCGGACAAGGCCTTCGAGGCGATCGACTACCTCACCGACACGGAGGCGCAGCAGGTCATCATCGACAACGCGCAGGACGTGCCGGCCAACGTCCAGGTGCAGCAGTCCGACGCCTTCCTCACGCCGAAGTGGGCCACCAAGGACATCAACATGGGCGCCTTCGCGGAGTCGTCGGGCTTCGTCTTCACCTCGCCGCTGATCCCGGAGTGGAACGAGATGCAGGCCACCTTCGACGACAACCTGGGCACGTTCTGGAACGAGGGCGGCGACGCGAAGACGCAGCTCGACGCCATCCAGACCAAGCTCGAGTCGATCGTCGGCCAGGGCTGACCGTGGCCGCCGACCTCGGCGCGGTCGTCGGTGCGGCGCGGGCGCAGCGCCCGCGCCGCACCGACGGCGCCGCGCCGCCCCCGAAGCTCGCGCGCCCCCGGCTGTCCAGGCGCGGCAGGGCGGAGGCCAGGTGGTTCTGGCTCTTCGTCTCGCCGTGGCTCATCGGGTTCGCCGGGTTCCTCCTGGGCCCCATGATCGCGTCGGTGTACATCTCGCTCACGGAGTGGGACTCCTTCACGCCCCCGGTGTTCGTGGGCCTGGACAACTACGTGCAGGCGCTCACCGGCGACCCGGTGTTCTGGAAGGCGCTCTGGAACACCTTCTACTACGCCGCGATCTCGGTGCCCCTCGGGCTGGCCGTCGGGCTGTGGCTCGCCAACCTGCTCAACAAGAAGGTGCGCGGGCGCAAGTTCTTCCGGACGATGATCTACCTGCCCACGCTGGTGCCGCTCGTGGCCACCGCGATGGTCTTCAAGATGGTGCTCGCGCCGTCCGGCCCGCTCAACGACCTGCTCGGCCTGGTCGGCGTCCAGGGCCCGAACTGGCTCCTCGACCCGACCTGGGTCAAGCCGGCCCTGATCGTGCTGTCCGCGTGGGGCGCCGGGAGCGCCACGGTGCTGCTGCTCAGCGCCATGAACGGCATCCCGCGCGAGTTCTACGAGGCGGCCGAGATCGACGGGGCCGGGCCGTTCCGGCAGTTCTGGTCGATCACGTTCCCGCAGATCACGCCGATCATCTTCTTCAACCTGATCATGGGCCTGATCGGCGCGTTCCAGATCTTCTCCCAGGTGTACATCCTCACCCAGGGCGGGCCCGACAACGCCAGTCAGATGATGGTGCCGCTGCTCTTCGACCAGGCCTTCGGCTTCTACCACTTCGGCTACGCGTCGGCCGTCGCCTGGCTGCTGTTCGTCGTCATCATCGGCTTCACCGCGCTCGCGTTCCGCACGTCGCGGCGCTGGGTGTTCTACGAGACGGAGGTGCGGTGATGGCCGCAGCGACCCAGGCCCCACCCGTGGCCGCCGTCGGTCGGGACCTCGTCCCGGGCCGGGGCGCCACCGCCCGGACGCTCAAGGCGTTCCGGGCGACCCCCGCCACCTACGCGGTGCTGCTGATCGTCTCGGCGGTCTTCTTCGTGCCGCTGGTCCTCATGGTGTCCATCGCCCTGGCGAGCGACCAGACGAGCGCGCAGAACGCGTTCACGGTGATCCCCACCGAGTTCCGCTGGTCGAACTTCGCCACGGTCTTCACCGCCACCGGGCTGCCCGTGGGCCGGTTCGTGCTCAACTCGGTGATCATCGCGACGCTGTCCGCCGTCGGGCAGGTGCTGTCGTCCTCGCTCGTGGGCTACGCCTTCGCCCGCCTGCGCGCGCCGGGCAAGAACGTCATGTTCGTGATCGTGCTCGCCACGATGATGATCCCGGCGCAGATCACGATGATCCCGCAGTTCCTGCTGTTCAAGGAGCTCGGCTGGGTGAACACCTACCTGCCGCTCATCGTGCCGAACTTCTTCTCGAACGCCTTCAACGTGTTCCTGGTGAGGCAGTTCGTCTCCCGCATCCCGAGCGAGATGGACGAGGCCGCGCAGGTGGACGGGCTCGGCTACTTCGGCATCTACCGGCGCATCGTGCTGCCCATGATGTGGCCCATCCTCACGGCCATCGCGATCTTCACGCTCACCCACGCGTGGGGCGACTTCATGGGTCCGCTGATCTACCTCAACTCCGAGGAGACGATGCCGCTCGCGCTCGGCCTGCAGTACATGACCTCCACCAGCAACGCCATGCAGCTGCCGCCGTGGAACCTCGTGATGGTCGGGTCGATCATGCTGACGGCCCCGATGATCCTCGTGTACTACCTCGGGCAGAAGTACCTGTACGAGATGAACGTGTCCGTCGGAAGCGCAGGTGTGAAGTGACGATCCAGACCGGCACCGCGGTCGGCCTGGGGCCCTCGGGCCTCGTGGTCGACGGCGAGGAGAAGGTGCTGCTGTGCGCCTCGCTGTTCTACTTCCGGATGCCCCGCGAGGTGTGGGCGTCGCGGCTCGCCCAGGTGCGGGCGTCGGGGTACGACGCTGTCGACGTCTACCTGCCGTGGAACTTCCACGAGCTCGAGCCGGGGCGGTGGGAGTTCGGCGGCCGGCGCGACGTGGGCACCTTCCTCGACCTCGCGCACCAGGCGGGCCTGGCGGTCATCGCCCGCCCCGGTCCGTACATCTGCTCGGAGTGGGACGGCGGCGCCCTGCCGGCCTGGCTCGCGCTCGACCCGGACCTGCGGGTCCGCCAGGCCGAGCCGCGGTACCTGGCGCGCGTGCGGGAGTGGTTCGACCGGGCGCTGCCCGTCCTGGCCGCGCGCCAGCACGGCCGCGGCGGCAGCGTCGTGGCCGTGCAGCTGGAGAACGAGCTCGACTTCTTCGACTGCGACGACCGCGCGGGCTACGTCGGGGCGCTCGCGGACATGGCCCGGGAGCACGGCATCACCGTGCCGTTGGTCGCGTGCGCCGGCCAGGGGGACCTGGCCGGCGCCACCGGCGGGGTCGACGGCGTCGCGCCCGCGGTCAACTTCTACCCGGACGACCGCTCGCCGCACGTCGAGGCCGAGGTGCGCCGGTACGCGGACGTGCTCGCCGCCCGCGGCCTGCCGCTCCTGGTCACCGAGACCAACCGGCGGCACGCCACGCTGCGCCGGCTGCTCGCCAGCGGTGCCACCGTGATCGCGCCCTACCTGCAGGCCGGCGGCGTCGACCTCGGCTACACGCCGTCCGTCGGGAACTGGGGTGACCCCGGCAGCTTCATGACGCACGACTACGACTTCGGCGGGTACCTGTCACCGGTCGGGGTCGAGCGGCCGGAGGCGGCCGAGGCGCGCGTGCTGGCCGCCGTCGTCCGGACGCTCGGGGCGGCCCTGGCCCGGGCCGTGCCACGGGAGGCGGTGGGCGCCTTCGCGACCGGTGCGCCGACCAGCGCCTCGCCGTCGCGCCTGGAGCTCGACGGCGGGGGGACGCTGCTCGGCGTGCCGAACCTCGGTGGGTCGTGGGCCGCCGCCACCCTGCCGCTCGACGCCGAGGGGCACGCCGCGGTGGACGTCCCGCTGCCACCGGACTCCTGCCTGCTCGTGCTCCGCGACCTGCCCCTCGAGCGGTTCGGGGCGACGGGCGTGCTGCGGCTGTCGACGGCGGACCTCGTCGGGGTGCGCCCGGACGGTCTCGACCTCGCCTCCCGCGGGGGCGCGGTGCTCGTGCTCGAGGCCCCCGACGGGGCGACGGCGACGGCGGAGCTGGCCGCGCCGTCGCCCGGCGCCCCGACGCCAGCCTCCTTGCGCGCGGGCGGCGCACGCTGGGACGTCGTGCTGCGGCACCCCGACGACGTGCCGGGTCCCGGGGAGGCGGCCGCGCCGGCCGCCGCGCGCCCGTGGGCCAGGGACGCCGACCCGGACGCCGACCCGCTCCGTGACGCGTCCGTCCCGGCGACGGACGTGGTCGGCGCGGCGCGCCTGGGCGTGCCCACGCGGTCCGGCCGCACGGAGTCGTTCGCGCTCCCGCCCTCGTCCGAGGCGGTGGGCGTCCTGCGGGGCCGCACGCACTACGCGGCCTCCGTCCGCGGAGCCCGCGAGCTCCTGCTCGAGGGCGCGGCCGACATCGTCGACCTCGCGCTCGACGGCGTGGCGCTGCCGACGACCGCCCCGTTCGGCGCCACCGTGACCGTGCCCGTGGACGGCGCGGGGCGGCTGGACGCGACCGTCGAGACGTGGGGGCACGCCAACTTCGACGACGCGCGGCTGCCCGGGCTGCGCGCCGGGTCGCTGCGCGGCCTCGGCCGGGTCTGGTCGGTCGTGGGTCGCGCCGACGTGTTCGCGCTGTGGGGCGTCGCGCCGGGGGAGCAGTGGGCCGGCGACCCGGCGCCCCTGCGCGGCCTCGGTGGGTGGAGCAGCACCCGGCTCGGACGGACGGTGACCTACCGTCGGTCGCTGCCCGTGGACGGCGAGCACCACCACGCGCTCCGCCTGGACGGCGTGCCGGGCTCCGTCGTGGTGGAGGTGGACGGCGAACGTCGCACCGTGCCGGCCGAGGATCCCTGGCTCCACCTGGCGCCCGGCGAGGGGCGCGACGTCGCGGTCACGCTCCCGCACGCCCCCGGCGCGCTCGGCGGGGCCGAGCTCCTGCGGCTCGAGCCCGTGCGCGGCTGGCAGGTCGAGCCGCAGCCGGACACGGCGCTCCTGGCGCTCGCCGCGCGCCCGGCCGTCGGCGTCGAGGTCGAGCTGCCCCTGCAGCTCGAGCCCGGCGAGGAGGCGTGGTACGACGTCCCGCTGCCGGCCGGCGGATGGTCGCTCTGGTTCGCCGGGACGCAGGTGCGGGTGAGCGCCTTCGCGCACGGCGAGCTGCTCGGCCGCGTCTGGCTCGACGACCCGGCGGCGCCGCGCTTCTCGGGCGGCCGACCCACCCGGCTGTGGCTTCCCCGGGCCTGGAACGACGGCGGGCTACGCTTGCTGGTGCGCGCGACCGCCGGGCCGTCCCGACCGCAGCTGGCGCGTCTTCGCACCGTCTCCACCCAGGAGTGACCATGGCAGTCGAGAGGCGGACGTCGCGCGACATCCGCAGCGAGTCCCGGCTGGACGTCATCCACGCCCTGCTGACGGCGGAGGAGGCCACCCGCAACGACCTCGCCCGCACGACCGGGCTCAGCCCCGCCACCGTGGCCACCGTCGTCGGCGACCTCCTCACCGAGGGCATCGTCACCGAGTCCCGGCTCAGCGCGGGGCGCGTCGGCCGGCCCACGACGAGCCTGCGCATCAACGCCGCCCGGGGCCGCGTCGTCGGGATCGACGTCGCGGAGACCTACGTCCGCGCGATCGTGTTCGACGCCGCGCTCGGCGAGGTCGCCGGCGTGGAGACGCCGCGCGACGAGCACGAGACGTCGCCCGAGTACGTCGTCGAGGGGATCGGCCGGACGTTCGAGGCCGCCCTCCAACGGGCCGGCGTGCGGGCGGACGACGTCCTCGGCGTCGGGGTGGCGCTGCCGGGCATCGTGCAGCGCGCGTCGGGCGTGGCCGTCGTGGTGCCGCACTGGAGCTGGCACTCGGTGGAGCTCGACAGCCTGCGCGACCGTATCGGCGTCCCGCTCGTGCTCGACAACCCGCTCAAGGCGATCGCCACCGCGGAGTTGTGGTTCGGCACGGGGCGCGAGTCGGCCAGCATGGTGACCGTCAACCTCGGGACCGGCGTCGGGGCGGGCATCGTCCTCGAGGGCCGGATCCTGCGCGGGGCGACCAACTCGGCCGGCGAGTGGGGACACTCGCTGCTCGTGCTCGACGGCCGCCGCTGCCGGTGCGGGCGCCGGGGGTGCGTCGAGGCGTACGTCGGCGCACCGGGCATCCAGCAGACCCTCCGCGAGGTGGCGCCCGGACACCCCCTGTGCGACCTGGAGATGCAGCAGGAGTTCATCGAGGCGCTGGCCGCCGCCAGCGCGGCGTCCGACCCCGACCCGGCCGTCGAGGAGGTCCTCGCCCGCACGGCGCGCTACCTCGGGTCGGCGCTCGCGGACCTGGTGGCGGTGGTCGACCCCGCCCGGGTGACGCTCACCGGGTGGACCGCCTGGGCGCTCGGCGACCGGCTGCTGCCGCTCACGCGCGCGCGGCTCGAGGAGGAGGCGCCGGGGGAGTCCGCGACCGGGCTGCGCCTCGAGGTGTCGACCGTGCGTGGCAACTCCGTCGCCACCGGCGTCGCGATGATCGCCCTCGAGCGCTTCCTCGGCGACGTCGGGCTTGTTACGACACGCATGCCGATCGCGCTCTGAGCGGCCCGCCCCGGCGACGACGAAGGCCCCTGTCCTGCGTCTGCAGGTCAGGGGCCTTCTGGTGTGCTCCCGCGGTTGGACTTGAACCAACGACCGTCCGATTAACAGTCGGATGCTCTGCCAGCTGAGCTACGCGGGATCGCGTGGTTGTCCGGCCTGTGGCCTGTGAACCGGGAAGAACAATACCAGGCTCACACGGGTAGCCCGGACGCCCCCCGGACCCTGGACTCCGTGGCGTCCACCACTCGGGCGACGGCCGGGTCGGCGAGGTCGACGCCGGGCCCGGCGACCGCCTGGGAGAAGAATCGGCCGTCGGCGGTCCGTCGCACCGCGACCTTCACGTCGCCCCCGCCGGGCACCGCGACGGTCTCGGCGAGCACCACCGACCACTGGACGCGCTCGCGCAGGGCCTGGGGGAAGGGCGAGCGCTCGACGTCGACGAGCCGCAGCACGGTGTCGGGCGCGGCGTCCACCCACTCGACGACGAGCTCGGACCGCTCGGGGTCGAAGACCCCCCGGTCGACGTCGCACCACGGGCGGCGCGTCACGACGTCCTGCGGGCCGGGACCCACGACGAGCAGGTCGGCGGTCGTCGCCACGACCCAGCGGTCGTCGGCGAGCGCGGCGGCCGCAAGGATCCGCTCGCCGCGGGCCAGGGCGAGGGCGCGGCGCACGTCGTCGGGCAGAGGGGAGCGGCGGAACCACATGGCGCCACCGTACCGACCGGCGGCCCGGGTCGACGCCGTGGCGGTCAGCCGGCGGGCGTCGCGCCCTGCTCGTCGCCGTCCACGGCCGTCGGGCGCGGTGCGCCCTCCCGCTCGCGCTGGAGCCGGGCCTGCTCCAGCAGCCACCGCATCTCGGGGTCGTCCTCGGGGTCGGCCGTCACCCTGTCCGTCTCCCAGGTGCGACGGCGCCCGGGGTACTGGGCGGGCGGCACGGGCCCGGCGGGGTACCCGGTCCGTGGCGCGGGGCGCCGGTTCGCGCGGGCGCGACGGCTCACGACGATCCACGCGACGGACCCCGCGAAGGGCAGCAGCAGGATGATGAGGATCCAGAAGCCCCTCTGGATGCCGCCGCCGTCCTCCTCGTCCGACTGGGCGACGTCCACGAGCGCGTAGACGACGAGCGCGAGGTAGGCCAGCATCGGCAGCACGCGGAGCATGGGCCCGGAGCGTAGCGGGTCCGCGCCCGCGCGCGTACCCCCCGCGACCAGGCGAGACGGCACCCGGTGCCCCGTGCAGGACTTGAACCCGCGACCGAGAGATTATGAGTCTCCTGCTCTGACCAGCTGAGCTAACGGGGCGCGCCGCGAGCATACCGGCGCGGGCGCGCGCCCGGCGCGCGCGGGCGAGCTGGGCGCGGTGTCATGGGGCCGTGACCATCGCCGTGAAACGGGTCTACGACCCGCCCGCGCCGGACGACGGCACGCGCGTGCTGGTGGACCGGCTGTGGCCGCGCGGGATGTCGAAGGAGCACGCGCACCTGGATCGCTGGTGCCGGGAGGTCGCGCCGTCCTCCGACCTGCGCACGTGGTTCCACCACGACCCGACGCGCTTCGCGGAGTTCGAGCGGCGCTATCGCGCCGAGCTCGACGGGAACCCGGAGGTGGCGGAGCTCGCCGCCCTCGGGGCGGGCCAGGCCCGGCTGACGCTGCTGTACTCGGCGCGGGACACCGAGCACAACCAGGCGCTCGTGCTGCGCGACGTCCTGCAGGCCTACCTGGACGACACGGGGTCCGGCTCGGGCGACTGAGCGCCACGAGCCTCTCGCGGAGAACGGCCGAGCGCGCGACCGGTCCGTTCCAGGTCACGGGCCACGGCGTGCCGCAGGCGTGGCCCGAACGGGCGCTCGACGAAGCGGTGCACGAGGTAGGCGACGGCGAGCATCACGACGGTGACGACGGCGAACGTGGCGGCCGCGGGCAGGTGCGGGCTGGTCCTGCCGATGAGCCACTGCCCCCACGAGGAGTGCAGCAGGTACAGCGGGTAGGTCAGGGCGCCCACCACCGTGAGCCACCGCCACGACAGCCGGTCGAGGCGCGTGAGCGCGACGAGGGCGACGAGCACGAAGCAGGCCACGATCGCGATCCAGTACGTCTGCGGGCTGACGGTCACGTCCGTGCTGGTGGCGATCCGCAGCGACTGGCTGTGGCCGGAGATCACGCCGGCGAGGGCGACGTTGAGCCCGAGCACGAGCCACAGCACGAGGGACCGCCGTTCCTTGGTGAGGAGGAAGAGCACCATGCCGCCGGCGAACAAGGGCGCGTCGGTGCCCACCAGGACCGTGGACCACAGCGTGCTCTCCGACCGGACGGCGATGGCGGCCACGACGGGCCAGACGGCGGCGAAGGCCACGATCCGGTTGCGGGTCATCCCGACGGCCAGGAGGACCGCCACCAGCACGTAGAACCGCAGCTCGGCCCAGAGGGTCCAGTAGACGGACTCGATGTCCTGGACCCCGAACGCGCGCTGGACCATCGTGAGGTTCGCGGCGGTCTCGGGGATCCCGACGTCCTTGGTCCCCGGTGCCACGACCACGAGCAGCAGGACGACGGCGGCGACCGACAGCCAGTACGCGGGGAAGAGCCGGCCGACGCGGGACGCGGCGAACGAGCGCACGTCGCGGCCCCACGCGGACATGAGGATGACGAACCCGCTGATCACGAAGAAGAGCTGGACGCCGAACGAGCCGAACGCGGCGACCGGCTGGAGGTTCGGGAAGGAGTCCTCGGTGGGGGCACCCCAGGCGGAGTGGTTGACCGCGACGTAGTGGTAGGCGAGCACCGCCATGGCGGCCAGGAAGCGGAGGCCGTCGAGCGCCGCGAGCCGGGGGCGGCCCGCGGCGGGCGCGACCCGTCGGGGGCTCGGGGCGGGCGGCGTGGTTGACTCGGTCATCCGTCGTAGCATCGTCCGGCACGTTATCAAACCGTGATAATCGGCGCCTCCACCCGTTCATGACGTGGGAGAATGCCGCCCATGGCGATGCGAGAGATCCGGGTGCTGCCCGACCCCGTGCTGCGCACACCCTGCGACGAGATCACGACCGTCGACGACCGGGTCCGGTCCCTCGTGGAGGACCTGGTCGAGACCGTCGACGCCGACGGACGGGCAGGCCTGGCGGCCAACCAGATCGGCGTGAACCTCCGGGCGTTCTCGTGGAACGTGGACGACGAGATCGGCTACGTCCTCAACCCCCGGATCGTCGAGCTCTCCGACGAGACCCAGGACGGCGACGAGGGCTGTTTGTCGGTGCCGGGGCTCTGGTACCCGACGACCCGCGCCTGGTACGCGCGCGTGGTCGGCACGGACCTCGACGGCCACGAGATCGAGGTCGAGGGCACGGGGCTCATGGCGCGCTGCCTGCAGCACGAGTGCGACCACCTGGACGGGAAGCTCTACCTGGACCGCCTCGAGCGCATCGTGCGCAAGAAGGCCATGCGGGAGCTCCGCGAACGCCTCTGAGTTTCTCAAGGACTGCTCAAGTCCGCGTTTCCTCTCGCACGGCCGCCCGCCATCGGGCAGGATGTGTCAAGACGACACACCGTCAGGAGCTCGCCGACCAGCAGGCCTACCGGTTCGAGGACGTTGGGGAAGACGGACCTCGGAACCAGGGAGGACAACATGGCTGGTGCGATCACCCGCGGTGTGCTGTTCGTGCACTCGGCACCCCGTGCGCTCTGCCCTCACCTCGAGTGGGCGGCGGGCAACGTGCTCGGGGGACGCGTGTCGTTGGACTGGACACCCCAGCCGGCGGGACGCGGGCTCTTCCGCGCCGAGTACTCGTGGCAGGGCGCCCAGGGAACGGGTGCCCGGCTGGCCTCTGCCCTGCGGGGCTGGGACCACCTCCGCTACGAGGTGACGGAGGAGGCGAGCCACGGCGCCGACGGCGCCAGGTGGTCGCACACCCCTGACCTCGGCATCTTCCACGCGATGACCGACGTGCACGGCAACGTCGTGGTGCCCGAGGACCGCGTGCGGGCCGCGATGGAGTCCGTGCACGACGGCCGTGGCGTGCGCGAGGCCCTCGACCTCGCCCTCGGCACCGCCTGGGACGACGAGCTGGAGCCCTTCCGCTATGCCGGCGCCGGCGCCCCCGTGCGCTGGCTGCACCGGGTGGGCTGACCGCCGGCAGCACGACGACGCCCCGGCTCCTCTCGCGAGGTGCCGGGGCGTCGTCGTGCTGTGGTGACGCCGTCAGGCGTTGGTCACGGTGAGGGCCACGTTGTGCCCGCCGAAGCCGAAGGAGTTGTTGATCGCGACGATGTCGCCCTCGGGGAGCGCCTCCGGGGTGGCGCGCACCAGCGGCACCTGGAGCTCGGGGTCCGGGTTCTCCACGTTGATGGTCGGCGGCGCGAGCCGCTCCGACACCGCCTTGATCGTGAAGAGGGCCTCGAGCGCGCCGGCGCCGCCCAGCAGGTGACCGGTCATCGACTTGGTGGCCGAGAGCCGCACGTGGTCGGCCTCGCCGCCCATGAGGGTGCGGATCGACGCGGTCTCGGTGAGGTCGCCCACCTTGGTCGAGGTGGCGTGCGCGTTGACGTGCACGACGTCCCGCGACGTCACGCCGGCGTCCTCGAGGGCGCGGCGCATCGCGGAGACCTGCCCGGTGCCCTCCGGGTCCGGGGAGGTGATGTGGTACGCGTCGGCGGACAGGCCGACGCCGGCGATCTTCGCGTACACGCGCGCCCCGCGGGCCGCGGCGTGCTCGGCGCTCTCGAGGACGACGATCGCCGCACCCTCGCCGATGACGAAGCCGTCGCGGTCCACGTCGTACGGGCGCGACGCGTGCTGCGGGTCGTCGTTGCGCAGCGACAGCGTGCGCGATGCCGCGAACGCCGCGATGGGCATCGGGTGGATCGTGGCCTCGGTGCCGCCGCACACGACGACGTCCGCGCGACCGTTGCGGATCATGTCGACGCCGTAGCCGATCGCCTCGGCGCCCGACGCGCACGCGGAGACGAGGGCGTGCGCCCCGGCCTTGGCGCCGAACTCGAGCGAGACGTAGGCCGCGGGGGAGTTGGGCATGAGCATCGGGACGGTCATGGGGAGCATGCGGCGTGCGCCGCGCTCCTGGAGGGTGTCCCAGCCGTCCAGCGTGGTCCAGATGCCGCCGATGCCGGACGACACGACCGCGCCGAGCCGCTCGCCGTCGACCTCGGGGGCGCCGGCGTCCTGCCACGCCTCACGGGCCGCGACCATCGCGTACTGCGTGGACGGGTCCATGCGCTTGGTCTCGGGCCGCGAGAGGACCTGGTCGGGCGTGACCTTGATGGTGGCGGCGAACGTCACCGGGAGCCCGTACTTCTCCGCCCAGTCGTTGTCGAGGGTGCGCGCGCCCGACTCGCCCGCGAGGGCCGCGGCCCAGGTGCTGGGTGCGTCGCCACCGAGGGGGGTGGTGGCGCCGAGGCCGGTGACGACGACGTCGCGCGAGGCGGGTGCGGCAGTCATGGGGGGTCACTCCTGTGGTGAGAGCGGGTACGGGTCGGTCGGGTTGCCGGGCGGGCCGGGGTCACCGGCCCGCCCGCGCGGCGTCACGCGGCCTGCGCACCCTCGATGTACGAGACGGCGTCGCCGACCGTGGTGAGGTTCTTGACCTCGTCGTCGGGGATGCGGACGCCGAACTTGTCCTCGGCGTGGGTCACGATCGTCATCATCGACAGCGAGTCGATGTCGAGGTCGTCCGTGAACGACTTCTCCGACACGACCGCGTCCGTCGGCAGACCGGTCTCCTCGGCGACGATCTCGGCAAGACCCTCGAGGATCTCCTGGGAGGTGTAAGCCATGGGGTGCGTCTCTCCTTGAAACGGGGTACCGGCCGTCCGGCACCGTGAGGTGTTGCGGTGCGATTGTCCCGCACCACGGGGGTCGGTCTCGACCCCGGGCGAAGATCCGCCTGGGGTCGAGACCGGGGGCTAGGGCAGCACCACGACCTGTGCCGCGTAGACGAGACCCGCGCCGAAGCCGATCTGCAGGGCCAGGTCGCCGGATCGCGCCTGCCCCTCGGCGAGCAGCCGCTCGGTCGCGAGCGGGATCGACGCCGCGGACGTGTTGCCGGTGTCCGCGATGTCGCGGGCGACGACGACGCTGTCGGGCAGCCGCAGCTGCTTCACGAGCTGGTCGATGATGCGCATGTTCGCCTGGTGCGGCACGAAGACCTGGACGTCCTCGGGCTCGACGCCTGCCTCGGCCAGCGCCTTGGCCGCGACGGGCGCCATCTGGAAGCTGGCCCACTTGAAGACGGTGGGGCCGTCCTGGCGCAGCGTCGGCCAGCCCGCCGTCGGGTCCTCGCGGAGGTCGGACCACCCACGGGTCTGCCGGATGGCCTGCGACTTCGCGCCGTCGGAGCCCCAGACCGTCGGGCCGATGCCCGGGATGTCGGAGGGGCCCACGACGGCCGCGCCGGCGCCGTCGCCCAGCAGGAACGAGATGGACCGGTCGGTCGGGTCGACGAAGTCGGACATCTTCTCGGCACCCACGACGAGCACGTTCCGCGCCGCGCCGGAGCGCACCAGGGCGTCGGCCTGGCCGATGCCGTATGCGTAACCGGCGCAGGCGGCCGACACGTCGTACGCCGCGGCCGGGGTCGCGCCCAGGCGGTCGGCGAGCACGGCAGCGCCCGACGGGGTCTGGTGGAAGTACGTCACCGTGGACAGGATCACCACGTCCACGTCCGCGCCCGTGAGCCCGGCGACGTCCAGCGCCTTGCGGGCCGCCGCCTCGGCGAGGTCGAGCACGTCGACGTCCGCGGTGGCGTACCGCCGCGTGACGATGCCGGTGCGCTGCCGGATCCACTCGTCCGAGGAGTCGATCGGGCCGGCGACGTCGTCGTTCGTGACGACGCGCTCGCCCCGCTCCCCGGCGATCGCGAGGATCCGCGAGTAGCGGACCGGCTCGGCCTGGCGGAGCGCCCGGCGGGGCACGGTCACGCGGTGGCCCCCGCGCCGGCGGCGACGGAGTGGCGCGTGACGAGGTCGCGCGCGGCCTCGACGTCGTCGGGGGACTTCACCGCGACCGACTCGACGCCCTTGAGCGCGCGCTTGGCCAGGCCGGTGAGGACGCCGCCGGGGGCGAGCTCGAGGATGCCCGTGACGCCGCGCTCGGCGAGCGTGGCCTGGCACAGGTCCCAGCGCACCGGGGCCGTCACCTGCGCCGTGAGGCGGGCCAGGACGTCCGTGGCCGTGCCGTGCCCGTGCGCGCCCGGGGCGAGGGAGTCGTAGGAGGTGCCGTCGGCGTCGGACAGGAACGGCAGGCGCGGATCGGTGGCGAGCCAGCCGGTCGCCACCTGCTCGAACGCCGCGCGGGCGGACTCCATGAACGGCGTGTGGAACGCCCCCGCGACCTGCAGCGGGATGACGCGGGCACGGGTCGGCGGGTCGGCGGCCAGCGCGGCGAGGCGCTCCAGGTCGCCGGCCGCGACGACCTGGCCGCCGCCGTTGACGTTGGCGGGGAACAGCCCGGCGGCCTCGATGGACGCCAGCACCTCGTCGGGGTCGCCGCCCACGACGGCGCTCATGCCCGACGGCGCGGCCGCGGCGGCCTCCGCCATCGCCCGCGCGCGGTGGGACACGAGGCCGACCGCGCCGGCGTCGTCCAGGGCGCCCGAGACGGCCGCGGCGCTGAGCTCGCCGACCGAGTGCCCGGCCGTGACGTCCACGACCTCGGTCGTGGGCCGCCCGTCGAGGATCGCGCGCAGGGCGAGCAGGGACGACGAGACGATCAGCGGCTGGGCCACGGCGGTGTCGCGGATCGTGTCCGCGTCCGACGTCGTCCCGTGCTGGGCGAGGTCGGTCCCGGCGGCGGCGGAGAAGGAGTCGAGCAGGTCGGCGGTGCCGGGCAGCTCCAGCCAGGGGCTGAGCATCCCGGGGGTCTGAGAGCCCTGTCCAGGGCAGACGACGGCGAGCACGGACCCACGGTGTCACCCCGCCTCGCGTGCGGGTCGTCGCGACCCGCACGAACCTCACGGAAGGCGATTGTGGGAATCCTCCAACTGTCGGGCCGGCCGATCCACGAGCCGGGCGCCGCGCGGCGTCGGGTCAGACCGCCGGGCCGCCGCCCTCGAGCTGGCCGAGGGCGAGCGCGACCTGCAGCACGAACGACTCCCGCGCGTCGAGCGGGTCCCAGCCGGTGATCTCGGAGACCTTGCGCAGGCGGTACCGGACGGTGTTGGGGTGCACGTACAGGCGGCGGGCGGCGGCCTCCAGGGACCGGCCCGTGCCGAGGTAGGCGGACAGGGTCTCGAGCACGGAGCCGGACGCCTCCTGCAGCGGCCGGAAGGCCTGCGCCACGAGGGTGCGCCGCGCGGTGACGTCGCCGGTCAGCACGCGCTCGGGCAGGATCTCGTCGGCGAGGACCGGGCGCGGGGCCTGCGGCCACGCGGGCGCGGCGGCGAGGCCGGCGAGGGCGGCGGCCGCCGAGGTGGCGGCGTCGGACACGTCCGGCACCACGCCGCCGATCACCACGGGGCCGGGGCCGAAGCGGTCCAGGAGCGAGGCCGCGGCGGCGACCAGGTCGCCCTCGCCGCCCAGGACCAGCACCAGGCGGTCGCCGTGGATGCCCACGAGGGCGTCCCCGGCGGCGCGCCGGGCCAGCCGGCGCAGCTCGGCCGTGCGCACGTCGTCGAGCCGGGTGGTCGCCTCGCCCACGACGACGAGGGCCTGGCCGCGACCGCTCCAGCCCAGCGCCGAGACGCGGGAGCGCAGCGAGTCGTCGCCGTCGCCGCGGACCAGGGCGTCCACGACCAGGGCCTCGAGGCGCGCGTCCCAGGCGCCACGGACCTCGGCGGCCCGGGCGTAGACCTCGGCGGCGGAGAACGCGATCTCGCGCGAGTACCGCAGCACGGCCTCGCGCAGCTCGCGCTCGTACCCGGGGGCGGCGATCTCGTCGGAGTGCTGCTCCACGACGTCGACCATGAGCCGCACGAGCTGCAGCGTGTGCTGCAGGGAGATGGAGCGGGTGAGCTCGGGCGGCGCGGCGGCGAACATCTCGCCCACGCCGTGCGGGGTGGGCGTGGGCTCGGCGAACCAGCTCACGAACGCGTTGATGCCGGACTGGGCGACCAGGGCCACGTAGGAGCGGTCCTCGGCCGGCAGCTGCCGGTACCAGTGCACCTCCTCGTCGAGGCGGCGCATCGCGGCCGAGGTCAGCACGCCCAGGCCCTCGCGGACCCGCTGGACGTTCTCGCCCCGGGAGACGGGGCTCGGCCCGCCGTCGGTCGCGGGGCCGGCGTCGCCCTCGGGGGCGCTGGTCCCGCTGGCCGTGGGCGTCGGGGTGCCGCTGCTCGTCATGGGTCGAGGATACGGGCGGCGTTGTGGGGAGTGCACAAACGCGGGCGCTCGCCGCCCAGCCCGGCCGCGACCGGGCTCATTGGATAGTGTCGGTCCATGGCCCTCATGCCCCGGCTCCGGCAGCTGCTGCGCCGGCCGTTCTCTGCCTCCACGGTGGGGGCGCGTCGGCCGTCGTCCTCGCAGCCCCGCGGGGACACCCTGCACGAGGATGCCCTGCGGGCCATGCTGACCGACGACCCCAACGACGCCCGGGCCTTCCACGCGCTCGCCGAGGTCGTACGCCGGCGCGCGGCGGAGTCGCCGAACGCGGAGGACCCGCTCACCGCGCCGTCGGACGAGGCCGCGCAGCAGCGGGCCGCCGACCTCGCCGTCTGGTCGCTCGCCGAGGAGCTCGCCGGACACCCGCGGGCCTGGCGCCCGCTGCTCGAGCTGGGGCGGCTCTCGGTGGCCGACGACCCGGAGGGCGCGGCGCGCCGGCTCGCGACGGCCGCCGAGCGCGACCCGGGTGGCGAGGCGCTCGCGGAGGGGCTGGCGATCCTGCGCGAGGCCGGGGTGCCCACCGAGGCGCTCGGACTCGGCGTCGGCCACTGGCGGGTGCGCGAGCACTCGCCGGAGGTCGGCCGCCAGCTCGTGCTGGCCGCGCTGGAGGCGGGCCGCGTCGCCGAGGCGCGGCAGCACCTGGAGTCGCTGGCGCTGCGGCCCGGTACCGAGGAGCTGCGCGCGGAGCTGGCGCGGACCATCGCCGCCCGCGAGCGCACCACGCCGAGGTAGCGCGCACGCCCGCGAGAGCACGCAGGGCCCCGAGCCGTCCGGCTCGGGGCCCTGCGCTACCTCGAGAGGCTCGTCAGCTGTCGCCGCCGGCGACGCCGGACGTGCCGGCGTTGACGTCGAGCAGGCGGTACTTCTCGACCGCCTTGGCGACGACGTCGGCCGGGACCTCGCCGCGGCGGGCGAGCTGCTGCAGCGTCCGGACCACCATCGACGGGCCGTCGATGAGGAAGAAGCGCCGCGCGGCCGCGCGGGTGTCGGAGAAGCCGAAGCCGTCCGCACCCAGCACCGCGTAGTCGCCCGGCACCCAGGCGCGGATCTGGTCCGGCACCAGGTGGTCGTAGTCGCTGGTGGCGACGAACGGACCCTGGGCGCCCGACAGCTTCTGCGTCACGTACGGGGTACGGGGCTCGGCGGTCGGGTCGACGAGGGCGTCCTTCTCGGCGGCCAGCGCGTCCCGGCGCAGCTCGTTCCAGCTGGTCACGGACCACACGTCCGCCGACACGCCCCAGTCCTCCGCGAGGAGCTGCTGCGCCTCGAGCGCCCACGGCACGCCCACGCCGGAGGCGAGGAGCTGGGCCTTGGGGCCCTCGGCGTCGGACGCCGAGATCCGGTGGATGCCGCGCAGGATGCCCTCGACGTCCACGTCCTCCGGCTCGGCCGGCTGGATCATCGGCTCGTTGTACACCGTGAGGTAGTACATGACGTTCTGGTCGCGGCCGTCCGACCCGTCGCCGTACATGCGCTCGATGCCGTCGCGCACGATGTGGCGGATCTCGTAGCCGTATGCCGGGTCGTACTGCACCATCGCCGTGTTGGTGCCGGCGATGAGCGGCGAGTGGCCGTCGGCGTGCTGCAGGCCCTCACCGGTCAGGGTGGTGCGGCCGGCGGTGGCGCCGATGATGAAGCCGCGGGCGAGCTGGTCGCCCGCCGCCCAGAACTGGTCGCCGGTGCGCTGGAAGCCGAACATCGAGTAGAAGATGTAGACCGGCACCATGGCCTCGCCGTGCGTCGCGTACGACGTGCCCACGGACTGGAAGGCCGCGGCGGACCCGGCCTCGTTGATGCCGGTGTGCATGATCTGCCCGGCCTCGGACTCCTTGTAGCTCAGCATGAGCTCGCGGTCCACGGCGAGGTAGTTCTGCCCCTGCGTGTTGAAGATCTTCGCGGACGGGAAGATCGCGTCCAGGCCGAAGGTGCGGGCCTCGTCCGGGATGATCGGCACGACGCGCTTGCCGAACTCCTTGTCCTTGATGAGGTCCTTGAGCAGGCGCACGAAGGCCATCGTGCTGGCCACGTGCTGCGTGCCGGAGCCCTTCTTGAGGATCTCGTAGGCCTTCGGCTCCGGCAGGGTCAGCGCCTTCGGCGTGGACCGGCGCTCGGGCAGGAATCCGCCCAGGTGCCGGCGGCGCTCCAGCATGTACTGGATCGCCTCGTCGTCCATCCCCGGGTGGAAGTACGGGGGCAGGTACGGGTCGGCGTCGATCTGCTCGTCCGTCAGCGGGATCCGCAGGTTGTCGCGCAGCGCCTTGAGGTCCTCGTTCTTGACCTTCTTCATCTGGTGCGTGGCGTTGCGGCCCGCGAAGCTGGAGCCGAGGGCGTAGCCCTTGACCGTCTGCGCGAGGATGACCGTCGGCTGACCCGTGTGGGTGCGCGCCGCGGAGTACGCCGCGTAGATCTTGCGGTAGTCGTGACCGCCGCGCTTCATGTTCCAGATGTCGTCGTCGGTCATGTTCTCGACGAGGGCCTTGGTCCGCGGGTCGCGGCCGAAGAAGTGCTCGCGGATGAACGCGCCGGACTCCGCGCGGTAGGTCTGGTAGTCGCCGTCGGGCGTGGCGTTCATCAGGTTGACCAGCGCGCGGTCCTTGTCGGCGTTGAGCAGGGCGTCCCACTCGCGGCCCCAGACCACCTTGATGACGTTCCAGCCGGCGCCCTTGAACTGGGCCTCCAGCTCCTGGATGATCTTGCCGTTGCCACGGACGGGGCCGTCGAGGCGCTGCAGGTTGCAGTTCACGACGAACGTCAGGTTGTCGAGCGACTGGTGCGCCGCGAGCTGCAGCATGCCGCGCGACTCGGGCTCGTCCATCTCGCCGTCGCCGAGGAACGCCCACACGTCCTGCTGGCTCGTGTCCTTGATGCCGCGGTTGTGCAGGTACTTGTTCGTCCACGCCTGGTAGATCGCCGAGGCCGGGCCGAGGCCCATCGAGACGGTCGGGAACTCCCAGAAGTCGGGCAGCATCCGCGGGTGCGGGTACGAGGGCAGGCCGCCGCCCGCGTGCGACTTCTCCTGGCGGAAGCCGTCGAGCTGGTCGGCCGACATGCGGCCCTCGAGGAAGCTGCGGGCGTACTGGCCGGGCGAGGAGTGGCCCTGGAAGTACACCTGGTCGCCACCGCCCGGGTGGTCCTTGCCGCGGAAGAAGTGGTTCAGGCCGACCTCGTACAGCGTCGCCACCGACGCGTAGGACGAGATGTGACCGCCCACGGCCACGTCGGGGCGCTGGGCGCGCGTCACCATCACGGCGGCGTTCCAGCGGATCCACGAGCGGTAGCGCCGCTCCATCGCCTCGTCGCCCGGGAAGTACGGCTCGTCGTGCACGGCGATCGAGTTGACGTAGGGCGTCGCGAAGGTCGCGGGGATGTGCACGTTGCGCTCCCGCGCGCGACGCAGCAGGTTCAGCATGACGTAGCGCGCCCGGGGGCCGCCCTTGTCGTCGATCAGGCCGTCGAACGACTCGACCCACTCGCCGGTCTCGGCGGGGTCGATGTCCGGGACGGCGCTGAGCAGGCCGTTGATCAACGGTCCGGTCTCGTCGTACGAAGCCACCAGCAACCTCTCTCATCTTCGGACGGTGGCAGCACGTGGTCGCCGCCCCGGTCCGTGTCAGGCATCCCGTCGTGAGGGCACCGCGACGCGTGGTCGCGACGGTGCGGACCACGAACGGGTGGTCATCACTCATTGTGTCCCCAGACGGGCCGGGGGAACACCATCGGGCGGTCAAGGATCCGTGATCTACGTCATGCCGGGACCGCCCGATGTTGCCGACGTCACTGTCCATAACCGGTGTCGAGCAAACCGGGAGGGTGCAGGGGGTTGCCGGGCGCGGACGCTTCGGGTGGACTACGTTGGCGCACACGGCAGACATGCGCGCCGCGCGCGCGTCGGCGAAGGTCAGACGGAGAGGAATGAAGGTCCAACGTGGGTAAGCAGGCGGAATCCCCGAGTGCACGCTTCGGGTTCACCACCGGCCAGGTGGTGCAGGAGTTCGGGTGGGGAGACGACGTCGACGACGCGCTGCGGGCCGACGTCGAGTCCGTGATCGGCAGCGAGCTGGTCGACGAGGACTACGACGACGTCACGGACGGGGTCATCCTGTGGTGGCGCGACGACGACGGCGACCTGACGGACATGCTGGTCGACGTCCTGACCGTGCTCGACGACGGCGGCCTGATCTGGCTGCTGACGCCGAAGGCGGGCCGCGACGGTCACGTCGGGCACGACGAGATCCAGGAGGCTGCGACCACCGCGGGCCTCCACGCCACCAGCACCTTCGCGGTCGCGTCGGACTGGTCGGCCACCAAGCTGGCCAACCGCGGTCGCGGGCGCTGAGCCGGTGACCGGTCGGTGACGAGCGCACCCCCCGAGGCCCGGCATCGCCCGGGCGACCCGGCGCCCGACTTCACGCTCCCCGACACGCACGGCACGCCCGTGCACCTTGCGGACCTGCGCGGCGAGTCGGTGCTCGTCGTGTTCTTCCCGTTCGCCTTCTCGGGCACCTGCACCGGCGAGCTGAGCGAGCTGCGTGACAACATCGAGGACTTCGAGGCGGCCGGCGTGCGGATCCTGGCCGTCTCGACGGACCCCGTGTTCGCGCTCAAGGCGTGGCACGAGCAGGAGGGCTTCGGCTTCGACCTGCTCAGCGACTTCTGGCCGCACGGCGCCGTCGCCGAGGCCTACGGCGTGCTCGATGCGACCCACGGGCACGCGCTGCGCGGGTCGTTCCTCGTCGACGCGGACGGGGTCGTGCGGTGGTCGGTCGTGAACCCGCGCGGGCAGCGTCGTGACCTGGACGCCTACCGGGACGCGCTCGCCGAGATCTGATCCGGGAGGTCGGACGCGGGAGCGTGGCCACCGTCGGACGGACGGCCTCGCGCCCGGTATCCTTGCCTGCGCTGCCAGGGCCTGTAGCTCAGCTGGTCAGAGCGCCACGCTTACACCGTGGATGTCGGGGGTTCGAGTCCCTCCGGGCCCACCACCCCCTTTTTTGCGGTCCTGACCTGCAACTTTGCTCCCGGCGTCAGTGGACCTGAGTGGACGGTTCCACCCCACGGGGTCATTCCTACCCCCACCAGACCCCCACAGGGGCGAGGTGCTGGCACCACACCTTCCTCGCTGAGGGGGTGATTGACGTGGCTCGACCGACATCACGACGACCCTTCGGAGAGCTCGAGGCGCGCCGCAGCCGGAGTGCCGGCAAGGTCACCGGCTGGCGCGCGCGGTACCGGGGACCGGACCTCAATCGGCACACGCGGACCTTTGGCGACCGGATGGCCGCCGAGGCGTGGCTCGCCGCTGAACGCCGGCTCATCGAGCTCGACGAGTGGCTGCCGCTGGACCGGCGCGACGTCGTCGTCGAGCGCCTGACGCTCAGCGAGTGGGCCGCCGAGTACATCGAGGGCCGGACGCTGGCGCCGGGCACCTTGCGGGACTACTCGCGGATCCTGCGAACCCACATCGACCCGACGATCGGCAGCAAGACCTCGACGAGGTCACCGTGGCCGGCGGTGCCGGTGAGTCCGCGGCACCGTTGACTTCCCCGAAATGTCCGGCGCGGCGATCGCCAGGCGTCGTCCCGTCGACGTCACAGCGCACGGGCTAGAGGGCGTCGACCCCTCGGCGGCACCACATCGGCTCCGCCGAGACGTCTCCCGAAGTCGGCGCAGGGGAGGTATCCATGCCCTGATCCTGGACCCAGTCAATGACGTTGCGTCAGAATCAACCATTCGTGCGCTTGATCGGAGACGCACCCTGGAACATCGACCCCTGCAACCCGCGCGTCAGCTGGCGCCCCTGCGGCGTCGTGACCAGGTCGTGGCGGCCGTCCCTGCCCCGATCAGGATGAGTGCGACGGCGGCGGGCAGCGCGACGGACCCGCCGGTCGCGGCCAGCTGCGCGGTGCCGGAGCCGTCGCCGCGCCCCGGAGACGTGCTCTCGCCGCCGGCGGCGTCGTCCGTGCCGGTCTCGGGGCCCGGGGTGTCGCCCTCGGCGTCTGGGTCGGGATCCGTGCCGCCGTCGTCTGGGCCGGGGGGCTCCGGCACGGGGGCGCCTTCCACGGTCCAGATGCCCTGGGCGTCGTTGTCGGTGGCGGTGGCTTCGGTGTCGGTGGAGATCGTCGGGACGACGAGCGGGCTGAGTCGCTCGATGACCGTGTCGACGCTGCCGTCCTCGTCGAGGTCGGCGTCCGGGGCGGGCGTGATGTAGGCGACGTTGCGTATCGTCGACTCTCCCGCCGGAGGCGTGAGCACCCGAGCCGTGACGGTCAGCACCGGGCCGTCGGCGCCGACCGCCAGATCCGCGCCGGCCGTCGCGGTGGCGCCGTCGACGGCGTAGCCCTCGCCCGTCATGGAGACGAGCCCGACGCCGTCGGGCAACAGCTGCGTGACCGTCCAGCCGGCCGGTGCGGCGCGGGGGCCGTCGTTGCGGGGCGTGAGCGTCCAGCTCACCAGGTCGCCCGCGTGGAAGACGGTGCTGTCGTCGGCGTCGATGACCTCGGTGAGCGACAGGTCGATGCAGTTCATCGGGTAGAGCACGGGGGCTTCGGTCAGCTCGTGCACCTCGGCGCCGCCGCCGTCGTAGTAGGGGGCGCCGTCGAGGAGACCCGTCGCCTGGCACGTCGAGTCCCAGTCGTTCGGGTCGTCGTGGTCACGCGCGTCGACGGCGACCGGGCCGTCGACGGGCAGTGCTCGGGCGAGGGCCGGGGCGGTGTCGTCGCCGACGACGGCGTTGGCGTAGGTGCGGATCGCCGCTGAGTCTGCCGGAAAGGTGTTGCCCGTGACGAGCACGTCGTCGCGCAGGGTGCGGCGCGCGGCCTCGTCGGGATCGGCGTCGGGGTCACCGCTGCCGACCTGGAGCCACGTACCGCCTCCGACGAACTCGTTCCCGGTGATCGCGACGTCGGACGAGGAGTACGAGCCCGGGAGTGCGCCGTCCTGCCACTGGGGAGCGATGGTGATCGCGGCGAGGCCGTCGGCCCCGGTCTGCTCGACGCTGTTGCCGGCGATGGCGAGGTCATGGGCGGAGCCGGCGGTCACCACGTAGGGCTGTCCGCTCACGGCGTTGTCGGTGATCGACACGTCGGTGGTGCCCTGGAGCACGCGGATGCCGCCGTCGTTGTCGGTCATGGTGTTGTCGTGCACCACGATGTCGTGGCTGATCCCGTCGTCGGGGTTGGTCACGACGAAGAGCCCGACCGCCGAGTTTCCGGTGAACGCGGCCCCGCTGACGTCGAGGTTCGCGACGCTCCGGCCGTACACGCCGTACTCGGCGAGGCCGGTCACGCTCGCGTCGGTCACCGAGGATCCGTCGGTGTGCGAGTAGAAGAAGCCGTAGGAGCCGCCGTCGATCGACGAGCGCGTGACGTCGACGTCCTGCGAGTCGTAGGCGCGCAGGATGGCGCCACCGGTGACTGAGGTCGGCCCCTCGCGCCCGGTGACCTGGATGTCCTGCGCGATGACCCCTGTGGACTGGTGGATCACGAGCGCCGAGCCGGTGAGCTCGGCCGTGACGCGGGAGATCGTCGCGTCCACCGCACCGAGGAGATACACGCCGCTCGAGGCGTTCGGAGCACCCGTCACGCGGATGTCGGAGATCGAGATGTTCACGCGGTCGGAGCTCGCATCGGTGTTGGACTGGGAGCCGATCCCGTACAGGAAGCCTGTGGCGGTCATGTCCGAGATCGTGACGCGGCCGGCGTTGACGGTGTTGATCCCGGTGCCTCCCGCCCAGGCCCCGCTGTCGAGAACGGCGCCGGTGACCGAGGCGCCCTGCGTGGAGCCGAGGGTGATGCCGCCGAAGGCGGTGACCTGTGGATCGGTGATCGTCGGCCCAGTGCCGGTGTTGGCGGCGCTTGTCGTGATGCCATACATCGCCTCGGCGATCACTGGTCGTTCGATCGTCACCGCGGTGGCCAGCAGGGTGAGGATGCCGGTGGACTGGGCCGCGCCGGCCAGGGTGATCCGTGCGTCGGTCACGGTCGCGCCCGTTGTCGCGCCGAGCGCGATGCCCTCGCGGCTGCTCCCGTCGATGACCGCATCCGTGATGGTCGGCCCGGCCCCGGCACTGGTGGTGGACGCGCCGATGCCGCGGGCGAAGCCGCGCACGGTGACCGAGTCGAGGACGGCGCCGGTCGAGCTCGCCAGGTCGATGCCGGTCCCTGCACCGGAGGTGCCCGTCACGTCGACGTCCGAGACGCGCGGTGCGGTGGAGGTGCCGAGGGAGATGCCTGAGGTTGCTGCCGCGACCGTACCTCCCTCGACCGAGATTCCGGTCGAGGTGGAGGCAGCGGTGGCGATGATTCCCGTCGCGACCCCGGCGATGGTGGGGTCGGTGATGCTCGCAGCGCCCGTGGTGAGGTTGACGCCGTACGACGACGGTTCGCCCGCGCCGTCGATGTCGAGGCCGTCGAGGACCACCCCGGTGACGCCGGCGCCGAGCTGGATGCCGGTGGGTCGCAGCACGGGGGTGGGGTTGCGGATGGTGACGTCCGTGAGCGTGGCGTCCGATGCGCTCACGGTGACGATCGCGCCGGTGTTGGCCGCGCCGATGGTGACGTCGTCGGCGAAGGCCAGGCCGCCTCCGCTGACGGTGAAGCGGCTGTAGAGCATCGAGGCGGCGCTGCTGTCGAGGGTCAGCGACCGGGGGATCGTCAGCGCGCCGGTGAAGGCGTAGTCGTTCGGGTCGAACGAGACGGTGCCCTCCGGAGGCGCAGCGTTGATCGCCGCCTGGAGAGTGACCAGGGCGGAATCGTCGGGACGCTCGCTCGGTGTGCCGACCCAGGCCATCGGGACGTTGTTGGCGTTCGGGACGATGTCAGGCGACGCGGGCGGTGGCATCTCGACGATGCTGTCGTCGGGCAGGGGCGCGGGGTCATCGAGCCCGCCGGGCGTCGTCGGATCGGCCGGGGGAGGCGGGTCGCCGGTCTCGGTGCTGTCCGGCGGCGACGCCGCGACAGCGGGCGACGGCGCCACAGGCAGCATCATCGCGCAGGCCAACGCCGCGGCAACCACGAGTGCTGCGGCGCACGTGCCTCCTCGGCGCGCCGGAGCGGGAACCTGGTGTCTGCGACTCATCTCGCCTCCGGGCGTTCGTGGCGCGCGATCACGGGCCGCTTGCTACAGATCGTGCGATGCCCCCACGTCGTCGGCAACCGGTCGAGGAAGCGCGACTGCGAGCACCACGAACAGGGCGATGACGATTCGGCACCCAGGGCCCAAGTGGTGGCGCGGCGAACGCCTGTTCCACTCTGGTCGGCGCGCCGGATCCGGACGCGGAACCTAGGCTCGGTGCGGGCTCGGGCTGGCCGGCCTCGACGAGGGGGGACGCATGGTGGACGCAGGGCTGGTGGAGCTGGGCGCGAAGGGGTACCTGTACGGGTTCCCTCTGGTGTTCAACCTGGAGCAGGTGCACCGGTATGCGACGACGGGGATCGGGTCGGTCCCGGGGGCTGCGTTCAACTCGTTCGGTCATGCGCGCGAGCTCGCCGGGCCTGCGGACACGTTCGTGACGATCAACAACGACACGGTGTACTCCATGGCCCAGATCGACCTGGGCGTGGGGCCGGTGCTGCTGTCGGTCCCGGACGTGGGCGACCGGTACTACGTGCTGCAGTTCGTGGACGCCTGGACGAACAACTTCGCGTATGTCGGCAAGCGGGCCACCGGCACGGGCGCGGGCCAGTTCCTGCTCGTGCCTCCCGGCTGGGACGGTGAGCCCGACGGCTCCGCCCCGGTGATCCGCTTCCCCACCCGGGTCGCGTCGATCGTCGGACGGTGGGCGGTCGACGGACCGGACGACCTGTCGACCGTGCACGCCCTGCAGGACGCCACCACGCTCACCCCTGTGAACGAGTCGGGCGCAGCTGCCGAGGGCCTGCCGCCCGTGGCGTCCACGGGCAACGAGGCGCTGGACTTCTGGGAGCGGTATCGAGCCTGGTCGCAGGCGTTCACGCCGGCGGAACGGGACGAGCCGCTGCAGGCGAGCCTCGCACCTCTAGGGTTGACGGGCGCGACGGCGGTCGCGGACCTGGACGACGACGCCCGGGCGGTGCTCGCCGAGGCGTACGCCCACGGGCAGGCTGCACTCGACAAGGTCCTGCACTCGGGACCCAGCCCGCAGGTCAACGGCTGGCACCTGACCCTGCACGCCTTCGACTACAACCTGGACTTCTTCGAGGTCGGCGCCCTGGATGACCCGGCTTGGGAGCTGACCGACCCGAAGATCCGTATCGCGGAGCGGGCGGCGGCCGCTCTCGGTGGGCTGTGGGGCAACCACGGCTACGAGGCGGCGTACTTCATGGTCTACGTCGACGCCGACGGGGAACAGCTCGACGGGTCCAACACGTATATGTTGCGACTGTCCCCGACCCCACCTGTGGGCGCGTTCTGGTCGCTGACGATGTACGACATCCCGGACTTCTTCCTGATCGAGAACCCGATCGACCGGTACTCGATCGGGGACCGAACGCCGGGCCTGATCACCGACCCCGACGGCGGCGTCACGATCGTGATGAGCCACGACCGGCCGGAGGGGACGGTGAACTGGTTGCCGGCGCCCGCCGGGCCGTTCCGCCCAGTCCTGCGGATGTACACGCCCGGGCAGGCCGTGCTCGACGGGTCGTACGAGGTGCCCGCGATATACCGCACGGCCTGACGCCGCGCGACGAGCCTCGACGAGAACTGGAGACATCTGTGGGCGCTGCGATCGGCCAGTCCCTTCCCGTCGCGATCGGCGTGCTGATCAGCCCGCTGCCGATCGTTGCCGTCGTGCTGATGCTCGTGAGTCGCAGAGCGAAGGTGAACGCCACGGCGTTCCTGCTCGGGTGGTTCCTCGCGATCGGCATCGTCGTGACGCTTGTCGCGCTGCTGGCGGGCGCGGCAGCCCCGAGCGACGACGGCCCGCCCGCCTGGGCGGCCTGGGTCAAGATCGTCCTCGGTGTGCTGCTGCTGGTCGTGGCGCTGAGCCAGTGGCAAGGCCGCCCGCGCAAGGGTGTCGAGCCGCCGGCGCCGAAGTGGATGGCCGCCATCGACGCGTTCACACCGGTCAAGGCGTTCGGGCTCGCGGTGCTGCTGGGGGCGGTGAACCCGAAGAACCTGCTCTTGGTCGTCTCGGGGGGTGCCGCGATCGCGGCGGCAGCTCCCGGGGAGACGACGACGCAGGTCGTCGCCGCGGCCGTCTTCGCCATCGTGGCGAGCGTGGGCGTCAGCGCACCGCTCGTGATCTACCTGTCCATGGGCGCCCGGTCCGCGAGTCTGCTCGAGGACCTGAAGAACTGGATGATCCACAACAACGCCGTGATCATGGCGGTACTGCTGCTGGTGATCGGAGCCAAGATGATCGGCGACGGTCTCACGACATTGTGAATTCTGGCGCGCAACCGGCATCCCGAACTCAGTCCAGCCGCATTGACGTGCCGAACTCGTGGTTTTCACACCTCTGGCACCCGAGGCCGGGCGAGTGCCGCCGAGGAATCAAGAGGCGGCCTCGCAGGTGGCATCATCACCGCCATGACTCCGGTCGCTGATCTCGCGTTACATGCCCTGCGTCGTTCCTGCCTTCATCTGGGCCCCGGGTACACCGACCGCGAGCTCAGCGATATCCAGGCGGAGTACGGGTTCACATTCCATCGCGACCACGCCGATGTCCTGCGCGAGGTGACACCTGCAGGATGGACCGATTGGCTTGGAGACTCCACACGTGTACGTGGGGCGCTCGACTGGCCGATCGAGGGCGTCCTCTTCGATGTGAAGAACGCCTTCTGGCTTCCGGCGTGGGGTGAGCGGCCGGCTTCGAGGGAAGCTGCCCTCGAATTCGCGCGGCAGGAGCTCGCGCGGGTTCCGAAGTTGGTGCCCATCTACGGGCATCGCTACATTGCCGCCGGTCCGGAGCGGTCTGGGGCACCCGTGTTCTCTGCCTACCAGACCGACGTCATCTACTACGGCGCCGACCTTGCTGACTACTGCATCCATGAGTTCCTCGGTGAGCCCACCGGTCGCACGCACCGCCGTCGCATCCCATTCTGGAGCGACCTTGCCGACGGAGCCGGCGACATCCAGTTCTGGTGACCCACGTGTAGTTCCGCCATCCGGCGCGACCTGACCCGATGGCCGGTCGGACTTAGGAATCGGACCACACCTGTCAGGTGTCACCTATCTGTGCAGCAGTCCCGAACGAGTTGCGCGCGATCCAACATCGCGTTCCGCCGAATGCCCTTCTGGCGACCGCGCGCCTCGAACCCGGCTGCCGTCATGGCACGGTAGACCCATGCCGCCTTGCCCAACGTCATACCCCCGCTGGACCCCCGCGGGCCGTAGGCGAGGAGCAAGTCTGCAGGGTCAGTGGCGATCCAAGGCTTACACCGTGGATGTCAGGGGTTCGAGTCACTCCGGGCCCACCACCCGCGCTCGTGCTGCCTCGACCTGCAGCATGGCCGCTGCCGAGAGGTCGAGGCGTTTCCCCGATGGGGCTACCCGATGCTCCCGCCATCCACGGGGGAGTGACCTCGCCGTTCGACCTAGACTGGCCGCGCAGATCCCGAGCGGCGGAGGGTGCGAGTTGGACGGGACGACCATCCAGAACCTTGCCGCTGCCCGGACCGCGGAGCTGCCAGGCACCCACCTCGAGCACCCGTTCGGTCCCGACTGGGACGTGTTCAAGGTGCGGGGCAAGGTGTTCATGCTCCACACGTGCGTCACCGGTGAGCCGATCGTGATCGTCAAGGCCACGCCGGCCGACGGCGCGGCGTTGCAGGAGGCCTTCGCGGAGGTCACGCCGGGCTATCACATGAACAAGCGGCACTGGATCACGCTGCACCCGGGCGACGGGATCGACGCGCAGCTGGTGGAGGACCTTGTCGCCGAGTCGTACCTGCTGGTGGTCGAGCGGAATCTCCCCAGGGCACAGCGCCCGGTCGACCCCGAGACGTTCGGACAGGTCCTGCCATCGGTCTCGCCGGGTGCGCGGCCGACCTTTCCGGAGAACTCGAGCGAGGCCGCCGGCCGCGACCTCTGACGTGGTCCTCGGGGACCTGCATCCCGGCGCGGAGCCCTGGTGTGCGGCACGTCGCGCGCGGGCTGCTGCGCAGGTGCCGAACATCGCAAGGTGCCTGGTTCACGTCCGATCTCAGGTCGAAGGAGGCCGGTGAGGATGCCCGCTGCGACTCGTGACGGTGGGTCGGGGGGACTGATGGTTCGCGGGTGCGTGCGTCGCGTCCCAACTGGCAAGGAGGGCGAGCGCGCCGTGCGTCGCTGAGGCCGGAGCGGCGGAGTAGGCGACGAGCTGGGTGCCACGGTCGGTGGTGAGGTCCATCGCCTCGTAGTCGAGGTCGAGGTCGCCGACGACAGGGTGGGAGATCGACTTCACGCCGGCGCGGTGGTCGCGCACGTCGTGGGAGGCCCACAGCGTGCGGAAGCGGTCGCTGCGAGTGGCGAGCTCGCCGACGAGGTCGCTGAGGAACCGGTCGTGGGGGGAGCGGCCCGCTTCCACGCGCAGGATGGCGACGGTCTGGCGGGCGGCGCTGTCCCAGTCCCGGTAGAAGCCTGGGGCGCGGGGGTCGAGGAAGATGAAGCGGCCGAAGTTCGCCGGACGCTCGGGCTGGACGTACATCTCGGAGAACACGGCCCGCCCGAGCCGGTTGATGGCGATGATGTCGAGGCGGCCGTTCTGCACGAACGCAGGCACGCCGTCCATCGCGTCGAGGAGCTGCTGGACGCCGGGGCGGACGTGCTGGGCCTGCGCGCGCGCTCGGCGGCGTGCGGGTCGGGCGCCGGCGCAGTCGCTCGCCTACAGCCTCGACGACGGACGCACCTGGGCCCGGTACGAGGGCAACCCCGTGCTCGACCGGGGCAGCGCAGACTTCCGCGACCCCAAGGTGTTCTGGTACGACGGCGAGGACGGCGACGGCCAGTGGGTGATGATCGCCGTCGAGGTCACCGACCGCCAGGTCGTGCTGTACCGCTCCGACGACCTCAAGCAGTGGCACCACCTGTCCACCTTCGGGCCCGCGCACGCCACCGGCGGCGTCTGGGAATGCCCCGACCTGTCCCCCTGCCCGTCCACGGGACCGACCGGACGCGCTGGGTCATGATCGTCAGCCTCAACCCGGGCGGCGTCGCCGGCGGCTCCGGAGTCCAGTACTTCGTCGGCGACTTCGACGGCACCACCTTCACCCCGGACGGGCCGGGCGCCGGGCCGCAGGGCGCCGACTGGCTCGACCACGGGCGCGACTACTACGCGCCCGTCTCGTTCAACGGCGTCTCCGGAGGCCGGCGTCTGGTCGGTCGATCTGCTGACCTGGCTCGCCCGCGACGGGGCCGGTACCGGCGTCGTCGACCTCGAGGCGCTACCAGACGAGTCCATCGAGATGGTTATGGCCGGAGAGCAGGCGAGCGATGCGAGCCTGCGCCGTGTCGCGGACGTCGGGCTGGGGGTGGTGTGCGTAGAGCGCGAGCTCCACGTACATGTCGTAGAAGTTCAACCGCTCGCGCAGGTGCTCGCGCTCGAACAGCTCCGGATACGCGCCGTGCAGCCATCCGGGGAGTTCTGCGAGCGTGGTCTCGTCGAGCCCTTGTCCGTCGGGTGTGGGCGGGAACTCTCGCGCCGTCGCGCACCAGCGCAGGATGGTGTCGAGCTCGACGTCCGCCGGCTGAGCCAACGCCTCCGCGAAGTCGATCAGGCCGGTGACGCGTCCTCCGTCGACGATCACGTTGGATCCATGCAGATCACCATGGACGAGGACGGGGTCGTCGGCGGCGAACAACGCCAGCCGCTCCTGGATCCAGTCGGCGACGTCCGCGAGCAGGCGCGAGTCATGACCGGACAGCCGTCGCGCAGCCTCGACCTGCTTGAACGCCGCACCCACGACGGGCGGATGGAAGGCAGGCCACGGCTGGCCGGCGAGCGCGCCGGCCAGCCAGGGCGGCAGCAGGTCGTCCGGGACAGGAACGCGGTGGAGTGCGTGCAACGCAGCGCCGAGGCTTTCGATCATCGCCTGGCGCGTGGGCAGGTCCGCCGCCGGCCAAGCGTCGTGCAGGGTCTGACCGGTCAGGCGCTCGGAGACGTACCACGGCCCGTCCGGGCCGTCGCCGTGGGCGAGGATCCGGGCGTGCGGGACCTCGCTGCCGGCGAGCAGGCCGATGACCGTGGCCTCGTGGCGATAGGCGTCGCGGAACCGTCCGTCGTTGTTCAGTCGTACGACGTGTTCGTCGCCGACCCACACCCGGCTCACCCAGCCGGCCTTGGGATGAAAGCGCCCGGTTGCCGGCAGGCCAGCGGCCGCCAGCGTCCGCAGCAGCGCCGGATCGGTAGCCGGCTCGTCGACGAACGGTGGTGATGGGGTGATCGCGATGCTCCTCAGAACGGATGACAGGCACCAACGTAGCGACCGTGTGCCCAGGCATGTCGCCGCGACCAGAGGCTGACCGCGCCGACGGTGGAGCCCTCGACCAGCAGCTCGCCAGACCTGCCGGGGATCATGCGACGAGCGACTGACCTCCGTCGACGAACACCTCGGTGCCGGTCACGTGGCTCGCCGCGTCGGACACGAGGTAGGCGATCGTCTCGGCCACCTGCGCGGCCACGCCCGGCTCCTGGCCCGCCAGCGGGATCCGGCCGTCCGGGAACTCGGCGGGCACGCCGAGGTCGTCGGTGTTCCGCTGCTCGGTCGTCATCGTCCTCCTCCGTGATCGACGCCTCGACGCTCACGACGAGGCCGGAAGCTCGCTCGCCGGCACCCGGGGGAACACCACCGACGAGGAGCGCCCCGTCCCCGGGTCTCCGGCCGTCTCACCGCGTCCGTCCCGCGATGATCGGCGAGCGAGGCAACGGTGCCGACAGGTCGTCGACGCGGGTGAAGACAGCGGCTGAAACCGGTGCTGTCCCGGCCTCCGGAGGTTGGCATCGAGGCCACGAGGGCGCACAGTGAGAGAGGGAATTCACCGGGGAAAGCGGGCAATCAGTGAACCAGGACCAGCCGCCCGAGAAGGCGCTCGAAGCCGCACTCGTTCCCGGCACTCGGCCTCCGGTGGGCCGCTTCCGACTCGACCTGACCACCGCCCGGTGGACCTGGTCGGACGAGGTCTTCGAGATGCACGGGTTCGCGCCGGGCGAGGTCGTACCGACGACCGAGCTCATGCTCTCGCACAAGCATCCTGATGACCGGGCGCGCGTCGACAGCGTGCTGAGGACGGCTGCCGAGGACGGCGAGCCGTTCAGCTCCGTGCACCGCATCGTCGACGCGCAGGGAAGGGTGCGGACTCTCGCGGTCACCGGCCAGTGCCGACGGGAGCCCGGAAGCAGGAAGGTCACCGAGCTCTTCGGCTACTTCATCGACGTGACCGACGTGAACCGTGAGGTGGCGCAGCGGGAAGCGACCGCAGCCATCCGGGCGTCGGCGGAGCGGCGGGCGTCGATCGAGCAGGCGAAGGGCGTGCTCATGGTCGGTCTGGGTCTGGAACCGGACGAGGCCTTCGATCGGCTGCGTGTCGCCTCGAACCTCTCCAACGTTCCCGTGCGCGACCTGGCCGTCTGGCTCGTCGAGTGGTTCGCCCGCCCGGGCATGACCGCCTTCCCGACGCACGAGGAGCTGACCGCGTTCCTCGACGCACCGGGTCCCGGACCCGACGACGGTGAGGCTGCCGAGGTACCGACGGCCAGCTGACGGAGGCCGTCCGATCGCGCGGGCCGAGACCTGGCGCGCGGCGGGGGAGAGACCGACCGCCCCCGGGCACCCACCCAGCGGCACGGGCGCACTGGTGCGGCACCGCACCCCGAGGGGTGTGGCGCCGCAACGTCATCGTGTACGCCCGTGCGCGAGCTCGCAACGGAAGCGGTGCGCGTCCGACGTGCGGCGAGTGCTCTTCGTGTGCAGCATCGGCGCGTGGACGCTCATCGTGGGACGCGGGCAGGAATCACCGTGGCCGTGCCGGCCACCGCCGACGAGCTGCTCGCCGACCTCGGGGCGGTCACCACGGAGGTCGACGCCGCCCTGGCCGAGGCGGGTGGGAGGTGAACAGGGTCCTCGTCCCGGCCATCGTGCACCGTGCGTGGGTGCTGCACCCGCGCTGGTCGCTGGCGCTGCGGGGCGCGCTCGCCACCGCCCTCGCGTGGACGGTGGCGGTGGTGGCGTACCGGTGACGACGACCCGCGCCGGACGTTCGCCGACGCCGTCGAGCAGCTGCGAAGGACGGTGCGTGACGCCCGGGAGCGGTCGGGCGACGACTACCTCGTCGCGAGCGCCCTGGTCGTCGTGCTGCGGCGATCGTCCGCCGTGCTCGTCCGGTCCTGACCGCCGCGAGCGCCGGTGCGCGGTGACCCTGCGGGCATCGAACCCCGGTGCCACCGTGAGTGAATGCGCATCGTCGTCGTCGGACAGACCGGGAACGTCGGCACCGCGGTCCTCCGGGCGCTCGCGAACGAACCGGAGGTGACGTCGGTCCTCGGGGTCGCCCGCCGCCTCCCGGACCGCACCGCCGAGCCCTACCGGCACGCGGAGTGGGCGGCCGCCGACCTGGCGGGCGACGAGGACGACGTCGTCGCGCGCCTCACCGACCTGTTCCGTGGTGCCGACGCCGTCGTGCACCTCGCCTGGCTGATCCAGCCGAACCGAGAGCGCGACCTGCTGCGCACCACCAACGTCGAGGGCACGCGGCGCGTGGGCGCTGCGGTGGTGCGCGCGGGCGTGCCGCACCTCGTCGTCGCGTCGTCGGTCGGCGCCTACTCGCCCGTCGACGACGACGCGCCGCGCGCCGAGGACTGGCCCGCCGACGGCATCGCGACCTCGCACTACAGCGTCGACAAGGCGGCGCAGGAGGACGTGCTGGACGAGCTCGAGCGGGAGCACCCCGAGGTCGTGGTCGCCCGGATGCGCACCGCGCTGGTGTTCCAGGGCGACGCGGGGGCGGAGGTGACCCGGCTGTTCGTCGGCCCGTACGTGCCGGTGCGGCTGCTGCGCCTCGGGCGTCCGCCTCTCGTGCCCTTGCCCGCCGGCCTGCGCCTGCAGGCCGTGCACGGCGACGACGCCGCGGACGCCTACCGGAGGGTGCTGCTGCGTCGCGCGGGCGGGGCGTTCAACGTCGCGGCCCACGACCTGCTCCGCGGCCGCGACCTGGCGCACCTGGTGGACCACGGCCGCCTCGTGGAGGTCCCGCCCGCGGCGGTGCGTGCGACGGTCTCGCTCGCGTACGCCGCACACCTGGTCGCCGCCGACCCGGGCTGGGTCGACATGGCGATGGGGGCCCCGGTCATGGACACGTCCCGCGCGGTCACCGAGCTCGCGTGGGAGCCGCGATGCACGGCGGCCGACGCGCTCCAGGAGGTGGTGCAGGGGATGGCCGAGGGGCGCGGCCTGGCGTCCACGCCCCTGCGGCCGTCGGCGCCGCGCTCCGGCGGGTCGCACCTGTCCCTCCCGTCCGGCGCGGCGTCCGTCCCGCCCGACGTCGACCGGGAGCTCCTCGGGTTGTACCTGTCCGACCACCTCACGGGAGCCACCGCGGGCCTCGGCAGGATCGAGCGCATGGTCCGCGACTACGGGGACCTTCCCCACCACGCCGAGCTGGCCGAGCTGGCGGCGCAGGTCCGCCGCGAGCGCGAGCTGTACGTGCGCCTGCTGGGGGAGCTGGGGCTGCCCCGCCGCCGCCACCGCCAGCTCCTCGCCGGGGCGGCCGAGCGGCTCGGGCGGCTCAAGCTCAACGGGCGTGGGGTGAGCCGGTCGCCGATGTCGGTCGTGCTGGAGACGGAGCTCATGCGCTCCGCCGTGGTGGGCAAGCTCGGCGGCTGGCAGACGCTCGAGGAGCACGCCGACGACCTCGGCCTCGACCCCGCCCAGTTCCGGGGCCTCGTCGAGCTGGTGCAGCGCCAGCTCGCCACCCTCGACCGCCTGCACGAGTACGCCCGCCGCCGCGCCTTCCGCGAGCCGGACGACGCGTGAGGGCCCCGTGGTGACGACGTCGTCATGCCGCGGGGGGAGTACCGCGGGAGTTCGTGCCCGCCCGGCTCGTGATGCGGGCGAGGGCTGCCCGGCTAGCGTGGAGCTGCGGTCCAGAGGCGTGGCCAGCGGGGCCGCTGGAGGTGCTCCCGTGGTCCCTGGGCGATCGAGCGACGGAGACCCGATCATGGATGCACGAGACACGGTCGTGGCGTGGTTGAACGACGCGTACGCGATGGAGCAGGCACTGGAGAAGGTCCTGGTGCAGCACGCGAAGGACGCCGAGGGGCACCCCGAGGTCCGGTCCCGGATCGAGGACCACGTGGTGGAGACCCGTGAACAGGCGGACACCGTTGCCGGCTGCATCGAGTCGCTCGGCGGCTCGGTCTCGGGTGCCAAGAGCGCGTTCGGCTCGATGTTCGGCGCGATGCAGAGCATGGCGAACAAGCCGATGGGCGACACCATGGTCAAGAACGCCTTGGCCGACTATGCCGCCGAGCACTTCGAGATCGCCTGCTACCGGGCGCTGATCGAGGCCTGTCGGAGCATCGGTGAGGACGACGTCGCCTCCCGGCTGACGCCAGTCCTCCACGAGGAGGAGGGCATGGCGAGGTTCCTGGAGGAATCCTTGCCGCGTGCCGTCGAGGAGGCCCTGGCCGGGTAGGCGACTGCCACCCGGCCCACGAGCCTCGACCAGCCACCCCGCGCACGGTCATGGCCGGGGAGCCCACGGGTCGAGCACGACCTTGATGCAGCCGTCCTCCTTGCGCTGGAAGGTGCGGTACGCCTCCGGCGCGTCCTCCAGGGAGAGGCGGTGGGTGCGCAGGTCGAGCACGCCCAGCGGGTCGGCGGGGTCCTGCACCAGCGGCAGCAGGTCGGTCGTCCAGCGCCGCACGTTCGCCTGGCCCATGCGGAGCGTGAGCTGCTTGTCGAAGATCTGCATCATCGGCAGCGGGTCCTTGGCCCCGCCGTAGACGCCCGAGAGCGACACGGTGCCCCCGCGGCGCACGAGCGCGACCGCGGCGAGGAACGCGGCGAGGCGGTCGGCGCCGCTCTTCTCGGTCATCGGAGCGGCGACGGCGTCGGGCAGCAGGCCCACGAGCCTCTGGGTGGTCTCGGCCAGCGGTGAGTCGTGCGCCTCCATCCCGACGGCGTCGATCGCCGACGGCGAGGTCGCCGGCGTCGCTCCCGACCTCCTCCACGAAGCCCATGGCCTCGTGGCCCAGCACGTCACCGGAGTCGAGGAACATCCCCAGGACGCCGTACAGGTGCAGGTCGGAACCGCAGATCGCGGTCGAGGTCACCCGGATCACGGCGTCGGTCGCTTCCTCGACGTGGGGGTCGGGCACGTCGACGACCTCGACGTGCTCTCGCCCCTGCCATGTCACTGCTCGCACGGTCGTTCCCCTCGGCCAGTCGACGCGTGGCGCCACGAGGCCGGCGGGCTGCTTCACCGGAGGCGGCCAGTGAACCACCGAGGGCGACGACTCACCCGGTGAGAGAAGCCGCGGTGGCGTGCCCCACGTCGGCCCGCTCCTCGCGCGGCTCGCGGGCCTCGGCATGGAGGTGGAGCGGGGCCGCTACCTGGCAGACGACCCGCTGCCGTGCACGGTCGACCGCCTCGGGCTGAGGTTCGTCGTCCGGGAGCCGGCCCGTCGCCGCGCACCCTGAGCGGGCGGAGGACTCGCCAGACGGACACGGTTGCGGGCCGGACCCGACCTGGCAGGGTGGACACCGGTCCAGCAGAAGGCCGTGCCGCACGGTGGGTGCTTGCCCGCCGGCCCAGGCCGGGGAGTCCCGGCGTCGGGAGGAACGGACCATGGCCACCGGAGAGACCGGCTTCGACGACGTGACCTACGACCTGATCAGCGTCCAGTACCACTCGCTGAAGGCGGGGCACGACTACGGACAGTACGTGCGAGACGCCCGGAACGCGGGCAAGGAGGACATCGCGGCTTCTTCGAGCGGGTGATGGCAGAGGACTCGGCGCATGCGCACACGTGCCACCGCTTCATCGCGGAGCTCACCGGCACGGGACGTCGGCGACGACGCCTCAGGCGGCGCAGGAGGACTGGCCGGCTGGTCCCGGGTCCAGTCCCGGGAGCCTTCCGGGTTCGGGCCCCGGTAGCGGGTCGAGCCGGCGCGTCGTGGTGGGTGGCGTGCTGAGGACGAGGACGTGGCAGGCGTCGCTCAGGCCTCGCTGCGCCGCCCCATGCCCGCCACGATCGCGACGCCGATGGCAGCGAGCACCACCTGGAAGAGCAGCTCGATCCAGTCGATGCCGCCGGTGTCCTTCACGTCGAGGAGGCTGGCGATCCAGGTGCCCAGAAGGGCGGCGACGATCCCGACGAGGATCGTCACGAGGATCGAGATCTTCTGACGGCCGCGGACGAGCAAGCGTCCCAGTGCGCCGATGATCGCGCCGATGATGATCGCGGTGATGATGCCGGTGATGGTCACGGTGGGCTCCCTCCCTACGGCGGCGCCCGGGTCGGCGTCTTCCTTGAAAGTACGACGACCTCGGCATGCACGCTGGGTGGCCGAGATTCCGGATGACCACGTTTCGTCGGAGGAGCGGGCCCACGCGCAGCAGACTCGGCGCGGGGGCGACGACGACCCCGGTTTCTGTGCCTCGCACAAGCGCCGCGCATGCGGTCGGAACGTGTGCCACGCTGCAAGAGCCAGTCGAGAACGCAGCTGGTTCCGGAACCACCCAACCGTTGGTTGGAGGTTGCGATGGACGAAAAGCTGAAGTTCGCCGGAATCCTGCTCGGGGGATACCTGCTCGGCAGGACGAAGAAGCTCCGGGCCGCGCTCCTGGTGAGCGCCGCCATCGCGGGCAACCGCCTGCGCGAGGAGTCGGCGCGGGGCGCGATGCTCGATCGCCTGGGCAGTCTGCGCGGATCCCTGCTCTCATCGCCCGAGGTGCGCCGGCTGACGGACGAGGTGGCGGGCGGGCTCGTCGACGCCGGCCGGAACGCGGCGCTCGCTGCCGTCGCCGGGCGGGTGGACTCGCTCACCTCGCGCCTGCAGCCCGCCCGCTCGGGCGGGCCCGAGCAGCCCGAGGACGAGCAGCCCGAGGACGAGGCGGCCGAGCAGCCCGAGGAGTCCGAGGACGAGGCGGCGGAGGAGCCCGAGGACGAGGCGGCGGAGGAGCCCGAGGACGAGCAGCCTGAGGACAAGGCGCCCCCGCGCCGCACGCGGCGCAAGCCCGCATCGTCGTCGGACGACGGCGAGAAGGCGAGCGATTCGTCGTCCTCCGGCACGCGGTCCGGCTCGTCGCGTTCGGGTTCGTCCCGGTCGGGCTCGGCCCGCAAGCGCACGACGTCCGGGTCGCGCACGACGTCCGGCTCTCGCCGGTCGTCCTGACCCGCAGCGGACAGGGAGAGAGCCATGAGTGCCAAGACTCGTACGCCCGCCGACGCCGTCCCGGGCGGGATCGACGCCCTGAAGGGATCGGTGGGCGGCCTCGCGCACGCCCTGGGCGGGCGCGCCGTCGACGCCGTCGCCTCGAAGGCGGGCGCCGTCACGAAGCGACTGACCGACTACGCGGAGGGCAACCCTTCCGAGTCACCTGCCGCGTCGTCCGCCGCGTCCCCCGCCATGTCTGCCGCCGCGGCGGGCACGAAGACCCTCGCCGAAGGAGGGTCGAAGCTCAAGGCGGGGGCGGCGTCCGCCGCCGCCGCGGTGAAGGGCAAGGTCCAGGACATGGTCGGCGGCGGCGGGTCCTCCGGGGCCCCCGGCGGCGGCAAGTTCATCAACATCGTGGAGTCGGCGGACGTCGGCGCCCCGGTGGACGTCGTGTACAACGCGTGGACCGAGTACGAGCGCTGGCCCGAGTTCATGCGGAAACTCGAGAGCGCGTCGCTCGACGAGGAGGAGGGCACGGTCAGCTTCGAGGGCAAGGTCTTCCTCTCCCACCGGAAGTGGGAGGCGAGCATCGTCGACCAGATCGCCACGCGGCGCGTGGTGTGGGAGTCCACGGGCGAGAAGGGCACCCTCAGCGGCGCGGTGACGTTTCACGCGCTCGCCGACGACCTGACCCGCATCGTCGTCGTGGTCGAGTACCGCCCACGGGGCTTCGTGGAGAAGGTGGCGAACCTCTGGCGGCCCGTCGGGCGGCGCCTGCGGCTGGAGCTCAAGTTCTTCGTGAACCACGTGATGACCGACGTGGTGCTGCACCCCGACGACGTCGAGGGGTACCGGGCGGAGATCCAGGACCAGGAGGTGGTCCGCAGCCACGACGAGGTGGTCGAGGAGGAGAACCAGGGCGAGGAGCCGGAGAGCGAGGAGGAGGAACCGCAGGACGAGGCCGCGGACGAGGAGCGTGGCAACGAGGAGCCTGCGGACGGGGAACCTGAGGACGAGGAGCCTGCGGACGAGGGTGAGGAAGAACCCGAGGCCGAGGCGCCGCGACGGCAGGGCACCAGGAGCAGGAAGAGCAGCAGGGCTCGGTGATCCCGGCCCCGTCGACACCGGGAGGAAGCATGAGCGAGGTCGCCACCACCAGTCGTAACCGATACCTCGAGCGCCCGGCGACGTCGTCCCTGGCCGACGTCGTCAACATCATCCTCGACAAGGGGCTGGTCATCGATGCGTTCATCCGGGTATCGGTGGTCGGCATCGAGCTGATCACGATCGACGCGCGCATCGTCATCGCGAGCGTGGACACGTACCTGCGCTTCGCGGAGGCGACGAACCGCCTCGACCTTGAGCAGACGGGGGGCCGGGAGCTGCCCGAGTTCATGGAGGACCTCTCCGAGAGGGGGGCCCGCAGCAAGTCGAAGGGCGTGATCAGCGGGGCGAAGGAGGCCCTGACGGGCGGGAAGGACGACAAGTCCGGGGCGAAGCGCGACGAGGACGACGAGAAGCAGCCCGCGCGGGCTCGTCGTCGCTCGAGCCGCCAGGAGGAGTCGTGACGGCAGGCACCAGCGACGACGTCGCCCTCGGGGCCGGGACCGTGTACCTCTACGGGCTCGTCCTGCCGGCGGGGACCGTCCCGTCGGGCCTGACCGGGATCGCCGGCCGGATCGTGCGGGCCGAGGCCCTGGCGCACGTGGACGCGCTGGTCTCCGACGCGCCCGACGGCCGGGAGATCGGGCTGCCCGACGACGTGCGCGACCACACGCGCGTGCTCGACGCCGTCGCCGCCGAGGGCCCCGTGCTCCCCGTGCGGTTCGGCACCACGGCCGAGCGCGGTGCGCTCGAGCAGGCCGTGCCGCCCGGGTGGCAGCAGCAGCATGCCGACGCCCTGCGCGGGCTCGCGGGCGCCGTGCAGCTCACTCTCACGGCCCGCTACGTCGAGGAGGCCCTGCTCGCCGAGCTCGTGGCCGCGGATCCGGAGATCCGCCGGTTGCGCGAGGCGACGCGCGGGAGGCCCGAGGCGGCGACCTACGGCGCCCGGGTCCGGCTGGGCGAGCTGGTCGTGGCGGGCTTCGACCGCCGGCGGCCGGCCGACGCGGAGCGGGTGGAGCGGGTCGTGGCGCCGTTCGCGCGGCGGACGCTGGTGCGCGAGGTCACGCAGACGGACGCCGTGGCCGAGCTGGCTCTGCTTCTGGCGCGGGACGACGTGCCCCGGCTCGAGGAGGCGCTCGAGGACTTGGCAGCGCGTGTCGCGGGCCGCATGGTCCTGCGGCTGGTGGGGCCGCAGGCGCCGTACGACTTCGTCGGGGAGGTGTGAGGCGTGGGACTGATCAGCGCCCTCGTGACCCTGCCCCTCGCGCCGGTGCGCGGCGTGGTGTGGGTGGCCGAGCAGGTGCGCGCCGAGGCCGAGCGCGAGCTGTACGACCCGGGCGTGATCCGCCGCCGGCTCGACGAGCTGGCGCGCTCCCGTCAGGAGGGCACGATCGACGAGGCCGAGGCCGCCGAGCGGGAGCTCGTCGCCCGGCTGCTGGACTCGAGCCGCCGGCGCCGAGGTGGTGGACCATGAGCCCGACCCGAGCGCGGCGCGACGCTCCCACCCGCCGGCGGCGCCCGCCCGCGACGCACGAGCGCCGGCCGGACGCGGAACCCTCGCGCACCGAGGACGCGCCCGAGGAGCCCCCGGAGGACGAGCCTGCGGAGGACGAGGGCGGAGAGGTGCCGCCGGAGGACGAGAGCGAGGCTGCGCCCCCGGAGGACCAGGAGTCGGAGGACGAGGAGCCGGAGGACGAGGAGCCGGAGGACGAGGAGCCGGAGGACGAGGAGCCGGAGGACGAGGAGCCGGAGGACGAGGACGAGGAGTCACCGGAGGACGAGGAGCCGCCGGAGGACGAGGCCCCGCGCGGTGGCCTCGACGCGCACGAGGCGGCGAAGCGCGCCGTCGAGCACCTCACCGCGCTGACGCACCACACGCCGGAGGGCGTGGTGGGCGTGGAGCGGGACGACGGCGGCTGGACGGTCACCGTCGAGGCGCTGGAGGACGCGCACGTGCCCAGCACGTCCGACGTCCTGGCGGAGTACGAGGTGCGGCTGGACGCCGACGGCGGCCTGGTGTCCGCCACGCGGTGCCGGAGGTACGTCCGAGGACGTACCGAGTTCTGACCGGCCCAGCGCCTCCAGGACCACGCCCCGACGCGGAAGGAGCGCAGCATGACTGTCGTCCCCGGCAGCACCGGCCCCCTGGAGCCGCAGCGCGCTCGCGAGGGCACCCTCATGGCCGTCGTCGAGACGCTGCTCGACAAGGGCCTGGTGGTCAACGCGGACATCATGGTCTCGGTGGCGGGCATCGAGCTGCTCGGCATCCGGATCCGCGCCGCCCTGGCGTCGTTCGACACCGCGGCGCGGTACGGCCTGGAGTTCCCCGCGGGCACCGACCGCGAGACCGTCGCGTGGCAGCGAGCCGTCGAGCCGCAGGAGACCTGTCCGAGCTGTGGCAAGCGCGCGCCGACGGTGCAGCTCCTCGAGGAGTACTGCCCCTGGTGCGGCTGGGAGAGCGCCCTCGCGCAGCGGGGCGACGCGCCGCGCGAGGTCGAGGCCTCGTCAACAACGGACGACGAGGTCGACGAGGTCGACGAGGACGACGAGGACGACGAGAACGGCGCGGACGACGAGAACGGCGCGGACGGCGGGCGAGGACGATGACCGGGGCGCCGGGACGCAGGCACGCCGGCGCCGAGGGAATCACGAACGCGCGGGGCGACCCGCCGGCCCTGCAGCCGACGCGCGATCTGCACGCGACGCTCCCGGACCTGCTGGACGCGCTGCTCGACAAGGGCGTCTACCTGGACCTCGACCTCATCGTCACGGTGGCGGACATCCCGCTCATCGGCGTGAACCTGCGTGCCGCGATCGCGGGTGTCGAGACGATGCTGGAGCACGGCATGATGCGCGGCTGGGACGAGCAGACCCGTGAGTGGGTGCGCCGTTCGCTGTCCCGGCACGTGCCGCTCGCTGACGACGAGGACGTCGTCGCCCGCATGGCCGGCGGGCACCGGCGGGACGATCCGCCGACGACGTGGCGTCCGGGCACGGTCTACCTCACCACCCGACGGCTCCTCGTCTGGCGGCCCGACCCCCGCGAGCTGCTGTGGCAGGCCGAGCTGGACGACATCACCCACGTCGCGCTGCGCGCCGAGACGACAGTGGGCGGCGAGGAGCGCGAGCGGCTCGCCGTGACGACGGTGTCGGGCACCACGCTGCTGTCCGCCGCGGCCCCGGGCCGGCTCGAGGCCTTGCTGCGGGCGCGAGGCGGGGCCGGGGACACGCACGAGATCTCGGGGAGGTGACGCATGCTGACGGTCGACGAGGCCAGCCTGAAGAACGGCGTCCTCACGCTGGTCGTGACGCTCGTCGAGGTGATCCAGGAGGCGCTGGAAGGTCAGGCCGTCCGGCGGCTCGAGGGTGGCGAGCTGACCGAGGAGGAACAGGAGCGGCTGGGCCAGGCGCTCCTCGACCTCGACGAGGCGCTGGAGTCGATCAAGGCCGACCACGGCATCACGGCGTCGGTCGCCGACCTGCGCCGCGGCCTCGACGACGTGGTGGACGACGTGGTCGGCCGGCTCGTCGACCCCGCTCGCCGGGCGGACGACGACTCCAGGACGGTCCGGCCGGTACGGGCGGCCGGAGACGGTGGAGGGCCGGCGCGGGGGGACGCATGACGGCGACGCCCGAGGGCCTGTACGTCTACGCGGTGGGCCGCCCCGAGCCGCGCGAGCTCGGGACGGGGTTGGACGGAGCACCGCTGGACGTCGTGGCCGGGGGCGGGCTGTGGGCCGTCGTGCACCAGCACGCCGCCGGCCCGTACAGGGGCCCGGACGACGACGTGCGCCGTTGGGTCGTCGAGCACAGCGACGTGGTGGACCGCCTGTGGCGGGCGGGCGGCACCGTGCTGCCCATGAGCTTCAACGTCATCGTCGCGGGCACCGTCGAGGAGCCCGCGCGCCTGCGGCTGACCGCGTGGCTGGGCGAGCACGCCGGGCGGCTCGGTGCGCGTCTCGACCAGCTCGCCGGGCGCGTCGAGCTGCAGGTGGAGATCGGGCTCGACCAGCGTGAGGCCGCCCGCGACGACCCGCGCGTGGCGGCCCAGCGCGCCGAGCTGGACGGCCGCTCCGCGGGCGTGCGGCGGCTGCTCACCAAGCGGCTGGAGCAGCTCGAGCGCGACGTGACCGGAGCGGTCGCGGACGCCCTGTACCCCGACCTGCGGCGACGCCTGGCGGCGGTGGCCGAGGAGGTCGCCGAGAACCGCCGCACGCACCCCGAGCCGGGCATCGTGCCGGTGCTCGCCGTCGCGCTCCTCGTGCCCGGCGGCGACGTCGAGCGGGTGGGGCAGGAGCTCGCGCGGATCCGCGACGAGCGGCCCGCCGCGCGTATCCGGTACCTCGGCCCGTGGCCGCCGTACTCGTTCGCGGACCTGCCGGCCGAGCCCGGCCGGGCAGCCGACCCGCAGCCGGCCTGAGGCCGGCAGGCGCCCTCCCCGGCGACCGGGGCTTCGCGGAGGTTGTGCGGCTGGTCCGTCATCGGTGACCTCGCGTCGACGAGCGGCAGTGCCCCGTTCTCGAGCACGCTTCCGCCTCGGCCTCGGTTGCCGTCGGCGCCACGGGCGGGTCGACGACGTGGCGCGGACCGGAGGTCAGGAGTCCGCGTGGATCGCGGCCGTCCGTGATCTCGCCGCCCGGACGCGGCTCGCGGCCTCCTCCAGCGCGTCGAGGAGGGGAGCGAGCCTCTCGTGCGGCACGGAGGTCGTCTGCGCGTGCCGCACCAGCCGTGCGGCGAGCTCGCGGACCGGCGTCCTCGTGACGTGGGAGTAGTGACGGAGCACCTCGAACGCCTCGTCGTCACCCAGGTCCAGGGCGAGGCGGATGATGCCCTTGGCCTGTTCGACGTCGCGGCGAGCCTCGGCGGCAGCACCGAGGGGAGTGTCGAGGGGAGTGTCGAGGGGAGTGTCGCGGACAGGTCGGGACATGGGACTCCTTCGCCCGTGATGTCGACGGCTCCTCCTTGACCGCGAATCCGAGACTAGCGGCGCCGAGAGCGGACGCCAAGCGTCTGACCTGCGAGTGCTGGTGCGCCCGGCGGACGCCCGCGTCATGGATCCTCGGTTCGTCCGCTCCTGTCGTGGGTCGCCTCGTCGAGAGAGAACGTCAACCGTCGGTCGAGCACGTCCTCCGCCACCGACTGCAGGCTCGTCGACCGGGCGAAGGCATGCGCACGGATCACCGCGAGCGCGTCGTCAGGAGGAACGCGCAGCTGCGCGATCACCATGCCGGTGGCCTGATGGATCTGAGCCTTCTCGGTCCAGTCGAGCGACTCGACGTCGCCCAGCAAGGACGCGCCGACGGCGTCGGCAAGAAATTGCAGGTCCTCCTGGCTCCGGGTCGACGGGTCAGCGGTCACGTAGAGGCTGAACACTCCGACGACGCGTCCGCCCGCGCGCATCGGGACCGCGTACAGCGTCACCTCGCCCCCGACGGCCCCGGCGAGCTGAGAGAAGACGGGGTAGCTGCTCGTCCCGCCGTCGACCCGCATGACCACCACACGGTCCTCAGCCATCGCCTGGTGCACCGGTCCTTCGCCCAGGACCTCCTGAAGAGGTTCGAGCTGCTCGAAGGTCCCCGGTGTGCTGACTCCCAGCCGTTCTCCCGGCGTGGCCGAGACGGTGAGGGCACCGCCCTGCGCCCGGAGGATGTCCACGCAGGCCTCGCAGAGGCGGGCCGCCAAGGGGCGGTCGGTGCTGACCTTGGCCAACGATCGCGCGAGCATGCTCAGCAGCTCCGTCGGATCCAACCCCATCACCCCCTCACGACGGTCCAGTCTTGCATCACGAGAACCGTGGCGATGCTCGGCATCATGTCGTGGGGCGCGCGTCTCAGTGGTCTGCGGCGCCGTCGTCGACGATGTCGCCGCGTCCCCCGGCGACGAGCGACCGCAGGATGGTCAGCGCGATCTCTCGCTCGTCGACGCCCCGTTCCGCGGCGGCCGCGACCAGCAGCTCCCTGGCCTGCGGCTCCGAGCAGTCGTTCATCTGGATGATCGCTCCCACGGCGCGTTCGACGGCCGTCGTCGCGGACACGGTGCGGGCCAGGGCCTCCGCGCCGTCCTCCAGCTCCGCGCCCTCCAGCTGCCACCGGACGCCCGACGCGATGAGCCGTGCGTAGGAGTCGGCAGCGCGCACCAGCCTCTCGTCCCAGGCTGACGGGTCCCGCGAGTAGAGGTTCAGCGCGATGACGATCCCGGGCGTGACCTCGGCAGGGAGCGCCAGCACCTTGACGAAGCCCTCGTGGATCGTCTGTCCCCGCCACGCCCGCCACCGGTGATCGGAGCCTACGGACGGGACGGACACGATCGTGGCGCTCGCCATGGCTTCGACGCACGGACCGTCGTCGGCGATCACCTCGGCCTGGTCGCAGCGCCCTGCATCCGGTGCGCTGCTCCCGCCGCGCAGGGTGACGCCGTGCTGGCGCATCGTGATGCTGGCCTCGACGTCGCCCCCCAGCACCCCTGACGCTCTCGTCGCGAACTCGTGCAGATAGCCGGAGATGGGCATGGTCCACGTCCCGTGGCGACCGACGCCACTCGCGAGCCTCCCCGGTGGTGCTCCATCGCGGTCGCTCGGTGAGGGCAGCCGTCGAGCCGCCGCACCTCTTCACGGTACGCCTGTGACGTCCGCCGCCGACGTCGCGGTCGACCCCATGATCGCGGGGCAGGCTCCGCCGCGGCCGGCGAGGAGTGCGGCCGTGGCGTGCGTGGGTCACGCGGAAGGGCGGCGTCGGCCTCGCCCGTCGCGTGCGCTCAGCGAGGCCAGGATGGACTCGGCGGCGGCGAGGTCCCGGCCGAGGGTCGTCGGTGGCGGCGCGGCGACCGGGAGAGCCGGCGCACGACCTCTCTCGTCCTCGGCGCCCGCGCCGAGGACGATCGCGCGGGGGCCGGTCGGGCCGTGGCCGCGGCCCTCGCGGGTGACGCCGCCGTCGTCGCGGATGGCCACCACTCCCTCCACCCTCAGCAGGGGGATGCGGAGCAGTCGCGCCAGGAGGTGGATCTCGATGATCATGGTCGTCCGGCTAGTCGCCCAGCTTGATGTCCCGGTAGGGGTCGGACGAGTCCTTCGACGACGATCCCGACGACGTTCCCGACGACGTTCCCGACGACGTGGCGTCGGCGGCCGACGGGCGGAGCCTGGCGACGACCGCCTTGGCGCCGGCCTCGATCTGGGCGTACCTCTCCCGGCCGGCCCGGGTCCCGGCCAGGTACCCCAGGCCGAAGAAGATCGCGCGACCGACCGTCTTACGACCGATCATCGTGGCTCTCCTGGTCCTGCCGGTCCCGGAGCGCCGAGACGACCGCGCTCGCGGCCGTGATCCCGGCCACCGACCCGAGCGCGATCAGACCGGACCGCGTGGCCGTGCTGCTGGAACGCCGGGGCTTGCGACCCAACGCCGCCGCGACCTTCTCGAGGAACGTCTTCTTCCGGAACAGCGTGATCATGACGCTCTCGCCTCCTGGCCGTGCCCGGCCGCGTGCTCGCGGATCGCCGACACCAACGCGTCCTTGCGCATGGACGCCTTGAGGTCGAGATCCATCTCCGTCCCCAGGGCGATCAGTCGGTCCTTGGTCATGTCGTCGAGGTCCCGCGGGTCGATGTCGCCGTCGGAGCCGAGACCTCCGTCGGAGGACGCCGCCTTCTGGCGCTCGTCGGCGACGTCGGCCTTCCGGCGAGCCTTGTCGGCCTCCGCCTCCGCGTCGCCCGCCAGGCGTTCGGCCCGGGCGCGAGCCTCGTCGGCCGCCTGGCGGGCGGCCTCGGCCGCCTCTTCGGCCAGCTCGCGTGCCTGCTTCATCTGCTGGCGGGCACGCTCGATCGCCTGCTCGGCTCGTTCACGGGCCTTGTCCGCCTGGTCCTGCGCCTGTTCCCGCTGCTTGGCCGCCTCGGCCTCCGTCTCGGCGACGTGGCGGGCGGCGAGCTCCTCCGCCCGGGCGCGCTTGGCAGCGACGTAGGCGTCGGCCTCGCGCTGCGCCTCGGCGACCACCTCGGCGGTCTCACGGTCCCCCTCGTCGCGGGCCGCCGCGACCTGCCGGTCGCCCTCCGCCTCGACGGCCCTCGCGGCGTCCTCGCGCTCCTTCGCCTGCGTGGCCTCGTCGTGGGCGCGCGTCTCGAGCTCGTGCGCCCGCTCCATCGCCGCGTCCACCCCGTCCGACCGGCCGCCGGTGAACGGGTTGGCGTCCGCGAGGGTCGCGGCGGCCTTCCGGCCCGCGGACTGCACGGTGTGCCCGGCGGACGCGGCCGGGTTCTTCACCGTCTCGTCCAGTACCCAGACGATGTTGCGGGGGAGGTCGGTCAGACCCCGTCGTGCCTGGCGCCCCAGCCATGCCACCGGATTGGACCTCGTCATCGGACACTCCTCACCTCGGCGGGCCGTCGGCCCGGCGGACGGCTCCTCCTGACTGCCGCCCCCAGCCGATCAGGACGCCGAGTCGGAGGCGCGGACGCCTGGGGCGGCGCAAGTCCCACCGCCCCGACCGATCACGACGTGTTCCCTAGGTTCAGGACACTGCACCGCCGGCTTGCACGCACCTCGACGCGGTCCGACGGCGCGCGGTCATCCTGCCGCCGGGACGCGACGCGGTTCGCGCATCGCCTGCGCGAGGTGCCCGCCCAGGTAGGCGCCGCCGCCGGCAGCGGCCATCCCGGCCAGCCCGAGCAGGGCGCCGAGCCCGTCGCGCCCGGCGTGCCGGGCGCGCCAGGACACCAGGGCGAGGACGGTGCCGATGCCGTTGCACGTGGCGTGCACCGCGGCCACGCGACGGGCGGGCACGCTGAGCGCCCTGAAGTCGGCGAGGCCCGTGAGCGCTGTCGGCGGGGCGGCGAGGAGGCCGAGGCCGACCAGGCGCCGGGCCGCCGCGGCATGCCCCGCGGGCCGGGTGAGGTCGAGCGCCAGCGCGCTCGTCCACAGGCCGACCGGCAGGTCGGTGAGCACGCTGTGCACGGGATGGCCGAGCGACCGGCCGCGGAGCTCGTCGCGCACCCGGCCGGCCGACGGCACGACGGCGCGCGAGATCCGGTCGTACGCCCCGGCCAGCGGGTCGAGGCTCGCGGCGCGCTCGAGCCGGGCGGCGAGGTGCGACAGGGGGGCTCCGGGCCGGTGCCGCTCGGGCACGTCGGAGGGCAGGTCGGCAGGCTGGTCGGAGGGCAGGTCGGCGGGCATGTGGTGCCTCCTCGGGGCGGCCGCGGATGGGTTCGTGGCGGTCGGGCGGAGGGCGTCCCCGTCACGACGCCACCGTCTCGACGGTAGGCCGGGGACCGGGTGCTCGCCCGGCACCGGGATGCGACGTGCCCGGGCCCGGACCAGGGTGGGAGAGTCCGCCACACCGTCCCCCCGAGCGCCGAGGGGCCGTTTCCTGACCGATGCCGCCGACGTGAACGCCCTGGATCACGGACCGGCCGGTCGACGCGCGGCCTGCCCGGGCGACGGGCACGGACCTCGCACGTCCTGCCGGGCCGCGGTGGCCGACGCCCGGGCGCCGGGCTAGCTTGGGAGGCCGGCGTCAGGAAGCGGCACCGACCCTCCGTACCCCTGGGGGCGACCATGACGACAACTCCCGCCGACACCGACCGGCTCACCGCGGCCCTGGCCGTCGGGACGCACCTGCTGACCGGCCGCTACCGGGCCGAGCCGGAGACGGGCCGCTGGTGGTGGTCCGACGAGGTCGACGCGATGCTCGGTCACGAGCCCGGCGCGGTCGAGCCCGGCGCCGCGTCGCTCGAGGCGCGGCTGCACCCCGACGAGCGCGAGCGGGTGGTGCAGGACGCCGCGCGTGCTCTGGCGGCAGGCGGGCCGGTCACGACAGCTCGCCGTGTCGTCGACGCCCGCGGCCGCACCCGGACCCTGCTCCTCACCGCCCAGACGCGCCGGGGCCACGACGGTGGCACGCCCGAGGTGGCCGGCTACGTCGTCGACGTCACGCCCGTGCAGCGCGAGGCGGTGCAGCGCGACGTGCGCCGCGCGCTCGACAGCGCCTTCGTCTCGGCCGCCGCGATCGAGCGGGCCAAGGGGGTGCTCATGGCCGTCCACGGTGTGGGAGAGGACGACGCCGAGGCGATGCTCACCGAGGCTGCGGGCGCCTCGGGCGCCGGGCTGCGGGACGCCGCCACCCAGGTCATGGACCGGCTCGCTGCGGGCGGCGGCTTCGGCCGCCGGGCGCGGGAGGCGCTGCGCGACGCGCTCGCCTCGGTCCGGCCCAGCAAGCGCCCGCACGTGCACGAGGCGCAGCTCGCGCGCCGCCGCGCGGCGTGAGCGGCCGCACGGACCGCCCCCACGGGCCGACCACATCACCAGGACGTACGACATCACCAGGACGCACGACATCACCAGGACGCACGACCGAGGAGGACAGCATGGCCGACGACCAGCAGTCGTTCCCCGCCCAGCAGCAGGAGCCGCCCGGGCTCACCGGCGCCATGACGCCGCCGCCCGACCACGGCGAGCAGAGCTATCGGGGCTCCGGGCGCCTGACGGGGCTGCGGGCGCTGATCACCGGGGGCGACTCCGGAATCGGCCGCGCGACCGCGATCGCCTTCGCGCGCGAGGGCGCGGACGTCGCGATCGGCTACCTGCCCGTGGAGGAGGACGACGCGCAGGAGACCGCGCGGTGGGTGCGCGACGCCGGCCGCACGGCGGTGCTGCTCCCGGGCGACATCACGCACGAAGGGACGGCCCGTGCGCTCCCTGACCGGGCGGTCGAGGGCCTCGGCGGCCTCGACGTCCTGGTCAACAACGCCGGCTTCCAGATGGCCCGGCGCGACGCGGTCGAGGACGTCACGACCGACGAGATCGACCGGGTGCTCAAGACCAACCTGTACGCGCTGCTGTGGATCACGCAGTCGGCGCTCAAGCACCTGGGCGCGGGGTCGAGCATCGTCAACAACTCCTCGATCCAGGCGTACCAGCCGTCGTCGTCCCTGCTCGACTACGCGTCGACGAAGGCGGCGATCAACAACCTCACGGTGAACCTCGCGGCCGAGCTCGGCCCGCGCGGTATCCGCGTGAACGCCGTCGCGCCCGGGCCGATCTGGACGCCGCTGCAGCCGGCCACGCAGCCGGAGGAGAAGGTGCAGAAGTTCGGGCAGGACACGCCGCTCGGACGTGCCGGGCAGCCCGCCGAGGTGGCGCCGGCGTTCGTCTTCCTGGCGTCGCCGCGCGACGCGGGCTACGTCTCGGGCACGGTGCTCGGCGTCACCGGCGGCAAGCCGGTGTTCTAGCCGGGTGCGAGGGTGAGGGTCGACGTGGCGCTGCACCTGCCCGGCGGGCCGGTCACGCTCGACGACGTCCCCCGGCTGCGGACGCTGGGGGAGGTCGTCGAGCTGCTCGCCGTTGCGACGCCGTTGTTCGTGCGGTTCAGTGCGGGGCCCGCGGCCGACTCCTCGGCTCTCAGCCGCGACCACGAGAGCGGGTGCGTGCTTCCCGGGCTGAGCGTGAACCCGCTCGACCCGGAGCCCTGGTGGGACCGGCCGGTGGAGCACTGGGTGGCGCGCCAGCTGTGCCAGTACGCCCACCTGATGACACCCCGGCGGTTCCCGTGGGCGCTCACGGGCGAGGTCGTCGGGCGGGGACCGGACTGCGAGCCCCTGCTGGCCGCGACCGTCCCGGTCGCGTCGATCGACGGTGCGGTGGTGGACGAGGCCGCCGCGCTCTACGCACGGGTCTTCGACGCAGGGAACGACGGGACCTGACGACTCCGGATCGTCACCACCCACCGACGACGAGGGGCGGACGGGCGGCAGCAAGACGACCGTCGCGCCGTACTCCTTGCGCGGACGGTCCCGGCCGTGGGTCGCCGTGCCCAGGACGTGGCGGGAGCTGGGGTCGCCGCACCTGCGACAGCTCGACCTGGACGACGTCCTGAGCCGCGTCCGTCGTCGCCGCGACCCGCTCGCCGGGGCGGGACGGGGCCACGTCAAGGCCGGCGGGGACGACCGGAGCACCTCAGGCTCGACGTCGTCGTCGGCCGGCCGCGCGTCGCCCGCCGCGGGCGCGTCGACCCGCCGCACGGACGAGGCCATGCTCGCCACGCTCGGGGAACGCGGCGACATCGTCGGCCGAGGCGAGCCGGAGGACTGGGCGTTCGAGATGAAGTGGGACGGCATCCGCACGCTGGCCCGCGTCGAGCAGCAGGGCGGGCGCAGCGCCGTCGTGCTCCGGAGCCGCAACGGCAAGGACCAGGGGCCGGGCTATCCCGAGATCGTCGAGGGCCTCGGACGCGCCGTCCGCGGGGACGCGGTGCTCGACGGCGAGATCGTCGCGCTCGACACGGAGGGCAGGCCGAGCTTCGCGCGGCTCCAGCAACGCATGAACCTGGCCGACCCGCGGGGGATCGGCCAGGCAGCGGAGCGCGTCCCGGCGCAGGTGTTCCTGTTCGACCTCCTGGAGCAGGACGGCGAACCCCTCGTCGACGGTCCGTACACCGAGCGGCGCGAGCGCCTCGAGGCCCTCGTGACCGAGAACGCCGCCGTCAAGGTTCCGCCCGCGTTCGACGGCGACTTCGACGCGGCCTGGGAGAGCAGCGAGCGCCTCGGCCTCGAAGGGGTGATGGCGAAGCGCCGCGACTCGCCGTACGTCGCCGGGCGCCGGAGCTGGACGTGGATCAAGGTGAAGCACGCCCGCACGCAGGAGGTGGTGGTCGCCGGCTGGCGGCCGGGGAACGGGCGTCGTGCCGGGACCGTCGGGTCGCTCCTCCTCGGGGTCGGCGACGACGAAGGACGCCTGCGCTACGCCGGCTGGGTCGGGACGGGGTTCTCCGACCTCGACCTGACGGAGCTCCACGACCGGGTGGGACGGATCGAGCGCAAGACCTCGCCGCTCGACGACGTGCCCCGCGCCGACGCGCGGGACGCGCGCTGGGTCACCCCGCGGCTCGTCGGGGAGGTCGAGTTCGCCGAGTGGACCGACGACGGACGCCTGCGGCAGCCCCGGTGGCGAGGGTGGCGCGAGGACAAGGATCCGTCCCGCGTGCGTCGCGAGTGAGAGCCCGGATCAGCGCGAGCGCGGCGCGGTCATGAGTGCGGCCCCCGCGCCGCCGTGCGGGGCGGGGAACACGGGGAACACGGCCGCGGGGATCACCCCTCAGGACGTGGTGCCCGAGCCGCCACCGGCCGTCCCGCCGGTCGGCGGCGGCTCGGCCGGCGCGGTCGGCTCGTCCGTCGGGTCGGGCTCCGGCGTCGACGTCGGTGCATCGGTGGGTGTCGGCGTCGACGTCGGCTCGTCGGTGGGTGTCGGCGTCGAGGTGGGTGTCGGCGTCGGCGTCGAGGTGGGCGTCGGCGTCGAGGTGGGCGTCGAGGTCGGCGTCGGCGTCGAGGTCGGCGTGGGAGTGCCGGTGGGCGTGGGCGTCGAGGTCCGCGTCGGGCGGGACGTCGGCTCGGTCGTGGGTTGCGCCGGCGGCGCGGTCGTCGGCCGAGCGGTCGTCGCGCTGGGGGACGGCGACGGGCTCTGCGTGGCCGGCACGACCGGCCCGCCGTCCTCGGGCCCGCCGAAGGGCCAGAGCACGATGGCGCCCACGGCGGCCGCCGCCAGCAGCAGCGTGAGCACGGCGACGGCGACCCGCGTCGGGCTGGTGAAGAAGGCGCGCCACCGCGACTGTCCGGGGAGCGTCGGGGCGGGCGACTCCTCCGTCGACGGTCCGGGGACCTCCTCCGGCGGCGGCGGTGGGGCGCCGACGGCGCCGAGCTGCCGGGTGCGCTGGACATCGGCCTCGTCCTCGGACGCCGCTGCGGCCGCGGCCGCCGCGGCCATCGCCGCGCCGGCCGCCCCGACGACGGCCGTGCGGTGGGGGTCCTCGGCGGCGATCTGGCCCAGCGTCATCGTCTGGTCGGGGCTGGGCTCGTCCGAGCCCTGCGGGCCGGGCGGCGAGGTCGCGGTGGTCCCCGCGCCGAGGAGCGTCGCCACGGCCGCGCCCATCGCGGCGGCCGACGCGAACCGGCGGGCCGGGTTCTTGGCCATCGCCCGCACGACGAAGCGGTCGACGGCCGCCGGGACCGCGGCCCGCCGTGCCGACGGCGCCGGCACGGGCGCCTCGACGTGGGCGCGCAGGACGTCGGCGGGCAGCGCCCGCTCGTACGGCGCGTGCCCGGTGAGGGCGAGGTAGGTCAGCGCCCCGACCGAGTACAGGTCGCTGCGCGCGTCGAGCGGCTTGCCCTGCGCCTGCTCGGGCGACATGCACACCGCCGAGCCGGCGACGAGCTCGCCGTCGCCGTCGCCGCCGCCGGGGGCGGCGAGACCGAGATCGAGCAGCCCGACCACCATCGCGCCGTCGTCGTGCCGGTCGACCACGACGTTGCGCGGACCGACGTCTCGGTGCACCAGGCCCGCGTCGTGCACGGCGCCGAGGGCGTCGAGCAGCCCGCCCACCAGGGCGAGCGCCTCGGGCCACGGCAGGCCGTCCCCGGCCGTCAGCTCGGAGAGGGGGACACCGGGGAGCCGACGGGTCAGGATCCAGGGCACGTCCGCGCCGGCGATCCGGTCCTCACCGGTGTCGAGGACCTTCACCACGCCCGGATGGTCCACCAGCTCCGACGCCGCGATCTCGCGGGCCAGGGCGGCGCGCGTCACCTCGTCGTCGACCAGGTGCGGGTGGAGGACCTTGACGACCAGCGGCTCGGGCGCCGTCCCGGCGACGGGATCGCCGCCGCCCTCCGGCGCGGCGTCGTCCGCGTGCAGGCGCGAGGCCTCGTAGACCGTGTAGGTGCCCCCGGTGCCGAGGATGTCGCCGAGGGCGTACTTCCCGCCGAGCACCACGTGCCCGCCGGCCGGCTCCTCGGCGGGCTCGTCCGGTGTCGTGCCGCTCATCGCTGCGGGGGCCGCGCGTCGAGGTGGGGGGCTGCGCACGGCAGCGCCGTCGGGTCGGCGATCTCGGTCATTTCAGTCATGAGCCATCACAGGATAGGCGGTGGGGAAACGTGCTGCACGACACCGGCCGTCGCGCCGTCCGCAGCACGGATGGTGGCCCACGCGGCGCGGGAGTAGAACGAACCCATGGAGCGCGTGCGGGTGTACCTCCTCGACGACCACGAGCTGGTGCGTCGCGGGCTGCGGGGGCTCCTCGAGACGGAGGAGGACCTCTCGGTCGTGGGGGAGTCCGGCTCCGCGGTCGAGGCGATGCGGGAGATCCCGCGCTGCCGACCGGACGTCGCGCTGCTCGACGTGCGGCTGCAGGACGGGTCGGGGATCGAGGTCTGCCGTGAGCTGCACTCCTCGATGCCCGGGCTCCGGGCGTTGATGCTCACGTCCTACGACGACGACGAGGCGCTCTTCTCGGCGATCATGGCCGGGGCGTCCGGATACCTGCTCAAGCTGATCACGGGTTCGGACGTGGTGGACGCGGTGCGTCGGGTCGCGTCGGGCCAGTCGTTGATCGACCCCGCCCTGACGTCGCGCGTGCTCGAGCGGCTCCGCGCGGGGCCCGCCGAGGCGCCCGCCCTGGCGGCGCTGAGCGAGCAGGAGCACAAGGTCCTGACGCTGATCGCCGAGGGGCTGACGAACCGGCAGATCGCCACGCACATGTTCTTGTCGGAGAAGACGGTGAAGAACTACGTGTCGAACATCCTGACGAAGCTCGACCTGGAGTCGAGGACGCAGGCCGCGGTCCTGGCGACGCGGTTGCTCGGCGCGTCCGACCACGGCCGGGGATGACGCTAGCCCGCCTGGCCGGGGGCGTGGCCAGGACCGCCCGCTAGCGGGACCCGCCAGGCGATCACGCTGCCGTGCGGCTGGCGTGGGGCGATCTCGAAGGTCCCGCCGAGCTCGGCCGCCCGGTCGGCGAGGTTGACCAGCCCGCTGCGCGCGGCTGCGGGATCGAAGCCGATCCCGTCGTCGCCGACGGTGCAGGTGAGCTCGCCCGGGGTGGCGACGACATCGACCCAGACGCCGGTCGCGGCGGCGTGCCGTGCGGCGTTCGAGAGCCCCTCGCGCAGGACGGCGACGACGTGGTGGTGCAGCGCGGGGTCGACGAGAGTGTCGAGGGGTCCGTCGATCCGCAGCACCGGGGCGCGGTCCAGGGCACGGGCGTACTCCGAGACGAGCGCCTGGACCTTGGCCCGCAGGGAGTGCTGCTGCCGGCCCGGCGGGCGGAGGTCGACGATCGACTGGCGGACCTCGCGGATGGTGGCGTCGAGATCCTTCGTCACGGTGCGCAGGAGCTCCTGGACGGCCGGAGGCGACTGCCTCTCCACGGCGGTGAGCTGCAGGCCCAGCGCGAACAGCCGCTGGGTCACGCCGTCGTGCAGCTCGCGCGCGATGCGGTTGCGCTCCGCGAGCACAGCGATCTCCTGCTGCATGGCGCGGGTGTGGCGTCGTTCGAGGACGAGGGACGCCTGGCCGGCGAAGTTCGCGACGAAGTCCGAGTCCTCGGCCAGGTTCTCCGCGTAGCCGCGCCGCGGGAGCACGATCACGAGCGCTCCCCGGGTGAGCGTGTCGATCGACAGCCGGGTCATGACGGCCCCGCGGTCGTCGGGGAGGTCGGCCCACCGCGTCTCGCTGCTGGCCATCGCGAGCATGAGCGCAGGACGGAGGTCCGCGAGGGTGCGCTCGGGGTCGCGCCCGAGGTCGCCGACCGCGGCGCGGACGGTGAAGGTCCCGAGCGCGTCCGAGTCGGGGGCGATCGCCATCGCGGTCAGTCCGCCCGAAGCACGCAGGCATTCGCGGAGGACGAGGTCGACGGCGTCGTCCGTACCAGAGGCACGAAGGACCGCCGCGGGGATGGCCGCCGTGGCCTCGAGCCACCGTGCGCGGCGCTCCGCGGTCATGAGGAGCCGGGCGTGGTCGATGGCCAGGCCGGCGAGGCCTGCCAGCGCGGTGACTGCGCTCTCGTCCTCGGGGGTGAACGTCGGACCGGTCGTCTTGTCCGTGAGGTACAGGTTGCCGAAGACGCGCCCACGCACCCGGACAGGGACACCGAGGAACGTCGTCATCGGCGGGTGCTCGGGCGGGAACCCCGCGGACGACGGGTGGCTCGTCAGGTCGTCGAGCCGCACCGACTCCTGGTGGACGATCAGGTGGCCGAGGAGGCCGCGCCCAGACGGCAGGTGCCCGATCCGCGCGCGCTCCTCGTCGCTGATGCCCTCGGTGACGAACTCGATGAGGTGCCGGCGGGAGCTGCCGATCACGCCGAGCGCGCCGTAGCGGGCCCCGGACAAGTCGCAGGCGGCCCGCACGACACCGACCAACAGGTCGCGCAGGTTGAAGTCGGACGTCAGTCCGCTGACCGCGTGCAGGATGGCGTCCTGCACCTCGGCCGAGGTCCTCTCCACATGGGGAGCGTAGGCCGGGGGGTGTCGACCAGCACGTCCGGCCTGCTGCGACGGTACCTGGGGCCCGCGGGTTCACCCGGTCTGCAGGTCACGCCGCGCGAACCGACGCACCCCGGCCCCGGCGGCGGCACAGGCCACCACGGTCATGACGACCAGCGGTGCCCACGTCAGAGGTTCGAACGGTAGGGAGGGCGTCGCCGAGAACGGGACGACGTTCCGCAGCCAGTCGGGCAGAGCATCCCCGAGGATGACGGCGAAGTAGCTCGCCACGAGGGCTCCCCACGACAGGGGGACCGCGAGCCGGGGCACCCAGCCGAACAAGGCCACGGCGAGCCCGACGTAGGTCATCACGGCGGGCCAGTACGCCAGGGCGGACAGGGCGAAGCTCCCCGCCTGGTCAGGATCACCGAGCTGCGCGCCGTGCTCGAGACCGAGGAGAGCGCCGGCGCCGGCGAGCAGGAGGGCAGACCCGGCCGCCGGGACGACGAGACGCTGCAGCGCCCAGCGGGTGCGGGAGACGGCGCCGGCGAGCTGCGTCTCGACGAAGCCTGTCGCCTCGTCGGTGCGCAGCGTGACGGTCGACTGGATCGCCACCACGGTCACGACGAGGGCGAGCATGGACACCAGCAGTGCGAGCAGCGCGTCCACGCCCGTGCGTTCAGCGACGGTCGCGAGGCCACCCCCGGTGTCGGTGAAGAGGTCGGTCATGGCCTCGGCCACCGACCCGAACATGCCCGCGGCGAGCAGGACCGTGATCGTCCAGCCGATGAGCGGTCCGCGCTGGAGCCGGAGGCCGAGCCCGAGCGGCGTCGCATACCGGGGCGGCGCGTCGGCGCGTCCGCGCCGCTCGGCGAGCAGCCCGCGGCCGTGGTCCCGCCGCGCCTCGACCCGGATCGACGCCGCCAGCAGCGCGGCCGTGAGCGCGAGGAGCGGAGCGAGAGGCCACCATCGGTCCGCGCCCCACGGCTGCATCTCCTGGGCCCAGCCGACGGGTGAGCCCCACGTGAGTCGCCCGTCGCCGAGGTCGCCGACCATGCGCAGGAGGTAGAAGCCGCCCAGGACCGCCGCACCGAGCCCGTTCGCGGCGCGTGAGGTGGTCGTGATCTGGCCGGCCAGCGCGCCGACGCCGATCCCGAGCAGGCCGACACCGGCCACCGAGGCGCCCAGGACCAGGGAGCCTGTCATCCCTGCCCCGTGCGGGTCGAGGCCGCCGATCACCGAGGCGGCCGTGACGCCGATGCCGACGGCGACGACCAGGGTGGCGGTGACCCCCCAGGTGGCGACCGAGCCGGCGTGCACCCCGAGCACCCGGGAGCGCAGGAGCTTGGTGCGCCCGGCCTCCTCGTCGGCCCGCCCGTTGCGCGTGACGAGGAAGAGCGCGCCGAACGCGAGGGCGAGCGCCGTGGTCATCCAGATCTTGGTCCAGACCGCTCCGCCGAGCGTGTCGGGCGCCGCCGCCAGGCCGGTGAGAGCCCTGACGCCGGGGGTGTCGCTGATGCGGGCGAAGGCGTCGAGCGCGGCAGGGGTGTCGAGGAGATCCCGGTAGTAGGCGCAGACGTAGGCGAACATCCCCACGAGCAGGAGCCACCACGCTCCCAGGCGTACCCGGTTGCGCCGCACCACCAGACGGGACATCGGGCGCAGGCCGACCAGCCCGCCGGACGGCGGACGCACGGCCCGGGCCGCGGACGCGGCATGGCGCGCCGTCGCGGTGGTGGTCACGACCGGTCCCCGGCCTCGAGTGCCGCGAGCTCGGCGCCGTAGTGGCGCAGGAAGAGGTCCTCGAGCGAGGGCGGGTTGGCGACGAGCGAGCGCGGACGCATCCGCGCGAGGGCGGACAGGACTCGCGGCAGGTCGGCGTCGTCGACCGCGAACGTGACGTGCCCGCCGTCGGTCGCGAGGTCGTGCACGCCAGGCACGGCGGCAAGCTCTCGGGAACCGCCCTCGAGAAGGACGGTCACCTGGGTGCGGGCCAGGTGACGCAGCTCGGCGATCGTGCCGGACTCCACGGTGGCACCGTCGCGGATGATGGTCACGCGGTCAGCAAGCCGCTCCACCTCCGCGAACAGATGGCTCGACAGCAGGACCGACTTCCCCTCGGCCCGCGCGTCCCGGATCGACGCGGTGAATGCCGCCTCCATGAGGGGGTCGAGGCCGCTGGTCGGCTCGTCGAGCAGAAGGAGCTCGGCGTCGGAGGCCAGAGCCGCGACGAGGGCGACCTTCTGCCGGTTGCCCTTGGAGTAGGCGCGAGCCTTCGTGGTGGGGTCGAGCTCGAACCGCTCGAGCATCTGGCGCTTGCGGCGCGGGTCGAGCGGTGCCGACAGCCGGCACAGGATGTCGATCGCCTCACCGCCGGTGAGGTTGGGCCACAGCGTCACGTCGCCGGGGACGTACGCGATGCGCCGGTGGAGGCGCACCGCGTCGGTCCAGGGATCGCCACCGAGGAGGGCTACCCGCCCGTGGTCGGCGTGCAGCAGGCCGAGGAGGATCCGGATGGTCGTGGTCTTGCCCGACCCGTTGGGGCCGAGGAAACCCGTCACCTGACCGGTCGGGACCACGAGGTCGAGCCCGTCCAGAGCCCGGACGTGCCCGAACGACTTGGTCAGGCCGCCGATCCTGACGGCGGCCTCTCCCGTGGTCCCCGTGGGCCTCTCCGTCAGCACCGTGACCTCACACCAGGACGGGCCAGCGCCGCACCCACGACGTCTGCTGCCACCAGGCGCCGAGACCGAGCGTGCGTCCCGCGTCGCCGAGGGCGAGGGCGACCAGCACCAGCGCGTAAATGAGGTGGTCGTCCATGAACGGGTTGTTTTCCGGCGGCAGCACCGCCGTCCACATGAGGACCAGCATCAGCGCCCCGGCCACGGCCGCGATCCGCATCCCGATGCCGAGCAGCAGCGCCAGCCCGATCCCGAGGAGACCGATCATGAAGACCCAGTCGACCCAGGCCTGGCCGGCCAGGCCCTGGTAGAAGTCGGTGAACGGACCGGCGGTCGCGTTCCCGAGGAAGCCCGCGGTGGGCTGTCCGCCCTCGAGCCAGGCACCCTCGGGCGGCGTCGCGCGGCCGAGGCCGAAGAGCTTGTCGAGGAAGGCCCACAGGAACACCCAGCCGAGGCTGAGCCGGATGACGGCGCCGACGTAGCGCAACGCTCGTCGTGCTCCGGGGGAGGTCCCGGTGGTGGCCCCGACGTCGGTGTCCGCCGATGCGGCGGTCCGGGCTGCAGGCGCCTGGTGGCGGCTCTCGTACGTGCTCATGATGACGTGCCTCCTGATGACGGGCCGCCGACGGGTGCGGCGGCATCGGGCGGGGAGAGCGGGCTACCGACGGCGGGGGTCCGCGCCTGCTCCGCCTGGGCGGGCTCGCGGGACGCCTCCATCGGCGGGCGAGGGGGAACGACCTCGACCGGGCAGTGCGCGTGCTGCAGCACGGCTCGTGTCACGCTGCCGAGGACGGCCGCGATCATCCGGGATCCCAGGGCGCCGTGGCCGTGGCGACCCATGACCATGAGGTCGGCGCCGTGGGAGTATCGGACCAGCGTGTCGGCGATGTTGGCGTACTCCAGGTGGTTCTCGTACGTCACGTCGGGGTGCGCGCGAGCGGCCTCGTCGATGAGGTCGTCGATGATGCCGTGCGCCTGGACGCCCCACTCCTCCTGGACCGACCACTCGTCGACCAGGTAGCTGTAGAACGGGTCCAGCCGCCAGCAGTGCACGATCTCGAGCCGCGCGGACCGCTGCGCGGCGACGGCGAAGCCGTGGGCGAGGACGTCGGCCGAGCTGCGTGACCCGTCGATGGCGGCGACGACGCGGTGGGAGTCGGCCTCCTGGGTCCAGCCGTGCGGCACGCTCGCCACCGGGCAGGTCGCGCGCGCGACGACGCCGAAGGTGGTGCTGCCGGTGAACATCCGCTCGATGAGGGAGGCGGAGCGGTGTCCGAGCACGACGAGGCGGGCTTGGTCGCCGGCGGCGGCGAGGACCTCGACCGCGGGACCGAGCGCCGCTTGGAGGCGGACGTCGACCTTGCCGTCGGAGAGCTCCTCGACGACGTCACGGGCCTCGGCGAGGAGCTGGTGCCCGACGTCGACGAGCGGGTCCCCGCTGATCAAGGGCAGCATCGGGCCGACCGGGACGATCTCGTGGATCGCGTTGATCAGCCACAGCGAGCAGCTCTCGCGCTCCGCCTGACGCACGGCGTACGCCAGGGCACGAGACGCCTCCGGCGATCCGTCGATCCCGACGACGATCGGACGGTCTGACGTGGTGCCCATGGTGTGCTCCGGTCCTCGCGTGATCGTGGACGTCCTGCTGACTCCACAGTTCTCCCGTCGTCACCGTGGTGACAGGGCCATGCGCCACGTCAGGACCAGGGGCGTTGGACCCCGTCACCGCGGATCACCGGCGACCGGCCCAGATCGGGTGGCTCAGGCGTCGGGCGACACCGAGTCGTCGACGCTGCGGCGGAGGGTGTGACGCGGCGTGGTGCCGTACCCGAGTCGCATGAGCATCTGCGGCGAGCCGTCCAGCGAGAGCGCCTGCCGCAGGTCGTGGCGGGTGGTCGGGTTCTCCAGGACGGTCGTGGCGAAGGACGCACGGACGAAATAGGTCGTCGCCACCAGCAGGAGGTGCTCGAGGGCCTGGCCCGCGGCGACCCAGTCGCGAGGGGTGTCTCCGTCGGTCAGGAGGACCGCCATCGTCGACCGTTGCTCGAACTGGGCGTTGCCGGCGCTGGCGAGGAAACGACGTACCGGTGCCTGGTCGTCGAACGACCAGGGCCCGAGCATCTCCCGCGGGATGCCGTCGCGGCGGTCGGCCGTGACGGCCGTCCACGCCTTCTCCTCGCCGCGGGCGGTGGCATCCTCGGCGGCCAGCGCCTCGGCGCGCCGCACCAGGGACATGACCTGCGTGCGTACCGGCTCCGAGGGCTGGACGAGGCGCAGCACGGCTCCCTCGTCGTGCGCGGCGATCTGGATCGCCTGCAGGACGTCCACGTCGAGCGGCTGGTCGTCGAACGGGCTGCGGGCCGTCACGCGGCGGGCGATCGCCACCGCCAGCTCGAGCTCGTCCATGTCGGGGTCGAGGCCCGGCCTCAGCTCGAGCACGGCGACCAGGAGATGGTCCTCGGGGTCGGGCAGCACGGTGATGATCGGCGTCAGCGACTCACGTCGCGCCGCCATCCGCGCGTTGAACACGAACGCTCCGCAGCTGATGAACATCTCCCGGCCTCGCGGGTCGGAGTGCCGCAGCTGCCGGGACGGGTCGGCGCGAACCGTGAGGTGGTTGCCTCGCACGCTCACCTGCCACGGCTGAGTGTTGTGCACGCTCGGCGCACGGCCGGCCGCTCGCAGGATCCGCTCGATCCGGGCGTCGAGGACGTCCATGGCGACTCCTCCGTCGTGGCAGCGGATGGTGGGCGACAACCCTCCGGCATGGCGCCGCGCGGCTCGGCGGCACCACGACCCCAGAGAACCATCGGACGCAGGAGCCCGGTAGGGCAGGACGACCCCGCCGATCTGGTCCATCGGTCCCGGGTGACCCCTGCAGGTAGCGGTGGTACCGGACAGGACGGCGCCTGCCGCGGGCGAGGGGGGCTGCCCTCTGCACGTCAGGTCCATGGACCGTCGCGGCAGGACCTTCGCCTCTGGCCCCCGTGTGTCCGCCCCGGGACCGTGGGATCGGATGCCCCCGCGACCCAGCTCGCCCGGTGCACCCAGGGACGCTGACGGAGGTGGTGAGGCATGGGGCATGACAAGGTCGTCGAACGGATCATCGATGCCGGTGGTCGGGCGCCGAGCGTGCACAACACGCAACCGTGGCTGGTCCGGGTCGAGGACCGACGGCACCTCGTCGTGCGCGCTGACCCGTCGCGCCAGCTACGCCTCAACGACCCGCAGGGTCGCGAGATGTTCATCAGCTGTGGGGCATTCGTCATGAACCTGCGCGTGGCGGCCGCGCACGAAGGCCTGGACGCGCATGCTCAGCTCGCGCCGGACCCAGACGACCCGCTGCTGGTGGCCCGCATCACCTTGACCCCCCTCGCGGCACCCGGATTCTTCAACGACAGCTTGTTCTCGGCGATCGTCGCGCGTCATACGGCTCGCGGCTCGATCACGTCGCGGCCCTTGGACCGCGGTGACGTCGAGCTCCTGCGGCGTGCCGCCACCCTCGAGCATGCCGGCGTCGTCTTCCTCGGTCCTCGCGACGCTGCGGGCGGCCACCTCGTGTCGAGCATGCGCAGGGCCGAGGCCCTCGCCGTGAGTCAGGAAGGGCACCTGCGCGAGGATGCGGCATGGCTGGGCGGTGACCGCGGCCGCGCGGAGGGGGTGCCGACCGATGCGATGGGCGGCTGGTTCCAGGAGCCCGGCGTCGATCGGCGACCTGCCGTGCGGGACGAGGCCAGCGGCGCACGGACGTTCGAGAGCATCGGCACCACCGCGATCATCACGACGCCCGGCGACGATGCCAGCCACTGGCTCGTCGCCGGTCAAGCGCTCGAGCGCATGCTGCTGGTGGCGACGGCCCGAGGGATCCACGCGTCGTTCGCCACGCGCGTGCTGGAGAACTCGGTGACCCGGGCCGAGGTCGAGCAGGCGTTCCACCTGACCGCCAGGGCCCAGATGCTGGTGCGGTTCGGATACGGGTCCGGTGGGCCCTCGACGCCACGTCGTGACATCGAGGACGTGCTGCGCCGAGACGAGCGGCACGGGGAGAGCGCCGTGTCGGCATACCGACGATCGGCCGTCGAGAGGAGCTCGTCATGAGCGACGACCACGGCGACATCGGTGGGCGGTGGGAGAGGGGCGTCGTCGTGGGGGTCGACGGCTCTGCCGAGGGCTATCGCGCCCTCGACTGGGCGCTGGCCGTCGCCGACCGCCACGACGCCCAGCTCACGGTCTCGCACGCGGAACCCGCGCCGGTCGGCCCCACGATCCCCCGGCCCTCCTACGACCGTGCGTCGTGGCACGACGAGGGTGACGTGGTCCTCCGCGCCGCGCTCGACCGGGTGGGGGCCCGGCCGCCCGGCGCCAAGAAGGTCGAGGTCTCCGTGAGCATCGGTGCGCCCGCGGCCGTGCTGAGTGCCTTCTCGCGGGACGTCGACCTCGTCGTCGTCGGCCGCCGGGGAGCAGGCGAGTCCCGGCACGTGCTGGGCTCGGTGTCGTCGGCGACGGCCGCCCGGGCCCGGGTGGCCGTCGCCGTGGTCCCGGCGACGGCACAGGGCGTCCGTCCTTCACGGATCGTCGTCGGGGTGAGCTTCGAGCACGACCTCACGCGTGCTCTGGCACTGGCGTTCGTCGAGGGCGGACGGTGTGACGCGCCGGTCAAGCTCGTGCACGCGATCCAACCTCTGACCCAGCTGGCGCACCAGGGCGGAGCGGCGACGCCACCGGACCTCTACCAGGAGCTGCAGGAGCTTCTGGATGTGTGGTCGGCCCGGTACCCCGGTGTCGCCTGCTCGGTGGAAGCACGCCGCGGCGACCCTGCCGGGATGCTCCTCGCCCAGGTCACCGCCGCCGACCTCCTCGTGGTCGGAGGACGGCACCACTCGCGCCTCGTCGGCAGGATGCTGGGCTCGGTTCCGGACGCGGTCCTCGTCGACGCCCCGGGCGTCGTCGTCGTCACCCACGCTCCGACGCTCGAGGCCGCTCCGGACGACCGTCGAGCCGTCGGACCGACATGAGGGGCGCGCGGTCGTGGACGTCTGGATGACGGGTGACGTCGCAGGGAGCCTCGCGCTGCGCGATCTCCAGAAGCCGTGGCCCGCTCCGGACGAGGTCCTCGTCAAGGTCGAGGCGTGCGGCGTGTGCCGCACGGACCTGCACGTCGTCGACCGAGACCTGCCGGTGCATCGCTCGCAGGGCGTACCAGGGCATCAGGTCGTGGGGACGGTCGAGGTGCTGTCGGTCATGACCCGTGGATCGGGCAACCGTGAGATCGCCCGGCGGATGGGGGCGGACTTCGTCGGCGGTGCCGCGGACGCTCCGCCGGAGAAGGTCGACGCGGCGATCGTCTTCGCCCCGGCGGGGGCGCTGGTGCCGCACGTGCTCCAGGCGACCGATCGGGGCGGCACCGTGGTCCTTGCCGGGGATACACATGAGCGACCTGCCCGCGATGCCGTACGGGAAGCACCTGTTCCTCGAGCGGGACCTTCGTACGGTGACGGCCAACACTCGCGCAGGTGGCGCTGCCCTCCTGCGGCTCGCGACGACCCTGCGGATCACCGCGACCGTGACTCCGTACCCGTTCGCGCACACCGATCGAGCACTCCAGGCGCTGCGGTCCGGCGACGCCTCCGGATCGCTGGTCGTCTCGATGAGTTGAGCACTGGGCGATCCCCCCGTGACTTCTTGCCTGCCGCGGAGCGCCATCCGGCCCTGACGATCCGAGCTGCCGCGGAGGGACGCTGGCACCGGGCGCTGGCGCAGCGTCCGGCACCGGGCCCGAGCAGGGGGAGGACGTCATGAGGCCTTCAGGCTGGATGCCCGCGGTGGTTGCCCTCGTCACGGCCCTCGCTCTGGTCGGTACGGGCGTCGTCGTGGGGATGGTGGTCGCGACCTCTCCAGATGTCGGGGTCACCGGCACGGCTGCTCGATCGGCGATGATGAACCGCCAGGACGGCGGCATGATGTCCGGACCGGAGGGTGGCGCGATGTTCGGGCTGCCGGAGACGGTCGGCGGCGCCCGGCGTGCCGAGGTCCTCGAAGCGGACTACCTCGCGGCGATGGTCGCGCACCATGAGGAGGCCGTCACCGCCGCGCGAGAGCTGAGCCGGTCGCACCGTGCCGCCATGCGGGAGTTCGGCACCGACATCGTCGTGGTCCAGAGCGACCAGATCCGTCAGATGCGCCGATGGCTCCGCCAGTGGTACCCGGATCAGCCGTCGACGGAGTACACGCCGATGATGCAGGACCTGACCGGGGTCTCGGGAGACGCCCTCGACCGCACCTTTCTCCAGGAGATGATCGGCCACCACATGGTGGCGGTGATGATGTCGCAGCGACTGCTACGTCACGGCACCGAGCATGCCCCGGTGGCCGTTCTGGCCCGCTCGATCCGTGACGACCAGGCCGTGGAGATCGCACAGATGCGGCGTTGGCTCGCGCGCTGGTTCGGCGCAGGGGCCAGCAGCTGTTCGCCGTAGCCAGAAGGGCGTGACCTCCGGGCGTGACCTCGAAGAGGCTACGTCCTGGCCCAGATCTCGGTGGCCGCTCGCGCGAGAGCCTCGCCCCAGTCTCGGGCGCGTCCCAGCTCGTCGGGAAGGAGCGGGCCCTCGACGTCCGCGACGTAGAACGACTCGGGGTCGCCCACCGGGTGGTGGCCGCCGCGGTGCAGCGCTCGCGCGGCCGCGCGAGCAGCGGACCCGGGCAGGTGCTGGACCTTGGTCACGCGGGTGTCGAACGTGGCGTAGAGCCGGTCGGCACGGTCGGCCGGCAGGCGCGCGACCCACTCGCGGACACCCTCCTCGACCCCGGACGTGCGGCCGCCGCGTTCCTGCGCCTCGCGCCTCGTGCCCTCGCGGCTCATGCCGAACGCGTGGGTGGGGCCGCCGACGACGACCAGGGTCTCGTCGTCGGACGCCTGGGACGTCGCGTCCGCGACCGAGACGATCCGTACGGGCATGTGCTGCGCGATGCCGTCGGCGATCGCCCGGGCGACGGCCTCGGTGTTGCCGAAGCTCGTCTCGTACACGACAAGGGCAGACACGGTGATCACGGTCCTTCCCGGCGACCGGTGGGGCTGGTGCGTTCATCTCAGAAGACCGCTTCGGCTGTCGCCGCCGGAAGTGGCCGCCGACCCGACCCGGCGGGGTCCAAGGTCCCGTCCTCGCCGGGCCGGTGGCCCCTGTCTCCGACCTGGCAGCGCACCCAGGCTTGGCGGGGAGGGACGCGCCGGTCGGTCGTCCCGGACGCCACAGGAGGACCGCCGTGCTGGCCGCCGACATCATGACCACCCCCGTCGTCACCATCGAACGCCGAGCCCGCACCGAGCACGCCCTGCGCGAGCTCGGCCACCGTGCGATCACCGCACTGCCCGTCGTCGACGACGACGGGCAGCTGGTGGGGATCGTCAGCGAGGGCGACCTGCTGGCGAGCGGGGTCGCCCGGGACCCGCGGTCGACCCTTCGACGCGACGGGAGCGCCCATGGCGGGGACGGCCTTCCCGCCGCTGATCCACAGGTGGGCGACGTCATGACACGCCCGGTGATCACGGCGGCACCGAACCAGGACGTCGCGAGCCTCGTCGGCACGATGCTCGCCCGTGGCATCCACTCCGTCCCCGTCGTCCTCGGCAGGCGTGTCGTCGGGATGCTCAGTCGCAGCGACGTCGTGCGCGCCCTGGCCCGCACGGACGAGCAGGTCGCTGCCGACGTCACGGCACAACTGCGGGGTGCGGGCCTCGAGGAGTGCGGGTGCGTGGCCGAGAACGGCACCGTGCGCCTCACGGGCGGGTCCGCTGCCGACCTCCGCCTGGCGTCGTCGCTCGCGCGGACCGTCGCGGGGGTGCGCGCGGTGGTCACCGGACCGCCGGTCAGCTCTTGAGGATCTCGCCGAAGCGCTCGAGGACGAGCGGGGCGTGCGTCGGGACGCCGGTCAGCGGCACCACCTCGACCGGCGCGCCCGCGTGGCCGAGGACCGCTCGCGTGGTGGGGCCGAGACGTCCCGGGTGCTCGATGTCGCGCCGGCGCCGGGCGAGAAGCAGGACGTCAGCGCTCGCCGCGGCGTCGACGAGCGTGTGTGCGGGCTGGCCCGGCACCACCGAGATCTCGACCTCGACGTCCGGGAAGCCGGTGCGCCAGTCGGCCACCGTCGACTCGAGCAGCCGAGTCGCGGCCACGACCCACTCGCCTGTCACCGACCGGTCGTGGTCCAGACCGGCATAGGGGTCGGGCACCTTCCACACGTGCATCACCTGCAGCATGGCGTGGCGGGCCGCTGCGAGGGGGAACGCGTACGACAGGACCTCTCCGGAGGCCGGCTCGATGCCGACCAGGACGCGTCCGTGCTCGGTGGGCTGCCAGTCGCCGTCGATCACGGCCACAGGCACGGACGCCCGCGCGGCCACGCCCGCGGTCGTGGTGCCGACGTAGACGCGGTCCATGCCGTGCCGGGTCTCCCGGCCGAGCACCACCAGGCAGCCCGTGGCGGCGTTGACGGCGATCTCCACCGCGCGCCGCCCCTGCCGCAGCGCACCCTCGACCGTGAGGTTCGGATCCGTCGCCCGGATCCCGGCGACGGCCTCGTCGAGGACCTTCTGTGCCACCTCGATCAGCGCGTCGGGCGGGTAATCCATGTACGGCATGGATCCGCCGACCGGGAGCGCGGCGGGTGCGACGTGAACCACCCTGAGTCCCGTCCTGCGTCGTCGTGCCTCGTGGATCGCGTACCGGACGGCGCCGGTGCTGCGCTCCGTCCCATCCACGGCGACGACGACCGGCGCCGGGCTTCCGACAGCGTTCATGATGGTGTCCTTCCGCGGGGCTGCGACGGTCGAGCCGCCTCGACGGCGGGACCGGTGACGGCGACGAGGACGCGGGTGCGCCAGGTCGCGGGGTCGGGGTCCGACTCGGGCCCGGCCTCGTAGAGCTCCCACGACTCACCCAGCGGGCGGAGGTGGTGCTCGGCGATCCACGACCCCAGCTGGGCGTACGTGGCTCGGAGGCCGTCGTAGGGGCCGGCATGGATCGTCTCGACCACGCGCGTCGCCGGGAGCGGTGCGGTGACCAGCGCGTCCCCCTCGGCGTCGACGGCCGCCGCGTGCACGACCTGGGGGAGATCGACCGCGCTGTCGACGGGAAACCCGACCTCGACGTCGAGGTCGTCCCCTGGCCGGTCGCGGTAGCGCCCGTAGGGCGGTCCCGCGGGCCGGGCGCCGAGCCGGTCCAGAAGCTCGGCGACGCGGGGGAGGAGGGTAGAGAACACCTGCGGGAGCTCGTCGGGGCGCGCGATCCGGCGCACCCCGACGGTCGCTTGTCCGGGATGGTCGATCAGCCTGATCACGTGCTCGTCCACCCGTCGTGTCCTCTCCGCGCCGACCGTCGCGCCCGTCGGGCCGGGGCCGACGTGCTGCCGCGTCCCGGTCGGGCTTGAGCCTTCACGCTCTCAGGGGGCGGCAGCTGGGCGACAGGGCCGTTGGTCACGAACCGGTGGGACGCAGTCCCTGGTGCGGCCCCGTCCGACGACCCTGTGCCCGGCGGCATGCCCGGACGGACGATCAGCGGAACGGGGAGCCGGCACGCGCGACGCGTGCCGCCGACGCGCAACGACGGGAGCCCGCCATGACACACACCTGGAAGGTCGCGATCCAGCTCTTCGACGCCGACGATCCGGGAGGCGACGGCGTCGTCACCGCGGCTCACGCGCGCCTGACCACGTCGAGCGGAACGTCGCTCGAGGGACGCGGCGACGCACGGCGCAGCCCGCGCGACGCCGGCGTGACCGAGATCGGCGAGGAGCTCGCCGCGAGCCGCGCCCTGCGCGACCTGGCGGACCGGCTCCTGAGCGCGACGGAGGACGACATCGCCGAGCTCGAGCACCGTGACGTCCAGCTGCGGCGTTAGGACCGCCGCGCGGACTCCACCTCGCCGGACGGGGTGCGTCCGGCTCGATGGTTCGGGCCGAAGGGACCGGTGACGAGGCGGCGCGCCGGGCCGAGCGTGGAGGCATCCGCCCGGAAGTCGCCACCGTGCCTGCAGGTGGTCTTTGGCGGAAGGTGGATCGGACGTGATGCTGCATGGCGGCTCGACCTGATGAAGCCGCGATCCCGGCCCGGTGCGCGCTGCTGATGTCCGTGGCCGCCGTCGGGCTCGGCGCGCACGCGCTGCACGTCCACCGTCACTGGGGGGCCGAGGACAGCGAGATCGCGGCGCGCCTGCCCGGCGACGAGCTCGTGCCCGAACCGGCCGAGTCCACGACCCTGGGAACGACGGTCGCGGCGCCCGCTGCGATGATCTGGTCGTGGCTCGTCCAGATCGGGCAGGACCGCGGGGGGATGTACAGCTATGACTGGGCCGAGAACCTGCTCGGGCTCGAGATCCACAGCGCGGTCGAGGTTCGACCGCAGTGGCAGCGTCTGTCATCAGGTGATCGGGTGGTCGTCGTGCCGGAGGGCTACGCGGGCATGCCGTCCGGCTATGCGTTCAGCGTCGCCCGCGTCGATCCGCCACGAACGCTGGTGCTGCGCCAATGCCCCCCGGAACACCCCTGGAACGGCGTGTGGTCCTTCCACGTCGTCCCTCGCCCCGACGGTTCCTGTCGCCTCCTGTCCCGAGCCCGCACCGAGGTACCGGACAGCCGCGCGCTGCGGTTCGCCACCAGGCTCGGCGAGCCGGTGACGCTGGTGATGACCCGACGCATGCTGCGCGGGATCCGCCTGCGAGCCGAGCGGGCGAGCGTGGCGCCAGCACCGGATGAGGACGTCCCGACCATCCGTCCGAGAGCCTCGTAGGGAGAGCTCGTGGTCACCCTCGACGGGGCCATAGCGGCACGGCCGGTCCTGCGCACGGGAGTCGCGCACCCGGCGTCGGGCGCGGCTGGCGAGCATCTTGCACGCGTCCGTGGACCGGTCGAGCGCGTCGGCCACCTCGGCGAACGGCACCCGAACACGTCGTGCAGCACGAACGCCACCCGCTCCGCCGGCGACAGCGCACCGGGGCCGCACGAGCGGGCGGGAGCTGAGCGTGCCGGTGGCGCTCCTCAGCACGCCCGAGACCTTCGTGGTCACGCTGCCGTGGGGACCCCGGACGAACGGGGTGCGGAACGTCGTCGCCGCGGGCGGGTGCCGGGTGCGCTGGAAGGGCCGCGTCGAGGCCCGCCGGTACTACCCGCGACCGTTCAGGTGGGCGGTCGACCCGGGGGGTCGCCGGCGGAGGGCCTCAGGCGTCGACGAGGGCGGCGAGCGTCTCCGCACCGAGCTCCCGGTCGGCGAAGACCAGCCGCACCGCGGCGGGGTCGGGGTTGCCGGCGTCCGGCCCGCGCCACACGAGCCGCAGGCCGGTGCGCTCGGCCGTCGCGCGCGACGCCGCGTTGTGCTCCAGGAGGAACGCGGTGACGGGGACGGCGGCGCGGCGCTCGGCCGCGAGCGCGAGCGCCGCGCGGGAGAGCTCCGCCGCGAACCCCTCGCCCTGCTGCTCGGGGACCAGACGGTAGTAGAGGTTGAGCACCCCCGCCGGGCGCAGCCGCACGCCCCCGATGCCGACGAACGCGCCGTCGTCGCGCCGACGGGCCGTCCAGTAGCCGATCCCGTCGCGCTCCCAGTCGGCGGCGAAGGTCTCGACCTGGCGGGCCGTCTGCTCGCGGCTCGTGTGCCGCCCGCTCGGGAAGTGCTCCCACACGCGCGGGTCGGCGTGCAGCTCGTGCAGCCGGTCGAGATCCCCCGGGGCGACGGGTGTGAGGTCGAGGCGGTCGGTGGTGCGGTGGCCGGGGGTCTGGTCGGGCGTCTGGCCTGGGGTCTGGTCGGGGGTCGTCACGCCGCGACGCTAGGACGCGGCACCGACACCGACCCGCGGCGCGGTCAGCCGTCGGCGAGGTCGGCCAGCGCGCTCTCGATCGCGCGGTGGAACGTGGGGTAGGCGTAGATCATGTGCCGCAGCTCGGCGACCGGGACCCGCGCCTGCACGGCGAGGGTGAGGACGGCGAGGATCTCCCCGCCCGCGGGGCCGGCGGCCGTCGCGCCCACGAGCACGCCCGCGTCCGCGTCCTCGACCAGCTTGACCAGGCCCTCGTTGCCCGGACCATGCACGAACCCGCGCGACGACGCCGCCAGGTCCGTGAGCCCGGTGCGCACCGTCAGCCCGGCGTCGCGGGCCGCGGCCTCAGTGAGGCCGACGCCGCCGATCTCCGGGTCGGTGAACGTCACGTGGGGGACGGCGCGGTAGTCGGCCCGCTCGTCCCCGCCGTCGGCGGCGAGGACGTCCGCCGCCGCGATGCGCGCCTGGTACATCGAGACGTGCGTGAACGCGCCGTGGCCGGTGACGTCCCCGATCACCCAGACCCCGTCCGCGGCGCGCAGCCGGTCGTCGACGGCGATCGTGCGCCCCGTGTCGTCGATCCCGACGGTCGCGACGCCGAGCGCCCGCAGATCGGTGCGGCGGCCCGCGGCCACCAGCAGCTGCTCGGAGACGAGGGCCGTGCCGTCGTCGAGCGTGAGGGTGAAGCCCGCGCCGTCGTGGGTCACGCGCGACACGCTCGCTCCCGTCCGCACCCCGATGCCCTCGGCGGCGAACCGGGCCGCGAGCAGCGCGCTCGCCTCCGGCTCGTCGAGGGCGAGCAGCCGGGGACCGGCCTCGACCACCTCGACGGCGGTGCCGAACCGGGCGAACACCTGCGCCAGCTCGCAGCCGATGGCGCCCCCGCCGAGCACCGTGAGGGACACCGGGGCCTCGGTGGCGCGCACGGCGTCGCGGTTGGTCCAGTAGGGGGTGTCGGCCAGGCCGTCCACGGGCGGCACCGCCGGCTCGGTGCCCGGGTTGAGCAGCACCCCGCGCGTCGCGCGGAACCGGCGCTCGCCGTCCGCCGTGGCCACCACCACCTCGCTCGGGCCCACCAGGCGGCCGCGGCCGCGCACCACGCGGGCCCCGGCCTTCTCCAGCCGCTCGACGGCCGCGGTGTCGTCCCAGTCGGCGGTGGCCTCGTCGCGCACGCGCCGCGCGACCGGGGCCCAGTCCGGCGCGACGTCGACCTGGCCCGCGAGCGTGCCCGCCCGGCGGGCCTCGGCGAGGGCGTCGGACGCGCGCACCATCATCTTCGTGGGGATGCAGCCGAAGTAGGGGCACTCGCCGCCCACGAGGCGCGCCTCGACGGCCACGACGTCCAGCCCGGCGCGTGCGAGCCGACCGGTCGCGTCCTCACCCCCCGGCCCGGTGCCGATGACGACGACGTCGACGGTCTCGACGGACGGTGCGGCGGGTGACGTGGTGGACATCGGTCCTCCTTGCGCTCGGGACGGTGCGCTGCGCGGTCGTCGGGCGGCGACACGGGCCAGCGCACCACATCGGGGTCGTCGTCGCGCGCCGAGCACACGGCGTGGCGCGGGCTGACGTCGCGGCGGGGCCCAGGACCGCCCCGTCGGTGGCGCACGGCAGGATGGCGACGTGCACGTCGTCCTGACCCGAGAACCCCGTGGCACGGTGCGCGTGCACCGCGCCGCGCCGCAGGGCACGAACGACGCCGAGGTGCCGGCCGCCGAGCTGCCCGCCCTGGTGGCGGCGGCCGAGCCGGCCGCGCCGGGCGACGGGGCGCCCGTCCCGCGCTGGACGTGGGACGACACGAACCGGTGGTACCTCGGCCTGCTGCGCGCGGGCGTCCGGGTGGAGCGGTCGCACGACCTGCGCCTCGTGCACCGGATCCTGCGCCACTCCGCGCACGCGGCGGGCTCGGCGCTAGCGGGCGCGCCGCCCGGTCCATGGGACGCGATGGCGCCCGCGCCCGCCGGCGCGGCGCCGGCCGGGGGAGCGCGCCGCGCGCCGCAGGGCGACGCCCTCTTCGACCTGGCCATGCCCGCGACGCCGGCCCCGACCCCGGGTGGCGCCCGGGACTCCCGTGGCGCCCCGGACGCCGAAGGGGCCGACCCGGAGCCGGAGCTGCGGCGGCAGGAGGAGGCGATCCGGGGCTCGGCGGCGCCCGGGCGGCTGCGGCTGCTCGCGGCCGGGGAGTCCGCCGGCGCGCTCGTGGCGGCCGAGATGCACCACGCCGGCCTGCCGTGGCGGGCCGACGTGCACGACGCGATCCTCACCGAGGCGCTGGGGCCGCGCCCGCCCGAGGGGCACCGCCCGGCCCGGCTGGAGGAGCTCGCGCGGCAGGTCCGCGCGGCGATCGACGCGCCGCCGTCGCTCAACCCCGACTCGCACCCCGACCTGCTCAAGGCGATGCAGTACGCCGGGGTGGGGGCCCGGAGCCTGCGCAAGTGGGAGCTGGAGCAGCTCGACCACCCCGTCGTCGCGCCGCTGCTGGAGTACAAGAACCTCTACCGGCTGCTCACCGCCAACGGCTGGCACTGGCTCGACGAGTGGGTGACGGACGGCCGGTTCCGCACCGAGTACGTGGTGGGCGGCGTGGTGACGGGCCGCTGGGCGTCGACCGGTGGGGGCGCGCTCCAGCTGCCGAAGGGGGTGCGGCGCGCGGTGGTGGCCGACCCGGGCTGGTGCCTGGTGGTCGCGGACGTCGCGCAGCTCGAGCCCCGCGTGCTCGCCGGGATGGCCGCCGACGAGGCGATGGCCGGCGCGGGCCGCGCGGGCGACCTGTACGCCGGCATCGTCGCGTCGGGCGCGGTGCCCACCCGCGAGCTGGCGAAGGTCGGCATGCTCGGCGCGATGTACGGCGGCACGACGGGCGCCAGCGCGCAGGTGCTGCCGCGGCTCGGCCGGGAGTATCCCCGGGCGATCGCGCTCGTCGAGGAGGCGGCGCGGACCGGCGAGCGCGGCGGCGTCGTGACGACGTGGCTGGGCCGGTCGTCCCCGGCTCCCGGCTCCGCGTGGGACGAGGCGCAGGCGGGCGCGTTCGCGGACGACGCGGGCGCGGACGCGGCAGCGCGGGCCCGGTCGGCCACCCGGTCGTGGGGGCGGTTCACGCGCAACTTCGTGGTGCAGGGCACGGCGGCCGAGTGGGCGCTGTGCTGGCTGGCGTCGATCCGCCGCCGGCTCTGGGCGCTCGGGACGTCGGGGGCGCGGCCGGGCCTCGCCCCCGCCCCGTTCGCCGACCGGCCCCACCTCGCGTTCTTCCTGCACGACGAGGTGGTGGTGCACGCCCCGCGCGAGCTCGCGGACGCCGTCGCCGCCGAGGTGCGCGCCGCGGCCGAGGAGGCGGGCCGGCTCCTGTTCGGCGACTTCCCCGTCGACTTCCCGCTCACCGTCGCGACCGTGGACTCCTATGCCGACGCCAAGTGACCAGCACGGCCGAGCGTCGTCGTGGGCACGCGGCTAGCGTCGGTGACGACGACGGTCGCGCGGACCGGTGCGGTTCGCGGGGAGGGCGTCGAGGGCAGTCGAGGGGCAGCCGACGAGCATGGGGATCATCCGGATCGAGAGGGTCCGCGCGGGCGGGCCGGAGATCGCGTGCCGTCGCGCCGGATCGGGGCCGCCGATGGTGCTCGTGCACGGCGCGGTCGCGGACGGGCGCAGCTGGACGCCGCAGCTCGAGTCGCTGTCGGACGCGTACGCGGTGGTCGCGTGGGACGAGCCCGGCGCGGGAGGCTCCGACGACGTTCCGGACGGCTTCGGGCTCGCCGACTACGCCGACTGCCTGGCGCGCGTGATCGGGTGGGCCGGCTCCTCCCCGGCGCACGTCGTCGGCCACTCGTGGGGCTCCACGGTGGCGCTCGAGCTGTACCGGAGACACCCGGACCGTGTGGCGTCCCTGGTCCTCGCCGGCGCCTACGCGGGCTGGAAGGGGTCCCTGCCGGCGTCCGAGGTGGCCGCGCGGCGCGGGGCCGTCCGGCGGATGCTGGACGGCGGACCGGACGCGTTCGCCCTCACGGTCCCGGGCCTCTTCGCGGAGGGCCCGCCACCCCGGTACAGGTCGCTCCTGGCTGCGATGGCGGCCGACGTGCGCGCACACAGCGTCCACGTCTGCGTCGAGATCATGGCGGACACCGACCTGTCCGACCTGCTGCCGCACGTCGCGGTGCCGACCCTGCTGCTGTGGGGGAAGCAGGACGCACGATCGCCCCTGGCCGTCGCCCACGAGTTCGAGCGGTCGGTCCCCGGGGCGTCCCTCGTGATCCTCGAGGGGTGCGGACACATGGCGAACCTCGAGCGGCCCGCAGACTTCGACTCCGCGGTGCGCGCCTTCTGCCGCCAGGTCGACGACGGCTCCGCCGACCGCTGAGGCCCCGGCTAGGGTCGGGTGCATGGATGCCACAGCCCCCACTGCACCGGCGCTCGCCGACGTCGTCGCCGTTCTCGAGGGGCTCTACCCGCCGTCGACGGCGGAGGGCTGGGACGCCGTCGGCCTGGTGGTGGGCGACCCCGCCGCGCCGGTGCGCAAGGTGCTGCTCGCCGTCGACCCGGTGTCCGACGTGGTCGAGGAGGCGATCGCGTGGGGCGCGGACCTGCTCGTCACGCACCACCCCCTGTTCCTACGACCGGTGCACTCGGTCGCGGCCACGACGTTCAAGGGGGACGTCGTGCACCGGCTGCTGCGGGCCGGCTGCGGCCTGTACGTCGCGCACACGAACGCCGACGCCGCGCCGCGCGGGGTCGCGGACGCGCTCGCCGACCTGGTGGGCATCGCCGACCGCAGGCCGCTGGTGGCGCGCGACGACGAGGACGACGTCGAGCGCGGGATCGGGCGCGTGGGCCGGCTCGCCGAGCCCACGACGCTGGGCGAGTTCGCCGAGCGCGTCGCCGCGGTGCTCCCGGCCACGGCGCAGGGCGTGCGGGTGGCGGGCGACCTCGACGCCCCGGTCGCGACGGCGGCGGTCGTCGGAGGGTCCGGCGACTCGTTGTTCGACGCCGTCCGCGCCGCCGCCGTCGACGTGTACGTGACGGCGGACCTGCGCCACCACCCGGCCTCCGAGCTGCGGGAGCGCGCCGCCTTCGAGGCCCGCGCCGCGGGTGCCGGGGTCGCGACGCCGTTCCTCGTGGACGTGGCCCACTTCGCGAGCGAGTGGCCGTGGCTGCGGTACGCGGCCGAGGATCTTCTCGTGGGGCTGCCAGAGGGTACGGTGACCACCAGGGTGAGCACGATCGGCACCGACCCGTGGACCGCGCGGGTGGCGAGCACGGCTCGCTGACGAGGTCGGCCGCCCCACCACCTGAACACACGCGAGAGGACCGCCCGTGGCCACTGCACCGTCCGAGGACCAGCGCCGACTGCTCGAGGTCCAGGCCCTCGACACGCGGATGCAGCAGCTCGTCCACCAGCGCCGTCACCACCCGTCGCTGGCCACGCTCGCCGAGCTGGACGGGCGCATCGGCGACCTGCACTCCTCGCTCGTCGACTCGCGCACCGCGGTGACCGACCTGGAGCGAGAGCTCGCCAAGGCGGAGTCCGACGTCGCGCAGGTGCGTACGCGGGCCACGCGCGACCAGCAGAAGCTGGACTCCGGCGCGCTGTCCGCGAAGGACTCCCAGGCGCTGGTGAGCGAGCTCGAGTCCCTCGCGCGGCGCCAGTCCGTGCTGGAGGACGCCGAGATCGAGGTCATGGAGCGGCTCGAGGCGCACCAGGGCTCCCTCGCGGAGGTGGAGGCGGCGCACGCCGAGCTCGCCGCCGCGAAGGAGAAGGCCACGGCGGAGCGCGACGCGGCCTGGGCGGAGATCAACGCGACCGGCGCGAAGGTCAAGGCGGAGCGCGAGGCCGTCGCGGCGGGCCTCGACGCCGGGCTCCTGGCGCTCTACGACAAGCTGCGGGCGCAGCTCGGCGGCCTGGGCGCCGCGGCGCTGCGGGGCGGCCGGTGCGAGGGCTGCCGCCTGGACCTGAATCCCAGCGACCTCGCGGCCGCGAAGGCGGCCCCGGCCGACCAGATCGTGCGCTGCGAGGAGTGCAGCCGCATCCTCGTGCGCCTGGCGGACGAGGGCGCGGCGGTCTGATGGCGCGCCCGTCCGGGGCGAGCCCGCTGGCGGACGGCGAGGCGCGGACCGTCGTCCTGGTCCGGCACGGCGTGACACCCCTCACGGAGGCGCGCGCCTACTCGGGCGGCGGCGTGCCGGGCCCGTCGCTCACGGCGCGCGGCCGCACCCAGGCCGCGCAGGCCGCCGACGCCGTGTTCCGGGTCGGCAAGGACCTGTGGCCCGACCTGCCGCGGGCCGGCGCCCTGGTGGCCTCGCCCCTGGTGCGCACCCTCGAGACGGCGGCCGCGGTCGGCCGCCGGATCGGGCAGCACGTGCGTCCCGACGAGCGGTTCGCCGAGTGCGACTTCGGCGACTGGGAGGGCCTGACGCCCGACCGCATCGCCGAGGGGTGGCCCGAGGAGCTCGCGGCGTGGGCCAGGACGGGCACCGACCCGGCGCCCGGCGGCGAGTCGTACGCGGACGTGGGCGAGCGCGCGTGGGCGGGGCTGCGCGACGTCGTCGCGACGGCCGACCCGGCCGGGGCGACCGTCGTCGTCGCCCACACGGTGACCATCCGCTCCCTGGTCGGCCGCGCGCTGGGCGCGCCGCCGGCGGCGTGGCCGCGGCTGCGCGTGCCGCCGTGCTCGCTCACCGTGCTGCGCCTCGGTCTCGGGGACGACGGCGGTCCCGCGCTCGCGGAGGCCACCGCGGTCGGCTACCCGACCGATTCCTGAGCCGCGCCGCCTGAGCCGCGCCGCTGACCCGACCGGCTCCCGGGCCGGGCTACCGCTTCCCGGGCTTGGGCGGGGTCGCGAGCGCCAGGTCGACGCCACGGGCCACCCACGCGTGCAGCGCGTCCTCGTCGGCCGTGACCGACGCGGGGGCCCCGACCATGCCGCGCATCACGCGCTCGCCCATGCGCAGCTCGTGGGCGCCGTCGGCGAGGGCGGCGTCGTAGCCCTCCGCGCCGACGTGCACCATGAGCTCGTCGCGCGTGATCCCGACGGCCATGTGCGTGCGGACCATGAACGCGAGCCCGCCGAACATCTTCCGCTCGACGAAGTCCGCGCGCTCGGCCACGGCGTCGCGCACACGGGCGGCGAGCTCCTCGTCGAAGGCCATGCCGCCAGTGTGCGCCGCGGGCGGCGCCGGCGCCGCGTCACGGGCTCGGTGTCGGGCCCTGGCTCAGGCGATGACGACCTCGAGGGTCCGTGGGCCGCGGCGCGTCGCCGGGTCGTGCAGGGTCGCCTCGACCATGCGGTACGACAGCCCGGTGCCGACCTCCGTGCCGATGACCTGTTCGTCGAGCTCGCGGGCAGCGTCGAGCAGCTCCGCGGCGCTGGTCGGCGCAGGGCCCGAACGACGCAGCAGGTGCCCCGTGAGCACGCCCCGCGTGTGCTTGGCGTTGTGCGACACGACCGTGCGCCTGCCCGCCGCCTCGCGGACCACGCGCACGGTCACCCAGTCCGCGGCCGCGTCGCCGGTGGTGGCCGGCTTCCACGCGGCGAGGTAGGCGGCCGAGCGGCAGTCGACGACGACGTCGCCCGCCGCGCGCGTGTCGAGGGCCGCGGCCAGGCGGGGGCGCCAGGCGGTCGCGAGCTTCCCGACGCCCGGCAGGTCCACGCCCATGGACAGGCGGTAGGCGGGGATGCGGTCGGCGGGGGAGACGGCGCCCCACAGGCCGGAGAACACCCGCACGTCGTCCGCGGCCCGTCGCGCGGCGTCGTCGGGGAGGTCGGCGAGCCCCGCCGCGGCGTACAGCACGCCGGTGTACACGCGGGCGGCGGGCGCCGCGGGGGCGGACTTCAGGTCGGCGTTGCGGGCGACCTCGTCGGCGAGGGACGCGCCGACCCCGAGCGCCGCCGTCGCATCCGGGCGGACGCTGACGGCCGCCAGGGCCTCGGCCACGGCGCGGCGCTGGGCGGTGAGCTCCGCCGCCCCCGTGAGCCCCGCGAGGTCGACGGGTGCGGCGTCGGCGGGGGCGGGCGTCTTGCCCTCGGAGGGCGGCAGGCAGATCAGCACCCGGACACCCTACGGCGGGGTGTCCGGCACCCGGACGCGCCGGCGACAGTGGCGTCGGTCACCGCTAGCGTCGCCGGGCATGGTCCAGGTGAAGGTCTACGGCAACCGGCGGGTCTGGGGAGAGCGGCGCGCGGAGGTCTCCGACGCGCTGCACGAGGCGCTGGTCGGGGCCTGGCGGATCCCGGAGGACAAGCGGTTCCACCGGTTCCTGCTGCTGGACGACGGCGACCTCGTCGCGCCGCGCTCCGACGACTATCTCGTGATCGAGGTCGTCGCGTTCGCCGGGCGCTCCCGGGAGGCGAAGCGCGAGCTGATCCGCCGCCTGTTCGACGACGTCGCGCCCGCGCTGGGCGTGTCCCCGGACGACCTCGAGCTCGTGGTGATCGAGTCGCCCGCCGAGAGCTGGGGCATCCGCGGCCGCTCCGGCGACGAGCTGTCGCTCACCTACCAGGTCGACGTCTGACCGTCGCCGTCTGACCAGGGGCTCGACGGCGCATAGACTGTGCGACGCGGACGAGTCGGTCGGACGGTCGCGTCGGCGGTGCCCTCGGGCGTCGTCGCCGAGGAACGTCCGGGCTCCGAAGGGCAAGGTGGTGGCTAACGGCCACCCGGGGTGACCCGCGGGACAGTGCCACAGAGAACAGACCGCCGTCGTCGGGCGACCGGCGACGGTCAGGGTGAAACGGTGGTGTAAGAGACCACCAGCGCGGCCGGTGACGGTCGCGGCTCGGTAAACCCCACCTGGAGCAAGGTCAGACAGGGAGCGTTCGAGGGTTGCCCGCCCGATGCTCCCGGGTAGACCGCTCGAGCCCTGCGGCAACGCAGGGCCTAGATGGATGACCGTCGCCCGTGCCGGGGCAACCGGGCACGGGAACAGAACCCGGCGTACAGACCGGCTCGTCCGCTTCACACGGTCCGGTCATATCGATCATCGAAGATGATCCGGGATTCGCCAATTCAATCAACAGTATTGTGGAGCGTCGGGGGATCTCGGCGGCGCGGTATCCTGGGGGCGCGAATGGCCCGGACGAAGCGTGGGATGAGATCGTGTCAGTAACTGAGTTCCGTGGGTACCATACAAATCTTAGTCGGATGCGCCCTTCGAGGAAGAGGCCAAGGCTAGGAGATCTGTTCAATCTCAGGATGCACAGTGATTTCTATCTGGTGGGCCGCGTAGTTCGCGATGATGCGAAGTGGGCTCTCGGCGAGGATGCATCAGCAAACTTGGTGTACGTCTACGACTATCGGCTGGACGAGCCGGGGAACGTGGCGACATCGGAGCTGACAATCGACCGGCTACTCGTTGCACCGTTCTTCTCGACCTCGCGCTGGTGGTCCAGGGGATACTTTGAAACGTTCGGAAATGTGCCCATATCGGCTGGTGAAGTACTGCAACGCCATGCCTTTTGGGATTCCTTCAGGAAGAAGTGCTTCGATGAATACGGCGAGGCGGTTCGGGATGCGGAGCCGCCGATCGGTGACTATTCGCTCCCGAACATCGCTGCGATAGACACGGAGCTCAGCATCGCGCTCGACATCACTCCAGTAGACTATTCAAAGTATGTCAACAGTTGATCGCCTTGCTGGCGATTCCCGGTAGTAGCGCGGACGAAGGATTACCGTCTCATCGCAGATGAGGGTGCATAGGGGCGGGGGCGGCGGTTGCCGCGTACGGGTCGAGGTCCTCCAGGGTGGAAGTTCTCACACAGCCCATCTGGAAGGCCCCAACGTGCCTGACGCTAACCGTCTGCCTTCCTGATCGGACACGTCTTGCCACCTGGCTGAGCGCGGTCTCCTGGTGGTGGGTCAGTACGTGGCGGCGCGCTCCTCGTCGACGCGGTGGCCGGCACTACCGACCCGGCCACCCTCGCGCACCTGCTCGTGGCGCGGGGCTTCCTCGAGTACGACAGCCCGGTCGCGGACCTCTGGCCCGAGTTCGCAGCGCACGGCAAGTCCACGGCGACGCTGCGGCACGTGCTGACCCATACGGCCGGGCTCCCGGCCATGCCCCGCGAGATCACCCCGGCGGAGCTCCCCGACTGGTCGAGGGTGTGCGCGGCGCTGGCCGCCGCCGAGCCGCGGTGGCGGCCGGGCGTCGCCACGGGCTATCACGCCTACACGTTCGGCTTTCTCGTCGGCGAGCTGGCCCGCCGCGCGACCGGGCGGCCCGCGCGCGAGCTGCTCCGTGACTGGATCACCGCGCCGCTCGGTATCGAGGGGCAGCTCTGGTTCGCCGTTCCGGAGGAGTCGCTGGCGGGGCTGGCGCGGCTGGAGCAGCCGGCGCCGCCGTGGACGGCCGACCCCGACGACGGCGACGCGGTCCTCGCGCCGTGGGAGCGGCGGCCGAGCGCGGAGGTCGGCAACGACGGCGAGATCCTGCGCGCCGACGTCCCGTCGGTGTGCACCGCCACCGCGCACGGCCTAGCCGCGATGTACGACGCCCTCCTGCGGGGCCGGCTCGTGGGTCCGGCGCGGCTGGCGGAGCTGTCCGCGGTGGCGTTCGAGGGCGTGGACCAGGTGTTCGGCAACCCGGCGCGGATGGCGCTGGGCTTCCCGCTCGGGCGGATCGGCGCCCCAGCCGAGGAGCGCTCCACGGCGTTCGGGTGGCCGGGCGGCGGCGGGAGCTACGCCTACGCCGACCCCGCCCGGGGCGTCGCCTTCGCGCTGACGAAGAACCGGCTCCTCCCGACCTTCGACACCGCGGCGTCGGTCACCACGATCCTGGCTGACCATCTCGCCGGGACCCGCTGAGCCTCCCCGCGGCGCCGGCGGTCGGCGGGTCAGGGGTGGGCGGCGCCCGGCGCCCGCTCGTAGCCGGCCGGGGCGATCGACAGTTCCGCGCGCCCGCCCGTGAGCGAGCGCAGCTCGAGGGCGTAGCGCGTGAGCTCGGCGTCGGGCACGGCGGCCCTGATGACCGCCCGACCGTCGTCGGCGACGTCGGTCGCGGACACCCGGCCCCGTCGCCCGGACAGGTCGGTGAGCACCGGCCCCTGCAGGTCGGCGGCGACGGTGACGCTCACCGCCGACACGGGTTCGAGGAGCACCGTGCCGGCCTCCGCGAGCGCGGCGCGCACGCCGGCCGCGCCCGCCGTGCGGAAGGCCATGTCGGAGGAGTCCACCGAGTGCGACTTCCCGTCGAGCACCTCGACACGCAGGTCCACGACCGGGAAGCCCTGGGGCCCGCCGGCCGCCATCGCGTCGCGCGCGCCCTTCTCGACGGCGGACAGGTACTGGCGCGGCACCGCGCCGCCCACCACCGAGCTGGCGAACTCGAGCCCCTGCCCGGCGCCGCCGGGCGCGACCTTCAGCTGCACCACGGCGAACTGGCCGTGCCCGCCGGACTGCTTCTTCACCTTGCCCTCGGCGCTGGCCGCCCGGGCGATCGTCTCGCGGTACGCCACCGGCACCGGGCCGACGGCGACGTGCACGCCGAACACCCGGGCGAGGCGCTCGACGGCCACGGTCAGGTGCGTGTCGCCGAGCCCGCGCAGCACGGTCGCCTCCCCGACGTGATCCACGACGAGGGTCGGGTCCTCCGCGACGAGCCGGGCCAGCGCCGTGGACATGCGCTCGTCGTCGGACTGGGACGCGGGCGTCAGCGTGGCCGCGTGCACCGGCGGGCGGGGCGGCGGCACGTCGGGGCGCGCGGCCCCGCTCGTCCGCGACCACAGCAGCGTGCCCGAGGGCGACCCGGACAGCTTCGCGGCGGCGCCGACCTCGCCCGCCACGAGATGGTCCACCGGCAGGTGCTCCGCACCCTGCAGGCGGAAGAGCCCGTGGATCCGCTCCGGCGCGCCGGTCGTCGCGTTGTGGAGCCGGTCGGACGTCCGGACCACGCCCGACAGCACCTTGAGCATCGACACCTGGCCGACGTAGACGTCGGTCTCGGTGCGGAACACGTGCACCAGCGGCTCGCCGTCCGGGTCGGGCGCGACGGCGACCGCGTGCCCCGCCCGGCCGTCGGGGTCGGCAGCGGCCCCGTCGCTGCCGAGCACGATCCGGGCGTCACGCGCGGCGGGCGGCGGCGCAAGGGCGCAGAGCAGGTCGGCGAGCCGGTCCACCCCGGCCGAGCTGACCCCGGACACGGCGAGGACGGGCACCGCCTCGCCGTCGGCGACCTCCTGGGCCAGGCCGCGCTCCAGCTCCGCCGCGGCGGGCTCGGTCCCCGACAGGTACGCGTCGAGCTGGGCGTCGTCGTGGGAGACGATCTCCTCGGTGACCTCGACGTGCAGGCGGTGCTCGGCGTCGCCGACGTCCGCGGGCAGGCCGGCGGGGAGGGGCTCGTCGCGATGCCGGCCGGCGTCGTCGTACACGAGCGCGTGCTCGCTGAGCACGTCGGCGATCGCGTCGAACGCCTGCTCCTCGCCGAGCGGCAGCTCGACGGGCCACAGCCGGCCGCCGAACGCTCCGCGCAGGTCGGCGACCACGCGCGAGAAGTCGGCGCGCGCCCGGTCCTCCTGCGTGACGACGACCATCCTCGGGACGCGCAGGCGGTCGGCGGCCAGCCAGGCCGCGTCGGTGCCCGGCTGCACGCCGTCGACGGCGCTGACGACGACCAGCGCGAGGTCGGCGACCGAGAGGGCGGTGTCCACGGCGCCGGCGAAGTCCGGGTGGCCGGGCGCGTCCACGAGCGTCAGGCGATGCGTCGCGGCGCTCCCGTCGTCCACCGGCCACACGAGCGTCCCGAGGGCGGGCTGCAGCGACATCCCGTGGGCGACCTCCTCGGGCTCGTGGTCGCTGACGGTGCTGCCGTCCTCGACCCGGCCGGCCCGGGGGATCGCGCCCGCCCGGTGCAGCAGCGCCTCGACGAGCGTCGTCTTGCCCGCACCGGAGGCACCGACCACGGCGACGGTGCGATGGTTCGGGACCTCTGCCGCGTCCATGGGGCCTCCCGGGAGCGGTGCGCAGCCCTGCGTACCGCCATGATGGCGCCGCCGCGACCCAGCCGCCCGGCGAGGCGTGCGTCAGGCCGGCCGTCGAGCGGTCACACGCCGGTCGTCACGTCCTGACGACGCCGCGCGGGCAGGGCCGCGGCGACGACGGCGGCCACCGCGGCCGGCGCGAAGAACGTCCCGACGCTCAGCGCGCCGAGCACGGTGACGGCCGCGAGGGCGACGGCGGTCGTGACCAGGAGCACCCGCAGGGTGCCGCTCCGGCGCGCCACCAGCGGGAGGGCGGCGACGACGACCGGGACGGCGAGCAGGAGGAGCACCCCGAACCCGTTCTTCTGCGCCAGCGTGGCGGAGGACTCGGTCGACGACGTCACCGTCTCGCCCGTGGCGGGGTCCGTCGTGAGGCTCTCGGAGGATCCGGAGTACACCGGCAGCAGGGCCGCCGTCAGGGACCCGGCGAGCGCGAGCGCGAGCGTCACGACCGACGCCACCCGCGCGGGGCCGCCGGCGGCGCCCTCGTCCTGGGGCACGACGACCACCTCCGGATCCTCGGGACCGCACGAGACCTCACGGCCATCATGCCCGGCGGACCGGCGCGGGGCAGCTTCTGGCGAGGGTGCTGCTCAGCGCCTCGGCGTGTGAACGGTACGTAAAGAGTTCCTATGCCGAGGTTCCGTTCACGGTCGGCAGCGGTGTAACCTGGCGGGCGTCGCGACGACGAGGTCGCGAGTCCGGAACGCGGCGCCCGAGCCCGAGGCGCGCAGGACGCAGGACGTGGGACGAAGGTGTGGCAGTGACTTTCACCGACGAGACGCACGCCGGGGGCATCGCCCTCGTGGAGCGGGCCGACGTGAGCGTGGTGGACATGTGGGGCGAGATCGACATCGCCCTGCGCAACGAGGCGAGCGCGGCCCTCGCGCGGGCCTTCGAGCGCGACCTCCCCGTGGTGGTCGACACGTCGCGGGTGACGTTCATCGACTCCGCGGGAGTCGCCTTCCTCGTGCAGCTCTGCCGGATCGGCCGGGACGAGGGCCTGCGCGTCTCGCTGCACCGGCCGCCGGCCGCAGTGCTCGACGTGCTGAGGATGCTCGAGCTCGACGTGCCGCCGGACGCGAACACCGACTGGGGCGGGCCCCCGGCGCCGGCGGCTCCCACCGCGCCGCACAGCCTCGCCGGCTGAAACGACCGCGCGACCCTCGCGTCACCGTCCGATCAGTGGTCGCGCCCGCTCGCGGCCAGGGCCGCGGCGCCGACGATGCCGGCGCGGTTGCGCAGGGTGGCCGGGATGATGGGTGCGTGCAGGTCGAGCAACGGCAGGAACTTGTCGTGCTGCTTGCTGATGCCGCCGCCCACCACGATGAGCTCGGGGGAGAGCAGCATCTCGACCGTCTCGAAGTAGCGCTGCAGCCGCTTGGCCCAGTGGTGCCACGAGAGGTCCTCGCGCTCGCGGGCGGACTCGGCGGCCCGGGACTCGGCGTCGTGTCCGTCGATCTCCAGGTGCCCGAGCTCCGTGTTCGGCACGAGCACGCCGTCCACGAGCAGCGCGGACCCGATCCCGGTGCCGAGCGTGACGACCAGCACGACGCCGTCGCGCCCCTGGGCCGCCCCGTACCGCTGCTCGCCGACGCCCGCCGCGTCGGCGTCGTTGACGGCCGTGACGTCGCGCCCGGTGGCGTCGTGCACGAGGGTCGGCAGGTCCACGCCCTTCCACGACTTGTCGAGGTTGGCGATGAACCGCACGACGCCGTGGTCCATCGGCGCGGGGAACGCGACGCCCACCGGCACGTGCTGCGGCAGCTCGAAGGAGTCGACGAGCTCGGCGAGCACGCCCGCCACGGCCTCGGGGGTGGACTTCTCCGGGGTGGGGATGCGGCGCCGCTCGTCCGCGAACTCGCCCGTCGCCAGGTCGACCGGCGCCCCCTTGATGCCCGACCCGCCGATGTCGATGCCGAATGCGACCGTGTGCTGCGCCGTTGCCTCCACCATGGGGCCCATCCTGGTGCAGGATCGTCCTATGAGCGACACAAGCCCGGTGCAGTACTGGTACAACACCAAGACCGGCCAGGTGGAGGAGAGCCGCGACCGCTCCAGCTGGAGCCACCGCATGGGTCCCTACCCGTCCCGCGAGGCCGCCGAGCGTGCCCTCGACTCCGCCGCCCGCCGCAACGAGGACTGGGACGGCGAGGACGCCGACTGGCGCGGCCGGGACTGATCCTGCGGCGTCCCGGCCGACGGGCCGATGAGTTCGCGCCCCCTCGGGCGTCGACCCGGGTGACGGCCGAGCGCGCCTGACGCGACGACGCCCGCCCGGGCACCCTGTTCGGCCGTCTCCCGGGGGCGTCACGACGGAGGTGTCGGCATGACGGGGACGGTCGAGGCGAACGGGGTCACGCTGGGCGTGGAGCACTTCGGCGACGCGGGGGCGCCCCTGGTGCTCTGCGTGGGCGGGACGACGATGCTCTCGTGGCCCGACGCGCTCTGCGAGGCCCTGGCACGCGGCGGGCGTCGGGTGGTGCGGTACGACCTGCGGGACTCCGGCGCGTCGACCACGGTCGACCCCGCCGCGCCGGCCTACACACTGCGCGATCTCGCCGCCGACGCCGCGGCGCTCGCCCGGGAGCTCGACGACCGGCCGGCGCACCTGGCGGGCATCGGCGTCGGCGGCATGGTCGCCCAGGTCGCCGCGCTCGACCACCCCGAGGCGTTCGCGGCGCTCACCCTCGTCGGCACGCGGCCCGTCGCCCCGGGCCGGGTGGACGACGACCTGCCCGACCACGACGCCGCGACGATGGGGCGGCTGTTCTCGCGGCCGATGCCCGACTGGGCCGACCGGGACGCCGTCGCCGAGCACGCCGCCGCGAGCGCCGAGATCCTCGGGGACGACCCGGCAGCCGCCCGCGTGCTCGCCGGGCGCACCTGGGACCGGACGCCCGGGACGGCGCCCGCGGTGCACCTGGCCAACCAGCTGGGCACGGTCTTCGCCGCGCTCGACTGCGCCCCGCGATGGCGCGAGCGCCTCCCCGAGGTCGCCCTGCCGACGCTCGTGGTGCACGGCCGGCGCGACCCGTTCTTCCCGGTCGGCAACGCGGAGGCGCTCGCCCGCGAGATCCCGGGGGCGCGGCTGCTGGTCCTCGAGCGCGCGTCGACGGCCGTCCCGGCGGACGCCGCCGGACAGGTCGCGGCGGCCATGCTCGACCTCGCGGCCGGCGTCACCCCGTAGGCGCGGGAGTCGCCCTACCGCTCGAAGGAGTGCGCGGCGTCGGGGAAGGTGCCGCCGCGGACCTCGTCGGCGTAGTCCTGTGCGGCCTGGCGCAGCAGGTTGCCGACCTCGGCGAACCGGCGGGCGAACCGCGGCGACCAGTCGGTCATGCCGGCCATGTCGGTCCACACCAGCACCTGGCCGTCGACCCGGGGCCCGGCGCCGATGCCGATGGTCGGGATGCGCAGGATCTCGGTGGCGCGCGCGGCGACCTCGACCGGCACCATCTCGAGGACGACGGCGACCGCGCCGGCCTCCTGCACCGCGAGGGCGTCCTCGCACAGCGCCTCGGCGGCCTCGTCGCCGCGGCCCTGCACCCGGGGCCCGCCGAGGATGTTCTCGGACTGGGGCGTGAAGCCGAGGTGGCCGACGACGGGGATGCCGGCGTCGGTGAGCGCGCGGATCTGGGCGGCCGAGCGGTGCCCGCCCTCGAGCTTGACCGCCGCGGCCCCGGTCTCCTTCATGACCCGCACGGCGGACGCGAGTGCCTGCTCCGGCCCGGCCTCGTAGGTGCCGAACGGCAGGTCGACGACGACGAGCGCGTGCTCGGCCGCGCGCGCCACGGCGCGGGCCGGCGGGATCATGTCGTCCAGGGTGACCGGCAGCGTCGTGGTGTGCCCGTGCATGGTGTTGCCGATCGAGTCGCCCACCAGCAGCAGGTCGAGGCCGGCGGCGTCGAAGAGCCGGGCAGTCACGGCGTCGTACGCGGTGAGCATGGTGAGCTTCTGCCCGCGCTCCTTGGCCTCGGCCAGGTGGTGGACCCGCACGCGCCGGCGGCGCGTCAGGTCTGCGGCGGGCGAGGGAGCGGCTGCGGGGGAGCCGGTGGGGGCGTCATGACCGGGGTTCGCCATGGCGGTCAGCCTATGCCAGCGGACCCGCGGTACCGGATACTCGTCCCGTGCCGGGCCTGGTTCCGATCCGCGGGCCGACCTGGTGGTCGGTCATGTCATCCGCTCTTAACACTTCTCGTGCAGGATGGACTCATGGACAGGCAGCAGGAGTTCGTGCTCCGCACGGTCGAGGAGCGCGACATCCGCTTCATCCGGCTCTGGTTCACCGACGTGCTCGGGGTCCTGAAGTCGGTGGCGGTCGCCCCGGCCGAGCTCGAGCAGGCGTTCACGGAGGGCATCGGCTTCGACGGCAGCTCCATCGAGGGGCTGACGCGGGTCTACGAGGCGGACATGATCGCCAAGCCGGACCCCACGACGTTCCAGGTGCTGCCGTGGCGCGGCGAGCGGCACGGCACGGGGCGGATGTTCTGCGACATCCTCACGCCCGACGGCGAGCCGTCGCTGGCGGACTCGCGCAACGTGCTCAAGCGGGCCCTTGCGAAGGCCAGCGACCGCGGCTTCACCTTCTACACGCACCCCGAGGTCGAGTTCTACCTGTTCAACCAGGTCGCCTCCCCTGACGAGCCGCTCGTCCCGGTCGACAACGGCGGCTACTTCGACCACCTGGCGCGCGGCAGCACGCACGACTTCCGCCGCGCCGCGATCACGATGCTGGAGTCGATGGGCATCTCGGTGGAGTTCTCCCACCACGAGGCCGGTCCGGGCCAGAACGAGATCGACCTGCGCTACGCCGACGCGCTCACGACGGCGGACAACCTCATGACCTTCCGCACGGTGGTCAAGGAGGTGGCGCTCGAGCAGGGCGTCTTCGCGTCGTTCATGCCCAAGCCGATGGCCGACCAGCCCGGCTCCGGCATGCACACCCACCTGTCGCTGTTCGAGGACGACCGCAACGCGTTCCACGAGCCGGGCGCGCAGTTCGAGCTGTCCAAGACGGCGCGGCAGTTCATCGCGGGCCTGCTGGTGCACGCGGCGGAGATCACGGCCGTCACGAACCAGTACGTCAACTCCTACAAGCGGCTGTGGGGCGGCGCCGAGGCGCCGAGCTACATCTGCTGGGGCCACAACAACCGGTCCGCCCTCGTGCGGGTGCCCATGTACAAGCCGGGCAAGGGCAACTCCGCCCGCGTGGAGTACCGGGCGCTCGACTCGGCGACCAACCCGTACCTCGCGTTCGCGGTGCTCCTGGCCGCGGGCCTCAAGGGCATCGAGGACGGCTACGAGCTGCCCGAGGCCACCGGCGACGACGTGTGGGAGCTGACCGACCGCGAGCGTCGTGCGCTCGGCATCGCGCCGCTGCCGCAGTCGCTCGACGAGGCGATCGAGCTCATGGAGGGCTCGGAGCTCGTCGCCGAGACGCTGGGCGAGCACGTCTACGATTTCGTGCTGCGCAACAAGCGGCAGGAGTGGGACGCCTACCGCGCCCAGGTGACGCCCTACGAGCTGCGCCGGTTCCTGCAGTTCCTGTGACGGCCCGGCGCTCGACCCTCACCGGGCGGCTGCTGCACGCCGGGTTCGCTGACCTCACGCGGTCGGCGTCGCTCTGGTCCGACGCCGCGCTCCAGGAGGTCGTCGCGGAGCCGGGTCGCGAGGACGCGCTGCTGGCCGCCCTGGGGGCGTGCGCCGACCCCGACCTCGCGCTGCTCCAGCTGGTGCGCCTCGCGGAGGCGCCGGGCGCGCGGGAGCGTCTCGCGGCGCTGCTCGACGGCGAGGCGTCGCCCCGGGCCCGGACCCGCCTGCTGGCCGTGCTCGGGGCGTCGTCCGCGCTGGGCGACGAGGTGGTGCGCCGGCCGGGGCTGCTGGACGTGCTCGCCGTCCCCGACGGGGCCGCGAAGGACGCGCCCGACCTCGAGGACCTCGACTCCGAGGCGGACGGCGGCCCGCCCGGTCCGCGCACCGTCTCCGGCCCCACGGAGGTGCGGGCCGCGCTGCTGCGCGCGGTCGGCGCCGACCCGGAGGCCGACGTGCCGGTGGCCGCCGCCCCCGACGCGGGGCCGGGGGAGGGCTGGCCCGACGCCGACGCGCGGACCACCACCGACGCGCTGCGGCGCGCCTACCGCGCGCGCCTGCTCGTCATCGCCGCCGACGACCTCACCGCGAGCGAGCCGCTGACCCGCCTGCCCGTCGTCGGGGCGGCCCTCGCCGACCTCGCCTCTGCGGCCCTCGAGGCCGCCCTCGCCGTCGCGCGCGCGGACCTCGACGACCGCGGCGCGGGAGTGCGCCTGGCGGTGATCGGCATGGGCAAGACCGGCGGCCGTGAGCTCAACTACGTCTCCGACGTCGACGTCGTGTACGTGTGCGAGCCGGGGGAGCTGCCCGACGGGAGCATGCTGGAGGAGCGGACGGCGCTGGCCGTCGGTACCCGGCTCGCCACCGGGCTGCAGCGGGTGTGCTCGGGCGCGTCCGACGAGCCCGCGCTGTGGCCCGTGGACGCGGCCCTGCGGCCGGAGGGCGCGCAGGGCCCGCTGGTGCGCACCCTCGCGAGCCACGTCGCGTACTACGAGCGGTGGGCCGAGACGTGGGAGTTCCAGGCGCTGCTCAAGGCACGCCCGGTGGCCGGCGACGCGGCGCTGGGGCGCGACTACCGCGCCGCCGTGGACCCCTTCATCTGGTCGGCCGTGCACCGCGAGCACTTCGTGGAGGACGCACGGGCGATGCGGCGCCGGGTGGAGGACCACGTGCCCGCCGCCGAGGCGGACCGCCAGATCAAGCTCGGCAAGGGCGGGCTGCGCGACGTCGAGTTCACGGTGCAGCTGCTGCAGCTCGTGCACGGCCGCGCCGACCCGCAGATCCGCTCGCCCCACACGCTCGCGGCACTGGCCGCGCTCGCCGCCGGCGGCTACGTCGGGCGCGAGCACGCCGCGCGGCTCGCGGTCTGCTACCGGTTCCTGCGGGCGCTGGAGCACCGTGTCCAGCTGTACCGGCTGCGGCGCACCCACCTGCTGCCCACGGCGGAGGAGGACCTGCGCCGGCTCGCGCGGTCGCTGGGTATGCGCGGCGAGGGCGCGTCGGGGCTGCTGGAGCGCTGGCGCGCCACGCGCCGCGAGGTGCGGGCGCTGCACGAGGAGGTCTTCTACCGGCCGCTGCTGCCGGCGTCGGCGCAGCTCTCGGACGCCGAGCTGTCGCTGTCCCCGGACGTGGCCCGGGAGCGGTTCGCCGCCGTCGGGTACCGCGACCCGGACGGCGCGATGCGGCACGTCACGGCGCTCACCTCCGGCACGTCGCGCCGAGCCGCCCTGCAGCGCCAGCTGCTGCCCGTGCTGCTCGGCTGGTTCGCGGAGGGCGCCGACCCGGACGCCGGGCTGCTGGCCTTCCGCAAGCTGTCCGACGCGCTCGGCACCACGCCCTGGTACCTGCGCCTGCTGCGCGACTCCGAGAACGCGGCCTACCACCTGACCCAGCTGCTGGCGTCGTCCACCTACCTGGCCGACGCGCTGGCCCGGTCGCCGGAGTCGGTGCGCTGGCTGGCGGACACCTCGGGCCTGGAGCCGCGCGGCGCGGAGCGGCTGACCGCCGAGGTCGACGCGATCCTCACACGCGCCGACGAGCCGCAGCCCGCCGCGCAACGCCTGCGCGCGCTGCGGCGGCGCGAGCTCGCCCGGACCGGCGCGGCGGAGGTGCTCGGGCTGCTGCCGCCCGTGGCGGCCGCGGCCGCGATCTCGGACGCCGCGGACATCCTCCTCGCCGGCGGTCTGCGCGTGGCCGAGCACGCCGCCCGCGCCGAGCTCGGGCTGGGGGAGACGCCGGCGGCGAACCCGACGCGGATGCTCGTCGTCGCGATGGGGCGCCTCGGGGGCCGCGAGATGGGGTACGGCTCCGACGCGGACGTCATGTTCGTGCACGACCCGCTGCCGGAGGCCGAGCCGAAGCTGGCCCAGGACTTCGCGACGCGCGTCGCGACCCGGCTGCGGGCGCTCCTGTCCGAGGTCGGGCCCGAGCCCACGCTGCCCGTCGACGCCGACCTGCGCCCCGAGGGGCGGCAGGGGCCGCTGGTGCGCACCCTCGACTCGTACGCCGAGTACTACGGCCGGTGGTCCAGCGTCTGGGAGGCGCAGGCGCTGCTGCGTGCCCGCCCGGTGGCGGGCGACGTCGTCGGGGACGGCTCGCTCGGCGCCCGGTTCGACGCGCTCGTCGAGCCGCTGCGGTACCCGGGGGGCGGGCTCGACGAAGCCCGGCTGCGCGAGGTGCGGCACATCAAGGCCCGCGTCGAGGCGGAGCGTCTGCCGCGCGGCGCCGATCCGGCGCGGCACCTCAAGCTCGGCCGCGGCGGCGTCTCCGACGTCGAGTGGACGGCGCAGCTGCTGCAGCTGCAGCACGCGGCCGACGTGCCGGCCCTGCGCACCACGGGGACGGTCGCCGCCCTCGACGGCGCGACCGCCGCGGGGCTGCTCGACGCCGAGGACGCGGGCCAGCTGCGCGACGCGTGGGTGCTGGCCTCGCGCCTGCGCTCCGCCGTCGTGCTCTGGTCCGGGCGCACCACCGGCGCGCAGGTCGACCAGCTGCCGCACGACTCGCGCGACCTGACCGGCGTGGCCGCCCTGCTCGGCGACGTGGGCACCGGGGGAGAGCTCGAGGAGCTGTACCTGCGCACCGCCCGCCGCGCCCGCTCGGTCATGGAGCGCGTCTTCTATGGCGAGGACTGAGCCGTCACCGTGCCGGACGTCCGCGAGGTAGCCCGGACCGTGCTGAGGTAGTTCGGACGACGCCGAGGTAGTTCGGACGACGCCGAGGTAGTTCGGACGACGCCGAGGTAGTCCGGGCCCTCGTACTGCTGGCAGGGCTCCCGGAGGACGCCGCGGGTACGGCACGATAGGCACATGCACCAGTCTTCGACGCCGCCCGCGGGCGCCTCGCCCGTCCGCCCGCGCCCGGCGGGGGTCGCCGCGTGAGCGCCGGCCTGCTCGGCCTGCTCGACGACGTCGCGGCCATCGCCAAGCTCGCCGCCGCGTCGCTCGACGACGTGGGCGCCGCGGCCGCGAAGGCGACGGCGAAGGCCGCCGGCGTCGTCGTCGACGACACCGCCGTGACCCCGCAGTACGTGCACGGCGTCGCCGCGAACCGCGAGATCCCGATCGTCAAGAAGATCGCGTGGGGCTCGATCCGCAACAAGGTGCTGTTCATCCTGCCGGCGGCCCTGATCCTCAGCCAGTGGGCGCCGTGGCTGCTCACGCCGATCCTCATGGTCGGCGGCACGTACCTCGCCTTCGAGGGCGCCGAGAAGATCTGGGGCCGCCTGCGCGGCCACGAGGGTCACGACGCCCCCGCGGCGACGGTCGGGCCGGACGCCGAGAAGACGCTCGTCGCCGGGGCGGTGCGCACCGACCTCATCCTGTCGGCCGAGATCATGGTCATCGCGCTCAACGAGGTGGCGCACGAGCCGTTCTTCGCCCGCCTGGTGATCCTCCTGATCGTCGCGATCGTCATCACCGTGATCGTCTACGGCGTCGTGGGCCTCATCGTGAAGATGGACGACATGGGCCTGGCCCTCGCGGGGCGGGAGTCCCGCGCCAGCCAGCGGCTCGGCCGCGGGCTCGTGTCCGCGATGCCCAAGGTGCTCGCGGTGATCTCCGTCGTGGGCACCGTGGCGATGCTCTGGGTCGGTGGACACATCCTGCTGACCGGCACCGACGAGCTCGGCTGGCACGCACCCTACGACTTCGTGCACCACCTGGAGGAGGCCGTCGCGCACGCGGTCCCCGGGATCGGCGGGTTCCTCGGGTGGCTCGTGAACACGTTCTTCTCGGCCCTCGTCGGCGTGATCGTCGGCGCCGTGGTCGTCGCCGTGATGCACGTGCTGCCGTTCGGGAAGAAGCACGACGAGACCGGCGACGGCGAGGTCGCGGCGGGCCACGGGACCACGCCCGAGGGTGGCGAGCCCGCGCACTGACCCGGGTCCGCTCAGTCCGCGGACGCGAGGGTGAGGACGCGCAGGCGGTTGCCGGCGTACCAGGTCGCGGCGACGAAACCGCCGATGACGAGGACGTACGCCAGGCCCAGGCCGACGTGCGAGGTGACCAGACCCGACGGTGCGATCGACCCGGTGATGGACAGGGCCCACTGCTGCACGCTGAGGTTCCGGGCGCCCGGCACGAAGCTCCCGACCAGGCTCTCCCAGAGCAGCGCGTAGACCAGGCCGATGATCACGGCGTGCCGGGTCAGGATCGACAGGAGCAGGAACAGCACGCTGTACACCGCGCCGGCGGCCAGGGCGCCCACGCCGAACGCCAGGACGGCCCGGGCGCCCAGGCCGAGCACGGCCGCAGCCAGGACCGTCGGCAGCACCGCGAAGGCGACCGTGGCGCCGAGGGCGACCGCGAGCTTGCTCTGGACGACCGTGTGCCGCGAGACCGGCTTCGCCAGCAGGTGCACGATCGACCCGTCGTCGATCTCCGGGGCGATCGCGCCCGTGCCGACGATCAGCCCGAACAGCGGCAGGAACGTCGCGAACGCCACCCCCTGCAGCAGGCTCGCCGCCTCGGCGTCGGTGACCGGGACGAGCGCGCGGGCAAGGACCGCGATACCGACGAGGAGCACGGCGAGGGCACCGAGCAGCCACACGCGCCTGCCGCCGAGCATCCCGCGGGCGGTCAGACGGACGACGGTGCCGTTCACGACGGGTCCCTCCTTGCCGACGACGAGGTTCTGGACGAGCTCTCGACGAGGTAGGAGAACACGCTCTCCAGGGACTCGTCGGCGGGGGTGACCTCGAGGAGCCGCACGCCGGCGTCCCGGGCGACGCGGGGCAGGAGCGTGGCAAACCGCAGGAACTCGCCGGCCTGCACGCGCAGCACCTGTCCGTCGATGCTGACCCCGGCGGTCGAGCCGTCCGCCACCAGGGCGGAGGCGAGCGCCCGGTTGTCGCTGGAGGCGATGGTGTACCGGTGCGGTCGGTCGGTCATCAGCCGCCGGATCTCCCGGAAGTCGCCCGACGCGGCGTGGCGGCCCGACACGATCACCTCGATCTGGTGCGCCAGCTGCTCCACCTCCTCGAGGATGTGGGAGCTGAACAGGACGGTCCGGCCCTCGGCGCCCATGGCGCGCAACAGCTCGATCAGGTGCAGCCGCTGCCGGGGGTCCATGCCGTTGAACGGCTCGTCGAGGAGCAGCACCTCCGGGTCGTGCACGAGCGCCGAGGCCATCTTGACGCGCTGCTTCATGCCCTTCGAGTACTCGCCCACCTTGCGGTCCTGGGCGTCCGTCATGTCGACCGTGACCAGGGCGCGGTCGGCCGCCGCCCCGGGGTCGGGCAGCCCGTGCAGCTCCGCGCTCGCGCGGACGAGCTGCCGGCCGGTGAGGAAGTCGTAGGTCGCCTCGCGCTCGGTGACGATCCCGAGCGTGCGGTAGGCCTCCTGGTGCTTCCAGATGGTCGCGCCGTCGAGCGTGACGGACCCGGCGGACGGCGGCAGGAAGCCCCCGAGCATGTGGATCAGCGTGGACTTGCCGGCGCCGTTCGGGCCGAGCAGGCCCGTGATGCCCGGGCCCACCGACATCGTGACGTCGTTGACCGCCACGACGTTGCCGAACCAGCGGGAGCAGGCGTCGATCTGCAGCGTGGCCATCAGAGCCGCACCCTCCGGTATCGCGCGGACAGGGCCCCGTAGCAGAGCGCGACGACGGCCACGGTGACGACGAGGAAGACGACGCCGGCCGCGTCCGAGGGCGGGCCGGCGGGGGTCGAGGGCTCGACACCGAACGCCCAGGCCTGCACCCCGTCCACGAGCGTCATCGGTGAGAACAGGCCGATCCAGCCCGCGGTCGCGGGGTCGTCGGCGTCGAACGCCACCAGGCCCTGGAGGCTGGAGACCACCCCGTAGCTCAGCGCCAGGACGGTGACGATGGCCGCGACGCCGAACCCGCGACGCGAGGTGAGTGACGCGATCAGCACCGCGAGGCTCGACAGGATCGCGGCGAAGAGCGCGGCGCCCACCAGGGCCTGGAGGAGGTCCACGGTCTGCTCGCCGGCGTCGAACCTCGCGGCGAGCGCGCCCAGGTACATGATCAGCAGCGGCACCGCGATCAGCAGGAACACGGCGGTGGCCACGGCCGCGAGCTTGGCGCGGGCGTAGTCCACGCGCTCCAGGGGCCGGGAGAGGTACAGCGGCAGCGTGTGGAACCGGAGGTCGAGCGAGACGGCCTGCGGCGCCGCCACGGCGAGGAAGATCGCGATCGCCGCCTGCGTCACCATCGCGTAGCGGGTGTAGGGCAGCGCCGGCCCGGTCGCCGCGCCCTGGCCGGCGAGGACCACCGAGACGACCGCGAGGACGACGGCCGGCAGCAGCATGACGACCACCATGCCGAGCGGCACGACCTTCGACCGCGGTGCGCGGCCGATGCCGAAGACGCCCCGGAGGGTGTGCACATACAGCCCGTACGCGATGCCGCGGCGGGTGAGCCGCGCGCCGTCGTACTCGCGGTAGCCGATGTCGTGGATGACGCCCGTGGGCGGCTCAGACTGCGACATCGCCGGGCTCCCTGTCGAAGACCTCGGAGATGTGGTGGCGGCGTGGCTCCAGCCGGACCAGGCCGAACCCGTGGTCCGCGACCACGTCACGGACCACGTCGTAGGTGGCGTCGTCGTGGAGCGCGACGAGCACCACGGGGCCGTCCCGGGTGACCTGCAGCCCTGCGGCCGCCAGCGCCGCCGCGGCGGCGTCGACGTCGGCGGCGACCTCGACGGCGAGCAGGGCGCTCGCCCGCGTGAAGTCGGCGACGGCGGACGAGCGCAGGAGCACGCCGGCGTCGACGATCACCACGTGGTCGCAGATGCGCTCGAGCTCGCCGAGCAGGTGCGAGGTGACCAGCACCGAGATGCCGAAGTCGTCGTAGATGCGCCGCACCAGCTCGAGCATCTCGTCGCGCCCCGCTGGGTCGAGGCCGTTGGTCGGCTCGTCGAGGAAGACGACGTCCGGGTCGTGCACCAGGGCCTGCGCGAGCTTGACCCGCTGCTTCATGCCGGTGGAGTAGCCCCCGATCGGCCGGTAGCGCTCCTCGTAGAGCCCGACGTGCCGCAGCGTGTCGGCCGCGCGCTCCCGCGCGGCGTCGGTGGGCAGCCCGGACATGCGCGCGAGGTGGACGACGAGCTCGGTGGCCGAGACGTCGCTGGGCAGGCAGTCGTGTTCGGGCATGTAGCCGACCCGAGCGCGCAGCGCGGCGCCGTCGGCGCGGATGTCGTGCCCCAGGACGCGGGCGCTGCCCGAGGTGGGGACGGCGAGACCCAGCAGGATCTTGATCAGCGTCGACTTGCCCGCGCCGTTCGCGCCGACGAGGCCGGTGACGCCGTCGCCGACGTCGACGGTCAGGCGGTCGAGCGCGGTGACCCGGGGGTAGCGCATGGTGAGCTGATCCGTCGCGATGACAGGCACGAGCCGACCGTAGCCCTGCACGTCAGCGACGGGAACCCTCGCGGCGGCGGTTCAGGGAGATCTCAGGGTGAACCCTCAGCACGCGCGCCCCGTGACGGTGGGGCGTCCCGCGAGCCCTACCCTCCGGCGGGCCACCCGACGGTGCGGCCGGACAGGACGACGATGCGTTCGAGAACGCTTGCGGCCGGATCGGGCGATCCCTGGATCTCACCGAAGGCCCTGCCGGGGCCCCGGGCGGAGCCGGGCACCGACTCGAGGCGCCGGAGCACGGTCTGGGCGATCCCCGGGTCGGGCTCGTACGCGAAGCCCGTCGCGCGCGCGAGGTCCCAGGTGTGGATCAGGGTGTCGCACAGCTGCATCTCGTAGAGGTCGTGGACCGTGCGCTCACCCGGTACCCCAGGCACCCGGCAGGTGCGCGTGCTGTCCACGACTCCAGCGAAGGCGAGCTCCATGAACGCCGCGGTGCGGCGGTAGTCCTCGTCCAGACCTCGGTGGACGGATGTGATGCCGACCCGGCCGGGCGCCTCTGGCGCGGGGGACGCGTCGCCGGCGCTGACGACCGCACGACCGAAGCGGACGTTCTCCTCGAGCACGTGCCGGTAGAGGTCGTCGATGTCCCATCCCGCGCACGGCGTGGCGGCGGTGAGATCGCCGGGTGTCACCTCGGACAGGTACGAGGCGAAGGTCTCGATGACGGTGCGCAGTGCGGTGGTGTCCACGGGGCGACCTCTCAGACGTCGGTTCGATCCGTTGGCTGGTCGAGCACCTGTTCGAGCAGGCGTTGCAAGGACTCCCGGGAGGTGGCCGGGAGATGGGACAGGAGAGCGTCCTCGGCGGCCCAGATCGCGTCGCGGACGTCGGCGGCCGTGGTACGGCCGGCGGCCGTGACGTGGATCTGGTGCCGGCGGCGGTCGGCCCCGCTGCGACGTTCGGCGAGACCGCGTTCCTGGAGGACGTCGAGGTCGCTGATGATCCGGTTCCTGCTGTATCCGAGCCGGTCGGCGATCTGGGACTGGCTCAGGCCCTCGTGCCGGGACGCGATCGACAGGACGGCGTACTGCCACATGGACAGGCCCGCGTCCTTCGCGCACCGTTCTTCGATACGCCGGAGGCTCCGGGACAGGGGGCCCATCAGCTCGAGAAGGTCGCGTCGCTCCGACGATGCCATTCTCGCAGAATATCACCGAGTGGTGATGATCACCATACTGTGACGCATTCTGGCTCCTGCCTCTCTGGTCACCCGGCCCGGCCCTTCTTGACCGCGCCGATGATGACCTTGATCCCCAGGCCGAGGACGACGAGGTCGAGGAGGACCTGGCCGGCCACCAGCAGCCGGACGCCCTCGGCCCGGGGGGCGACGTCTCCGAGGCCGACGGTGGCGAACGTGGTGATGGTGAAGTACAGCGCGTCGGACCGGCTCAGGCTCTCGCTGAACGATGCGGGGTCCCGGAACGAGAGCATGAAGTACGCCGTCGCGAACACGAGCAGGAAGAGCGGGACGACGGTTGCGAGCGCCTGGGTCGCGCGGATGCCCGGATATCTGGACCGAATGATCGCGCGCACCTGCCAGACCGTCGTCGCCAGGAGTGCCGTGAGGCCGACGGCAAGGACGAGGACGAGGTAGTCGGTCGAGCCGCGGTCGAGGGGCAGCAGGTAGTAGAGCGCGACCAGGAGGATCGCCGTCGCGCCCGCGCGGAGCAGCCCGAGCGTGACCAGGGCCCTCCGCCGCCTGGCGGTGAGGGCCTGCAAGGGCGCCGCGCCGTCCGCAGCGCCACCATCGTCGTCGCGGTCGTCGTCTGGTCCGGGTTGCACGTCCGCGCCTCCTCCGGGCTACTGGAGCATCCGCCGCACCGCGGGCTCGGCACGGGCGACCACGCTGTCGAAGAAGCCGTGGCGGCGCAGCCGCGCGACGCCCTCGGTGGCGACCACCCAGGCGGGAACCGCCAGGATCAGGCCGACGATGCCGCCGACGATGCCTCCCAGAGCGGTGACGACGAGGACGACCAGGGGATGGATGTCGAGCGTGCGGCCCATCACCCGGGGCTCGACGAAGTTCTCCAGCATCAGGTTGGACGCGAGGACCACCACGAGCATGATCGCGGCCGTGGTCAGGCCGCCCTCGCCCAGGGCGACGACCACGGCGAGCCCGCCGCCGAGGAACGCCCCGATGTAGGGGATGTAGCCGCCCACGAAGTTCACGACCACGAGGGTGAGCACCAGGGGCAGCCCGAGCAGGAGCGCGGCGACGCCGATGACCACCGCGACGACGGCGGACATGGCGGTGCGGCCCCGCCCGTAGTCGCGCAGGATCCGGCAGGCGTCGCCGATGAAGCCGTCGACCTCGGTCCGCGTGTCGCCGTCGAACAGCGCGGCCACCGATCTCCTCAGCCGGGTGCCGTCCTTGAGGAGGTAGTACATGATCAGCGCGCCGAGGATGAGCCCGCCGGCCAGGCCCACGATCGTGCCGACTCCCTGGACCAACCCGGTCAGGACGCCGCCGGTCACGGTGGGGGCGGCCTCCTCGATCGCACGACGCGCGGAGTCCAGCGCCGCCTGGTCGACGTCGGTCTGCAGCACGAGCCGGTCGATCGCCGCGTCGACGGAGCTCCCGATCTCGGCCGACTGCTGCACGACACCACGCACGGTGGCGACGACGACGACCGTCGCGAGGGCGACGAGGCCCAGCACGATCAGGGCGGCGGCGACGGAGCCCCTGACCCCATGACGCCGCAGCTGCCCGGCCAGCGGCTTGAAGCACACGGCGAGCACGGCGGCGAACGTGAGCGGCAGGACGATCTCGCTCACCGCCGCGAGCCCGAGCACGACGAGGGTGACCGTGACGACGACGCCCACGAAGCTCCACGCCCAGATCCCGAGCTTCGGCCCCCAGGAGAGCAGCCGGGCGGGGCCGGGCGGCGGGTCTGCCCCCGGGGTGTCGGCGTCCGGTGCGCGACCGTCGGCGTCGCCGGTCACGGGAGCTACGCCTCGTTCTGTTCCTCGGCGTCGACGAGGGCGACCGCGATCTCGAGCGCCAGGGACTCCGCGATGCCGTCCGCCGCGGCGATCACGCGGGGGGTGCCGACGATGGGAGCGACCGCGGTGAGCACGCCCGCGACCTTGTCGGCGCCGATGCCCGACTCCACCGCGGCCTCGAGGTTGGTCAGGTAGGACACCGGTGGGGCGTCCACGGCGACGAGTGCGGCGAGCCGCACGAGCATCAGGGTCTCGGTGTCCAGGCTCGAGGCGTCGACCGAGTCCTCCGTCAGCCGTGCCAGCAGGTCCAGCACGGGGGTGCCGTCCGTCGGTTCACTCATGATGTCCGTCCTTCCACGTCAAGCCGGTTTCGGTGCGGGCACTGCGATCCGTTGCGCACGGTGTGTGCCGTGCACCGTTGACGCGCGCCCTCTCCATTGACCGTCCGCGCGAGCGGCCGCGCGTCATGCAGATCATGTGAACCGGCGTGACTTCACGCGATCTGCGTGATTCGACGCCGGCGCCACGGCGGTGGGATGAGGGGGCGGTCCGACGCCGCTACCGGCCCGGGAAGGGGCAGAGATGACTCAGCAACCCACGGCGAGCTACCAGCCGGACGAGGGTCGCAGCGCGCCGCGCAGCGGCTGGGCGACCGGCTTCATCGTGTTCGCCGCCGTCATGATGATGCTGGCCGGAGCCTTCCAGGCCATCGCCGGGCTGGTGGGGCTCCTGCAGGACGACTTCTACGTGACGACCCCGAACTACCTGCTGGAGTTCGACACCACCACCTGGGGCTGGATCCACCTGCTGCTCGGCATCCTGGTCCTGCTGGCGAGCTTCGCGGTCCTCACGGGGAAGACGTGGGGTCGGGTCGTCGGCATCGCCCTGGCCGCGCTCAGCGCCCTGGCGAACTTCCTCTTCATCCCGTACTACCCCGTGTGGTCGTTGGTGGTCATCGCCCTGGACGTCTTCGTCATCTGGGCGCTCGCCGCGCACGGGCGCCAGATGGCGCACTGACTGCAGCCGGACCCGTCCGCAGTTCGAACACATGTTCGACCAAGCGTTAACCTTGCGGCATGGGGAGCAGGAGGAGCGAGCGCGGCGAACGGCCCCGGTCCGCGATGGACCACGTGCCGCTGCGGGACGCCGCCGAGGAGGCCCCGGGCAGGTCTCGGATCAGCGCGCACGTGGTGCGCCCCGGCGAGGGCATCCCCGTGCGGGCCTGGATCGTCTCGCGCCAGTCCGGGGAGCAGATGGTCGACGGCGAGGCGATCGCCTGGACCGACACCCAGGTGCACGTGCGGTACGTCGACGCGCACGGGCGGGAAGGCTTCGCGTGGCTCTGGGCGAACGCCGTGACCCGTCGCTGAACGAACGCTGCCTCGCGCGCGGGAGCGAGGGCGACGCCGGACGTCTTGGCCCGTCAGTGGCCGGACATGGAAGAAGCCACCCGCGCCGCCGCAGCAAGGGTGCTGGCGGCACGGGTGGCTTCTTCCTGCGGACTCTGTGCGGACCGGCCCTGGTCAGGGCCGGCGTCCGTGCAGGTCATGCGGCATCCAGGGCTCAGATGTCGTAGTACAGCTCGAACTCGTGCGGGTGCGGGCGCAGACGGATCGGGTCGATCTCGTTGTTGCGCTTGTAGTCGATCCAGGTGGCGATGAGGTCCTCGGAGAAGACGTCGCCCTGGGTGAGGAACTCGTGGTCGCGCTCGAGGTTGTCGAGGGCCTCGCCGAGGGACGCGGGCACCTGGGCGATCTGCGCGTGCTCCTCGGGGGGCAGCTCGTACAGGTCCTTGTCGATCGGCGCCGGCGGCTCGATGCGGTTCTTGATGCCGTCGATGCCCGCGAGGAGCTGGGCGGCGAACGCGAGGTACGGGTTGGCCGACGGGTCCGGCACGCGGAACTCGACGCGCTTGGCCTTCGGCGAGGAGCCGGTGACCGGGATGCGGATGCACGCAGAGCGGTTGCGGGCCGAGTAGACCAGGTTGACCGGGGCCTCGTAGCCCGGCACCAGGCGGTGGTACGAGTTCACCGACGGGTTGGTGAAGGCGAGCAGCGACGGCGCGTGCTTGAGCAGGCCGCCGATGTACCAGCGGGCCATGTCGGACAGGCCGCCGTAGCCCTTCTCGTCGTAGAACAGCGGCTCGCCGTTCAGCCACAGGGACTGGTGCGAGTGCATGCCCGAGCCGTTGTCGCCGAAGATCGGCTTCGGCATGAACGTGACCGACTTGCCGGCCTGCCACGCGACGTTCTTGATGACGTACTTGAACTTCATCAGGTCGTCGGCCGAGTGCATCAGCGTGTTGAACCGGTAGTTGATCTCCTGCTGACCGGCGGTGCCCACCTCGTGGTGCGCGCGCTCGACGTCGAGGCCGACCTCGGCCAGCGCGGCGCACATCTCGTCACGGAGGTCCGCGAACTGGTCGTTGGGGGAGACGGGGAAGTAGCCGCCCTTGTAGCGGGTCTTGTACCCGAGGTTGCCACCCTCCTCCTCGCGGCCGGTGTTCCACGCGGCCTCGACGGAGTCGATGTGGTAGTAGCCCTCGTTCGCGGCGGTCTTGAAGCGCACGTCGTCGAAGATGTAGAACTCCGCCTCCGGGGCGAAGAACGCGGTGTCGGCGATGCCGGTCGACTTGAGGTAGGCCTCGGCCTTGGCCGCGATGGTGCGCGGGTCACGCGAGTACGGCTCGTCCGTGAACGGGTCCACGATCGAGAAGTTCATGATGAGCGTCTTGCGCTTGCGGAACGGGTCGAGGTACGCCGTCGTGACGTCCGGGACCAGCTTCATGTCCGACTCGTGGATCGCCTGGAAGCCGCGGATCGACGACCCGTCGAACATGAGGCCCTCGGTGAAGGAGTCCTCCGAGAACTGCTCGGTGGGGATGTTGAAGTGCTGCATCACGCCCGGCAGGTCGATGAACCGGACGTCGATGAACTCCACCCCCTCGCGACGGGTGAAGGCGATGGCCTCCTCGGCGTTCGTGAACATGCATGCGCTCCTTGCGTGGATGGTGCCGTTCGGTCGGTGCCGCCGGACGGTTCCGAAGGATGGGGCGCGGCGGGCTCGCGCTCGCCGCTCGGCGACCACGACGGTATGGCGGCGGCGTTTCTCCGGCGTGGCGCCTTTGTTTCGAACAGGTTACGGGGGATGCGTCCCGGGTGCCGCGTAGCCTGGGGGAATGGCATCGCGGGAGGACATGGGGTCGTGGCTCGAGGGCGGACGGCAGGACGACGTCGCCGGTTCCGCAGGGCGTCTGGGGCTCCCCGAGTCCGGCCCGGGGTCGCGGGCGCGGCTGGGCCGGAGGGTCGTCGCCCTCGTCGTCGACTGGGCGGTGGCGACCCTGATCGCCTACCTCGTGACGGGCCCTGCCGCGTTCGCGGAGCTGAACTCGTGGGTCACGCTGCTCGTCTTCGCGCTCGAGAACGTGCTGCTGGTCAGCACGGTCGGGTTCACCATCGGGCACCGGCTGCTGGGCCTGCAGGTGCGCGTGCTCGGGGCCCCCGAGGGGATCGCGCCGGGGTTCGCGCGCGGCGCGGTCCGCACCGTGCTGCTGTGCCTCGTCATCCCCGCCGTGGTGTGGGACGGCGACGGCCGAGGCCTGCACGACCGCGCCGCCGGCACCGTCCTCGTCCGCCGCTGACGCGCGACCCGAGACGCGCATGCGACCCCGGACGGGCACGACCCCGGACGGGCACGACCCCGGACGGGCACGACCCCGGACGGGCACGACCCCCGGACGCACGTCGGGCCGGGTCGCGCGCGGCGACCCGGCCCGACGCCGGAGGTGCTCGAGGGGATGGGCTCGGTCAGCGACCCTTGAGCCCCTTGCGGTCGGGGCGGGCACGCATCGGGTCGACGCCCTTGGGGATCGGCAGGCGGGCGCCGCCGAGGGCCTTGAGCCGCTTCTTGACCTGGTCGGCCTCGGGCTTGGTGAGGGTGCGCTTGAGCTTCTGCACCTTCTTCGCGACCTTGGGGAGCGGGACCTGCCCCTCCTCGTTGCCGACCTGGACGAGCGTGATCGGCACGTTGGGCACGATGCGGGATACCTTGCGACGCTCGTCCTCGAGGAGGCGCTGCACGCGGTGCGACGGGCCCTCGCTGACGAGCACGACGCCGGGCCGGCCGATCCCGCGGAAGACGAAGTCCTGGGTGCGCGGGTTGATCGCGACCGGCTCGTCCTCGAACTCCCAGCCGCCGCGGACCGTGCCGAGCGCGGCGCGTGCGGCGCCGGGCTGGCCCTCGATCTGGGTGTACGCGGCCTTCTCGGCCTTGCGGGTCAGGGTGAACATCGCGCCCAGCGCCGCGAAGGGCACACCGAGCACCACCCAGTACAGGATGCGGAAGCCGGTGGGCAGGTCGAGCAGCAGCACGACCGCCCCGACCACGGCGAGGATCCCGACGAACACGCCGAGGATCAGCCACGTGACCGTGGGGTCCTGCTTGCGCGTCATCTGGTACGCGGCCCACACCTGGTGGTACCAGCGCTGCTTCTTGGGCTTCTTCTGCTTACCGGTGGCGTCGGCGGGCGCGCCGGCGTCGGACTTGGTGCGGGCCATGGTCGTCCAGTCTAGTGCGCCGGGCGGGCAAGGAGGCTCGCGGCCTCCTGGCGCGACGTCGTCGGCTCCGCGAGGTGCGCGAGCGACTCGGGGATGGGCAGGCCGCGGCGCGTCATCGCCTGGCCCCAGAGGCGCCCGGCGCGGTACGACGACCGCACGAGCGGGCCGGCCATGACACCCAGGAATCCCATCTCCTCGGCGGCCTCGGACAGCTCGACGAACTCCTCGGGGCGCACCCACCGGTCGACCGGGTGGTGGCGCAGGGACGGGCGCAGGTACTGCGTGATGGTCACGAGGTCGCAGCCGGCGTCGTGCAGGTCCTGCAGCGCCTCGCGCGCCTCGTCGATCGTCTCGCCCATGCCGAGGATGAGGTTCGACTTCGTGACGAGCCCGGCCTCGCGGGCGCGGGTGAGCACCGACAGGGAGCGCTCGTAGCGGAACGCGGGGCGGATCTGCTTGAAGATCCGGGGCACCGTCTCCACGTTGTGCGCCATGACCTCGGGCCGCGACTCGTTCACCTGGTCGAGCAGCTCGGGGATGGCGTTGAAGTCCGGGATGAGGAGCTCGACGCCGGTGCCCGGGTTGAGCGCGTGGATCTGGCGCACGGTCTCGGCGTACAGCCAGGCGCCCCCGTCGGCGAGGTCGTCGCGCGCGACGCCGGTGATCGTCGAGTACTTCAGGCCCATCGTCCGCACCGACTCGGCGACGCGGCGGGGCTCGTCGGCGTCGAAGTCGGCCGGCTTGCCGGTGTCGATCTGGCAGAAGTCGCAGCGCCGGGTGCACTGGTCACCGCCGATGAGGAACGTGGCCTCGCGGTCCTCCCAGCACTCGAAGATGTTGGGACAGCCCGCCTCCTCGCACACCGTGTGCAGGCCCTCGCCCTTGACCAGGCCCTTGAGCTCCCGGTACTCGGGACCCATCGTGGCCTTCGTCTTGATCCACTCGGGCTTCTTCTCGATGGGGGTGGCGGCGTTGCGGGCCTCGATGCGCAGCATGCGGCGGCCCTCGGGTGCGATCGTCACGGGTGTCTCCCGGTCGTCGTCGAGCAGGTGGACGTCGGGCGGACCTGGCCTGTACGGACCCTGACCGCGCCGGACCTCGTCAGACTACGTGAGCCACGTGCTCCGGCACCGGGGGTTGCCCAGCGTGTGGACGTGACCTCGGCAACACGGCGCCGTCGGGCACGACCGCCCGCAGCGGTTCGAGATGGCGGGCGAGGGCGTCGACGAGCGGGCCGGCCACGTCGTCGAGCGTGACGACCGTCCCGGTCTCGATCGTCAGGGACGTCACGTCGGCGTCGGTGATGCCGCACGGCACGATCCGGTCGAAGCGTCCCAGGTCGGGGCGGCAGTTGAGGGCGATGCCGTGCATCGTCACACCCTTGGCGGTGCGCACGCCGATGGCGCACACCTTGCGCTCGCGGCGCGTGGCGTCGGCGGCGAGCCACACGCCGGTGCGGCCCTCGACGCGGACGGTCTCGAGGCCGAACCCGGCGCAGACCTCCATGACGGCCTCCTCGAGCGCCCGCACGTACGCGACGACGTCGATCGGCTCGGCCAGCCGCAGGATCGGGTACACGACCTGCTGGCCGGGGCCGTGCCAGGTGACCTTGCCGCCGCGGTCGACGTCGACCACCGGGGTGCCGTCCGTGGGCCGCTCGTCGCGGTGCGTGCGCCGCCCGGCGGTGTAGACGTCGGGGTGCTCCACGACGATCAGGGTGTCGGGGCGGTCGCCGGCGACGACGTCGGCGTGCACGGCGCGCTGGAGCTCCCACGCCTCGTGGTAGTCGGTCAGTCCGGGCAGCGTCATCACGTCCACCCGGCCGAGGCTAGCCCTCGTCGCGCTGCGCGCGCACGAGAGTGACGAGGATCTCGCGCAGCTGCGCCACCTGGCCGTCGTCCAGACCGCTGGTCGTCAGGTCCTCCGCCGGCTGGAGCCGCGCGGCCTCGGCCGCCGCCGTGCGACCGGCGCCGGTGACGGCCACGGCCCGCCGCCGGCGGTCCCGCGGGTCGTCGTCGCGGGTCACGTAGCCGGAGCGCTCGAGCCGGGCGACGACGCGGCTCATCGTCTGCTCGGTGACGCCGTTGAGCCGCGCGAGCTCGCGCTGCGTGCGCGGGCCGGCGAGCAGGTGCAGGAGCACGGGGAACCCCGCATGGTTGAGGTCCCACCCGGAGAGGTGGGCGTTCCAGTCGTGCTCGATGCGGCGGACCACGGTGAACAGCAGGCGCCCCGTGGGCCACCGTGCCGGGTCGTCGCTCGTCGGGTCCGCGGCGGCGGCGTCCGGCCACGTCGCGTCGGACGGGGGTGCGTCGTCGGTCACTTGCTGCTCACCTCCCTGTCAGGCAGGATACTCAGCATGCTGAGCAATCGTGGATCAGGATTCCTCCGGGGCCTCGCCATTCTGGCAGCGATCGGCGTGTGGCTCGCCATCGGGGCGATCGGCGGACAGGCGCAGGGCAACCTCAGCAGCGTCCAGACCAACGACAACGCGGCGTTCCTGCCCGCGAGCGCCGAGTCCACGCAGGCGGCCGAGCTCGCCCGCGAGTTCACCGACTCCGAGACGCTCCCCGCGCTGGTGGTCACCGAGACGTCCGACGGGTCCGCGCTGACCCAGGGGCAGCTCGCCGACGTGCAGGCCTTCGCCGACGCGATCGGCGACGCACCGCTGGAGGGGACCTCCGGCGACGAGCCGCGGACCGTCGGCGACGTGAGCGTCGCCGACCCGGTCGTCGTGCCCTCCGAGGACGGGCAGGCCGCGCTCGTGGTGGTCTCCCTCGACGCCGCCCAGGCGTCCGAGGACGTCGGCGCCGAGGAGTCGAGCGTCTCCGAGCTCGCGATCGGCGCGCTGCGGGCGCTCGCGGCCGCGGACGCCGCGGACGGCGGGCTCGCCGGCACGGGCCTCGAGACCTGGGTCACCGGCCCTGCCGGGTTCGTCGCCGACCTCGTGAGCGCGTTCGGGGCGATCGACACCGTGCTGCTGCTCGTCGCGCTCGGCGCCGTCCTGGTGATCCTCGCGCTGGTCTACCGGTCGCCGGTGCTGCCATTCGTCGTGATCCTCACGGCCGTGCTCGCGCTCTGCCTCGCCGGGCTCGTGGTGTACCAGCTGGCGGCGAACGACGTGCTCACCCTCAACGGCCAGTCGCAGGGGATCCTGTCGATCCTCGTGGTCGGCGCCTCGGTGGACTACGCGCTGCTGCTGGTCGCCCGGTACCGGGAGGAGCTGCGCACGACCCCGTCCCCGTACACGGCGATGCGCCGCGCCCTGCGCGCCTCGGTCGAGCCGATCGCCGCGAGCGCCGGCACGGTGATCGTGGGGCTGCTGTGCCTGCTGCTGTCCGACCTGTCGTCGAACCGCAGCCTCGGGCCGGTCGCGGCGATCGGCATCGTCGCGGCGTTCCTGTCGGCGACGACGCTCCTGCCCGCGATGCTGCTCGTCGGCGGACGGCGGGCCCGGTGGGTGTTCTGGCCGCGCGTCCCGCACGCGCTCGGACGGCACTCCGACTCCGCCGACGCGCCCGCCGCGGACCCGACCACGGTCACCGAGGACGACACGCACGTGGAGGTCGCGGGGCACGGCGTCTGGTCGCGCGTCGCCGGCTTCGTCGGGCGCCACGACCGGGTGGTGTGGGTCGTGACCGCCGTGGTGCTCGCCGCGGGGGCCGCGTTCGTGCCGACGCTCGACGCGAACGGGACGGGGGACTCGGAGGTGTTTCTCACCCAGGTCGACTCCGTCGACGGCGAGAAGGTGCTCACGAGCCACTTCGAGGGGGTCTCCGCCCAGCCCGCGATCGTCGTCGCGCCCGCGGAGGACGCCGATGCCGTGGTGGACGCTGCCGAGGCCACCGACGGGATCACCGCCGCGACCGTCGTGACCGACCAGCCCGCCGCGGCGCCGGGGCAGCCCGCCCAGGGCGACCCGCTCGTCGTGGACGGCAACGTGCGCGTGGACGTCACGACCGAGGCGCCGTCGGACAGTCAGGCGGCCGTCGACACCGTCGCCGACCTGCGCACCGCGGTGCACGACGCGAGCCCCGACGCGCTCGTGGGCGGGGCGGCCGCCGAGCGTCTCGACACGCAGGTCGCCGGGCAGCACGACCTGCGCACCATCGTCCCGGTGGTGCTGGTCGTGATCCTCCTGATCCTCGTGCTGCTTCTGCGCTCCGTGCTCGCGGCGGCGCTGCTCATGGCGGCGAACGTGCTGTCGTTCGGGTTCGCGCTCGGCGTCGCGGCCCTGGTGTTCGACCACGTCCTCGGCTTCCCGGGCGCCGACCCGGCGGTGCCGCTCTACGCCTTCTGCTTCCTCGTGGCGCTCGGGGTCGACTACTCGATCTTCCTCATGACGCGGGTGCGTGAGGAGAGCCTGCGGGTCGGCACCCGACGCGGGGTGCTGCGCGGGCTTGCGGTGACGGGCTCGGTCATCACGTCCGCGGGCGTCGTCCTGGCAGCGACGTTCGCCGCGCTCGGCGTCATCCCGCTGCTGTTCCTCGCCCAGCTCGCGTTCATCGTCGCGTTCGGCGTGCTCGTCGACACCCTGGTGGTCCGCAGCCTCCTGGTGCCGGCCCTCGTGCACGACGTCGGCGACCGCGTCTGGTGGCCGTCGCGCCTCGGGCGTACGCCGGCGTCCCCGCGTGGCACTCGGCCGAGCTAGGGGCGGCGTCGGGCACCATGGGAGCCATGGTCACGGACGAGGCGGCGGAGACGGGCGCGACCGACGGCACGGCGGCGTCCCCGCCGCGCCTGGCGATCGTGGGGTACGGCGGCGCGGGGCGCGAGATCCACGCCCGGCTGGCCGCGGAGGCCGGCCTGCCGGTGACGGCGGTCGTGACGCGCGACCCCGGGCGGCGCAACCAGGCGGCGGGGGACTGGCCGGGGGCCCGCCTCCTGTCCGACCTGGACGCGCTGGTCGCCGCGCGCCGCACCTACGACCTCGTCGTGGTCGCCAGCCCCACGGCCCTGCACGCCGAGCACGCCGCGGCCCTCGCGCGCGCGGAGATCCCGTTCGTGCTGGACAAGCCGATCGGCCTCGACGCGCACCAGGCGCGGGCCGTGGTGGAGGAGGCGACCGCCACCGGCACCCCCTTCACCGTGTTCCAGAACCGTCGCTGGGACCCGGAGCAGCTGACGCTCGGGAGCCTGCTCGACGCGGGCGAGCTGGGGGACGTGCACACGTTCGAGCGGCACTGGGAGCGCTGGCGCCCCACGCCGCGGCAGCGGTGGAAGGAGAACGACCCCGTCGGCGGCGGCCTGCTTCTCGACCTCGGGCCGCACCTGGTCGACTCGGCGACGCAGCTCTTCGGCCGCGTGGAGTCGGTCTGGGCGCAGACCCGCAAGCTCACGACGCCCACCGAGGACGACGTCTTCCTGGTGCTGCAGCACGAGGCCGGCGGCGGCCGTGCGGCGAGCCCGCACGGCGTGGTGTCCCGGCTCTGGGCGGGCTCCGTGGTGGGCGCGCCCGGCCCCCGCACCCGCGTGCTCGGCACCGCCGGTGCGTACCTCGTCACGACCTTCGAGCAGGACGCGTCGCCGCTCGAGCCCCTGGACGACGACGCCCCCGGCGGCTCGCTCGGGTGGCTGACGCGCGGCCGCGACCGCCGCGCGGTGCCCGCCGCGCCCGGCGGGCACTCCGACTTCTACCGCGCGCTGGGCCCCTGGCTCGCGGGCGAGGAGCCGGCCCCCGTGGACCCGGCGGACGCCGTGCGCACCGCGGAGGTGCTGGACGCCGCGCGCGTGTCCGCGCGAGAGGGGCGCCGCGTGGGCGTCTGACGCGCCGGCCGCCCTCCGGCGGCGCCTGTGGACGACGGCGCCGGCCGGTCACGGCGAGGGTGTTCGATGGCACCGTGCCCACCCAGACGCTGCCGATCCCGACCGACGCCGGTGCCCGCGACGCCCTCCTGGAGCGGGTGCGCACGCTCGCGGCGCTGCGCCACCCCTGCGTCGAGCCCGTGGTCGCCGTCGACGTGCGGGACGACGGCACGCTGGCGGTGCGTCGCGGCGGGGCCGCCACCGACCTGCCGACCGTGCTCGCGGTCCGCGGCCGGCTGACCTCGAGCGAGGCCGCCGGCGTGCTCGCCGCGGTGGCGCGCGGGCTGGCGGCCCTGCACAGCGCCGGGCTCCGGCAGGGCGGCCTCGGCGCGGGGGACGTGGTGCTCGGGCCTGGCGGCGACGCGATGCTGCGTCCGCGGGCGCTCGCCGAGGGCGGCGCGGCCGACGGGGCGGACGGGGAGGCGGCCGACGTGCACGCGCTCGCCGCCCTCGTCGGGGAGCTCCTGGGGGACCGCGCCGACGACGCCGCGACCGCGCTCCGCGCCGTGCTGGCGCCCGCGGCCGCCCCCGACCCCCGGGTCCGGCCCGAGGCGGGCACGCTCGCCGCGCAGGCCGACGCCGCGGTGCCGCCCGACCCGGTCCGGCTCCCGGAGCCTGCGGCCCTCGCGGGGGCGGCGCTCGGCCTGCGCAGGGCCGCACCGGTGCCGGCGGCCGCGGCGGTGCGTCGGCGCGCCGTGCGCGGCCCCGGCGGCGGACGGGCCGGCGGTGAGGCCCGGAGCCGGAGCCGGAGCACTCGGAGCACCCGGAGCGCCCGGAGCTCCGCGCGCCCCGCGCTCCGCCGGTCGCGGTCCTGGCGGGTGCTGGGGGTGGCAGGCGCCGTGGGCCTCGCGGCGGTCCTGACGGCCGTCGTGGTCCAGGTGCGGCTGCCGGCGGACCCGGCGGGGCCGGCACGCCCGACGGGCGCCGCGACGGCCGTCGTGGCGGGCGCGGGCGAGGCGCCGGACCCGACGCAGGACCGCGCCGACCCGGCGGCCGCGGCAGCGGAGCTCACCCGGCGCCGGGTCGCGCTGCTGTCGGGCGGCGCCTCCGGGCCGGACGGCTTCCCGGACCCCGCGGACCTGGCGGGCCTGGACGTGCCCGGGTCGCCCGCGCACGAGGCCGACGCGGCGCTGCTCGACGACATCGGGCAGGCGGGCACCCGCGTGCGCGGCGCCGAGGCCCACCTGGACGACGTGCGGACGCAGCGGCACGAGGGCGACGAGGCGGACGTGATGGTGCGGTACGCCGTGGGCGCGCACGAGCAGGTCGCGCCCGACGGCGTCGTGACGGCGGTGCCGGCCGCGGACGCGCGCAGCGCCACGCTGCGCCTCGCGTGGACCACGGACGGCTGGCGCGTCGCCGAGGTGTCCTGAGCCGAGCCCGCCGCGGCGACCCGGTCACGGAGGTCCCGCCACCGCGACGACGGCGAAGGGCGCCCCGGCCGCAGCCGGGACGCCCTTCGTGCGTCAGGGACGGGTCGCGGTCAGAGACCGACCTCGCTCTCGAACGCGCCCTCCTCGATGCGGGCCTTGACCGCAGTGAGGAAGCGCGCGGCGTCCGCACCGTCGACCAGGCGGTGGTCGTAGGAGAGGAACAGGTACGCGAACTGGCGGATGGCGATGGTCTCCTCGCCGTCCGGGCCCGTCACGACGGCCGGCTTCTTGGTGATCGTGCCGGTGCCGAGGATCGCGACCTGGCCGCCCGGGACGATCGGCGTGTCGATGAGCGCGCCGCCCGAGCCGGTGTTCGTGATCGTGAAGGTCGCGCCGGACAGCTCGTCCGGCCCCACCTTGTTGGCGCGGGTGCGGGCACCCAGGTCGCCGATCTGGCGGGCGATGCCCGCGAGGTTCAGGTCGCCCGCGTTCTTGATGACCGGGACCACCAGGCCACGCTCGGTGTCGACGGCGATGCCGACGTTCTCCGCGGGGTGGTAGGTGATCTCGCCCTTCTCCTGGTCGATCGACGCGTTGATCTTCGGGAACGCCTTCAGCGCCTCGACCGCGGCGAGCGTGTAGAACGGCAGGTAGGTGAGGTTCGCGCCCTCGCGGGACTTGAACGACTCCTTGGCCTTCGCGCGGAGCTTCGCCACCTTGGTGACGTCCACCTCGACCACGGTGGTGAGCTGGGCCTGCGTGTGCAGGGACTCGACCATGCGCTCCGCGACGATCTTGCGCAGGCGCGACATCTTCTCCGTGGTGCCCCGCAGCGGGGAGACCGGCGGCACGGCCGCCGGCTTCGCGGCGGGCGCAGCGGCAGCGGCGGGAGCCGCGGCGGCCGGAGCGGGGGCGGCGGCCTTCTCGGCCGCGGCCAGCACGTCCTCCTTGCGGATGCGGCCGCCGACGCCGGTGCCCTGGATCGCGGAGACGTCCACGCCCTTCTCCGCGGCGAGCTTGCGGACCAGCGGCGTGAGGTAGGAGCCCTTGCCCGTGGCGGGGGCGGACGCAGCGGCCGGAGCCTCCGGGGCCGCCGGAGCGGGAGCGGGAGCGGCGGGAGCCTCCACCTGCGGGGCGGCGGCAGCGGGGGCCGGCTCCTCAGGCTTCTCCGGGGCGCCGACGAGCTCCGGAGCCGGGGCCGGCTTGGTCTCGGCAGGCGCGGCCGGAGCGGACGCGGCCGGGGCCCCGGAGCCGATGATCGCCAGGACGGCGCCGACCTCGACGGTCGCGTCCTCCTCCACGAGGAGCTGCTGCAGGGTGCCGGCCACGGGGGACGGGATCTCGGTGTCGACCTTGTCGGTCGAGACCTCGAGCAGCGGCTCGTCGACCTCCACCGAGTCGCCGACGGCCTTGAGCCAACGGGTCACGGTGCCTTCGGTGACGGACTCGCCCAGGGCGGGCAGCGTCACCTCGGTGCCCTCGCCACCACCGGCGGCAGGGGCCTCGGCGGCGGGAGCGGGGGTCTCGGCGGCCGGGGCGGGCTCGGCCGGTGCGGCGGGCGCCTCGGGCTCGGGGGCTGCGGACTCGGCGGCGGGGGCCTCGGCGGCAGGAGCCGCGTCGCCGCCGCCCGCACCGGAACCGTCACCGATGACGGCGAGGGTGGCACCGACCTCGACGGTGTCGTCCTCCTCGACGAGGATCTGCTCGAGCACACCGGCGATCGGCGAGGGGATCTCCGTGTCGACCTTGTCGGTCGAGACCTCCAGCAGGGGCTCGTCGACGGCGACGGTGTCGCCGACGGCCTTGAGCCATCGGGTGACGGTGCCCTCGGTGACGGACTCGCCGAGTGCAGGGAGCTGCACGTTCTCAGACATGACCTGTGGAGTCTCCTTCGATCAGTGGGTCAGGCGACGTGCCGAGGCGAGCCGGTCCTGCCGGCCCGCGACATCTCTGGTTGCCGCGTTCTGGTCACTGCCCGTCATCTTGTCACCTTCACGGTGGTCGCCCCAATCGTTCGGGGGTCCCGGTCGGTGTGACGCTGGGTACACCTGACCGGCCCATGACCTCCAGGACACCTCCGGACCGTCTGCAGAACATGGTGCCGATCGCGGCGGTAGTCTCGCGCCATGTCGCTCAGGACCTCGCTGGGACGCCTGCTGGGCAGGACGTCGTCGCCGGCGCCCGGCGCCGCGCCGACGTCCGGGTCGCGGGGCGAGACCGTGGCGTACCTGCAGGAGTTCGTCCGGACGCGGGTCGGTGTCGAGGCCTACGTGGAGCCGCCCAACGCGCAGACCCCGACGACGGTGCTGCTGGTCGCGACGACGGGGGAGTGGACGCGTCGTCGCGTCCCCGACGAGCGCACCGGGTTCGAGGTGGCTCGGTCCCTGGGCGTGCCGGTCTACAACGTGCGGTTCACCGGCTACCCGCAGCGCATGCGGGACTGGAGCTCCGCGCAGCGCCGCAAGCGCTGAGCGGACCGGCGATGGGCGACGGCGGCGCGGACCGGTGGTCGGCGGTCACCGTGGGGTGGGCCGAGCAGTGGGGGTCGTTCACCGCTCCGGTCTGGGACCCGCTCCTGGCCGCGGCGGGGGTGGGCCCCGGCACGCGGGTGCTCGACGTCGGGTGCGGCACGGGTGAGCTGCTGGCGCGGCTCGGGCGGGCCGGCGCGATCGCCGTCGGCGTGGACCCGGCACCTGACATGGTGGCGCACGCCCGCGCGCACCACTCCGGCGCGATCGCGCGCGAGGGCGACGCCGAGCACCTGCCGTTCGACGACGGACGGTTCGACGTCGTCCTCGCCGTGAACGCGCTCCAGCTCGCGGACGACGTCCGCAGCGCGCTGACCGAGGCCGCCCGGGTGCTGGTGCCCGGCGGGCGCGTGGGGCTGGCCGGCTGGGCCGAGGGAGCGCGCAACGACCTGGACGTCGTCGAGCGCGCCGTCGCCGCGGCCTTCGAGGAGGAGATGCCCCCCGACGGGCCGCTGCGTACGGCGGGCGGGCTCGAGGCGGCCCTCGTCGACGCGGGCCTGGAGGTCCTGGCGGCGGGCGTGGTCGAGGCGCCGTGGACGGCGGACGACGACGAGCGGCTCGTGCGCGGAGTCCTGCTCGGCGAGGACCCCGCGACGCTGGCCGAGCTCACGCCCGTCGTGGTCGGGGCGGCGGCGCCGTTCCGTGCGCCGGGCGGCGGGTACCGGCTGGTGAACGCCCTCCGGTACGCGGTCGGCCGCACGCGCGCCGACTGAGCGCGGACCGGGCGCGGGGCAGGGCGCGGGGACCGGGTGCGTGGACCGGGGGACACGTCGACGGCGCCCTCCGCCGTGGCGGAGGGCGCCGTGGTCGTGCGGCGGCGGGTCAGCGCTCCGCGCGTGCCTCGAGGAACGCGAGCAGCGTGCGCACGCCGACGCCGGTGCCGCCGGCGGGGGTGTACCCGAACGACGAGCCCTCGTTGTACGACGGGCCCGCGATGTCGAGGTGCGCCCACGGGGTGTCGCCGACGAACTCGGCGAGGAAGTGCGCGGCGAACAGCATGCCGCCCCACCGGCTCGGCGCGGAGTTCACCATGTCCGCGACGGTGGACTTCAGGCCCGCCTTGAGCTCGGCCGGCATCGGCATCGGCCAGAACGCCTCGCCCGCCTCGTCGGCCGCGGCCTTGACCTCGTCGCGCACCGCGTCGGTGCCCATGACGCCGGAGGTGCGGTTGCCGAGCGCGACCATCTGCGCGCCGGTGAGGGTCGCGATGTCGAGGACGACGTCGTGCCCGTCCTCGACGGCGGCGACCAGGCCGTCCGCCATGACGAGGCGGCCCTCGGCGTCGGTGTTGGTGACCTCGACGGTCTTGCCGCCGCGGATCGTGATGACGTCGGCGGGGCGCTGGGCGTTGCCGCCCGGCATGTTCTCGGCGAGGCAGAGGTAGCCGGTCACCGCGACGGGCAGGCCGAGGCGCGCGGCCGCGAGGACGGTGTGCAGCACGGCGGCGGCGCCCGCCATGTCGGACTTCATGGTCGGCATGCTGGCCGGCGGCTTGAGCGAGATGCCGCCGGTGTCGAAGGTGATGCCCTTGCCGACGATCGCGACCTTCGCCGCGGCCTTGGCCGGCGCGTATACGAGCTTGACGAGGCGCGGGCCGCGCGAGGAGCCCTGCCCCACGCCCACGAGGCCGCCGTAGCCGCCGGCCGCGAGCTGCTTGTCGTCGAGCACGGTCACCTTGACGCCCTTGGCACCCAGGGTCTTGACCGCCGCCCGGGCGGCGTCGGCGAAGGCGGCCGGGTACAGCTCGTTCGGGGCGTCGTTGACGAGGTCGCGGGTGCCGTGCACGGCGGCGGCGAGCACCTCGCCGCGCGCGGCGGCAGCCTTGGCACGGCCCGAACGGGCGAACGACGTCACCACCTGGATGCTGCCGACGGCGCCCTTCTGGTCCTTGCCCGAGCGGTAGCGCGTGTAGGAGTACGCGCCCAGCAGGGCACCCTCCACGACGGCGGCGAGCTCGTCCTCGTCCACGGCGGGCAGCGCGACGGCGACGGAGTCCGTGCCCGCGAGCTCGCGGGTCGCGGCGCCGGCGGCGGAGCGCAGCACCTCGTGCGCGAACGTGCCGTCCGTGGCGCGCTCGCCGAGCCCGGCCAGCACGAGGACGTCGGCCGCGACGCCGTCGCCGGCGGGCAGGCGGCGCACCTCGTCGGCGGCGCCGGTGACGCCGAGCCGGGGCGCGAGGGTCTCGATCTGCCGCACGAGCGCGTCGGGGAGCTGGTCCGCGACGACGGCGACGCCGTCCGACGTGGAGCAGGTCCCGACGACGAGCGCGTCGACCTTGAGAGCGGTGGGATTCTTGCCGGTGAGGGTGAGGTCAGCCACGCGCCGATGCTATCCCCGTCCCTGTCCCGGCTGCTCCCCGCCGGTCCCCGTCCGGTGCCGCCCCGCCGCGCCGCGTCGTCGCACCCGGACGGCCGGTAGTCTGCGGGCGTGGTTCTTCCCCTCCTGCTCCTCGTCCTGGTGGCGTGCGCCGCGCTCGCCGGGTGGGCGCTCTGGTTCGTCGTCCAGGACCGGGCGGTGGTGCTGCGCCAGCTGTTCGGCGCCGCCGTCGTCGAGGCGCTCCTGGTCGTCCAGGCCGTGGTGGCCGGCGTCCTCATGGCGACGCAGGACCATCCCGTCGACGGGCCGCTGTTCTGGGGCTACGTCGCCACGGCGCTGGTGGTGCTGCCGGTCGCCGCGATCTGGGCGTTCGCCGAGCGCACCAAGTGGTCGTCCGTCGTGCTGGCCGTCGCCGCCGTCACCGTCGGGTTCCTCGACTGGCGGCTCTGGCAGATCTGGGGGGCGGCATGAGCGGCACGACGGAACCGGGCGCCACGCCAGCGCCCGCGCCCGGCAGCCGGGGGCGCCGGACGGGTACCGGCTTCGGCCGCCTGCTCGTGACCGTCTACGGCATCCTGGCGTTCGCCGCGATCGGCCGGTCGTCGTACGAGCTGGCGACCAAGTTCTCCGAGGCGCCCGTCGCCTACGCCCTGTCCACGCTGTCGGCCGTGGTGTACGTGCTCGCCACCGTCGCCCTGGCGAAGGGCGGCGCGCGGTGGCGCGTCGTCGCGTGGGTCACGGTGGGCTTCGAGGCCGTGGGCGTGCTCGCGGTCGGCGCGGCCTCGGTCGCGTCGCCGGACGTCTTCGGCGAGACCACCGTCTGGTCCGGCTTCGGGCAGGGCTACGGGTACGTGCCGCTGGTGCTGCCCTTCGTGGGGCTGTGGTGGCTCTGGCACACTCGCCCCGGCGACCTCGCGTCGTCCGCACCCGAGCCGACAGTCCCTGACCAGCCCAGCCCGGAGGCCCGATGAGCCCGTACACCCTGCTGTTCAACGGCGTCTTCCGCCGGATGGACCCCGAGCGGGCGCACGAGCTCGCGTTCGGTGCGATCTCCCTCGCCGGCCGCGTGCCGGTGGTGCGCGACGTGGTCCAGGGCGCGATCGCGCCGTTCCTGGGGCGCGGCAGCGGCGGTCCGGGCAGCATCGAGGTGCTCGGGCGCACCGTGCCGGCGCCGTTCGGCCTGGCCGGCGGGTTCGACAAGAACGCGCGGGCGGTCCGGGGCCTGACGATGCTCGGCTTCGGCTTCGTGGAGATCGGCACCGTCACCCCGCGCCCGCAGCCGGGCAACGAGCAGCCGCGCATGTGGCGCGAGCTCGACGTCCGGGGGGTCCGCAACCGGATGGGCTTCAACAACGAGGGCGCCGCCGCCGCCGCGGCCAGGCTGCGCGAGCTGCGTGCCACGCCCGCGGGCCGTGCGATCGTCGTCGGCGCCAACATCGGCAAGAACAAGACGACGCCCGCCGAGGGCGCGGCCGACGACTACGCCGCGTGCGCCCGCGAGCTCGCTCCCTGGGCCGACTACCTCGTGGTGAACGTGTCCTCCCCGAACACCCCGGGCCTGCGCGACCTGCAGACCACGGCCGAGCTGCGCCCGATCCTTACCGCGGCGCGTGCCGCCGCCGACGAGGCGACGGCGGCCGCCGGGACGCGGCGGGTGCCGCTGCTGGTGAAGATCGCGCCGGACCTCGCGGACGCCGACGTGGACTCCGTGGCAGACCTCGTCACCGAGCTCGGCCTGGATGGCGTGGTGGCCGTGAACACGACGATCGGTCACGACCGTGGCCCCGGCGGGCTGTCCGGGCCGCCGCTGCTGGGGCGCGGGCTGCAGGTCGTGGCGCGGCTGCGCGAGCGGCTCGGGCCCGAGCCCGCGATCATCGGCGTCGGCGGCATCGCGGGCGCCGACGACGTGCGGGCGTACCTGCGCGCGGGGGCGGACCTGACCCAGGGCTACACCTCGTTCATCTACTCGGGCCCGCTGTGGCCGTCGAGGGTCAACCGCGCCCTGACGCGCACCCGCGGGTCGGTCGCGGCCGGGAGCATCTCCGGGGACGCGGCATGATCCGGCCGCACTGGGAGTGGACGCTGGATGACGCGGACGGCCGCGCGCTGACGGTCCCGAGCCCGGTCTTCACGACGCAGTACGACGCCGAGCAGTGGCTCGGCGAGCACTGGCGCGAGCTGGCGGCGGCCGGGGCGACGCAGGCCCGCCTGCTGCACGACGGGGCCCAGGCGGCGCCCGGCGTGGTGCTGCCCGCCGTCTGACGGCCCTCAGCCGCTCGTCACCTGCGACCACGCGCGCGCCAGCCGCCCCACGGCGGTGGCGAGCTGCTCGGGCTCCCGGGTGAAGGTGAGACGCACGCGGTCGCGGGACGACCCGTCGGGCGTGAACGCCGGCCCCGGGGTGACGAGCACGCCGTGCGGCACGGCCGCCGCGGCCAGCGCCTGCGCGAGGGGCCGTCCGAGGTCGACCCACAGGCACAGGCCGCCGGCGGGCACGGGCACGCGCCAGTCCGGCAGGGCGTCGCGGACCAGGTCGACGAGCAGGTCGCGGCGCGCCCGCAGCTCGGCGACGCGGCCGGGCAGGATCTCGTCGGCGCGGCGCAGGAGCTCGACGACGGCGAGCTGCTCGAGCACGGGCGTCGCGATGTCCGCGGACTGGCGCACCCGCGCGAGCCGCCGCACCACCTGGGGGTCGGCGCGCACCCACCCGACGCGCACCCCGCCCCAGAACGACTTCGACGCGGAGCCGATGGTGACGACGTGCGGCGACGTGCCGTCGCCGGCGATCGGCCCCGGGACCTCGGAGCCCGGGTCGAGCGCCAGGTCGGTGAGGGTCTCGTCGCCGACCACGGTGACGCCGGCGCGGTCCGCGAGGTCGCGCACGGCGGCGCGCTCGTCGGCGGACAGGGTGCGGCCCGTGGGGTTGTGGAAGTCCGGGACGAGGTAGACGAGCCGCGGGCGGGTGCGCCGGACGGCGGACTCGAGCGTCTCGACGTCGCCGACGGGCACTCCGACGATCCGTCCGCCGAGCCGGCGTGCGGGCTCCGGGGCGTGGAAGTACGTGGGGGACTCGACGACCATCGTCTCGCCGCGGCCGACGAACGCGTGGGTCAGCACGGCGATCGCCTGTTGCGCGCCGGTCGTCACGAGGATCTGCTCGGGCGTGGTCGGCACGCCGCGGGCGGTGTAGCGCTCGGCGATGGCCGACCGCAGGGTCTCGATGCCGAGGTGCGCGTACCCGCCGGTGCCGAGATAGTCGGGCAGCACCTCGAGGGCGGCGGTGTAGGCGTCGTGCAGGGCGCTGGTGGCCGACGGCGTGGCCTGGGCGAGGTCGACCACCCCCGCCGGGGGGGCGGCGGGGGATCCCGCGGGGGAGTCGGCGGGGGCGTCCCCGGCGGCGGCCCGGACGTGCGCGGGGGCCGTGCCCGCGCCGCGCGGGAGCGTCGTGACGGTGCCCGAGCCGACCCGGCTGGCGAGGAAGCCGAGCTCGCGGAGCCGGTCGTACGCGCCCGACGTCGTCGTGCGGGAGACGCGCAGGGCCGCGGCGAGCTCGCGCTCGCTCGGCACGCGGGTGAGCGGAGGCAGGCTCCCGGACAGCACGGCCGCGCGCAGGGCGTCGGCGAGCGCCAGGTAGGCCGGCCCGCCCGCGCGCCATTCGCCCAGCAGGCGCGCGGTGGCGGCGGGGGAGAGCTGTCGGACGGCGGGCGGAGCGGGCGCGACGGAGGGCGGGGCGATGGTCACGGGGCCACTGTGGGCCCATTGGATATGGAATGCAAGGCCATTGCGTCGGAGGGTAGGAGCATGAGCACCGCGTCCGCCCGCCGTCCCGCCCTCGCCGGCCCCCGCCGCCTCCCGGGCCTCCGCCGCACCCGCGTGGCCGCCCCTCGGGCGACCGTCGCGTCGGCCGTCCCCTCCGCCGCCGGGGCGGCGGCGTCCTGGGGCCCGGTCCGCCGCGGGGTACAGCTCGTCCTCGGGCTGCTCGGCTACACGTGGTCCATGGCGATGCTGCTGCACGCCGGCCAGGGCGGCACGCCGTGGGACGTGCTGCACCAGGGCGTGGTGCGGGCGACGGGCCTGGGGTTCGGCACCGTCGTCGCGGTGACGTCGGTGCTGGTGCTGCTCGCCTGGATCCCGCTGCGGCAGCGGCCCGGCGTCGGCACCGTGGCGAACGTCGTCGTCATCAGCCTGGCGGTCGGGCCGTGCCTGGCCGCGATGGCGTGGCTCGTGCCCGACCCCGGACCGGCCGCCGGTGTCGCGCTCGCCCTCGGCGGCATCGTCCTGAACGGCGTCGCCACGGCGGCCTACATCGGCGTGCGCCTGGGCCCCGGCCCGCGCGACGGGCTGATGACCGGCATGGTCCAGCGCACCGGCTGGTCCGTACGGCTCGTGAAGACCGGCATCGAGGTGAGCGTCGTGCTGGTCGGCGTGCTCCTGGGCGGCACCTTCGGCTGGGCGACGGTCGCGTACGCGTTCGGCGTCGGTCCGGTCGTGCAGGCGACCGTGCGCTGGCGGTGGCTGGTGCCCGTGGGCCTGACGGGCGAGGCGGCCCGGCCCGCCCGGAGGCAGGCGCCGGAGCCAGGCTCCGTGGAGCGGCGAGGCCGTGAGATCACGCGCGCCCTCGACGCGATCGCCCGGGAGCACCGCGCACCGTGACCGAGCGGCTTCCTCGCGTCGGATCGCGCGAGGAAGCCGCTCCGTCGGTGTGCCGCGGGTCAGGCGACGCGCTGCGCCGGCGCGTTCTCGGCCGTCCTGGCCGGGTCGCGCTCGACGACGTCGCCGAGGACGTCGTCGATGCGGGCCAGGAGCTCGGGCGGGATGGTCACGCCGGAGGCCTTGACGTTCTCCGCCACCTGCTCGGGCCGCGAGGCGCCGACGAGGGCGGCCGCGACGTTGTCGTTCTGCAGCACCCAGGCGACGGCGAGCTGCGCCATCGACAGGCCGAGCTCGTCGGCGACGGGGCGCAGGCCCTGCACGCGGGTCAGCACGTCGTCGTCGAGGAACCGGCGGATGCTCTGCGCGCCGCCCTTCTCGTCCGTCGCGCGCGAGCCGGCGGGCAGGGGCCGGCCGGGCACGTACTTGCCCGACAGGACGCCCTGCGCCATCGGCGACCACACGATCTGCGACAGCCCGCACTCCTTCGAGGCAGGCACGACCTCGTCCTCGATGACGCGCCAGAGCATGGAGTACTGCGGCTGGGAGGAGATGAGCTGGAAGCCGAGATCCTTGGCGAACGCCGCCCCGGCGCGGATCTGGTCCGCGGTCCACTCGGAGACGCCGATATACAGGGCCTTGCCCTGGCGCACGATGTCCGCGAACGCCTGCATCGTCTCCTCGAGCGGCGTCTCGGTGTCGTACCGGTGCGCCTGGTAGAGGTCGACGTAGTCCGTGCCGAGGCGCGTCAGCGAGCCGTGGATCGACTCCATCACGTGCTTGCGCGAGAGGCCCGTGTCGTTGGGGCCGCCCGGGCCCGTGGGCCAGTAGACCTTCGTGAAGATCTCGAGGGACTCACGTCGCTCGCCCGCGAGGGCGTCGCCGAGCACCTGCTCGGCCTTGGTGTTCGCGTAGACGTCGGCGGTGTCGAACGTCGTGATGCCGGCGTCGAGCGCGGCGCGCACGCACTGCGTCGCGATGTCGTTCTCGACCTGCGAGCCGTGGGTGAGCCAGTTGCCGTAGGTGATCTCGGAAATCTTCAGACCGCTGTTGCCGAGGTACCGGTAGTTGACCATGCGCCCACCCTAGGGCGGGCGCACGGCCCGGAGATCACTCCGGCCAGACGCCGTGCTTCTTCGACGACGGCTTGGGCAGACGCGAGCGGCGGATCTGGAACGCGCGCATGACGGCGTACATCATCGTGCCCTTCGGCACGTCGCCGAACTTGACCCGCAGCCGCTTCTTGAGGCCGCGCCAGAGCAGGAACGCGTCGGCGATGGTGAGCAGCACGACGGCGTACAGCAGCATCAGCACGATGGCCGAGACGGTGAGGTTCCGGCTGAAGATCAGGTTGAGGACGATGAACGCGAACGCGACGGGGAGGAAGAACTCGCCGAGGTTCCACCGGGCGTCGACGTAGTCGCGCACGTAGCGCTTGACCGGGCCCTTGTCGCGGGGCGGCAGGTGGCGCTCGTCGCCGGTCTGCATCGCCTTGTACTCGACGTTGCGCTGCTCGCGCGCCCTCTCCCGCGCCGCCTTCGTCGCGGCCTTGCGGTCGTTCGGCACGAGCGGGCGCTTGTTCGCGGCCTCGGCCACGCTGCGCTTGGGCGTGGGGCGCCCCTTGCCGGTGGCGGGCGCGCCCGACTTCTCGATCTCGGCCGCCGCGTCGGCGGGGTCGGTGGAGTCGGGGGTCGACGGCGTCGCGTCGGACTTGTTGCGGGAGAACACGCTCCCAGGGTAGTCGAGCGCGCAGGTAGCGTGAGCCGCGTGACCGAGACCCACCGCACCGCCCCCGACGCCACGCCGATCGCCGACGACGCCACCACCCTCCGCGCGCACGTCGAGCGGCTGTTCCCCGCCCTCCAGGCCGACCTCGAGCGCCTGGTGCGCATCCCGAGCGTCTCCGCCGCCGCCTTCGACCAGTCCCACGTGGCCGCGAGCGCCGAGGCCGTGGCCGCGCTGCTGGGCGACGCCGGCCTGCCCGACGTGCGGATCCTGCGCTCCGACCGCCCCGACGGGACGCCAGGCGCGCCCGCCGTCGTCGCCCGGCGCCCGGCGCCCGCGGGTGCGCCGACCGTGCTGCTCTACGCGCACCACGACGTGCAGCCGCCGGGGGACGCCGCGGCGTGGGCGACCGACCCGTTCGAGCCGGTGCAGGTGGGCGAGCGGCTCTACGGCCGGGGCGCCGCGGACGACAAGGCGGGGCTGGTCGCGCACCTCGGCGCGCTGCGCGCCCTCGCCGCGCTGGGCGGCGAGACGGGCGAGGACCTGCCGGTCGGGATCACCGTCTTCGTGGAGGGGGAGGAGGAGTCGGGGTCCCCGAGCTTCCGGCAGTTCCTCGCGGACCACCGCGAGCTGCTCGCCGCCGACGTCATCGTGGTCGCGGACTCGACCAACTGGAAGGTGGGCGTGCCCGCCCTCACCACGTCGCTGCGCGGCCTGGTCGACGGCGTCGTCGAGGTCGAGGTGCTCGGGCACGCGGTGCACTCCGGCATGTTCGGCGGCCCGGTGCTGGACGCGAACACGCTGCTCGCCCGCCTGATCGCGACCCTGCACGACGACGCAGGGAACGTCGCGGTCCCCGGGCTCGTCAGCGGGCCGGAGCCCGAGGTCGACTACGACGAGGCGGCGTTCCGCGCCGACTCGTCGGTGCTCGACGGCGTGGCGCTCGCGGGCGAGGGCACCATCGCGGGCCGGCTGTGGACCAAGCCCGCGCTGTCCGTGATCGGGATCGACGCCACGAGCGTCGCGCACGCGTCGAACACGATCGCGCCCCGCGCGGCGGCGAAGCTGTCGCTGCGCATCCCGCCGGGCCAGGAGCCGCAGGCCGCGGAGGACGCGCTGCGCGCCCACCTCGAGGCGCGCGCGCCCTTCGGGGCGCGGGTCGCGTGGCGGCCGGGGGAGCAGGGCAGGGCGTTCCACGCCGCGGAGGACACCGCGGCGATGCGCGCCGCCCGGTCCGCGTTCGCCGCCGCCTGGGGCACCGACCCCGTGGACGTCGGGGTGGGCGGGTCCATCCCGTTCATCGCCGACCTGCTCGAGTTCTTCCCCGGGGCCGCGGTCCTCGTCACCGGGGTCGAGGACCCGGACTCCCGCGCCCACGGCGCCGACGAGTCCGTGCACCTCGGGGAGCTGCGTCGCGTCGTGCTCGCCGAGGCGTTGCTCCTGCGCCAGGTCGCGCGGGCGGCCGACGAGGTGCGCGAGGCCTGATGGACGAGCGGCTGGGCGAGGTCGCCGCGCGGGCGCGCATGGTCCCGATGCTCCCGTGCGGTGACGTCGACGCGGTGGCCTCCTTCTGGACCTCCCTGGGCCTCGAGCTCACCTACCGGCAGCTGCGGCCCAACCCGTACGTCTCGCTCGAGCGCGGCGGGATCGCGCTGCACTACTACGGCATGCCGGACTGGGACCCTGGTCTCAGCCACTCCACCTGCGCGGTCGCGGTGCCCGACACCGAGCCCGTGTACGAGGCGTTCGCGGCGGGGCTGCGGTCGCTCTACGGCCGCCTGCCGGTCAGCGGGCTGCCGCGGATCACCCGCCCGCGCCGCCGGGCGAACAACGCCGGGCTCAGCGGCTTCAGCCTCGTCGACCCGGCCGGCAACTGGGTCCGGGTGACGCGTGCGCCCGCCGCGGACGAGCCGGGCGTGGAGACCACCGCGGGGGCGGCCACCCCGTGGGCGTCGGCCGGGGGCGGGGCCGTGGCGCGGGCGACGGAGAACGCGGTCGTCGTGGCGGACTCCCACGGGGACGTCCCGCAGGCGCGCCGCCTGCTGTCGGGGGCCTTGCGGCGCGCGGGCGCGGACGGCACGGCGCCGCCGGTCGAGGAGCTGGCGCCCGCCCTGGCCTACCTCGTCGAGCTGTGCGTGCGCGGGAAAGACCCGGCGGCCGCCCGGGGCGTGCTCGCCGACCTCGAGGCGCTCGCCGCGCTTGCGGACGACGGCGGCGACGCCGGCGACGCCGTGGAGCGCGGCCTCACCGAGGCCCGCGCGGTGCTGGACGACCTGCCGGGCTGACGGAACAGGGCTCCCGCTAGGTGGATGCCCGGCCGGCCGCGGCGCGAAGGCCGTCCAGCGCGGCGGGGACTTCGGTGTCGTGCGCCTCGCGCAGGACGGTCTCCAACCGTCGTGCCGCCCGGGTGAGGACGGGGTCGCCGAAGGTGCCCGCCGAGCCCGCGACCGTGTGACAGAGCTGCGCCGCCTCGTCGCGCGCCGCCCGCTCGAGGGCGGCACGGGGCGACGAGAGCAGCTCCGTCACGCGCTCGACGCGCTCGACGTTGCGCACGTGCGCCCGCCGCGCGAGCCGCGCGACGGCGTCGTCCAGCCCGTCGTCCAGCCCGTCGTCCAGCGCGCCGTGCCGGGTGTCGCCCCGGTCGCGGTCCTCGTCCGAGGTCATGCGTCCCACCCGAGCGCGTCGGCGAGCTGTCGGGCCAGGCGCAGCGGGTCGAACGGCTTGGTGATCACCGCGACCGCACCGAGCCCGTCGAGCCGCGAGATGTCCTGGGCGCCGACCTTCGCGGTGAGGAAGACGACGGGCACGTCCCGCAGGGCCTCGACCTCGCGCATGCGGGCCAGCACCGTCGGGCCGTCGAGCACCGGCATCATGACGTCGAGGAGGACGGCGTCCGGCCGCACCCGGCGGGCGACCTCCATGCCCTCCGTGCCGTCGCCGGCCGTGTGCACCTCGTGCCCGCCGACCACGGACAGCGCCAGAGCCGCGACCTCGCGGATCGACGGATCGTCGTCGATGACCACCACGCGCCGGCCGACCGTCCGCACCTGCCGCGTCCCCCCGTCCGCTGGCCATCCGTCCCGCACGACCGTACCTCGCGGTCGCGGACGCCGCTCCTCGTCGGGCCCGGGGCGGCGGGACGGGCACGGCACGAACAGCGCGTGCGGCAACGGTCTCCTACGCTCGGGCGCATGGGGGAAGCCCGACGCGCTGCCGCGGAGGCCAAGCACAGCTTCGAACGCTGGTGCTGGGTGGCCGGCGTCGCCGTGCTCGCGCTCGTCGTCGTCCTCTCGGGGCCGTTCGACCAGGCGACCCGCGCGGAGATCTCCCGGCTGGCCATCGCGGTGGCCGGCGTCGCCGCGGCGCTGAGCTGCGGGTGGCGTGCGGTGCGGTCGGCGGGCCGGCGCCGGCGGGCGTGGGGGATGCTCTCCCTCGGCGCGGTCGTCGGGCTGCTGGGCAACCTCTACGCCGGGATCGTCGGCGATCCCGAGACGGGGGACGCCGCCTACATCGCCGCCCTCCTGCTCGGCGTGATCGGTCTCGCGTCCTTCCCCACCGTGCGCCCGCGCGGCCAGGAGATCGTGCGCATGCTGCTCGACAGCGTCGTCGTCGGTGGGTCGGTCCTGTACATCGCCCTCTTCGCCGTCACGCTCGAGGGGAACGTCTGGGAGTCGGAGCCGGCGCTCACGGCGTACGCCCTCCCCGTGGTGGACGCCCTGCTGGCCACGCTCGCCGTCCTCGTCCTGACGCGCTCGAGCGCCGCGGAGCGCGTGCCGCTGGGTCTCGTGGGCAGCGGTTTCGTGCTGTACGCGGTGGCCGACGTCGCGTACGCCCTCCTGTCGGCGCAGGGCGGCTTCACGTTCGGCAGCCCCGTGGACGCCGGGTGGGTCGGGGGCTATGTCGCGATCGCGCTCGCGGCGCGGCACCCGGCGGCCTCCGGCAGCCCGGTCACCGGCCGGCGCAGCGACGGGGCGCCGGTGCTGGGCACCGTCGTGACCTTCAGCCTGTTCCTCGCGGCCGCTCTGGTGCGCGTCGGCCAGGCGGGCGAGGGCGCCCCGGGGGTGGCGAACGCGTTGTGGGTCGCCGTGCTCGTCGCCGTCGTGGTGCGCCAGATCCTCGTCGTCGTCGACAACGAGTCGCTGCGTGGCGGTCTCGAGCGCCGGGTGGAGGAGCGCACGAGCCAGCTGCGCTCGCTGGCGAGCGAGCGCGAGCGCACGCTCGAGTCCGTGGCCGACGGCATCTACGGGGTGGATCCTGCGGGGCGGGTGACGTTCGTCAACGCGGCCGGGGCGCGGACGCTCGGCGCCCACCCCGCGGACCTCGTGGGGTGCGACGCGCACGCCACGTTCCACGCGCCCGCCGAGGACGGCACCCCGTACCCGGCGGAGCACTGCTACATCACCGAGGCCGTGCGCGACGGCGTCACGTCCACGGCCGAGCAGGACGTCTACCGGCGGCCGGACGGGAAGGACGTGCCCGTCGAGGTCACCGCGAGCCCGCTGCGCGAGGACGGGAGGATCCGCGGGGCGGTCGTCGTCTTCCGCGACGTCACCGAGAGGCGCGAGGTGGAGCGCATCAAGGACGAGTTCGTGTCGGTCGTGAGCCACGAGCTGCGCACCCCGCTCACGTCCATCCGCGGCGCCCTCGGCCTCCTCGACGGCGGCGTGCTCGCCGGGTCGCCCGAGCAGGCGTCGCGCATGGTCCGCATCGCGCTGACGAGCAGCGAGCGCCTCAGCCGGCTGGTCGACGACATCCTCGACATCGAGCGCATGGACGCCGGCACGGCCCCCCTCGACCTGGCGGAGCACCCCGTCGACTCGCTCGTCGAGACCGCGGTGGACCAGGTCTCGATCCTCGCGGACGAGGCAGGGATCGTCCTGCAGCCCACCAGCAGCCCGGAGTACGTGCGCGCCGACGGTGAGCGCATCGTGCAGGCGCTGACGAACCTCTTGAGCAACGCCGTGAAGTTCTCGCCACGGGGGAGCACCGTGCGGGTGACCGCCACTCCGGTCGGCGACCTCGTCGAGCTGCGCGTCGACGACGAGGGCCGCGGCATCCCCGCGCACAAGCTCGAGGCCGTGTTCCGCCGGTTCGAGCAGGTGGACGCCTCGGACGCTCGCGAGCGCGGCGGCACCGGGCTCGGGCTGGCCATCGCCCGCAGCGTGGTCGAACGGCACGGCGGGCGGGTCTGGGCCGTCAGCGAGGGCGAGGGCAGGGGCACCAGCTTCCGCCTCACCCTGCGTCGCGTCGCGTCGCGGGCCCCGGCGGCAGGCCCCGTGCCGGACCTCGCCGCCGCGGTCGGCCCGCCCGTCCTGGCGGGAGAGGGGCTCGCCCCGACGACGCGGGTGGTCGTCGTCGACGACGACCCCTACGTCGTCGCCGTGCTGCGGGCGGTGCTGGAGGACCGGGGGTACGAGGTCGTCGGCGTGACCGACGGGCGGGCGGCGATCGAGGTGGTCGAGGAGGAGCATCCCGCGGCGATCGTGCTCGACCTCGCCATGCCGGGCACGGACGGCGCGGAGGTGCTGAGCCGGCTGCGGCACTCCGCCGCCACCGCCCAGCTGCCGGTCGTCGTCGTGTCCGGGACACGCGCGGCGGACGCCCGGCAGACCGCCGCGCTCGCGGACGGTTGGCTCGTCAAGCCCGTGGACCCGGCGCGTCTCGCCCGGACCGTGCGTGACGTCATCCGGCTCCGACCGCACCACGACCGGGTCCTGGTCGTCGAGGACGACGACGGCCTCCGGGCGGTCCTGGCGACGGTCCTCGAGCAGCGCGGGCTCGTCGTCACGCAGGCGCGCTCCCTCCTCGAGGCACGGCAGGCGGTCGCGCGCGGTGACGGTCCGGACCTCGTGGTCCTCGACCTCGCCCTCCCGGACGGCACCGGGCACGACCTCGTGGCCGACCTGCGCCGCGGCGGCCGGCTGCAGCGGGTCCCGCTCGTCGTCTACTCGGGAGCGGAGGTCGGCTCCCAGGAGCGTGCGGACCTCCGTCTGGGCCGTACCGTCTTCCTCACCAAGGGCCGTCAGACCCCGGACGCCGTGCTGCGCCCCGTGCTCGACCTCCTGGACGCCGCCTCGGGTCGCACCAGGACCGAGCCGCCCGAGCCGCCCGAGCCACCCGAGCCACCCGAGCCCCCCCCGCCCCCCCCACCCCCCCCGCCCCCCCCGCCCCCCCC